>JAESFV010000013.1_pt1 | contig 609142 bp, 558 predicted proteins | sample 9269471 | NCBI WGS metagenome assembly JAESFV01 (sample SAMN14502647, study PRJNA617108) | algae metagenome | isolation source: Symplocastrum torsivum CPER-KK1 and co-occurring heterotrophs from... | place: USA: Central Plains Experimental Range, Colorado | collected 2001-01-01
ACAATGCCCACCGGCCGCACACGAGCCTTGGCGGCCTCACACCCAACGAGTTTGCAACCCGGTCCAAGACGGACCACATCGAGAACAGAGTCCAGTTATGAGCGGGGGCAAATAAGGGGCAACGTAAACGCGCCTCTTTTAACTCCCGATGGTACAGAGACAATGTCGCCACATGCCACATGGGCGTGCCAGCTATCGTGCGTTGGGTGAAACTCGAGAGCAGCCAAAACCTTGGTATCGCCGACTGCATCAATGATGCCGAACATGGCCTGGAACTGAGCAAGAGCGGGATGGTAATTGATAAGAAGCCTGCATTCGGCCGCACCTATCGTAAAGCGAACTACCCGCCATCGTCTGTTGCCGAGCCGATATGCCTTGTTCCCCGACTTGGAGAGAGGGAACGCCGACCGAGGCATTTTCCCAGACTCCCACTTTCCGTCGTCGGTGATAACTTTCGGTGAACGGATAAGTTCGCGGGCACGCATCAGCGTACTTTTCCCTCAACCTCTCACCGTGTCAATTTATCTGCACTAAATTATAGAGAATTAAGCGCGAAAAGTATCCGTAGAGTTACCACCCTCAAACCTGCGTTGACTCGACGACCGGGCCCTCACACCTCCTCCTTCTCCACCCATTTATACGTCACCGCCGGCACATATTGCTCCATCCGGTCGAGCAGGGTCGCGGGCTCAGTGTCGGTGATCGTCATGGCGCGGTGGGTCTGCTTGAGGAAGCCGGCCTCCACCGTGTTGTCGAGGAAGGTCGCCAGCGGGTCGTAGAAGCCCGCGACATTGAGGAAGGCGAGCGGCTTGTTATGGATGCCGAGCTGGGCCCAGGTCCAGATCTCGAACAGCTCCTCGAAGGTGCCGATGCCGCCGGGCATGGCGATGAAGCCCTCCGACAGCTCGGCCATGCGGGCTTTCCGGATATGCATGGTCTCGACGATCTCGAGCCGGGTCAGGTGGTGATGGCCGACCTCCTTCTCGCGCAGCGCGCGGGGGATGATGCCATGGACCTCGCCGCCGGCGGCGAGCGCCGCATCGGCGACGATGCCCATCAGCCCGACCGCGCCGCCGCCATAGACCAGCACCATGCCGCGCCTGGCGATCTCGGCGCCCATGGCGCGGGCGCCATGGGCATAGACGGGATCTTTGCCGGGGTTCGACCCGCAGAACACGCAAACGGATTTCATCGGCTCAGGCCCCCTTCGTCGCCAGCGCCTGCAGGATGCGTGCCCAGGAGCGCTGGCCCTTGTGGAAGGAGGACAGGTCGTATTTCTCGTTGGGCGAATGCACGCGGTCGTCGTCGAGGCCGAAGCCGACGAGCAGCGTGTCGATGCCGAGCAGGCGCTTGAAATCGCCGACGACGGGGATTGAGCCGCCCGAGCCGATGGTGACGGCCTTGCGGCCCCATTCCTCGGTCAGCGCGTTCTGCGCCTGGCGCAGGGCCTGCGACTCGACCGGCACGGCGATGGCCGGCGAGGCGCCATGGGCGACGAATTGCGCCGTCACATCGGCCGGCAGCCGCGCGCGCACAAAGGCCTGGAAGGCGGCGGCGATCTTGTCGGGGTCTTGGCTACCGACGAGGCGGAAGGAGACCTTGGCCGAGGCCTTGGAGGCGATCACCGTCTTGGTGCCCTCCCCGGTATAGCCGCCCCAGAACCCGTTGACGTCGCAGGTCGGGCGGGACTGGATCTGCTCGATCAGCATGCGCCCCTTCTCGCCGATGGAGTGCTTCAGCCCGATCTGGCCGAGGAACTCGTCCTCTGTGAGGTTGAGATCGGCCCAGTCGGCCTTTTGCTGGTTCGTCGGCTCCTCGACGCCGTCATAGAAGCCCGGCAGCGTGATGCGCCCGTCCTCGTCATGCAGGGCCGCGACGATCTTCGCGAGCACATGGACGGGGTTGGCCGCCGCGCCGCCAAACAGGCCGGAATGCAGATCGCGGTCGGCGCAGGTGATCGTCACCTCCTGATAGACCAGCCCGCGCAGCGAGGCGGTGATGGCCGGCGTCTGCCGGTCCCACATGCCGGTGTCGCAGACGAGCGCGAAATCAGCCTTCAGCTCGGCGGCGTTGTCGCGGACGAAGGCCGGGAGATTGACCGAGCCCGATTCCTCCTCGCCCTCGACCATGATCGTGACGCCGATCGGCAGGTCGCCCGTCTCGGCCAGCGTCGCCCGCAGCGCCTCGACGAAGGTCATGACCTGGCCCTTGTCGTCGCAGGCCCCGCGCGCGACGATGACCTTCCGGCCGGGCTCGATCTCCTTGATCACGGGCTCGAAGGGCTTGGTCTCCCAGAGCTCCAGCGGATCGACCGGCTGGACGTCGTAATGGCCGTAGAACAGCACATGCGGCGCGCCGGGCTTCGGCCGATGCGCCAGCACGATCGGATGGCCGGGCGTCTCGCGCAGGGCGGCGGTGAAGCCGAGCGATTCCAGATCCTTCGCCAGCCACTCCGCGGCGCGGCGGCTGTCGGCCGCATAGGCCGAATCCGTCGAGATCGAGGGGATTTCGAGCCAGGAGGACAGGCGCGCCAGCGAGGCGTCGAGATCGGCATCGAGGCGGGCGAGGATCGCGGGGAGCTTGGTCATGGCACTCGGCAAGGCTGGGCTCGGGCGGAGAGGCTGAGCCGATTCAGGTGACGCCATCATGGCAAGCCGCGGGGGCGGCGTCAGCCTCGTCCTGACATGGCATCGATGCGAATGCGCGCGTCATTCTCGGGCGCAGCGAAGCTGCAGACCCGAGAATCTCATGACCAGAGAGCTGGTTTACGAGATGCTCGGGTCAAGCCCGAGCATGACGACTTGCTACCGCTTCCCGCCCATCATGCTCCCCAACACGCCGCGCAGGATCGCGGTGCCGACCTGGCGGCCGATCGTGGTCGCGGCCGAGCGGGCGGCCGAAGTCAGCACCTTCTCCGCCATGCTCTGCGGCAAGGCGCCGCCGCGACTGCCAGGGCCGGTCTTGGGGCGCTGCTGCGGCGCGCCGCCGCCGAGCCAGCCGCCGATCGTGTCGAGGATGCCGCCGCCTCCCGTCGCCGAGGCCTCGACGGGCCCCTCTTCCGGAGCCAGTTCCTTGCGCTTCATCAGTTCCTCATAGGCCGACTCGCGGTCGACCATGGTGTCGTACTTGCCCTTGAAGCCCGATTCGGCCAGCGCCTGCTGGCGGATCTGCGGCGAACAGGGCCCGACCTGCGCCATGGGCGGAGCGATCAGCGTGCGCTCGACGACCGTGGGCGAGCCCCGGCCCTCGAGCGTCGAGATCAGCGCCTCGCCGACCGCCAGATGCATGATCGCCTCGGCGGTGTTGATCTTGGGGTTCTGGCGGAAGGTTTCGGCCGCCGCCTTGACCGCCTTCTGGTCGCGCGGAGTGAAGGCGCGCAGCGCGTGCTGGACGCGGTTGCCGAGCTGGGCCAGCACGGTCTCGGGGATGTCGAGCGGGTTCTGCGTAACGAAATAGACGCCGACGCCCTTGGAGCGGATCAGCCGCACGACCTGCTCGACCGCCGTCAGCAGCGCCTTGGGTGCCCCGTTGAAGAGCAGATGCGCCTCGTCGAAGAAGAAGACGAGCTTGGGCTTGTCGAGATCGCCGACCTCGGGCAGCTGCTCGAACAGCTCCGAGAGCAGCCAGAGCAGGAAGGTCGCGTAGAGCCGCGGATTGGCCATCAGCTTGTCGGCGGCCATGATGTTGACGATGCCGCGGCCATAGCGGTCCGTCCGCATCAGGTCGGAGATTTCCAGCGCCGGTTCGCCGAAGAACAGGTCGCCCTTCTGGTTTTCCAGCACCAGCAGCGCGCGCTGGATGGTGCCGACCGTCTGCGAGGTGACGTTGCCGTATTTGGTGGTCAGGTCCTTGGCGTTCTCGGCGATGAAGCCGAGGATCGCGCGCAGATCCTTGAGGTCGAGCAGCAGCAGCTTCTGTTCGTCGGCGATCCGGAAGGCGATGTTGAGCACGCCCTCCTGCGTCTCGTTGAGATCGAGCAGGCGGGCCAGCAGCAGCGGCCCCATCTCCGAGATCGTGGCGCGGACTGGGTGCCCCTGCTCGCCGAAGACGTCCCAGAACACGGTGGTGAACTGGTCCGCCTCGTATGTCACGCCGATTTCCTCGGCGCGCTTGACGAAGGGCGGCTTGGAATCACCGGGCGCGGCGATCCCCGACAGGTCGCCCTTGATGTCGGCCGCGAAGACGGGAACGCCCTCGCGGGCGAAGCCCTCGGCCAGCACCTGCAGCGTCACGGTCTTGCCGGTGCCGGTGGCGCCGGTGACGAGGCCGTGCCGGTTGGCGAGCTTGAGCAGGAGGGTTTCCGGCTTCCAGCTCTTGCCGATCAGAATCGCGCCGTCATCCGCCATGGGCCTGCCTGTTGTGCTGTCGATGGGTCAGGGCCAAGGATGTAGCGAATGGCGGTCGCCGGCGGAAGCCCGTCCGGTCGCCGGACTATCGCATCCGCTTAATCGTTGATATGTGAACCATCTGGCCATCCGCGCCGCAACCGACAGGATCGACACCATGGATGAACTGATTTCCCGCGTGATCGCGGCCTCGGGCCTCAACGAAGAGCTCGCCCGCAAAGCGATCGGCATCATCCTCGCCTTCCTGCAGAAAGAGGGGCCTCCGGCCGAGATCGGCGAGCTGATGGCGGCCCTGCCCGGTGCAGCGGAGCTCGCGGCGGCCGAGGGCGGCGCCAAGGGGGGCCTGATGGGCATGGTCGGCGGCATGATGGGCGGCAGCGGCGGTGTGATGGCACTCGGCGGCCAGTTGATGGGCGCCGGTCTCTCGATGGGCCAGATCCAGTCTGTCTCGAAGGAAATGTTCGCCGTCGGCCGCGAGAAGGCGGGCGAGGACACGATGGGCGCGATCGTCGGCGCCATTCCGGGGCTCGGCCAGTTCGTCTGAGCCGCCCCGCCGCAATGTGAACCTCACAACGCCGCCGCGAGGCGGCGTTGTCGTTTGCGCGCCGGCGCGGGTTTGCGCAGCCGCGTTGCGACGAAGTAGGAATGGCGGCGCGGCGTCCTGCATGGCAATCACCGCCGCGCAGCCGCGCAGCGGCTGATGACGAGGACAGCTTCGCATGACTTCGGCCCCTGACCCCACGCCACCCTTCATGGCGGCCTTCCCGTCCCCGACGCTGGACGCCTGGCGCGCGGCGGTCGACAAGGTGCTGAAGGGCGGCGATTTCGAGAGGCGCCTGGTGGCCAGAACGGCCGACGGCATCCGGATCGAGCCGCTCTATCAGGCTGCATCTCCTGCCAACCGGCCGCTGCGCGCCGAGGCCGGCCGCTGGCAGGTCGCGACCCGTCTCGACCATCCCGACCCGGTCGAGGCGCAGAAGCTGGCGCTGGCCGATCTCGAGGGTGGCGCCAACGCGCTCACGATCGCCTTTGCCGGAGCCCGCGCCGCGCGCGGCTACGGCCTCATCGCAGCGGATGTCGCCGCGCTCGATGTAGCGCTCGACGGCGCGATGCTCGATCTGATCCAGCTGCGACTCGATCCGGCCGCGGAGGGCCGCGTCAATGCGCTGATGCTGGCAGCACTGGTCGAGAAGCGCGGACTTTCGCCCGCCGCGCTGTCGATCGATTTCGGCATGGACCCGATCGGCGTCTTCGCCGGCAGCGGCGGGCTCGCCGCCTCCTGGGCCGAGGTCGGGCGCCGCCTCGCCGCGACGATCCGGGCGCTGCAGGCGCGCGGCTTCAAGGGCCCCTTCGTCACGGTCGACACCCGGCCCTGGCACGAAGCCGGCGCAAGCGAGGCGCAGGAACTGGGCTATGGCCTGGCGAGTGCCATCGCCTATCTGCGGGCGCTGGAAGCCGAAGGCTTTTCGCTGGCAGAGGCGCGCGACGCGATCTCCTTCACGCTGGTCGCCGACACCGACGAGTTCCTGACGATCGCCAAGCTGCGGGCGGCCCGCCTGCTCTGGGCCCGCATCCAGGGCGCCTGCGGGCTGACGCCGGCGCCGATGGTCCTGCATGCCGAGACGGCCTGGCGCTCGCTGACGCGGCGCGACCCTTGGGTCAATCTGCTGCGCGGGACCGTCGCGACCTTTTCGGCTGGCATCGGCGGGGCGGATGGCGTGACGGTTCAGCCCTTCACCGCGGCGCTCGGCCTCGCCGACGGCTTCGCGCGCCGCATCGCCCGCAACACCCAGCTCGTGCTGCTGGAGGAGGCCAATCTCTGGCGCGTCGCCGACCCCGCGGCTGGTTCCGGCAGCTTCGAGGCCCTGACGCAGGCGCTGTGCGAGCAGGGTTGGGCACAGATGCAGGCGATCGAGCGGGAGACGACGGACGGCCTGCCGGGCATCATCGCGGCACTGACCGCCGGGACGGTCCAGACTTCGCTCGGACGCCAGCGCGAGGCGCGCGCCAGGGCGATCGCGACGCGGCGCGAGCCGATCACCGGCACGAGCGAGTTCCCGAACCTCAGGGAGTCCGCGGTCGCCGTGCTGGATGTGGCCTCGGTCACCACCGGCACGTCGAAGGGCCGGACCGGAACTGTGCCCGACCCGGAGGCCCTGATCGGCCGGTTCGCCTCCGGCGCCGAACGCCAGGAGGGCCTGATCGCGCCGCAGGACGGCTTGCGGGCGCAGGCCCTGCCGTCGCAGCGGCTGGCCGAACCCTATGAGGCGCTGCGCGACCGAGCCGATGCCGCTAAGGAGCGGCCGGTCGTCTTCCTGGCGACGCTCGGGTCGGTCGCCGATTTCACGGCGCGGGCCGGCTTCGCGCGCAACCTGTTCGAGGCGGGCGGTCTCGCGGCCCCGATCGCCGAAGGTTTTGCCCGGGATGGCGGTACCGTTCTCGCCGCGCTGGTCGCCGCCTTCACGGCCTCGGGCGCACGTCTCGCCTGCCTCTGCGGATCGGACGCTGTCTATGCAGACGAGGGCGCCTCCGCCGCGCAGGCCCTGACAGCGGCCGGCGCGAGCGTCTGGCTCGCGGGCCGGCCGGGCGAACTGGGGGCTGCGCTGAACGAAGCGGGGGTGCGTTCGTTCATCTATGCAGGCTGCGATGCGGTGGCGGTGTTGACAGAGGCTCTCGCGATCTCGCTGCCAACCTTGTCTGATTAGCGCATTTTTGCTATGGCGACGCGGTCGGGTTGGAGTTTCGAATTTTTGAACGCGGTCGTCCAAAGCGAAGCCGACGCTTTGCCCGACGACATCCGGGCGCGACTGTTTCGCTATGCCGATGTCATCGAAGACGAAGGTTTGAATGCCCTGCCCGCCGGATGGGTCAAACCATTGGGCGACAAGCTTTGGGAACTGCGGCTGACGGGACGGGATGGCATTGCCCGGGCGATCTATGTCACGGCAACGGGCAAGCGGGTGGTTATTGTGCGGGTTTTCGTCAAGAAGACCGAGAAAACGCCGCCCAAGGAACTTCGGATAGCGCGCATGCGCGCCAAGGAGGTTTGATGAAGAGCGTTCGCGAATGGGGTCTCGAACAGATGAAGGACCCCGACTTCAAGCGCGAATATGACGCGCTGGAGGAAGAATTTGCCTTGCTGACCTCACTGGCGCGCGCGCGCAGCCGCGCCGGGCTGACGCAGGAAGAGCTGGCTCAGCGCATGGGCACGACGCAATCGGTCATAGCCCGGCTCGAAAGCGGTCGCAGCAAACCCTCAACCCGGACGCTGGAGCGTTACGCCAAAGCGACCGGCACCAAGCTCCGGATCACATTGGAAGCCGCCGAGTGAGCACACGCCACCCCATCGCCCTGACCATCGCCGGCTCGGATTCGAGCGGCGGCGCCGGCATCCAGGCCGATCTCAAGACCTTCGCTGCCCATCAGGTCTATGGCGCCAGCGTCCTCGTCGCGCTGACGGCGCAGAACACCAGAGGCGTGAGCGCGATCCATGCCGTGCCGGCAGCTTTCGTCGCGCAGCAGATCGATGCCGTCTTCGAGGATCTCGATGTCGCGGCGGTGAAGATCGGCATGCTGGCGACGGCCGAGTTGATCGAGACCGTGGCGGAGGGGCTGAAACGCCACAAGGCGCGCAACATCGTGCTCGATCCGGTGATGGTCGCTGCGTCGGGCGCGCGGCTGCTCGAAAACGAGGCCGTCGCCGCGATCCACCGCCATCTCTTCCCGCTGGCGACGCTGATCACGCCGAACCTGCCGGAGGCGGCGGCCCTGCTCGGCACGAGCGAGGCGCAAACCGAGGACGCCGTCGAGCGGCAGGCGGATGCGCTCGCGGCGCTGGGTGCCGCCAACGTTCTGATCAAGGGCGGGCACGGCGGCGGCGACAGCAGCAGCGATCTGCTGCTGCTCGCGGGCGGCAGCCGCCAGCGCTTTGCCGCGCCGCGCCTGACCACGCGCAACACCCATGGCACGGGCTGCACCCTGTCGTCGGCGATCACCTCGGGGCTGGCGAAAGGGCTCTTGCTGCCGGAAGCCGTCGGCCATGCCAAGACCTATATCTCGGCGGCGATCGCGGCGGCCGACGAGGTTCCGGTTGGCCATGGCCACGGACCGGTGCATCATTTCCACCACTGGTGGGATCGTCAGGACGGGAGACAGCCATGACAGCCATCCCGGATTTCGCGACATTGGCCTATGCCGACGGCGTTGGACCCGCCTCTCCCACGCCGTCCGCCGGCGAGCCCTGGCTGACGCCAGAGGGCATTCCCGTCAAGCCGCTCTACACAGCCGAGGATCGCGAAGGCCTGCCCTTCGTCGACACCTTGCCGGGCATCGCGCCCTATCTGCGCGGACCCTACCCGACGATGTATGTCAACCAGCCCTGGACGATCCGGCAATATGCCGGCTTCTCCACGGCCGAGGATTCCAACGCCTTCTACCGGCGCAATCTCGCCGCCGGCCAGAAGGGTCTCTCCGTCGCCTTCGATCTGGCGACGCATCGCGGCTATGACTCAGACCATCCGCGCGTCGGCGGCGATGTCGGCATGGCCGGGGTCGCGATCGACTCGATCTACGACATGCGCACGCTGTTCTCCGGCATCCCGCTCGACCAGATGAGCGTGTCGATGACGATGAACGGCGCCGTCCTGCCGGTGCTCGCGCTCTACATCGTCGCGGCGGAAGAACAGGGCGTGCCGGCCGCCAAGCTCTCGGGGACCATCCAGAACGACATCCTCAAGGAGTTCATGGTCCGCAACACCTATATCTACCCGCCCGCCCCCTCGATGCGGATCATCGGCGACATCTTCGCCTACACCTCGGCCCATATGCCGAAGTTCAACTCGATCTCGATCTCCGGCTATCACATGCAGGAGGCCGGAGCGACACAGGACCTCGAGCTCGCCTACACGCTCGCCGACGGCGTCGAATACATCCGCGCCGGCCAGCGCGCGGGGCTCGGGGTGGATGCCTTCGCGCCGCGCCTGTCCTTCTTCTGGGCGATCGGCATGAACTTCTTCATGGAGGTCGCCAAGCTGCGCGCCGGCCGGCTGATCTGGGCGAAGCTCGTCAAGGATTTCGGCGCACAGAGCGAGAAGTCGCTGCCCTTGCGCACCCATTGCCAGACGTCGGGCTGGTCGCTGACGGCGCAGGACGTCTTCAACAACGTGCCGCGCACGATGATCGAGGCGATGGCGGCGACCCAGGGCCATACACAGTCGCTGCACACCAACGCGCTCGACGAGGCGCTGGCGCTGCCGACCGACTTTTCCGCCCGCATCGCCCGCAACACGCAGATCCTGCTGCAGCAGGAGAGCGGCACGACCCGGATCATCGATCCCTGGGGCGGGTCCTATTATGTCGAGCGGCTGACCGCCGAACTGGCGACGAAGGCCTGGGGCCATATCCAGGAGGTCGAGGCGCTCGGCGGCATGGCCAAGGCGATCGAGGCCGGCATCCCGAAGCTGCGGATCGAGGAGGCCGCGGCCAAGACGCAGGCGCGCATCGATGGCGGGCTGCAGGCGATCATCGGCGTGAACTGCTTCAAGCCGGAGAACGAGGCCGCGATCGACGTGCTCAAGGTCGACAACGCCTCGGTGCGCGCGCAACAGCTCGAAAAGCTGCGCAGGCTGAAGGCGGAACGCAACGAGGCCGAGGTCCAGGCCGCGCTCGCCGCCCTGACCGAGGGGGCGAAGGGCGAGGCCAATCTGCTCGACCTCGCCGTGAAGGCGGCCCGCGCGAAGGCGACCGTCGGCGAAATCTCGCTGGCGATGGAGCAGGTGTTCGGGCGCCACCGGGCCGAGATCAAGTCGATCTCGGGCGTCTACAAGCGGGAGGTCGGCACGATGAACCCTGCGGTCACGCGCGTGCAGATGATGACGCAGGCTTTCGAGGAGGCCGATGGCCGCCGCCCGCGGATCCTCGTCGCCAAGATGGGGCAGGACGGGCATGACCGCGGCCAGAAGGTGATCGCCTCGGCCTTCGCCGATCTCGGCTTCGACGTCGACATCGGCCCGCTCTTCGCCACACCCGACGAGGCGGCCCGCCAAGGCGTCGAGAACGACGTCCACATAATCGGCGTCTCGTCGCTCGCGGCAGGCCATCTGACGCTGGTGCCCGAGCTCAAGGCGGCGCTCGCCAAGGCCGGGCGGCCCGACATCATGATCGTGGTCGGCGGCGTCATCCCGCCGCAGGATTTCGAGGCGCTGATCGAGGCCGGGGCCTCCGCGATCTTCCCGCCCGGCACGGTCATCGCCGATGCGGCCGAGAAGCTGCTCGAGGACCTCAACGGCCGGCTGGGCTATGTCCAGCGCACGGCGGCCGAATAAAAGACAGGCGCGGCCGGCGGGCCGCGCCTGTCCCATGATCACGGACGTCGCTGCGCGACACTAGCGCCAGCCGTGACCATAGCCGTAACCGTAACGGGGCGGTGGCGGGCGGAAGCCATAGGCGTCGGGGTGATGCCAGCGGCGCCGGCCCCAGTAGCCGTGGAAGACGGGCGGCGGCGGCCGCCAGCCATGCCGGGGCGGACCCCAGCGCTCCTCGTAGCGGCCCCCGAATGCCTCGGCGGGGGCAGGCGCCACGACGCTGCCGGCGGCGAACACGGCAGCGCCGAGAGCGAGCCCGGCCAGCGCGGTAACGACGAATCTGCGGGCCATGATCCTTGTCCTGATGCGGGCTCGGGCCATCCCCTCGCCTCGACCACGACCATGGCGGATCGCGCCTGAACGGGGATTGAGGCCGCCGTTCACGCGCCGTTTAGCGGGATGGCCTCCGAGGCAGCCGGGTCGTGGTCGTTAGCCCGCCAGGGCCTGGCGCCGCTTCAGAAGCAGCGAGGCCGCGATCACCACCACGGCGACGAAGCCGATCAGAATGGTGCAGGCGGCGTTGATCTCGGGCGAGACGCCGAGCCTGACCGCCGAATAAAGCCGCATCGGCAGGGTCGTGGCGCCAGGCCCGGTGGTGAAGCTCGCGATCACGAGGTCGTCGAGCGACAGCGTGAAGGCGAGCAGCCAGGCCGCCGCCACCGCCGGCGCGATCAAGGGTAAGGTCACCGTCCAGAAGGTCATCAGCGGTGTGGCGCCGAGATTGCGCGCCGCCTCCTCCAGCGAGCGGTCGAAGCCGACGAGGCGGGCCTGCACGACGATGCAGGCGAAGCCGAGGCCGAAGGTCGCGTGGGCGATCGTCACCGTCCAGAAGCCACGCTCCACATCCGCCGCCACGAAGAGCAGCAGCAGCGAGAGGCCGGTGATCACCTCCGGCATCACCAGCGGCGCCAGCGCCATGCCGGAGAACAGCAGGCGCCCGCGGAAGCGGCCCTGCCGCGCCAGCGCCAACGCCACCAGCGTCCCCAGCGCGGTGGCGAGCGTGGCCGAGACGAAGGCGAGGCGCAGGCTGAGCCAGGCGGCGGACAGGAGCGGCTCGTTGGAGAGCAGAGCGCCGTACCAATGCGTCGAGAAGCCGCCCCAGACAGTCACGAGCCGCGAGGCGTTGAAGGAATAGGCGATCAGAGCCAGGATCGGCAGGTAGAGGAAGGCGAAGCCCGCGACGAGGGCGAGGATGAGGCCGGGGCCGAGCCGCGTCATGCCCTGCCTCCCCCCTCGCCTGCCCGCGCCAGCCGCGCGCGCTGCAGCAGCGCCAGAGGCAGGACCAGCACCACCAGCAGCACGACCGCGACCGCCGAGGCCAGCGGCCAGTCGCGGTTGGAGAAGAACTCGGTCCACAAAACCTTGCCGATCATCGTCGTGTCCGGCCCGCCGAGCAGGTCTGGAATGACGAACTCGCCGATGGCGGGGATGAACACCAGTGCCGAGCCGGCGAGGATGCCGGGCAGCGAGAGCGGCAAGGTTACCGTCACGAAGGCCCTGAGCGGCGTCGCGCCGAGATCGGCGGCGGCTTCCAGCAGGCTGCGATCGAGCTTCTCCAGCGTCGCATAGAGCGGCAGCACCATGAAGGGCAGGTAGGAATAGACCATGCCGATCAGGACCGCGGCTTCCGTGTTGAGCAGGCGCAGCGGCTGATCGCTCAGGCCGAGCGCCGCCAGAATCATGTCGAGCAGCCCCTCGGGCCGCAGGATTCCGATCCAGGCGTAGACCCGGATCAGGAAGGAGGTCCAGAACGGCAGGATCACCATCACGAGCAGGATGGCGCGCCAGCGCGCCGGGGCGCTCGCCATCGCATAGGCGAGCGGATAGCCGATCGCGAGCGCGATCAGCGTGGTCAGCGCCGCGATGCGCAGCGAAAAGACATAGCTCTGCCAGTAGAGTGGATCCTCGAAGATCAGCCCGAAATTCTCCAGATCGAGCCCGGCCAGAAAGTCGCGCAGCGCCGCGAAGCCCTCGAAATGCGGGGCATAGGGCGGCAGCGCGATGGCGGCATCCGACAGCGCGATCCGCAGCACCATGACGAAGGGCGCCAGGAAGAAGAGCCCCAGCCAGAGATAGGGCACGGCGACGACCAGATGGCCGGGTGCCTTCACGGGCGAGACCGGCCCGCTCACGGCTTCAGCACCAGCCCGGCCTCGATGTCCCAGGCAAGCCAGACCACATCCTCCCAGGCGAAGGGGCGCTCGATGCGGCGCGATCGGTTGGTCAGGGAGACCTTCAGGAGCTGGCCGCCGTCACCGCCGACCATGACCTGAACCATGGTCATGTCGCCGAGATAGCCGATGTCCCAGATCTCACCGCGGACCTTGTTGGAGCCCTGGGCCGGCTCGTCATGGCTCAGCGCGATCTTCTCCGGCCGCAACCCGACAAGGACCGGCGCGCCGGGGGACAGGGCCGGCGCCTCCTCGTCGAGTTCGACGATGCCCGCCAGCGGCGTCGCGACGCTGACGAGATCGCCGTCGACGGATTCGACGTGGCCCTCGAGGATGTTGATGTCGCCGACGAATTCCGCGACGTGGCGGCTCACGGGGGCCTCGTAGATCACGTCCGGCGGGGCGATCTGGACGAGCCGGCCATGGTCCATCACCGCCATGCGGTCGGCCATGGTCATCGCCTCGTCCTGGTCGTGGGTGACGACCATGAAGGTGGTGCCGAGCTCGCTCTGGATGTCCATCAGCTCGAACTGGGTGGCCTCGCGCAGCTTGCGGTCGAGCGCCGCCATCGGCTCGTCCAGCAGCAGGAGTTTCGGGCGTCTGGCGAGCGCGCGGGCGAGCGCGACACGCTGGCGCTGCCCGCCGGACAACTGGTCCGGCCGACGCTTGCCCAGCCCGTCCAGCTTGACCAGCGCCAGCATCTCAGCCACGCGCCGGTCGATCTCGGCCCGCGGCAGCCCCTCGCGCTTCAGGCCATAGCCGATGTTGTCTGCGACGCTGAGATGGGGAAACAGCGCATAGGACTGGAACATCATGTTGACCGGCCGCAGATGCGGCGGCACGGCGGTGATGTCAACGCCGTCGAGCAGGATGGCGCCCGCGTCGGGCGTCTCGAAGCCCGCCAGCATCCGCATCAGCGTGGTCTTGCCGCAGCCGGACGGGCCGAGCAGCGCGAAGAACTCGCGCGGGTAGAGCGAGAGCGAGACATCGGCCACGGCAGTGACGCCGCCGAAGCGCTTCGTCACGCTGCGGAACTCGACGAGCGGCTGCGCGGCGGAGTCGTTCCAGGGCTGGAAGGCGCGGCGCACGCTGCCGGGCGATGCCTTGCGCATGGCGGCCGCGCCGCGCCCCTTCTGCACGTTCACGCCCGCGCCGTCACTTGCCTGTCTTCACCCGGGTCCAGAGCCGGTTCACCAGGCGCTGCGACTTCTGGTCGTAAGGGGTGATGGTGTAGAGCCGCGCCATCACCGCATCGGGCGGATAGATGCCGGGATTGTCGCGCACGGAGGCCGAGAGCAACGGCTTCGAGGCGATGTTGCCATTGGCGTACTGGATGAAGTCGGAATTCTTCGCCGCCATGGCAGGTCGATTGACGAAGTCGATGAAGGCGAGCGCGGCGTCCGGATTGGCCGCATCCTTCGGGATCACGAAGGAATCGAACCACATCAGCGCGCCTTCCTTGGGGATGGCATAGGCGATCTCGACCTTGTTCTTGGCCTCTTCCGCGCGCTTCTTCGCCTGGAGGATGTCGCCGGAATAGCCGACGGCGAGGCAGATATCGCCATTCGCCAGCGCGTTGATGTACTCCGACGAGTGGAACTTCTGGATGTGGGGCCTCATCTTGCGCAGGAGTTCGCCGGCCTTGTTCAGGTCCGCCTCGGCCTTGGAATCCGGGTTGAGGCCGAGATAGCGCAGTGCGGCCGGAAACATCTCCTCGACCGCATCGAGAACGTGGACACCGCAATTGGAGAGCTTCTTGAGCTGCTCGGGATCGAACAGGATCTTCCAGCTGTCGATCACCGCGTCAGGGCCGAGGCGCTCTTTGATCTTGGCGACGTTGTAGCCGATCCCGGTCGTGCCCCACATGTAGTTCACGGCGTGCTTGTTGCCGGGGTCGTATTTGGCCAGCCGCCCCTGGATCTCGGGCCAGGCGTTCTTCAGATTGGGCACCTTGGCGGCATCGATCGGCGCATAGAGGCCGAGCGGGATGTGGCGCGGCAGGAAGGAGGCGGTGACCACGATCAGGTCGTAGCCGGTCTTGCCGGCGAGGAGCTTGGTCTCGACCGTCTCCATCTGGTCGAAGGTGTCGTAGACGACGGTGATCCCGGTCTCCTTCTTGAAGGCGTCGAGTACCTCGGGATCGACATAGTCGGACCAGTTGTAGATGCGCAGTTCCTTGTTCTGCGCGGCAGCCTGCCCCGCGACGGCCAGCGACAAGCCCAGCGCGAGACCCGAGACGATTCCCTTGAACCAGCGACCAGCCATCATGATGCGTTCGATTCCTCTCCAGGCGAGCGGTGCAGAAGCTACCAGCTTGGCGCCACGTCTCAAGCCGTTGTGATCCCGCACCGCGTCGATCGATCTTGCGATGCAATACGGTTGCCACATATTGGCTTGATGCGCGCTTCCCGCTTCCTGCCTTTGCTGTTCCTGCTCGTCTTCATTGTCCCGCTGGCGACCCACGCCGCCTGGTGGTCGATGCAGGGGATGGCGGAGGACTGGCGCCGGGCCGACTGGTCGAGCGCGAAGCTCCTGCCCGCAGCCTCCACCGAGCCGGAAGCCACTGTCCATGTCTTCGCCGCCCGCGTCGGGCGCTGGCGCGGCGTTTTCGCACATCATTCCTGGGTGGTGGTGAAGGAGGCCGGCGCCAGCGCCTATACGCGCTTCGACGTGGTCGGCTGGGGCACGCCGGTGCGTGTCAATCATCGCGAGGCCGACGGGCGCTGGTACGGCAATCTGCCGGAGCCCGTGGCCGAAATCCGCGGCGAGGCGGCGGAAGCGCTGATCCCGCGCATCCGGGCGGCTGTGAAGAGCTATGCCTATGTCACGCCCGGCAGCTATCAGGCCTGGCCGGGGCCAAACTCCAACAGCTTCGTCCAGCATGTCATGGCCGAGGTGCCGGAACTGGCGCGGGCCCTGCCACCGACCGCAATCGGCAAGGATTTCCGCGAGGACGGCCTCTTCGCCGGGCTGACGCCGAGCCGCACCGGCGTGCAAGCATCGCTCTACGGACTCGCCGGCTTCACCATCGGCTGGGTCGAGGGCGTCGAGATCAACCTGCTCGGGCTGGTGGCCGGCCTCGACCTGCGCAGCCCGGCGCTGAAGCTGCCGGGCTGGGGGCGGGTCGGGGTTTAGGATCAGACGTCATTCTCGGGCGTAGCGAAGCCCAGACCCGAGAATCTCATGCAGGACAAGCTTGCGAGAGATGCTCGAGTCTTCGCCCGAGCATGACGTGGTCGGCCCTCACACCGCCTCCAGCGCCTGGGCCAGATCCGAGATCAGGTCCTCGATGTTCTCGATGCCCACCGAGATGCGGATCAGCGCGTCGGTCAGCCCGATCTCCTCGCGCAGTTCGCGGGCGACGCCGGAATGCGTCATCGCGGCGGGGTGCGAGACCAGCGTCTCGGTGCCGCCGAGCGAGACGGCGAGCTTCATGATCTGGAGGTTGTCGAGCAGTGCGAAGGCCTCCTTCTCGCCGCCGACGACGTCGAAGGCGAAGGTCGAGCCGGCCGCCGTGCATTGCCGGTCGAACACCGCCTTGCGCGGGTCGCCGTCCTTGAGGTCGCCGAGATAATGCACCTTGGCGACCTTCGGATGGGCGGAGAGATAGTCGGCGACCAGCCGGGCGTTCTCGTTGGCGCGGCTCATGCGGATGTCGAGCGTCTCCAGCGAGCGCATCAGCATCCAGCAGGAGTTCGGGTCGAGCTGGGTCCCCAGCGATCCGCGCCAGCTCTTGACCTGCCGCACCAGCGCCTCCGAGCCGCTGATCGAGCCACCAACGAGGTCGGAATGGCCGCCGACATATTTGGTCAGCGAGAGCAGCGAGAGGTCGGCGCCCTGCTTCAGCGGCTTCTGGTATTTCGGGCCGAGCATGGTGTTGTCGACGACGACCGGCGGGCGATGCCCCTGCGAGGCCTCGAGCTCGTCGGCGATCGTCTTGCAGGCCGCGAGATCGACCAGCCCGTTGGTCGGGTTGGCGGGCGTCTCGACCAGGATCATGCCGACGCGCCCCTTGGCAGCGGCCGCTTTGGCCGTCTGCCGCATCTGCGCGATGTCGAGCCCGTCGGTGAAGCCGAAAGCCGTGACGCCGAAGGCGCCCATCTGGTTCTTTAGCAGGGTCTCGGTGCCGCCATAGAGCGGGCGGGAGTGGATGATGGTGTCGCCCGGCCGCAGGAAGGCGAAGCAGGTCGTGGCGATCGCCGCCATGCCGCTGGCGAAGACCGCGCATTTCTCCGCCTCGTCCCAGATCGCCAGGCGATCCTCGAGGATTTCCATGTTCGGATGGTTGAAGCGCGAATAGACCAGTCCCGGCTTCTCGCCCGGCTTGGGCTGGCGACGGCCGGAGGTGAAGTCGAAGAAATCCTTGCCCTGCTGGGCGTTGGCGAAAACGAAGGTCGAAGTCAGGAAGATCGGCGGCTTGAGCGAGCCTTCCGACATGGCCGGCGAGTAGCCGAAGCCCATCATCAGCGTCTCGGGATGCAACTTGCGGTTGGCGATCCGGTCCTTGTGGTAGTTGTCTTCGCTCATGACGATCTCCCTTTCGCACCGCGGCCGGACGGCGCTGATCCGTTCGCCTGAAGATAAGTCGCTCTGCCGACGATTGCTTGGATGGGTTCGACTGTCTAGGATTTCATTTCAGCATCATTCTGCCAAATTTCTTTTCATGAGGAGCAGTCCATGCTCGACAGCGTCGATCGCCGCATGCTCGCCGTTCTCCAGGAGGATGGCCGCATCACCAACCAGGATCTGTCGGAGAAAGTCGGCCTGTCCCCGACGCCCTGCCTGCGCCGGCTGAAGCGGCTGGAGGAGACCGGCGTGATCCAGGGCTATTCGGCCACGGTCGATCCCAAGGCTTATGGCCTGCCCTTCAGCGTCTTCGTCTCGGTGCGGCTCTCGCAGCAGACGCAGGAGCACATCGCCGAGTTCGAGAAGGCGGTCGAAGGCTGGAACGAGGTGACCGAATGTTACCTGATGACCGGCAGCCAGGACTATCTGCTGCGGGTGCTGACCGACGGCATCGAGGGCTATGAGCGCTTTCTGAAGCAGAAGATGACGCGGCTGAAATGCATCCAGTCGGTCGAGTCGAATTTCGCGCTGGCGACGGTGAAGAAGCGCGTCGGCCTGCCACCGCTCTGAGCGGCTAACGCCCCGCGAAGAGGGCCTCGGCCGCGGCTGAAGCCATCCGCCGCGAATCATGGCCGACGCCAGGCACCACGATCGCGCGCCAGCGGCTCTCCACCTTCAAGCGCGCCGCCTCCGTAGCAGCCATCGCCATGAAATGCTGCCCGCGGGCCAGCCGGTTCGGGCCCTGAGCCTGCGCGCCGCGGCTGCGGTTCAGCTGGGGATGGGCGGGGTCGTCGTCCCTTTCGCCGAGCATCAGCAGCAGCGGTTTAGCGAATGCGGCCGAGAGCGAGGCGTCGGTCGCAGGCGTGCCGTCCAGCGAATAGGGATAGGCGAAACCGGCCGCCTCGCCCCGCAGGGGCATGGTGTAGTAGCCGGCATTGGCGCTGACCGCGGTCGAAAAGCGCGCCGCCGGCATCAGCAGGGCCATGCGGTGGACGAACTGGGCGCCCGCCGAATGCCCGAACAGAATATAACTCTCTCCCTCGACGCGGCCACTGGCCAAAGCGCGATCGAAGAAGCGCTCGATGCTGGCATAGACCCAGCGAGCCGGGTCCGCCTCGTCGCGCACGCCGCCCTGCTGGAAGAGCCGCGTCGGGAACCGCTCTCTGTCGAAATGCGGGGCGGCGATCAGCAGGTCGTAACGCTCGGCCGCCTCGACCCAGTTGTCGCGCGCACGCTCGGCATTGCGCTCGAGGCCGTGGATCGCGATCAGCAGGGGGCAGGGTTTTGCCGCGCAGGCCGCCGGCACATAGGTCTCGACATTGATCGGCTCGGTGCCCGCGGGCGAGACGTCCTCATGGATCACATGGCTGCGGCCCGCCTCCTGAAAAGGCGTGAGGTCATGGGCCGCCGCGAATGGCGGAGCGCACACCAGCAGGAGCATCGCCACCAAAGCCCGGCCGACCATCGCCATCGCTCCATGCCTCCCCGGCGCGGAGTTTGCGCGGGACGGCCCGACCGGGCAAGGCGCTCAGGCGCCCTTGCCGCGGTCCATGGCGCGACGCACGACCTGCGTAACCTCGCTGTCGGACAGGAAGAGGTCGTGCCGCAGCATGCTCCAGCCGCGGCCGGAGGTGTCCGCGACCCGCACGCCGAGTGCCTCCAGGCGGGCACGATCGGCCGCTCCGGCGCGCGCGACGCCACCGGCGATGCGGGCGGAGATCGCCAGCGCCCGGTCACCCGGGTCGATGATCAGCGTCATGCGGCGGGCGAGCGGACCGAGCTTGCCGACCGTCTGCTCGAAGGCGTCGATATCGATGTCGGGCGAAGCGAGAACGACGGAGCCGATCCGGGAATAGACGTCGGCGGAATCGCGCAGTTCGCGCAGCCCTTCCAGCGTCAGGAAGGTGCCCATCGAATGCGCGACGATGTGGATGCGGCCGACCGTCGGGTTGGCGACGAGGGCCTGCAACGCCTTGACGAAGCCGTCGCGCGACCAGAGCGCACTTTCGCGGTCATAGGCGTAATCGAACAGCTTGCCGCCGGACGGCCAGGAGAAGATCGCAGTGCGGCCCTGGAATTCGAGCGAATGCGAGAGCTGGCCGGCGCTGCGCGCCGCGGATTCGAAGGTCTCGTTGTAGCCGTGCACATACAGCAGCACATCGCGGCCGGTTGCAGCCTGGGCGAAGGCGCGCCCCGCATCGGCAGAGGTCTGATTGTCGAGGCCCAGCACCGCCCAGTCGCCGCTGACGGCCGAGGAGACGCGGCCGGAAATCCCGTCGGCAGGCGGTGCGAGACGCGCTTCCGCGAAGGTCAGCGAGCCGCGATCCGAGCCGAAGAAGGGCTGGCGCGGGCCTGCCGGCTTGCGCGTCGTCACGACAAGCAGCTCGGGCTCCTTGCCCAGCGCCGAGGTATCGGCCCGGGTCGGCTCCGAGAACGGCGAGACGGTGACTTCGCTCTGGGCACAGGCCGAGAGCGCGAGTGCGAGCAGCGCGGCGAGCGCCGCCCGACGGCAAGAATATGCGTGCCGTAAACCAAGCATCGTGTCGGGCATCCAGTCGATGATGAGGGGGCCGAGTTGGCCAGCGCCCCCTTAACGACAGGCTAACGCGGCCAGAATGCGGCGATGGCCTCGATCGCGGCCGGTTCGACGCCGACCGTGGCTCAGCGGCCACCCGAGATAATGGTCACCGGCGCGGTCACGACCAGCCCCACGGTCGATCCGACGGTGCCAACGACGCCGCCCGCGATGTCGCCGAGCCGGTCGCCGAGCTGGGGACCGGCCGTCGCGATGCCGCCATCCGCCTGCAGACGCTGGCCGATCATCTGCACGACCTTCGGCGAGGAGGCGAACTTGCTGTGGTTCAGCGGGTCGCCCGACGCAACTTCCGAGAGGTCGATGATGCGCGCGCCGAGCTTCTCGAGCTCGGCGATGATCTGCGTGTCCTTGGCCGAAACAGCGCCCAACCGCGTCTTGTCACCGGCGAAGCGGCGGGAAAAATCGAGCGCGCGATCATCCGCCGAGACGAAGACGGTGACCGGACGCTTGATCTCGCGCATCTGGGTCCTGAAAACGTCGAGATCGACGTCGGGCGCCGCCAGGATCACGTCGCGAAGCTTGCCACCGAAGGTTCCGTCGCCCCGGATCGAGGCCTGGCGCAGCGACTCCAGCGTCAGCAACGTGCCCATCGAGTGCGCCAGGATGTCCATGCGCGTCGTGCCGAGATCGCGCGCGATCGCCCGCAGATTCAGTTCGAGGAAGTCGCGCGAGTAATAGGCGCTCTCGCGATCATAGGGATAGGCCAGCAACTGGCCGCGCGATGGCCAGGTGAACAGCACCGGCACGCCCTTGAAGCCCGAATCATGAACGATCTGTGCAAAGCGGAACGCGGCATCGGCGAAGTTGGTGTTGAACCCGTGCACGAAGATCAGCACGTCACGCTGGGATGCAGGCCGCTTCAGGATCTCACGGCGGACATCGGCGACGATGGGCGCGAGGTCCAGCCGCTGCACGTTCGTGACGGCAAAATGCTTGGCCGGATCGCTCGGCCCCGAATCGGGCAGTTCGAGTTCGCCCGTCTTGTGGGCCCGCGGGACCGTGAAATCCAGGCGCGCGAAGGCCAGCCGCGGCCCCCGCTCGCCATTGAAATACACAGGCTCGGACGAGGCCTCGCGCGTCGTCGCGACGAACATCTCGACCTTGCCCGCGATGTCCGCGGGGGCGCTGGCTGCCGGGTTGATCTGGAGCACGCGCGGTGTTCCGCAGGCGCCCAGCGCCAGCGGCGCGAGGACCGCCCAGACCAGAACCCGAAGCCGCATCGCGGGACGCATCGTCATCATCGCCTGACAGCTCTCCCCGTGCGCGATGCACCGTCGAGACGCCCGTGCGCCTCACGATGACGGCAAGCCCGACCGGCGAAACCTTGTCGCTGGACCCTCGACCTTGCTAGGGGAGCTTATGGCCGATCCTTCAGCTCCTGTCACCGCACTGGTCGCCGGGCTGCTCGCCGGCGACAGGGCGGCGCTGGCGCGGGCGATCACGCTGGTCGAATCACGCCGGCCGGACCATCGCCGCCAGGCCAGCGAGCTGATCCAGGCGCTCCTGCCGCGGACCGGCGGCGCCATTCGGGTCGGGATCACCGGCGTGCCCGGCGTCGGCAAGTCGACGACGATCGACGCACTCGGCAGCTTTCTGACCCAACGCGGACACAAGGTCGCCGTGCTCGCGGTCGACCCCTCATCGACTCGCAGCGGCGGCTCGATCCTCGGCGACAAGACGCGCATGGCGAGGCTCGCGGTCGATCCGGCCGCCTATATCCGCCCCTCGCCCTCCTCGGGAACGCTGGGCGGCGTCGCGGCGCGGACACGCGAGACCATGCTGCTCTGCGAGGCGGCGGGTTTCGACGTCATCCTGGTCGAGACGGTCGGCGTCGGGCAATCCGAGACGGCCGTGGCGGAGCTGACCGATTTCTTCCTGGTTCTGATGCTGCCCAATGCCGGCGACGAATTGCAGGGCATCAAGAAGGGCATCATCGAGCTCGCCGACATGATCGCGGTCAACAAGGCAGACGGGGCCGGGGCGACCGCCGCGCGCGTCGCTGCCGCGCAGTACCAGGCGGCACTGCACATCCTGGCGCCGGCCTCTCCGCTCTGGTCGACGCCCGTGGTGACGATCTCGGGCCTAACCGGCGACGGGCTCGACACGCTCTGGGCCAGGATCGAGGATCACCGCGCCCGCCACGAGGCGAAGGGGCTCATCGCCGACAAGCGTCATCGGCAGGATGTGAAATGGATGTGGGCCATGGTCGAGGACCGTCTCAAGGCGAAGCTGCGCAACGACCCCGCGCTGAGGGCCGCGACGCCGGCGCTGGAAGCCGCCGTCGCGGCGGGCACGCTGGCGCCGACGCTGGCCGCCGACGACATCGCGCAGGCGCTGGGGCTCTGAGCCGATGACACAAGCGCGCCCCGACATTCTGGTCACGGGCTTCGGCCCCTTCCCGCGGGTGCGGGTCAATCCGACGACCGCTCTGGCGCGGGCCGTGACGAAGCGGCTCCAGGCCGCCGGCTTCGCCACAGAGGCCCTGATCCTGGAGACGAGCTATGCCGGAGGACTGCCGCGGCTGCGCGCCCATCTCGCGGATTCTCGCCCCCGGGCGATCCTGATGCTCGGGCTTGCCGCACGCGCCCGCAAGATCCGGGTCGAACTCTTCGGCCGCGGGCATGCCAGCCCGCTCCATCCCGACGTCAGCGGGGCGACTCCGACCGCGAGGCCGGTGCCGGCTGCCCTTCCCCTGCGCACGACGGCCCCTCCCCAGGCCGCGCTGGCGGCTCTCCGCCGTCGCGGGTTGCGCAGCGCGCTCTCCCCCTCGGCCGGGCGCTACCTCTGCGACGCCTGCTATGCGGCCGCCCTCCGGCCCAACCGCAGCAGCGGCGTGCCGGTCATCTTCATCCATGTGCCCTGGCTGCGACCGGCGCCCGGTTGGCGCCCGGCACGACGCGTCGCGGGCTTTCGCCCGGCGAAGGCGGTGCTGGTGGCGAGCCTCGCCGAGATCGGGGCCGCGCTCGCGCGCCAGGGCCGCGGGGCCGGCTGATCGGCGTGCCGGAACGGCACAGGCGCCGTAGGCACGGGGCTTGAACCGCTGCTCGCATGGCGCAAACTCCTCTCGCGATCTCGCGGCGTTCGCTGCTGGCCATGGCTGTTTTCGGGACAGGCTCGCTCGCGGCCGCTCCCGGGCTCGGCCAGTCTTCACGCGCTGCCAAGCCAGCGGCCCTGGGCGGGCTCGGGCTCGAGGCGGCCCCGTTCGGCCTGCGGCCGGGCGCCGCCGAGGATCAATCGCAGCGCCTGCAGAGCGCGCTTGCCGAGGCCGCACGGCGCCAGATTCCGCTCGTGATCGCGCCGGGGCGCTACCGCATCGGCCGCGTCAGCCTGCCGGAAGGAGCCAGCCTGATCGGCGTGCCGGGCGCGACGACGCTGGTGGCAGCGCAGCCCGGCCCGCTGCTCGAGGCGCGTGGCACCCAGCGATCGTCGCTGACCGGCCTGACGCTGGACGGGCTCGGCCTGCGCGCCGCCGGCCGCCAGGGCCTGCTGACGGCCGAGGATGTGGAGGTTCTCCAGATCCGCGACTGCGCCTTCACCGATGCCGGCTCGGTCGGGCTGGTGATCCATCGCACGGGCGGCGACATCGAGAGCAGCAGCTTCCGCACCATGCGGGAATCGGCGCTGTTTTCCCTCGACTCGCGGGGGCTTCGCATCGAGCGCAACTCCGTCGAGGATTGCGGCAATAACGGCATCCAGCTCTGGCGCAGCCAGGCGGGCGACGAGCGCTCGATCGTGCGCGGCAACCGCGTCGAGCGCATCCGCGCCGATGCCGGCGGCGACGGGCCCAACGGCAACGGGATCAGCCTCTACAAGGCCGGTGGCGTCATCATCGAGGGCAACCAGCTGCGCGATTGCGCGCTGACCTTCATCCGGAACAACTCCGGCGCCAGTGTCCAGATTCTCGGGAACCAGGGGCGGCGCTGCGGCGAGGTCGGGCTCTATTCGGAATTTGCCTTCGAGGGCGCGATCATCACCAACAACCTCGTCGAGGATTGCGCACAAGGAGCGAACATCACCAATCTCGACCATGGCGGCCGCTTGAGCGTCTTCGCCAACAACATCGTCCGCAATGCCCGCAAGGGGCTCTATCCCGGCGTCAAGGAGCCGATCGGCGGCATGGGCGTGCATGTCGAGGCTGAGGCCGCGGTGACCGGGAACGTCATCGAGGGTGCCAGCGAGATCGGCATCTCGCTGGGCTGGTCCTGGGGCATGCGCAATCTCGTCGCGACCGGCAACATGGTGCGCCGGACCGGCATCGGCATTTCCGTCTCGCTCGTCCCCAAGCAGCGCAATGCGATGATCTCCGGCAACGTCATCGCCGAAGCGAGCCGCGGCGCGGTCGTCGGGACCGAGTACGGGAAGGCCGTCACCGGGGATCTGACGAAGGCGCCCGATGCACGGGCTGGCGGCGTGCGGGTCGAGAACAATGCGGTGGGATAAGCCGCGGCCGGTGGGCTCAGTCGCCCGACGCCGCCCTCACTCGGCCGACCTCGATGCCGTTCCAGTTCTTCATCACGCTCTCGCGCAGCGGAGCGAAAGCGGTGAGCTCAGCCTCGTCCATCGGCAGGAAGCGCGCGATCAGGTCGGCCATCACGACCTCCGCCGCACGGCCGGCACCGTCGTCGCATTTCAGCGCGATGCCGTAGCCCAGTTCCGGCAGGGAGCCGCAATAGACGCCCTCGGCCCCGGTCTTGATGAAGATGCGTTCGCGCAGCAGTTCCATGGCGCGGGTGTCGAAGCGGCCGGTGCCCGCGACCATGAAGGGGTGGGCGGCGGCGGCCTTGCGGATGCGGGCGGCGGCCTTGGCACGCTCAGGCCCGAAGCCATGGCCGGTGCCGAAGCGGGCGAAGCCCAGCGCCAGCGCGTTCAGCGGCACCGCATAGGTCGGGATCGAGCAGCCATCGGTGCCCATCAGCTCGGACGAATGAGCGGCTCCGGTGACCTCTTCGAGCGCGCCGCGCACGGCCTTCTGCACGGCATGGCCGGCCTTCACATACCCCGCCGGGTCTTCGTCGATCCCGCAGGCAAGGCAGACGAAGCCGGCATGCTTGCCGGAGCAGTTGTTGTTGAGCGCGCTCGGCTCGCGGCCGGCCCGGGCCAGCGCGCGTGCGGCGTTCTCGTTCATCGGCCAATGCGCGCCGCATTCGAGGCAGCCGGCCTCGCGCCCGGCCTTTGCCAGCATCGCCAGCGAGGTCTCGGCGTGCAGCGGCTCGCCGGAATGGGAGGAGACGGCAAGCGCGATCTCGGCCTCGGTCAGGCCGTAGCGGTCGGCGGCGCCGCTCTCGAGCAGCGGCAGCGCCTGGATCGCCTTCACCGCCGAGCGCGGGAAGACGGGGCGCTCGACATCGCCGGTGGAAAAGACCACCCCGCCATCGGCGTCGACGACAATGGCGGCTCCGCGATGGCGCGATTCGACCGTGCCGCCGCGCGTCACCTCGGCCAGGATCGGGTTGTCCATCGTCGTCTCCACTGCGACAGCGTCCTGCACGAGACGCGCGCAGCCTTGTGCCGCCCACGGCTCGACCTGTCAAAAGCGATGGCGCACAGTGGCAACACCTGCCAAGCGGAAGGTGACGCGCTCCCGAAGGGGGCTGCATCCGCAGATCGGGCGAGCCGGAGCGAGGGAATGTCGGGCGACTACGAGATCCAGTACAACAACCGCGCCCGCGTGCCGGAGCATCCCCAGGTGATCGCGAGCTGGGCCCGCGATGCCGAGGCCTATCGCGCCGAGGCCCTGTGCGAATTGGGCGTTTCCTATGGCGAGAGCGAGCGCCAGCGCTACGACCTGTTCAAGCCGGAGACGCGCAGCGGCAACGCCATCGTGCTGTTCATCCATGGCGGCTACTGGCAGGCGATGGACCGCAGCTTCTTCTCGCATATGGCGCGGGGGTTGAACGGTCGGGGCGTGCCGGTGGCGGTCGTCGGCTATGACCTCTGCCCGCAGGTCGAGGTCGGCCATATCGTCTGGGAGATGCAGCAGGCGGCGGCCGCCCTGTGGCGGCGCTTCTCTCTCCCGGTGGTCGCGACGGGGCATTCGGCGGGCGGTCACCTCGCCGCCTGCCTGCTCGCGACCAACTGGGCCGGCGTCGAGGACGATCTGCCGGAGCATCTCGTGCCGGCGGCCTACGGCATTTCCGGACTCTACAATCTCAAGCCACTGACGGAGACGAGCATCAACGGCGCGCTCAACCTCAGCTTCGAGGCCGCCGAACGCGAAAGCCCACTGTTCTGGCCCGCGCCCTCCGGGCTCGTCATGGATGCCGTGGTCGGCGGCGAGGAGAGTGAGGAGTATTTCAAGCAGAGCCGCCGCATCGTCGATGTATGGGGCCTGTCGGGCGTGCAGACACGCTATGAGGAGATCGTCGGCGCCAACCACTTCACAGTGATTGCAGGGCTCGCCGATCCCGAGAGCACCATGACCCGCCGCATCGCCGAACTCGCCGGCGCTTGATCTGACGGGGCGGGAGGCTCTATCCAGATCGGGCGCGGCGGCTGCGGCGGGCGGCCTCCCGGCCGCCTGACGGGCCGAGCCGCAGACGAGATCCGGAGCCCGCGATGCAGACCTTCTTCGTCGAGATCAAATGCAAGCTCGGCAAGACCTATGAGGTCGCCAGCGAACTCGCCGATCGCGAGATCGCCTCGGAGATCTACTCGACGGCGGGCAATTACGACATCCTGGCCAAGTTCCATGTCGCCGCGGACGTCGATATCGGCCATTTCGTCGCCCAGAAGGTGCAGTCGATCCCCGAGATCGCCGACACCCACACGATCATCACCTTCAAGGCGTTCTGAGCCGGGTCGCGGCGCGGCCGCCATGGTCGGCGACCCGGGAAGATGATTCAAGCCAACGGCTTGAATCGATCGGCTCAACCGCCGCGCGAGCGTCTTCACAGCCTGATTCAAGCGTGCCGGCCAGCCCCAGCACCCCGGCAAGACCGCAAGCCGCGATCCATGCCTGCGATTAATGCATCCACCGCGCTTGACGACCTCGCCCCATTCGCGCGACCTCGGCTGCTCCTGACATTGAGCCTGCGCCGCCGGAGCCGCCGCGATGAAGAGCAACCTGTCCCAAGATCTTCGCTCCGGCGCGCTCGTCTATCACCGCCTGCCACGCCCCGGTAAGATCGAGATCCAGGCAACCAAGCCGCTCGGCAACCAGCGCGACCTCGCGCTCGCCTATTCCCCCGGCGTCGCTGCCGCCTGCGAGGCCATCGTCGACGATCCGTCCCAGGCCGCGGAGCTGACCTCGCGGCAGAACCTCGTTGCCGTCATCACCAACGGCACCGCCGTGCTGGGGCTTGGCGACATCGGGCCGCTCGCCTCCAAGCCGGTGATGGAGGGCAAGGCCGTCCTGTTCAAGAAGTTCGCCGGGATCGACTGCTTCGACATCGAGGTCGAGCAGAAGAACATCGAGAAATTCGTCGAGGTCGTCGCGGCGCTGGAGCCGACCTTCGGCGGCATCAATCTCGAGGACATCAAGGGCCCGGAGTGCTTCGAGATCGAGGAGCAGCTCAAGGCCCGGATGAACATCCCGGTCTTCCATGACGACCAGCATGGCACGGCGATCATCGTCTCGGCCGCAATCCTCAACGGGCTCGACCTGTCGGGCAAGAAGATCGGCGACGTCAAGATCGTCGTCTCCGGCGCGGGTGCGGCGGCGCTGGCCTGCCTCAACCTGCTGGTCGAACTCGGCGCGCAGCGCGAGAACATCTGGGTCACCGACCTGGAAGGCGTCGTCCACAAGGGCCGCAACACCCTGATGGACCGCTGGAAGGAGGTCTATGCGCAGGAGACCGACGCCCGCACGCTGGCCGAGGTAATCCCCGGCGCGGACGTGTTTCTGGGTCTCTCGGCCGCCGGCGTCCTGAAGCCCGAGATGGCCAAGGCGATGGGTCCCAAGCCGCTGATCCTGGCGCTCGCCAACCCCAATCCCGAGATCACGCCCGAGGACGCGCTGGCGGTGCGGCCCGACGCGATGATCTGCACCGGGCGCTCGGACTATCCCAACCAGGTCAACAACGTCCTCTGCTTCCCCTACATCTTCCGCGGCGCGCTCGACGTGCAGGCGACGACGATCAACGAGGCGATGAAGCTCGCCGCCGTGCGCGCCATCGCATCGCTGGCGCGCGAGGCGACGTCCGACATCGCGGCGCGCGCTTATGGCGGCGAATCCTCGACCTTCGGCGCGACCTCGCTGATTCCCAACCCGTTCGATCCCCGACTGATCATCCGGATCGCGCCGGCCGTGGCGCAGGCAGCGATGGCGACCGGCGTGGCGCGCAAGCCTTTGCCCGACATCGAGGCCTATCGCGAGGAACTGTCGCGCTTCGTCTTCCGCTCCGGTTTCATCATGAAGCCGCTCTTCGCTCAGGCGAAGGCCGACCCCAAGCGCGTGATCTATGCCGAGGGCGAGGACGAGCGCGTGCTGCGCGCGGCGCAGGTGGCGCTGGAGGAAGGGCTCGCGATCCCAATCCTGATCGGCCGCCCGAGCGTGATCGAAAGCCGCGTGCAGCGCTTCGGCCTGTCGATCCGGCCGGGCATCGACTGCGAAGTCATCAACCCCGAGGACGACCCGCGCTATCGCGATTACGTCCAGACCTATCTCGACATCGCCGGGCGTCGTGGCATCACGCCCGAGGCCGCCCGCTCGCTGGTGCGCACCAACAACACGGTGATCGCGGCGCTGGCGGTGGCGCGTGGCGAGGCCGATGCGATGATCACCGGCCTCGAAGGCCGCTTCATGTCGCGGCTGCGGCACATCAAGGACATCATCGGGCTGGCGCCCGGCGTCTGCGACATCTCGGCGATGACGCTGATCATCACCAACAAGGGCGCCTTCTTCCTGGCCGACACCCATGTGAAGCATGATCCCAGCGCCGAGGAGATCGCGGACATGACGGTGCTGGCGGCGAGCCATGTCGCCCGCTTCGGCATCGAACCCAAGATCGCTTTGCTTTCGCATTCGGATTTCGGCGCCGCCGACACGCCCTCGGCGCTCAAGATGCGCAAGGCGCTCGGCCTGATCCGCGAGCGGGCGCCACAGCTGGAATGCGACGGCGAGATGGAGGCCGACACCGCGCTGGTGGCTATGGTGCGCGAGCGGGTGCTGCCCTCCTCGCGGCTGAAGGGCGTCGCCAATGTGCTGATCTTCCCCAATCTCGATGCCGCCAACATCGCCTATCAGTTCGCCAAGGTGCTGGCGGATGCCCTGCCCGTCGGGCCGATCCTGATCGGCGCCGCCAAGCCCGTGCATATCCTCACCGGCTCTGTGACGGCACGCGGCGTCGTCAACATGACGGCGGTGGCGGTGGTCGAGGCGCAGGAGCGGGCGGCGGTCGCGGCCGGCTGAGACCCGCCTGCCGCCGTTGCGGCCATGACACCGGCTCTGCCATGATCGCGGCGGTGCCGGCCCTCGGGGACGCGCCGTGCGGGTCGGGGGAAACGGGCCTTGAACATCGTGAAGATCCTGCGCGCGCTCTGTCTGCTGGGGGTCTTCGTGGCGGCCTGGCCCGTGCCTTACGCCTCCGCCCAGGACGTGCCGGTCGGCGCATCGCTGCGACAGGAGAACGGCTTCCTCCGCATCCAGGCGAAAGGGCGAGAGGTCCGGCTCGAGAGTCTGATCGTGCGGCCGGAGGGCGTGACGGGGCCGCTGCCGCTGGCGATCATCACCCACGGCCGCAGCAGCAGTTCGCTCAGCATGGGCGACCTGCGGGCGGCCCGCTACGCGACGCTGGCGCGTGATCTCGCCCGCCGGGGCTGGCTCGCCGCCGTGGTGATGCGCCGCGGTGCCGGCCAGTCGGACGGACCGCTGCCGTCGCTGACCTCCTGCCCTTCCCCCGATATCGCCGGCGCTTTCGGAGACGATGCTGATGACATCGAGGGCGCGCTGCGCGCTCTCCAGGCGCGGTCGGATGTCGACGGGCAGCGGGTGATCCTGCTCGGGGAATCGGCCGGCGGCGCCACCGCACTGGCCCTGATGCGCCGCAAGCCACCGGGCCTGCGCGGCATCGTCAACGTCGCCGGCGGGCTCAATCTCGAGGCCTGCACCGAACGCGGCCAGGACGCGCTGGTCGCGGCCATGACCGCCTGGCAGGGGCCGGACGCGGCGCCGCAACTCTGGATCTATGCCCGCAACGACGAGCTCTTCCCGCCGGCTCTGGTCGCGCGGATGCGCAAGGCGGCGCTCGATGCCGGGGCCGATGTCCGCTTCATCGATCTGCCGGAGCTCAAGCCGCGCGGCCACATGGCGTTCCTCCACGGACAGGCGAGGCATCTCTGGCTGCGCGAGATGGATGTATCGCTGCGCGCCTGGGACCTGCCGACGATTCCCCGCGATCGTGGCCGCTCCTTCCATGCCAAGCTCGGCCTGAGCACGCGGCTCGATGTCTTCGAGCGCTATTTCTCGGGCCCCGGCGAGCGGGCGATGGCGCTGAGCCGCAGCAAGAAGCAGTTCCGCTACTGGTTCGGCACCACCGATCTGGAGAGGGCCAAGGCGAATGCACTGCGCGACTGTGGGGTGCTGGCATCCGATTGCGTGATCGCCTTCGAGAACGACCGGTTCATGCTGGAGTGACGGAGCGGCGGGGCGGCCGTGCGCCGATCCGTCTCACCCTCTTGGCGGCGCAGACGAGCCGGGCTCTACTGCGGTCCAGCGGGCCCTGCCCGTCTCGCCCGTTGCAGCAGGGAGAGCGTCTGATGCCGGGATTTCGGAGCCTCGCTTTCGTGCTCGCGATCGGGCTCGCCCTCGCGACAGCGGGGGCGGCGCTGGCTCAGGGCGTGCTCCACCGCAGCCATGACGGCGATCCCGGCAGTCTCGATCCGCTGCGGACGACGAGCGTCACCGAGGCGCATCTGCTGCGCGACCTCTATGAGGGTCTCGTCATCCACACGATGAAAGGCGAGATCGCGCCGGGTGTGGCTGAGAGCTGGACGACGAGCGAGGACGGGCTGGTCTGGCGCTTCACCCTGCGTCGGGACGCGCGCTGGTCGAATGGCGAGCCGGTGACGGCATCCGACTTCGTGTTCTCGCTGCGGCGCGTGGTCGATCCGCGCTCGGGCGCTCCCTACGCGCCGCTCCTCTATCCGATCCGCCATGCCGAGCGCATCCACAAAGGGGCCGAGGGCATGCGCGTCGAGGATCTCGGCGTGTCGGCGCTGGAGCCCGGGCTGATCGAAATCCGGCTGGAGCGCCCGACGCCCCATCTGCTCGAGCTGCTGGCGCATCAGGCCGCCCTGCCTGTCCACCCGGCGACCGCGGACCGGCCCGGCCGGCTGGCGGCGCGCGTGACCGACTGGGTGTCGAACGGCCCCTATGTGCTGAAGGAGTTCGTGCCCAGCTCGCATATCCGGCTGGGCCGCAACCCGTCTTTCCACGCCGCCGCCGATGTCCGCATCGAGACGGTGATGTCCTATCCCATCGCCGATGCGGCGGTCGCAGCGCGGCGCTTTCTGGCAGGCGAACTGCACCTGACCACCGACATCCCCACGGACGAGATCGCGGCCCTGCGCGGGCGGCTGGGCGCGCAGCTGCGCGTTTCGCCGGCGCTCGGCACCTATTTCCTGGTGCTGAACACGGCCAAGGCCCCCTTCTCCGATGCGCGGCTGCGCCGGGCGCTGTCGCTCGCGATCGACCGGGAATTCATCGCCGAACGCATCTGGGCCGGCACGATGCTGCCGGCCTATGGCGTGATCCCGCCTCATACCGGAAATTACGGCGAGCGCGCCGAACTCGACTTCAAGGCCGCCTCCCCGCTCGAGCGCGAAGACGAGGCGAAGCGTCTGATGGCGGCCGCGGGCTATGGGCCCGGCATACCGCTGCGGCTCGAGCTGCGCTACAACCGCAGCGACAACAACCGGCGCACCATTGCGGCGATCGCGGAGCAATGGGCGGCGATCGGCATCGAGACCTCCCTCATCGAGACCGACAGCGCGGCGCATTTCGCGCATCTGCGCGAGGGCGGCGATTTCGACGTCGCCCGCTATGGCTGGATCGGCGACTATTCCGATCCGCAGAGCTTCCTCTTCCTGTTCCGAAGCGACAACACCGGCTTCAATGTCGGGCGCTATGCCGATCCGCAGTTCGACGCGCTGATGACGCTCGCGGCCGGCGAATCCGATCTCGCCCGGCGCGCGGCGATCCTGCGCGAGGCCGACAGCCTGATCGTCCGCGACCAGCCCTGGATCCCGGTGCTGCACTATTCCCACAGGAACCTCGTCTCGAACCGGCTCGCCGGCTTCGCGCCGAATCCGCAGGGCGCGATCCCGTCGCGCTTCCTGAGCTTTCGCCCCTGACAGAAGCGGGGGTGCCCCCGCATCGACGCCGGCATTCGCCCCTCGCGCCCGGCCTGCGTCTCGGCTAGGAGCGATGCTGTTGGAAACCCGCTGACGAGAGCCGACCGATGTCCCGCATTGTCTATGTGAACGGCGCCTATCTCCCCGAGGAGGACGCCAAGATCTCGATCTTCGACCGCGGCTTCATCTTCGGCGACGGCATCTATGAGGTCTCGGCGGTGATCGGCGGCAAGCTGGTCGATTGCGAGGCGCATCTGGCGCGGCTCGAACGGTCCTGCGGCGAGATCAGGCTGTCGCTGCCCTGGTCGAAGGCGGAACTGGTCGCGATTCATGAAGAACTGATCAGGCGCAACGCCCTGGACGAGGGCGGCGTCTATCTGGAGGTCACGCGCGGCGCGGCCGATCGCGACTTCCCCTTCCCGAAGGACGTCACGCCGACGCTGGTGATGTTCACCCAGGCCCGCAACTTCGTGAACGCCCCGGCGGCGAAGACCGGCATCAAGGTGGTCTCGACTCCGGATCTGCGCTGGGCCCGGCGCGACATCAAGAGCGTCAACCTGCTCGCTCCGGTGCTGGCCAAGCAGTTCGCAGCCGAAAGCGGCGCGCAGGAGGCCTGGATGATCGAGGACGGCGTGGTGACCGAGGGCGCCTCCTCCACCGCCTGGATCGTCAAGGGCAAGACGCTGATCTCGCGGCCGCTCTCGCACAAGGTCCTGCCGGGCATCACCCGCAAGGCCGTGCTGGCCTATATCGAAGAGACCGGCTTCGCCTTTGAGGAGCGCGAGTTCACGCTGGCCGAGGCGCTGGACGCCGAGGAGGCCTTCATCACGTCGGCGACCAGCCTCGTCATGCCGGTGACGACGATTGACGGCCACAGCATCCACAACGGCGCCCCGGGCCCGACCGCGCTGCGCCTGCGCGAGATCTATATCGATTTCGCCCGCAAGGGCGGCGTGCTGGGGTGACCTGATACGGTCTGCTCCGCAGCCTCCTCGTCATCCCGGACAAGCGGCGCAGCCGCGCCGATCCGGGATCCATCGGAGACCGCAATTCCCTACGATGGATCCCGGAGCTCCGCTTCGCTGCGTCCGGGATGACGGGGAGGTTCGGGCGTCAATCCGGATGGGACGGTCGCGGCACCCGCTCGCCCATCACATAGGTCGCGACCACATTGCGCTCGTCGCCGAGCGTGACCAGCACGAACAGCTCCTCCGCGAGATCGCGCGCCGTCTCCAGCCGGTGCGCCATGGCGCGCTGGGCGCTCGCATCGAGCACGACGATGTCGGCCTCGTGGCCGGGCTCCAGCGAGCCGATCAGATGGTCGAGCTTCAAAGCCTTGGCGTTGCCGAGGGTGATGGCGTGCAGGGCAGCGAAGGCCGAGAGCGACTGCCCCTGCAATTGCAGCACCTTATAGGCCTCCGACATCGTCCGGAGCATCGAATAGGAGGTGCCGCCGCCGATATCGGTGGCGACCGCGACGGGCACGCCCTCCGCCCGGGCGCGGGCCCAGTCGAACAGGCCCGATCCCAGGAAGAGGTTCGAGGTCGGACAGAAGACGGCGACGCTGCCGGTCTCGGCGAAACGGCGCCATTCCCGGTCGGTCATGTGGATGCAGTGTCCGAGCAGGCTTCTGGGGCCGAGCAGGCCGTAATGCTGGTAGATGCCGGCATAGTCGCCAGGCTCGGGATAAAGCTCGTTGGCGAGCGCAATCTCGGCCCGGTTCTCGTTGATATGGGTCTGGACGTGGCAGTCGGGATGCTCGGCGGCGAGCCGCCCGGCCGCTTCCATCTGCTCCGGCGTCGAGGTCACCACGAAGCGGGGCGTGATGGCGTAGAGTTGGCGGCCCTTGCCGTGCCAGCGCTCGATCAGCGCTTTGGAATCCGCGTAACTGCTCTGCGCCGTGTCGGTGAGCGCTTCGGGCGCGTTGCGGTCCATCATCACCTTGCCGGCGATCATGCGGGTGTTGCGACGCTCGGACTCAGAAAACAGCGCTTCCGCGGATTGCGGATGCACGGAGCCGTAGATCACCGCCGTCGTGGTGCCGTTGGCCAACAACTCATCGAGCAGGAAGGTCGCGAGCTTCTCCGGATGGCCCTGCTGCGCCAGACGCTGCTCCTCGACGAAGGTGTAGCGCTCGAGCCAGTCCATCAGCTGGGCGCCATAAGAGGCGATCACCTGCGTCTGCGGCATGTGCAGATGGGCGTCGATGAAGCCCGGCATGATCAGATGCGGGCGGTGGTCGGTGATCTCCGTCCCTGCCGGCAGGCACGGCAGGATGTCCTCCGCCGCACCGACAGCGCGAATGACGCCGCCCTCGATCACCAGAACCCCGTCCGCGACATAACGATGCGCGGCATCGCCGACGTCGTGCGGATCGGCCACAAACCACAAAAGGCGGCCGCGCAGGGCACGAAGGGGGCTCGTCTGGCTCAAGGATTGGCACTCCGGCTCGGATTCACCTCACATCTGCACCAAATCAAAGCTTCCGGCCAAGCGGGGATCATGCCTAATCTGAGGGCATGATTTGTGTCCGGTCGTTTGCTTTGCTCGATCATCGCGCGTTCCCTCCGCCGTCATCCTGGCCGGAGCGAAGCGGAGCGCCGGGATCCATCATAAGGCGCCGTCGCTACTCTATGATGGATCCCGGACTGGCGCCGCTGCGCGGCTTGTCCAGGATGACGGTGGAGATCCTCGGCATCGAGGAGCATGTCCACGATGCGTGATACGCTCCGCTTCCTCCTGGGCGACGAGCTGATCGAGATCGCGGCCTGCGATCCGACGCTGACGGTGCTCGACTGGCTGCGGCTGGACAGGCGCCTGACCGGCAGCAAGGAAGGCTGCGCCGAGGGCGATTGCGGCGCCTGCACGGTCGTCGTCGGCCGGCTCGATCGCGGTCGGCTGCATTACGAGGCGATCAATGCCTGCATCCGCTTCCTGCCGACGCTGGATGGCTGCCAGCTGCTGACGGTCGAGCATCTGAGAGGCCCGGACGGCAGCCTGCACCCGGTGCAGCAGGCGATGGTCGATTGTCACGGCTCGCAATGCGGCTTCTGCACGCCGGGCATCGTGATGTCGCTCTTCGCGCTCTGGCTCAACGAGCATGCGCCATCGGTTGCGCGCATCGAGGATGCGCTGGCGGGGAATCTCTGCCGCTGCACCGGCTACGAGCCGATCATCGCGGCAGCGCAGCGCATGTCGGCTAGCGGCGGCGACAGGCCGGACCCGGAGACGGTCACCGCGAGGCTGCGTGACCTCGCCGACGACGAGACGCTCGCACTCTCCGGGCCCGGCGGGCGCTTTTTCGCGCCGGCGAGATTCGCGGAACTTGCAGATCTGGTGTCTGCCCATCCGCAGGCGACGCTCGTCGCGGGCGCGACCGATGTCGGGCTGTGGGTGACGAAGAGGATGCGGCGGCTCGATCCCGTCATCTCTCTCGGGCGCGTCATGGCACTGCGGGAGATCGCGGATCGGGGCGACCACCTCGTCTTCGGCGCGATGGCGACCCATGCGGAGGTCCGCCCCGTTCTGGCGTCGCTCTCGCCGCAGCTCGACGAGCTGATGCGCCGCTTCGGCGGCGAGCAGGTCCGCAACGCCGGCACGATCGGCGGCAACATCGCCAATGGCTCGCCGATCGGCGACCTGCCGCCGGCGCTGATCGCGCTGGGGGCGACGCTCGTGCTGCGTCGTGGCGGCGAACAGCGCCAAATCCCCTTGGAGAACTTCTTTCTCGACTACCGCAAGCAGGACCGGCGCGAGGGCGAATTCGTCGAGGCCGTGATCGTGCCCAAGCCGGGGCCCGAGGCGCTGATCCACGTCTCGAAAATCTCGAAGCGTTTCGACGAGGACATCTCCGCCGTCTGCGGCGCCTTCCTGCTGCGGCTCGATACCGCCGGCCTCATCGCGAAAGCCCGGCTGGCCTATGGCGGCATGGCGGGCACGCCCAGACGCGCCGCCGCCGCGGAAGCCGCGCTGATCGGCCGGCGCTGGGACGAGGCGGCCGTGAATGCGGCGATCACCGCGCTTGCCAGCGACTTCACGCCGCTCAGCGACATGCGGGCCTCGGCCGGCTACCGGCTGACGGTCGCGGGCAACCTGCTGCGGCGCTTCCTGATCGAGACGACGCAACCCAATATCGAGACCCGCGTCGCCGGCCAACTCGCGGAGGCCGCCCATGGCTGATGCGCGCCGCCGGCTCGAAAGCGAAACCTCCGCAATGGTCGGAGCGCCGCGCATCCACGATTCCGCCACCCGCCATGTCGCGGGCGAAGCCGTCTATATCGACGACATCGCTGCACCCGAGGGGCTACTGCACGCCTATCTCGGCCTGAGCCGCATCGCCTATGGCCGGCTGGTGTCGCTCGATCTCGCGCCCGTGCTGGCGGCGCCCGGGGTCGTCGCGGTGCTGACGGCGGCCGACATTCCCGGCGTCAACGACATCTCCTCGACGCATCGCCATGACGAGCCGGTCTTCGCGACGCAGACGATCCTGCATCACGGCCAGCCACTCTTTGCCGTGGTGGCGCAGACGCGCCAGGCGGCGCGGGAGGCAGCGGCACTGGCACAGGCGGTCTATGACGAGGCCCCGCCTGTGCTCGATGTCGCGGCGGCCCGCGCGGCCGGCGGCACGCTCGTCACCGACCCGCTCAAGCTCGAACGCGGCGACGTCGCTACCGCGCTGGCGGAAAGCCCGCGCCGGCTCAAGGGCTCGATGACGATCGGGGGCCAAGACCATTTCTACCTCGAGAGCCAGATCGCGCTCGCCATTCCCGGCGAGGAAGAGGACATGCAGGTCTTCTCCTCGACGCAGCATCCCAGCGAAGTGCAGCACATGGTGGCGCAGGTGCTGGGCGTCGCCTCCCATGCCGTCACCGTCGAGGTCAGGCGCATGGGCGGCGGCTTCGGCGGCAAGGAGACGCAATCCAACCTCTTCGCCTGCGTCGCCGCGCTCGCCGCGCGCAAGCTGAAGCGCCCCGTGAAACTGCGGCCCGACCGCGACGACGACATGATCGTCACCGGCAAGCGGCATGATTTCGTCGTCGATTACGAGATCGGCTTCGACGATGAAGGACGCATCCATGCGGTCGACGCGGTCTATGCGGCGCGCTGCGGCTGGAACGCGGATCTGTCGGGGCCGGTGACGGACCGCGCGCTGTTCCACATGGACAATTGCTATTTCTACCCGGCGGTGCGCGCCCGCTCCGAGCCTCTGCTGACCCACACCGTCTCGAACACGGCCTTTCGCGGCTTCGGCGGACCGCAGGGCATGGTCGGGGCCGAGCGCTTCATCGAGGAGGTCGCCTTCGCGACGGGGCTCGACCCGCTGGAGGTGCGCCGGCGCAACCTCTATGGCGGCACGCCCGGCGATGGGCCGGGCCGCGATGTGACGCCCTACCACCAGACCGTGACGGACAACATCGCGGGCGAGGTCATCGAGCGGCTGGAGCGCTCCTGCGACTACCGCGCCAGGCAGGCGGCGATCCGGGCGGCGAATGCGAAGAGCCCGGTCGTGAAACGCGGCATCGCGCTGGCACCGGTCAAGTTCGGCATCTCCTTCACCGCCACCTGGTACAATCAGGCGGGCGCGCTGGTGCATGTCTACACCGACGGTTCGGTGATGCTGAACCATGGCGGCACCGAGATGGGCCAGGGGCTCTATATCAAGGTGGCGCAGGTGGTGGGCCACGCCTTCGGCATCGGCCTCGACCAGGTCAAGATCACCGCGACGACCACCGGCAAGGTCCCCAACACCTCCGCCACCGCCGCCTCCTCCGGCTCGGATCTCAACGGCATGGCGGCGCTCGACGCCTGCGAGACGATCAAGGCGCGGCTGACCGAATTCGCTGCCCGGCACTGGCAGGAAAGCCCGGAGGCAATCGTCTTCCGGCCGGGGTTCGTGCAGGTCGGCGCCCGCGAGATCGCCTTCACCGATCTGGTCAAGGCGGCCTACATGGCGCGCGTCCAGCTCTCGGCCACCGGCTTCTACGCGACGCCGAAGATCCATTGGGACCGCAAGGCCGGGCGCGGCCAGCCCTTCTACTATTTCGCCTATGGCGCGGCGGCGGCCGAGGTCGCGGTCGATACGCTGACCGGCGAGTACAAGGTCGAGCGCGTCGACATCCTGCATGATTGCGGGACCTCGCTGAACCCGGCGATCGACAAGGGCCAGATCGAGGGCGGCTTCATCCAGGGCATGGGCTGGCTGACAACCGAGGAGCTGGTGTGGGATGCCAAGGGCGTGCTGAAGACGCATGCGCCCTCGACCTACAAGATCCCCGTCGCCTCCGACCGGCCACGCATCTTCAACGTCGCGCTGCTGGAGGACACGCCCAATCGCGAGGCGACGATCCACCGCTCCAAGGCGGTCGGCGAGCCGCCGCTGATGCTGGCGATCTGCGTGCTCCATGCGCTGTCGGACGCGGTGGCGAGCGTCGGCGGCCACCGGATCTGCCCGAGGCTCGACGCGCCGGCGACGCCCGAGCGCGTGCTGGCGGCGGTGGAGCGAGTTCGGGCGGAGGCGGGATGATGAGCGTCTCGGCCTTCCTCGCCCGCCATCTCGCGAATGGCTGCATCCTCGTTACCCTCACCCGCGCCGCCGGCTCGACCCCACGCGAGGCCGGCGCGACGATGGCGGTGAGCGCGACGGAGGCGGCCGGCACGATCGGCGGCGGGCAGCTCGAGTTTCATTGCATCGACATGGCGCGCGAGATGCTCGCGGGCGGCGAGCGCGAACGCAGCCTCGACATCCCGCTCGGCCCCCAGATGGGCCAGTGCTGCGGCGGACGGGTGAGCGTCTCGCTGAAGCGCGCTGGCGCGGCCGATCTCGCCATGCTGGCAGCCTCCGAAAAGGCCGAAGCGGCCGCGCAGCCGGCCATCCTCATCTTCGGCGCCGGGCATACCGGGCGGGCCCTGGTCGAGGCGCTGGCGCTTCTCCCCTTTCGGGTGACGCTGATCGACGATCGCGACGGCGTGATGGACGGGCTGCCGGCGGCGGTGACCTGCATCCGCATGGCCGATCCCGTTGCGGCCATTGCCACGGCGCCGCCCGGCGCGGCCCATGTCGTGCTCACCCACAGCCACGCGCTCGACTACCGGCTGACGGAAGCCGCGCTGCAGCGGGGCGATGCGGCCTATGTCGGCATGATCGGCTCGGCGACCAAGCGCGCGCGGTTCGAGGCGGGCTTCCTGCGCAGTGGGGGGCGACGCGAGGCGCTGTACCACCTCACCTGCCCGATCGGCGGCGCCGGTGTGGACGACAAGCGGCCGGAGGTCATCGCGGCCTTGACGGCCGCCGAGCTGGTGCGGAGTTTGCTTCGGAAACAACAGGCTTCCCGAGGAGCCGGAGCGGAGGAACGGGCCGGCCATGACGCAACCGCCTGACCAGACGGTTCGCCCCCGGCTCGCCCTGTCGGGCATCTCCAAGAGCTTTCCCGGCGTGAAGGCGAACGAGGACATCAGCCTCAGCGTTCGGCCGGGCGAGATCCACGCCCTGCTCGGCGAGAACGGCGCCGGCAAGTCGACGCTGGTGAAGATCATCTACGGCGTGCAGCAGGCCGACAGCGGGACCATCGCCTGGGATGGCGCGCCGGTCGCGATCCCCTCGCCCAAGGTCGCGCGGCGGCTGGGCATCGGCATGGTCTTCCAGCACTTCTCGCTGTTCGACGCGATGACCGTGATCGAGAACATCGCGCTCGGCCTCGACGAGGCTTGCGACAGCGACGAGCTGAAGGGCCGCGTCGCGGCCATCCTCGAAAGCTACTCGCTGCCGCTCGACCCCGAGCGCGAGGTCCATACGCTGTCGGTCGGCGAGCGCCAGCGCATCGAGATCGTGCGCTGCCTGCTGCAGAATCCCCGGCTGCTGATCATGGACGAGCCGACCTCGGTTCTGACGCCGCAGGAGGTCGACAAGCTCTTCGGCACGCTGCGCCAGATCGCCGCGCAGGGCTGCGCGATCCTCTACATTTCGCACAAGCTCCACGAGATCAAGGCGCTGTGCGAGGCCGCCACGATCCTGCGGGCTGGCCGGGTCGTCGCGACCTGCGACCCGCGCGTCGAGAGCACGAAGCGCATGGCCGAGCTGATGATCGGCGCCGAGCTGCGCCAGATCGAGCATGGCGGAAGCGCCGGCGCCGGGCCGGTGCGGCTGTCGGTGTCCGGGCTGACGCTGCCGGGGGAGCCGCCCTTCGGCACCGACCTGCGCTCGGTGGCCTTCGAGGCGCGGGCCGGTGAGATCCTCGGCATCGCCGGCGTCGCCGGCAACGGCCAGTCCGAATTGCTGACGGCGCTTTCGGGCGAGCGGCCAGCGAACGCGGCCGATGCGATCGCGCTCGACGGCAAGCCGGTGGGGCGAATGGATGCGGGTGCGCGCCGGGCGCTCGGGCTCTGCTGCGTGCCGGAAGAGCGCAACGGCCATGCCGCGGTGCCCGATTTCTCGCTCGCCGACAATGCCATCCTGACCGCGCGCCACCGCCTGCCGCTGACGCCGCTCGGGCTGATCAGCACGGGAGACGTCAACCGCTTCGCCGATGCCGTGATCAAGCGCTTCGACGTCCGCACCACCGGCACGGCGGCGCTCGCGCGCTCGCTCTCCGGTGGCAATCTCCAGAAATTCATCATGGGCCGCGAGATCGGCCAGTCTCCGGCCGTGCTCGTCGTCAGCCAGCCGACCTGGGGCGTGGATGCAGGCGCCGCTGCGGCGATCCGGCAGGAACTGGTCGATCTAGCCGCGAACGGCTCGGCGGTGGTGGTGATCTCGCAGGATCTCGACGAGCTGCTCGAACTCGCCGACCGGCTCTGCGTCATCAACGAGGGCCGGCTGTCGGCCCCGCGCGCGGTCGTCAGCCTCGGGATCGACGAGATCGGCCTGATGATGGGCGGGGTGCATGGCGAGGCCGGGAAGACCGAGGCCGTTCATGCTTGAAATCGCACCTGAATCGCGCCGGCATACCCCTCCCCCTTGTGGGGAGGGGAAGGGGTGGGGGGCGAAACGTCGAAGCGGGCGGCCGACAACGCCTGCCACCGCGCTGATACAGGCCATGTCGCGCCCGGTCGAACCACCCCCATCCCCATGCCCTTCCCCACAAGGGGGAAGGGAGGCGCCCTCGCCGGCCAGCGACGCAGGCAACGCCCATGCTTGAATGGCGCCGCCGCCGCGAACCGAGCACGCTGATGCTCTGGCTCAGCCCGCTGATCGCGATCGGGCTGACGATGCTGCTCGGCATGATCGTCTTCACGGCAATGGGCTATGACGGTTTCCACGCGGTGGAGAGCATCTTCGTGACGCCCTTCATCGAGCCGCAGCGCTGGCCCGATCTCGGCGTCAAGGCGGCTCCGCTGGTGATGATCGCGCTCGGGCTGGCGATCGGTTTCCGCGCCAATGTCTGGAACATCGGCGCCGAGGGCCAGTACATCATGGGCGCGATCGCCGGTACCGGCGTGGCCCTGGCGACCCATGGCATGACCGGCTGGTGGATTCTCCCCGTGATGGCGCTGGCCGGCGTGCTCGGCGGCATGGCCTGGGCGGCCGTGCCGGCCTTCCTGCGCGTGCGGCTGCAGGTCAGCGAGATCCTGACCAGCCTGATGCTGACCTATGTCGCGGTGCAGGGCCTCTACTACCTGGTGCGTGGCCCATGGAAGGACCCGGACGGTTTCAACTTCCCTCAGACGCGGATGTTCGGGGCCGACCAGACGCTGCCGGCGATCATGCCGGGCTCGCTCGTCCATCTCGGCATCCCCGCCGCACTCCTGATCGCGCTCGTCGCCTGGCTGCTGATGGAGAAGACGACCGCCGGCTATGCGGTCAAGGTCGTGGGGCTCGCGCCCGCCGCCGCGCGCCATGGCGGCTTCAGCGCCGACCGGGTGACCTGGGCGACGCTGCTGGCGGGCGGCGGGCTCGCCGGGCTCGCCGGGCTGTTCGAGGCGGCCGGCCCCTTCGGGCAGCTGACGCCGCAATTTCCGACCGGCTACGGCTTCACCGCGATCATCGTGGCCTTCCTCGGCCGGCTCAACCCACTCGGGATCGTCTTCGGCGGAATCGTGCTGGCGGCGACCTATGTCGGCGGCGAGATCGCGCAGACGACGGTCCGCCTGCCGCAGGCGGCGACGGGCATGTTCCAGGCGCTGCTGCTGTTCGTGCTGCTGGCGACCGACGTGCTGGTGAAGTACCGCATCGGCTTGAAGGTGCGGGCGGCATGAGGGGTCGGGCACGCGCGCTTGTCATTCCGGGGCTTCGCGCAGCGAAGAACCCGGAACCCACGACCGGGCGAGACCACCCGGCTGGGCGGGACGAAGGACAAAACGCTCCCCCGGTCGTGGTTTCCGGGTTCGCGCCTGCGGCGCGCCCCGGAATGACGAGAGGCGGAGCATGACCACCGCCATCCTCGTCTCGATCCTGATGACCCTCGTCGCCGCCTCGACGCCGATCCTGCTGGCGGCGCTGGGCGAACTCGTCACGGAAAAGGCCGGCGTGCTCAATCTCGGCGTCGAGGGCATGATGCTGTGCGGTGCGGTCGCGGGCTTCGCGGTCGCGTTCAGCACCGGCAGCACGATGCTCGGCCTCCTGGCGGCGATGGTGGCGGGCATGGCCACCGCGATGGTCTTTGCCGTGCTGACGCTGTCGCTGACGGCCAACCAGGTCGCCACCGGCCTGGCCCTGACCATCTTCGGCATCGGCGCCTCCTCGCTGATCGGCGCGGGCTTCGTCGGCCGGACGATCACGCGGCTGGGCCCGGTGTTTCCGGCCGCGCTCTCGGAGCATCCCTGGCTGCGCGCGGTCTTCGGCCACGACATCGTGGTCTATCTCTCGCTCGCGCTCGTGCTCGGCGTCAGCCTGTTCCTGCGCCGGACGCGGCCGGGCCTGATCCTGCGCGCGGTCGGCGAGAACGATGCCTCGGCCCATGCGATCGGCTACCCCGTCATCGCCATCCGCTATGCGGCGATCGCCTTCGGTGGGGCGCTGGCGGGGCTGGGCGGGGCCTATTTCTCGCTGGCGCTGACACCGATGTGGGCCGACGGGCTCACCGCCGGTCGGGGCTGGATCGCACTCGCGCTCGTCGTCTTCGCCGCCTGGCGGCCGGGCCGCCTGCTGCTCGGCGCCTATCTGTTCGGTGCGGTGATGACGCTGGAGCTCCAGGCCAAGGCGGCCGGCATCACCTGGCTCGCGCCCGAGCTTCTTGCGATGACGCCCTATCTTGCGACCGTCGCGGTTCTGACCATGATGTCGTTAGGCCGCAGATCGGGCCGGCTCAATGCGCCGGCCTGTCTCGGCAAGCCTTTCTCGGCGTCGTGACGCCGCCCCGCAACCGGAGACCACATTCATGACCTCGATCATCACCCGCCGCCGGTTCAATTTCGGTGCCGGCGCCAGCGCCGCCGCCCTGCCCCTGCTCGGCACGGGCGCGCGGGCCCAGGCACCGCTCGGCGTCGGCTTCATCTATGTCGGCCCCATCGGCGACCACGGCTGGACCTGGACGCATGACCAGGGCCGGCTCGCACTGGAGAAGGAATACGGCGCGAAGATCAAGACGAGCTTCATCGAGAAGGTCGCGGAGGGCCCCGACGCCGCGCGCGCGATCCGCCAGCTCGCCCAGGCCGGCAACCAGCTGATCTTCACAACCTCGTTCGGCTTCATGAACCCGACGATCCAGGTCGCCAAGCAGTTCCCGAAGCTGAAATTCGAGCACGCGACCGGCTATCAGCGCGCCGAGAACGTCGCGACCTACAATGCCCGCTTCTACGAGGGCCGCGCGGTCATCGGCACGATCGCCGGGCACATGTCGAAGTCGGGCCAGGCCGGCTACATCGCCTCCTTCCCGATTCCCGAGGTGGTGATGGGCATCAACGCCTTCACGCTGGCCGCCCGCAAGGTGAACCCGAACTTCAGGACCAAGGTGATCTGGGCCTCGACCTGGTACGATCCGGCCAAGGAGGCCGACGCCGCCAAGGCGCTGATCGACCAGGGTTGCGACATCATCACCCAGCACACCGACTCGGCGGCGGCGCTGCAGGCGGCCGAGCAGCGCGGCGTCTTCGCCTTCGGCCAGGCCTCCGACATGAAGGCCTTCGCGCCTAAGGCGCATCTGACCGCGATCGTCGACGACTGGTCGGGCTACTACATCAAGCGCGTCAAGGAGGTGATGGACGGCAGCTGGAAGAGCGGCGACGTCTGGCACGGCATCAAGGACGGCATGGTCAAGATCGCGCCCTATAACGACGCCGTGACGCCGGCTGCGCGCGCCGCCGCCGACGAGGTCACGAAGGGCATCGTCGCCGGCACGCTCCACCCCTTCACCGGGGAGCTGAAGGACCAGAAGGGCGAGGTTCGCCTGAAGGCCGGCGAGACGGCGTCGGACGCGGTCCTGTCCAAGATGGACTGGTATGTGGACGGCGTGCAGGCGTGAGGCTTCGCCTCGGCGAAGCACCCGGAACCCACGACCGGGCGAGCGTTCGCGAACCCTATCGGCACGGGTTTGACCCCGTCGTGGGTTCCGGGTTCGGCCTTTCAGGCCGCCCCGGAATGACAGCGAGGGGGCTGTCCAACATTCTTGCAGCGGCCCCCTTGCAGATATTTTAAGCTTGAAACAATATGCCCTCATCGCGTGGTCAAGGAGGTCGAGGGGACCCCTGTCGCGCCGTCGCTTTCTCGCTCGTCCCGGGAGGACATTCGACATGACACTCAAGTTTTCGCTTTCGCTCGGCGCCGGACTGCTCGCACTCGGCATCGCGTCGGCCCAGGCGCAGGAGCCGCTGAAGATCGGCGTCGTCAGCGTGCTGACCGGCCCGGCCGCGGCGCTCGGCCAGCAGGTGCGCGACGGCTTCCAGCTCGCGGTCGACCAGAACGGCGGCAAGCTCGGCGGCGTGCCGGTGCAGATCACGGTGATCGACGACGAACTCAAGCCGGATGTCGCGGTCGGCAAGGTCAAGGGCTATGTCGAGAGCTCGAAGGCCGATTTCGTCGTCGGCCCGGTGTTTTCGAACATCCTCGGCGCGATCGCCAAGCCCGTGCTCGATTCCGGCGCTTTCCTGATCTCGCCCAATGCCGGCCCCTCGACCATGGCCGGCAAGGGCTGCCACCAGAATTTCTTCGTCACCTCTTACCAGAACGACCAGGTGCACGAGGTTCTCGGCAAGCATGCCCAGGACCAGGGCTACAAGCGCGCCTACATCATCGCGCCGAACTACCAGGCCGGTAAGGACTCCCTCGCCGGCTTCAAGCGCTATTTCAAGGGCGAGGTCGTCGACGAGGTCTATGCGCCGCTGACCTCGATGGACTTCGCCTCCGACCTCGCCAAGATCGCCTCGACCAAGCCCGACGTGGTCTTCGCCTTCCTGCCGGGTGGGTTGGGCGTCAATTTCGTCAAGCAGTGGTCGCAGGCCGGCCTGCAGGGCAAGATTCCCTTCCTCTCGGCCTTCACGGTCGATGAATCGACCCTGCCGGCGCAGCAGGATGCAGCGGTCGGCCTGTTCGGCGGCATGACCTGGGCGCCCAACATGGACAACCCGCAGAGCAAGAAGTTCGTCAGCGCCTATGAGGCGGCCTACAAGATCGTGCCGGGCTCCTATGCGATGCAGGCCTATGACGCGGCCATGCTGATCGACTCGGCGGTCAAGGCGGCCGGCGGCACGGCCGACAAGGACAAGATTCGGGCCGCCCTGAAGAAGGCCGACTTCACCTCGCTGCGCGGCAACTTCAAGTTCAACACCAACGGCTACCCGATCCAGGACTTCTACCTGGTCAAGGCCGCCAAGCGCGCCGACGGCAAGTTCCAGACCGAGATCGTCTCGAAGGTCTTCACGGACTACGCCGACCCGCACGCGAAGGACTGCGCGCTGAAGTGAGCCTTTTCGTCATTCTCGGGCGAAGCGCAGCGCAGACCCGAGAATCTCTTTCCTGAGATGCTCGGGTCAAGCCCGAGCATGACGGGCGACATGACATGACCACCGGCCTCCTCATCGTCCAGATCCTGAACGGCCTCCAGCTCGGCATTCTGCTGTTTCTGGTCGCCGCCGGGCTGACGCTCGTCTTCGGCGTGATGGACTTCATCAATCTGGCGCATGGCGTGCAGTACATGCTCGGCGCCTATCTCGCGGTGACCTTCGTCGGCATCACCGGAAGCTTCGTGCTCGGGCTGGTGCTCGCGCTGGCGGCCGCGCTGGTGATCGGGCTCGCGCTGGAGTTTCTGGTCTTTCGACATCTCTACGCCCGCGACCATCTCGACCAGGTGCTGGCGACCTTCGGGCTGATCCTGCTGCTGAACCAGGGCGTCAAGATGATCTGGGGCGCCGCGCCGCTCTCGGTACCGGTCCCGGCCTTCCTGTCGGGCAATGTCGCGCTGCTCGACGGCATCCTTTACCCGACCTACCGCTTCGCGCTGATCGGTTCCGGCCTCGCAGTCGGCGCGCTGCTCTGGTTCGTCGTCGAGAAGACGCGCACGGGCATGCTGCTGCGGGCCGGCGCCTCGAACGCCCCCATGGTTTCAGCGCTCGGCGTCGACATCAACAAGCTCTTCATGATCGTCTTCGCCTTCGGCACGATGCTGGCGGCCTTCGCCGGCGCCATGGCGGCGCCGATCCTCTCCGTCGAGCCCGGCATGGGCGACAACATCCTGATCCTCGCCTTCGTCGTCATCGTCGTCGGCGGCATCGGCTCGATCCGGGGCGCCTTCGTCGGGGCGCTGATCGTCGGCCTCGTCGACACGCTCGGCCGCTCCTTCATGAACGACCTGCTGCGGCTGTTCATGAGCGCCCCCTCGGCCCGGGCGGCGGGCGCAGCCCTGTCCTCGATGCTGATCTATCTCGTCATGGCGATCGTGCTGTTCGTCCGGCCCGAGGGGCTCCTGCCCTCGAAGGGTCGGGCATGAGCGAGGCGACCACGACCCTGCCCGGGCCAACTGCACGGGCGCTGCCCCTGCCCGCGCGGCGTGTCCTGCTGATTCCGGTCCTGCTCTTCGGCCTGCTGGCGCTGCTGCCGCTGGCGGTCGCGCTCGGCCTGCCCTCGCACTGGCTGACGCTGGTGACGCGAGCGATGATCTTCGCCATCGCGGCGCTCTCGCTCGACCTCATCCTCGGCGTCGGCGGGCTGGTCTCCTTCGGCCATGCCGCCTTCGTCGGGATCGGGGCCTATGCCACCGGCATCATGATCACGGAAGGTCTGGCGGAGACGCTGCTGATCCTGCCCGTGGTGCTGGCGGTCTGCGGTGTCTTCGGGCTGGTCACGGGCTATGTCTCGCTGCGCACGCGCGGCGTCACCTTCATCATGATCACGCTGGCCTTCGGGCAGATGGTCTACTTCCTGGCGCAGGCGCTCTCCGCCTATGGCGGAGACGACGGGCTGACGCTCTATCAGCGCAGCACGCTGCTGGGGTTCGACGCCTTCGGCAACCGCATCGGCTTCTTTTATGTCGTGCTCGGCGTGCTGCTGGCCTGCTACCTCCTCGTCCGCGTCATCGTCGCCTCGCGCTTCGGCCGTGTCCTGCGCGCCGCGCGGGAGAATGCCACGCGCGTCTCCGTCACCGGGTTCCAGGTCCCGCAGGTCCGGCTCGTCGCCTATGTGATCAGCGGGCTGATCGCGGGCCTGTCCGGCTTCCTGCTCGCCAACCAGACGGAGTTCGTCAGCCCGGCCTTCATGTCCTGGCCGCGCTCAGGCGAGCTCATCTTCATGGTCGTGCTCGGCGGCGTCGGTTCGCTGCATGGCGCCATCATCGGGGCGCTCGCCTTCCTCTTCGCCGAGGACATCCTCGCCGGCTGGACCGAGCACTGGAAGGTCATCTTCGGGCCGATGATCGTGCTCTTCGTGCTGTTCACGCGCGGCGGGCTGGTCGGGCTGATGCGCAAGCTCGGGGCCGGGCGCGATGACTGAGCCCGTGCTCGCCCTCTCCGGCATCCAGAAGGCCTTCGGCGCGCTCAAGGTGACCGACGGCGTCAGCCTCTCGGTCTCGCCGGGCGAATTGCACGCCCTGATCGGCCCGAACGGCGCGGGCAAGACAACACTGGTCCACCAGATCTCCGGCATGCTGCGGCCCGATACCGGCAGCATCCGCTTCCGCGGGCAGGACATCACGGGCTTGTCGCCGGAAAGACGGGCGCGCGCCGGCCTCGCCCGGACCTTCCAGATCACCTCCACGATCCCCTCGCTCTCGGTGTTGGAGAACGTCGCGCTCGGGGCGCAGGCGCGGGCGGTCCATCCGCTGGCGCTGTTCCGCAACGCGGCCCGGGACGAGGCCCTGAATGCGCCGGCCTGGGCGGCGCTCGAGGCCGTCGGCCTCACCGAGCGCGCCCATGTCCTGGCCGGGCGGCTGTCGCATGGCGAGAAGCGCGCGCTCGAGATCGCGATGGCGCTGACGCTGGAGCCGGCCGCGATCCTGCTGGACGAGCCGCTGGCCGGTGTCGGACGGGAGGAAGGCGAGCGGCTGATCGCGCTGCTGGCGAGCCTGAAAGGCCGCTACGCCATGCTGCTGGTCGAGCACGACATGGAGGCGGTTTTCGCACTGGCCGACAGTGTCAGCGTGCTGGTCTATGGTCGCGTCATCGCCTCGGGCGAGCCGGCGGCGGTCCGGGCCGACCCGGCGGTCCGCGAAGCCTATCTCGGCGAGGAGGGGTGATGGCGGGCACGCTCGACCTCCGTCTTTCCGGGGCGCGCAGCGAACCCGGAACCCACGACCGGGTGAGAGGGTTCGACGATGTCGCCAATGTCGCGCCCGGTCGTGGGTTCCGGGTTCTTCGCTGCGCGAAGCCCCGGAATGACAGCGGGAGGAGCGCGCCATGCTGATCGTCGAGGGGCTCGATGCCGGCTATGGCGAGGCGCAGATCCTGTTCGGGGTCGATCTTTCGATCGGCGAAGGCGAGGTGGTGACGCTGCTCGGCCGCAACGGCATGGGCAAGACCACGACCATCCGCGCGATCATGGGGCTGATCCCGCCGAAGTCCGGCCGCGTCAGCGTCGCCGGGCGCGATCTCACCGGCGCGCCCGCCTTCCGGATCGCGCAAGCCGGCATCGGCCTGGTGCCCGAGGGGCGCATGATCTTCCCGACGCTCTCCGTCGAGGAGAACCTGATCGCCACCGCGGCCAGCCGTTTCGGCAAGGCCCGCTGGGACATCGAGCGGATCTACGGCTTCTTCCCGCGCCTGAAGGAGCGCCGCGCCAATCGCGGTAACCAGCTCTCGGGCGGCGAGCAGCAGATGCTGGCGATCGGCCGGGCGCTGATGACCAATCCCCGGCTGATCATCCTGGACGAGGCGACGGAGGGGTTGGCGCCGATCATCCGCCAGGAGATCTGGTCCTGCCTGGCCGCGCTCAAGGCCGAGGGCGAGTCGATCCTGGTGATCGACAAGAACGTCGATGCGCTGGCCAAGATCGCCGACCGCCATGTCGTGCTGGAGAAGGGCCGCGTCGTCTGGCGCGGCAGCAGCGACGATCTGCGCAGCGACAGCGCGGTCAAGGACCGCTTCCTGCATTTCTGACGAGCGAGGACATCTGCGATGAAGCCACTGACCGCCGGCGTGACCCGGGCCAATGAAGGGCTCGATTCGATCTCCTGGAACATCCTCGGCCAGACCTATGTGCCGAAGTCGCTGAGCGAGGAGTCGTTCTCCTGGCACGCGACCTTCCCGCCCGGCACCTTCGTACCGCCGCATATCCACACAACGCAGGATGAGTTCATCTACATGCTCGAGGGGCGGCTCGACCTCGTCCTCGACGGAGCCGAGAGCCATGCCCTACCGGGCGACCTGATCCGGCTGCCGCGCAATGTGCCCCACGGTCTCTTCAACAAGAGCGAATCCACTGTGAAGTGCCTGTTCTGGGTGGCGCCGACGGCGCGGCTCTACGACCTGTTCTGGGGCATCCACTCGATGGCGGAGCAGAATCCGGCCGATGTCGTGGCGCTCTCGGCCAAGCACGAGGTCGATTTCCTGCCGCCGCCGCCCGACGGCGCCTGACGCCTGCGGGGTAAGGTTAAGCGCGGGTAAAGGCTGCACGGACGGCCGGTTTGCGGCAGTTTCACCGGCATGAGGCCTCCGACTTCCCGGAGGTCTTTTGCGGGAGCCTGCCGATGATCGCCGATCGCCGCCTCCAGACGCGCAGCCGCCTCCACCAGCCGGCTCGACTCGTGTTCAACGGCGAGCAGTCGGTGCTGGCCTGCACCGTGCGCAATCGCTCGCAGACCGGCGCAATGGTGCGGATGGCGGACTGGATCGAGCTGCCGGACACCTTCGAACTCGACATCCAGGCCGGCGACAGCCGTCGCGTCCGCCAATGCTGGCGGCGCGGCGACGATGTCGGAGTCGCCTTCCTGACGCCAGAGGAGACCCGGCCGGGCGAAGTGATCTCGCTGGCGGAAGCCCGTGCCCGCCGGGCCAGCCGCGGCGATGCGGGCTGAGCCCGTCTTTCGCGCATCCGGGCGACTGATCGTTAAACATTGAAGGAGCCAGCTGCTGCAGCGCAGCGCGGACTCTGGCATGGTCGCTTCGAGGCGGCATGGGCCGCCCGATGAAGACGGCCGGGATCGAGCCATGACCACGGAGCGGCGCCAGACGCCACGGTTGCGCTCTCTTCTGGGCGCGCGAGCGCGCTACAACCAGAAGCGCGCGACCTTGGACTGCGTGGTTCGCAACATCTCCGATGGCGGCGCCCTGATCGTGGTGCCGGACACGGTGCTCCTGCCCTCCGATTTCGAGCTCGAGATCGCCCAGCGCCAGTGCTGCTACCGGGCCCATGTCCGTTGGCGGACGGGCACGCGCATCGGCGTTTCCTTCGAGTCCGAGACGGTTCCGGAGACCGCAAACCCTGCGGAAGCCGACGTCGCGATGCGCCTGCGCATGGCCGAGCGGGACAATGCCCGCATGAAGAGCCGCATCCAGCAACTGACCGAAGCCGGCTGACGGCCGGGACTCGCCCCGCCAACTCGGCGGGTCGAGGAGGCGCGTCGCCACCGCGCGGCGCGTTAAGGTTAACAGAAGGTTAAGCCGGCTTCATTCCCTGATCACTGTTACTGTCTATCACAGTAATCGACATGACGTTAGGGAATTCAATACTATGATTGTCGAGCGACGACAGAAACAGCGCCTCCGATCTCTGCTGGGAGGGCGCATCAGTTTCAACCAGAAAAACTGCACACTCGATTGCGTTGTCCGCAATGTTTCAGATGACGGGGCCCTGCTGGTCATCTCCGACTCGATCGCGCTGCCGATCGCCTTCGATCTCGACATCGCGCGCCATCAGCGCTCCTATGTCGCGCGGATCCGCTGGCGCGACGGCGAGCGCGTCGGCGTCGCCTTCGAGGCCCCTTCCAGCGGCGAAGTCGTGCCGCTCGACATGGCGCGACGCCTGAAGCACTGCGAACAGGACAATGCCCGGCTGAAGAGCCGCATCCGGCAACTGACCGAAGCCGGCTGAGCCGCTCAAGCCCGCCGGGCGAGCTGCTCCTGCGAGAACCCGGCCTTGCCGGCATAGGACTTCACGATCGCCTCGCGCTTGGCATAGTTCAGGACGCGCTCGACATCGTCGAAGCCGTTCGGCGCGAGTTGCTCGACGGCGTCGATAACGCGCTCGGGCCCGCCCTTGCGGTTCAGCGCCACGATTTCCGCCGTCGCCGGCAGGCGCTGTGCCTCATAGGCCGCAAGCGCGTGGCGCGGGTGCTCGGAACTGACCAGTCGGTCGGCCAGGCAGCGCGCGTCGAGGATCGCCTGGGAGGCCCCGTTCGAGCCGACCGGATACATCGGATGGGCGGCATCGCCAAGCAGCGTGACGCGGCCATGGGTCCAGCGCGGCAACGGATCCCGGTCGCACATCGGGTAGTCCCAGAAACCGGGGCTCGCCTGGATCAGCCCGAGAATGTCGACGCCGGGCACGGTGAAGCGGCGCGCGAAGGGCAGCACGTCCTCGAGCCGCCCGGGCTTCGACCACGCCTCCTTCGGCGGCGGCTTCGCGGGATCTCCGGTGCGGATGTTGACGACCCAGTTGGTCAGCCGGGTCGGGGCCGTCTTGCCCTTGGCGATCGGGTAGAGCACCAGCTTGCCGGCCATGCCGCCGGCGACGATCATGCTCTCCCCGTCGAGGAAGACCGGCCAGTCGCAGGCGCCGCGCCACATCTGGACGCCGTTCCAGCGGGGCGGCCCCTGGTCGGGGAAGAAATGGGCGCGCACCATCGAGTGGATGCCATCCGCCGCGACGAGGATGTCGCCGCGTGCGGTCTCTCCCGTCTCGCCCCGTCGCGAATCGGCGAAGTGAGCGGTGACGCCGCCCTCGTCCTGGATGAAGCCCTGCAGCCTTCGGCCGGTCCGGACAGCGCCCTCGCCCAGCCGCGCCACGACGGCGTCGCGGATCACGGCCTGGAGGCGACCGCGATGGATCGAGAACTGCGGCGTCGAGGAGCCCGCATGCAGGCCGCGCGGCTCGCGCCAGACCGTCTGGCCGAAGCGATTCATGTAGACCAGTTCGCGGGTGCGGATCGCGACGGCGTCGAGCGCCGGCAGCAGGCCCAGGTCGGCCAGTTCGCGGATGGCGTGCGGCAGGGTGTTGATCCCGACGCCGACTTCCCGGATCTCGCTGGCCTGCTCGTAGACGACCGCGCCGATCCCGCGCGCCTGCAGCATCAATGCGAGCGTCAGGCCGCCGATGCCGCCTCCGACGATGATGACCTTCATGCCGCTTCCCCAGCCCCTCAATTATTTCAAGCTTGAAATAACAGGCGCAACCTTGTCAATCACACCGGATCGAGACGCCCTTTGGTTGCGTCGGCGCCACAATTCGCGGAACGAACGCGAATTCTGTGCGTATCTAGCCGCGCGGGCATCGCCTTTCGACGGTGGTCGTGGCAACAGCCGCAGCCGCATCGTGCGGCCTGCGGCCTTCGCGCTGCGTTTTTCGGACGGGCCGGACGACCCTTCGCGTCGCGTGATGCCCCACAACGCTCCCCATGGAGGATTTCATGACCAAGAACGAACTGATCGCCGCCATCGCCGACGAGACCGGCAAGTCGAAGACGGACGTCTCCGCCATCCTGGCCTCGCTCGGCACCGTCGTCGCGAAGACCCTGAAGGCAGGCGACGACATCACGCTCGGCGGCGTTGGCAAGTTTTCCGCCGCCAAGCGCGAGGCCCGCGAGGCCCGCAACCCCTCGACCGGCGCCACCATCAAGGTTCCGGCGAAGACCGTGGTGAAGTTCAAGGTCACCAAGGATCTCGCCGACGCCGTGGCGTGATCGCCCCTGCCCTGCCGTCGTTCCGCGCCGCTCGCCGGCCGGAACCACGGCCGGGTCCGGCTTGACCCCGGCGCGGGGCGCGCCAGAGTAGCGCGATGTTCCTGCGACTCTTCACCGATCTGCGGACCGCCAAGGTCCCCGTCACGTTGCGCGAGTATCTCGCGCTGCTCGAGGGCGTGGAGGCCGATCTGGCCGAGCACCGGGTCGAGGATTTCTATCACCTCGCCCGCTGCTGCCTGGTGAAGGACGAGCGTCATCTCGACCGTTTCGATCAGGTCTTCGGACAAGTCTTCAAGGGCCTGGAGACGCTGGGCCAGGCGGTCGAGGCGCAGGCCATCCCCGACGAGTGGCTGCGCAAGCTGGCCGAGAAATACCTGACCGACGCCGAGAAGGCGCAGATCGAGGCGCTCGGCTGGGACAAGCTGTTCGAGACGCTGAAGCAGCGCCTCGCCGAACAGCAGGGGCGCCATCAGGGCGGCTCGAAATGGATCGGCACCGCCGGCACCTCGCCCTATGGCGCCTATGGCTACAATCCCGAGGGCGTGCGCATCGGTCAGGACGGCAACCGCAATTTCAGCGCGGTGAAGGTCTGGGACAAGCGCGAGTTCAAGGATTTCGACGACACGCGCGAACTCGGCGTGCGCAACCTGCGCATCGCGCTGCGCCGCTTACGCAAGTTCGCCCGCACCGGAGCGGCCGAGGAACTCGATCTCGATTCGACGATCAGCGAGACGGCGCGCCATGGCTATCTCGACGTGAAGCTGCGGCCCGAGCGGCGCAATGCCGTGAAGGTCCTGCTCTTCCTCGACGTGGGCGGCTCGATGGACTGGCACATCGAGCTGGCCGAGGAGCTGTTCTCGGCGGCGCGGGCCGAGTTCAAGCATTTCGAGCATTTCTACTTCCACAACTGCCCCTATGAGCGGGTCTGGCGCGAGAACCGGCGCCGGCACGACCAGACAATTCACACGCTCGAGCTCCTGCGGACCTATCCGGCGGATTACCGCGTCGTCTTCGTCGGCGACGCCTCGATGAGCCCCTATGAGATCGCGATGCCCGGTGGTTCCGTGGAGCACTGGAACGAGGAGGCCGGGGCCGTCTGGATGGAGCGGATCACCGGCCGCTTCCCGAAATCGGTCTGGCTCAATCCCGTGCAGCAGCATCTGTGGAGCTACACCCAGTCGATCCGGCAGATCGGCTCACTGATGGGCGGGCGGATGTTCCCGCTGACGCTGGACGGACTCGACGGGGCGATGAAGGTCCTGGCGCGCTGAGGCTTCCCGGATTTGCGGGTGTGGCGCAACTCTTGCTCCGTGTGGCCTAGGCTTCGCCGCCCATTCCGGGCCGGCGATGTGAGCGCGAGCGAAACGCGATGTTCCTGCTGACCGTCGCCACGATCTGGACTCTGGCGGCGATGACGCCCGGCCCCAACTTTCTCTTCGTGGTCCGGGCCGCGTTGACCGGTTCGCGTGGGATCGTCCTCGGCGCCATTCTCGGCACCATTACCGGCACGGCCTGCTGGGGCCTCGCAGGCTGGCTCGGCATCGGCTTGCTCTTCCGTGCGGCACCCGCGGCCTATCTCGGCCTCAAGATCGCGGGCGGGATCTATCTGATCGTTCTCGGCCTGCGCATGCTCTGGCCGAAACCACACCCCACCGGAGCCGCCGGGGAGGCGGACGGCCCGCCGAGCCTCACCCCCGCCAAGGCGTTCCGCATCGGCCTCGTCGCCAACCTGGCCAATCCGAAGTCGGCCATCTTCGTCTCGAGCCTCTTTGCCGCCACGCTGCCGCCCGAAGCGCCCTGGCCCTATGGCGCCTCGGCCGTGGTCACAATGGTGGCGATTTCCGGGATCTGGTACGCCATCGTGGCACTGGCGCTTTCGCAGGCGCCGGTGCTGCGGGCCTATCGGCGGATGCGCAGGGGTCTCGACCGGGCTACCGGCGTCGTCTTCGTTGGCTTTGGTGGAAAGCTCGCCCTCACGCCGTCCTGACAAGCCGCGGCCGACCGGCTATGGCAGCGACCATGACCATCCGCTCCGAAGACGACGACTCCCCTGCCCCCTCCTGGCGCCAGCGCGCGAGGCCCGTCGGTTTCGAGATCACCTACCGGCTGGAGGGCGACACGCTGGTCGTCGACTCCACTCGAAAGGTCGATCGCGTCCGCCTCTCGGCGATCGAACAGGTGCGTTTCGTCTATGCGCCGAGCAATCTCAGCTCGAAGGGCTTCAAGACGCAGCTGCGCCTGTCCGACGGCAAGACCATCACCTTCGGCAATCTGTCCTGGCGCTCGCTGACCGAGATGGACCGCGACGATGCCGGCTACCACGCCTTCGTCAGCGCGCTCGCGGCCGCGATCGCGCAGGCCAACCCCCGCGCGCGCTTCGTCGCCGGCAAGCCGTCGCTGCTGTGGGGAACGCTGGCCACGGTCAGCGTCCTCTCGCTGCTGATGCTCGCCTTCTTCACCGGTCGTGCGCTGCTGCAGGGCGCCTATTCGACCGCCCTGCTCGGCCTGCTGCTGGCCGCGGCCTCCTATTGGCAGGTCATGCCCATGGTGAGGCTCAACAAGCCGCGGGAACTCGCGCTCGGCGAAGTGCCGGACGACCTCGTGCCCGGGCGGCGTGCCTGATGCCGCTCAGCGGACGACCAGCACCGAACATTTGGCCCGTCGCACGATCGACGAGGCGTTGGAGCCGATGACATAGGCGAGAATGCCGGGTTCGTGCGAGCCGATCACGACGAGATCGGCGCCGCTCGCATCGGCCTCCGCCAGAACCTCGCCATGGACAGAGCCGATCAGCACCTTGGCTGACACCTGCGCCTCGGGGAGGTCGATCTTGGCGGCGATGGCGGCGAGCTTCGCCTCGGCATCCTCCTGCTGCTCGGCGTCGAACCCCGCCGGCACGAATTCCATATAGGTGACCGGCACGAGCGAGCGCACATAGACCAGCCTGACGGCGCCGCCCGACGCCTTGGCGAAAGAGGTGGCGGCGGCGATGGCGGGCTCGGCCATCTCCGGCTCGGCGATGTCGACGGGAACCAGAATCGACTTGTACATTTCGCTCTCCTCGCTGCTGCGTGGACCATCCTAGGGCCTGCGGCGGCCGGCGCGATGATCCAGCGCAAAAGGACGCTTCGGGCTTCGCCCTCGATGCGGCGCTGGCGCGCCATGCACGGGACCACGCTACCCAACGTTGCCCGGCCATTCTAGAAGGGATTCCCTGCGGGCCTCGGCCCTGCCTTGCCGCGGTGATCTCCTCCGCACTCCCCGAACGGGCCCTGCGATGTCCGACACCGCCTCCCGGCAGCCCCGCCCCACGGCCTTCCTGACGTCGCCCACCGTCTTCCTGATGACGCTGGCCTTCATCAACTGGCTCGGCTTCGCCAGCTGGAGCGCGCTGCTGAACAACTTCGCCAAGGAGGCGGCCGGCTTCTCCGGCGCCGATATCGGCATCCTGCAGTCGGTCCGCGAGATTCCCGGCTTCCTCGCCTTCACCGCCATCATCCTGTTCTGGTTCATGCGCGAACAGATCCTGGCCTATGTCAGCCTGGTGACGCTCGGCATCGGCGTCGCGGTGACCGGCTACCACCCCACGCTGGGCGGCCTGCTACTGACCACGACGATCATGTCGATCGGCTTCCACTATTACGAGACGGCGCAGCAGTCGCTGCAGCTCCAGCTGTTGCCGAAGAAGGAAGCGCCGCGCCTACTCGGCCGCATCGCCGGCGCCTCGGCCACGGCACAGCTTCTGGCCTTCGGGTCGATCGCTGTGGTCTGGCGGGTGTTCCAGCCCGGCTATGTCGCGGTTTTTTTGGTCGCCGGCGGGCTGGTCGTGGTGCTGGCGCTGCTGGCCTGGCTGCTGTTTCCGCGGTTCGAGGGCACCGTTCCGCAGAACAAGGGCTTCGTGCTGCGCAAGCGCTACTGGCTCTACTACGCGCTCACCTTCATGTCGGGCGCACGGCGGCAGATCTTCATGGCCTTCGGCGGGTTCCTGCTGGTCGAGCGCTTCGGCTATGACGTCTCGGCGACCGCGATGCTGCTGCTGGCGACCTATGGCATCAACACCTTCATGGGCCCGGCGCTCGGGCATCTCGTCGGCCGCGTCGGCGAGCGCGCCACGATCCAGCTCGAGAACGTCTCGCTGGTCGTCGTCTTCGTGGGGTATGCGCTGGCCAGCCAAGGCCATTTCGCCGGCTGGGGCGTCTTCGTCGCGGGCGCGCTGTTCATCGTCGACGGGGTGTTCTTCACGCTCACCCTGGCGCAACGCACCTATTTCCAGAAGATCGCCGACCCGGCCGATATCGCACCGACCTCGGCGGTGGCCTTCACGATCAACCACATCGCAGCGGTGTTCCTGCCGGTGACCTTCGGCCTGATCTGGCTGCGCGACCCGGCGATCGTGTTCTACATCGGCTCCGGCGTGGCGATCGTCTCGCTGAGCCTGGCGTTCCTGGTGCCGCGACATCCGGCACCGGGGGCGGAAACGACCATGTCCCCCGCCCTGCCCGCCGCCGCCGAGTAGACCGGCCGGTCCGGGCGCTCAGCCCTGGCGCGACGGAGTGCGGACGACGAGGCCGTCGAGATCGTCGCGCAGCTTGATCTGGCAGGAGAGGCGCGAGGTCGGCTTCACCTCGAAGGCGAAGTCGAGCATGTCCTCTTCCATCGGCTCGGGCCGGCCGGTCTTCGCCGTCCAGGCCTCGTCGACATAGACATGGCAGGTCGCGCAGGCGCAGGCGCCGCCGCACTCGGCCTCGATGCCCGGCACGCCGTTGCGGATGGCGACTTCCATCACCGTGGCCCCGGCTTCGCCCTCGACCGTCCGGCTCTCTCCGTGCGCGTCGATGAAGGTGACCTGCGGCATCTCGAACTCCAGCATGCGAGGGGACGCGCTCGCCTTAGAGCATTTCCAACCGGCGGGGAACGCCCTTTGCATGATCCCGCCCTGCGGCGGATCGGTGCGGGTGCGCTGGCGCTCAGGCTGCGCTGTCGAAGCGACCGATGACCGCACGCGCCTCGGCAGCGGCCAAAGCGAGCGTGTCCATGGCCGCCTCGGTGCGTCGTGCGTCCGCCTCGGCAATACGCTGCTCGATGGCGTCCGCCGCCTCGGCGACCTGCCAGGCTCCGACGGCCCGGGCCGCCCCCTTGAGGGTATGGGCCGCGTCCATCCGGGCGCGCGAATCCTCGGCCTGGTGGATCGTGCGCAGATGATGGACGCATTGCTGGGCGAACAGGGCGAGAAGCTCGCGTTCGAGTTCGTGGTCGCCGCCGGTCTGACGGGCGAGATGGGCAAGATCGATGGCGGATTGGGGCATCAAAGGCTCGAAAATGGCGGTTCTGGCGGTTCGCGGCGACGGTCGGCGCAAGCTTCAGAAAGCGCCGTCATGGTGAACGAGGCGTTAACGACGTTTGTGAATCGGCACGGCAAACGGGTTCCCAATGCTATGAGCGTCAACTACCCTTCCAATTGGTAAATGATGGGCGCAGTGTTTCTCCCCCTGCCGGACCAGAGGCGGTCCGTGCCCAAGGGGCGAAACGCGATCGGGCGTTCCTCGAGTAGCGTGGCGAGGCGGCACAGCATGAATCGGCAAAAGAAGCTCCAGGATCCGACGGAAGCCGCGATGTCCGCGATCGAGGAGGCCCTCCGGCTCGACCAGCCGAAGGCGGGCTCCGAGAGCGAGCCGGCCACCGAGCCCAAGCTTCCCGCGACCACCGAGAACGACCTGAAGCTCGAGTTGCCGCGCATCGAGCAGCCCGCGCCGCAGCCGGCCGCCGCCGCCGCGCCGCCGCCCCGGCCCGCGATCGCTCCCGACACCAGCCGGGTCGCCAATGACGACCGGCGCGATTCCACCTCGCTGGTCCAGGCCTTTTCGGTCCGGCCTTCGGCCAAGCCCTACTGGTTCGCCGCGCTCGCCACGCTGACCTGGCTCGGTGGCGCCGCCTTCGTCCTCAACAGCCGCCTCGGCGCCACCGAGGGGGGCGTGCCGGACCGTCTCGCGGCCTTCGGCGTCGGCGAGTGGACGCTGATGGCACTGGCGATCGGCGCGCCGGTCGTGTTCTTTTTCGTGCTGGCGGCGCTCTATCGTCGCACGCAGGAAATGCGTCTGGTCTCGCGGGCCATGACCGAGGTCGCCTTGCGGCTGGCCGAGCCCGAGGTGGTGGGGGCCGATTCCGTCCTCTCGCTGAGCCAGACCATCCGCCGCGAGGTCGCGGCGATGGGGGACGGCATCGAACGGGCCGTCGCCCGTGCCGGCGAGCTGGAGACGATCGTGCGCGGCGAAATCGCCACGCTCGAGCGCGCCTATGCCGACAACGAAATCCGCCTGCGGGCCCTGATCGACGAGCTGGTGACACAGCGCGAGGCGGTCGTCGGCAATGCCGAGCGCGTCAAGTTCGCGATCAGTGGCGCCCATGAGAACCTGTCGAAGGATCTCGACAACGCCAGCCGGACGATCGCCGAGGCCGTCGCCCAGGCCGGCGACCGGGTCACCGGCTCGCTCGGCGAGAAGGGCGACCAGATCACGCTGGCGCTGGGACGCGCCGGCGAACGCATGATCGACGAGATCAGCGGCCGCGGCAGCGAGTTGGTGGAGCGCCTGCAGGTCACCTCCGGGGAGGTCAGCGAAAGGCTGTCGGGCGCCAGCGACGGCCTCTCTACACTGCTCGACGGCCGTGCCCGCGACATCGCCTCCTCGCTGGAGCGCACCGGCGCCGCACTCGCCGAAGGCCTCGCCACGGGAGCGCGCGACGTCACCCGCGCCATCAGCGAAACCGGTGCGCAGGTGGTGGACACGCTGACGACCCGCGTCGACACCGTGAACCAGACGCTGCGTGCGACCGGCGAAACGCTGGCGCAGGACATCGCCGCGCGCGGGACCGAAGCGGCAGAGCGCTTCGAGAGCAGCAGCCGCAGCATGGTGGCGCTGATCGATGACCAGAGCGAGGCGCTGCGGGTGCGGCTGGCCGAGACCGGCGAGAGCCTGCGAGCCTCGCTCGCCGAAGAAGGCGACAGCGTCACGACCCGCCTCGCCGAGGTCGGCCGTGGCGTGAACGGCCTGCTGGCGCGCCAGAACGAACTCATCGCCTCGCGCCTCCTTGAGGTCGGCGAGAGCGTCAACACGCTGATCGGCTCGCAGAGCGAAAGCCTGGTCGCGCGACTGAACGACACCGCCCGCACGGTCGACGACATCCTGCGCGAGCGCAGCGACGCCATCATGCTGCGCGTCGACGAGGCCGGCCAGTCGCTCGGCGACACGGTCGGACGGCGCGGCGAGGAACTGGCGACGCGCGTCGCCTCGGTGACCGATGGCCTGCAGAGCGTGATCGACGAGCGCGGCGGCCAACTCGTGACGCGTCTGTCGGAAACCGGCGAGACGGTGCAGTCCATGCTCGGCCGCCAGGCCGAAGATCTCGTGTCCCGCGTGTCCGGCACGGGCGCGGACGTCGCCAAGCTGCTGGACGGGCAGAGCGAGACGCTCGTCGCCCGGGTTTCCGGCACGGGCGCGGACGTCGCCAGGCTGCTGGACGGGCAGAGCGAGGCGCTCGTCGCCCGGGTTTCCGGCACGGGCGGGGATGTCGCCAGGCTGCTGGACGGGCAGAGCGAGGCGCTCGTCGCCCGGGTTTCCGGCACAGGCGCGGATGTCGCCAGGCTTCTGGAAGAGCAGAGCGAGGCGCTCGTCGCCCGCGTGTCCGGCACAGGCACGAACGTCGCCAGCCTGCTGGCGGGCCAGAGCGATGCCCTGGTGTCACGTGTGTCGGGTGCGGGGGCCGAGGTCGCCAAACTTCTCGACAATCAGAGCGAAGCCCTCGTCCTGCGCCTCGGCGAGGCCGGCGAGCAGGTGAACGGGCTGATAGGGCTGCAGAGCGATGCGCTGGCGGCGAGCCTGTCCGAGACCGGCACGCGCGTCGGCGCGCTGCTCGACGAGCAGGCCGCCGCCCTGACGGTGAAGCTGTCGCAGGCCGGCCTCGAGGTGAAGGACCTGCTGGGTAACGAGAGCCAGGCGCTGGTGACGCGCGTCGCCGATGTCGGCCGCTCGGTCCACACCGTGCTGGCGGAGCGCAGCAGCGCCCTGATCACGCGTCTGGCGGAGACCGGCGACAGCCTCGACCAGCGGCTCGACGAGCGCGGCGCGGCGCTGGCCGCCCGCCTGACGGACGCCGCCGAGACCGCGCAGGGCGCGCTCGAGCAGCAGCAGAGCGGCTTCCTGCTGCGCCTGTCCGAAACCGGCGAGCAGGTCGGCACGCTGCTGGGCGACCAGCGCGAGAGCCTGTTGCGCGATCTCGTCAGCGCGGGCCACGAGGTCCACACGCTGCTCGGCGAGCAGAGCGAGGAGCTGGCGCGCCGCCTGGGCGATGCCACCCGCGCCCTGACCGAGACCATCAATGTCGACGGTCGCGACGTCGCCGACCGCGTCACCGAGGCGACGCGCGGGCTGCGCGAGACCTTCACCGTCCATGCCGAGGAAGCCCGCACGCTGCTGGCCGGAACCGGCAAGGAAATCGTTCTGGCGCTGACCCAGCAGGGCGGCCGCGTCAACGAGGCCCTGTCGGCCAATGCGGAATCGATGCTGCGCTCGGTCGAAAGCCGTGCCCAGGCACTGACGGAGGCCCTGGCCGGCCGCCACGACGCGCTGACCCGCCTGTTCGACGAGCAGGGCCGCGAGATCGAGACCACGATGGGCGCGCGCCTGAGCGCCTTCGCCAGGCTCTTCGAAACCGAGGGCCGGCAGGTCGAGACCGCACTCGGCGACAGGCTGGCGGCCTTCGAGGACGTCATCGTCCACAAGGGTGGCGAACTCACGGGTCGCCTCTCCGACGATACGCGCGCGCTGACGCTGGCCGTCACCACCGGCATCGAAGGTGTCGAGAAGCTGATCGGGCAGGACGGGATGGCCCTGGCCGACCGGGTCGGAACGCGCGCCGCCGAGGCGGCCGCGATCCTCGCCGATCGGACACGCGAAGCCACCGACGCGATGGAAAGCCAGATCAAGCTGTTCGAGGAGCGTTCGGGCGCCAAGAGCGCCGAGATCGCCACCTCGCTCGACAGCCTGATCGCGCGCATCGACGGCAATCTCGGCTCGCGTGCGACGGCGCTGAACGAGGCGCTGGTCGAGCGCACCGTCGACATCGCCCGCGTCCTGGCGGAGGGCGGCCGCGAGGTCACCCGTGCGCTTGCCGCCAAGGCCGACGAGATCGGCGAGGTCGTCACCTCCAAGAGCGAGTCGCTCACCCGCACGCTCAGCGAGAAGGCCGACACGATCAACGCCACGCTCGGCGGGCGGGCACTCCAGATCGCCGACACGCTGGACCGCAGCGTCGCGCGCTTCGAGGAGCGCGTCGTCAACCGCCTCGACACCGTCTCGGGCACGCTGGACCAGCGCGGCCAGCAGATCGCCGAAACACTGCAGTCGAAGTCGGATGCGATCTCGTCGGCGCTCGGCGAGCGGGCCGAGGAACTGCGCGTGCTGTTCGACGACAAGGGCGGCGGCATGGTCGTGGCGCTGGGCCAGCGTGGCGAGTCGATCGCCAACGAGGTCGCCAATATCGGCGAGACGGTCGTGCGCGCCATCGAAACCCGCGGCTCCTCGATCATCGAGGGCCTGCGCGAGCGCGGCACCGCGATCACCACGGCGCTGGACAATTCGTCGAGCGCGCTCCGCGACACGCTGGAGAACGGCACCCGCCAGTCCGTCGAGGCGCTGGTCGCCACCAACGAGCAGCTGCGCGGCGAACTCGGCGGCATGCTCGGGCGCCTCGGCGAGGCCAACAAGCTGATGCAGCAGATCGTCAACGGCGCGAACAAGAACCTCGCGGCCGTCGAGGGCGGGCTGTCGGCCCGCGTCGGCGACCTGCAGAGCGTGATCGCCACCGTGATGGACGAGACCGGCAAGGCCTCGCAGCAGATCGCGACCCAGATCGGGGAACTGAAGGCGTTCTCCGAGGGCACGCTGCGCGAAACGGCCGTGCTGATCGGCCAGCTCGACGACAAGGGGCACGCGCTCGGCGAGGTCACCCAGACGAGCGCCGCCGCCCTGCACTCGGTCACGGGCCGCCTGGAGCAGGTCGAGGCCCGCGTCGGCAAGGCGCTGGCCGATCGCAAGCAGTCGCTGGAAGAACTGCACGGGTTGATTGCGGCACGGACGGACGATGTCGAATCGATCACGCGCTCCTTCGCGGCCCTGATGGACGAGTCGCTCAGCACGGCCGAAGGCCGCGCCCGCCAGATCGGCGCCGTCCTCAACGACTCCGCGGAGACGACGACCAGCGCCATCGCCCAGCAGTTCGAGCTGATCCGGACCGCGACCGGCAAGGAACGCGACCGCACCGCCCAGGCGCTGCGTCAGGCCTATGAGCAGGTCACCAGCGAGGTCGGTGGCGAACTCGCCAAGGTGACCGAGCGGTTCCAGGTCGCGGCGCAGGACATGCGCGGTGTCTCCGCCGAGATCCAGCGCGAGCTGGAGGAGACGCGCGCCGAGCTGAAGCGTGGCGTGCTCGACCTGCCCCGCGAGACGCAGGAATCGACCTCGGCCATGCGGCGCGTCGTCGCCGAGCAGATCAAGGCGCTGAACGAGCTGACCGAGATCGTCACCCGCTCCGGCCGCCGCAGCGACGTCGCGCTGCCGGTCGATGCCGGCCAGAGCCGCCGTTCGGCCCCCGCGGCCACCCTGCCCCGGCAGGAGCCGGCCTACACCACCGTGACGCAGGCCCGCATGCCCGTGGCGGAGCCCCTGCTGCGGCCCTCGCTCGACGCGACACCGGAGACGGCCGAGCCCGCGCCGCGCGCCGAACTGCGCCAGAGCCTGCCGCCGCGCCCGGCTCCGGCCCCCGCTCCGGCTCCCGCCCCTGCCGCAGAGCTGCCGCGCCGGCCGGCCGCAGCCGAACCGGCCGTCCCCGCCAAGAGCGGCTGGCTTTCGGATCTGCTGAATCGCGCCTCGCGCGAGGAGAAGGCCCCCGAGACGCCCAAGCCGACCGCGCATTCGATCGAGCGGCTCGACTCGCTCTCGGTCGACATCGCCCGGATGATCGACCATGACGCGGCCGTGGAGCTCTGGGACCGCTACAAGCGCGGCGAGCGCAACGTCTTCACCCGCCGCCTCTACACGCTCCAGGGCCAGCAGACCTTCGACGAGATCCGTCGGAAGTACCGCCGGGACAACGAGTTCAAGGAGACGGTCGACCGCTATATCGACGAGTTCGAGCGCCTGCTGGCGGAGGCCGCCAAGGACGACCGCGACTCGATGGTGGCCAAGACCTACCTGACCTCGGAGACCGGCAAGGTCTACACGATGCTCGCCCATGCGAGCGGGCGCTTCGAGTAAGCGCCCGCCTTCGACCGGACACGAAAAAGGCCGCCCTTCGGGGCGGCCTTTTTTGACGTCGACGCGTCGGTTCCGATCGCCTCTGCGGATCGACGCTGCGGAGGCCCGGAGCCGAACGCCCCAATGGCCTACAACTCGCCGCAGTGGCTGGAGCGGTCGCTCAGCGCGCCCAGCGCACGATCTCGACGAGGACCTGCGACAGGGCCCGGTCGAGCGCCTGGGCGGCAGCGGGGCCGTCGACAGCCCCCGCCGGAACGCGGGCGGTGAACATCCGCGCCCGGCGGACATCGCCGGTGCGGTCTCCCACCAGCTTGGCCGTGATCTCCACGACGGCGGCGCCGCTCGCGGCATCGATGTTGAAGCTGCGGATGTCGGTGAGCAGTTGCGTCTCGGGGGTAATGCGGTCGCCCGGACGGGCAACCGAACCGACGCGCCCGGCATTCTCGAAGGTCTGGATCAGGCGCACCTGCACCAGCTTGGGCACGCGGTCGGCCCATTGCGCACCCCCGACGAAGGACAGCGCGCCGCTGGAATCGCGGACGATGACGCGGTCGGAATCGAGCGCCTGGACCGTCGTCGGCTCCTGCACCATCAAGGTCGCCCGAGAGCCGCCGACCCGACCGACATCGCGCGGCGCCGTCAGATCGAAGGTCGTGGGGGCGCTGCCGCCGCCACAGCCGGCCAGCAGCAAGGCCGTCGCGAGCGTAAGCGCCGCAGCGCGCAGGCGGCGTGGCGTGGTGGACGAAGACTGAAGCGGAATCGACATGGGTTTAGCGGGATCCACCATATTGCGGGAGCGGGGGCTTGCCGCCGAAGATGAACTGCTGCGGGTTACGCTCCAAACTCCGCAGGGTGCGATTGAGATCCGTCAGCGTGCGACGACCGTCGCTCGCGAGAGCCTCGATGTCGCGCAGGCCCGGCCCGGTGAAGCGGCTGATGCCGCTGGTGATCTCGGCTGTGCGCTTGTCGAGGTTGTCGGCCAGCACGCGGATCGACTTGGCGGCGTCGCTGACCTCGGTGAAGGTGCTGCGCCCGTCCTTGCCGGCTGCCGTGTTCAGGAACGCCTGCGCGCTCTTCAGTACGCCCTCGACCTGGTCGGCGGCCGTGTTCAACTTGCTCGTGATCGAGGCCACGTCCTTGACCGCCTTGCCCACATCCTCGCTGGAGCCACCGAGAGCCGCGGTGAACCTGTCGATATTGCCGATGATCTCGGTGACTTTCTTCTGATCGACCGAGCGGACGATGTCGGTGAGTTCCTGGCTGAGGACGCCGAGCTTTTCCGACAGGGGCGCGATCGTTTCGGCGATGGTGCCGAAACTCTTCATCAGCTTGTCGACGCCGTCTGCATTGTCGCCGAGCGCGGCCGAGAAGCGCTCGACGTTCTTGACCGTGTTGCCGATCGAGCCGGCATTGTCCTTCACGAGACTGTTGAGCCCGCTCAGCGTGGCATCCGCCTTCGCGGCGATGTTGCGCACGGTCTCGACGATGTCCTGGAGTTCGGAACGCTCGGCGACGATCACCGGAAGGGTCTGCCCTTCCGGCGGCCTGAGGACGGGCGATTGCGGGTCGCCGCCGACGAGCTGGACGGCGACGATACCGGTCGCGAGACCGACCGTCTCCAGCCGCGCCCGCGTGTCGACGCGCAGGGGCGTGTTGGCATCCACCGAGATCACCGCGTTGATGCGGCTGGGATCATCGGGCTGCAGCTCGATGCGGGTCACCTCGCCGACGCGCAGCCCGTTGAACAGGACGCTGGAGCCGCGGCCGAGGCCCGTCACCGTGCCGCTGAAGATGACCCGCACATCCTGCCGGCCGCCGGCATTGCCGCTGTTGAACCAGTAGACGAAGCCGAACACCGCAGCGAGGACCGCCAGCGTGAACAACCCGACGAGCGCGTAGTTTGCACGTGATTCCATGGGCTAGACTGCGTGTTCCCGGTGCTCCGACGGCATGCGGGCCCTGGCCCGCTCACCGCCGAAATAGGCTTTGAGCCATGGATGGTCGGATGCCAGCATCGTGGCCAGAGGGCCGACGGCGATGACGCGCTTGTCCGCCAGGGCGCCGATCCGATCGCAGGCGGAATAGAGACTGTCGAGATCGTGGGTTACCATGAACACGGTCAGCCCCAAAGTCTGCTTCAGCGTGACGATGAGATCGTCGAACTCGGCCGCGCCGATCGGATCGAGGCCCGAGGTGGGCTCGTCGAGGAAGACGATGTCGGGGTCGAGCGCGAGCGCGCGGGCCAGCGCGGCGCGCTTGATCATGCCGCCCGAGAGTTCCGAGGGCGACTTGTCGGCCGCGTCCGGAGGCAGGCCGACCAGATCGAGCTTCACCATGGCCATGTCGTCGAGGAGCGCGGGCGAAAGGTCCAGATATTCGCGCATCGGCAGCTGGATGTTCTGCTTGACGCTGAGCGCGGAGAACAGTGCGCCCTGCTGGAACATCACCCCGAAACGGCGCTCGAGCGCGCGGCGCTGCACGGTGCTGAGCGTATCGACATCCTCGCCGAAGACCTCGATCGTGCCGCGCGCCTTCTGCACCAGGCCGAGAATCGTGCGGGTGAGCACCGACTTGCCCTGCCCCGAGCCGCCGACGAAGCCGAGGATCTCGCCGCGCATCACATCGAGGTCGAGCCCGTCCATGATCACCTTCTCGCCGAAGGCGACCTTGAGGTCGCGCACGCGGATGACGACGTCGCCCTCGGCGCCGGCGGCGGCGGGCCGCGGCGCTTCCAGGCTGCGAAACGGCTGGCCTGCCTGATGGTTCCCCTGCTCGCTCATGATCGGGATCCTCTCCTCACATGGCGATGGATGAGAAGAACATGGCGAAAAGCGCATCCACCACGATCACCATGAAGATCGCCTTCACCACCGAGGCCGTGACCTGGCGCCCGAGCGACTCGGCCGAGCCCTTGACCGCCAGCCCCTCCATCGAGGCGATCAGCCCGATGACGAAGGCCATGAATGGCGCCTTCACCAGGCCGACGAAGAAGTGCTTCCAGGTGATGACGGATTGCAGCCTCGCCAGGAAGGTGTCGATCCCGATGCCGCCATAGAGCCAAGAAACCAGCGCCGCGCCCGTCAGCCCCGACATCGCGGAGATGAAGGTCAGGATCGGCAGCGAGACGACCAGAGCGAGAATCCGTGGAACGACCAGGACCTCGATCGGGTCGAGGCCCATCACCCGCAGCGCGTCGATCTCCTCGCGCATCTTCATCGAGCCGATCTCGGCCGTGATCGCCGAGCCGGAGCGGCCGGCGATCATGATCGAGGTCAGCAGCACCGCCAGTTCGCGCAGGATCAGGATGCCCGTCAGGTTCACCACGAAGGCGGTGGCGCCGAACTGCTGCAACTGGAAGATGCCCTGCTGGGCGACGATGCAGCCGACGAGAAACGAGATCAGCATGATGATCGGCGCGCCGTTGAAGGCGATCAGCTCGATCTGGTTGACCATCGAGGGTCCGCGGAACTTGCGCGGCCCCAGCACGACGCTGGCCGAGGCGACGACGACCTCGCCGAGGAACATCGACCCCGCCACCATGTCGCGACCGAAGCGCACGACGGCCGCGCCGATCCGCACGAGGATGTCGACGATCCGGAACTGCCGGCTGGAGACGGGCTGCTCGCGCTCGTGAATCTCGATCTCGGCCAGCAGCACGCCATGCTCGGGACGCTTGCTGACGATCTCGACGGCGGCGCCTTCACTTTCGCGGTCGTGCTTGACGCGGTTCAGGACATAGGCGCCGAGCGTGTCGAGGCGCTCCACCGCCGAGAGATCGAGTCGCGCATGCGACGACTGCCCGACGCGCTCGCCGATCTCCCGGGCGAGGGCCTCGATCCGCGGGGCGCGATCGGCGCTCCAGGATCCGGCCAGCATCACGGCGAGAGTCCCGGCATCGTCGCGGAAGACCGCCTGGGGTTCGGCCGTATCAGGGATCGCCATGGTCTGCGTGATGTCCTCGCCCGCGATCGACGACGTCTTTCATCAATCCGCGGCACCGTCGAAGGCGCCGGCCTCACCCCTGTTGCCTGTATTGCCGCGCCGATTGGCCTTGGCAAGGGCGCGGATGCAACAGCGCGGGTGGATCATGCAAGGCCGGCGGCATCCCATCGGCCCGATCCGCGCCTGCCGCTTGGGAAACCGATCGTTAACCACTCCGGTGGCACGTAACGTCAAGATGTATCAGGTCTGCCGCCGCTTTTGATTCGCGCGGGCCTCACAAAGCAGATCGGTCATGAGCGAAGCACGGTCGCTGACGCCGCTGAGCGAGACGGACTACGAGGCCATCGAAGCCGCCGTGATGGAAACGGCTCGCGGCCGCTGGTTCATGGCGGAGTATGCCCGCCGCAATCGCCATGCCGACACACAGCAGATCCTCGGAGCCATCCATCGGATCGAGAGGGTCGTCGCCAACCCGGCCGCTCAGCCCACGACCGCGTCCGAGATCGCGGAGGCCACGGCCCTGATCGCCGATCTCCGCATCGATCTGGAGCGGATCAGCGGCCGGGCGGAGGATCGCGCGTCGGGCCTCGCCGCCCGCATCGAGGCGGTCGCCGGCACGATCCTGCAGGCCACCGAGAGCATCCAGGAGGTCGCCTGGAATCTGCGCGAAGCCGGCGCGGGTGAAGGCCTCTGCGACAAGCTCGACCAGCACGCCGCCGAGATCGCGACCGCGACCGCCATCGTCGACGGAACGGTGCAGCAGATCGACAAGATCGCCGACACGATCGCTATGCTGGACAGCAGCCTGCGTGCCGTCTCCGGCCTGTCCTCCGCATCCGCACCGGCCGAGCCCTTCATCGCGCCGCTTCCGCGCGTGCTCGATATCGGGCTGGCGGAGGCGCCGCCCTATGTCGGGCGCGGTGACGTCGAGATCATCGAGATCGACGACGAGCCCGTGGCGCCCGTCGCCAGCGGGGCGGCGGCCACCGGTCTGCTCGGCAGCGAGCCCCGAATCGGCTCCATCCTCGATCTCGACGACGACGTCGTGTTCGACGAACCGGATGTCGCCTATGAGCCCAGTGCGACGTCTGAGCCGCTGTCGCTCGGGCTTATCGACGAGCGGCATGGCCCGTCTTCGGCACCTGCCCCCGCGGAGATCGCCAGCGGCTCCGAAGCGGGGCTGCGCGAGATCGACGCGATGCCGGCCTCGCGCAAGCTCGCCTATTTCGCCTGACCGGCGGGCACAAAGCTCGCCATCTTGCCCGGGTTCAGCAGGCCCTGCGGGTCGACCTCGCCCTTGAAGCCGAGTTGGTCGGCATCGGCACGCTTGTGGCGACTGCCCTCCTCCAGCGACACGACATGGGGGTTGGCGATGAAGACGCCCGAGGCCTCATGCAGCGCGATGACCTCGTTCAAACGTTCAGGCGTTGAATAGCGCAGGATCGGCAGGGCGCTCGCGGTCACCTTTCCACCGAAGCGGATGAACTCGTGATGCGGCAGCAACTCGTCACCGAACGCCGCAATCGTCTCGCGGGCGCTCTCCACCAGCCGGTCATGCGGGAAAAGGCACTGGAGATAGGTGATGGAGCGGTCGCTCTTCAGCCACTGCAGCGTGGTGTGGTTCCAGGTGTATTCGTAGAGCGGCACCGTGCCGGGCCCCTCCTCCGAGGGCGCCTCATAGGTCACCGCGCCGCGCTTGCCGACGATCGCCTTGAACGGGCCGAGCGAGCCTTCCGCGATCATGCAGATCAGGATGCTCTTGCCTTCCGGGCAATGAGCCTTCAGCGCGCCGAAATAGGGGGTGATCACCGACGAGATCGGCGTCGCCAGCTTCTTGACGATGCCGTCCGCGAGCGCGACCTCGTAGCCCGTTTCGAAGGCGTCCATGTAGCTGTCGAAGGCGACGATGACGTCGATCCAGGGCCAGGCCGGCGCGAGCGGCATTTCGAGTGCCGTGATGATGCCGGTCGTGCCATAGGCGCGATTGACCTTCTGGGCCGCGTCGTCGCGCAATTCGATGATGCGCGGCTCTTCCTCGACCGTGACGATGCGCGCCGCCAGAATATTGCCGGGTTCGCGCAGACCGCCATAAGTCACCGAGCCGACCCCGCCCGAGCCGCCCGCGACGAAACCGCCGACGGTCGCGCTGCGCTTGGTCGAGGGGTGCATGCGCTGCTCGAAGCCGGTCTGGCGCAGCGTGATGTCGACATCCAGCATGCGCGAGCCCGCCGCCGTGCGAACGACGCCCGGCTTCTGCCATTCGATGCCGGTCAGGCCGGTGATGTCGAGCAGGACGCCGCCCTCGAGCGGCACGGCCTGGCCGTAATTGCCGGTACCCGCCGCCCGGACCGTCAGCGGAATGCGATGGCGGGCACAGGCCGCGGCGATCCGCACCACCTCGGCCTCGTCGCGGGGCGTGGCGATGATGTCCGCCGCCTTGTCGGCGAGTTGCTTGTTCAGGATCGGCGAGTACCAGAAGAAGTCGCGCGAGCGCTTCCTGACCACCTGCGTCTCGTCGATCAGCGCGATGCCGGCGAGGTCCTCCTTCAACGCGGCGATGTCGTAGCGCGAGACCCGCTCGGGCCTCTGCTGGCGTTCGGGCAGTGCGCTCATCTCAGTTCTCCCGCTTCAGGGCGCTCTCGTGCCAGCGCCGCAGCAGCATGTGCGAAATCCAGCTCGTGCAAAGGAAGATCGCGATGCCCGACAGCGAGATCATCAGCAAGGCGGCAAAGACGCGCGGGATCTTGAGCTGATAGCCGGCCTCGAGGATGCGATAAGCCAGCCCCGAGGCGCTGCCGCCGGTGCCGGCGACGAACTCGGCGACCACCGCGCCGATCAGCGCGAGCCCGCCGGATATCTTCAGCCCGGCCAGGAAATAGGGCAAGGCGGCCGGGAGCTTGAGATAGCGCATCGTCTGCCAGCGGGTCGCGCCATAGAGCTGGAACAGGTTGACCAGGTTGTGGTCGGCCGAGTTCAGCCCGAGAATCGTGTTCGACAGGATCGGGAAGAAGGCGACGATCCAGGCGCAGATCAGCAGCGCGAGATTGATGTCGCCGGCCCAGATGATGATCAGCGGCGCGATCGCCACGATCGGCGTCACCTGCAGGATCACCGCATAGGGCAGGAGCGACATCTCCAGCCATTTCGACTGGGTGAACAGCACGGCGAGCGTGACGCCGACGATCACCGCCGCGGCGAGCGCCATGAAGGTGATCTTCAGCGTGATCCAGAGCGAACCGGAAAGCGTGCCCCAGTCGGACACCAGCGTCTGGCCGATCAGGAGCGGCCCGGGCAGGACATAGGCCGGGATGCCGTTCCAGCGGACCGCGAACTCCCAGAGCGCCAGCGAGAACACGCCGATCGCGATCGGCGCGAGGATGCGCGGCCAGGCACTGGCCGGCAGGCCCAGCAGGCGTGGCTCGGTGACGAAGACCGGGCGTGCCTCGGAGTCGGTGCCATTGCTCGTGTTCGTGCTGCCGGTCGCGACGGTCATGGGCAGTCTCCGCCGCGAGATGTAGGACGCATGCCCTCCCCCCGCTTGCGGTGGGGTGGGTTGGGGGGGGGGCCCGCTCCGCTCGGCGCCAACCCAGACAGATGGGCGGCCGGCTTTCCGGCCCCCCACCCCGGCCCTCCCCACCGCAAGCGGGGGGAGGGAGAAGAAAAGCGATCGCTCATGAGCCGATCGCCTCCTTGAGCTTGCCCGAGACCACCCGGCAGAGATGGGCGTATTCCGGCGAGGTGCGGAAGAGGTCGTCGCGCGGATAGGGCGCATCGACGTCGAGATCGGCCATGACGCGGCCGGGCCGCGCTGCCATCACCACGATGCGCTTCGAGAGATAGACGGATTCGAACACCGAATGGGTGACGAAGACCGCGGTGAACTTCTCCTTCCACCATAGCTCGAGCAGATCGTCGTTGAGGCGGTGGCGGGTGATCTCGTCGAGGGCGGCGAAGGGCTCGTCCATCAGCAGGATCTTCGGCCGCAGCACCAGCCCGCGCGCGATCGAGACGCGCATCTTCATGCCGCCGGAGAGTTCCCGGGGATAGGAATTCTCGAAGCCGGAGAGGCCGACCAGCGCCAGCATCGCCGCCGCCCGCTCGCGCGCCTCGCTCGTGCGCACGCCCTTCAGGGTGAGCGGCATCATGACGTTGGCGAGCGCCGTCGCCCAGGGCATCAGCGTCGGATCCTGGAAGACGAAGCCGAGATCGCGCTGCGGCTCACCGGACGCGTCATGCACCGTGGTCGGCCACTCGATCGTTCCGCTGGAAGGCGCGCCGAGGCCGGCGATCATCCGCAGCAGCGTCGACTTTCCGCAACCGGACGGACCGAGCAGGCTGACGAACTCGCCCTCCCCCAGGCTCAGATTGACGTCGCGCACGGCGAGCGTGCCGTTGCCGAACTGCTTGGAAACATGTCGCACGCAGACCAGGGGCTTGCGACCCTCGGGGCGAACGGCATGGGGAGTGCTCAGAGAGGCCGTGTCCAAAGCCTGATGATCCGTTGATTGTCGCCCTCCGTCGTCATTCCGGGGCAAGCCGAAGGCTTGAACCCGGAACCCACGACGGGGCGAGCGCTGGCGACCTGGTGGGAAGGCTCACCCGGTCGTGGGTTCCGGGTTCAGCGCTGCGCGCTGCCCCGGAATGACAAGGCTTACGCCTTGCCGACGCCCTTGTTGACGAACTCCAGGCTGTAGGCCTTCTTGAGGTCGATGCCGGCGGGGAAGACCCCCGCCTCCGTCATCGTCTTGTAGAACGAGCCCCAGCGCGCATCGGTCATGGCGCCGATGCCGAGCGTCGTCGCATCGCCCGAGAGCACGATGCCGTTGGCGTTCATCACCTTGACCGCGTAGTCGATCTTCTCCTGATCCATGTCGGGATTGTCCTTCAGGATCTGCGCGTTGGCGGCGGCGACGTCCTGCCCCTTCATATAGGCGGCCCAGCCCTCCAGCGTGGCGGTGACGAAGCGCTGGACCAGGTCCTTCTTCTCGTCGACCATCTTGCGGGAGATGTTGATCGTCGTGTTGTAGTTCTCGAAGCCGGCATCGGCGATGAGATGCACCACCGGCGTGACGCCGCCCTGCTTCTGGATGGCGAAGGGCTCCGACGACAGGAAGCCCTGTTGCGAGATATTCTTGTCGGCGAGGAACGGCGCCATGTTGAAGGTGTAAGGCCGGATCTGCTCGTCGGTGTAGCCGAATTTCGCCTTCAGGAAGGGCCAGTAGCTCGTGCGGCCGGCGGCGCCGACCAGGATCGGCTTGCCCTTCAGCGCCGCGAGCGAGTCGTTGCCGACGCCCGGATGCGAGATGATGACCTGCGGGTCCTTCTGGAAGATCGAGGCGATGCAGAGGAAGGGAATGTTCTCCTGGGCATAGCGGATGGCCTCGAAGGAGTTCGACATGATCATGTCGACGCGGCCACCGAGCAGGAGCTGCGAGGGGTTCTGCTGCGGACCACCGGGGCGGATCTCGGCGTCGATGCCGTATTTCTTGTAGATGCCGTTGGCGGCGGCGAGGTAGAAGCCGCCATGCTCGGCCTGGGCGCGCCAGTTGGTCTGGTAGGAGACCTTGTCGAGCGTCTGCGCGCTCACCCGCGCTCCGGGCACGGCGACCAGCGCCGATCCACCGATCAGGCCGAGCGCACCACGGCGCGTCAGGCGGTACTTCGTCATCGTCATCCCTGTGACCTCCCCTGATAATCCTCGGCTGAACGCCTTGGCTGCGCGCCAGCAAACTGTATGCCATGGCAGGGCTTCAGCAGGAACCGCGACACTGCGTCATCGAGCCGCCGGAAGCGCTTGCCCACAGGCGATCGCGCCTGCCTTTTCCGCGCGGGCGGGCTAGAGTGTCCGGGTCACGCGAATGGAGACGACAAGACGATGGGCGCGCGCTTCTGGGGCGATCTGAAGACCACCGATTTCGCCCACCTGTCCGCCGAGGGGACGGTCGCCGTCCTGCCGCTGGCGGCGATCGAGCAGCATGGGCCGCATCTGCCCGTGTCGGTCGACACCACGATCATGAACGCGATGCTGGCGGAAGCCATGCCACTGGTGCCGGCCGGGCTCGATGTGCTCGTGTTGCCGACGCTGGCGATCTGCAAGTCGAACGAACACCTGCATTCGCCGGGCACGCTGACGCTCTCTTGGGAGAGCGCGACCCAGAGCTGGATCGAGATCGGCGAGAGCGTCCGGCGCGCGGGGCTGCGGAAGCTGGTCATTCTGACCTCGCATGGCGGCAATATCGACCCGATGAAGGTGGTGGCGCGGGAGCTGCGCGTGCGCCACGGCATGCTCGCGGTGACCACCGCCTGGCGCGCCTTCGGCCTGCCGCCGGGCCTCTTCGCCGATCTCGACGCCAACCACGGCATCCATGCCGGCGACATCGAGACCTCGCTGATGCTGCATTTCAGGCCAGACCTGGTCGATATGGGCCAGGCCGCGGCCTTCAACCCGCTGACGGTCGAGATGGCGGCCGAAGGCTACAGCTGGCTGCGACCGACGGGCCTGCACGCGATGGCCTGGATGGCGCAGGACGTCCACCCTTCCGGCGCCGCGGGCGACGCCTCGCTCGCCACGGCCGAGAAAGGCAAGGCGACGGCCGCCTTCCAGGCGAAAGGCTTCGTCGAGTTGCTGGCGGATGTGGCGCGGTTTCCGCTGGAGCGGCTGTATGGGCCTCAGGCGAATAGCCACGCATGATTATTGTTGTTACAAGAAATGGACATCGAGTATGATGAGGCTAAGCGGGAGCTGACTCTCGCCAGGCGGGGGCTCGATTTCGCCGCTTCGGGCGAGGTGTTCGCCGGTCGCCACGTCTCCCATGTCGATGATCGCTTCGACTACGGCGAGCGGCGGGTGATCACAGTCGGGTTTCTGAACGGTCGAATGGTCGTCCTGGTCTGGACCGATCGCGGGGTTCGCCGCCGCATCATCAGCCTCAGAAAGGCGAATGCCGATGAACAAGCCGCATTTGGACCCCTCCTGGGTTGATCCGGACGATGCGCCGGATCTGTCCACGCCCGACTGGCAGGCCAAGTTCGCGGAGGCGGATGTCCTTCAAGGTGACCGGATCGTTCGCCGCGGCCGCCCGCCCTTGTCGGACCCTAAGGTTTCGACCACGATCCGCCTGTCGGCCGAGGTGATCGACCACTTCAAGACGGACGGCCCCGGTTGGCAGAGCCGCATCGACGCGGCTCTGAAGGACTGGATCGCGCAGCGAAGAGCCGGCTAAAGCGCCTCTACGACCCCGCCCTGTCCTTCGGGGCATAGATGTCCTTGTACTGCTCGCGCAGCAGGTTCTTCTGGACCTTGCCCATGGTGTTGCGCGGCAGGTCGTCGACGATGAAGACCTGCTTGGGCAGCTTGAACTTGGCGAGGCGCTGCTCCAGCGTCTGCGCGATCGAGGCGGCTGTGATGGCCGCGCCGGGCTTGACCACCACGACGGCGGTGACGCCCTCGCCGAAATCGCGATGCGGGCAGCCGATGACCGCGCTCTCGATCACGCCCGGCATCTCGTCGATCTCGGTCTCGACTTCTTTCGGATAGACGTTGTAGCCGCCGGTGATGATGAGGTCCTTGCCGCGTCCGACGATGTGGACGTAGCCGGCCGCATCGATCTTGCCGAGGTCGCCGGTGATGAAGAAGCCGTCCGGCTTGAACTCGGCCGCGGTCTTCTCGGGGTTGCGCCAGTAGCCCTTGAAGACGTTGGGGCCCTTGACCTCGATCATGCCGATCTCGTCGGCGGCCAATCCCTTGCCCGTCTCGGGATCGACGACGCGGGCTGACACGCCCGGCAGCGGATAGCCGACCGTGCCCGCCACCCGGTCCCCGTCATAGGGGTTGGAGGTGTTCATGTTGGTCTCGGTCATGCCGTAGCGCTCGAGGATCGCGTGGCCGGTCCGCTCGCGCCATTCGCGATGCGTCTCGGCCAGCAGCGGCGCCGAGCCGGAGACGAAGAGGCGCATATGCCTCGTCGCCTCCTGTGTCAGGCGGGCATCCTGCAGCAGCCGGACATAGAAGGTCGGCACGCCCATCATGCAGGTCGCCTGGGGCAGGTGCTTGAAGACCTGGTCGGGATCGAATTTCGGCAGCAGGATCATCGAGGCGCCGGAGAACAGCACGCAGTTGGTCGCGACGAAGAGGCCGTGCGTATGGAAGATCGGCAGCGCGTGGAGCAGCACGTCGTCCTTGGTGAAGCGCCAGTAATCGACCAGCGCCAGCGCGTTGGAAGCGAGGTTGTCGTGGCTGAGCATCGCCCCCTTGGAGCGCCCGGTCGTGCCCGACGTGTAGAGGATCGCGGCGAGATCGTCCGCGCCACGCGCGACGTCCGTAAACGCGGTCGAGGCGGCGAGCGCCTTGTCTGAGAGCGAGCCGGCAGAGACGTCCGGCGAGCGCCAGATGCCGAGCGTCTCGAGCTTGGCGCCGGCCTTGTCGGCATAGGGCTTCAGGGCGTCGGCCTTCGCCGGGTCGCAGACGAAGACGGCCGGCTGCGCGTCGCCGAGGAAATACTCGATCTCGGCCGGAGTGTAGGCCGTGTTGAGCGGCAGGAAGATCGCGCCCGCGCGCACCGCGCCGAGATAGAGCATCAGCGCCTCGATCGACTTCTCGACCTGGACGGCCACCCGGTCCCCCGGCTGCACCCCGAGCGCGACCAGCCCGTTGGCGAAGCGGGCGGAGACATCGACCATATCCGAATAGGAGTAGCGCCGGCCGTCGTCGAGGAGGGCGAAGGGAGCGTCCGGCGCCGGCATCCGAGACCTGACCAGGTCGAACAGGTGGTTGCCCATGATCAGGGTCCTTTCAGGCATAGCCGTCGCGTTTCGCGGCCCCTCGGAACGGAGCCGTTCTCCCATTGGCGTCACGTGCGTCGCGGGTCAACTCGCAGCCGGCCGCAACAGCTTGCGCACGGCGGCCGAGGCTACGACCGTGTTGCGGGTGGCGAAGGCCTCGTGATTGGTCTCGATGTCGTCGAGTTCGTAGCGATAATTCACCATCACGCCATGCGACTCGCGCAGCCCCCGTGCCGACAGGTTGCCGCCGACATTGATGCGCTCCAGCCGCGCGCCGTTGCCGAGGTGGAAACGAGCGACCGGGTCGATCACGCGCCCGGAGGCCGTGCGTGCCCGCAGCATGTAATGCGCCATCATCTGGCCGAGCAGCTTGTCCCGGCGCAGCCGGGTCGCCTCGTCGAGCGAGATCGTCTCGCCGGCCGGGCGGGCGAGTTCCGAGCGCTCCTCATTGGTCAGGCCGAGATCGCCCGGCTCGGCGACGAGGCCCTCGAGCCAGCGCGCGAAGCCCGGCACCGGCGACAAAGTGACGAAGGTCTCGAGCCCCGGCAGCTCGCGCTTCAGATCCTCGGCGACCTGCTTGATCAGGAAATTGCCGAAGGAGATGCCGCGCAGGCCCTCCTGACAGTTGGAGATCGAATAGAACACCGCCGTCGTCGCCTCGGCCGCCGGCAGCACCTCGCGCTCCCCGCTCAGCACCTCGCCAATGCTGCGCGGGATCGCGCGGGTCAGCGCGACCTCCACGAAGATCAGCGGCTCGTCGACCAGCTGCGGGTGGAAAAACGCGAAGCAGCGGCGGTCCGCCGGCTCCAGCCGCCGGCGCAGATCGTCCCACCCCTGGATCTCGTGGACGGCCTCGTAGCGGATGATCTTTTCGAGCACATTCGCCGGCGAGCGCCAGTCGATGCGGCGCAGCACCAGGAAACCGCGGTTGAACCAGGAGCCGAAGAGATGCCGGAAATCGGCATCGACGGTCAGCAGGTCGCGGTCGCTCTCCATCGCCTCGAACAGCGCCTCGCGCATCCGCACCAGCACATGGGTGCCGCCGGGGGCGAGGTTGAGGCGCCGCAGCAGTTCCTGCCGGCGGGGCTCGGAGGCGAGGTGAAGCGCCGAGATCGTGGCCGCACCCGGCTCGTTGCGATAGGCCTCGATCGCCCGGTCGAGCCGCTCGTGATCCGGCCCGAAGCGCTCCTGCAGCATGGCGAAGAAGGCGCGCCGGCCCGGCTTGTCGAGGCGCTCCCAGGCTTCGAGCACGCCCTGCGCCAGCGCCATGCCCGAGGCCTCGCCCCGGCCCGAGAGCAAATCCTCGCAGAGCCGGTCGATCGGCCGGTTGCGCTGCGCCATGAAGCGCTCGAAGCCGATCAGCGCCCGGCCGCGATCGGCCACATTGGTCAGCAATTCGCCGAGAAACGCCATGTCGCTGCGGACCTCCCGGCGCCATCATGCCCTGCCGGGCGGCGCGTGCAAGCCCGGCCTCGCCGACGCAGCCTCAGCGCAGCAGGGCCCAGGCCTTCAGGAAGAAGTCGGGCGCACCGAAATTGCCGGATTTGAGCGCGATCACCATGTCGCGGCCCTGCGCGACACGGGTCCAGGGCACGCCGGGATCGATCTCCGGCCCGATCTCGAGCAGGCCGATGCCGAGCCCCTGGACGACGGCTCCCGAGGTCTCGCCGCCCGCCACGAGAAGGCGCGAGACGCCGCCCTCGGCCAGAAGGGCCGCCGTCTGCGCAAAGGCGTGCTCGACCGTCTCGCCGGCCCTCTCGCGCCCGAGCCTGTCCTGAATGGCCGCGACCTCCGCCGGATCGTCGCTGGAATAGAGCAGGAAGGGGGTCTCCGGCGCCTGTGCCAGCGCCCAGGCGGCGAGCCCCGCCGCATCCTGCGCGCCCGACACCAGCGCCATCGGATCGACCTTCAGGGCCGGATAGCCGGCCTCGATCGCCTTAGCGATCTGGCCGCGCGTCGCTGTCGAGCAGCTGCCGGAGATGATGCCGGCGCGGCCCTTCGGCGCCGCGAGGCTCGCGGCGATCTCGCGCTCCGGCAGCAGGCCGGCACGGCGGAAGTTCTGCGGCAGGCCCATCGCGATGCCGGAGCCGCCGGTGAGGAGCTTGTGATCGGCAACCGCCTCGCCCAGCACCATCAGATCGGCATTGGTGAGCGCATCGGTCACGACATAGCGCACGCCCTCGGCCGTCAGCGCGTCGAAGCGAGCCTTCACCGCATCGGCCCCGGCCAGCACGGTCGCGTAATCGACCAGCCCGACCGCGGCCGTGGTCTGCGCGTCCATGAGGCGGATCAGGCTCGAATCCCGCATCGGCGTCAGCGGATGGTCCTTCATCGAGCTTTCGTGAAGCGGCACCGCGCCGACGAAGAGATAGCCTTGGTAGATCGAGCGGCCATTGGCCGGAAAGGCGGGGCAGACGATGGCGAGACCCGCGCCGAGCCGCTGGGCCAGCGCATCGGCGACGGGGCCGATATTGCCCTGCGCCGTCGAGTCAAAGGTCGAGCAGTATTTGAACAGGATCTGCCGTGCGCCCGCAGCCAGCAGCGCCTCGCAGGCGGCCAGAGAATCGGCGATGGCCTCGGCCACCGGGTTGGTGCGCGACTTCAGCGCGACGACGACGGCGTCAGCCTCCGGCAGTGCCTGGCCGGGGCGGGGAACGCCGATAGTCTGCACCGTGCGCATGCCGCTGCGGTTCAGCATCAGCGCCACATCGGTCGCGCCCGTCATGTCGTCGGCGATCACACCCAGCAGCATCGTCTTTCCTCCGTTCGGCATTGTGCCGGTCTCGTTGGGTGGTCTTGTAGCGGCCCGCTGCCGTCAAGGCGATGCAGCACGGCGCATGAGGGCCACGGCCACACCGCCCAAAGCTGGCAGCCGAATTGCATGCAAGCCGCCTCCGTAACGGCATGCAGTCGGAGGCGGAGGCTGCAGTGCGGCATCGACGTCGCTGCGATTTTGCATCACTCTGGTACCAACCGGAACGATCTTCGGCGATCATGACCGTAGACGACAACAGGGGACATTCGATGAAGCTGCTCACCGCCCTGGCCTCGGCCACCGTTCTCACGCTGGCCACCCTGCCCGCGATGGCACAGGCCCCCTCGACCCTGCGCATCGGCCTGCAGGAGGACCCCGACGTGCTCGATCCGCACAGGGCGCGCACCTTCGTCGGCCGGATCGTCTTCAAGGGGCTTTGCGACAAGCTCCTCGACATCACGCCCGATCTGAAGATCGTGCCGCGGCTCGCGACCGAGTGGTCGTTCTCGGCCGATGGGCTGACGCTGACGATGAAGCTGCGCAGCGACGCCAAGTTCCATGACGGCGAGGCTTTCAACGCCGAGGCCGCCAAGGCCAATCTCGAGCGCGCCCGGACCCTGCCCGAGTCACTGCGCAAGTCCGAGCTCGCCTCGGTCGAGAGCATCACCGTCGTCGATCCCACCACGATCGCGCTCAAGCTGAAGCGGCCGGATGCGACGCTGCTCGCGCAGCTCACCGACCGTGCCGGCATGATGCTGGCGCCCAAGAGCCTCGCGGGCGATGTCGGCTCGAAACCCGTCTGCTCCGGTCCCTACAAATTCGTCGAGCGGGTGCAGAACGACCGCATCGTTCTCGAGCGCTTCAAGGAGCATTGGGAAGCGCAGAACTATCATTTCGACCGCGTGATCTACCGCGCGATTCCCGACACCACGGTGCGGCTGGCCAATCTGCGCTCGGGCGAGCTCGACATGCTGGAGCGGCTGGCGCCGACCGACGTCAAGTCGGCCCGCTCCGACAAGTCGCTCGCCGTCTCCAGCGTGGCCAATCTCGGTTATCAGGGCATCACCATCAACACCGCCCATGGCGACGCCGCCAAGCAGCCGATGGGCATGGACAAGCGCGTCCGCCAGGCGCTCTCGCTCTCGATCGATCGCAAAGTCCTGAGCCAGGTCGTGTTCGAGGGCCTCTACGAGCCCATCGTCCAGCCCTTCAACCCCGGCAACCCCTATGTCAGCGCCGATTTCCCGGTGCCGGCGCGCGATGTCGCCAAGGCCAAGGCGCTGCTCAAGGAAGCCGGCCACAGCAAGGTCTCGGTCGAGCTCTTCGTCACCAACAACCCGGTCGACGCCCAGCTCGGCCAGGTGATCCAGGCGATGGCGGCCGAAGCCGGCATCGACATACAGATCCGCTCGACGGAGTTCGCCAGCCAGTTGCGCGACCAGCAGCAGGGCAAGTTCCAGATGAGCCGCATCGGCTGGTCGGGCCGCATCGATCCGGATGGCAACCTGCACCAGTTCGTCACCACCAAGGGCAACCAGAACGACGGGCGCTATTCCAACGCCGAGGTCGACCGGCTGCTCGACGAAGCCCGCACGATCTATGACGTCGCCGAGCGCAAGAAGCGCTACGACGCCGCGCAGAAGTTCCTGCAGGACGAGCTGCCGATCGTCTATCTCTACAATCAGACGGTCTTTTTCGCGATGCGCGCCAATATGAGCGGCTTCGTGATCAGCCCCGACGGCATGATCCGGCTGGCGGGGATCAAGCGCTCTTGAGGATGTCCGTGCCTGTTCGGAGTTACGCGCTTCCCTTCCCCCTTGTGGGGAAGGGAGAGGGATGGGGGTGGCTCCACTTGGCGATACAGTTCCTGTTTTCGCGCATGGCACGATCTCTATCGCCTAAGCTGACCGTCGCGCGTCCCTGCTTTCCGCCCCCCACCCCTAGCCCCTCCCCACAAGGGGGAGGGGAATCGCGTAGAGCCACATCATGCTCGCGCTGATCGGCCGCCGCGTCCTGATCGCGATCCCGACGCTGTTTCTGGTGTCGCTGTTCGTGTTCGCCCTGCAGCGTGCGCTGCCGGGCGATCCGTTCCTCGTCATCGCCGGCGAGGAGCGCGATCCGGAGGTGATCGCACGCTTGCGCGCCATCTACCGCATGGACGATCCCGTCATCGTTCAATTCTTCGCCTGGCTCGGCCAGGTGATGCAGGGCGATTTCGGCCGTTCGCTGCGCACCGGCGAGCCTGTGCTCGGGCTGATCCTGCAGAAGCTGCCGGTGACACTGCAACTCGCCATCGCCTCGATCCTCGTCGCCATCGCCATCGGCATTCCCGCCGGCGTGCTGGCGGCGCGGCGCAAGGACACGGTGGTGGATTACTCGACGAGCGCGCTGGCGCTGTCGGGGCTGTCGATCCCGAATTTCTGGCTGGGCATCATGCTGATCCTGGTCGTGTCGGTTGAACTGAAATGGCTGCCGGCTTCAGGCTACGAGCCGTTCTTCAGCGACCCAAAGGGTGCGATCGAGCGGCTGATCATGCCGGCCTTCGTTCTCGGTTCGAGCCTCGCCGCCTTTCTGATGCGGCATACGCGCTCGGCCATGCTGGAGGTGCTGCGCTCCGACTATGTCCGCACCGCGCGCGCCAAGGGGCTGGACGAGGACGCGGTCGTGAACCGGCATGCGCTCCGAAACGCGCTGGTGCCGATCATCACGCTGACGACGATCCTGTTCGGCGAATTGCTGGCGGGCGCGGTGCTGACCGAGCAGGTCTTCACCATTCCCGGCTTCGGCAAGCTCATCGTCGATGCGGTGTTCAACCGCGACTACGGCGTCGTGCAGGGCGTGGTGCTGTGCACGGCCATTGGCTTCATCCTGATGAACCTGCTCGCCGACGTGCTCTACATCCTGGTCAACCCGCGGCTGAGGGAGCAGTGATGACGACGGCAGCCACCGACACGCTCGCCACGCCTCCGGAACTCGCCTTGCGGCCACGGCCGGGCGTGCTGGTGCGCCTCTCCCGAAACCGCTCCGCGCTGATCGGCGGCGCCATCGTGCTCGCCTTCGTGCTGATGGCCGTGCTGGCGCCGCTGCTGCCGCTCGCCGATCCGCTGAAGTCGAACTTCCTCGCCATCCGCAAGCCGCCCTCGGAGCTCTACTGGTTCGGGACGGACGAACTCGGGCGCGACCAGGTCTCGCGGCTGTTCTTCGGCGCCCAGGCCTCGCTGCTGGCGGGCATCGTCTCGGTCGTGATCGCGCTCGCCATCGGCATTCCCTTCGGGCTGCTGGCGGGCTGGTATGGCGGCTGGATCGACGCCGCGATCTCGCGCGTCACCGAGGCGATGCTGGCCTGCCCCTTCCTGATCCTAGCGATCGCGTTCGCGGCCGTGCTCGGGCCCTCGCTGACCAATGCGATGATCGCGATCGGCCTCTCGGCCGTGCCGGTCTTCGTGCGTCTGGTGCGGGCGCAGGTGCTGAGCGTCAAGGCCGAGGACTTCGTCGAGGGCGCGAGGGCCGTGGGCGCCCGCGACCTGCGGATCGTGCTGCGCCACATCCTGCCCAACATCCTCTCGCCCATCGTCGTGCAGTCGACGCTGTTCATGGCGCAGGCCATCATCCTCGAGGCGGCCCTGTCCTTCCTCGGGCTCGGTCAGCAGCCCCCTGCCCCGTCCTGGGGCCAGATGCTGAACGTCGCCAAGAATTTCATGGAGCAGGCGCCGTGGATGTCGGTGGCACCGGGCGTCTGCATCTTCCTCGCCGTGCTCGGATTCAACCTGCTCGGCGATGGCTTACGCGACGTCCTCGATCCCAAAGAAAATTGAGCCTAAGGACCACCCATGTTCACGACCCGGCCTGAAATCCTCGGCACTTTCGGTGTCTGCACCTCGACGCACTGGCTCGCGACCGCGACCGGCATGGCGATGCTGGAGAAGGGCGGCAACGCCTTCGACGCCTGCGCGGCGGCCGCCTTCGTGCTGCAGGTCGTCGAGCCGCATCTGGTCGGCCCCGGCGGTGAGATGCCGGCCGTTTTCTATTCGGCGAAGTCGAAGAAGGTCGAGGTGATCTGCGGCCAGGGCACGGCGCCGGAGGCCGCCACCATCGAGGCCTTCAAGGCGCTGGGGCTCGATCTCGTGCCCGGTTCGGGTCTGCTCGCCGCCGTCGTGCCCGGCGCCTTCGGCGGCTGGATGACGCTGCTGCGCGACCATGGCCTCTTGCCGCTGCGCGAGGTTCTGGAGCCGGCGATCGGCTATTTCGAGAACGGCCACCCGATGCTGCCGCGCGTCTCGGACACCATCGCCGGGCTGACCGACCTGTTCACCAACGAATGGCCGACCTCGGGCGAGGTCTATCTGCCGGGTGGGCAGGTGCCGCAGGCCAAGGCTCTCTTCCGCAACAAGGCCGCGGCCGAGACCTACAAGCGCATCCTGAGCGAGGCGGAGGCCGCCGGCGGCAGCCGCGAGAAGCAGATCCAGGCGGCCTATGACGCCTGGTACAAGGGCTTCGTCGCGGAGGCGATCGACACATTCTGCCGGACGACGGAGGCGATCGATTCCTCCGGACGCCGCCACAAGGGCCTGCTCACCGCCAACGACATGGCGCGCTGGCAGCCGACCTACGAGACGCCCGCCAGCGTGACCTATCACGGCTGGGAGGTCTTCAAGATCGGGCCCTGGGGCCAGGGCCCCGTCTTCCTGCAGACGCTGAAGATCCTCGAGGGCATCGACATCGCCGGGATGGGGCCCGACAGCGCCGCCTTCGTCCACCATGTCGCGGAGGCGATGAAGCTCGCCTTCGCCGACCGCGAGGCCTATTACGGCGACCCCGATTTCGTGAAGGTGCCGCTGGCGACGCTGCTCTCAGAGGATTATGCCCGCGGCCGCCGCAACCTGATCACCGACACCGCCTCGCAGGAACTGCGCCCGGGCATGATCGCCGGCTTCGAGGCGCAGGTGGCGCAGGCCATGGCCGGCGTGCGCTACGCCGGACAGGCCGGCAAGGGCGACGCGACAGTCGGCGAACCGACGACGGCGGCGATGGTCGCGGCCGGGCGGCGCGGCGACACGGTGCATATCGACGTCATCGACAAATGGGGCAACATGATCGCCGCCACCCCCTCGGGCGGCTGGTTCCAGTCCTCGCCGGTGATCCCGGCACTCGGCTTCCCTCTCAACGCGCGCGCCCAGGCCTTCTTCCTCGACGAGGGGCTGCCCTCGGCGCTGGCGCCGTTCAAGCGGCCGCGCACGACGCTGACGCCCTCGCTGGCCTTCGAAAACGGCGAGCCGCGCCTCGTCTTCGGCACGCCCGGCGGCGACCAGCAGGAGCAGTGGCAGCTCGGCCTGTTCCTGCGCCGCGTGCATCACGGCCTCAACCTGCAGGAGGCGATCGACCTGCCGCTGTTCCACACCCAGCACTTCCCCTCGACCTTCTATCCGCGCGAGGCCAAGCTCGGCCATCTGGCGGTGGAGGAGAGCATCGGCGAACGGGTGCTGGCCGATCTCGTCGCGCGCGGCCACAAGCTGGAGCGGGCGCCGGCCTGGACCATCGGCCGCCTCACCGCCGCCGAAAAGAGCGCCGACGGTCTCTTGCGCGCGGCCGCGACGCCACGTCTGATGCAGGCCTACGCGGCCGGCCGGTGAGGAAGAACGCATGACCTGGTCCATCGTCGCCCGCGACGCCGCCACCGGCGCCTATGGTGTCGCCGTCTCGACCTGCGCCTTCGCGGTCGGCTCGCGGGTGCCCTATGGCGGCGGCCGCATCGGCGCCATCGCGACGCAGGCCTTCGTCAACCCGCTCTACGGGGTCGACGGGATGCGCCTCCTCCAGGAGGGCCGATCGGCGGTCGAGATCATCGCGACGCTGACCGCAGCCGACGAAGGCCGCGCCCACCGTCAGCTCCACGTGATCGACCGCGAGGGCAAGATCGCCGCCTTCACCGGAGCCTCCTGCATCGACTGGTGCGGCGCGGTCGACGGACCGCAGGTCTCCGTCGCCGGCAACATGCTCAGCGGACCCGAGGTGATCCAGCAAACGCTGAAGGCCTATATCGCGGCCTCCGCGCTGGATTTCGACGAGCGGCTGCTGGTCGCGCTGGAGGCCGGCGAGAAGGCGGGCGGCGACAAGCGCGGCCGGCAATCGGCGGCGATCCGGATCTGGTCGGGCGAGCCTGTGCCGAGCTTCGACATCCGCGTCGATGACCACGCCGACCCGCTGGCCGAGTTGCGCCGGCTCTGGCGGATCGCGCATCAGCGCTATGTCCCCTTCCAGCAGGCGTCTCCCTCGCGCTCCCGGCCGGCGGGCGTGACCGACCGCGACGAACTCGACCGGCTCTGCACGACTTATGCGCAGGCGTGGAATGCGCGGCATCCCGGGTAAGCTGTTCCGCCCGGGACTCCAGATGGCAGGCGGGATGCGCTACACCTGCCGCTACGTCCGGTGGCCAGAGCGGCAGGAGACATCGACATGGCAGCCGACAGCGACGCGCTGGAGCGCCGGATCGCCAAGCTGGAAAGCCAGCTCGCGGCCCTGACGGCGATGATTTCCGCTACGCCCGGCGGCGCGCTCGCGATCAGCGCACCCGGCGGCATCAGCATCGCCGCCGGCGGCGCCTTGACGGTCACGGCGGGAAGCGCTTTCGCCCTGTCGGCCGGCAGCATCTTCTCCGTCAGCGCCGGGACGCGAATCAGGCTGGCCGGCGGGCAGGACATCACGCTCGACAGCCGGCAGTGCCATGTTCAGGCGACGGTCGATCTCAGCCTCTCCAGCGACCAGTCCTTCGCGATCGAGGCCGCGAAGGACCTGACGATTGTGACCGGCAAGAAGCTCGCGGTGACGGCCGCCGACGAAGCGACGGTGAAGAGCGGCAGCGCCCAGCTCGAGCTCAAGAAGGATGGGTCGGTGACGCTGCGAGGGCGCGACATCACCACCAGCGCGTCGGGCCGTGTCACCGTGAAATCGAGCGCCAATACGGTCATCAAGGGCAGCAAGATCGGCCAGAACTGAGGTTGCGTGATCGTCCGGCCTGCGGGAGAGGCCTGCGCCTCCCCCCGGCTGGACCGTTCAGACCAGCTTGCCCCGTGCCGCGACCGGCAACTCGCCCACCAGCTCGCCGCCGCGCACGGTCACCAGTCGATCGACCATGTTGACGACGACGCAGACATGGTTGGGCACCACGCGCACGATTTCGCCCACGCCCGGCCGGTCATTGCTCGCCGAGAGATCGAGGAAGCCGTGCTCCTCGGCGAATTTCGCGATGCGTGCCGCCGGGTATTCGAGGATGTGGCCGTGGCCGTCGAGCCCGCCCGAGTCGCTCGTCAGCGTCTTGGAGCCCGAATCGAGGATGCCGCGCTCTGGGCCGGCCCGGCTGACCACCGTGGCGTAGACGGTCAGCGCGCAGTCCTCCAGGCTCGCCACCCCGGCCGCGACCTGCATGCGGTCGTTGAAGATCGAGGTGCCGGCGCGATGCTCGGTGGCGCCCTTGAGTTCGCCGATATGGGGAATGTTGGGCGAGCCGCCGGTGGAGACGATCGACGCCTCCAGCCCCGCCTCGCGCAGGCCGGCATTGGCGGTGTCGAGGAACACTTGCGTACGCGCCCAGCCATCCTCGGGCGGATACATGAGGAATCCGGCGAAGCGCAGCCCCTTGGAGCCCGCGATCAGCTTCGCCAGTTCGACCGCCTCTCCGGGTGTCTCGACGCCGGCACGCTGGCGGCCGGTGTCGCATTCGATGACGACCTCGAGGTCGCGCCCGGCGATCTCCGCCGCCTGGGGCAGGCCGGCGATGGTCACGGGGTTGTCGGCCGCCACGATCATCCGGACCCGGCGCTGGAGATGGCCGAGACGGCCGAGCTTCTGCTCGCCGAGGATATTGTAGCTGATCAGGATGTCGTCGATGCCGCCATCGGCCATGACCTCGGCCTCGCCGAGCTTCTGGCAGGTGATGCCGCGCGCGCCGGCCTCGATCTGGAGGCGGGCGAGTTCGGGCGATTTATGCGTCTTGATATGCGGGCGGTTGGCGACGCCCTTGGCATCGCAGACGGCCTGAAGGCGCGCGATGTTGGCCTCGACCTTGTCGAGATCGATCACCACCGCCGGCGTGCCGTAGATGCGCGCGATCTCGGCCTTCAGGCCTTCATGGTCGGCCGCCATTACGGCAGCACCTTGATGATGACTTCGATCTCGACCGGCATGTTGCCCGGCAGGGAGCCCATGCCGACGGCCGAGCGGGCATGGCGCCCGTTCTCGCCGAGCACGGCGACGAGCAGGTCCGAGCAGCCATTGATGACCTTGGGCTGGTCGCCATACTCCGGCACGGCATTGACCATCCCGAGCAGCTTGATGACCTCGACCTTGTCGAGCGAGCCGGCCGCCTCCTTCATCGCCGCGAGCAGCCCGAGGCCGGTGTTCCTGGCGAAATCATAGGCCTGTTCGGTCGTGAACTCCTTGCCGACCTTGCCATTGGGGATCGAGCCGTCGGGGTTGCGCGGCCCCTGCCCCGACAGGAAGACGAGGTCGCCGGCCTTCTTGAAGCGCACATAATTGGCCATCGGCGCCACCATCGCGGGCAGTTCCAGGCCCAGATCCTTCAGTTTCTGCTCGGCGCTCATGGTGTCGTTCGTCCCTCTGCGGTCGTTTCGTGTTCCGGGTGGAGCGCGCGCTCCATATAGCGGGCGGCATCGTCATAGCTGGCGAGCTTCTCCGCAAGGGCAGGCTCATGCACCGCGCGAAAGCCCTGCCGCCGCCAGAAGCCGGACGAGCCGTCGATCGCGACCAGCGCGAGGCAGGAGAGGCCGGCGTCGGCCGCGATCTCCGCCAGCCTCGCGGCGACGCCGCCGCCAGCCCCGCTGCCCCGTGCTTGCGGCAGGAGCGCGAGATCGTGGATGTAGAAGCAGCCGGCCTGCGACGGCAGCTCGCCCAGCAGGCTGTTGAGCGCCGGCGGCGCGGCGCGCTGCCAGGGATGGGCGATGACATAGCCGATCGGGCCGCCCGGGCCGTCCAGCACGAGGCAGCCTTGCGGGAACAGCCGCAGGCGCTCGGCGAAGACGGCCTCGTCTTCCGGGTAGCCGGGATGCACCACGGCCGCGACCGCCAGCACGGCCGGCAGGTCGGCAGCGGTCATGAGACGCCAAAGCACGCTTTGCAACAATCGATCCCTTCGTCATTCCGGGGCGAGCCGCAGGCTCGAACCCGGAACCCACGACCGGGCGCAACGCGTCGCAGAAGCGACTTCCGTCGCTGACCAAGTCGTGGATTTCGGGTTCTTCGCTGGCGCGAAGCCCCGGAATGACACGATGGAGCCGGATCAGCCCGCGACCTTCCTGAACTTGTTGGTCCGCTTCGGATGCCACCAGGCGCCCTTGAGGACGACGCCCTCGGAGACGATCTTGCGGTCGCCAACCATGTGCTCGCCGGTGACGTCGGCATAGTCGAACTTGCCTTCCTTCACCGTCAGGATCGTCGCGTCGCCGAGCGAGCCGACCTTGAGCGAGCCGTATTCGGGCCGCTTCAGCGCCATGGCCGCGTTCACGGTCGAGGCGGCAATGACGTCGTTCAGGCTCATCCCCATCAGCAGGAACTTCGACATGGTCGTGACCTGATCATAGGCGGGGCCATCGATGCAGAGCTTGTGGACGTCGGAGGAGATCACGTCGGGCTGGAAGCCGTTGGCGAGCATGGCGCGCGTCGTCTTGAAGGAGAACGAGCCCTTGCCATGGCCGATGTCGAAGATGACGCCGCGCTTGCGGGCCGCCATCACCTCCGGCTTCACCGTGCCCTGCGCCGTGCAGGGGGCATTCGGGAAGGGACGGAAGGCGTGGGTGAGCACGTCGCCCGGCCGCAGCATGTTCACCACCTCCTCATAGGAGGGCGGCGGATGGTCGATATGGCACATCAGGGGCATGCCGACCTCGTTGGCGACCTGCAGCGCGACATTGAGCGGGGCGGTGCCCTGGTCGCCCGAGGCGTGCAGCCCGACGCGGACCTTGATGCCGACGATCAGGTCGCGGTTCTTGTCGGCGACCTCGGCGCAGTCGATCGGGTTCATCATCGCCATGTCGCGGCTCTCGCCGACCATGACGCGATGGTCGAAGCCGTAAATGCCGGCGTGGCTAACATGGAGATAGGCGAGGATGCGGGCCTGACTCTTCTCGATGACGTGCTTGCGGAAGCCCGGCCAGTTGCCCGGCCCGGCCGAGCCGGTGTCGACCGAGGTGGTCACGCCCGAGGCCCGGCAGAACTCGTCGGCGTCGATGCCCAGCGACGTGCCGCCCCAATAGACATGGGTGTGCAGGTCGATCAGGCCCGGCGTGACGATGTAGCCGGAGACGTCGCGAACTTCCTTGGCGCCCTTCAGGTCCTTGCCGAAGCCCGAGACCTTGCCGTCGGTGAAGGCGACGTCGAGGACGCCGTCATGCTTCTGAGAGGGGTCGATGACGCGACCGCCCTTGAGGATGAGATCGTGGGTCATTTCGGCAGTCCCCCTTGGCAGGCTTTGCAAAACAGATGTGGCCGAGAACCGGGCTCAAACCCAGTTCTCGACACGCAGACCGGGCATGCGGTCGAACTCACGGCGGTTGTTGGTGACGATGATCAGGCCCCGGCTGCGGGCATGGGCCCCGATCTGGGTATCGTGCAAGCCGCACGGAGTCCCGGCACGCTCGAGTTCCGCGCGCAATCCGCCGTAGTTCTCGGCAGCCTGCTTATCGAAGGGCAACACTGCGAGGTTCGTCGCAAAGTCGTCGATCGCCCGTAGGCTCTGTTCGCGGCGGAGGGATTTTTCCGCCCCGAAGCGAAGCTCCGCGATCGTCATGACCGAAATGCAGATTTCATCGGCCAGCGCCTCGAAACGATCCTTCAACGGCGAAAGCGCCGTGGCCTTCATCACGTAGATGCAGATATTCGTATCGAGCATGTAGGTCGGCATCAGAGCGGTTCGCGTTCATCCGCTGGAAGCTCGGTCCAATCCTTCATGAAATCCTCGTCGACGTGAGGCCCACGTTCAAAGAAATCGCTCCACCCCTTACCCTTCGGCACGATCAGAATGCCCGAGCCCTGCCTAATGATCTCGACCTCGGTCACCTCGGGCGGGAAAGCGAGTTCCTTCGGCAGGCGCACGGCTTGGCTGCGGTTCGTCACGAAGAGCTTCGTCGTCGCGCGGGTTTTGCCCAGCATCGCTATCTCCGTATATCCAAGGCGGATATACTAAACGCTTGCGACAGAACCGCCAAGCCCGACGCCATCACGCCGGCCCTATCGCGCCCTTGCGCTCGACGATGAGCCCATAGGCCTGCGGCTCGCGATGCCGGGCGAAGTTGAAGGTCGAGGCCTTGTAGCTCTTGCCGAGATCCATGTCGCAGCGGGCCACGACCAGTTCGTCGCCCTCCGTCACCGCCTGCGCCACGACTTCGCCGGTGGGGGCGATGATGCAGGTGCCGCCGATCTGGTCGACGCCGGCTTCAAGACCCGCCTTGGCGACGCCGACGACCCAGGTCGCGTTCTGGTAGGCGCCCGCCTGCATGACGAGCTGGTTGTGGAAGTTGCCGAGCCGGTCGTGGTCGGGCGCGGGCGGGTTGTGCTTGGGGGTATTGTAGCCGAGCACGATCAGTTCGACGTCCTGGAGCCCCATCGTCCGGTAGCTCTCGGGCCAGCGCCGATCGTTGCAGATCATCATGCCGATATGGGCGTCCATCGTCCGCCAGACCGGCCAGCCGAGGTCGCCCGTCTCGAAATAGCGCTTCTCGAGATTCTGGAACGGCGCTTCGGGGCGATGCTCGGGATGGCCCGGCAGATGGATCTTGCGGTACTTGCCGACGATCGCGCCTGATTTGTCGACGAGGATCGCCGTGTTGAAGCGGCGCTTGCGGCCGCCCTCCTGAGCGAGTTCGCAATAGCCGAGATGAAAGCCGATCCCGAGGCGCTTCGCCTCGTCGAAGAGCGGCGCGGTCTCGTTGGAGGGCATCGCGCTCTCGAAATGGCTGTCGATCTCGTCCTCGTCCTCGATCCACCAATGCGGGAAGAAGGCGGTCAACGCCGCTTCCGGATAGACGACGAGGTCGGCGCCATGGGTCTTGGCCTGCCGCATCAGCTCGATCATTCGCGAGACGGCGGAGGCACGGCTCTCGTCCCGCTGGATCGGGCCGAGCTGGGCTGCGGCGATGGTGAGGATGCGGCTCATCGGTCTGTCTCCCGGGCGGGCGCCGTCAGGGGAAACCGAGCCGAAGCGTCTGGGCGTTCTGGCATGGCGCAAGGCTCGGCTGCGGCGGGGCGATGCATCGATCGCCAGGATCGTGGAGGGGCTTGCTCCGGGCGCAGGCGCCCGGAGATGTCAGTTGGTGCAGTGGCCTCAGAGGGCCTTGGCGAGGCGCGGGTCGAGCGAGTCGCGCAGGCCGTCGCCCAGGAGATTCACCGCCAGCACGGTGATCGAAAGGAAGATCGCCGGGAACAGGATGATGTGCGGCTTGACCTGCCAGAGCGCGCGCCCTTCGGCCATGATGTTGCCCCAGGACGGCGTCGCGGGCGGGATGCCGGCGCCGATGAAGGAGAGGATCGCCTCGATGATCATGGCGCTGGCGCAGATATAGGTCGCCTGCACGCTCATCGGCGCGAAGGTGTTGGGCAGGATGTGGCGCAGGATAATGCGGGGCGTGCGGGCGCCGTTGGCGATCGCCGCCTCGACATAGGGCTGCTCGCGCAGCGAGAGCACGACGCCGCGCACGAGGCGCGCGACGCGCGGGATCTCGGCCACGGTGATGGCGATGATGACGTTCTGGATCGAGCCGCGGGTCAGCGCCATCAGCGCGATCGCGAGCAGGATCGGCGGGATCGACATCATGCCGTCGATGATCCGCATGACGATGCCGTCCGCCCAGCGCACAAAGCCGGCGAAGAGGCCGATCGTCAGGCCGATGACCGAGGACAGGATGGCGACACTGAAGCCGACGACCAGCGAGACGCGCGCGCCGTAGACGACGCGGGAGTAGATGTCCCGGCCGAGCATGTCCGTGCCGAACCAGTAGAGCTCGGAGGGGACGCGCGTGCGCCGCGAGGTGGCGATGGCGGTGGGGTCGACCGTCCAGAGCAGCGGCGCAAAGAGGCCGATCAGCGCCATCAGGACGAGCAGCGAACCGCCGATCGCCACAGCGGGGTGACGGCGCAGATAGCGCCGGAAGCGCCGGAACCGCCCCAGCTGAGGAGCGACCGCAGGCTCCGGGGCCGCCGCCAGCGCAGCGGAGGCCGGAATCGAGCTTTGCATCGTCAATAGCGTATCCTCGGATCGACGATCGTGTAGGTCAGGTCGATGAGCAGGTTCACCAGCACGTAGACCAGGCTGAACATCAGCACGACGCCCTGGATGACGGGATAGTCACGCCGCAGGATGGCATCGACGGTGAGCCGGCCGAGCCCTGGAATGGCGAAGACACTCTCGGTCACGACCGCGCCGCCGATCAGCAGCGCGATGCCGATGCCGATGATCGTCACGATCGGGACCGCGGCGTTCTTCAGGGCGTGCAGGAACAGAACCTCGCGCTGCCCCACGCCCTTGGCCTGGGCCGTCCGGACATAGTCCTGCTGCAGGACCTCGAGCATGGTGGCGCGGGTGATGCGCGCGATCAGCGCGATATAGACCAGTCCCAGCGTCATCGCCGGCAGGACGAGGTTCTTGAACCAGGGCACGAAGCCCTCGGAGATCGGCGTGTAGCCCTGGACCGGGACCCAGTCGAGTTGCAGGGCGAAGACATAGGCCAGCAGATAGCCGACGACGAAGACCGGGACGGAAAAGCCGAAGACGGCGAAAGCCATGGCACTGCGATCGATCCAGGTCCCTGCCTTCCAGGCGGCGATGACGCCCATCGGCACCGCGATGGTGACCGCGAAGATCAGCGTGAGGATCATCAGCGACAAGGTCGGCTCGATGCGCTGGGCGATGAGCTGCGTCACCGGCAGCGAGGTGAAGATCGATGTGCCGAGATCCCCCTGCAGCACCCGGAAGGACCATTCAGCGAAGCGCACCAGATAGGGGCGGTCGAGCCCGAGGCTCGCGCGGATGCGCTCGACGTCGGCCGGGGAAGCCTGGTCGCCGGCGATGACCGCAGCCGGGTCACCCGGCGCGATGTAGAGCAGGGAAAAGACGAACAGCGCCACGAAGGCCATCACCGGGATGGTCGTGATGATGCGTCTGACGATGAAGGCCAACATTGCGGCTCACGCGTCCTTGTTTCGTTGCAAACGAAATCGGTCGTCGCCGGTCGCGGGACCGGCTGCGCCGAGGAGGAGCCCGAGGCGGCACGCAGCGGCGCGCCGCCTCGCGGACAAGGGGGCGCCTGAGGCGCCCCGCCCGTCCGGTCAGGCCTTGGAGACGCCCCAGAGCACCGGGAACGGCCCGCTGGTCACGCCCGAGACGTTCTTCCGCCAGGCCTGGTAGCCGAGATAGAAGCCCGTCGGGCAGAAGACGACGTTCTCGACAGCGGCCTTGTTGAGGCGGCCCATCGCGGCCTTCTCCTCGGCCATGTCCTTGGCGGCGAACCAGTTGACGACCTCCGTCTCGACCGCGGGAACGTCGGGCCAGCCGAACCAGGCCTTGTCGCCATTGGCGCGCACGGCCGTATAGGAGGACGGGTTCACGCAGTCGGCGCCGGCATGCCAGGTGTGGAACATGCTCCAGCCGCCCTGCCCGGGTGCCGTCTTCTGGGCGCGGCGTGCGCCGACGGTGCCCCAATCGGTGGCGACGAAATCGACCTTCATGCCGATGCTCTTGAGCAGCTCGGCCGTGACATCGCCCATCGCCTTGGTGGCGGCCATGTCCTGCGCGACGACGCAGATCACCGGCTCGTCCTTGTAGCCCGATTCCGCGAGCAGCTTCTTGGCGGCCGCGACGTTCTTGGCCTTCATCGCAGCGCCGCCCTCCTCCGTGTAGAGCGGCGTGCCCGGCGTGAAGAACCCGCCCATCTCCTTCCAGAGCTTGTCATCGTCGCCGATGATCGAGCGCATGTAGTCTTCCTGGTTCAGCGCCGTCATGACCGCCTGGCGCACCTTCACATTGTTGAAGGGCGGGTGGAGGTGGTTCATGCGGAAGGCGCCGATATTGCCCAGCGGATCGCCGATATCGACGTTGACGTTGGCGTTCTTCCTGAGAACGGGAACGAGATCCGACAGCGGGGTCTCCCACCAGTCGACCTCGCCGTTCTGCAGCGCGGCGGCGGCCGTCGCCGGATCGGGCATGATCACCCATTCGATGCGGTCGAAATTCATGACCTTGCCGCCGGAGAGCCAGTCGGGCTTCTCGGAGCGGGGCTTGTAGTCGGCGAATTTCTCGAACACCGCCTTGGCGCCGGGCACCCATTCGTTGCGGACGAACTTCATCGGGCCAGAGCCGATATATTCGGTGATCTGGGTGAACGGATCGGTCTTGGCGATGCGCTCCGGCATGATGAAGGTGCAGGGCGCGTTGTTCTTGCCGAGCGCCAGCAGCATCTTCGGATAGGGCTTGTTGAGCACCCACTTCCAGCTCATGTCGTCGACCGGCGACAACTCGACCTCGATCGCCTTGATCATGAGGCCCATCGGATCGCGGGCCTGCCAGCGCTTGAGGCTCTGCACCACGTCCTTCGACGTCACCGGCGCGCCGTCATGGAACTTGAGGCCGTCGCGAAGCTTGAAGGTCCAGGTCAGGCCATCGGCCGAGACGGTCTCGCTCTCGACCATCTGGCGCTTCGGCTCGAACTTCGAATCGATGCCGTAGAGCGTGTCCCAGACCAGCAGCGCGGCGTTGCGCACCACGTACTGGGTTCCCCAGATCGGGTCGAAATTCGCGAGATTGGCCTGGGGCACGAAGCGCAGGGTCTTGGCCGCAGCCGCTCCCTGGGCGAGGGCCGGCATGGCGAGGCCGCCGGCTGCGGCGAGCGCGCCCGTTCCGGCGGCGCTCTTCAGAAATGTTCTGCGGTCCATCATTCTCTCCCCTGAAACGGCAACCTCTCGACGGGCGACCTTGGCGCGAGTTTGGGCAGAAAAATCTGCCGTGACAACTCGTCTGACCGGCCATCCGCAGGCGCCGGACCGCCTGCACGCATCGTGCCAAACGGGACTGGTTGCAATTTCCGCCTGATCGGCGCGCCTGGATGCTGTTTCGGGGCTCAGAATTTTTTTTCGGCGATCGGCGAAGCCCGAGTTCGCACCCGGCCGTCGCCGCCTGCCTCATTCGCAGGCGGATTGGCTACCCAGCTCTGTTCGAACCGACCGGCGCGTCGATCCGGGCGAAGGGCCGCGCGGTCTCGAAGGCTGCCGCGGCACGCAGCACCAGCGCGTCCCGCCCGAAGGCGCCGACGACTTGCAGTCCCGCCGGCAGACCCGCGCCAGTCAGCCCGCAGGGCAGCGAGATCGCCGGGGCCTGGGTGATGTTGAAGGGGTAGGTGAAGGGCGTCCAGCGGGTCCAGTCGTCGCCATAGGCGCCATGGCCGGGGGTGTTGCGGCCTGTTTCGAAGGCCGGCAGCGGCAGCGTCGGCGTCAGCAGCAGATCGAAGCGTGCATGAAATTGCGCCATCTTGTGCGCAAGGAGGTTGCGCTGGTTCAGCAGCGCATCGACGTAAGCCGCCCCCGCGACCTTGTCGCCCTGTTCGGCGACGGCGACGAGGCCGGGGTCCATGCGGGCGCGCTCGGCCGGGCCGGCCGAGCGGAGCGCGAGGGCAGCGCCCGCCGACCAGATCGTCATCAGGGTCTCGATCGGATCGTCGAAGCCGGGATCGACCTCCTCGACGGTCGCGCCCAGTTCGCGGAAGGCCAGCGCCGCGGCCCGGGTCAGCGCGGCGATCTCCGGATCGACCGGCACGTCGCGGCCGAGCGTCGGCGACCAGGCCAGGCGCAGGCCCTTCACGCCGCCCTTGAGCCCGTCGACATAGTCCGGCGCGCGATCGATCATCGCCGTCATGTCGCGGATGTCGGGACGGCCGATCGCGTTCATGGCGAGGGCGCAATCGGTCACTGTCCGGGTCAGCGGGCCGAGATGGGCCAGGAAGCCCATCGTCGAGACCGGCCAGGCCGGGACGCGGCCATAGGTCGGTTTCAGCCCGACGACCCCGGTGAAGGCGGCGGGGATGCGCACCGAGCCGGCCCCGTCCGTGCCGAGATGGAGGCAGCCCAGGTTGAGCGCCGCGCAGGAGGCCGCGCCGGCCGAGGAGCCGCCCGGGCCGGTGGCGATGTTCCAGGGATTGCGGGTGATGCCGGAGAGCGGGGAATCGCCGACCCCCTTCCAGCCATATTCCGGCATGGTCGTCTTGCCGAGGAAGACGGTGCCGGCCTCGCGCAGGCGGGCCGTCGCAGGAGCGTCCTCGGCGAAAGCCGCATCCGAGGCCACGGCCGAGCCGCGCCGCATCGGCCAGCCCGCGACGCCGATATTGTCCTTGATGGTGACGGGCACCCCGTCCAGCGGCCCCAGCGGCTCGCCCTTGAGCCAGCGCGCCTGGGAGGCTTCCGCCATGGCGAGCGTCGCTTCGGCGTCGCGGACCACGAAGGCGTTGATCTGCGGCTCGAAGCGCTCGATCCGCTCCAGCGCGTCCCTGGCGACCTCGACCGGTGACAGGCTGCGGGCTGCGAAGAGCGGGCCGAGTTCGGCGGCGGAGAGCGAGGCGATCGTCGTCATGGGCTTATCCTGTCTGCGTCTTGCCGGATTGTCCTGTGGTCACGGCGAGCCCGGCCAAGCAAACCGGGAGCCATCGGGCGCTCCTGATGCGTCGCGCGCCCTGACGCTGCGCGGTCAGGCGTTGGCCACCCGCCAGACCGCGTTGAGCAGGACGTTGGCTCCCGAAGCGATATCGTCGGGCGTGCTGAACTCGGCCGGATTGTGCGAGAGCCCCCCGATCGAGGGAATGAAGACCATCGCCGTCGGGCAGAGGCGCGACATCATCTGCGCGTCATGGCCCGCGCCGGAGATGATACGCCGGATCGGCAGGCCGAGATCGGTGGCACTCTGCTCCACCGTCGCGATCAGCGTCTCGGTGAAGGGCGTCGCCGGGAAACGCGCGAGGTCGCGGAAGGCGATCTCGATGCCGTGGCGCGCCGCGATCTCTGCACAGTAGGCTCGCACCGAGGCCTCTGCGCGCGCCAGTGCGGCGTCGTCGGGATTACGCAGGTCGAGCGTCATCACGACGGTCTCAGGCACGACATTGACGTTGGCCGGCTGCACGCGGATCACGCCGCTGTTGGCGAGCTGACCGGGTATCGCGCGGGTCAAGTCGTTGGCGTAGACATTGATGCGTGCGGCGGCGAGGCCGGGATCCTTGCGATAGGCCATGGGCGTGGTGCCGGCATGGCTGGGCCTGCCCTTCAGCGTCAGTTCGAGCCAGCAGATCGCCTGGATGCCGGTGACCGCGCCGAGCCCGCCGCCCTCGCTCTCCAGAACCGGCCCCTGCTCGATATGAAGTTCGAGATAAGCGTGCGCGGGCAGGAAGCCCGGCTGTTCCTGCCCCTCATAGCCGATCCGCCGGAGCTCGGTGCCGAGCACGGCGCCTTCGGCATCCTGCTCGGCGTGGGCGGCCTCGACGCTCATGCCGCCCGCCCAGACATAGGAGCCCAGCATGTCCGGGTGGAAGCGGGCGCCCTCCTCGTTGGTGAAGGCGATGACGGCGAGGTCGCGCTTGGGCACGAGGCCGGCATCGCGCAGCGTCGCCAGCACCTCGACGCCGGCGATGACCCCGAGCGCACCGTCATAGCGCCCACCGGTACCGACGGTGTCGATATGGGAGCCCAGGATGACGGCCGGCCCCTCCTCCCGGCCCTTGAGGATGCCGACGATGTTGCCGACGGCGTCGATCTTCACATCGAGGCCGAGCGCGGTCATCTCGGCGACCAGCCAGTCGCGGCCCTGCCGGTCCTCGTCGGTCAAAGCGAGGCGGCGGCAGCCGCCTTCCGGCGTCGCGCCAATGGTCGCCAGGGCCATGAGCCGGGACATGAGCCGCGCGCCGTCGACCCTCAGATTGCTGCTCATAGACACCTCCCCCGCGGCCGAGCCTCAAGCTTGCATAGTCGCGCAAAGGGCGGGATGTCGATGCCTCCGGCAGCAAGGCCGTCGCGCGAAAATGCAACAGGCGCAGACCCGGAGGTCTGCGCCCGTTCGAGGCGCGGCGGCTTCTGCCAGGACGTGGCGGGGCTTGCGCCGGATCAGAACTCTTCCCAGCCGGCGTCGCCGGCGCGGCTGTTGGCGACCTTGCGGGCCGGAGCCGCTGGCATCGGGGCCGGTGCGGGCGCGCGCGCCGCCGGGGCTTTCGTCTGCGCAAAGGCGGCGTGGGCCAGTTGGCGCAGACGGGCCGGCTCGGAGGCCGGCTTGTAGGCCGGAGCAGCGGCCGCGCGCTCGTGACCGGTGCGGAACGTCGCCACGAGGTCGTTGAGCTGGGCGATCTTGTCGGAGAGCGATCCGGCCGAGGCCGCACTCTGCTCGGAAAGCGCAGCATTCTGCTGGGTCATCTCGTCGAGATGCGCGACCGCCTGGCTCATCTCGTCGATGCCGTTGGCCTGCTCGCCCGACGCCGCCGAGATCTCCGCGATCGTTGCCGCCACCTTCTCAGAGGCCGCCAGGATCTGACTGAGCTGCTCGCCGGCCTGGCGCACGAGCTTCACACCCTCGCCGACCTCGCTGTTGGAGGAGGAGATCAGCGCCGAGATGTCCTTGGCCGCTTCACCGGAACGCTGGGCCAGGGTGCGCACCTCGGAGGCGACGACGGCGAAGCCCTTGCCGGCATCGCCGGCCCGGGCCGCTTCCACCGCCGCGTTGAGCGCGAGCAGGTTGGTCTGGAAGGCGATGTCGTCGATCACCCGGATGATGTCGGAGATCTTGGTCGAGGCGTCCTCGATGCGGGCCATGGCGTCGACCGCCTTCCCGGCGATGGCGCCGCCGGCCTGCGCCGCCTTCATCGCCTCGTCCGAGATCGCCGCGGCGTTCCGCGAGGCCTGGGCGGAGGCCTTCACCGAGGCGGCGAGTTCTTCGGTCGTCGCCGCCGTCTCCTCCAGCGAGGAAGCCTGCTCCTCGGTGCGCTTCGAGAGGTCGTTAGCACCCGTGTTGATCTCGCGGGCAGCGAGCCCGACTTCGGCCGAGGTCGTCTGGATCGTCCTGACGGTGGAGGAGAGACGGTCCACCGTCGCGTTGAAGTCGTCGCGCAGCTTCGCGTACTCGGTCGGGATGTCCGCCCCGATGCGATGGGTCAGGTTGCCCTCGGACAGTTCGGCGAGCCCCGCCGCGAGGGCATCGACCACCTTCTCGAGTTCACGGGCCTGCTGCAGGCGCTGCTGCGCGGCGGCCTGGCGCTCCGCTTCCGAGGAACGGCGATTCTCGTCCATCAGGCCGGCCTGGGAGACCGCTTCCGCCTCGAGGCGCTCCTTCTCGATGGCAGCGGCGCGCAAGACGTCGACTGCCCCGGCCATTTCGGCGAACTCGCCGGCGCGGAAGGTCGGAACGGCTGTCACGAGGTCGCCGGCGGCCAGACGCTCCATCGCGGCCTTGAGGCTGCCGAGCGGCTTCATCATCCGGCGGACGAGCAGGAACAGGGCGACGCCAGCGGCGAGCGCGATCAGAAGGCCCGCAATCACGTTGGACGTGACCATCTCGCTGATGACGCTGGTGAAATCCGCCTGCTTGATGCCGACGAACAGAATGCCGACGACCCGGTTGTCGGATTTCTGGATGATCGGCTCATAAATGGTGAAATAGGGCTGCCCGAGAATGTCGGCCGCACCGGAATAGGTCTGCCGCTGCTTGAGCACCGTGTCATAGGCTGTGCCCTGCGCGAGCTTGGTGCCGACCGCACGCCCGCCATCCGGCTTCTGCACGTTGGTGGCGATCCGGACGTCGCCCATGAAGATCGTCGCCACGCTGCCTGCGAGAGCCTTGACCTTGTCGACGGCGGCGAAATTGCCGTTCATCAACTCGTTGCCGAAGTAGAGCTTGTCGCCGTCGAGGCGCGGCTCGCCCTTGGCCGTCACGATGTCGCGCAGCAGGTTGACGTGGACCGCGAGGCTGGCCTGGGCCCGTTCGCGCATGGCCTTCTCGGCTGCTTGCAGCGACACGATCACCGAGGCGGCCACGGCGATCCCGACGAAGAAGACCCCGAGAAGGGCAAGGCGTGTGGCGATCGGCAGACGGAGAGAGAGGAGCTTTTTCATCAAGGAACCCGGGTTGGAAGCGGCGTCGCCCCCCGGCTCGTCATGCGCCATGCACGACACGGCCGGGATCAGACGGCGCCGGTTGGCCAGCAGTGCGAGCGGAGGCGCACCAATCAATTCAATAAAAGCGATAGGCCAGGCGTGTTTCTCGGTCGGCGACAGGAACGGCACGGGACGTGCTGTTATGTGTTCCACCACCGTTGGATCTATACTTAACCGATTTTGTGAAAAATTGCTTAAATTGAGCGTCTTTAGACTAACAATCGCCTCTAAAGTTCCATATGAAACTATTGTGGCGAACAACTCGCAATCACGCCCTTCGCCTGATCCAGATCTGCCAAGGCCGCTGTTGCCGGCGCGCCACAGTTGAGGCCCGCCACAATTTCGCCGTGTCGCGTTCACCTCACAGCCATGCGATGTGACTTGAAGGTCATGGCCGGCGTCATCCGTGGAACGTCGTTGCCTTTCCGCCGTTGTTCAGCCGCGTCCGCAAGATCAATAAAGAAGAGCCCCACTTCATGTCCGTCGAGACCACCGTCGCCTCCCTGCCGTCCTCCCTCGCCCGCCCGTCGCGGCGAGCGACCCTGCTGATGATGCCGTTCGCGCTGGCTGGCTGCGTGTCGGGCCCTCAGCAGCCCTATGAGGTGGTCTCGGCACGGGGCTATGGGGTCAGCGCCGAATATCTGGCGATGTATGGCGAGCGTCCCGACGAACAGTTCCCGCTGCCGGCGACCGACATCTCCGAGGTGGACCCGCGATACCTGCGGCGCGAGGTGGCCTATCCGACGCGCGAGCAGCCGGGCACGATCATCGTCGATACCGACAACAAGTATCTCTATCTCGTTCGCGAGAACGGGCGTGCGATCCGCTACGGCATCGGCGTCGGCAAGCAGGGCATGTCCTGGCGCGGTCGCGCGACGATCGCCCGCAAGGCGGCCTGGCCGCGCTGGACGCCGACCGCTGCGATGATCGCCCGCGATCCCGAGAAGAACGGCCCCTGGGCCGGCGGCATGGAGCCCGGCCTCGACAACCCGCTGGGCGCGCGCGCGCTCTATCTCTATCAGGGCAACCGCGACACGCTCTACCGCATCCACGGCACGACCGAGCCGTGGTCGATCGGCCAGTCCGTCTCGAGCGGCTGCATCCGGCTGTTCAACCAGGACATCATCGACCTGCACAGCCGCGTCCCGACCGGCACGACGGTGGTCGTCCTCAACCGCGGGCAGTTGCTGACGCCGCAGCCGGGGGAGAGCTTCGACGAGTTCACCTCGGAACCCAGCAGCATCTGACGGCGACGTGACCAGCGCGCGGCCGCGAGCCGCCGGGCCGCGCCTTGATACCGTCACAGGCGCCCCCCACCTCTCGTCAGGCGACGCAATCCGCGCCGCCCGACATGAGAGGAGATGACGATGACGCCGCAGGAACGCGACGTGATCGCCGGGATTTTCGACCGCCTGAAACAGGCGGCCAACCAGCCCCGCGACCCCGAGGCTGAAAACTTCATCGCCGAGCGTCTGCGCGAGCAGCCCTACGCTCCTTATGCGATGGCGCAGGCGGTCTATGTACAGGAGACCGCCCTGACCAACCTGCAGGCGCAGGTGGATGACCTGCAGGCCCAGTTGCGGGACCTCGAGAGCCGTCAGCAGGCCGAGGCCCCGGCGCAGAACGGGGGCTTCCTGTCGGGTATCTTCGGCGGCGGCGCCACGGCGCCACGGCCTCGTTCCGTGCCGTCCTTCCCACAACGGGCGGCGCCCGAAGGCGCCGGCTCGGCGTGGTCGGGCCAGCGCCCCGGCATGATGGCGGCGGCAGGTGGTGCTCAGCCGGGGCCTGGCATGCCGCCGGGACCGGGCCAGCAGCAGCCGGGTCCCTGGGGCAATGCGGGGGCTCAGGCTCCGGGCCGCGGTGGCGGCTTCATGGCGACGGCCCTGACCACGGCGGCCGGCGTCGCCGGCGGCATGATGCTCGGCAGCGTGCTCAGCAACGCCTTCGGCGGCGGAGCGGCGAAGGCTGCGGAGGCGAAACCGGCCGAGACGGCCGGCGAAGCACAGGGCAGCGGTGCCGAGGCGCAACCCGCCGCCTATGACGACGGGTCGTCGAACGAGGCGAACTATCAGCAGGCCGCCCATGGCGACGCGCAGGATGCCGGCTATGACGACGGCTCCAGCCTGTTCGACGGTGGTGACGACGACAGCTGGGCCTGACACGGCGCAGCGGTCTAAAGCAGACGCGACAGGACACCCACCCGGCCCGCGCCGGGTGGGTTTTTCTTTGGTGGGAACCCGCTCAGATCACCAGGACCTTGGCACCGACGCGGACGCGCTCGTAGAGATCCTGGACGTCGTCATTCGTCATGCGGATGCAACCCGAGGAGACCGCCTGCCCGATCGTGTGCGGCTCGTTCGTGCCGTGGATGCGGTAGAGCGAGGAGCCGAGATAAAGCGCGCGCGCACCCATCGGGTTCTCGGGCCCGCCCGGCATGAAGCGCGGCAGATCGGGCCGGCGCTTCAGCATTTCCGGCGGCGGCGTCCAGGTCGGCCATTCGGCCTTGCGGCTGACGGTCTTCATCCCGGCCCAGGAGAAACCCGGCCGGCCCACGCCGATGCCGTAGCGCAGCGCGCGTCCGTTCGGCTGGACCAGAAACAGAAAGCGCTGGGGCGTGTCGATGACGATCGTGCCGGGCTTGTGAGGTCCCTCATAGGCGACCTCCTGCTTGCGGAAGCGGGGGTCGATGACGCGCTCGATCGGGCGCTCCATCTCCAGCGGCTGGCCGAGCGCCGCGACCCGGCGGCCGTTGGCGGCCGGGCCGGCGGACTGACCGAAGGGATCGGCCTCGTAGCCCGCGGCCGGACGCGCGCGGTGGCCATAGGCCGACGCGCCGGGCCGGTTGTAGACCACGCCCCCCCGCGGGCTCGGGTCCCGCCCGGTCATCAGCAGTTCGATGAAACCACCGCCATACTGGCCTCGCGGTGACGACGCGGTCGTCATCGGATCGGGATAATAGCCCTGGGCCCAGGAAGGGGCCGGGCCGGCCAGCGCGCCTGCGAGCACGAGCAACGAGACGGACAAAACGGGACGCATGACACAAACACCTCGGCATCGACTCTGCGAAGCCTGAGGCGCCCGTTTCAAAGGAATGGTGAATCCTTATGGTTTCCCAGGTCTTTGCTGTGTCGATCGATCGAATTCGAGGGATTAACCTTATCATCGCCCCAAGAGACAGGGTGAAGGAACGGTTTCCGTCGGCCGGGCCGGTCTCGCGGTCAGGGCCTGCGCGCGCGGCGGGATGCCCACCACAGCCCCAGCAGGGTCCGCGAACGCGCCACGTCGCAGGCCAGGATCACGCCGCCATAGACGATCGCGCCGATGCCGACCTGCAGGGCCAGTTCGACTGCGGCGGGCAGGCGCCCCTGCAGCGGCCAGATCGCCAGCGCCATCGCGGCGACCGCCAGGAGGATCGCGCCGCAATCCCTCAGCGGCGGCATCACCGGCAGGATTCGCAACGCCGCCACCGCCGTGATGGCGAGCACGACGAGGAACGCCGCCATCTGCGCCAGCGCATAGGCGGAAGGCTGCCCCGCCCCGAAAGCGGCGAGCACGGCGACATTGACGAGGAGGGCAACCAGCGCCGCCAGCGTCGTCACCAGCGTGCGTTTCTCGAGCAGGAAGACCGGGTAGAGCCCCGCCTGGAAGATGGTCAGCGCGACGAAGCCGGGCAGCAGCGGCGCCATATAGGCGGAGAAGCGGCCCTGGAAGCTCGGCGGCACCAGCAGCCGGTCGAAAGCGGGCAGCGCCAGGGCGAAGCCGATGGCCGCCGGCAGCGCCACGGCCAGGACGATCACCAGATTGGCGGATATCCGCCGCTGTGCGGCGCGCCGGCCGCGGGTTTCGTCGAGCCGGATGACCTCGCGCAGGAGCACGATCTCGAGCGTCGCGCCCAGCGTTCCGAAGAGACGCAAGCCCATATCCGAGGCGAGCGAGAAATAGCCGGCCTCGGCGAAGCCATGCGCGCCAGCCATCAGCGAACGATTCAGCAGCGGGATCAGCGAATAGACCGCGTTGCCCGCGACGATCGGCAGGGCGTAGCGCGCGAAGGTCCAGGCGAGATCCGCACGGGCGGCCGTCAGCGACAGCGGCGCGTCGGCAAGCCGGCGCCTGACCGACACCAGCGCCACGGCGGCGCTGACCAGCCCCCCGAACAGCACCACGGTCGGGTCCTTCGTCAGCCAGGCACCGCCCACCATCAGGACCAGCGCGAGCAGGTTCTTGACGATCACCAGCCGGGCATAGGCCGCATCGAGGAAGCGCGCCCGGGCAATGGCGCCATGATAGTCGAACAGGCCGGCCCCGATCCCGGCCAGCACGGCGGCCGACAGCATCATCGCCGGCATGCGCAGATCGAACCCGGCGACCACGGCGACGACGAGCAGCGCGCAGAGCGTGATGCTGATTCCGGCGACCAGCAGGTCCAGCGTCGCGCGGATCTCCGGCTCGGTCTCGCGGCTGCGCAGCGAATAGAAGCGCACGGCCGAGAGCCGGATCCAGTCCATCATCGCGGTGTTGACCAGAACGATGATGGCGGCGCCGATCGCATAGCGGCCGAATTCCGCCGGCCCGAGGAAAAAGGCGATCAGCAGCCCGAGAACGAAGTTCAACGCGGCATTGACGAGGAAAGGCAGAAGGACCGTCATCGCGTCTCGATCATGCGTCCCGAGGCCCCGGTTTCGTCCAGCCGTGTCGGCCGTGGCCGACTCAGCCACACTGATCCGTCATGCCGGCAGTCCGGCGTAGCGGGCGGGCCGCAATTTTCCAAGCAGCGGCCGGGTTTCTCGCTCGCGACGGCAATGTTCGGCGTCTCCTTCGCAGTTTCGCAATCATTTGCCGTGAACCTGAAAGCGGCAACCGCGTTGGGACGGCGATGGCCCAGCGCAGAGACGGATCGATGAACACGGCACCTCTTCAGCAACTGGTCTACACCTCCATCTACCGCGCCGGTCGGGTCGACAGCGAATTGCAGGCGCTGCGCGCGATCCTGTCGGTGTCGCGCCGCAACAATCTCGCCGCCGGCGTCACCGGCTTCCTGATCTTCGACCGCGACAGCTTCGTGCAGGTCCTCGAAGGGTCTCGTGAGGCGCTCGACGCGACGATGGCCCGTATCGCCCAGGACGACCGGCACCGGGATGTCGCAGTGATCGATATCCAGCCGATCGACGAGCGCGCCTTCCAGGCCTGGACGATGGGGGGCTGCCGTCGCACCCCGCAGCAGCAGCCGATTTTCGCCGCTCACGGCATCCCCGACCGGATCGACCGGGCCGAGATTTCCTTCGAGACGGTCGTGTCCCTGGCCCGGGACCTCAGCGCCCAGTCGGCACAGGGCTGAGGACGCGCCTGCGCGCCCCGCATGCGCGGCCCGAATGCCCGGCGGCAGCGGCGCCGCTATCGCCGGGCCGCGGAGCCGGCTATGGCGAGTTCGCCATGACCGCCCAGCCGCTTCCTCTCCGCCCGGCCCGTGACGACGACTCCGCGCCGCTCGCAGCGCTGATCGCGGCGAGCTTCGCCGAATACCCGAACTGTTATTTCGAGTGGGCGGAGTTTCCCGAGTTGCGCCGCCCGGCCAGTCATTTCGCCGCCAAGGGCGGCCGGCTCTGGGTCGCCGACGCGCCGGGAGGCGGCATCGCCGCTTCGCTCGGCGCCACGCCGGTCCCCGCGCAGAACGCGGTCGAGATCACCAAGGTCTATGCCGCTCCCGCCTTCCGCGGCTCTGGTCTGGCGCAGGCCCTCTTCGACGAGGCGCTGCGCTTTGCCCGCGAGGGCGGGTTCGACGAGATGATGCTGTGGTCGGATTCGCGCTTCGCGCGCGGGCACCGCTTCTACGAGAAGCTGGGCTTCCGGCGCTGGCCGGGCGAGCGCTACCTCGCCGACGTGTCCGAAACCTGGGAGTTCCATTTCCGGCTCGATCTGCGCGGCGCGCCGTGAGCATCAGCCCCGCCCTGCGCGCCCTGCTGGGCATCGCGCTGCTCACCGTCATGGACGCGGTGATCAAGGCGCAGATGCAGGAGCATCCCTTCATCCTGGCGCTGTTCATGCGCTTCGCGATGGGCGGCGTCTGCGCGCTCTTGGTGCTGGCCATCGCGCGGCCGCCCGCGCCGACGCGCGCCAGCGTGATCGGCAACAGCGTGCGCGTGCCGGTCGTGGTGCTGACGGCGGGCAGCTTCTTCTACTCGATCTCGGTCCTGCCGCTGGCGGAGGCGCTGACGCTCGCCTTCCTCGCGCCCGTCTTCGTGGCGCTTCTCGGCGGGGTGCTGCTGAAGGAGAAGATGGACGCGCGGATCTGGCAGGCGCTCGGCTTCGGCGTCGCGGGCATGCTCGTCATGGTCTGGCCGCGGCTGCAGGGGCAGGTCAGCGGCGCCGGGCTCGGCGTGGCCGCAGCGCTGTTCTCGGCCGTGACCTATGCCTTCAACCTGATCCTGCTGCGGCGCATCGCGCTGAAGGAGCATCCGGCGGTCATCGTCGCCTTCCAGAACTGCGGGCCGGCCCTGCTGCTGGCGGTGCCGGCCGCGCTCGTCTTCGTGCCGCTGAGCGGCGCCGATCTCCTGATCTATCTCGCGGCAGGCGCGCTCGGCGTCGCCGGTCATCTGACCCTGACCTCCGCCTTTGCACGGGCGGAAGCCTCGCGGCTGGCGCCGCTGGAATACACCGCGCTGATCTGGGCGAGCCTGCTCGGCTATGCCTTTTTCGACGAGGTGCCGCTGATCACCACCTATGCGGGCGCGGTGCTGATCGTCGCGGGCGCGATCGCGATCAGCCGGCGCTAGAGCGTCTCACCGCGGCGTCCGCGCCGGGAAGATCACGCAGGTCTCGGTGCCATGCGCGAGCAGCTTGCCGCGTTTGTCGACGAGCCTGCCCTCGCTGGTCGCCACCGTACCGCCGCGATGGATGACCTTGCCCTCGCAGCGCACGATGCCGCTCTCGGGCATGACCGGGCGGACATAGTTCAGCTTCATCTCCAGGGTGGTGTAGCCCTCGCCGGGCTTCAGCGTCGCATGGGTGGCACAGGCCATGGCGGAATCGAGGATCGTCGCCGTCCAGCCGCCATGGACCGTGCCGAGCGGGTTGAAGAAGCGCACCGAGGGGCGGCCGGTGAAGACCACCCTGCCCTCCTCCACCTCGACGAGATCGAGATCCATCGCATCGGCGAAGGGCGGGCCGGGATGGCGGCCCTCGATCATGCCGCGCAGGAAATCGAGGCCGCTGCCCGCCAGCAGCGTCTCCCGCGATACCACTCCGACGTCGCGCGCCATGTTCCACTCCCTATCGTGTATCCACACGATAGGGAGATCGGCCGGAGAGGGTCAAGCGGCCGTCACGTCGTGGCGCGGGCCACGCGCCGCAGCGCCTTGAGCCGGTCGCGCATCAGGCTCCAGTCGTCCTGGCCGAGCCCACCCTCGATCCGCTCCTGCGCGGCACGCCAATGCGGGATCGCCGCGTCGATCGCAGCGCGGCCCTTTGGCGTCACGCCATAGATCGAGGCCCTGCCCTTGCAGGCGACCGGCTCGATCAGCCCTTCGGCCGCGAGCAACTGGAGATTCCGGGTCAGCGAGGTGCGCTCCAGCGCGAAACGCTCCGCCAGTTCGGTGACCGAGCGCCAGGCGCCGGTGCTCAGCGCCGAGAGCAGGACGAACTGGGTGATCTTCAGACCGCTCGAGCGCATCGCCTCGTCATAGGCGCGGGTGACGGCGCGCGCCGTCATCCGCACATGCAGCGCGACGCAGGTGCGGGCGATGTCGTCGAGGAGCTCGGGCGTGGCGGGCGACGGATCGGGGGTGGTCATGGCGCCATGGTAGCGCCTTCCGCCCGGCTTGGCAGCCGCCAAGTCCCGGAGCCCGGCCCGGACTCCCCCGCATTCACCATCAGCGTCCGAGGGCGCGTCATTCCCGTGGTTGTTTTCTTGACTCCGGGAAGGGCCAGCCCTATCTCCGCGCCATCGGTTAGCACTCGCCAATAGGGACTGCTAACAGATGCCCGCGCGGGCGGATCCTGAGGCCCGCATCGAATTTGTACCGAGAGGAAGACAGAACCATGAAGTTCCGTCCGCTGCATGACCGCGTTGTGGTCCGCCGCCTTGATGGCGAAGAGAAGACCAAGGGTGGCATCATCATCCCCGACACCGCCAAGGAAAAGCCCCAGGAGGGTGAAGTCGTCTCCGTCGGTCCCGGCGCCCGCGACGACGCTGGCAAGCTCGTGGCCCTGGACGTCAAGAAGGGCGACCGCGTCCTTTTCGGCAAGTGGTCCGGCACCGAGGTGAAGATCGATGGTCAGGACCTCCTGATCATGAAGGAATCCGACATCATGGGCGTCATCGGCTGATAGCCGCCTGACTTTCCCTTTCCGTTTGCATTCCAAGGAGTAGCTCTCATGGCTGCCAAAGAAGTCCGCTTTTCCACCGATGCGCGCGACAAGATGCTGCGCGGCGTCGACATCCTCGCCAACGCGGTCAAGGTCACGCTCGGTCCCAAGGGCCGCAACGTCGTGATCGAGAAGTCGTTCGGCGCTCCCCGCATCACCAAGGACGGCGTCACCGTCGCCAAGGAGATCGAGCTCGCCGACAAGTTCGAGAACATGGGCGCCCAGATGGTTCGCGAAGTCGCGTCCCGTCAGAACGACCATGCCGGCGACGGCACCACGACCGCGACGGTCCTGGCCCAGGCCATCGTCCGTGAGGGCGCCAAGTCGGTCGCGGCCGGCATGAACCCGATGGACCTGAAGCGCGGCATCGATCTCGCCGTCGAGGCGATCGTCGCCGACCTCAAGAAGAACTCGAAGAAGGTCACCTCGAACGCCGAAGTCGCGCAGGTCGGCACGATCTCCGCCAATGGCGACGAGTCGGTCGGCAAGATGATCTCGACCGCCATGCAGAAGGTCGGCAACGAGGGTGTTATCACCGTCGAGGAGGCCAAGACCGCCGAGACAGAGCTCGACGTCGTCGAGGGCATGCAGTTCGACCGCGGCTATCTCTCGCCCTACTTCATCACCAACTCGGAGAAGATGGTCGCCGAGCTGGAAGACCCCTACATCCTGATCTTCGAGAAGAAGCTGTCCTCGCTCCAGGCGATGCTGCCGATCCTCGAGGCCGTGGTGCAGACCGGCAAGCCGCTGCTCATCATCGCCGAGGACGTCGAGGGCGAGGCTCTCGCCACGCTCGTCGTCAACAAGCTCCGTGGCGGCCTGAAGGTCGCGGCCGTCAAGGCTCCGGGCTTCGGTGACCGCCGCAAGGCCATGCTCGAGGACATCTCGATCCTGACCGCCGGCCAGATGATCTCGGAAGACCTCGGCATCAAGCTCGAGACCGTGACCCTCCAGATGCTCGGCCGCGCCAAGAAGGTGCGCATCGAGAAGGAGAACACCACGATCATCGACGGCGCCGGCAAGAAGAAGGACATCGAGGCCCGCGTTTCGCAGATCAAGGCGCAGATCGAGGAGACCACCTCGGACTACGACCGCGAGAAGCTCCAGGAGCGTCTGGCCAAGCTCGCCGGCGGCGTCGCGGTCATCCGCGTCGGCGGCGCGACCGAGGTCGAGGTCAAGGAGAAGAAGGACCGCGTCGACGACGCCCTGAACGCGACCCGCGCGGCCGTCGAAGAGGGCATCCTGCCGGGCGGCGGCGTCGCCCTGCTGCGCGCGCTCTCCTCGGTCAAGTCGCTCAAGACCCAGAACGACGACCAGAAGACCGGCGTCGAGATCGTCCGCAAGGCGATCATGGCCCCGGCCCGTCAGATCGTCGACAACGCCGGCGGTGACGGCGCGGTCGTGATCGGCAAGCTGCTCGAGTCGAAGGACTACGCCTGGGGCTACAACGCCCAGACCGGCGAGTACGGCGACCTGGTCAAGGCCGGCATCATCGACCCGACCAAGGTCGTGCGCACCGCCATCCAGGACGCCGCTTCGATCGCGGGCCTGCTGATCACCACCGAGGCGATGATCGCGGAGCTCCCGAAGAAGGACTCCCCGATGCCCCCGATGGGCGGCGGCGGCATGGGCGGCATGGACTTCTGAGGAAGTCCAGACGCCCGGAGCGCCAAAGTGCCGAAACCGGGCAAGCCCGGTTTCGGTGGCGGCATGGACTTCTGATCCAGCCCCCCTTCGCTATCAGCGAAAATATGGGAAGGCCCGGCGCAAGCCGGGCCTTTTCTTTTGTCGGAAGGCGGACGAGGCTCGGCAGCAGGCGACGCGGCCGTTGCGTCACACCAGCGACATCGCTCCGTAACGGCAGCGACGCAGAACCAGCGCATGACGACGCCTTCCCACTCGCCGGAGGCCACCCATGCTCACGCGCCGCTCCCTTCTCGCCGGCTTCGGCGGTTCCCTGACCCTGCCGGCTGTGACCCTGCCGGCCTTGGCCCAGGCGGACTGGCGCCAGAGCGTCAAGGAAATCCGTTTCGGCGTGTCCTCGGCCGAGAACGAAGCCGCCGCGCTGGCCCGCACCCAGCCGGTCATCGACTATCTGACCAAGGCGCTCGGCGTGCCGGTCAAGCTCTACCGGGTCAGCGACTATGCCGGCCTCGTCGAGGCGATGCGCGCCGACCAGCTCGAATTCTCGCGCTTCGGACCCGCCGTCTATTCGCTCGGCCGGCGCGTGCTCGGCGACAAGCTGCAGCCGCTGTTCCGCGACGTCGACAACAACGGCCAGGAGGGCTATTTCTCCGTCATCGTCGTGCGCGCCGACAGCCCCTACCGGACCGTCGCCGACCTCAAGGGCAAGAATTTCGCCTTCGCCGACCCCAACTCGACCTCCGGCTACGCCTTCCCGTCCTATTATCTGCGCAAGCAGGGTTTCGACCCGGCCACGCATTTCAGCGGCACGGTCTTCTCCGGCAGCCATGACAATTCGGTGCTCGCGCTGGTGCGCGGCCAGTTCGAGGCCGTCGCGACCTTCCAGGTCAACGACAAGTCCGGCGTGGTGCAGCGGCTCACCAACAAGGCGATGATCCCGCAGGGCTCGACGCGCGTGATCTGGACCTCCCCCTTGATCCCGGCGAGCCCGTTCTCGACCCGGGCCAATCTGCCCGAAGGCCTGAAGCGCGACTTCGTCGCGGCGATGATGGCGATGAAGACCGCCGCTCCCGAGGTGTTCAGGACCTTCACCGACGGCCAGGTCTCGACCTATGCGCCGGCCAAGCACGAAGACTATCTCGACGTCATCGCGGTGACCGAAGAGCTGGACGCACGCCGCAAGCAGAAGCCCGGCGGCTGAAACGCTTGCCTTCACCGATATGGCCAGGCCCGGCTCGCGCCGGGCCTGTTTCATTGCGGCGGGCCCATCGCGGCATGACAATTTGCTCATCTTGACGCTGCGCCATTGAACGGCCGCATCGGCTGCGACATGGTCGCGCTCGCGGGTTTCGCCGCGATTCCAGCCCTTGTCAGGATCAGCCGATGCGTCCGTTGAGTTTCGCCGTCGCCGCGCTCGCCCTCGTCGCGCTCGTGGTGGGCCAGCAGAGCGGCAGTGCCGGTACGATCGGCCTGGGCGTCGTCGGTGTGCTGCTGGCCCTGGCGACTTTCCGGGCGCAGACGATCGCCACATTCCTGAGGATCTTCTCCGTCATCTTCGCCGTCGAGTACGTGCTGACGGGCGCGGCCGCGCTGCTCGGCCAGGCAGGTTACTGGCCGGCCGGGCTGCGGGCCCTGATCCCGCCTCCGAGCCTGCCGATCACGATCGGCGTCTTCGGCATCATCGTCTACGCCATCTCCTTCGTGCCGGCGATCCGGCGGATCGCGCGCCTGGCGTCCCCCTTCTTCGAGGAGACGCAAACCACCACCGCCAAGCTCTGGCCGATCGGCCCGTTCAGTATTGCGACGGGGCGGCTGGGCGTGCTGCTGCTGGTCTTCCTCGTGGTGCTCAACCAATTGCAGGTCGGCATTTCGCTGCGGTTGTCCTTCTTCAACCGCGATTTCTACAATGCGATCCAGGAGAAGGACGCGGCGAGCTTCTGGTATCAGCTCATCTACGTCTTCAGCGTCTGGGCGGCGATCTTCATCGTCTCGAACCTGATCGAGCTCTTCGCGAACTACACGCTGCTCATCCGCTGGCGCCGCCACATGGCCGAGAGCTTCAGCCGCATCTGGCTGCGGGACGCCAACCACTACCGGGTGGCCCTTGCGGGCAGTGCCGACAACCCCGACCAGCGCATCGCCGAAGACACGCGCGCCTTCGTCAACCAGACCTACAACTTCGCGCTGCCGCTGCTGACACAGATCTCGACCCTCGTCTCCTTCTCGATCATCCTCTGGTCGATCCCCGTTGCCAGCGTCGTGCCCGGCACCGACATCTCGATCCCCGGCTTCATCTTCTGGATGGCGCTGATCTATTCGGTCGTGGCGACCTGGATCGCGCATGCGATCGGCAAGCCGCTGATTTCGCTGGAGTTCGAGCAGGAGCGCCGCGAGGCGAATTTCCGCTTCTCCCTCGCCCGGCTGCGTGAGTATTCCGAGCAGATCGCGCTGATGCGCGGCGAGGCCTCCGAGCAGCGCCATCTCAGCGGCCGCTTCGGCGACATCGTGGAGAACTTCTACCGGCTGGTCTGGGCGAGGCTGCGGCTGGGGAGCTTCACCTACTCCTTCAACCAGGCGAACGTCGTGGTGCCCTACATCCTTCTGGCGCCGCACTATTTCTCGGGCCGGATCACGCTGGGCATCATGACGCAGGTGGCGGGTGCCTTCGACCGTGTCCAGACGGCGATGTCCTTCTTCATCGACCGCTACCAGGCGATCGCCTCCTACATCGCGTCGATCAACCGTCTCACGAGCTTCGAGGCGGCGATCGCCGAGGCGCAGGCCGCAACCGCCGGCGAGGCGGGGCTGCATCGCCTGAGCGGCCCGGACGCGGACGTCCATATCGGCGCGACCACGCTGACGCTGCCCAATGGCGCGCCGATCGTGCGCGTCGACAGTCTCGATCTCGGCCAGGCGCGGCGGACGCTGGTGGTCGGCCCGTCGGGTTCGGGCAAGTCGACGCTGTTTCGCGCCATCGCCGGCATCTGGCCCTTCGGCGAGGGGCAGGTCGGTATTCCCGCGGATGCGGAGATCATGCTGCTGCCGCAGCGCCCCTATCTGCCGCAGGGGACGCTGCGCTCCGCGCTGGCCTATCCGGCGGAAGCGGGCGCCTATGACGATGCGGCCATCCGCGAGGCGATGGACAAGGTCCGCCTCGGCCATCTCCGTGATCGCCTCGACGAGATCGATTTCTGGGGCCAGCGCCTGTCAGGCGGCGAGCAACAGCGGCTGGCGGTCGCCCGCGCCCTGCTGGCCAAGCCCGACTGGCTCTTCCTGGACGAGGCTACCGCCTCGCTCGACGAAAAGCTCGAGAACGAGATCTATGCCACGATCGACGAGATCCTGCCGCAGACCCGCGTGATCTCGATCGGCCATCGCTCGACGCTGCGCGAGATGCACGATGTTGTGGTGACGATGGAGCCGAATCCGGACGGCACCTATACGCCGCGCATGCCGGCGAAGCTGCCGGCGGAGGCGTGAGCGGCGGTCGAGGGATCATGCGGAGAAACACGACGTCATCCCGGACAAGCGGCCCAGCCGCGCTGATCCGGGATCCATCATGACGCTCCGTCGCACCCTAGGATGGATCCCGGGGAAAGCCCGGGATGACGGAGATGCTCATGCGGCCGATGCGCGGGAGCGTCAGAAGCCGCGGTCGAAGCGCAGTTCGCCGGCCGCGCCCTTCAGGACGAGCTTGCCGTCGACGAGGTCCCAGTTGCGGGTGCCGCGCAGCGCCGTGAGATAAGCGCGCTCGAACTCCGCCTGGCCCTTGTCGCAGTTGCGCTTGGTCAGCGCGAGCGGGCCGACTGCGAAGCCCTGCTGGCGCAGTGGATAGGCCGAGGCCGAAAAGGTGTTGCAGCCGCCAAAGCCCGTGCCGCGCAGATTGGCGTCCACCTGCAACGTGGCGCGGCGGTCCGCGATCGGCTTGCCGTTGAGCAGGACGGCGGACCAGGACGCGCCGAGCGGGAAGGTCTTCTCCTGTTGCTGCTGGACGGCCGGCGCCTGCTGCCCGAGTTCCTCGCGCGACGGCATCTGCTGGCGACGCTGCGCCTGCGCATCGGTCGGCATCAGCATGGGCGCGGCTATGGCGGCGAGGATGGCGGCATAGCCAAGGCGTCGAATCATGATCGTCTTACCCGGTCGTCGAACCTGAAATGTCCGGGCGACCCTAACGCATCGCCGGCCTCGTGGGAAAGCGCGTAGCCGCCTATCGCGCCGCGATCAACCGCGAAGCTGCGCCACCCTGCCGTCCCGGACCCGTCATCGCCGGCGACGATGTCGAAACGATGGGCGGCGGCGCGGATTTTTGTGTCTGCGGCTGCATCCATTGTCCGGCCCACGGCGTATCGGCTCACACGTCCGCGTGACGTCGTCCAGCGGACGGCTTCATCCCCCCGGAGCCGTCAGCGACCGGCGAGGCCGCCTGCCCCCCAGCGGCGGCCTCGCTTGGAGGCGAGCGCCGAGCCGCGCGAGTGGCGCTCAGAGGCGCGAGTGCAGGCGTTCGATCAGCGGATTGGCCTTGCGGAAGACATAGGCCGGCGCGGAGACCGTGACGTCGTCGGCGCCCGCGGCGGCGAGATGCTCGACCAGCGCGAAGACCGCCTTCTCCGGGCAATGCACCGTCAGCACGCCACCGGCCGGACTTGTGCCGAAGGGCAGCCGCGCGCCGAACAGCGCGCCGAGATCGCCCAGCGTGACGGACGCGGCGCCGAGCGTCGCCCGGATCTCGCGCACGGAGCGTGCCTCCTCCTCGGCCGCGATGCGCGACAGGATCGCGTTGGCGGCCGCCCGTGCCCGCTCACCCCAGGGCGCGCGCACGGAGGCGACGAGATTGGCCTCGGAGGCCAGCATCACGCCGTCATCTAGGATCTTCAGCGCATTTGCGGCGAGCGTCGCGCCGGTCGTGGTGATGTCGACCACGATCTCGGCCGTGCCGGCAGCGGGCGCGCCTTCAGTCGCGCCCAGGCTCTCGACGATGCGGTAATCGGCGAGCCCGTGACGGGCGAAGAAGCGGCGGGTCAGATTGACGTATTTCGTGGCGACGCGGAGCTTGCGGCCCTGGCGGCTGCGCATGGCGGAGGCAACGTCGTCGAGATCGGCCATGGTCCGCACGTCGATCCAGGCCTGCGGCACGGCGACGACGACATTGGCATGGCCGAAGCCGAGCGGGGTCAGCATCTCCACCGCTGCATCGGCATCCGCGACCTGCTCACGCACGAGGTCCTCGCCGGTGATGCCGAGATGGGCGGCGCCCGAGGCGAGCTGCGCCACGATCTCGGAGGCCGAGAGGAAGGCGACCTCGGCGCCTTCGACGCCGGCGATGGTGCCGCGATAGTCGCGCTCGCCGCGCGACTTGACGAATTTCAGGCCGGCGCGGCCGAAGAAGGCGGTGGCGTTCTCCTGCAGCCGTCCCTTGGAGGGCACGGCGAGCACAAGCGGGGCGTCGTTGGCGGCCGAGGCGTCGCTAGCGGCAATGTCGGTCATGCGGCGTCTCCCGCCAGGCGCTCGAGCCAGATCGAGGCGCCGACCGCTTGTATCGGCGCGGCCGCGCCGAGGCGCCCGAGCACCTGGTCGTAGCGGCCGCCACCGGCGACCGGCTTGCCGTCGCCGCGGCCTTCGTCGTGAAGCTCGAAGATGAAGCCGGTGTAGTAGTCGAGATTGCGGGCGAAGGCGGCCTGGAAGCCGATCGCGCCGACATCGACGCCGCGCACGGCGAGGAAGCCCGTGCGCTCGTCGAAGGCGTCCAGCTCGCGGCCGAGATCGAGCGAGGCCTGGTCGGCAAGCGCGCGCAAAGCGGCGGAGGCCGTGTCGGGATCGCCTTTGATCGCCAGCACCTGCGCCAGCAGCGCCTTCACATCGCCATTGACCGGGTTTTCGCGCTCGGCGGCCCGCGCGAGGAAGCGCTCGGCGATGTCGGAGGCACTGCGGCCGCCGACCGTCGAGATGCCGGCGATGGAGAGCACGTCCTCGACGAAGGCTTTCGCTGCCTTGGGGTCCTGCCCCTCCAGCGCCTTGAGCAGGCCGGCATGGGCGGTCTCGCCCTCAGGCGCCGGCGGATCGAGCGCCTCGACGGCCTCTACGCCGCGGCCCTGCACGACGGCGCGCATCAGGCGGCGGCGGGCGCCGGCGGGAACGGAGAGCCCGTCCAGCAGCGCGCCGAGCAGCGCGACGTCACCCATCAGGATCTTGGGGCGTGCGAGGCCGAGCGCGGCGGTGGCCTCGACCGTCAGCGCCATGATCTCGGCATCGGTGGCGGCGAAGTCGTCACGGCCGAAGGATTCGATGCCGGCCTGCGCGAATTCGCCGGGCTCGCCCGAGCGCATCCGGAAGACCGGGCCGGCATAGGCATAGGCCGCGGGCTCGGTGCGGCGAGACGCGATGTGATCGAGCGCGACGGGGATGGTGTATTCCGGCCGCAGGCACCAGTCGCGGCCATCGGCATCCTGCGTCATGAAGATGCGGCGGCGGATGTCCTCGCCCGAGAGATCGAGGAAGACGTCGGCCGGCTGCAGGATCGCGGGCTCGGCGCGGGCATAGCCCTCGCGCGCGAACAGCGCGATCACGGTCTCGATGCTGGCAGCGGTCGCGGGCACGGCGGCTTCATCCTGTTACGGGCGCTGTCCTAGCAGCGGCGGGCGCGATTTTCGAGGCATTTGAGGGAAATGGGTGAACGGGAATCGGCCAGCGTCATGCGCGGGGCTGATCCGCATGACGGAACGAGGGAGGCGCGGGGAACCCTCTCCCGTAGGGAGAGGGTAGGGTGAGGGGTCGGCCGTTTGACGTTTGGGCGGAGACCTCACCGCTGCCTGCCTGACAGATGGGCGCCTCGCTGGTCCAGGGGCCGACACCTCTCCCCTGCCCCTCTCCTTACAGGAGAGGGGTTCCCCGCGCGCTACGAATGCCGCGCGAGCACTTCCTTGACCGTCTCGACGAGTTTGTCGGCGGGCACCGTCTTCTGAGCCTCCGCCTGCTTCGCCTTGTGCTCGGCGGAATCCTTCACGTCGCGGGAGGCGGCGGCGAGTTCGGCGCCCAGGACCAGGTCCTTGATCACGACGGTCCCGGCATCACGCTCCGAAGACCCTTGAATGATCGCGCAGATCGCGCCGCGGCGGTCGGCATATTTCATCTGGGCGTTGAAGCCGGACGAACCCAGATAGAGATCGGCGCGGCAGAGCGGCTTGCCGTCTGCGCCCTTGGCCTGGCGCAAGGTCGAGACGAAGGCCTGATAGCCCGGCATGAACTCCGACGACTTGTTGTCCATGGCGGTGACGATGACGAGGGGCAGTTCGTTCCTGGCATCGACGATCGGCGACTTCACCGCCTTCAGCGCGGTGTAGAGCCGGGACACGCCGATCGAGAAGCCGGTGGCCGGCACGGGCTCGGGCCGGAAGCGGCCGACCAGCCCGTCATAGCGCCCGCCACCCGCCACCGAGCCGAAGCGCACGACCTGCCCGTCCTCATTGGTGACCGGGAAGGTCAGTTCGACCTCGTAGACCGGGCCGGTGTAGTATTCGAGGCCGCGGACGACGGAGGGGTCGATGCGGATGCGACCAGGCCCATAGTCCGCCGCGCGGAGCAGGTCCGCAATCTGGCGAAGCTCCTCGACCCCTTCCAATCCGCGCTCCGAGCCGAGGACCGCATCACGAGCGAATGAAAGCGTCATACTATCGGACGGCCACGTTTCCTCCCCCGCCGGATCTCCAACGGGTGCAGGCTCCTCGCGACGACGCGACGCTTCGATCAAGTCGAGACTGCTTTCACGGAAGCCTACTTGGCCTGTCAGAAGAAGAATGCGGCTAGCCTGCTCATCACTCAGCCCGGCGCCCTTGGTAAAATCCCCGCTCTCGTCCTTCCGTCCCTCGCCCAGCAGAAGCCGCACGCCCTCCGGCCCGAACTTGTCGAGCTTGTCGATCGCCCGCAGCACGGTCAGCCGGCGGCCAGCATTCTCCTCGCCGCCGAGGCCGATCGCCTCCATCACGCCGTCGAGCACCTTGCGGTTGTTGACCTTGACGACATAGTCGCCGCGCTGGATGCCGAGCGCCTCCATCGTGTCGGCGGCGAGCATGCAGATCTCGGCATCGGCCGCGACCGAGCCCGCGCCGACGATATCGGCGTCGAACTGCATGAACTGGCGGAAGCGGCCCGGGCCGGGCTTCTCGTTGCGGAAGACATAGCCGGCCCGGTAGCTGCGATAGGGTTTTGGCAGCGCGTCGTAATTCTCCGCGACATAACGGGCGAGCGGCGCGGTCAAATCGTAGCGCAGCGAGAGCCACTGCTCGTCATCGTCCTGGAAGGAGAAGACACCCTCGTTCGGCCGGTCCTGATCGGGCAGGAACTTGCCGAGCGCGTCGGTGTATTCGACAAACGGCGTCTCGACCGGATCGAAGCCATAGCGCGAGAAGCTCTCGCGGATCACCGCCAGCATGCGCTCGGTGGCGGCGACATCGGCCGGGCCACGATCGACGAAGCCGCGCGGCTGGCGGGCCTTGAGCTTGGCGGGGGCGGGCTTGTCCACGGACATGGGCGTTCGTTTCGTGTGTTCGACGGCGGGATTGGGCCGTTCGGTAGCTTGCGCGGGCGGATGGGGCAAGCCTCGGAACCGCGACCAGCCCTCCTCCCCCTTGTGGGGAGGAGTTGGAGGTGGGGGGCGGGAGGCCTGGTGAGCGGACTGACTTGAGAGCACCACGCGGGAGCAAGGCTCTTCTGGGGCCTTCCAGAACAGAACTCGCCTTTTCGCCCCCCACCCCTCTCCCCTCCCCACAAGGGGGAGGGGAAGCGCTTTACTCTGCCGCCACCCGCGCCACCTCCCGCAGCGGGCGATCGGCGAACCCGGCCTGCGCCAGTTTCTCCGGCAAGGGCCCACCCGTCGCCCAGTCGAGCAGTTCGGCGGTGTGGACCACCGGGGTGGTGGCGCCGCGGTCGGCGAAGCCCTTGGCGATCTGGGTCATGCAGCCGATGTTGCCGGTCGCGACCAGCATGGGCCTGGTCTTCTGGATGTTGCCGACCTTGCGCTCGCGCAATTGTCCGGCGATCTCCGGCTGGAGGATGTTGTAGACGCCGGCAGAGCCGCAGCAGATATGGCCCTCCGGGGCCTCCTTCACGCTGAAGCCGGCGGCCGAGAGCAGGCGCTTGGGCCCATCCTTGAGCTGCTGGCCATGCTGCATCGAGCAGGCGGAGTGGTAGGCGATCGGCATGGCCACATCCCGGACGGGCACGAGATCGAGCGTCGCGGCGAACTCCGTGACGTCCTTCGCCAGCGCCGACACACGTTCTGCCTTGGCGGCATAGGCTGGCTCGTTGCGGAACATGAAGCCGTAATCCTTGATCGTGGTGCCGCAGCCCGAGGTCGTGATCAGGATCGCGTCGAGCCCCTTGCCCTCGATCTCGGCCGTCCAGGCGTCGATATTGGCGCGCGCGAAGGCGTGGGCGTCGTGCTCTCGGCCCATATGGTGGACGAGCGCGCCGCAGCAGCCCTCCCCCTTCGGCAGCACGACCTCGACGCCATGACGGGTCAGCAGCCGGATCGTCGCCTCGTTGATCGCGGGGTCGAGCACCGGCTGGGCACAGCCGGAGAGGATGGCGACGCGCTTGCCCACAGGTGCAGTGGCGGGGGCGAAGCTCTGCGGCCCTTCCATCGGCGAGCGCGACGGCAATTTGGAGGGCGCCAGCGCCAGCATCGCCTTCAGCCTTGGGCCCACCAGCGGCAGCGCGCCGAGCGCCGGCCCCAGCGGCTTCGCCAGCATCGCGCCGAGCATGGCGACGCGGAAACGGCCGGGATAGGGCAGGATCGCGCCGAGCACGCGCCGCAGCAGCCGGTCATGCCAGGAGCGCTCATAGGTCTCCTCGATATGGGCGCGGGCATGGTCGACGAGGTGCATGTAGTGCACGCCGGACGGGCAGGTCGACATGCAGGAGAGGCAGGAGAGGCAGCGGTCGACATGCTTCACGACCTCCGCGGTCGCCGGCTTGCCGTTCTCGAGCATGTCCTTGATCAGGTAGATGCGCCCGCGGGGGCTATCGAGCTCGTCACCGAGCAGGAGATAGGTCGGGCAGGTCGCGGTGCAGAAGCCGCAATGCACGCAGGTCCGCAGGATCTTCTCCGAGGCCGGAAGCCTGGGGTCCGAGGCGAGATGGGCGGGGCTGAAATTGGTTTGCATGGTTTATCCGTTTCGCCTGCCCGTCATGCTCGGGCTTGACCCGAGCATCTCGTCCCGAGAGATTCTCGGGTCTGCGCTTCGCTCCGCCCGAGAATGACGGCTCACGTCACACCCCCGCATACATCCGGCCCGGCTCGAAAATCCCCGCCGGATCGAAGCTCGTCTTGATGCCCGCCGTCACCCGCATCAGGGGCTCGGACAGCGGCTCGAACACCGGCACGCTCGCGCGGATCGCGGCCGGCGCGCGCACCAGCGTGGCATGGCCGCTCAGCGGCCTGATCGCCGTGCGGATCGCGTCGGCCGCGGCATCCGCGCCGGCGGGGACCGCGAGCCAGACCAGCCCGCCGCCCCAATCGTAGAACCAGCGCGCGCCCGGCACCCGCGCCGCGATGGCAGCGGTTGCTTTCGGACCCGCGGTCGGCGCGACGGAGAGCCGCCAGATGGCCTCGTCGCTGCCGGCGAAGACGCGGGCGTCTCGGACATCGCGCCAGAGTTCGACCGAATCCTGCCCCTCGATCCGCTCGGGTGCGCCATGGGCCGCCAGCAGCGCGATCAGCTCGCGGCTGCGATAGTCGATCGAATCGGAGAAGTTCTCCAGCCGCAGCAGCGTGCGGGGCTGGGCCGCGCCGATGCCGGCCGGCAGATGCGCGGCGGCGAAGGGCTCATAGGGCGAGCCCAGCGCGGTGCAGAGCAGCGCCACCGCCGCCTCGTCCGAGAGGCCGCGCCAGGCGAGCGTCAGGATGCGCTCCGGCTTCGGCAGCACGCGGAAGGTGACCTCGGTGAGAAAGCCGAGCGTGCCATAGCTGCCGGCGACGAGCTTCACCAGGTCGAGCCCGGTGACGTTCTTCATCACCCGGCCGCCGGATTTGATCGCCTCGCCGCGGCCGTTCACCAGCCGGATGCCGATGAGGGAATCGCGCGCCGCGCCGGCATTGATCCGGCGCGGGCCGGAGATGTTGCCGGCCGCAACCGCGCCGATGGTCGGCTCTCCATCCGTGCCCAGCAGCGCGCGGTGGTCCATCGGCTCGAAGGGCAGCATCTGGCCGCGCTCGGCAAGCGTGCGCTCGACCTCGGCCAGCGGCGTGCCGGCGCGCGCGGCGATGACCATCTCGGCGGGCTCATAGAGCGTGATGCCGGTGAGGCCGGCGCTGGAGAGCGTGCTCTGCGTCTGCGTCGGGCGGCCGAGCCCGGCGCGCGTGCCGCCGCCGCCGATCGACAGGGGAACGCCGCTGTCGATCACCGATTTCACGACGGCGCAGGCCTGCGCCTCGGTGGTGGGGATGTGGAGGGTCACGCCGCGATCCTTGTCTTTCCGGGGCTTCGCGCAGCGAAGAGCCCGGAACCCACGACCGGGCGAGCGGCTTCGCTTCGCGCGCGAACGCACATCATCGAACAGGCTTCACCCGGCCGTGGGTTCAGGCTTCGGCCCTTGGGGCCGCCCCGGAGTGACAGGGTTGCGCGATGCCCCTCAAGCCAGCCCTTCATAGAGATCTTTCCATTCGGGGTTCATGTCCTCGATCAACGTGATCTTCCAAGCCCTGCGCCACTTCTTCAACACCTTCTCGCGGTCGATGGCATCCCGGATGTCGGCGAACTCTTCGTACCAGACCAGACGATCGACATCGTAACGGCTCGTGAAACCGGCGTTCTGCTTCGCCTTGTGCTCATGGATACGCCTGGCGAGATCGTTGGTGACACCGAGATAGAGCGTGCCGCTGCGCTTGCTGGCCATGAGATAGAGGAAGTAGGCCATCTCTCACCCGGTCGTGGGTTCCGGGTTCTCGCTTCGCGAGCCACGGAAAGACAATTAGGCCGCCACCCGCCCTTCCAGCGGGAACACCTTCGCGGGGTTGAGCAGCCAGCGCTGGTCGAACACCGCCCTCACCCGCATCTGCTGGTTCAGATCCTCCGGGTTGAACTGGAAGGTCATCAGGTCGCGCTTCTCGATGCCGACGCCGTGCTCGCCGGTCAGGCAGCCGCCGACCTCCACGCAGAGCTTGAGGATGTCCATGCCGGCATCCTCCGCCTTCTGCGCCTCGACCGGGTCGTTGCAGTTGTAGAGGATCAGCGGGTGGAGATTGCCGTCGCCGGCATGGAAGACATTGGCGACGCGCAGCCCATAGCCCTTCACGATCTCGGCCATGCGGCGCAGCACGTAAGGCAACTGGCCGGTGGGAATGGTGCCGTCCATGCAGATATAGTCGGCGATGCGGCCGGTGGCGCCGAAGGCGGATTTGCGGCCCTTCCAGATCGCGGCCGCCTCCATCGCGGATTTGCTCTCCTTCACCGTCTTGACGCCGTGCTCGCGCGCAATGGCGACGATGCGGGCGAGCTGGGCGTCCATCTCGGTGTCGGAGCCCTCGACCTCGATGATCAGCAGCGCCTCGACATCCATCGGATAGCCGGCATGGGCGAAGGCCTCGCAGATCTCGATGGCGGGCTTGTCCATGAACTCCATCGCGACGGGGATGATGCCCGCGCCGATGATGGCCGCCACCGCCGCGCCGGCCTGCTCGCTGGTCGGGAAGCCGAACAGCACGGGCCTGGCGCCTTCGGCCGCGCGAAGGATGCGCACCGTCGCCTCGGTGATGATGCCGAGCTGGCCTTCGGAGCCGTTGATCAGGCCGAGGATGTCGTAGCCGGCGGCATCGAGATGGGCGCCACCAACCTCCACGATGCTGCCGTCGAGCAGCACCATGGTGACGCCGAGCACGTTGTTGGTGGTGACGCCGTATTTCAGGCAATGCGCCCCGCCGGAGTTCATGCCGATATTGCCGCCGATCGAGCAGGCGAGCTGCGAGGACGGGTCGGGCGCGTAGAAGAAGCCCTCGGCCGAGACCTCGCCGGTGACGGCGAGGTTGGTGACGCCGGCCTGCACCTTCGCGGTGCGGTTGGCGTAGTCGATCGCCAGGATGCGGTTCATCTTGGAGACGCCGATGACGACGGCATCCTCCTGAGGGATGGCGCCGCCGGCGAGCGAGGTGCCCGCCCCGCGCGGCACCACCGGCACGCCCTGCTCGCCGCAGAACTTCAGGACCGCCGCAACCTCCGCCGTGGTCGAGGGCAGCACCACCGCCAGCGGCAGGCGACGATAGGCGGTCAGCGCATCCGTCTCATAGGGGCGGCGCTCATCCTCGGCGGTGATCAGCGCCTCGGGCGCGACCAGCCTGGCGAGGCCGGCGACGATCTCGTCGCGACGGGCGAGGATGCTCTGGTCAGGACTGGGGAAGGCGATGGCGGACATCGTGAACTCCTGCGTCTCCGGCCACCCTCAGCCCTCATCCTGAGGAGCGAGCAAAGCTCGCGTCTCGAAGGATGATCCAGAGCGCACTGGAGCATCCTTCGAGACGCCACTTCGCGGCTCCTCAGGATGAGGGCTCACGCTGGCGGGCCTGCGAGACCCTAGACCAATTCGAAACGACTTGCAGTGCGACCGACGCGCATGATCTTTTCCATAACCGAAAAAATCGACAGGGGATCTGTGCAGCCATGGACCGGTTCGGCGATCTCGATGTCTTCGCCCATGTCGTGACGGCGCGCAGCATGTCCGCCGCGGGGCGGCAGCTCAACCTGTCGCCGGCGGTCATCTCCAAGCGCATCCGCCGGCTCGAGGAGCGGCTGGGCGTGCGGCTGTTGCAGCGCACGACCCGGCAGCTCTCGCTGACCGAGGCCGGACAGGGCTTCTATGAGCGCGTGGTCTCGATCTTGTCCTCGATCGAGGATGCCGAGGCCTGGATCGCCAGCGGGGCTGGACAGGCGCGCGGCACGCTGCGGGTCTCGGCGCCGACCTCCTTCGGGCGGCTTCACATCGCTCCGCACCTCAAGCCCTTCCTCGACGCGCACCCGCTGGTGAGCGTCGAACTCGTGCTCGGTGACGGCTTCATCGACATCGTCGGCGAGGGCTTCGATCTCGCCATCCGCATCGCCGATCTCAGAGATTCGAGCCTTGTCGCGAAGCGGCTCGCGCCGAACCACCGCGTGCTCTGTGCGACGCCGGGCTATCTCGCGGCAGCGGGCGTTCCGACGACGATCGACGATCTCTCGCGCCACACGCTGATCGCCCACAACACCGACCACTGGAAGCTGGACGCCCCCGACGGACCGGTCACCGTGCGCGTCGCCGGCCCGCTGCGGACGAACTCCAGCGAGGTCGTGCGCGAGGCGCTGCTGGCGGGGCTCGGCATCGCGCTGCGCTCGACCTGGGATGTCGGCCCGGAGCTGAAATCGGGCGCGCTGCAGCGGGTGCTGCCGGCCTATTCGGTGGGCAGCCGCGTCGCCATCCACGCGGTCTATCCGAGCCGCCGGCACATGGAGCAGAAGGTGCGCGCCTTCGTCGATTATCTCGGCGAGCTCTACGGCCAGACGCCCTATTGGGATGCCGGGCTGACGCTGTAAACGTAAGACGGGCTCATCGGCAGCACGCAGGCGGAGACAGGTCATGTTCGGCATCCTCGAAGGCACGGGCGCGACGGTGCTCGACCCGCGCTTCCACCGCGTCATTCCCGGTTCAGCCCGCGTCGAGCGGCTTTGGACCGGATCGCGCTGGGCGGAGGGGCCGGCCTGGTTCCGGGCGCACAACACGCTGGTGTTTTCCGACATCCCCAACGACCGGATGCTGCGCTTCGACGCGATGAGCGGACAGACGAGCGTGTTCCGGCAGCCGGCGCGCAACAGCAACGGCAACACGGTCGACAGCCAAGGCCGGCTCGTCACCTGCGAGCATGGCGGGCGGCAGGTGACGCGCACCGAGCCTGACGGATCGATCACCGTTCTCGCCAGTCACTGGCAGGGCAAGCGGCTGAATTCGCCCAACGATGTCGTGGTCAAGTCGGACGGGTCGATCTGGTTCACCGATCCCGATTACGGCATCCTCAGCGACTATGAGGGCAACCGGGCCGAGAGCGAGATCGGCGCCTGCCATGTCTACCGGATCGACGGACGGAGCGGCGCGCTCACCATCGTGGCGGATGATTTCGTCAAGCCGAACGGGCTGGCCTTCTCGCCCGACGAGCGCATCCTCTACATCGCCGACACCGGCGCCAGCCACGATCCGGTCCATGGGCCGCGCCATATCCGTGCCTGCGAGGTCTCGGCCGACGGCACGCGGCTGACGGGCTCGCGCGTCTTCGCCACCTGCACGGCCGGCCTGTTCGACGGCTTCCGGCTCGATGTCGAGGGCCGGATCTGGACCAGCGCCGCCGACGGCGTCCACGTCTATCACCCCGACGGGACGCTGATCGGCCAGATCGCGATCCCCGAGGTCGTTGCCAATGTCTGCTGGGGCGGGCCGCGGCTCAACCGCCTGTTCATCTGCGGCACCAGTTCGCTCTATGCGGTGATGACCAACACGAACGGAGCCGTGTGGCCCGGGGCTGGGAGCCGGGCGTGACCGCGCGGCGCGAGCGCCTCAGCGCTCCGGCGGCCGGCCCGGGATGCGGTCGATCAGGAAGGGCATGGCGAAGCCGATGATCAGGAAGCGCATCAGGTGGTGCGAACCGACATAGAGCGTGTCGAGCCCCATCGCGAAGGCGAGCATCGCCATGGCCTCGAGGCCGCCGGGCGCGAAGGCCGTCATTGAGTCGGCATAGGACACACCGGCGAGCAACGCCGCCGGCCAGGCGAAGGCGAAGGCGACGCCGAGTGAGACGAGCAGGCCACCGGCCGCCAGCGGAAACAGCCCCAAAAGCTCGCGCCGCGGAATGGCGCCGACGCGCCCGCCCATGGTCGAGCCCAGCATGACCAGCACCGCGATCTGCACCGCCGGCGGCAGGCTGCCCTCGACGAGGCCGGTGCCATGCGCCACGGCGCTGGCGAGCGTCGCGCCGAACATCATCGGCGCCGCGACGCCCATGCGGTCGAGCACGAGCCCGACGCCGAAGCCGGCGAGCAGCAGCAGGAGCATCGTCCAGGGATCGAGGATCTTCGCCGGCGGCGTCACGACGTCGGGATGCAGGCCGGTCAGCTGCATCAGGCTGGGCAGCAGCGCGACTAGAACCAGCAGCCGAAACAGCTGGACCACCGAAATGCGGCCGATATTGGCGCCTTTCGACTGGGCGACCGCCAGCACCGTCGCCAGCGCGCCGGGCGCCGCCGCCAGCAGCGCATCCAGCCAGGACCAGCGCGCGACATAGCGCAGATAGGCGCCGGTGGCGGCCATGATGCCGGCCATGGCGAAGAGCAGGATGATCAGCGACGCGGGATAGCGCACCGCCGCGGCCAGCGCCTCGGGTGTCGCGGCCGAGCCGATGATCGTTCCCGAGAGCAGCACGGTGGAATCGAACCAGGAGCGCCGCAGCACCGGCAGGGGTCGCACGAACGCGACGAGCGCGCTCAGGATCATCGCGCCGGAGAGCCAGGCGGCCGGCGCCCCCAGCAGGGAGAACAGCGCGCCGCCGGTCGCAGCGATGGCGATGACGACAGCCTCGCGGGAGAGGACAGCCAGCGTCTTCGAAGGGTAACCCGTGCCCGCCATGATGTCCCGCCGCGCTGCTGCGATGCAGCATCGCTGTCATGGCGGCAGGCCGGGCCAGGGTCAATTTCGCCAACGGCCCGCGCCACGCACGGCCGTCATGCGCGCCGGGCCTGCGAGCAGCTCCCCGGCCTTCCTCAGCCGGCCAGGGCGCGCTGCAGCCGGGCGACGGTCTCGACCAGATCGGAGGCCTTACGGGCGAAGCAGAGCCGCAGGCCGGTCTCGCCGCCGGGGCCGAAGGCGGTGCCGGGCGCAAGCCCGACATTGGCCCTGTCGACCAGGTCGATGGCGAGCGCCCGGCTGTCCTGCCAGCCATCGACCGAGAAGAACTGGTAAAGGGCCCCGTCGGGCGGGGACAGGGTGACCCGGTTGGTCGCCTTCAGCCCCTCCGCGATGATCCGGCGGCCTTCCGCGGCGCGGACGATCTGCTCGGCGACGAAGGGCTCGCCCTCGTCGAGCGCAGCGATGGCTCCGCGCTGGACGAAGACCGGAACGCCGGAGGTCGAATACTGGATCAGGTTCTCGATGACCTGGCCGAAGGCGGGCGGGGCCTCGATCCAGCCGACGCGCCAGCCCGTCATGGCCCAGTTCTTCGAAAAGGTCTGGACGAAGAGGACGCGGTCCTCCGCCTCCATCACATCATGGAAGGAGGCGGCTCGGGCGGAGCCGTCATAGACGAAGCGGGCATAGATCTCGTCTGCGATGATCCAGAGGCCATGCTTGCGCGCCAGTGCCAGGATCGCCGCCAGTTCGTCCTTCGTCGCCGTCCACCCCGTCGGGTTGGCGGGCGAGTTGATGGCGATGGCACGCGTCTTCGGCGTGATGGCGGCGGCCAGCCGGTCGAGATCGAGTGAGAAGCGGCCCTGGACATAGTCCATCGGCACGTTGACCGGGATCGCTCCGGCGACGCCGATCGCGGCGCCGACATTCGGCCAGGCCGGCGTGGGGATGACGACCTCGTCGCCGGGTCCCGTGATCATGCGCACGACGATCTGGACCGCCTGCATGCCCGAGCCGGTGACGAAGAAGGAGTCCATGGAAAAGGGCCGGCCATAGAGCGCCGTGTGGTAGCGCGCCAGCGCTTCGCGCAGATCGGGGATGCCGCGCTGCCAGGTGTAGAAGGTCTCGCCTGCGGCCAGCGAGGCGTTGGCCGCGCGAGCGATGAAGTCGGGTGTCGGAAGGTCACCTTCGCCGACCCAGAGCGGGATCAGCCCCTCCTTCATCCGCCCGTGATTGACGACCTCGACGATGCCGCTTTCGGGCGCATTGCGCGCCTCGGGGCGCAGCGACGACAGCAGGCTGGTGCCGGCGACAGGAGCGGTGGACATCGTTGGCGACCTCACAGGTTTGACCGCACTGCTTTAGCCGATGATGGCGCACGCAGGCATGAAATCGCGAGATCGTGTCGATCGGTCGCGGTGATGAATCGACGCGACCGAGCGCGCGTCCGTCAGACCGTCTTTTGCTTCAGCAGATCGCGAATCTCGGTGAGCAGGACCACGTCCGCCGCCGGCGGGGTCGGCGCTTCGGGCTTGGCCTCCTCGGCGCGGCGCAGACGGTTGATGCCCTTCACCACCAGAAACAGCACGAAGGCGATGATCAGGAAGTTCAGCGCGACCGTCATGAAGGACCCGTAGGCCAGAACCGCGCCCTGCTTCTTGGCCTCCTCGAGGACCGGGGCGGTGACGCCGCTGTTGAGGCCGACATAGTAGTTCGAGAAATCGAGACCGCCGAGCGCGCCAAAAAACGGCATGATGATGTCGGAGACGAGCGAATCGACGATCTTGCTGAAGGCCGCGCCGATGATCACGCCGATCGCGAGATCGACGACATTGCCTTTCAGCGCGAACTTCTTGAATTCCTCGATCATCCCTTAGACCCTTCCGATGTTTGTCGGCCGATCCCGCCCGGCCGTGCCGCGTCTCTGGGTTGACGTTAGAGGAAGCAATGGGTTTGTGGAAACCTGTTTCCTCGCTTCGATCTCCTCCTCTAAGGTCCGGCCGGTGACGCGGCTGCGATGGAGGCAGAATGATCCCCGCCTGGTCCGTGGTCCTCGTGGCGCTGGCCTATCTGTGCGCGCTTTTTGCGATCGCGCATGCCGCCGACACCTCGGGCCGGCGCCTCGTCGGGGGAAGGGCGCGCGCGACGATCTATGCGCTGGCGCTCGGCGTCTACTGCACCTCCTGGACCTTCTACGGCTCGGTCGGCTTCGCCGGTCGCGCGGGGCTCGATTTCCTCGGCATCTATGTCGGGCCGATCCTGGTGATCGGCTTCGGCCACCGCTTCGTCTCGCGCATCGTCGGCATCGCGAAATCGCAGAACATCACCTCGGTCGCCGACTTCGTCGGCGCGCGCTATGGCAAGAGCGAGCGCGTGGCGGCGCTGGTGTGCCTGGTCGCCGTCATCGGAGCCCTGCCCTACATCGCCCTCCAGCTCAAGGCCGTGGCGAGCTCGCTCTCCGTCCTGCTGGCGGCGACGGGCGGCCGGCCCGCGGCTGCGGACGCGCCCGTCCTGACCGACCTCGCCTTTCTCGTGGCGATGGTGCTGGCCGGCTTCGCCTGTGCCTTCGGCACGCGCCATATCGACGCCACCGAGCACCAGGACGGGCTGGTGCTGGCGATCGCCGTCGAATCGCTGGTCAAGCTCATCGCCTTCCTCGTGCTGGGCGTATTCATCGTCTACGGGCTCTATGACGGTCCGGGCGACCTCTTCGCCCAGGCGGCGAACCTGCCGGGCGGCGCAGTGCCGATCTGGAAGCGGACCTCGAGCTGGACGACCTTCCTGACGCTGACGCTGCTCTCGGCCTGCGCCGCGCTGCTGCTGGCGCGCCAGTTCCACATGACGATCGTCGAGAACCGAGACAGGGGCGACGTCCGCCGCGCCGCCTGGATGTTCCCGCTCTATCTCGTCCTGATCAACCTCTTCGTGCTGCCGCTCGCGATGGCCGGCGAACTGCTGATGCCTGGTACCGGCATCGACCGGGACATGACGGTCCTGCTGCTCCCGCTGCAGAAGGAGGCCGGACTGCTCGCCCTGCTCGTCTTCCTCGGGGGGCTCTCGGCGGCGACCGCCATGGTGATCGTCGCCTCGGTCGCGCTCGCGATCATGATCTCGAACCATCTCGTCATGCCGGTGCTGCTGCGCGGCCGCCGGGCGCTGAGCGACCCGGCCGGCTCGGCGGAGGCGATCGACAGCGAGGGCGCCGGCAACGGCACGATGGGCGGCGATCTCGGTTCCCAGGTCGTTATCATCCGGCGCGTGGCGATCTTTTGCGTGATCCTGCTCGGCTATGCCTATTACCGCGCCGCCGGAGAGCAGGCGCTGGTCGCGATCGGGCTGTTGTCCTTCGCGGCGACGGCACAGATCGCGCCCGCCTTTTTCGGCGGACTGGTCTGGCGTCGCGGGACGGCGCTGGGCGCAGCCGCTGGTCTGATCGCGGGCATCGCCACCTGGGCCTATACGCTGCTGATGCCGAGCCTGGTGCGGCCGGGCAGCATCTGGAGCGACATCGTCGCCAACGGGCCGCTCGGCCATGCGGCGCTGCGACCGGAGGCGCTGTTGGGGCTCGATCTGCCGCCCCTCCCCCATGGCGTGTTCTGGAGCCTGGGCCTCAACCTGCTCGCCTATATCGGCTTCTCGCTGCTGCGGCCGGCGACCGCCATGGAGCGCCTGCAGGCCAACGCCTTCGTCGAATCGGACCGGGCGACGATGGCGCAGTCCTTCTCGCTCTGGCGTTCCAGCGTCACCGAATCGGAGCTGCAATCGACCATTGGACGCTATCTCGGCCAGGAGCGGACGCAGCGCGCCTTCGAGGGCTTCGCCAGCAGCCGCGGCGAGGAACCTCATCCGACACGGGATGCCGACATCCACCTGCTGCGCTTCGGCGAGCACCTGCTCTCCTCGGCGATCGGCGCGGCTTCCTCGCGACTCGTGCTGTCGCTGCTGCTGCGGCGGCGCAACCTCACCACCGAAGCCGCCTTCAAGCTGCTCGACGACGCCTCCGCGGCGCTGCAATACAATCGCGACATCCTCCAGCACGGGCTCGACCATGCCGGCCAGGGCATCACCGTGCTCGACCGCGACCTGCGCCTGCTCGCCTGGAACCAGGCCTTCATCCAGCTCTACGACCTGCCGCCCGCGATGGTGCGCTTCGGCACGGGGCTCGACGAGATCGTGCGCTACAACGCCGCCCGCGGCGCCTATGGCGACGGCCAGCAGGACGAGCTGATGGCGGCGCGGCTGCAGAGCTTCGTGCGCGACCGCGAGCCGGTCCGGCTGAAGCTCTATCCGTCCAGGAAGGTCATCGAGATCCGGACCAATCCGCTGCCCGATGGCGGCTTCGTCACGACCTATACCGACATCACCGAGGCCGTGGCAGCGCAGGAGGAACTCGAGCGCACGAATGAAAGCCTCGAGCGGCGCGTCGTCGAGCGCACGGAGGAGATCCTGCGCGTCAACGCCGAACTGCAGCGCGCCAAGGCGGAGGCCGAGGAGGCGAACGCCTCCAAGACCCGCTTCCTCGCCGCCGCCAGCCACGACATCCTGCAGCCGCTCAACGCGGCGCGGCTCTATGCGACCTCTCTGGTGGAGCGCGACCGCGCCGCCGGGAGCCCCGATCTCGCCGAGAACATCGACGCCTCGCTCGACGCGGTCGAGGAGATCCTGACCGCGCTGCTGGAGATCTCGCGGCTCGACGGCGGGGCGATGAAGCCCGAGATCACGTCCTTCCGGCTCGACGAACTGCTGCGCCAGCTCCAGCGCGAATTCGAGCCGAGCGCGCAGGAGAAGGGCCTCAAGCTCATCTTCATGCCGACGAGCCTCGCCGTGCGCTCCGACCGGCGCCTGCTGCGGCGCCTGCTCCAGAACCTGGTCTCCAACGCGATCAAGTATACGCCGAGCGGCAAGGTGCTGATCGGCTTTCGCCGGCGCGGCGGGCAGGTCTCCGTGGAGGTGCTCGATACCGGGCTCGGCATCCCGCAGGGCAAGCAAAAGACGGTGTTCCGCGAGTTCCAGCGGCTCGACCAGGGCGCCAAGGTGGCCCGCGGACTGGGACTCGGCCTGTCGATCGTCCAGCGCATCGCGCGCACGCTCGATCACAAGCTGACGCTCGATTCGGTGCCCGGCCGGGGCAGCCGCTTTGCCGTGCTGGTGCCACGCGCCTCCCCGCTGCCCGAAATGAGCACCGGCCCGGCGCCGCGCGCGGTGCCGGCCGGGCAGCTCGCCGGGCTGAAGCTCCTGGTGATCGACAACGAGCCCGCCATCCTGGACGGGATGAAGCGCCTGCTCGAGGGCTGGGGTTGCCAGGTCACGACGGCGGCGAGCCTCGACATCGCGCTGGCGCTGCAGAAGCGAGCCGCGCCCGATGCGGTGATCGCTGACTACCATCTCGACCATGGCAATGGACTGACCGCGATCAGCACCCTGCGCGAACGTTCGCGCCGGCTCCTGCCCGCGATCCTGCTGACCGCCGACCGCTCCCCGAATGTGCGCGAGGCGGCGGCCGCGCTCGACGTCCATCTGCTCAACAAGCCGCTGAAGCCCGGCGCCCTGCGCGCCCTGCTGGCCCAGTGGCGGGCGACACGCTTCGCGGCGGAATGAGCGGCGAAGGCGCCGAATGGGCGCGTCAGGCGGCGGCGCTGGCCGCGGTGCTGCGCATCGCGTCCTCGGCGGCGAGGAAGGCATCGACATCCGGCCGCGGCGGGGGGCTTTCCGCCTGCGTCCCAATCTCGGTCATCAGCCGCGCCACCGGCACATAGGCCCGCGCCGCGCGGTCATAAAGCGCCACCCGGACGAGCGCATGGGCCGCGATTGTCTCCGTACCGTCCTTGCCGCGTGTCACGAGGCGGTGCTCGATCACCAGCCAGGTTTGCGTCCAGCACAGGATTTCGGTGTCGAGGCGGAAGGGCTGGAAGGCGCGCAGCTCGCGCCGGAAGCGGATCATGCCGCCATTGACCACCGGCACCCAGCGGTGGCGCAGCACGGCCCGCCAGAGCTTGGTGCGCAGCATCAGGTCGGTGCGGCCGAGATCCATCAGCGACCAGTAGCGGCCGTTGTTCATGTGCAGGCTGGTGTCGAGGTCATGAGGCCAGACGCGGAAGGACAGCCGCGACGGCTCGGCCAGCGGTTCCAGCCGCGGACGGAAGGGGCTCGTGACGAGGAGCCAGATCAGGCGGAACCAGAGATTCATGGCGAACTCGCGCGAGGACATCGCCCCGGTCGTGCCCTTCTAGGGGATGATCGTTCACATGTAAACGAAACGGCCTGCCGCGCGGCCGCATGCGAGCCTGCGCCGGGGAGAACAGCTGGTCCGGGATGACGACCGCGTCCGGGTGGATTATGCGCATCGCACGCCCCAGCCGGAGAACTCCAATGCCGACCTTGCATGTCTCCCCGCTGTCGAAGCTGCACGAGACCGTCGCCGCGGTGCGACCGAGCCATCTCGTCACGCTGATCAATGTCGGCACCGCCGTGGAACGCCCGGCCGGTATCAGCGAGGCCAACCACCTGTTCCTCGGCCTGTCCGACATCAGCGCCCCGATGGACGGCCATGTCGTGCCGGCCGAGGCCCATGTCGAGCACTTCCTCGCGTTCACGCGACGCTGGGACCGCGCCGCGCCAATCCTGATCCATTGCTGGGCCGGGATCAGCCGCTCGACCGCGGCCGCCTATATCGCTGCCTGCGCGCTGGCGCCGGAGCGCGACGAGGCGGAACTGGCCGCCCGCCTGCGGCAGGCCTCGCCCTCCGCCACGCCCAATGCCCGGCTCGTCGCCATCGCCGACGCCATGCTCGGCCGCGACGGGCGCATGCGCGAGGCGATCGCCGGCATCGGGCGCGGGGCGGATGCCTTCGAGGGCACGCCTTTCGCGCTGCGATGGGACTGAAAAGGCTCCGGCGGGGTCGGCAACTTCGTGCGGCCGGGATGCGATTGACGTCGAAAGCAGCGGCGCTCTGCTGAAATCGGTGCAGAAGATTGCTTGCGCTCCAGCGGTTTTCGCAGGATTCATCCGCGCCGGGGAGCCAGGGCCATCATGACCATCGAACTCGATTCACGCGACCGCGCCATCCTGCGCATCCTGCAGGCGGATGGCAGGATCACGAATTCCGATCTCGCCGAAAAGGTGCATCTGTCGCCCTCGGCCTGCCTGCGCCGGGTGCGTCAGCTCGAGGAGAGCGGGCTGATCCGCGGCTATGCGATGATCCTCGACGACAAGATCGCTGGATTTCCGGGCACGGCCTTCGTCTTCGTGACGCTGGACCAGCAGGGCCGCGCGTCGCTGGAAGGGTTCGAGCAGGCGGTGCGGAACCTGCCCGAGATCCTCGAATGTCATCTGCTCGCCGGCGCGCATGACTATCTGATGCGGGTGATCTACCGCGACAGCGCCGATTTCGAACGCATCCACACCGACATCATCACGCAGCTGCCCGGCGTCACCCGCGTCCAGTCGACGCTGACGCTGCGCTCGATCAAGAAGAGCTCGGCGCTGCCGGTGTGAGCCATCTGGCGGGGTTGCAGCCCGGGCCGCTCCGGCGGATAAGCGACGCGACAACGGGAATCACGCCGTGAGCGAAGCCATCTCCAACGACGACGTCGCCGCCCTGCCCTTCGAGGCGGCGCTGAAGCAGCTCGAGGACATCGTCGCCCGGCTGGAACGGGGCGACGTGCCGCTCGAGGAATCGATCGCGATCTACACCCGCGGCGAGGCCCTGAAGGCGCGCTGCGACGCGCTGCTGAAACAGGCCGAGGCGCGCATCGAGAAGATCACCCTCTCCGCCGACGGCAAGCCGACGGGGACCGCGCCGCTGGATGTGGAGCGGTAGACGACGAGGCGCTGCCGGTCATTCAACAGACCGCACCAGCTCAACGGCAGGCGGAGGAGCTGGAGCCGCTTGCTCCGCTGCGTCAAAGCCTCTCGTTCTCGCCCCCCAATTTGTCGCGGATGTGCCTCCAGATCTGGCGCAGTCGGTGAACGTGCAGATCGTCGATCATGACGGCGACCATGTGCTGGGTCTCCGCAACGGTCGGCTTGGTTCGTGCTCCGTCGCGCCCGTCTCCGACTGATGGTCCGAGCACCAGCTGGGTCCGCATGGCCCGGTCGCGCTCGCTATCTCGAACCAGCAGCTCGCCGATTGCGAGCACCACATCGTCGGATGGCGGGAGCGGCACCGCGGCGCCGCTCGGCGCTTTCTGGGCAGGGACATGCGGCATGACCGCTCGCTCCAGATCGAAGATGGTTCGGATGTTCAAGGTTTTCAGCAGCAGGAACCGATCGGGCCCCACCACGGTGCAGAGCTGCGCCTGCGCGACCCAATCGATCGTCTGGTAGATCCCGTAGGGGCTTTCGATGTGAAGCATGATCGGGTTGGCGGCCGCCAGGTTCTGGACGTCGAAGACGTTCGCTTCCTCCAGCCGAAAGGCGATGAAGCTGTCGATCCCGTCGATGACCGTCAGCGGCACCTGCTTGGTGTGACGTTCCAATTCACTGTAGCGCTCTTTGAAGGTCAGTCCGCTCTTCTGCAGCACATATTGAAGTGCCGCATCGGGAATGAACCCCAGCGCAAACGCAATGATCAGCCAGATCGATTTGACGCCGAGTGTCGGATCCGTTGCCACCGGAGGCGGTTCTGCGGCGCCGGCGGGGGCTCCGCCCGTGACCTGCTTGACCGCATCGATCCCGCCCGTGACGACGCCGATGATTTCCTGCCCCGTCGGAAAGACGCGATAGATCACCACCGCGAGCAGCATCGACAGGACGATGTGCGCGAAAGCGCGCAGGAAGGTGATGGGGGACAGGTCGAAGACGGCGACCGCGCGCAGCAGCAGCCGGAGCGTGTAGACATAGGCGCCAGCGAAGGCGATCGCCGCCACCGTGAGGACGTTGACGTGCAATGTCCGGAACGCCGGCCCATCGCTGATCACCCGCAGATCGCTGCCGCCAAGCGCGAGGATGCTGGGCCAGAGCCAAGACCCTATCGCATGGTCTTGGCCAAGGTTCAGGACCTCGATCAGCGGAGACAGCAGGATGAAGACGCCGAAGGCGGACAGGACGATGTAAGGCACGGCGCAGATCAGCAGCATCCAGTCCGCGTGCAGCATCATCGGGAAGCGGGGCACGTCGGCCAGATTTGGCTCCCGATTGTCCTCGAGGTCGAGATCGGCGAAGTATTTGCCCTTCACGAACTCGAAGGAGACGTTGGAATCGGTCCATCCGGATTGTCGCGTTTCCGGAGTCACCCCCGCGAACTGGAAACTGCGTGCGAAGAGTTCGATCAGCTTGATCCGGTTGAGCCTGATCTGGTGCCGGATGGCGATGAGCGTGACCGGGGTGATCAGAGCCAGAAACAACATCGCCCAGATCGCCAGCAGCAGTTGCTTCTTTCCTCCCAGCGCCGCGTGCAAGCCCGATGCTGCGACCAGCGCTACGAGTGCGAGAACGGCAACCCCCAGAATTCCCTGAATCGTCTGCCTCATGACCGCCCCCTGCTTCATGATGGATACGGCAGCGGGCGATCTCACCCGCCGCCTGGCGAGAGCGAAGCGCGCCATGCTGCAACCGTCAACAAAAATCACAATCTCAGGTTGAGATTCCGCTCAGTTGGCTTCTTGCGCATCGCCGTCAGCCGGGCCACCGTGCGCGTCTGCTCAGGAACCCGCCATGTCCCAGCTTCCCGCCGAAGATCCCGTCCTGGGTGATGCCCGCTACTGCGAGGCGATCGAGCAGGTGATCGTGCCGCGTGCGCATGATCTCGGCGGCTTTTCGGTCCGGCGGGCGCTGCCCTCGATCGGGCGAAAGATGGTCGGGCCCTTCATCTTCTTCGACCAGATGGGGCCGGCGGAGTTCCTGCTCGGCCAGGGGATCGATGTGCGCCCGCACCCGCATATCGGGCTTTCGACCGTGACCTATCTCTTCGACGGCGAGATCATGCACCGGGATTCGCTCGGCACCGCGCTGCCGATCCGCCCCGGCGCGGTCAATCTGATGACGGCGGGGCGCGGCATCGTCCATTCCGAGCGCACCGGGCTGGAGGAGCGCCAGAAGCCGCCGAAGCTGTTCGGCATCCAGGCCTGGCTCGCCTTGCCGAAATCGCATGAGGAGACGGCGCCGGCCTTCGTCCACCATGCCGCCCCCGAACTGCCGCGGATCGTCGAGGGCGGCAAGCGCATCAGCCTGATCATGGGCTCGGCCTATGGCCAGACCTCGCCCGTCCGCTTTCCCTGGGACGCGCTCTATGCCGAGGCCGTACTGTCGCCCGGCGCAATCCTGCCGCTCGACCCCGATTATGACGAGCGCGCCATCTACATCGTCTCGGGCCGGGTCGACATCGCCGGCGACGAGTTCGGCGCCGGGCAGCTGCTGATCTTCAAGCCGGGCGACCGCATCTCGATCCTCGGCATCGACCAGACCCGCCTGATGATCGTCGGCGGCGAGCCGATGGACGGGCCGCGCCACATCTGGTGGAACTTCGTCTCCTCCTCGAAGGAGCGCATCGACCAGGCCAAGGCGGAGTGGAAGGCGGGGCGCTTCGACACGGTGCCCGGCGACGAGGCCGAGTTCATCCCGCTGCCCGAGGGGTGAGTTCCCCCTCCGGCATCACCCTCAACCGCGGCATCGGCGAGGCGAGGATCGCCAGCGTCGAGAGGGCGAAGAGGACGACCGGCAGCGCCATCGCCGCCTCCAGCCCCCAGCTTTCCGCAGCGAGCCCGCCGGCCAGCGCACCCAGCGGGCGCATGCCGTAGATCGCCGTGGTCAGCGTCGCGCTGACGCGGCCGAGCAGATGCGGCGGCGTCACCGCCTGGCGCAGGCTGGTCTGGGCGATGAACCAGAGGATCGGCCCGAAGCCGAAAAGGAAGAAGGCGAGCGCCAGCGCCGGCCAGCCGAGGGCGGGCGGCGCCAGCGCCAGAAGGGTGGCCCCAATCAGCGACGAGGTCGGGCCGAAGACGAGGACAATCCCCACCGGCAGCCGCGCGATGAGGGTGGCGCCACCGAGCGCGCCTGCGAGCAGCCCGGCGCCATAGACCGCCGTGGCGAGGCCGATCCGCTCCGGGGCCAGCAGCAGGATGCGCGCGGCATAGGGCGCCGCGATCGCGCTGAAGGCGAAGAAGGCGAGGTTCCAGGCGATGGCGCAGAGCGCGATCGGCCGCAGATAGGGGTGGCGGGCGACGAAGCGGCCGCCTTCGGCGATGGCGAGGTGGAGCGGCAGGCGCGGCTGCGTCGGCGGGCGCTCGCCCGGCAGGCGGGAGCCGGCGACAAGCGCCACCACGCCCGCGAGCGTGCAGAGGCTCAAGCCGAACCAGCCCTGCCCGCGCGCCACGGCCCAGCCGGCGATCAGCGGTGCCGCCAGGCTGAAGACGGCGCGGCCGAGTTCGAGCCGGCCATTCGCGCGCGGCAGCTCGGCGATCGGGACAGTGCGCGGCATCAGCACGAAGATCGACAGCGCGATCACCACCGCGCCGGCCGCCGCGGCGAAGCTCGTCGCGGCCAGAAACCAGCCAGTGTGGCCGGTCGCCAGCAGGGACGCCCCTGCCGCGGCGCCGGTCGCGATCAGGGCACCGCCGAGGCGAATGAGGTCCCGCGGCGCGAGCCGGTCGGCGAAGACGCCGGCCGGGAGCGAGACCAAGAGCCAGGCCGCCGACTGGGCCGCGACCAGCAGGCCGACGAGGCGCGGGCTGGCGCCTCCCTGCGTCGCCGCCAGCGTAATCGTGTCGAGCGCCAGGCGGTCGGCGAACTGGGCCATGGTGCCGGCGAGCAGCAGCACCGGGAAGGAAGAGGAGGACATCGGGGGTTCCTGCCAAAGGGTCGGCAGGTGATGTCAGCCGGCGCCGGCGCGTCCCACCCGTTTCCTGTGGAGGCCCGCGCTCAGGCCACCATCGGCGGCATGGCGAGGTGGTGCTCCGTCGCCTGCTGGAAGGCGAAGCCGATGCGCAGCGCCATCGCCTCCTGATAGCCGAGGCAGGAGATCTGCAGCGAGAGCGGCAGTCCCGACGCGGTGAAGCCGTTGGGCAGCGACAGCGCGCACATCTCCATGACATTGCCGAAACGCGTGAAGCGCGACGGCATCACCTCCTGATCGACCACCGCGAGCGGGATCGCCGGGGTGACGGTGCTCGGGGTCAGCAGGGCGTCGATATCGGCCATCGCCGTGGCGAGGTCGCGCTTGGCCTGGGCCTGGAAGGCCTTTGTGGCCAAATAGTCCTGCGCCGACAGATCGGCTCCGGCGAGCAGGCGGGCGCGCACCGCCGGGTCGAGCGGCAGGGTGGGATCCTGCGCCATCGCCCCGCCGTTGAAGAAGGCCTCGGCCATGACGATGCCGCTCGTCGTGGTAAAATGCTCCAGCGACCAGGGCAGGTCGATGTCGACGATCTCGGCACCGAGGCCGGCCAGCGTCGTCAGCGAGCGGTCATAGGCGGCCAGCACCTGCGCGTCACAGCCGGCGCGGTCGCGCTGCGGCATGCGGGCGAGACGCAGGCCGCGCACCCCGCGCCTGAGCTTCGGCATCGGGCTCTCGGGCATGACGCCGCGAGTGTTCGGATCGGCCTCGTCCGGCCCCTGCAGGACATCGTAGAGCAGCGCGCAATCCTCGACGCTGCGCGCCATTGGGCCGGGCGTGTCGAGCGATGCGGAGAGCGGGATGATGCCGGTGACCGGGATGCGTCCGATCGTGACCTTGAGCCCGGTGAGGCCGCAGAAGGCGGCCGGAAGCCTGACCGAACCGCCCGTGTCGGTGCCGATCGCCCAGGGCGCCAGCCGCGCCGCCACGGCGACGCCGGAACCGCTGGAGGAGCCGCCGGGCGTGTGGGGCACGGCTTCGTTCCAGGGATTCCAGGGCGTGCCCATCTGTTCGTTGGTGCCCCAGCCGCCATAGGCGAACTCGACCGTATGCGTCTTGCCGAGCACGATCATGCCCTGCGCGAACATGCGCCTGGCGATGGTCGCGGTCACGGTCGAGCGGCGCCCGCGCCAATAGGCGGAGCCACCCGTGGTGATGCGACCCTCGAGATCGATCAAGTCCTTCAGCGCGACGGGCACACCATGCAGCGGCCCCACGGCATGGCCGGCGCGGATCGCCTTCTCCGCCGCCTCGGCCGCCAGCCGCGCGTCGGCAGCATAGACGTCGACGAAGGCGTGCAGCTTCGGGTCGAGCCGCTCGATCCGGGCCAGCAGCGCCTCGACGACATCGACGGGCGAGAGCCGCCGCGCCGCGATCTCGCGCGCCAGGACATGGGCCGGCCACAGGGCCGGGTCCGTGCTGATGCGAGAGGCGGTGTCCATGAGAGTCACTGCATGCTGATGCGGGTCAGATCGACGAACCAGGATTGCGGGGAGACGAAGCCCTGGACCTTCTTCGACATGGCACGCGGGTTGAGGTCATGGACAACATAGAGCCAGGGCGGGTCGTCGACCAGTCGCGCATGCGCGAGCGCGGTCTGCTCCTCGATCACGCGGGGGTCGCTGGCCGCCGCCAGCCTGGCCAGCGCCGCCTCGAAGGCGGCATCCTTCCATTGCGGGAAGTTGAAGCCGTTGGGCGGGGCGCTGGCGGCGCCGAAATAGCGCGCCATCACGCTCGGATCGGTTGAGGGCCCGCTGATGTTGAGGGCGAGCGATCCGCCGAGCGAAGGCTGGTCGGGCTGGGCCCGCATGCTGTTGAGCAGCACCTGCCACTCGGTCACGTTGAAGTCGATCCGGATATCGCAGGCCTCCTTCATGCTGGCCTGGAGGAACTCGTTCATCGGCAGCGGCGCCATCTGGCCCGACCCGGAGGTCGAGATCATGACCTTGAAGCTCAGCGGCTTCTGCGGGCCGAAGCCCGCCTCGGCCAGCAGCGCCTTCGCCTTGGCGGGGTCGAAGCGGTAGCGGTTGGCGGGTTTGCCGAAGGCGGCGTCACTCGCCTTGAGCCAGCCGATCGCCGGCTCGGCCATGCCGTTGAGCAAAGCGACGATGCCGTCCCGGTCGACGCAGTAGTTCAGGGCCTGGCGGACGCGGACGTCGTTGAGCGGGCTGTCCGTCGCGCCGATGTTGAACAGCCAGGGCCAGACATGCGGGTAGGAGCCGGTGGTGATGGCAAAGCCGGCCTGCCGCAGCGACGGAATGCCGTCGGTCGGCGGTGCCTCGATCCAGTCCACCTGCCCGGTGCGCAGCGCGGCGAGCCGCGCATTCGCTTCCGGAATCGGCAGCAGCACGACCCTGTCGAGCTTCGCCTTGCCGGCGGCGTCCCAGTAGCCGTCATAGCGCACCAGTTCGACGCGCTCGCGCGGGACCACGCTGGCGATCTTGAACGGGCCGGTGCCGGCGGAGGGCAGAAGCGCCGTCTTCGCCCAGTCGCGTCCGGCCTTCTCGAAGGAGGCGGGCGAGCTCAGCAGCGCCAGCGAGATCATGTAGGGGAAGTAGGATGCCGCCGTGCTGGTGGTGATCGCCACGGTGGAGGCGTCGATCTTCCGGTAGCCTGTCATGATCGGGGCGCGAGCCCGGACGATTCCCGCCGCCGGCGCCTCGAACTGGGGCGCATCCTTGTTGAAATAGCGCTCGAAGTTCCAGATCACGGCGTCGGCGTCGAAGGGCGTGCCGTCATGGAAGGTGACGCCGCGGCGCAGATGGAAGATCCAGGTCCTGGGATCTTCGGCCGCCTGCTCCCAGCGCTCGGCGAGTCCCGGACGCAGCGGCGCCAGGCGGTCGGTCGTCGTCAGGTCCCACAGGACCAGGCTCTCGAAGACCGGATAGCCCAGGAAGCGCATGCCCTCGAAGCCGTTATTGGGCAGGCCCGTCGCGGTGGGAATGTCCGAGGCCGTCATGGCAATGCGCAGCGTGCCCTGGGCGGCAGCAGGCACAGAGAAACCCGCCGAAACCAGCCCGGCCATCAGGCCGACCTTGAGCGCCCTGATGAGCCGGCCTGCAACTCGGCTCGCATCATTCCGCCGCATCGTCTTCCCCCCGGAACCCGCAACGCTCCCGCTGCCGTTGGAGCAAGTTGCATGCCGCCGTACAAGCCGATTCGCGCCGCTCCAGACAGCCGGACGCGGCTTATCCATAACCTTATGGTGAACGAATGTTTCACAACCCAGTGCGCCAGGTTCGTGGCGATGGCTGGTCTGAGCGGTGGCGCGCCCGCTGCGCGACCTTGCCGCCCTTGTGCCACCCCGGCGGGATGCGATAGACCCGGCGCGTGACCCAGCGCCCTGACACGCCGATCCTCGACCGCGTCGCCACGCCCGAGGACCTCCGCAAGCTCCCCGACGCCGATCTTCGCCAACTCGCCGAAGAACTGCGGCAGGAGACGATCAGTGCCGTCTCCGTCACTGGCGGCCATCTTGGCGCCGGTCTCGGCGTGGTGGAGTTGACGGTGGCGCTGCACCACGTCTTCGACACGCCGCGCGACCGGTTGATCTGGGATGTCGGCCACCAGGCCTATCCGCACAAGATTCTGACCGGCCGGCGCGAGCGGATCCGGACACTTCGCCAGCCCGGCGGGCTGTCCGGCTTCACCCGCCGCTCCGAGAGCGAGTACGACCCCTTCGGCGCCGCCCATTCCTCGACATCGATCTCGGCCGGGCTCGGCATGGCGGTCGCGCGCGACCTCGCCGGCGGCAGCAACAACGTCGTGGCCGTGATCGGCGACGGGGCGATGTCGGCCGGCATGGCCTATGAGGCTATGAACAATGCCGGCGCGCTCGGCTCGCGCCTCGTCGTCATCCTCAACGACAACGACATGTCGATCGCGCCGCCCGTCGGCGCGATGTCGGCCTATCTGGCCCGCCTCGTCTCGGGTCGGACCTATCGCTCGATCCGCGAGATCGGCAAGCACCTGGCCGAGCGGCTGCCGCGCTTCTTCCACGAGAAGGCCAAGCGCACGGAGGAGTTCGCGCGGGGCTTCTTCACCGGGGGCACGCTGTTCGAGGAACTGGGCTTCTACTATGTCGGCCCGATCGACGGGCATAATCTCGACCATCTGCTGCCGGTCCTGCGCAATGTGCGCGACTCGCAGACGGGCCCGATCCTCGTCCATGTCGTGACGCAGAAGGGCAAGGGCTATGCGCCCGCCGAGGCCAGCGCCGACAAGTATCACGGCGTCGTCAAGTTCGACCCCGTCACCGGCCAGCAGGCCAAGGCGCCCGCCAATGCGCCGAGCTACACCGCCGTCTTCGGCAATGCGCTGATCAAGGCCGCGCGCGAGGATGACAAGATCGTCGCGGTGACGGCGGCGATGCCGTCGGGCACGGGCATCGACGCCTTCGGCAAGGAATTCCCGGCGCGGACCTTCGATGTCGGCATCGCCGAGCAGCATGCGGTGACCTTCGCCGCAGGTCTCGCGACCGAGGGCTACAAGCCGTTCTGCGCGATCTACTCCACCTTCCTCCAGCGCGCTTATGACCAGGTCGTCCATGACGTGGCGATCCAGAAGCTGCCCGTACGCTTCGCGCTCGACCGCGCCGGGCTGGTCGGCGCCGATGGTGCGACCCATGCCGGGGCTTTCGACATCGCCTATCTCGCCTGTCTGCCGGAGATGGTGGTCATGGCGGCCGCCGACGAGGCGGAACTGACGCATATGGTCGCCACAGCCGCCGCCTTCGACGAGGGGCCGATCGCCTTCCGCTATCCGCGCGGGGAAGGCGTCGGCGTCGAGATCCCCGATATCGGCGTGCCGCTCGAGATCGGTCGCGGGCGCATCGTGCGCGAGGGCTCGCGGGTCGCGCTGCTCTCGCTCGGAACGCGTCTCGCCGACTGCCTGCTGGCGGCCGAGCAACTCGGCCAGCGCGGGCTTTCGACCACCGTCGCCGATGCACGCTTCGCCAAGCCGCTCGACGAGGCGCTGATCCTGCGGCTCGCCCGCGAGCACGAGATCCTCGTCACCGTCGAGGAAGGCTCGGTCGGCGGCTTCGGCGCGCATGTGCTGCATCTGCTCGCCCGCAGCGGCGCGCTCGACGGCGGGCTCAAGGTGCGGACGCTGACCTTGCCGGACCTCTATCAGGAGCACGACAAGCCCGAGGCGATGTACGCCGCCGCGGGGCTCGACGCCGCCGGCATCGTCCGCACGGTCGAAGGCGCGCTCGGGGTGCCGAGCGCCATCAAGCGGGCCTGAGCCTGCCCGGAAGGGTGGTTGCATGAAGCTTCGGGCAGACCAGTTGCTCGTCGAACGCGGGCTGTGCGAGAGCCGCGCCCGAGCCCAGGCCGCCATCGCCGCCGGTCTCGTCACCGCCGATGGAGATCGCGTCCGCAAAGCGTCCCAGATGCTGGCTCAGAGCGCGGTGCTGAGCGCGCAGGCGCCGCATCCTTACGTCTCGCGCGGCGGGCTGAAGCTCGCCGAGGCGCTCGACCTGTTCGGCTACGACCCGTCCGGCCGCGTCTGCCTCGATGTCGGGGCCTCGACGGGCGGTTTCACCGACCTGCTGCTGAAGCGCGGCGCGCGCCATGTCGTCTCCGTCGATGTCGGCCGGGACCAGCTTCACGCTTCACTACGCGGCGATCCGCGCGTCACGAGCCTGGAAGCCTGCGACATCCGCAGCCTGACGCCCGCCGATCTGCCGGAAGAACCGACGCTCGCCGCCATCGATGTCAGCTTCATCTCGCTGCGCCTCGTCCTGCCCGCCGTGGCAGGTCTGCTGGCCCCGGACGCGCAGATCGCGGCGCTGATCAAGCCGCAGTTCGAGGCGGGGCGTGCGGCCCTGAAGAAGGGCATCGTGCGCGACGAGGCCGTCCATCAGGCGGTTTGCGCCGATGTGGCAATCCTGCTGGGCGAGCTCGGTTTCGCCGTGCAGGCGCCCATCCCTTCGCCGATCGAGGGTGGCGACGGCAACCGGGAATTCCTGATCGGCGGGCAGCGGGCCGGCTGATCAGCCACGAAACAGGGCGTCGACCTCGGCCTGCAGCGCACGGCTCTCGAGCGCACCGATGTCGATCGTGCCGTTGGCATTGATGAAATGGGTGGCGCGGCCGATCTGCCGCCGCAGCGCATCGCCCGCGACATCGGCGATGGTCGCCGGATCGAGGCCTTCCTGCCGGTCGGCCAGCAGCGCGGTCGCGGTCGTCACGAGCCGGGTCATCGCCAGGCAGAGATTCTCGAACCCTTCCCGGCGGGCGGGCGGCAGGGCGTCATAGGCGGCGATCGCCGATGGCGCGCAGCGCAAGGGCGACGTCGCGAAATGGTCGCGGTAGCTCACCGGGCGCCAGGCCTGAAGATCCGCCACGATGTCGCGATCCTCGGCGGCCATTCCGATCAGCATGAGGGCTTCGGCATAGAGATTGAGGAAGTCGGTCGAGAGGCGCGGCCCCCCGGGCGTCTCGCCCCCGCCATCGCCTCCACCAGCCAGCGCCTTGATCGCGGAGACGGTCATCATGAACCCCAAACCGCCGGGACTATGCTGCGCCAAACCCAAACAAAGTATTGATCGCGCCCGCGGGGAGGGCCACATCGGGGGCATGTGCGGTCGCTACGCCATCACCCTGCCCCCGACCGCGATGCGGTCCCTGTTCGGCTATCCCGAGCAGCCGAACTTTCCGCCCCGCTACAACATCGCGCCGACGCAGCCCGTGCCGGTGGTGCGTCAGCACGAGGGCGACAGACAGTTCATGCTGATGCGCTGGGGGTTCATTCCCGGCTGGGTCAAGGACCCCAGGGACTTCCCGCTCGTCATCAACATCCGTGGCGAAAGCGCCGCCACCAAGCCCTCCTTCCGTGCGGCGCTGACCCGGCGGCGATGCCTGATGCCGGCCGACGGATTCTATGAATGGCACCGTCTCGGCCAGGGCCGGCAGGCCGAGAGCCGCGCCTATCTGTTCCGGCGGCCCGACCGCGGGCTCTTCGCCTTCGCGGCGCTGTGGGAGACCTGGCATTCGCAGGACGGCTCGGAGATCGACACCGTCGCGCTGGTCAACGGACCAGCGAACGGGCTGATGTCGGCGATCCATGATCGCTGCCCGGTGATCCTCGATCCGCGCGATTTCGACTGTTGGCTCGACCCCGCCGCCGAAGCCCATGCCTACAATGCGCTGCAGCGGCCGCCGCCGGAGAATCTGCTGGAGATGATGCGGATCGGCAGCGCCGTGAACAAGGTGGCGAACGACGGCCCGGAGGTTCAGGTGCCGTTCGACCCGGCGACGGCGGAGGCGCCCAAGGCGGCGGCCGTTGCCGCCAGAGCCAAACCGGTGGCGCGTGCCAGGGATGACGGTCAGGGCAGCCTGTTCTGACGCAGGCTTGCCGTTCCAACAGTGGTGGCGCTTTCCCGCCCGAACTGTTGGAACTCACATGGCCAGCACGGCGCCGGGGTTCAGGATGCCCTGGGGGTCGAGCGTCGCCTTCAGCGTCTTCATCAGGGCGAGTTCGACCGGATCCTTGACGCCGGGCAGCAGGTCGCGCTTCAGGCGGCCGATGCCATGCTCGGCCGAGATCGATCCGTGCATCTCGCTGACGATGGCGTGGACCGCCGTGTTCATCTCTTCCCAGCGCGCGATGAAGCCGGCCTTGTCGGCGCCGACGGGCTGGCTGACGTTGAAGTGGATGTTGCCGTCGCCCATATGGCCGAAGGGCAGCGGCCGGCAGCCCGGCACCATCGCCGTGACGGCCTGAGAAGCGCGGGCGATGAAGGCCGGCACGGCATGCAGCGGCACCGAGACGTCGTGCTTGATCGAGCCGCCCTCATGGGCCTGCACCTCGGAGAGCATCTCGCGCAGCTTCCAGAAGTCGGCGCGCTGGGAGAGCGAGCCGGCGAGCGCGGCATCGGTGACCAGCCCGTTCTCCAGAGCATCGCCGAGGAAGGCCTCGACCGCCTCGTCGAGCCCCGTCGCGGACTGGGCCGAGACCTCCATCAGCACGTACCAGGGCGACGGCTCCGAGAGCGGGTCGCGCGCGCCGGCGGCGTGGCGCAGGACGAAGTCGACGCCCAGCCGCGACATCAGCTCGAAGGTGGTGAGCGTGCCGCCGGCACCGGCCTTGGCGGCGTTGAGCAGCGAAAGCGCGGCTTCAGGGTCGGGCACGGCGAGGAAGGCGGTGGCGCGCGCGGCCGGCTGCGGGAACAGCTTCAGCACGGCGGCGGTGATGATGCCGAGCGTGCCCTCGGCGCCGATGAAGAGGTTCTTCAAATCGTAGCCGGTGTTGTCCTTGCGGAGCTGGCGCAGGCCGTCCCAGATCCGCCCGTCGGCGAGCACGACCTCGAGGCCCATGCAGAGCTCGCGGGCATTGCCATAGGCGAGCACCGCCGTGCCGCCGGCATTGGTCGAGAGATTGCCGCCGATCGTGCAGGAGCCTTCCGAGGCCAGCGAGAGCGGGAACAGGCGCCCGGCCGCTTCCGCCGCTTCCTGCGCCTTCTGCAGCGTCAGGCCGGCCTCCACCGTCATCGTGTCGCTGTCGGTGTCGATGCTGCGGATGCGGTCCATGCGCTGCAGCGAGAGCACGATCTCGCGGCCCTCGGCGATCGGGATCTGGCCGCCGACGAGGCCGGTGTTGCCGCCCTGGGGCACGAGGCGCGTGCCGGTGCGGGCGGCGAGCTTGACGATCGCGGAAACCTCCTCAGTCGAGCCCGGCCGCACGATCGCCTGTGCCTTGCCGCGGAACAGATCCCGCCATTCCTTGAGATAGGGCACCATCGCGTCGGCATCGGTGACGATGTTCTTCGCGCCGACGATCGCGGCCATGTCGTCGAGGATGGATGCGCTCACGGATGCCTCCGGGTCTCAGCTCTTCTTGGCGCGCCGGAACACGCCGACGAGCTCGATATGGGCGGAATAGCGGAACTGGTCGACCGGCGTCACACCCTCCAGCGCATATCCGCCCGCGATCAGGATCGCGGCGTCGCGCGCGAAGCTGCCGGCGTCGCAGGAGACATAGATCACGGTCGGGGTCTTCGCCGCCGCCAGCCGCCGCGCTTGGGCCTCGGCGCCGGCGCGCGGCGGGTCGAGGATGACGGCGTCGAAGCCGTTCAACTCGTGCTCCAGCAGCGGGCGGCGGAAGAGGTCGCGCACTTCGCTCGCGATCGGCTTCAGACCCTGCGTCGTGCTGGCGGCGCGCGTCAGGGCCAGGATCGCGGCCTTGTCGCTCTCGACGGCCAGCACCTGCGCGCGCTCGGCGAGGCGGAAGGCGATCGGCCCGCAACCGGCGAAGAGATCGGCGACGCGCTTGGCCTTGGCGGGCAGCGCGGCCAGCACCAGCGCGCCGATCGCCTCCTCGCCCGCCACTGTGGCCTGGAGAAAGCCGCCGGGCGCGGGCGCGACCATCGCCTTGCCCATGCGCTGCTGCGGCGGGCGGCGCTCGACGACGATCTCGCCATGCATGGAGAGCCGCGCCAGATCGAGGCGCTCGGCGGCTTCCGTCAGGGAGAGCCTGAGCTTCTCGCCGGCCGGGCCATGGCCGCGAATGTCGATGTCGAGCCCGGCTTCCGAGGCCGTGACCTGGATGTCGAGCGGCTTGTTGGAGCCCCCGAGCCGGTTGGCGACGAGTTGGGCCGCCGCCGGCGCGCGCGCCAGCCCCGGCGCCAGCACCGGGCAGGCCGGCACGGCGACGAGATCATGGCTGCGCGCGACCATGAAGCCGACGAGCATGCCGGGGCCTTCGCGCCTTGCGTGGAAGGTGACGCGGCGGCGGCCGGCGCCATGCGCGTCGACGATGTCCGCGACGGAGGCGGCGATCCCGGCCCGCTCCAGCACGGTCTCGACCTGGCGCCGCTTCCATTCGCGATACAGGCTCTCCGACATGTGCTGGGCGGCGCAGCCGCCGCAGCGGGTGAAGAGCGGGCAGATCGGCGCGATGCGCGATTCGGCGGGGGTGATGATCTCGACCAGCTGGGCGCGCTCGCCGTCGCGCACCGCGCGCACGGTCTCGCCGGGCAGCGCATAGGGCACGAAGACATCGCCACTGGGGGTCTGCGCGATGCCGTCGCCCCGCAGCCCGAGGCGGCCAACAGAGAGGATCTCGTTCATCGCGAGCGTCATCGGGGGCAAATCGTCTCCGGCGACGGCCATCGCCGATCGCCCTGTTTCGTTCGGGGGCCGAGCGGTGCGGGGCTGTCGACCCGTCCGCCGCTTTCGCCTATCAGGTTGGGAGCAAACAGGGAAATCCGGATATGGCGAGCCGCGACGGCGTCATCGAAGCGATCGGCAACACGCCTCTCATCAGGCTGAAGCGGGCCTCCGAGCAGACCGGCTGCACCATCCTCGGCAAGGCCGAGTTCATGAACCCCGGCCAGTCGGTCAAGGACCGCGCCGCGCTCGCCATCATCCGCGACGCCGAGGCGAAGGGGCAGCTGCGGCCCGGCGGCGTCATCGTCGAGGGCACGGCCGGCAACACCGGCATCGGCATCGCGCTCGTCGGCAATGCGCTGGGCTATCGCTCCGTGATCGTGATCCCGGAGACGCAGAGCCAGGAGAAGAAGGACATGCTGCGGCTGGCCGGCGCGACGCTCGTCGAGGTGCCGGCCGTCGGCTACGTCAACCCGAACAATTATGTGAAGGTTTCGGGCCGGCTCGCCGCGGAACTGGCCAAGACCGAGCCCAATGGCGCGATCTGGGCCAACCAGTTCGACAACACCGCCAACCGCCAGGGCCATATCGAGACGACAGGCCCCGAGATCTGGGCGCAGACGCAGGGCAAGGTCGACGGCTTCATCTGCGCGGTTGGCACCGGCGGCACGCTGGCGGGCACCGGCATCGCGCTGAAGCGCTTCAACCCGAAGATCACGATCGGGCTCGCCGATCCGATGGGTGCGGCGCTTCACTCGTTCTACACGACCGGCGAGCTCAAGTCGGAAGGCTCCTCGATCACCGAGGGGATCGGCCAGGGCCGCATCACCGCCAATCTGGTGGATGCGCCGATCGATGTCTCCTTCCAGATCCCGGATTCGGAGGCGATCCCGATCGTGTTCGACCTGCTCGAGCATGAGGGGCTGTGCCTGGGCGGCTCGTCGGGCGTCAATGTCGCGGGCGCGATGCGGCTCGCCCGGCAACTCGGCTCCGGCCACACCATCGTGACGATCCTCTGCGACTACGGCACACGCTACCAGTCGAAGCTGTTCAATCCCGCGTTCCTGCGCTCCAAGGGCCTGCCGGTGCCGGGCTGGCTGGAGCGCGACGCCGGCGCGCTGAAAGATGTGGTGGCGCGCGTGATGGCGTGAGCCGGCGATGCCGCTCGACCCCACCTCACCTCTCGCGCGCCTGCTCGACGCGCCGATGCGGCCCGGCCGCGTCGTCTGGATCGGCCTGCGACCGGCGCGGCGGGCGCCCATGCTGGCTGTCGAATCCGTGCAGCTCGACGCCGAGAACGGGCTGAGCGGGGATCACTATAGCAGCCGCACCGGCGGCGCCCGCCATGTCACGCTGATCCAGGCCGAGCATCTCGCCGCCATCGCCTCGCATCTCGGCCGCGATGCGCTCGCGCCCGAATGTCTCCGGCGCAATATCGTCGTCGCGGGGATCAACCTCGCGGCCCTCAAGGGCCGCCGTTTCCGACTCGGCACCGCGCGGCTGGAGGCGACCGGCGAGTGCCACCCCTGTTCGCGGATGGAGGAGATGCTGGGCCCGGGCGGCTACAACGCGGTCCGCGGCCATGGCGGGATCACCGCGCGCGTGCTGGAGGCCGGCACCGCCCGACGCGGGGACGCGCTGGAGCGCGAAGCCACCGCCTGAGATGTGAGGGCCCTCGGCATACAGGAAAGGACGGACTCTCCCCGATCGGATTAACGCAAAATAGGGTCTTATGCCGTAACGTCATGAAACGACGGCCGTGAACCGGCGCGTTTCAGGCATCACAAATGGGTTTTCTCCGCTACGCAGACTTCAGGATCAGCCGGAAGCTCCTCTGCCTGTTGCTGCTGGTGGCGGTCCCCTTCGGACTGATGACCTATTCCTATGTCGATCAGGCCAACAAGGACATCAGCTTCGCCAGCCGCGAGTTGGACGGCGTCCGCTATCTGCAGGCCCTGACGCCGCTTCTGTCGGACCTATCGCGGGTCGCCACCGGCCTTCCGCCCGAGACGATCGCGGCCCTCGAGCCCGTCCGGGCGCGCTATGACGGGGTCTTCGGGTCGGCCGATGCCGTCGACAACTTCCTGCTGGCCGCCAGGCGGCCCGATGCCGTGCAGGCCTTCGAGCAGGCGCAGATCGCCCTGGTGAAGATCGCCGACGGCTCCTACCTGACGCTCGATCCCAAGCTCGACAGCTACTATCTGATGAATCTGGTGAGCGTCGTGCTGCCGGAGGCCGCCACCGCCACGGCCGCCCTGCGGCGGGCTCTGGAGCCCTTCCGGAGTGGCTTTGGCACGCGCAGCGATGTCGCGATCCTCGTCTCGACCGTCAGCCGCTTCGATCGGGTCCGCGATGCGGTCCAGAACACCATCGCCTCGGCGATCGGGGGCAATCCCGATAGGCGTGTTCTGGCCCAACTCGGCGATGCCCCGGTGGCGCTGCTTCAGGCCAGCCATGCCGTCAGCAGCGCGAGCGCCCGCATCGTCATGGAGCAAGACAGCGCGCCGCTGGTGCGCCTCGTCACGAACGCCGAGAGCGCGATCGAGCGCCAGTTCAGTGCGGCGGCGGCCCTGACCCGCGTCGCCGAGACGAGCCTCGCGGGCCTGCTGAGCGACCGGGTCGCGCTCCACCAGGGCGAGCTGAGAACGAAGCTCGGCCTGCAGCTGGCCTTCTTCGTCGCCATCATCCTCCTGACCATGGCGGCGGCGAGCAGCCTCGCCAAGCCGCTTGTGGCGCTGTCGCGCGAGGTCGCCCGTGTCTCCGCCGGCCAGCGGCAGACGGCGATCAGCGGCTGCGACCGGTCGGACGAGATCGGCGACATCGCCCGCGCGATCGAGGATTTCCGCCTGCAGCTGATCGCCGCCGATGCGGCCCGACAGGAAATGGCCGCCATCGACGAGCGCAACGCACAGCAGCGCTGCCTGCTTCTGCGCGAGGTGGCGAGCCGCTTCCAGGGGGCAGCGGGCGACATCGTCGCCAGCGTCGCGGCAGCCTCGATGCAGCTCGAGGCCGCCGCGGACGACATGTCGGCCACGGCCGGGCGCTCCCAGACCCGCTCCGAACTCGCCGGCGTCGCGGCACAGGAGGCGTCGGGCCACGTGACCTCGATGGCCGTCGCCGCCGAAGAAATCGCGATGGCCGTCAACGAGATCCGCCGGCAGCTCGACGAATCCAGCCGCTTCGCGCGCAGTGCAGTCGATCACACGCGGCTGACCGACGAGCGGATGGCCGCGCTGTCGACCGCCGCCGACCGGATCGGCTCGGTGCTGAGCGTGATCTCCGAGATCGCTCAGCAGACCAATTTGCTCGCGCTGAACGCCACGATCGAGGCTGCGCGCGCTGGCGATTCAGGGCGCGGCTTCGCCGTCGTCGCCGCCGAAGTGAAGGCTCTGGCCGGCCAGACCGCCGCCGCCACGCATGACATCGCCAAGCTCGTCGGCGACATGCAGGGCGCGACGCGCAGCTCCGTCGAGTCGATCGGGCAGGTCAGCACCACCATCGGGAAGATGTCGGACATCTCGACCGCCATGGCCGCCGCCTTCGTTGAGCAAACCGCGATCATCCAGGAGATTTCGAGTAACGCCCAGCGCACCGCGCATCTGACGGCCGAGGTCGCCCACACCATCGACGAGGTCAATGGCGGCGCAAAACTGACCACGGACGCGGCAGCCCAGGTCCATATCTCGGCGCACCAACTGACCGAGCAGAGCCAGCGGCTGGCCAGCGAGGTCGAGCGACTGATGACGACGCTCGCCGCCTGATTCCGGGCAAAGCCCGAGCCTGAGACGGCCCCCGCGCGTGGTGATTCCCGTGAGCTTGAACCCCCTCTAGCGGTGGTACAGCGGCGCACGAGGCCGGGCGCGGGCGGGCTCTACCGGCGACGCGAAGATCGCGACGGCCCTGGGATGGACCTTGAAGAGGGCCGGCGTCGCCGTGACGATCTCGCCATCCGCATTCACCGGCCTGGGCTTGCGCGTCTCGATCGTGAACTCGGTGGATTTGGCGGTGCGGACCTCCTGCCAGGCGCCATGCGTGCCCGAGCGGAAGGAGCGTACCATGAGGGCAAGCTTCCAGACGTTTTTGAGTTCGAGACTGTAGAGGTCGAGCGAACCGTCGTCGATCTCGGCGTCCTGCTCGATCACGTTGCCGCCGCCATAATGGCGCCCGTTGCCGATCGCGATCTGATAGGTCTCGACCCGGGTCGCACGCCCTCTCTCGACGATCGTGGCGCCGAAGACCGAGGCCCGCGTCAGCACCTTCAACGCCGCCAGGGCATAACCGACCCGCCCGAAGCGCTTCTTCAGTGCAGGGTCGAGCCCCTGCGCGAGTTCGCTGCTCAGCCCGATGCTCGCGACGTTGAAGAAAGCGTGGCCGTTGACGGTGCCGACATCGACGAGGCGGGTCGCGCCGGCGGCGATCACGCCCGCCGCCTCAGCCGGATCGAGGGGCAGGTCGAGCGTGCGAGCCAGATCATTGGCCGTGCCCATCGGGATGATACCGAGCGGCAGGCCGCTCTCCATGACGGCCAGCGCCGACGACGAGACCGAGCCATCCCCGCCGCAGACAATGATGAGATCGGCCGTTTCCCGCAGGCGCACGATGTCACGCGCGATCTCCGGCAGGTGCTCGAAGGTTTCGAGGGTCGTCTCGATTCCGCCCTGCTCCAGTCGCCGCAGCACTTGGTCGAGCGGCTCGCCGCCGCGGCGCGACTTCGGATTGCGCAGCAGCAGGGCGCGGCGTGGGGGCAAGGTCGTCATTCCATCCACTCGGTGGTGCAGGGCACCGCAGGTGGGCGAGGTTTTGCGGCTTTTCAAGCAGCCAGCCGCTTTGGCTGCGGCTCAAGGGAGCTTCCGGCATGTGACGAAGCCCCCCGCCGGCGCCACGGCCGCAGCCAAGGGCGAGAGGGCTGCGGAGGGCACTATGCGGCCCCCCGCTATTGTCGGTGCCGTCAGCTCGGCGTGCTCCAGAAGCCGGCCTGGTAGTCGCGGTCCGAGACTTTCTCGGTCTCGTCCTGCTCTGCAGTTGCGGGCTCGTGGTCGGGACGATCGTGCTTGTCTTCGAGCACGGGCTCTCCGTCATGCCGTTCCAGCATCGTCGCTCCTTTCGTGGGTTGGGAGGGTTGCGGTGGCAACCTCGAAATAGGCCGGAATGCTGCAACGCACAAGACAGCTGGAGGTTTCCGTTTAGGCGCGCCACGACCCAAGCGGGCGACGATTAACCCGCCTGCAGCGGCCAGACGAGCAGGATCATCGGAACCGCCACCGCGAGCACGAGCAGCGACAGCGGCGCACCCAGCCTGGGGTAGTCACTGAACCTGTAGCCGCCCGGGCCCATCACCAGCGTATTGCACTGGTGGCCGATCGGCGTGAGGAAGTCGCAGGCCGCGCCGATCGCGACCGCCATCAGGAAGGCGTCCGGATTATAGCCGAGCTTGGCGGCGAAGCCGGCTCCGATCGGCGCCATCACCAGCACGGTCGCAGCGTTGTTGAGGAAGGGCGTCACCGCCATCGCCGCCGCAAGCATCAGCGCGACCGAGGCCCAGCCCGGCATGCCCGAGCCAACCTGCGCCAGCCAGCCGGCGAAGACGTCCGTCGCGCCGGTGGATCGCAGCGTGTCGCTGACCGGGATCAGCGCCGCCAGCATCAGTAGGATCGGGGCGTCGATGCTGCTATAGGCGTCGCGCAGCGGCAGGCAGCGCAGGGCGATCAGCAGCACCGCGGCGGCGAAGAAGGTCAGCGGCACGGGGGCGAGGCCGAAGGCGAGCGTGACCACCGCGGCCAGCACGATCGAGACGGTCATCACCGCCTTGCGCGTCGAGCCGAGCGAGACGACACGGTCGGCCAGCGGCAGCAGGCCCAATTCCATGAGCTTTTCCGGCAGTTGCTTCTCGTCGCCCTGGATCACGACGATGTCGCCGGCCCGCAGGCGGATATCGCGCAGGCGCTGGGTAAAGCGCTCGCCGGCGCGGCTGATCGCAATCAGGTTGACGCCGAAGCGCGCGTGCAGCCCCATATCGCCGGCCGACTGCCCGATCAGCACGGAATCAGGGCCGATGATCGCCTCGCTGACCTGGTCGGGGTCGAGCGCGTCCTCCTTCTGCGTCGGGCGATGCTGACCGTCGAGATCGAGTTCACCCTCGGCCACCACCCGCTCCAGAACCGCCGCATCGCCACGCAACAGCAGCGTGTCGCCCGCCTTGAGGCTGGCATCCGGCAAAGGCGCCTGCATGCGGCGTTCGTCGCGCAGGATTGCCACGATCTGCAGCTCGCCGTCGCCGATGGCCTTGAGATCGGCGACCGTCTTGCCCGCGAGCGCCGATTTGGGGCCGATCTCGGCCTCGGTGACGTAGTCCTTGATGTCGATGGCCTGGTCGAGCGAGACCGCCCCGCGCCGGTCCTGCGGCAGCAGGCGGTAGCCGACGGCGAGGAAGGCGCAGCCGGCGAGCGCGACGACGATGCCGACAGGCGTGAAGTCGAACATCGAGAAAGGCTGGCCGCCGAGTTCGGCGCGGACACGGGCGACGATGACGTTCGGCGAGGTTCCGACGAGGGTGACGATGCCACCCAGCAGCGAGGCGAAGGCCATCGGCATCAGGAACACCGAGGGCGAGCGCCCCCCTTTGCGAGCGAGCTGATAGGCGATCGGCAGCATCATGGCGAGCGCGCCGATGTTCTTGATGATCGCCGACATCACCGCGACGACCACGACGAGCAGCACCACCTGGGCCTGGGTCGAGCCCAGCACCGGCATGACGCGCGCCAGGGCGCGTTCGATCACCCGAGACCGTGCGACGGCGGCGCTCAGGACGAGCGCGCTGCCGACGATGATGACGATGTCGTCGGAGAAGCCCTTGAAGGCCTCGCCGGCCGGAACAATGCCGATGGCGACGCCGGCCAGCAGCGCCAGCATGGCGACGATGTCATAGCGCAGACGCCCCCACAGAAAGGCGGCCATCATCACCGCCACCAGCGAGACGGAGAGCAATTGGGGGGTGGTCATCGACGTCGGCTCGCCTCATCCAGCGTCGCGGGAGGCCGCGCCGTCATATCCTGCCCGCATCGGCTCTCCCGGAAGCCGGTGCCCGACATCCGGGCCGATGCGCTAAAGCCACTTCTTCCAGCGGAAGAACAGGTAGGGCAGCACGGCGAAGAGGATCATCAGCCCGATCGCCATGGGGTAGCCCCACTGCCACTCCAACTCCGGCATCGTCTTGAAGTTCATGCCGTAGATCGAAGCGATCAGCGTCGGTGGCATCAGGGCCACAGAGACGACCGAGAACAGCTTGATGATCTTGTTCTGCTCGATCGAGACCAGGCCCAGCGTCGCGTCGAGCATGAACTGCAGTTTGTTCGACAGGAAGGTCGCGTGTTCCTCGATCGCCTGCACGTCGCGAACGGCAGCGCGCCATTCGGCCGAGAAGCCGGTCTGCGTCTTTTTCGGCCGCGTGTAGTTGGCCGAGAGGAAGAGCAGCACACGCTCGACCGAGACCATGCTCTCGCGAACATTGGAAATGATGTGCTCGTACTGGCCGATCTTCTGGATCACCGCCTGATAGGCGCTGCCCTGCTCGACGTCCTGGCCGCGGCCGGCGAAGATCCGGCGGGAGGCGTCGTCGATCCGGTCGCCGACGCCGCGCAGAACCTCGGCCGCGCGGTCCACGATCGCCTCGATCAGCCCGTCCAAAACCGCCTCGGGCTGCATGCCGCACCCGCCGGGCTTTGTGGCGCGGTTGAGGAAGATGTTGAAGGCGCCGGGCTCGTCATAGCGCACCGTCACCAGCGCCTTGTCGGTGAGGATGAAGGTGACGTCGGCGAGCTTGGGAACGATGGTCTCCGACTGGCAGATGATGCGCGCGGTCATGTAATGCGCACCGTTCTCCGTATAGATGATCTCGGAAGGCTCGAGATCGTGCATTTCCTCGCGCGTCGGAATCGAGACGCCGAGATATCTCTCGACCCGGGCATCCTCCCCCGCCGTCGGATTGAGCAGGTCGATCCAGAGCGAGTCGGGCGGGAAGGCTTCGTCGGCCGCAACGGTGCGCGGCAGGAGCTTGTCGCGCGACTGCGGGCAGATGCCGTGGATCAGGAGCATGGGCGGACCTTCGGGCGGCGCTGATGGCAGGCTGAGCACGGCAGGAAGCCTTATCCGCAGCCCGTGTCAAACCGCCATGGGACGCGCCTCATGACCGCGCGGTGAAGCGCGGCAGCGTCGAGCCGTCCCCGCCGGTGAAGCCGTAAGGCCCGGCGAGAGGGCTCCGACCATGAACCGTTCAGGAGACTGCAACTGTAATTTATGCAAATGCGGCCATCATTTTTCTGGACGCCACAGATCTAATATCTTAATCGCAATATAATGAAAGTAGAGGCCAATCCATATCGCAATCAGCGTCCCCCAATTAAATATACCCTCGGGTGAATTTAATCTCTGAAAAACCGCGTAAGCGATTACGCCGATTGCAAATGCATTCAAAAAATTTGCAGACAATTTCAGTTGCTCATTGAATTTTTTCGCCTCTCGCTCGCCTGCGATCTCGACTTTCTGAGCAGAAGCGTAAGATATTTTGATCCACTGCCCTACCAATACGCCGCACAGTCCCCACCAAGACGCCTGCGCGTGACCGACCCAAATCGCTGTAGTTCTTAAGTAGGGCTCAACGAGACCGAAGAACGATATGAGAAACGTCATGCCCCACAAAAATCTAAAGCAGATGCCTGTCATAATACATCGCCCTGAACCTCGTATCGGGTAGGCTGACTACCATCCCGATCCGTGAAGCCATAGTGCCGCGCGAGATCGGCGACCGGCAGCACCTGGCCGGCATGGCGCGCGACCTCGACATCGGCCAGCAGCGCGGCCACGGCGCGGCCGGCATAGAGCGGCGTCTCGCTGTCCGCCTGCGCGAGACCGGCGTCGCGGACGCGCTCGGTCAGAACATGGCCAGGCGAGAGGCCGAGCGCGGTGACGCCGAAGGGTTTCAGCTCATGGCCCATCGCCAGCGTCAGGCGGTTCATCGCGGCCTGGGCGAGATCGTAGACGACATCACCGAGATAGCCGCCGGCGGTGTCGAAGCCCACGGTGACGATCAGCCCCTTGCGCGCCTGGACCATCGCGGGCGCCACCGCGCGGGCGAGCAGGAGCTGCGCATAGACGCCGCTCTCGAAACTCTGGCCGAGCCGCGCCACCGGCCTTCGCCAGAACGGCGCACCGAAGGCGGAGCCGTCCGGGTAGCGCTCGCCGTCATAGCCCTCATTGCCGCCCCAGACGGCATCGACGACCCCATCCAGCCGCCCGAAGCGGCGCAGGCACCAGGAGACGAGCTGGTCGACTTCCCGCTCCTGGGTATGGTCGCAGCGATAGGGATGGCCGCGCCCACCGGCGGCCTCGACCTCGCGCGCCGTGTCCTCGAAGGTCTCCTGGCGCTGGTCGGTGCGCGGCCCGGCCTCGCTCGAGCGGCCGGAGACGACGACGGTCGCGCCGGCTTCCCCGAGCGCCCTTGCGATGCCGCGCCCGAGCCCGCGCGAGGCGCCGGCGACGAGGCAGATGCGATTGGCGAGCGCACGCTCCGGCTCGCTCACGCCGCGAAGACCGCCGCCGCGTCCGCGATGGCGCCCGCGCCCTCCGTCACCGCGAGTTCCAGCGCGGGGGCTTCCGTCACCAGGATCTCGGCGAAGAAGCGGGCGGTGGCGAGATCGTCCGTCCCTTGCGCCCCGGCGCGGGTGGCGAGCGCCTTGCGGGCGAGGCCGGTGCCGCCCTGGGCCAAAGCGAAGAGCTTGAGATAGGGCGTCGCACCGGCCAGCACGGCCCCCTGATCGCTGCCCATGGTTGCCAGCATCCAGCGCGTCGCGCGCTCCAGCGCATCGACGGCGGCGCCGAGGCGGGCCGCACTGTGGCCGAAGCCCGGGGTGTTGGCCTGCTCGACCTCGCGCACGATGCCGCGCATCTCGGCGATCAGGTCGGCGACCGCCTGCCCGCCCGAGAGCGGCAGCTTGCGCAGCACGAGGTCGATCGCCTGGATGCCGTTGGTGCCCTCATAGATCGTGGCGATGCGGGCGTCGCGCAGATGCTGGGCGGCGCCGGTCTCCTCGACATATCCCATGCCGCCATGGACCTGGATGCCGGTGGAGGCGACCTCGACCCCGATATCGGTGGCATAGGCCTTGGCGACGGGGGTGAGGATCGCGGCGCGCTCGGCGGCGGCCTTGCGCGCGGCGGCGTCACCGGCGCGGTGGGAACGGTCGAGCGCCTCGGCCACCTGATAGGCGATGGCGCGGGCGCCTTGTGTCTTGGCGCGCATCTCCATCAGCATGCGCCGGACGTCGGGATGGACGAGGATCGGGCTCATCGGCGCCCCCTTGGGCGCATCGAGCGCCGTGCCCTGACGGCGCTCGCGGGCAAAATGCAGCGCCTGCTGATAGGCGCGCTCTGCGATGGCGACGCCCTGCAGGGCGACGTTGAGGCGGGCGTTGTTCATCATCGTGAACATGCAGGCCAGCCCGCGATTCTCCTCGCCGATCAGCCAGCCGATCGCGCCGCCCTTATCGCCATAGGCCATCGAGCAGGTCGGTGAGGCGTGGATGCCGAGCTTGTGCTCGATGCCGGAGCAGCGCAGGTCGTTATGCGCGCCGAGCGAGCCGTCGGCATTGACGAGATATTTCGGCACCAGGAAGAGCGAGATGCCGCGCGTGCCGGCCGGCGCATCCGGCAGGCGCGCCAGCACGAGATGCACGATGTTCTCGGTCAGGTCGTGCTCGCCATAGGTGATGTAGATCTTCTGGCCGGTGATCTTGTAGGTGCCGTCGCCGACCGGCTCGGCCTTGGCGCGCAGCGCATTGAGATCGGAGCCGGCCTGTGGCTCGGTCAGGTTCATCGTGCCCATCCACTCGCCGGAGACGAGCTTGGGCAGATAGGTCTCCTTGAGATGCTGCGAGCCATGGGCGTGCAGCGCCTCGATGGCGCCGACCGTCAGGAGCGGCCCGAGCGCGAAGGCAAAAGCCGCCGAGTTCCACATCTCGATGCAGGCCGATTGCAGCAGCGCCGGCAGCCCCTGGCCGCCATGCTCCGGCGGAGCCGGCAGCGCGTTCCAGCCCGCGCCGGCCCAGGCCGTGTAGGCGTCTTTCCAGCCAGGCGGGGTGATGACGGCGCCGTCCTTCAGAACCGAGCCATGCTTGTCGCCGACGCGGTTCAGCGGCGCGAGCACGTCGCCGGCGAATTTCGCGGCTTCGTCGAGCACCGCCTGGACCATGTCGGCGTCCAGTTCCGGCGCCAGCCCCTCGTCGATCAGCCGATCGAGGCCGGCGACATGACGCAGCGTGGCGAGAATGTCCTCGACCGGGGCACGATAGCTCATCTGATGTCTCCTCGCAGCCGGCCGTTCCGGCAGATAGCGGCCGGCCGTGCCTGTTCTGGCGCCCGCCCGGCAGGCGGCTCCGCATGGCGCGCGCCCGCTTTTGGCGTTGCCGCCATGGTAGCGAGGAACTATCCCCGAGGCCACGGTCGGCTTCGCCCCGCGACGCCTTCCGTTATAGTTTAGTTGTAAACCTTCTCGGGTCAATCGGGCCGCGTGCCCCGCCCATGGAGAGACAGTGACGCAGCCCTCGCCCGACCGACGCACCACCGAGCGGCTGCGCGCCGATCCCGCCGGGATCGCGCGGGCGGCGGAGCTGCTGCGCGAAGGCCGCCTCGTCGCGCTGCCGACCGAGACGGTCTACGGGCTCGCCGCCGACGCGACCTCGGGGACGGCCGTCGCCGGCATCTATGCCGCCAAGGAGCGGCCGAGCTTCAACCCGCTGATCGCGCATCTGCCGGATCTCGCCGCCGCCCGCCGGCAGGGCCTCTTCGACGCCAACGCGCTGGCGCTGGCGCGGGCCTTCTGGCCGGGGCCGCTGACGCTGGTGGTGCCGGTCTCCGCCGGTTGCACGGTCAGCGAGCTGGCGCGGGCAGGGCTCACCTCGGTCGCGCTGCGGGTACCGTCGCACCCGATCGCCCATGCGATCCTGCAAGCGGCGGGGCGCCCCATTGCGGCGCCCTCCGCCAACCGCTCGGGCCGCGTCAGCGCCACCAGCGCCGCCCATGTACTCGAAGATCTCGACGGCCGGATCGACGCGGTGCTGGACGCCGGCGCGACGGCGGTCGGCGTCGAATCGACCATCGTCTCCTGCCTGGACGGCGCACCCCGCCTGCTGCGGCCGGGCGGCGTGGCGCGCGCGGCGATCGAGGGCGTGATCGGGCGCTCCCTCGTGCTCGCGCGCGAGGCCGGCATGGCGCCGATTTCGCCGGGTCTGCTCGCTTCTCACTACGCACCTGCGGCCCGCATCAGGCTCCAAGCGGATGCTCCGCGCCCCGGCGAGGCCTGGCTCGGCTTCGGGCCCGACAGCGCGGAACGCCGGCCAGACGAACCGGCCCTCAACCTCAGCCCCGGCGGCGACCTCGCGGAAGCCGCCGCGAATCTGTTCGGGCATCTGCGGGCGCTCGATGCATTCGGCCCCGCCGTGATCGCCGTCGCGCCGATCCCCGATCACGGCCTGGGTGAGGCGATCAACGACCGGCTCCGGAGGGCCGCCGCGCCGCGGTAACTCTCGATCGCGGTCCGCTTGAGAAGGCCATGAAGCGCGACGCCTGCCGCCCCTCCACCCAGCTTGCGGTGGGGAGGGTTGGGGTGGGGGGCAGTTCCGCTCGGCGCAGCGATGCGGGACGGCGCTCCGGCTTTGCGGCCCCCCACCCCGGCCCTCCCCACCGCAAGCGGGGGAGGGAGAAGTGCCCCGCCGCGGTTCGCTCACGCTTGGCTCCTGTCGCCTGGGCCAGACCCCGCGTCTTGCACTTCCGCAAGATTTGCGCTTGCCTGCCGACCATCGGCAGGGGCCCGCCATGAACCTCCATCTCGCCTGGGACGATTTCCGGCTGGTCAAGGCCATCGCCGACCATCACGGGCTGACGGGGGCGGCGGCGGCGCTCGGCGTCAACCATTCCACCGTGTTCCGCCGCCTCGGCCAGATCGAGGAGCAGGTCGGGCTGCAGCTCTTCGAGCGGCGCAAGACCGGCTATGTCGCGACCGTCGCCGGCGTCGAGATGGCGATGCTCGCCGCCCGCGTCGAGGACGACGTCGCCGCCTTCAGCCGCCGGCTCGCGGGGCGCGACCTCGCCCCCTCCGGCGAATTGCGCATCACCACCACCGACACGCTCTATCTCAACCTTCTGCTGCCGATCTTCGCCGCCTTCCGCGCCCTCCATCCCGCGATCCGGCTCGACATCGTCATCGGCAACCAGGCGCTCAACCTGTCGAAGCGGGATGCGGACATCGCGATCCGCGCCAGCGACGCGCCGGGCGAGACCCTGGTCGGCCGGCGGCTGGCGACGCTGAACTGGGCGATCTATGGCAGCGCCCTCGGCGCGGCTCCGGCGGATGGACCCGAAGACCTCTTCGCGCGCGACTGGGTCGCGCTCGGCGATGCGCTCGGCCATGTCAAGGCGGCGCGCTATGTCCGCGAGAAGGTGGCGCCGGAGCGGATCGCGCTGAAGAGCTCGGCCGTGCTCGGCCTGGCCGAAGCCGTCGAGCAGGGCTTGGGCATCGGTCCCCTGCCCTGCTTCATCGCCGATCAGCGCCCCGCTCTGGTGCGGCTGCTGCCGCCCGACCCGGATTTCTCGACCGGCCTGTGGATCCTGACCCATCCCGACATCCGCAACGCCCCGCGCGTGCGCGCCTTCATGGACTATGTCGGCGGCGAACTGGCGAAGAAGCGCGGGCTGATCGAGGGGACGGGGTAGGTCAATCTCCCCGCTTCAGATCTCTATGCCTTCCGGGATCAGCGCCAGCCCCTTGGAATAAGCGTCCTTGAAGCGGTCGAGGCCATGGCTGCCGCCATTGACCAGCTTGCGCGCCAGCGCGAGATCGTCCGCCGCCAGAGCCGCGCGGATGTCGTCCTCCTTGTTGGCGAGGAATTGCGCGAGAATCTGCCCAGCGATGCGGGGCTGATTGGCCTGGGGAGGCTGGGCAACGAGATCGACGCCGATCTGCGTGCCGATGCGGGTGTAGTTGTCCCGGCCGGTGAGCTGGATAAAGCCACGCCCCTTGAACAGGGCGCCGTCCCCGGCCTGCGTGTTGCCCAGCTTCGTCCCCTTCGGCGTACCCGGCTCGTAGAGGTCGAACGGGGCCTTCTCGGTGTTGTACTTGCTCTTCATCTCGTCGATGGGCACGAAGCCTTCGGTCTCCGCCCGGATCGTCGCCAGCGCCATCAGCAGCATGGCGCGGTCGGCGAGACCGTAGGAGCGCAGCCCGGCCAGGACATGCGGCAGGTGCGTGCGGATGTTGGCCAGCGGCGTCGCCGGCACGAACAGCCGGGCGACCAGTTCCGGCGTCACCTGCGTGACCGCGGAGAGGCTCGACCAGCCGCCCGTTGCGACGCCGGCCGCAAGGACCGACTGCAGCGAGGCGATCTCCGTGCTCAGCTGGGACGTCTGCATGATCAGCCGGTCGGCCTGGTCGCTCTGCTGGGGCGGGGCGCCCGCAGGAGGGGTCCCCGTCGTACCGGTCGACGCCGCCGTGCCAGGAGGCGTCGTGCCAGGAGGCGCCGTGCCCGTGCCACCGGTGGTCCCCGGCGCGCCGGTGATCGCAGGCGCCTTTGAGATGAACCCTTCGATGAAGTCGGCGCCGGCATATCCGGCGGCGGCGAGCCCGAGGAGGACCTCGACCGTCGCGCCCGCTGCGCCGGTGAGCCTGTCCAAGCCGATCGCCAGCGCCGCCAGCACCCCGGCGATGAAGCCGATGATCAGGCTGATCACCAGGCGGCTGGCGAGAAAGGTCGTGGCCTGATCAGGGGACTGGGTGGCGTTGAAGTCGTGCAGCTTCTTCAGGCCGACGACGGTGCGCGCACCCTGCCCCACCATGCCCATCAGGCCCGCCAGAAGCAGGGCGCTCAACAAGACCGTCGGTTGCATGACCGTATCCCCCGGGGCAATGCCGCTGGGTCAATACAACCTATGGTTTAGTTGTCGTCAACTCTCTCGTTAAAAGACGGTTTCCCGCCTGCCTACCCCACCTCCACCACGACCCGCCCACGCACCTTGCCGTCGACGATGGCGCGGGCGGTTTCGATGACGTCGGTCAGCGGGATCCGCGTCGTCATCAGGGCGAGGCGGTCGCGGTCGAGGTCGGCCGCCAGGCGGGCCCAGGCCTCGAGCCGGCGTGGCTTCGGGCACATCACCGAATCGATGCCGAGCAGGGATACGCCGCGCAGGATGAAGGGCGCGACCGAGGCCGGCAGGTCCATGCCCTGCGCCAGGCCGCAGGCGGCGACGGCGCCGCCATATTTCGTCATGGACAGGAGGTTCGCCAGCGTGTGCGAGCCCACCGCGTCGACGCCCGCGATCCAGCGCTCCTTGCCGAGCGGGCGGCCGGGCGCCGACAACTCCGCGCGGTCGATGATCTCGGCAGCGCCGAGGCCTTTGAGGTAGTCGGCCTCCTCGGCCCGGCCGGTCGAGGCGACGACATGCCAGCCGGCCTCGGCCAGCAGCGCGACCGCGACCGAGCCGACGCCACCGGCGGCGCCCGTGACGACCACCGGGCCGTCGGCCGGCTTGAGCCCTTGCTTCTCCAGAGCCAGCACGCAGAGCATGGCCGTGTAGCCGGCGGTGCCGATCGCCATCGCCTCGTCGGGGTTGAGACCCGCCGGCAGCGGCACCAGCCAGTCGCCTTTCACCCGGCTCTTCTGGGCATAGGCGCCCAGATGCGTCTCGCCCGTGCCCCAGCCGTTCAGCACCACGAGATCGCCCGGCTTGAACTCCGGATGCTCAGAGGTCTCGACCCGGCCGGCGAAGTCGATGCCGGGGATCATCGGCCAGCGCCGGATGACGGGGGCGCGGCCGGTGATGGCGAGCCCGTCCTTGTAGTTCACCGTCGAATGGGTGACGCGGACGGTGACGTCGCCCGCCATCAGATCGCTCTCGGCGAACTCCGTGAAGGCGAGGTCGGGGCCAGTCTCGCCCTTGGTCGCGACGAGGGCCTTGAACGTGGACATGGGCGTTTCCTCCGGACTGTCGTGTCCGGCAGCAGATACGCAGCGCCGGCCGCGCGGCAACCCCGCGCGCCGTGCGCCTTTCGTCACGCCGGCTGCGGCACCGCGCGCTCGACCGGCTTCTCGACGATCGGCAGGTTGATCAGCGCCGAGACGATGCCGAGCGCGACCGACAGCCACCAGACGACGAGATAGGAGCCGAAGGCCTCATAGAGCAGCCCGCCGAGCCAGACGCCGAGGAATCCGCCGACCTGATGCGAGAAGAAGGCGAAGCCGTAGAGCATCGCCATGTACTTCGTGCCGAACATCAGCATGACCAGCGAGGAGGTCGGCGGCACGGTCGAGAGCCAGAACAGGCCGATGACGATGCCGAAACAGATCGCGGTCGCCGGGCTCGGCGGCAGCAGGATGAAGACGGCGATCGCCACCGAGCGGCCAAAATAGATCCAGGCCAGCAGATGGCGCTTGGGCATGCGCGTCGAGAGCCAGCCCGAGGAGAGCGAGCCCACCGCATTCGCGAGCCCGATCACGGCCAGCGTCCAGCCGCCGACCCAGGCCGCCAGGCCCATATCCTTGAGATAGGCCGGCATGTGGACAGTGATGAAGGCGAGCTGGAAGCCGCAGGTGAAGAAGCCGAGCACGAGCAGGACATAGCTGCGGTGCTTGAAGGCTTCCGCCAGAGCCTGCGCGATCGACTGGTTGGGCAGGTTGGCGGCAGACGCCTGGACCGCGCCGCCGAGCTTGCGCGTCGACAGGAAGATCGAGATCGGCAGGATCGGCAGCAGCGTCAGCGCGAAGACCATCAGCGCCTGGTTCCAGCCGATCTGCTCGATCAGGATGTTGCCGATCGGCGGATAGAGGAACTGGCCGAAGGAGCCGGCCGCCGTGCCGGCGCCGAACGCCATCGGCCGCCAGGATTCGGGCAGGAGCTTGCCGAAGGCGGCGAGCACGAGGTTGAAGGAACAGGCCGAGAGGCCGAAGCCGATCAGCACGCCGGCGCCGAAATGCAGCTGCAGCGGCGTGGTGGCGAGCGCCATCACGACGAGGCCCGCCGCATAGAGCAGCGCGCCGACGCAGAACACCTTGACGATGCCGAAGCGGTCGGCGATCGCGCCCGCAAACGGCGCGCCCAGCCCCCAGAGCAGGTTCTGGATGGCGAGCGCCAGGCCGAAGGTGTCGCGCCCCCAGCCGAACTCCACGGTCATCGGGATCTGGAACAGGCCGGCGCTGGCGCGCGGGCCGAAGGTGATCAGCGCGATCAGGCAGCCCGCCGCGACGATGATCTCAGGCGCATGGCTGCGCCCCGGGGCGGGGCTCGAGGCGACGCTCATGGACGAATTCTCCGGCAGGGACTGACGTGTGCCTGCACGATAACGCCGAACATGACGGCACGATAACGCGATTCCGTGGCATGGCGTATCACGCGGATGCATGGGAGGGCGCCGGTGTCGCGGGGGCGTCAGCCGCCACGGCACGAAGCGAAGACCTGTTCCCTCCCCCCGCTGGCGGTGGGGAGAAGGGCGCGGCCGCCCGACCGCACCTCACATCGCCGCCCCGCCGTTAACCCGCGCTCAACCCTACCGGGGTGATAACGAGATCATGCGAAAGCGCGCCGGTCGCGCGCCCGTCGCTGCCCTGGTGTTCGTGGTGGGTGTGCGGTTTTGAGTCATTTGCGGTTGCGGCGGCGGACCAGACGCATCGGATCGGTGGGGCTCAGATGGGCCCTGTCGACGGTCGCGCCCTGGGCCTTGTCGGCGGGGCTGCTGGTCTCCTTCACCGCCTCGGCCGGCCAGAACTTCAGCCTCGACACGCTGCCCACGACATCGCTCTTCCGCACGCTGCCGGGCCCGGTCTCGGAACTGGAAGAAGGCCCGTCGCTGCTCGTCGCGGCCAGCGCCTTCCGCCTGCCAGGCCTCTCGCTGAGCTCGACCATCCTGAAGGCGCATCTCTCCTTCGACGATCCCGAGCGGCGCTTCGTCATCGATCCGCGCCAGCCGCGCGAGGAGATGAAGCGCAGCGCCAAGGGCTTCCCCGAGGTCGACCGCACCGCCAAAGGCGATCCGCTGCCGCGCTTGAGGCCGGGCCTCTCGGCGCGGGGCCCCCGCGAGTTCGAGCAGGTCGTCTTCGGCGACACCCAGCCGGGGCTGATCTCGGGCGGCTTCTCGCTGGAAGCGATGCGCGAGGCGGAGGGCATCATCGGCCCGCCGGTCGGCTTCGAACCCCATTCCGACGAGCAGGGCCTGACCGACCCCGCCCTCTCCGATGCCTCGCCCGATGCGCTCGCGGCCTCGGGCGTCTCGCCCTATGGCAATGTCCCGCGCACGCTCGACGGCGCCACCCCCGGCGTCACCGCGCCGCTGGCGCAGAATTCGACGACGCCCTCCGTCAACTACAGCGTGACCACGCTGGTGCCGGCGCTGCTGCCGCCGGCGCCGGAGCCGCCGGGCCTGCTGGCGCGAGCCCCCTCTTCGTCGGCGCGGCGCGGCGCGCTGCCCGAGAGCGGCGCGCGCGAGATCTATACCGGGCTGATCCCCGCCGCCGACATGGCGCGCCAGCAGCGCTGCCTGGCGGAGGCCGTCTATTTCGAGGCGCGCTCGGAATCCGACGAGGGCCGCGCCGCGGTGGCGCAGGTCGTGCTCAACCGGGTCAAGAGCCCGCTCTACCCCGACAGCGTCTGCGGCGTGGTCTACCAGAACAGCCACCGCTACCTGGCCTGCCAGTTCACCTTCACCTGCGAGGGCAAGTCGCTGCGCATCACCGAGCCCGCCCCCTGGCGCGACGCGGTCCGCATCGCCCGCGAGGTCTATGAGGGCTCGACCTATCTCTCCGAAGTCGGCGCCTCGACCCACTACCACGCCCAATATGTCCGTCCCTACTGGGCCAAGAAGCTCAAGAAGATGGACACGATCGGCCAGCACATCTTCTACAAGCTGCGGCCCGGGCAGACGTGAGGGGTGAGCGAACAATCAAATGGCCACATATCTAATGGTTTGCTTTACCCGGCATCGGGCAACATCTGGGCAAGCGCCTGGCAGGCCGCAGCCGCAGACGCGAAGCCGGCCCCCAAGGCGTTAACCTTCGACTGCTTTCTGACCGTCGCCAGGAGATCGTACTCGCGCCCGGTAGGGTCGGTCTCGATTATGGCAGCGTAGTCGCCGCCATCAGCAGCGACCTTTCCGGCGGGTAGGGGCGGCACCTTAAGAATAGACGCCCACCACCATAGGGCCGCAGCTGCGAAGCCAGCTCCGATCGAAATCCAAGTGAAGATGTTCTTCATTGGTGGGCTTTCCCTGGATTTGCGATCATGAGGTCCCGCACCCGCTTCGTGTGCCCCGCGCCGCCCGCCTGGCAGCGCAGTTCGACCGTTTCGATCGGCGCCCGGACGAACAGCTCGCGCACCTCGGGCACGTCGTTCAACGACAGGATGAAGCGGCCTTGAAGGCGCTGTAAAGCGGCGCTGAGGCGTTCGAAGTCGGCGCGCTCGCATAATCCCCGGCCATAATAGTGCTCAGTGCCCCAATAGGGCGGGTCGAGATAGAACAGCGTCTTCGGCCGGTCCCAGCGCTGGCCGCCGAGAACTGATCTTGATCGGCAACGCTCCCTCCCCCCACCCGCCAATATGTCGCGGGCGGCTGCGTGGTGTTTGCCCACTGCGCCTCCTATCCTGCCGCAACGGAAATGGGGTGGGATGGATGATGCCGGATATGACGTCGCCGCTGAAGACCGAGATCGGCCGCATTCTGGCGTGGTCGCTGTTCCTGCCCGTGCTTTGTGCCTGGCCGTTCCTGTCGGCGATGCCGCTGTTCTCGCTCTGGGGCGGCGGGCATTCCGTCCTGTTCTTCTCGATCGAGGCGGTGATGCTGCTGTTCGGCTTCTGGCCGCTGCTGGCGCTGCTGGGCGTTGGCGCCGTGTTGCGCGTCGAGGGCACGCAGCGTCTGGGCGGCACGCGCAGCGAGCGCGGCCTGTGGCTGGGCGCCTATGCCACGCTCTGGACCGGGCTCTACCTGATCGTCGCCTTCGCGCGGCCCTGACGCGCGCGGCATCGCCCTTGCCACACGGAACAGCCCCGAAGACGGGGCGTTCAAGCGGTGTGGAGGGTCGCGTCATGCCCAAATACTTCATCACCAGCGACGACGGGTCCGGGCCGCGGCGGGAGCCTGAGCCGGTCGATTTTCCCGACGAGAAGGCCGCGACGGACGACGCCCAGACCTCGCTCGCGGATATGGCGGGCGAGATCCTGCCGGACGGCAAGCACGCCGCCTTCTCGATCAGGTTGAATGACGAAGCCGGCGCGGAGGTCTATCGCGCCTCGCTGACATTCGACGCCAGCACCGGCGAGGAGACACGGGCCGCCGCCGCGGAGGACGCGCGCGAGTGCGAGGCGGCGGCCGACTCGGTCGCGGCGCTGATCAAGAGCGATCCCTGAAGGGCGGCCGCTTCCGGCGGAAAGCCGCTCAAATGCCGGCGAATCGCTTTACGCGACGTCAAACTGCATGAACAGGTCTTTGGGCCGCGACGTGGTTAATTTTACCTTGTTTCGGCGTTTACCTTGCGTTCATCACTGTTTCCCGGCTTTCTCCGCCTCACAGAGCGGCGCCCGACGCCGCGGGTTCGGGGACAGGTTGTCGACCATGGCGAAGAAGTCTCTCACCGTTTCGGCTTTCGCGGCGTCCACCGTCACGGCGGCCCTGCTGCTCGGCGCCGGCGCCGCCCAGGCCGGCGGCTGCTACGGCTCCTCCTGCCGTCCCGCTCCCTGCCATGGCACGGCCTGCTACAACCTCGTCGAGACGCCGCCGGTCTACGGCTCCATTGCCGAGACGCAGGTCGCGCGCCCGGCCAAGACCCATCGCCGCATCGTGCCGGCGCAGTACGACTACGTCACCGAGAAGGTGATGATCCAGCCGGCCCGGCAGATTCCGCACCATGTCCCGGCGCAGTATTCGTCCATCCAGGAAAAGGTCCTGATCTCGCCCGGCGGCAAGCGCTGGGAGGTCACCACCGACGCCCATGGCCGCACCACCGGCTGCTGGGTATATGACAAGCCGCAATATGGCTACCGCCAGCGCACGGTCGAGGTTTCGCCGGCCCGGGTCGAGTACGAGACGGTTCCCGCCGTCTACACCCAGCGCCAGCGCAAGGTGATGGTGCGGCCGACGCAGGTCCTGCACGAGACCGTGCCGGCCGTCTATGAGACCCGCCATCGCAAGGTGCTGGTGAGCCCCGGCTCGAAGCACTGGCAGAGGGCCGGCTACTGAGTTTTCGATCGAGACGTATTGTTGACTGACTGCCTTTGACTACGGAAAAGACCACTCAACCCCGGCTTCGGCCGGGGTTTTTTTATGGGTTGCCCGTATTCGACGACACACCCTCCCCGTCATCCTGGACAAGCCGCGAAGCGGCGCAGGCCGGGATCCATCATAAGGCGCCGTCCTGCCCTGTGATGGATCCCGGTCGGCCTGCGGCCGCCCAGGATGACGGGGTGGTGGGGATGACGGGCAGCAGTGTGTGCCGTAGCAGCCGCGCGACGCCCTATCCCAGCCCGCCCATCAGCAGCGCGAGCACGCCGACGCCGAGGAAGAAGGCGAGCAGGCGGGCGGGCATGGCGACGAGCGCGCCCGGCGAGCGGCCGAGCGAAAGGCCGGCGACGATCTCGGTCAGGCCGAGCCCGAGCAGAACGAGGATGAAGGGCGGAAAGCCGGCGGAGGGTGCGAGCCCCCCGGCCTTGTAGACCAGGGCAACAAGGGCGCCGAGGGCCGCGCCGAACGCGACGAAGACAAGCTCGACGCGCGTGAACCGCATGAAGCGGCTCAGCGCCGGCGGAAGTTCTGGTTGCGCGGCGGGCCGCTGGGCGCGGGGCCGGCGGTCTTCTGGCGGAAGTTGATGCGGCCGCGATCGAGATCGTAAGGCGACATCTCGACGACGACGCGGTCGCCGGCGATGGTGCGGATGCGGTTCTTCTTCATCTTGCCGGCCGCATAGGCCAGGATGACGTGGTCGTTGTCGAGCTTGACCCGATAATTGCCGTCCGGCAGCACTTCGACCACCGTTCCGTCGAATTCGAGCAGTTCTTCTTTAGCCATTCTGTCGTCCTTCGTGTGCCCGTTGGCGCAGGGAATGGACCGGCCCCTCGAGGCCGGCCCGTCCCGGTTCTGGCTCGTCGCGCGTCAGTTCGCGCGCCGCCGGGCGCCGTTGGTGCGTGGTTGCTGTGTTCTTTGCTGCAAGAACGCGACGCCGCCAAGTCCTTCCTTGGCGGAACCGACGTCTTTTCGCGCAGCCGGCGCGTCCGTGCGCTGCGGCCGCTCGCTGCGGGGCGCGTCGGACCGCGGGCCGCCATGCGCCGGCTTCGCCGACTGCGGCCGGCCCGAGCGCTCGCCTTGCGGCCGGCCCTGATCACGACCGCCGCCGCCCTGCTGGCCACGTCCGCCGCGACCCTGGTTCTGGGGCGGCTTCTTGGGGGTGCGGCCGTCCCAATACGGCACCTCGCCCATGGGCGTGATGGCGATGCGGGTCAGCTTCTCGATGGCGGCGAGGTCGCCGCGCTCTTCGGGCGTGCAGAAGGCGATCGCCATGCCCGAGGCGCCGGCGCGCGCGGTGCGGCCGATGCGGTGGACATAGGTTTCGGCGACGTTGGGCAGGTCGAACTGCACGACATGGCTGATGCCGTCGACATCGATGCCGCGGGCGGCGATGTCGGTGGCGACGAGGATGCGCAGCTCGCCGTCACGGAAGGCGCCGAGCGCCCGCTCGCGCTGGCCCTGGCTCTTGTTGCCATGGATCGCGGCGGACTTGATGCCGGAAACTTCGAGCTGGCGGACGACCTTGTCGGCGCCGTGCTTGGTGCGGGTGAAGACGATGGCACGCTCCATCTCAGGCACGCTCAGGGTCTTCGCCAGCAGAGCCGGCTTCTCGCCGGGCGTGGTGAAGATGACGCGCTGGTCGATCTTCTCGGCGGTCGTGGCCACCGGCGCGACCGAGACCTCGACGGGATCGCTCAGATAGGCGCCAGCGATCTCGCGGATCGGCTTGGGCATCGTCGCCGAGAACAGCAGGGTCTGGCGCTTCTTCGGGATCAGCGTGGCGATCCGGCGCAGCGCATGGACGAAGCCGAGGTCGAGCATCTGGTCGGCCTCGTCGAGGACGAGATACTCGATCTCGCGCAGCGAGACGGCGCGCTGGTCGACCAGGTCGAGCAAGCGTCCGGGCGTCGCCACGAGGATGTCGACATGCTGGCCGAGCGCGCGGATCTGCTTGCCGACCGGCACGCCGCCGAAGACGACGGCCGACTTGACGGTGGTGAACTGGGCGTAGGCGCGGATCGAGGTCTCGATCTGGGCGGCGAGCTCACGCGTCGGCGAGAGGATCAGCGCGCGCACCTGGCGCGTTTCCATGCGGCGCGGCTGGCTGAGCAGCCTGTGGATCAGCGGCAGGGAGAAGGCGGCGGTCTTGCCGGTGCCGGTCTGGGCGGCGCCGAGGAGGTCGCGGCCCTGGAGGATGTGGGGGATGGCCTGGGCCTGGATCGGCGTCGGCGTGGTGTAACCTTCGGAAGCGAGCGCCTTGAGAAGCTGCTCGGCCAGGCCGAGGTCGGTAAATTGGGTCAAAACAGGTCTTTCCGGACGCCGCGACGCAAGGGGCACATGTGGGTCTCGGCTGTGCCGCCGGATTGCGCCCGGCCTTTGAATATTGAATCTGTCCCGCCGGCGAACCGCTAAGCCACAGCGCCGGAAGGTGTCGTGCGTGAACCAGGCCGGCGCTTGGCCGGCCTGGAGAGTCTGACTGCCTCAGGCGACGGCGAGGTTGCCGGCCGAGGACTTGCCGGTCTTGCGATCGGCGACGAGCTCGAACGACACGACCTGGCCTTCGACCAGCTCGCGCAGACCGGCGCGCTCGACGGCGGAGATGTGGACGAACACGTCCTGCCCGCCATTCTCAGGGGTGATGAAACCGTAGCCCTTGGTGGCGTTGAACCACTTGACGGTGCCCTTGTTCATATTGGTCGTCCTTACGTTTCAGATCCGCGTATATCGGGAAGACACGGCTGGGCGCGCGGACGCCTGCCATGGTCTCGTAGTCGATGTGTGGTGGATCTGAATCGTGCCCGCCGTCCGGAACGAACCGCGCGGAGGATGGCCAGAACCCGGCCGCATCTCGTCTTACATGGAGAGGCCTAGCACAAATTGCAACGCGGGTCCAGCGAGGGCTGGCCAAGGCAAAGGCGGCAGGCTCGCCGGAGCCCGCCGCCTTGCATCCTGCGTTGGTCAGGGCCCGGGCCCGCGACGACGTCAGACCGTTCCGCCGACCATCGGCAACTGGCGCGGGCGGCCCTTGCCGAGGCGGGCAAGCGCGTTGGCGACCGCCGGCCCGATCGGCGGCACGCCGGGCTCGCCGACGCCGGTCGGCTTCTCGCTCGACGCGATGATCGCGACCTCGACCTGCGGCATTTCCTCGAAGCGCAGCGAGCGATAGCTGTCGAAATTGGTCTGCACCGGCTTGCCCTTGTCGAGCGTGATCTCGCCATAGAGGGCATGGCCGAGGCCAAAGCCGATGCCGCCTTCCATCTGCGCGCGGATGACGTCGGGATTGACCGCAATGCCGCAATCGATCGCGCACCAGACCTTGTGAACCTTGGGCTCGCCATTCTGCCCCACTGAGACCTCGGCGATCTGCGCGACGAAGGAGCCGAAGCTCTCCGCCACCGCGACGCCGCGGGCCCGGCCATTGCCGGCGTCGGGGCCGGTCCATTTCGCCAGTTCCGCGACAGCCGTGAGCACGCCCGCCAGACGCGGCTCCTTGCCCATCAAAGCGAGACGGCCAGCGACAGGGTCCTGCCCCGCAGCCTGGAGCAGTTCGTCGACGAAGCACTCGACGGCATAGGCGGTGTGGGTGTGCCCGACCGAACGCCACCACAGGGTCGGAACGCCGACCTTCGCCGTGTGGACCTCGCAGCGGAAATCGGCGACCTCATAGGGCAGTTCGCTGGCGCCCTCGACCATGGTCGCGTCGATTCCGTTCTTCACCGTCATCGCCTCGAAGGGCGTCCCGAGGAAGAAGGACTGGCCGACGATGCTGTTGGTCCAGGCGGTGATCTTGCCGTCCTTCACCGCGCCACGCAGGCGGTGGACGAAGAGCGGGCGATAATGGCCGCCGGTCAGGTCGTCCTCACGGGTCCAGACCAGCTTGACCGGCCGGTTGGGGCCGATCGCCTTGGCGCACATGGCCAGTTCCGCCGCCAGATGCTGACTGACCTGGGCGCGCCGCCCGAAGGAGCCGCCGGCCAGCATGGTCTCGAGTTGCACCTTTTCGGGCGGCAGTCCGAGGATCGTGGCGATGGTCATGTGCTCGGTGGTCTGAAACTGACTGCCAAAGCGGGCGAGCGCGCCCTGCGCGTTCCATTCGAGATAGCCGTCGAGCGGCTCCATCGGCGCATGCGCCAGATAGGGGAAGACGTATTCAGCCTCGATCACCTTCTCGGCCCTGGCGAGCACGGCGTCCGCATCGCCATGGCGGCCTGCGATCGTGCCGGGCGTGCGGGCGAGCGCGCGGTATTCGGCGATGAGCTCGGCGCTGCCTCGGGTCTCGGCCCCGCTCTCGTCCCAGACGACCTTCAGCGCCTCGCGGCCCTTGAGCGCCGGCCACATGCCCTGCGCATAGACGGCGACGCCGAAGTCGATCTGCTTGACGTCGACGACGCCCCTGATCTTCAGGGCCTCGGTCGCATCGAAGCTCGCGACCTTGCCCCCGAAGCGGGGAGCACGGGCCACGACGACGGTCAGCATGTCCGGCGCGCTGATGTCGATGGTGAACTGCGCCTTGCCGCGGGCCTTGTCGGCGCTGTCGAGCCGCTTGACCGCGCCCTCCTTGCCGATCAGCCGGAACTGCGCGGGTGCCTTCAGGGGCACGTCGGCCGGTGCCGGCAGCTTGGCGGCGGCATCAGCGAACTCGCCGAAGCGGCCCTGCTTGCCGGAGGCGTGCTTGAGCACGCCGGCCTCGATGCCGATCTCACCGGCCGGGACCTTCCAGGCCTGCGCCGCCGCCTGCACCAGCATGATTCGGGCGGTCGCGGCGGCCTTGCGGATCTGGTCGAAAGAATTGGCCATGGCGGTGGAGCCGCCGGTGCCCTGCACGCCGAAGGCGAGGTTGGCGTAGAGCTTGACGTCGGCGGGCGCATGCTCGGCGCGCATCTGGCTCCAGTCGGCGTCCATCTCCTCGGCGACGAGCGTGGCGAGCCCGGTGAAGGGCCCCTGCCCGAACTCGATATGCTTGACCAGGACGGTGATGCTGTGGTCGGCGGCGACGCGGATGAACGCGTTGGGGGCAAACGTCGCCGTTCCTCCCGGCCGGAACGCTTGCGCGGCGCCGGACTGGGCGCGAGCGGCCTTCGGGAGCTGCAATGCGATGATGAGACCGCCGGCGCCGGCGAGCAGCGAGCGGCGCGAGAGGGTGAGATCATGGGCGGTCATACTCAACCCTCCAGGCTGCGGGCGGCGGCGTGGATCGCCGTGCGGATGCGGGCATAGGTGGCGCAGCGGCAGATGTTGCCGTTCATGGCGGCGTCGATGTCGCCGTCGCTGGGCTTGGGGTTGTCCTTGAGCAGCGCGACCGCGCTCATCACCTGGCCTGACTGGCAATAGCCGCATTGGGGAACGTCGATTGTGTCCCAGGCGGCCTGGACCGCCCGTGCTTCCTTGCTGTCGAGCGCCTCGATCGTGGTGACCTTGCCTTCGACCGCCGACACCGGCGTGACGCAGGAACGGACCGGCTGGCCGTCGATCCAGACCGTGCAGGCGCCGCATTGCGCGACACCGCAGCCGAATTTCGTGCCGGTCAGTCCGAGATTGTCCCGGAGCGCCCAGAGAAGGGGCGTGTCGTCGTCGACATCGACGCTATGGGTGCGTCCATTGACGGTGAGTGTATGGGCCATGACTGCCTCGCGGTGGAAATGCGATGTGAAGAAGCGGAACGTCGCCTGGCCGCAGGGGTTATCCTCGAACCCGATCCGGCATAGCGTCTGCCGGCGATCAAAAGGGCGATCAGCCGGAAATAGACTTTCTGTATCAATTCAGTCTATTTGGGATAGTCGCTCAAAGGCTGGAATTCGTCAAGAGTGGCAATGGACGACTCACGAGAATGTGCCCTTCCGCCGCCGGATGAGGCACGCACGCGCATTGAGCAGATTGCCGACGCGGCGCTGCGGCGCTTTGCGCGTTACGGCTTCAAGCGCAGTTCGATGGACGACGTGGCGCGCGAGGCCGGCCTGGCCAAGGCGACGATCTATCTGCATTTCAAGGGCAAGGATGACGTCTTCCGGGCGATGATCGCGCGGTTCTCGGCACAGGTCGCGGCACGTTGCGAAGCGGTGATGGCGCAGCCCCTGCCCTTTCCCGACAAGCTTTCGGCGCTGATGCTCGCGCATTTCGGCGCCGGCTATGCTGCCTTCGGCGATGGCGAGCACCTGCTCGAACTAAAATCGGTGATGGCCAGCATCGCGCTGCCGGAAGCGCAGGCCTTCGAGCACATCTTCTGCAGCCAGGCGACGACGCTGCTGGCGCGGGCGGCCGCCGCGGGCGAGATCTCGCTGGGAGCGCTCAAGGCCGAACAGATCGTCGAGACGATGGCCCAGGCCGCGATCGGCGCGAAGATGGGGCCGCAGCCTTCGCTGGAAACCTATCAAGCGAGGCTGCGCCAGATCGCGGCGCTTGCGGCCCAGGCCGTGGCGAGGCGGTAGTCGCTACTTCCTCAGGCAGGTCCGCCGACAAGCCCGACTGCCTCGGCAACGTTTTGGATTCTTGGACAGCGCATCCAGCTTGTTCCCGTTTTGGGAACCTGATATCCAGGGGTCATGCAGGTGATCGCGCGCCGGACTTTACGGGAGTTCTGGAAGCGCGAACCCCATGCCGAGATGCCGCTGAGGGTCTGGTACACAATTGTCGACAAGGCGAACTGGACCGGCCCCGCGGACATCAAGGCGCAGTTCGGACCCACCGTCGATTTCGTCGGCGACAACCGCGTCATCTTCGATATCGGCGGCAACAAGTATCGGCTGATCGTCCACTTCGCCTATGCCTATCAGCGGGCGCTGATCAAATTCGTGGGAACCCACAAGGAATACGACCGGATCGACGCGGAGACTGTGTGATGCAGATGGATATGCGAGCGATCCGCACCGAAGCGGATTACGAATGGGCGCTGGCAGAGATCGAAACCTACTTCGATCTCCAGCCGGAGCCAGACACTCCGGAAGCCGACCGGTTCGATGTGCTAGCCGCGCTGCTGAAAGTCTACGAGGACACGCATCACCCGATCACCGCCCCCGACCCGATCGACATGGTCCGGGAGTGGATGGCGATGCGGGGGCTCAGCCAGAACGATCTGGCGGTGCTGATCGGCTCCAGGTCGCGCGCCTCGGAAGTCCTCAACCGCAAGCGCGCGCTGACCATGGACATGGTCTTCAAGCTCAACCGGGAATGGGGCCTCCCGGCCGACACGCTGATCGCACCCTACCCCCTGGCGGCCTGACCCGATCCGTCGAGGCGGGAGCGGGTAACACCCTCCGCCTCAGCCCTCTTTCGCCCGCACCGCGCCGAGCGCCGCCTGCGCTGCAGCAAGACGGGCGATCGGCACGCGGAAGGGCGAGCATGAGACGTAGTCCAGCCCGATGCTCTCGCAGAAGCCGATCGACGCCGGGTCGCCGCCATGCTCGCCGCAGATGCCGAGCTTGATGTCGGGACGCGCCTTGCGGCCACGTTCGGCGGCGAGCTTCACCAGTTCGCCGACGCCCTCCTGGTCGATCGTCACGAAGGGATCGGCGGCGAGGATGCCCTTGGCGGTGTAGGCGCCCAGGAAAGAGGCGGCGTCATCGCGCGAGATGCCGAGCGTCGTCTGCGTCAGGTCGTTGGTGCCGAAGGAGAAGAATTCGGCGCTCTTCGCGATCTCCTCGGCGCGCAGCGCGGCGCGCGGCAGCTCGATCATGGTGCCGACCTGATAGCTCAGCTCGACCTGGCTCTCGGCGATGACCTCCTTGGCCATGGCGTCGATACGCGCCTTGACGAGGTCGAGTTCGGCCACGCCCATGACGAGCGGCACCATCACCTCCGGGATCACCGCCTTGCCGGTCTCGCGGGCGGCGATGACGGCCGCCTCGAAGATGGCACGGGCCTGCATCTCGGCGATCTCGGGATAGGCGATGGCGAGGCGCACGCCGCGGAAGCCGAGCATCGGGTTGAACTCGTGCAGCTCGGCGGCGCGGTGCTTCAGCGCCTCGGGCGTGACGCCCAGCGCCTGGGCGACCGCGGCGATCTCGGCCTCGCCATGCGGCAGGAACTCGTGCAGCGGCGGGTCGAGCAGGCGGATCGTCACCGGCAGGCCGCTCATGATGGTGAAGAGCTGGACGAAGTCCTGGCGCTGCATCGGCAGGAGCTTGGCGAGCGCGGCGCGGCGGCCCTTGTCATCGGCGGCGAGGATCATCTCACGCACTGACTGGATGCGGTCGGCCTCGAAGAACATGTGCTCGGTGCGGCACAGCCCGATGCCCTCGGCGCCGAATTCGCGGGCGGTGCGGGCGTCGTCGGGCGTCTCGGCATTGGCGCGGACCTTGAGGCGGCGGACGGTGTCGGCCCAGCCCATCAGCGTCGCGAATTCGCCGGACAGCTCCGGCTTCTGCATCTTGACCTCGCCGAGCAGCACCTGGCCGTTGCCGCCGTCGATGGTGAGGACGTCGCCGGCCTTGAGCACGGTCTGGCCGACGGTGAGGGTACCCTTGGCGTAGTCGACGCGGATCTGGCCGGCGCCGGAGACGCAGGGCTTGCCCATGCCGCGCGCGACCACCGCCGCATGCGACGTCATGCCGCCGCGCGTGGTCAGGATGCCTTCGGCGGCATGCATGCCGTGAATGTCCTCCGGCGAGGTCTCGACGCGCACGAGGATGACCTTGCGGCCGGCCTTGCGGGCGTTCTCGGCCTCGTCGGAGTTGAAGACGATCTCGCCGGCGGCGGCGCCGGGCGAGGCCGGCAGGCCGGTCGTCAGGACGCGGCGCTCGGCCTTGGGGTCGATCATCGGATGCAGGAGCTGATCGAGCGCACCGGGTTCGACGCGGCCCACCGCCTCCTCCTGCGAGATCAGGCCTTCGGTGGCGAGTTCGACCGCGATCCGCAGCGCCGCCTTGGCGGTGCGCTTGCCGGAGCGTGTCTGCAACATCCAGAGCTTGCCCTCCTGGATGGTGAACTCCATGTCCTGCATGTCGCGGTAGTGCTTTTCGAGGATGCCGTAGATCCGGCAGAGCTCGGCATAGGCCTCCGGCATCACCCGCTCCATCGAGGGCTTGTCGGAGCCGGCTTCCTTGCGGGCGGCCTCGGTGATGTCCTGCGGGGTGCGGATGCCGGCGACGACGTCCTCACCCTGCGCATTGACCAGGAACTCGCCATACAGCGCGTTCTCGCCGGTCGAGGGATTGCGCGTGAAGGCGACGCCGGTCGCCGACGTGTCGCCCATGTTGCCGAAGACCATCGACTGGACGTTCACCGCCGTGCCCCAGGCGGCCGGGATGTTGTTGAGCTCGCGATACTTGATCGCGCGGGCATTCATCCAGGAGGAGAAGACGGCGCCGACCGCGCCCCAGAGCTGGGCGTGGGGCTCCTGCGGGAAGTCGCTGCCGAGCGCCTTGCGGACGATGTCCTTGTACTTGCCGACGAGCACCTTCCAGTCCTCGGCACCGAGATCGGTGTCGAGGTGGTAGCCCTTGCGCTCCTTGTAGTCCTCGAGCGCCTCCTCGAAATGCCCGTGGTCGACGTCGAGCACGACGTTGGAATACATCGTGATGAAGCGGCGGTAGCTGTCCCAGGCGAAGCGCGCGTCGCCCGAGGCTTGGGCCACGGCCTCGACGGTGACGTCGTTCAGGCCGAGATTGAGGACGGTGTCCATCATGCCGGGCATCGAGGCGCGGGCGCCGGAACGGACCGAGACCAGCAGCGGATTGGCGGGATCGCCGAAGGTCTTGCCGGTCAGGCGGCCCATCTCGGCGAGCGCCGCCTGGGCCTGCGCCTCGAGATCCGGCGGGAACTGCTTGCCGTTGTCGTAATACCAGGTGCAGACCTCGGTGGTGATGGTGAAGCCGGGCGGCACGGGCAGGCCCAGATTGCTCATTTCGGCGAGGTTCGCGCCCTTGCCGCCGAGCAGGTTCTTCATGCCCGCCTCACCCTCGGCCTTGCCGTCGCCGAAGGTGTAGACCCATTTCCCGCCAGCCATCGTCCCAGCCCTTTCACATCATCCAGACCGCGCAAGAACGCAGCGGCCGGCGAATGGTTCGCGTGCACCGCAACAAAGGCGCCGCGGCGTGGTCATGCCGAAAAGCGCGTGAACAATCAATGCGCAGAAGGGTCGGGGGCCGCGCCGTGGGGCGTCAGCGGCTCATCGCCCTCGCCTTCTCCCGCGCCTTCCTCGGCCAGCGCAGCGGCCAGGCGACGATCCGGTCCGGCACGTCCTCGTCGGGCACGTCGTCCTCGCTTGCATAGACACGGCCGCGGACCGCCACGCCGGCCTCGACCACCGTCTCCGGGTCGCCCGAGACCAGCGGATGCCACCAGGGCAGATCGGTCCCCTCGGCCACCAGGCGGTAGGCGCAGGTCGGCGGCAGCCAGGGCAGCGTGCGGACGTCATGGGGGGTCAGCGTCACGCAATCGGGAACGATGGTCGAGCGGTTCTCGTAGTCCTTGCAGCGGCAGGTGCCGGCGTCGAACAGGCGACAGCCGATATCCGTGGCCAGGATGGCGTCGGTGTCCTCGTCCTGGAGCTTGACCAGGCAGCAGCGGCCGCAGCCGTCGCAGAGCGATTCCCATTGATCGCGGTTCATCGCCTCGAGCGGGGTGGTGCGCCAGAAGGGCTCGTCGGGGTTCGGATCGTCGACCATGGTCCCTTATGCGATGCGGCCAGCCGCGATGGAAGCGCGGGCGGTGACGCATCTGCGGACGAGCGGGCGGCGTATCGCTCCGGCGTACCGAAACGGCACAGCCCGCGTGGCAAGGAATCTGCTGTCCCAGCATTTCGCGTCCGGCCTCTGGCACGGGCGCGACAAGACGATATGTATGTTCGGTCCGGCGGGATTATGATGGCGGGCTGGCCGGAGTGTAGCGGAACCATGGCCCCGTCGATCAGGACGGCGGCCTTCGGCGGAGTGCCAGAACGGCGATGGAGTTCAGGAAGGCAGGCTGGACGACCCGACTGAAGCGCTTCGCGCTGGCGGTCGACTCATGGGTCGATGCCGGCCTGTGGGGCGCCGCGCGACGCGCGGGCGAGGTCTACGAACGCATCCGCAGCTTCATGGACCGGCTGACCGTGACCGGCGGCCAGCGTCTGGCGGCCGAGTTCGCCAGCGAGGGGCTGAATGTCGGCATCGCCGGCGCTTTCCTGATGCTGGCGCTGGCGATCCCGTCCTTCCACGAGGGGCGCGAGGAGGCACTGAAGCACCAGGTCTTCGCCGTCACCTTCCTCGATCGCTACGGCGCCGAGATCGGCCATCGCGGCGCGCGCCACGACGACTCGCTGAAGCTCGAAGAGATGCCGGACCATCTGCTCAAGGCGGTTCTGGCGACCGAGGACCGCCGTTTCTACGACCATTTCGGCATCGACCTGATCGGCACGCTGCGCGCCGTGACGGTGAATGCGCGCGCCTCGGGCGTCGTGCAGGGCGGCTCCTCGCTGACGCAGCAGCTCGCCAAGAACCTGTTCCTCACCAACGAGCGCTCGCTCGACCGTAAGATCAAGGAAGCCTTCCTGGCGATCTGGCTGGAGCAGAGGCTGACCAAGAACGAGATCCTGAAGCTCTATCTCGACCGCGCCTATATGGGCGGCGGCACCTTCGGGGTGGCGGCGGCGGCCGAGTATTATTTCGGGAAATCGGTGCGCGACGTGACGCTGGCCGAGGCCGCGATGCTGGCCGGGCTGTTCAAGGCGCCGACCAAATTCGCCCCCCACGTCAACCTGCCGGCCGCGCGCGCGCGGGCCAACGACGTGCTCAACGCCATGGTCGATGCGGGCTTCATGACGGCGGGCCAGGTCGACAGCGCCAAGCGCAACCCGGCGACGCCGATCGACCGGCGGCGCGATTCCAGCCCCGATTATTATCTCGACTGGGCCTTCGACGAGATCCGCCGGCTCGCCGACGACGGCAAGATCGGCCCCGAGCGGGTGCTGACGGTGAAGACCCCCCATGATCCGGCCATCCAGGGGCGGGCCGACGAGGCCGTCGAGACAATTCTGCGCCAATATGGGCCAGGCTACCGTGCCAAGCAGGCGGCGACGGCGGTGATCGAGACGGATGGCGCGGTGCGGGCGCTGGTCGGCGGACGCGACTATGGCGCGAGCCAGTTCAACCGCGCCACCGCGAGCCTGCGGCAGCCCGGCTCGTCCTTCAAGCCCTTCGTCTATGCGGCGGCGCTGCAGGCCGGGCTCTACAAGCCCAACACGGTGGTCACCGACCGGCCCGTCTGCATCGGCAACTGGTGCCCCAACAATTACGGGCGCTCCTTCGCGGGCTCGATGCCGCTGACGGTGGCGCTGGCGAAGTCGATCAACACGATCCCCGTGCAGATGTCGATCGCGCTCGGCCAGGCCACCGGCGAGACGCATGTCGCGCGCGCCGCCCGGATCGGGCGGCTGAAGATCATCGAGACCAGCCGTGCGATGGGCCTCAACTCGCCCCTGACCGACACCGTCTCGCTGCCGATCGGCGCGGCGGAGGTCACCGTGCTCGACATGGCGGCGGGCTATGCGGTCTTCGCCAATGGCGGCCAGCGCGCGCGACCCTATGCGGCGATCGAGATCCGCAACTCGCATGGCGAGGTGATCTACCGGCACGACCGCGACGAGCCGGAAGCGGCCCGCGTGCTGAGCACGCAGGTGGCGCAGGACATGAACTTCATGCTGTCGAAGGTGCCGACCGAGGGCACGGGCCGGCGCGCCGCGCTGGAGGGCGTCGTCACCGCCGGCAAGACCGGCACGACCAACGGCTACAAGGACGCCTGGTATGTCGGCTATTCCGGCAACCTCGTCGGCGCGGTCTGGTACGGCAACGACGATTCGTCGGAAACCGCGAACATGACCGGCGGCTCGCTGCCGGCCATGACCTGGAAGGAGATCATGCAGTTCGCCCATCGCGGGCTCGAGCTGAAGCCGATTCCCGGCGTGGCGCCGCCGGACCCCAAGGCGGCGACGGTCGCGAAGGCCCAGGCGCCTGCGGCCGCCATTGCGGCCGGTTCCGGGCCGGGGGCCGGCCACATGCCGCGGCAGTCCTTCGAGGTGCTGTCGGCGGTGGGCGCGATGTTCAAGACGATCGAGGCGCCGCGCCGCGCCGGCCGCCCCTTGCAGGTCGGCATCCGCGACGTCTCCGCGGCGGGCGCAAACAGCGCCATCCGCTGAGCGCGCGGGCGTCCTGTTGACGGGCAGCAGCCTGCTGGTTCAACTCGCGCGCCGGCCGCCGCGGACGGCCTCTTCCGAAGGCAGGGCATTGCGAGTCGTCCATCTGGCCTATGTGATCGCGCTCGGCGCCGGGCTGGGGCTGGCCTCGGCCCATTTCGCCGTGGCCGGGCGGCCTCTGCTCGGCATGGTCGAGATCGGCCCCTGGGCGGCTTGGCCCCGGAGCGGCAGCCGCGACATCGACCCCTATCTGAGGGCCTATCTCGCCCGCGGCGTGCATCTGCCGCTGGGCACGGGCGAAGGGCTCGAGCTGATCGCCGAACGCGACGATGACGGACGCGGGCTCGACGGGCGCTGCCGCTATCGGCTCACCGGCCAGATCCCGACGACGCGCGGCTGGACGCTCAGCGTCACCGACGCCGACGGGCGCGCCTTCCGCCTGCCGCTCGACCGCAGCGGCTTCACCGATGCCGAGGTGGTGCGCGCAGAAGACGGCGGCTTGCGCATCGCTGCGGCCTCCTGGCCCCAACCCGGCGACTGGCTTCCCCTCCCGGCGAGCGGGCGTTTTCAGTTCCGCCTGCGGCTCTACGATACGCCGATCGCCACCCAGGCCGGCGAGACGCGAGCGGAGAGCCTGCCGCGGATCGCCCGGGTCGATTGTCCATGAGCGCCGCCGACCAGCCCCTGCCCCCACGGACGGTCCCGGCCGCCGGACGAATCCCGCTCACCGTCCGTCTCGGTGCGTCGCTGCGCAGCCTGCTGTTCGCGACCGTCGCCGGGCTGGTGCTGGCCGGCATCGTCCATATCGTCACGATCCTGATGATCCCGGTCGTCTCGACCAGCGATGCTGCCCATGCCTATGGCACGCTCGGCACCGGCGGGCAGGCCGAGTTGATCGCCGGCGACCCGCGCGGTCTGCCGCTACCGCGCGAGGCCGACCCGGCCGCCGTCACCGCCATCTGTAGCTATGACCTCCGCGCCGGGCCGATGCGGGTCGTCGCCCGCGTCGGCACGCTGCCGCTCGGCCTGACGCTCCATCGCCAGGGCGGCGGGGTCGTCTACGCGATCACCGACCGCGCCGCCGTGCGAGGCGTCGTCGAATTCGTGGTGATGACCGAGGAGCAGCGCGACGAACGCGCCGCCCGCGACGAGGAGGGCGAAGCCGCGCGCGAGCTGCGGGTCGTCTCGGACAGCGAGCAGGGCCTCATCGTCGTGCGTGTGCTGTCGCGACTGCCTTCGGACCGGGCCGATGCCGAGGCCCTGGCGAGCGGCGTCGCCTGCGGCATGGCGGACTGAGCGTCAGCCCTTGTAGACGACCGGCGCCTTGTCGCCCTCACCCGTGGGCGCGCGTCCGTCGCCGCCGAAGACGCCGATCAGCGGCATCTTGCACAGCGGACCGGCTTCGGCCTCCAGCGCCATGATGGCCCGCTCGGCCCGGATCGCCTCGCGCGACGGCATCTCGACCACGAGATTGGCGAGTGCGTAGCGATAGCTCTCGATGCGGAAGCCGACGCGCTCGCAAACCCAGAGGATCAGCCCCTCATTCTCGACGACGCGAGCCTGGGCCGGATCGATCTGCGAGGGCGCGACTTCGGGCGAACTCTCGGCCGCCCGCATCCGCACGCGGTCGGCCGCCACGACGCGCATGGCGTTGGCGCGGAACGGCCCGATCAGGAGGCGATCGGCATTGGCATCCTCCGCGAGGCGGGCATAGCGCGAGGCCTGCGAGGCGAAGGAGCCGCCGGTCAGGGCGTTGAAATAGTCGGACTTCGCGCTGGACTGCATCTGCGCCGGCAGGATGCGCGCATGGGCGAGGTCGGAGACGCGGCGCTGGAAGATGCTTTTCTCATGGCTCGGCATGACGAAGCGCCAGGCACGGTCGCGCAGTTGCTCCTCATCGTCGGTGAAGCGGAAATGCGAGGCGGCCTCGCCCCGCAGGGTGGCCGACCAGAAGCCGACCTGCGGTGCCAGCACCTGGCTGATGATGTCCTGCCGCGGGCGGCCGAAATCGCCGGTGCAGGCCCCCGTGGCGAGAAGAAGCGACAGGGCGGCGGCCCGCGCAGCGGGCCCGCCTGCGAGACGCGCGAACTGCGTCACGCGGGCTGCCGGGCGCGGGTTGCCTTCTTCGTCCGCTTGGGACGGGCGGCCGCCGGCGCGCCGAGCGGACGCGGCCGGCTGCGCACGGGCACCTCGGCGGCGACGGGCTCGACCTCACGCTCGTAGCGGACGCCGGTGAAGAACAGGATCGCCGCGGCCTCGGGACGCTCGGTCCGGGCTTGCGACGGTTGCGTCCGCAGCCGGGACGCGAGGGAGATGACGACGGCCATGATGCGCCTCCATGCCTTGGCGCCTTGGATGTGGGTCGCGGGAGATCGCTCTCCGGTTCACATCAGGCCCGTACATGGTTAACGCCCTCTTAAAGCCTCGGGGATTACTGTCGCTTCGAGCCCAGAATCACGAGCCGAGTGTCCCATGCCGTCGCGCATTTCCGCCGAAATCGCCCAGCTCGCCCGCCTCGCGCGCGATGGCGGGCTCGATCTCAGTCAGGTCTCGCTGCGCGTGAAAGCGGATCTGCTGATGTCGACCCCCCAGCCCGCCCCCGACGATCTCGCCGCGTTCGGCGAGATGGCCGCGACGCTGGTGCCGGGCGTGGACGAGGCGACCGCCGTCATTCTCGCCCGCAAGATCGCGGCCTGGCCGCACGCGCCGGCGCCGGCTCTGGAGGCTCTGCGCGCCCGCGGCGGCGGCGTGCTCGCCGCCCTGATCCGGCACGGGCTGCCGCTGGGCCCCGCCGAGATGGAAGATTTCGCCGGCCAGTCTGACGGCCGGCTGGCTTCTGCGCTGGCGGAGCGCAGCGACCTGACCGCCACCGCCGTGCTGATCCTGGTCGAGCGCGCGGACCGGGCGATCGACTTCGCGCTGATGACGAACGGCGCCGTGGCGCTGCCCCGCGCCGCACTCGACCTGCTGGTCGCGCGGGCCCGGCGCGACGCCGGCTATGCCCAGCCACTCCTGGCGCGTCGCGACCTGTCGAGCATCGACATCGCGCCCCTGTTCCTCGCGGCCGGCCCCGAGCGGCGGCTGGCGATCCTCGATTCGCTGGGGGCGGTCGAGACGCTGAGCCCATCCGAGCGGCGTCCGGCCGTGTCGGGCGAGGTCTTCGCCGGCTGGCTCGCCATGGCGGCGGATGACCGGGCGAGCGCATTTCAGGCTGTCTCCGGGCATCTCGGAGGCGGGTCCATGCTGGCGGACGCGATGGCGGCCGATGCCTCGCGCGATCTCACCGCGTTGGCCCTGACCGCCGCCGGCGCCAGCGTCGAAGATGCCACGCGGTTCCTGATCCGCCTGGGCGACGAGGCGGCGCATTCGGTCGAGCGCATCTTCGCGGTGGTCGCGCTGATGCGCAGCGTCCGGCCGGCCGTGGCGCTGCGGCTGGTCGCGCAGGTCGGCGGCATCGCCACGCCGCCGCTGGCCCGGAAGGGACAACATCAGCCGGCCATGGATGCCAGCGGCACGCCGCAACGGCCCGGAAGCGCCCGGCAGGAGCCCGCCGGCAGCGCCAGCGAAATCCTCCGCAAGATCGGCCTCAAGCGCGAGCGCAACTGAGACACGCCTCGCGACCGGTTCTCCGGCGATGCCCGCGATCAGGCCTCGACCAGATCGAGCTTCGGATCGCCCGCGCGGTTCTCGATCTCGACCAGCCAGAGATCGGAATCGAAGCGCAGCTCGCGCGCGACCCGCTCCTCGACGCTGCCGGGATCGGAGTCGAGGATCAGCTGGAAGCGGCGGATGCCGTCATCCTCGGCGAGAGACTGCGGCGCCGGGCCGTAGAGCGCGGCGGTCCGGTCGAGCCGGTCGAGCTTGACGAAGATCGCTCCGGCCTCGGCCGCGCCGCGTCGCCTGAGCACGGCGACGAGCCCGTCATGCGCGGCCTGCCGCAGATAGGCCGACACCCAGAAATCGCTGGTCAGGCGCGCCATCGGCCGCGTCTCCCCCGCGCCGCTCAGTTCTCGGCGCTGCGGCGCTGGTTCGACGAGCGGGCCTGCGCGACGCCGCGCACCTCCGCCGGCGGGCGGATGTCGGCGCCGTTGATCAGATCGGCGATCGGATCGCGCGGGGCGGGAGCGCTGGCGCGCGCGGCCGGAGCGGACGCCGGCGCCGTGCGCGCCACATTGGTCACCGCCGCCGGCGGGCGGGCGACGGCCTCGCGCGGCGACGGCGACAGGTCGAGCGGTCGCATCGGCGGGATCGGCGCCGCCACGCCCGAGGCGGGATTCGCGGCCGGCTGAGCCGGGACGGCAGCAGCCGGCGTTGAGGAGCGCATCGCCTGGCGGGGCGCCGGCGAGTCCGACGGCGCGGTGACCATCGGGGCGGGATGTCGCGCCTGCTGCAGCAACAGCGCGTTGGCGAGGATCACCGTCGCCACGCCGGCGAAGAGCACGAAGATCAGGGCCCGGCCGGGGCGACGCAGCGCCAGACGGCCGACACGGCCGAGCCAGCCCGCCTTGCGGCGCGCCGGGGGGGCCGAGGGCGCCGCTCGCCGAACGGGAGCGGAGAGCGAGACGCTGGAGTGGGCGCGGGCGGCGATCGTGGACATGCGGCTGGCTCTGCTGTCAGGCGGTCAGACGGAAGGGTGTCTTGCTTTCGAGGCCCCGGCGCGGGGCGCGGGCGAAGGTCGCGATCCGCACCGGCTGCGAGGCGTCGGCGACGCCGCCGACCGGCAGGCGCACGGACACCCGTGTGCCGATGCCCGGCGCGCTCTCGATGGTGAGCCGCCCGCCATGGAGGCCGACCAGCCCCCGCACGACGGAGAGGCCGAGGCCCGTGCCCTCATAGGCGCGGTCATAGGAGCCCTTGGCCTGGAAGAAGGGATCGCCGAGGCGCGGCAGGTCCTGGGCGGAGATGCCGATGCCCGTATCCGACACGGACAGATCGACGACATCGCCATCCCGCACCACCGCGAGCACGACGCGGCCGCCGGCGGGGGTGAACTTGATCGCGTTGGAGAGCAGGTTGATGACGACCTGCTTGAGGGCGCGGCGGTCGCCCTGCACCGCTGGCAGGTCGGGCCCGACGACCCGCTCGAGATCGATACCGCCCGCCTCCGCCCGCAGCGTCATCAGCGCCAGGCAGTCGCGCGTCATCTCGGACAGGTCGAGCGGCTCCTGGTCGATCGTCATCGTGCCGCTCTCGATCTTGGAAATGTCGAGCAGGGTGTTGACGACGTCGAGCAGGTGATGGCCCGAGCTGTGGATGATCCGCGCATAGTCGAGCCGCTTCTCGGCATCGAGCCAGGGCTGGCCCTCATGGGTCAGCATCTCGGAAAAGCCGATGATGGCGTTGAGGGGCGTGCGCAGCTCGTGGCTGACGGTGGCCAGGAAGCGGCCCTTGACGTCGCTGGCCTTGACGGCCTCGGCGTGGTCGCGGGCCTGCTCTTCTTCGTGGGCGCGTCGGGCGGTGATGTCGCGCGTGACGCAGACGACGGCGGCGCTGTCGCCGGGCGCTGCGGTCTCGATGCGGCAGGCCTGCATCTCGAGCCAGAGCGAAACCGGATGCTGACGCTCGCCGCCCTGCGGCATGAACAGCGTGCGGAAACAGGCCGTGGCGGAGCCGCTGCCATGGGCGGCGTCGCTCAGCGCCTTCAGGAAGAGCGGGCGGTCCGCGACATGGACGCGCTCGAACAGGCCGCGTCCGTGCAGGTCGCGCGGCTCGGCGCCGGCGAGGCTGCGGGCGGCCGCGTTGGCGAAGACGACGGCACCGTTGGCATCGTGCCAGGTGACGAGGTCGCCGACATGGTCGAGCAGCAGTTGGGCCCGCTGGTCGGCCGCCCGGTGCTCGCGCAGCTCCTCGCGCCGCCGCAGCAGGAAGCCGATGGCGACCACCATCGCCTGCAGGATGGCGAGCATGACCAGAACCGGCATCATCTCCCGCGACCACTCCGCCTGTCCGGCGAAGATGCCGGCATGGTCGAGCACCATCACGCCGATCAGGGCGATCGCGGCGATGCCGCCGGCCCTCACGACATAAGGCCGTGTGCCGAAGAACATCGCTTCCGCAGGGACGGCGGCGAGCCAGAGCAGGAGCGGAGACGCGGCGCCCCCGGTCATTCCGGCCAGCGCGGCGATGAACAGCGCCAGCGCGGCCGCCGAGATGCAATGGGCGATGTCGAGCCGGCCGGTCCGCGAGAGGGTGACGACCGCCAGCAGTGGCAGGGCCGCCGCCACGAGGATCGCGGTCTCCAGCATGCCGAGCGTCCCGCGCCAGGCGAGATAGGCCGGCGCCAGGCCAAGCGCGACGGCGCCGACGAGCAGGCGTGTCAGGATGAAGCGCTCATGCCGCATGCGCTCCAGCGAATGGGGCAGCACGGATGCGTGCACCATCGCCGCCACCTGTGTCCTGACCGCCTGCAGCTTCATGGGGAACGCAACGCCTGATCGCCGCGAGCGGTTCGCTCGCTTGCGGCCACTGTCGCCAGCGCGGTTTAAGCGGGGCTTAAAGCCAAGCCGCACGCCCCCCTGCGCCGTCCTCCAAAAACGGGCCTATTCCCTGTCTTTTCAGTGACTTGCCCGGACGGACGTTACGGCAGGGCGATCGCCGTGCTGTTTGTCGGCAGGGTGAACGGAAGCTGAAGATCGCCCATGGCCTTTGACCGTCGCGAATGACGCGATTTTTCCGGACCCCGCGCTATGCTCCGGATGGGTTGAGGCTCGGGTGGGCCTCTGTCGAGACGGGGTTCCGATGGCCTATATCCTGCGCAGCCTGGCGGTGATCGGCGTGATCGCGCTGCACTCGCCCGTTCACGGCGAGCGTTCGCAGGAGCACGATGCCGCCGCGACGGCGCGCAAGGTCATCGCAAGCGCGCCGCGGGTCGATGCGCCGGGCGCGATGTCGAGCCTGACTGCGGCGCGGGAAGCCGCCCAGATCTTCGCCGGGCTCGACCCCGAAACGCGCCAGCGCCTGATCGAGATGGCGGCCGCCGCCGCGACGGGCCGGGAGCTGCGAGCCGCGCACGCGACGCGCTGACACGCCGCAAAGCCGGCAGCCGCGGGGCGCTTGACGACGTCACGCGACACGCCGAAGAGAGGCCATGCGCACCAGCCTGGACGAGATCGTCGCCAATTTCGACCTGCTCGAAGAGTGGGACGACCGCTACCGCTACCTGATCGAACTCGGCAAGGGCCTGGATCCCCTGCCGGAGGAGGCCCATAGCGAGGCCAACAAGGTGCGCGGCTGTGCCAGCCAGGTCTGGCTGGAATCCCAGGCCGAAGCGGGACCGGGCCCACAGACGCGGCTGTCCTTCCGGGGCGACAGCGACGCCCATATCGTGCGCGGGCTGGTGGCACTGACGCTCGCGATCTATTCCGGCCGCACCGCCGCCGAGATCATCGCGACCGATGCCTTCGCCACCTATGAAAAGCTCGGGCTGGCCGCGCATCTGACGCCGCAGCGCTCGAACGGCGTCCGCTCGATGATCGAGCGGATCAAGTCCGATGCGCGCGCGGCCGCGGCCGGCTGACCTGCCGGACCTTCAGCCCGTCCGGCGGGGCATGATCGCGGGTCGTGCGCCCTCCTCCCGCCAGACGGATGGCCGGGTCCGCGCCGGCCGCCTCGTTTCGCCGAGGCCGTAGTGAGCAACCAGCGCCTCAAGCGCGAGGCGCAGCACCACCTTGGCCGAGCGGGCCGGCCAGCCGCGCTCGCGCTCGACCGCATCGAGCCCCTTGAGGAAGCCGCAGACGTCGATCACCAGCCCCGAGAGTTGCGGCCCGAGCCGGTCGCAGGCCTGCCGGACGCGCTGGCGCGCCGCCAGCGCGGAATCGGAGGCCGCCGCCGGCCCGCGACTTCCGGCCCCGCGACCGTCCGGGGCCAGGGACGCATCCCAGTTCATGGTGGTGCGTGCCATCAACCGCGCGAGCGTCCAGTCGGCGCGGAAGCGTTCGCCGGCAGCGAATTCCTCGTCCGAGATCTGCGGCTTGCCGTCCCGGCCCGGCCGGCGATGCAGCCACAGCAGCGGGCTTTCGCGCGTGTCCAGCATCACGGTCTCGGAGCGGCCGTCGCGTTCGATCACGGCCGGGGCGATGGCGGGGCGATCCGGCGCCCCTTGCACCGCGTGCAGGCGTCGCCCCTCCCCCTGCCCGCTCCAGAGCGCATCGCCTTGCGCGGCGAGGGCATCGGCCGCCTCCTTCGGGACGAAGCCGGCCCCAAGCGTCGCGCCTCCGCCACTGCGGTAGAGGGCGATCCGCCCGCAGCCGAGCGGCGAGAGCCGGGCGAAGGCGCCCGGCTGGGCCAGATGCCGCCGCAGCCGGGCCGCCGCCGCCTCGATGCGCTCCCTGGTCTCCGGCGCCGTCACAGGTGAACCTCCTCTTTCGGGATGGCGCCCAAAGCCGTCGTCAGCGCCAGCAGCCCGGCCTCGAGCGCCGAGAGGGCGAGTTCCTGTGTGGGGTCGTCGCGGCGGTCCTCGATCCGTGCGCAGGCATGGCGCACCGTCGTCCGGTCCCGACCAAAACAGATGCCCACCCGGCTCAGCGTCAGACCGAAGGCGACATGGGCGAGATACATCGCCGTCTGGCGGGCCAGCGCCACGCGCGGGTGCCCCCGGACCGGGGTCCGCAGGATCTCGGCGGGGAGATGGGCGGTCGCGGCCACCGCCACCTCGGCCAGGCGCGCGCAGGCGGACTGGCGCAGCGGATCACTCCTGTCAGCACTCGTCATGTTCATTGTTTGTTCTCTCTCTGGCGCTGGGCGGGGCCCGCGATGAGGATCAGCAATGCATGAAAATATTCCTATGACAAGCGTCTTCGATATGAGGGGCGCGCTATCCCCGGAGCCTGGACCGGACATGAAAAAAGCCGCCGGCGAACCGGCGGCTTTCCAAACCCTGAGAGGCCCCCTTTCCGGGGGCAGACGCCTCAGCGGCGCTTGCGACGCTGCTGGCCCAGGCCCATCTTCTTGGCGAGCTGGGAGCGGGCTTCGGCATAGTTCGGCGCCACCATCGGGTAGTCCGGCGGCAGGCCCCACTTCTCGCGGTACTGCTCGGGCGACATGTTGTACTGCGTGCGCAGATGGCGCTTGAGCGACTTGAACTTCTTTCCGTCCTCGAGGCAGATCAGGTAATCGGCCGTGATCGACTTCTTCACCGGGATCGCCGGACGGGGCGCTTCGGCCGGCACGACAGGCGCGGCGCCGCTGACGACACGGCTCAGGGCCGCGTGAACATCATTGATCAGCGCAGGCAGATCCGACGCCGGAACAGAGTTGTTCGAAACATAGGCCGAGACGATATCCGCCGTCAGCTCGATGTAATCGGATCCTTCGTTGTCTGCCATGGCGGCGCCACTCCCTGATACAGTCGGCGAGATGATACGTTTGCGGAAGGCATTACTGCTGTGAATGCCTTGTGCGGTCCTGACCAAAAGCACCCGAACACTCACGACTCAGAGGTGATCGCAGCGGACCGTTACGCTCCCTGTAGTCGATGACCTAGGCACCCGCAAGCGATCGGGCGGCCGCGAATACGAATTATCCATTCTAAATATTGCGATGCCGCCAGATGATCATGGTATCGGCGCCCCGGCCGGTGCTGCATCTGCCGCGCCGGCATGATCTTGCCAGTCGCGCGGCTGCTCTCTACCTGTCGAAGCCTCCGTCTGAAGGAACCCTCGTCGATGCGCTCGAACACCCGCCCCGGCCCCAAGGCCAGCGCCGCCAAACGGGTCAGCGCGCCGCGCGCCGAGGTGCGGACCAAGACGACGCATGTCCACAACGTCACGCTGCAGGACGATTACGACTGGTTGCGGGCGCCCAACTGGAAAGAGGTTCTTCGCGATCCCAAGGCGCTTCCCGCCGATATCCGCAGGCATCTCGAGGCCGAGAACGCCTATGCCAAGGCGCTGATGGCGCCGACCCGCACGCTGCAGCGCGAACTCGTCAAGGAAATGCGCGGGCGCCTGAAGGAAGACGACAGCAGCGTGCCGCAGCCCGACGGGCCGTATCTCTACTATTCGCGCTACCGGAAGGGCGGCGAGCATCCCCTGATCTGCCGCAAACCGCGCTCGGGCAAGGGCCGCGAGACGATCATGCTCGATGCCGACAGGCTCTCGGATGGCAAGGACTTCTTCGATCTCGGCGACGCCGCGCACAGCCCCGACCACGGGCTGCTCGCCTGGAGTGCGGACGAGGCGGGCTCCGAGCTGCATACGATCCGCGTGCGCGACCTCGCCACCGGGGACGACCTGCCCGACGCCGTGGCCGACACGACCGGAGAGATCGTCTGGGCGGCCGACAGCCGGGCCTTCTTCTATGTCGGGGTCGATGCCGATCACCGCCCGTCGCGGGTGCTGCGCCACCGTCTGGGCGAAAGCGCCGACCAGGACAGGCTGCTGCACGAGGAAAGCGATGCCGGCATGTTCGTCGACATCGACGAGACCCAGTCCGGCCGCTTCCTGCTGATCTCGATCAACGATCACGAGACCTCGGAGATCCGGCTGCTCGACCTGACCGTGCCCGATGCCGTGCCCGTGACGATCGCGCCCCGGACGGTCGGCCGCGAATACGATGTCGACCATCTCGGCGACGCGCTGCTCATCCGCACCAACGCCGACGGCACCGAGGATTTCAAGATCGTCACCGCGCCGGTCGCCGATCCGACCCCGGGGAACTGGCGCGATCTCGTGGCGCATCGGCCGGGCTGCCTGATCCTGAGTCATCTGTGCCTGCAGGGCCGCCTGATCCGGCTGGAGCGCGAGAACGGGCTGCCGCGCATCGTCATTCGCGACATGGCCTCCGGCTCCGAGAGCAGCATCGCCTTCGACGAGGAAGCCTATGGGCTGGGGCTCGACGCCGGCTACGAGTTCGAGACCGAGACGCTGCGCTTCATCTACGCCTCGATGGCGCGCCCGGCCGAAACCTATGACTACGACATGGCCAGCGGCGTGCGCGTTCTGCTGAAGCGGCAGGAGGTCCCCTCAGGCCATGATCCGGCCGACTACCGGGTGCGGCGCATCTTCGCCAGGGCCCAGGACGGCGAGGAGGTGCCGGTTTCGATCCTGCATCGCGCCGACACGCCGCTCGACGGTTCGGCGCCCTGCCTTCTCTACGGCTACGGCTCCTATGGCTCGGCGATGTCGGCCTCGTTCCGGACGCGACCGCTGAGCCTCGTCGATCGCGGCTTCGTCTATGCGATCGCCCATGTCCGGGGCGGGACCGACAAGGGCCGGCGCTGGTATCTCGACGGCAAGCGCGAAAAGAAGACCAACACCTTCACCGACTTCATCGCCGCGGCCGAGGCGCTGGCCGATGGCGGCTTCACCGCGCGCGGCCGCATCGTCGCGGAGGGCGGCAGCGCCGGCGGCATGCTGATGGGGGCCGTGGCGAACATGGCCCCTCGCCTTTTCGCCGGCATCGTCGCCGAAGTGCCCTTCGTTGACGTGCTGAACACGATCCTCGACGAGACGCTGCCGCTGACCCCACCGGAATGGCCCGAATGGGGCGATCCGATCCGCGACATCGCCGCCTTCGAGACGATCCGCAGCTATTCGCCCTATGACAACGTCAAGGCTCAGTCCTATCCGCCAATCCTGGCGATGGCGGGGCTGACCGATCCGCGCGTGACCTATTGGGAGCCGGCGAAATGGGTCGCCCGGCTGCGCGCGACGATGACCGGCGGCGGGCCGGTGCTGCTGCACACCAACATGGACGCCGGACATGGCGGCTCGGCGGGACGCTTCGACTCGCTCAAGGAGACTGCGCTGGCCTATGCCTTCGCGATCCGGGCGGTCGGCGAAGGCTGGCCGGAGACCGACGCCGACGCCTGAACCCGGAGGCGGCAGCGGTCAGCCGCCGAGCCGGCTCTTCTCGCTGGCGAGATAGATCTTGAGCTCGTCCATCGAGGCGAAGCTGTAGTCGCCATCGGGGGTGCGGGCCTGGATCGAGCCGTCGGCATAGATGGTGAAATGCGCCTCGCCGACCTGATAGGCCCCGACGATGCCTTCGTCGGAGGCTGCGGGCGGCAGCTCCGCGGGCTCCGGTTCCACCGGCTCGGTCGGGTCGGTCGGCTCCAAAGCCGCCGGTTCGGCGGGTGAGGCCTCCGCCTCGTCGAGGGGCGGCTCCGGCGCAGTGCTCGTCTGCGGCGGCCAGGGCGGCACGGGACGGTCGGCGGCATCGAGCACCGGCCAGGACGGCTCGGACAGGTCGGCCGGTGCGGCCTCCCGCTCGGGCGGAAGCCCCGCGGCCTCCGGCGGCTCGGGCCAATTCACCCGGCGGCCGAGCGCCGGCTCCATCCAACTCGACGCGGCCTCGATCTCGTCCTGCCGGACAGCGGCCAGCCCGTCGGAGCCCTCGAAGGAGGGTTCGATGCGACCGCCCGAGGGGCGCGTGCCGAGGCCCAGATCGGCCAGGCTCTCGCGCAGCCGCTCGAACTCGTCATCGCGCTCGTCGCGCAGCGTTGCCGGGGGCTCGGGGGTGAGCGGATCGTCGATATCGGAGGCCAGAGGCGGCGGCGGCAAGCCGGCCGTCGGCTCATCGGCTGCAGGCAGGTCCGTCGCGCTCGGCTCCGGCTCCAGCGCGCTCTGCGTCTGCGCCTCAGCGGCGTCGTCCCCCTCGGGAACCGGGTCGGCCTCGCCCGGCCCCTCGGCCTCGAAGGCCAGTTCCGGAACGGGCGGCAGGACGATGGCGGGCACCGGTTCGGTCATCACCGCCGGAAGTTCGGGCTCCGCATCGGCGCGCTGACCTATCGGACGGAACGGGTCGTGGGCCGGCAGCTCGTCGCGTGTTTCCTCGGCCGCGTCGGTGTCGTCCGGAGAGGCCGGTGTCGGCTCGTCGAACACCCTCGACAGTTCGGCGCTGAAGAGATCCGGATGCGCCGGGACCTCCGGCTCCGTCTCGACCGTTTCGGCGGCAGCAGGCTGCGCCACAGCCAGGCCAGCCGCCGCGACGGCTCCGGCGGCCGCCAGACCCGGCACGGCCCGCCCTGTGCCGTCGACTGCGGCGGCAGCCCCCGGCTTTGCGGCGGCAAGGCCCGGCTCGGCCGTCGCCCCACCCGCCATCGAGGCCAGCGACATCGCCATCGCGGCGTTGGAGAGGCTGCCCTTCAGGCGTCGCATCTCGACGAGGACCCCGGCGAGGGCGAGCAGGATCACGCCCGCCACGGCCACCACCGTCCCGATGATGACCTGGGTGAAGCCGCGTTCGAGGACCATGTAGGGCAGGCCGTCGACGATCGCGACCGCGCCGCCGCCGATGAAGCCGAGCCCCAGCAGGATGATGAAAATGATCAAAGACGCGTCCTCGGCACAGTGCCCGAAAGCAATTCCGGCGATTCGTTGATCCGGTCGTTTTCCGACCGGCCGATGCTGCCATCATGTAACGTATTGAATAAGAGAGAGTTTCAATTCCGATCTTCGCTAAGCGCGCCGATTCAGGCGGGAGTGAGGCGCCCGGCGCAGGGCGCGGCGGCCCGCTTCCGGAGGCGCGGCGGTTGCCGGAGAGGCGGCGGAGGCTTAACTAACGGGACGAATGGCGGGCGCCCCACCGGGGACCACCCTGCCCAGGCCGCCCGGCGGCAAGCCATTCCTAGTCCACGCGATTTGCCAGCCACGGAGAGGCCCCCATGACCTTCACCCTTCCCGACCTGCCCTACGCCCACGACGCCCTGCAGCCCTTCATGTCGAAGGAGACGCTGGAGTTCCACCACGACAAGCACCACCTCGCCTATGTCAACAACGGCAACAACGCGATCAAGGGCACGGAATTCGAGGGCAAGTCGCTCGAGGAGATCGTCAAGGCCTCGCACGGCAAGAACGCCGCCGTGTTCAACAATGCCGGCCAGCACTACAACCACCTTCATTTCTGGAAGTGGATGAAGCCCAATGGCGGCGGCGCCATCCCCGGTGCGCTGGAGAAGGCGATCGTCGATTCCTTCGGCTCGGTCGAGAAGATGAAGGAGGACTTCGTCGCCGCCGGTGTCGGCCAGTTCGGCTCGGGCTGGGCCTGGCTCGAGGTCAAGGGCGGCAAGATCGCGGTCTCCAAGACCCCCAATGGCGAGAGCCCGCTGGTCAATGGCGCGAGCCCGATCCTCGGCTGCGACGTCTGGGAGCACTCCTACTACATCGACTACCGCAACCGCCGTCCCGACTACCTCAAGGCCTTCCTCGAGAGCCTGGTGAACTGGGAGTATGTGGCCGAGATGTACGACGCCGCCGCCAAGGCCTGAGCTTTCGCCGGATCAATGCGAAACGGGGCCGCGAGGCCCCGTTTTTTTGTGTCCGCAGAGATGATCGGAAACGCTAGGGCGACGCTCAGGCGGCGACGCTGTGCAGGAACTGGTCGACCGTCGTGCGCAGCCGCAGCGCCTGGGCGGCGACCTCGCCGGCGGCGCCGCGGACCTCCTCGGCCGAACGCCCCGTCTCCTCGACGGAGTCGGCGAGGACGCTGAGATCGCTCGAGACCGAGAGCGAGGACGAACTCGCCATCGCGACGCCCGAGGCGATCTCCCCGGTGGCAATCGCCTGCTGCTCGATCGAGACCGCGACCGAGTTGGCGAAGTTCTCGATCGCATTCATGCGGTCGGCGATGGTCTGGATCGAGCCGACCACCTGTCCGGTGGCGCTCTGGATGGCCCCCACCTGCGCGACGATGCGGTCGGTCGCGTCGGCGGTCTGGGATGCCAGGCTCTTCACCTCCGAGGCGACGACGGCGAAGCCGCGCCCCGCCTCGCCGGCACGCGCCGCTTCGATCGTGGCGTTGAGGGCGAGCAGGTTGGTCTGGGCGGCGATGTCGCGGATCAGATTGACGACCTCACCGATGGCCCGCGCGGTCTCGTCGAGCGCGCGCACCGAACTCGCGGTCTCGCGCGAAATCGAGGCCGCCTCGACGATCTCGGTCCGCACGCGCCGGATCTGGAACTCGACCTCGCGAATGGCGGCGCCCATCTCCTCGGCCGCCTGGGCCGCGCTCTCGACATTGCCGGAGGCGCCATGCGCGTTCTGGGCGGCACGCGCAGCACGACCCGACGATTCGGCGGCGACGCGAGCAAGCCCGTCGGACGCCTCGCTCATGCGGTCCGCGTTGCTCTTGAAGGCCTCGAGCGCGACGCCGACCTCGCCGCGGAACAGGCCGATCGCCTCGTCGACACGCTGCTGATGCAGCCGGCGCTCGGCCTCGCTGACATGCTGTTTTTCCTGCAGGGCCGCCCGCTCGGCCAGTCGCAGCTTGAGAACCCCGAGCGCATGGGCGATGGCACCGATCTCGTCGCCGCGTGTCATCGCGTCGATCGGCGTGTCGAGCTGGCCGTCCGAAATGCTGACGATCGCCCGGGTCATGCTCTTCAGCGGCTTCATCGTCCGCGACAGCGAGACCCAGAGCAGCGGCCCGAGCACAAGCAGGATCAGGATGCCGAAGGCGATGGTCGCCGTCTGCTCGAAGCCGGCCCGGGCGAGCAGGCGCGACTTGTCGAAACGCAGCGCGACATAGCCGATCTGCTTGCGGTGCCCGCCGACACGGACGACATGCAGCTTGGTGACGAAGGTGTCGTCCTCGACCTCGACCGAGTCGGTGTCCTTCAGGATTTCCCAGGGGTCGCGTTTGAGGAGGGCCTCGACCACGCGCGGCGTCAGGGCAAGCCGGGCCTCTTCCGTGCGCCCGGCGCTCGCCAGCGTGGTGAGGTCGTCGGCGACGAAGCCGGCCTCGAAATCGGGATCGCGGCGGAGCGAGGCCAGGATCGAGCCGAGCGTATTGGTGTCGCGCGCCAGGATCAGCGAGGGCGAGGCGTTGACCACCATCAGCACCAGCGACTTCATCTTCTGCTCGAGGTCGTCGCGCGTCTTCGCGTCATTGTAGCGGGCGGCGGCAAAAACGACGAGCATGATGGCCATGGCCACGATCGCCACCGCCGCAGCCGCGATCTGGCTGCTGAGCGAGCGACCCCAGCGACGGGCCGGGGTGGGTGTCTGCGCGGCGGTATCGGTGGTCCCCGCTCGCTTGAACGACATCATGGCCGGCACAGTCCCCGCTTTCGTCTCGGCTGGCGTCAAAGGCCACCAAGACAACCCGCACGGAATGTAGCAACGGCTTGGTTAAGGAATGGCTTGCGCAGCCGCTCAGGCGAGGCCGGAAAAGCGGACCATCGACAACCCCTCGGGCACGAATCCCATGAGCGCAGCATGCTCGACCGGCCGTGTCTCCACGACGGGATCGAGGCGCGCGAGTTCGTCGTCGACGAAGCCCGGATGGCACATCACCAGATGTGCGGGGCCGGGCCGCAGCAGGAAACGCCGCAGATCGGCGGCGAAGTCCCGTGCCGGATCGAAGGGCGCGACGCCCGCGAATCCCCGGTTGACCGGGAAGCCGCGCCGCCTCGCCGCGCGACCGAAGCCGAGCGCCAGGGCGGAGATGGTCAGCGCCTTGCCGACCGCGACGCCGCGGGCGCGGATGGCGACCGGCGACTCATGGGGGTCGCGCAGATAGAGGCTACCCTGCCGATAGCGCTTCGAGACGGCGTCGAGCAGCGCGCGGCGCACGCCCGGCAGGACATGGACATGCTGGTGCCCGTCGATGAAGTCCGGCGGGCGGCCCAGCCCGTCCTCGAAGGCGTCGAGCTGCCGGGCGATCTCCGCGGCGATCTCGTGCCGGATCGTCGGCGAGGTGGCGGCCGCCCGTGCGAGATCGCGCAGCGCGGGCAACTCGCCGCCCGGCACCAGCCGCGGCATCGCGCCGAGCGGGGCGGCGCAGGTCAGGTTCAGGTGCAGGCCGAGATCGGCCCTGTCGGCGAGCGCGCCGAACGCCGCAGCGAAGCCGCGCCAATGCGGGCGGTTGGTCATCGCGCCCGCCGCCGAGAGCTTGCCGGCTTCGAGCAGCGCCAGGATCGAGCGGCTGACCCCGTCGGTCAGCGCGAAATCATCGGCGCATAAAACAAATCCGCTCGCCATGCCGGTTTGTTGTCCTCTGTTCAGGCGCCTTGCGCTAAGAGCGCGCGCAAGCTTTACGGTTCCGCACAGGCCCCGTCATCCCGGCAGCGCCCGGCCTCGACGGGATCGCGCCGGCGAAGCCGCCGAGAGGTCAACCGCGTGTCCGAGATGCAGCCCCCTTCCGCTTCGCCCGCGCCGCGCGGCCACTCGAGCCGGCCGGAGCTGTCGATCGTCGTTCCCGTGCACAACGAGGCCGACAATCTGCCGCTGCTGTTCGAGCGGCTGAAACAGGTGCTCGACGGCGCCGTGACCTCATGGGAGCTGGTCTGCGTCGACGATGGCAGCCGGGACGGGACGCTTGCGGTGCTGCGACTGCTGGCGGCGCAGGACCGGCGGGTCAGCGCGGTCTCGTTCAGCCGCAATTTCGGCAAGGAAATTGCCATCGCCGCGGGGCTCGACCACGCCTCGGGGGACGCCGTGGTGATCATGGACGCCGATCTCCAGCATCCGCCGGAGACGATCCTGCTTTTCCTGGAAAAGTGGCGCGAGGGCTATCTCAACGTCTACGGCCAGCGCTCGGACCGCGACGGCGAGACCCGGCTGAAGCGCAATTTCGCCAAGGTCTTCTACCGGCTCTTCGCCCGCTTCGGCGAAACCGAGCTGCCGGAGGGCGCCGGCGATTTCCGCCTCCTCGACCGCAAGGTCGTCGATGCGCTGCGGGCGCTGCCGGAGCGGGCGCGCTTCTCGAAGGGGCTTTATGCCTGGGTGGGCTTCCGCTCGACTGGGGTGAGCTTCGACGTCGCCGAGCGTGAGCACGGCGTCTCGAAATTCCGCTATCGCACGCTGTTCTCCTTCGCCTTCGACGGTCTCTCCTCCTTCTCGACCGTGCCGCTGAAGATCGCGACCTGGGCCGGCGTCGTGATTGCGTTGATGGCGGCGCTGACGGCGCTGTTCTTCGTGCTGCGCACGCTGTTCTTCGGCACCGACCTGCCCGGCTTCCCGTCGCTGATCGTCTCGATCATGTTCTTCTCGGGCATCCAGCTCGTCTCGCTGGGCATGATCGGCGAATATGTCGGGCGCATCTTCGCGGAGGTGAAGCGCCGCCCGCTCTACCTCATCGGCGAGCGCGTCGGCTTCGACGCCCGTACCGTCGACCATCCCCGCGGCGACGCGCTGCCGCCGCTGATCCGGTAGACGCTCCGCTCGCCATGACGGTGAGCCAGTGGCGCCGCACTGGACCATCCTTCGAGACGCCGCTATGCGGCTCCTCAGGATGAGGGCTGACGACGACAGCCCCGGAGCCGCGATGTTCAAGAAAATCCTCTCCGTCGGCGGCTTCACCCTGCTCTCGCGGCTCTCGGGCTTCGTGCGCGACATCGTGCTGGCCGCCGTGCTCGGCGCGGGGGCGATGATGGATGCGTTTTCGGTGGCGCTGCGGCTGCCCAACCATTTCCGGGCGATCTTCGGCGAGGGGGCGGTCAACCAGGCCTATATCCCGGCCTATGCGCGCATCCGCGAGCAGGGCGGCGAGGCGGCGGCCGCGCTCTTTTCCAACCGCGTCTTCAGCCTGAACCTGATCGTGCAGCTCGGGCTGGTGGCGATCGCCCTGCCCTTCATGCCGGAGATCGTGCGGCTGCTGGCGCCGGGCTTCGCGAATGATCCGCTGCGTTTCGATCTCGCGGTTTCGCTGACGCGGATCACCTTTCCCTATCTGCTCTTCATCACGCTGGTGACGCTGCTCTCGGCCAATCTGAATGCGGTCGATCGCTATGCTGCGGCAGCCGCGGCGCCGATCCTGATGAATCTCTGCCTGGTCGCGGCACTCATCGTCGCCTTCCTGTTCCCCAACGCCGCCTATGCCGCCGCCTGGGGCATGGCGGCGGCCGGCGTGCTGGAATGGCTGTTGCTGGCCTTCGCCGCACGACGCGCCGGCGTCGCCGCCGCCCTGACCCGGCCGCGACTCGACGCCGATGTGAAGAGCTTCTTCAAGGCGTTCGGGCCCGCCGTCATCGGCTCGGCCGGGGTGCAGATCGCGCTCTTCGCCGACACCATCATCGCCTCGCTCCTGCCGGCGGGCGCCTATGCCGCGCTTTACTATGCCGAGCGGCTCTACCAGCTCCCGATCGGCGTGATCGCGATCGGCGTCGGCACCGTGCTCTTGCCGACGATGAGCCGTCTGCTCGCGGCCGGCGACGAGGCGGCCTCCGACCGCGCGCAGAACCGGGCGATCGCGCTGACGGTGGTGGCGGCGGCGCCCTTCGCGGCGGCCTTCCTCGCGATTCCCGAGCTGATCGTCTCGGCCCTGTTCGAGCGCGGGCGGTTCGACGCGGCAGCGAGCCAGGCCGCGGGCGCGGTTCTGCTGGCCTATGCGGTGGGCCTGCCGGCGATCGTGCTGATCCGCACCCAGGTCTCGACCTTCCAGGCGCGCGGCGACACGACGACGCCGATGTTCGTCTCGCTCGCCGCCATCGGCGCCAATGTCGCGCTCAAGCTGCTGCTCTGGCGCGATCTGGGCGCGGCGGGGCTCGCGCTGGCGACGGCGGCCGGCGCCTGGATCAATGTCGCGACGCTGTTCATCCTCGGCGTCCGGCGCGGCTGGGCCCGGCCGGACCCGCGACTGGGCACGCTGATCGCCGTCACCGTCCTGGCTGCGATCCTGGCGGGGTTGATGGCGCGCTTCGCGGCGCCCCCGCTCCTCACAGCGCTTTCAGGTCTCGCCTTCGAGCCGCGGCTGGTCGCGCTCGGGCTGGTCGGGCTGGGGGCGGTGACGCTTTACGGCGTTGTTCTGGCCGCTGGGCTCAAGGCCACAGGGACGCTGCGGCTGTTGCGGTAGGGCTCAGATCACGATGATGTCGCTCGAAAACACGGCGTCATCCTGGACAAGCCGCGAAGCGGCGCAGCTCCGGGATCCATCATAGGGCACCGACGAGCCCTATGATGGATCCCGGGTCGACCTGCGGTCGCCCAGGATGACGGCTGTGTTTCCGAGTGAAGTTATCATCAACCCAGCAGGCCCCGCGCCCGCTCGCCCAGCAGTACCGCCGCCTCGTCGACCATACGCGTGACGATCTCGGCCGCCGACGGCACGTCGGCGATCAGCCCCACCGCCTCGCCGACGATGACGGCGGCATTGTCGGGATCGCCGGCCGCGAAGGCCTCGCGATAAGCCGGCGCCTCCTGCTCGATCGCCGCCTTCAGCGCCTCGTCGCGGCCGGCCCAGCGCGCGGTGAAGGCATTGGCGGCGACACGGATGTCGAAGGGTTTCGGCCAGTCGAGCCGGCGGGCGATGTCGGGCAGCGAGGTGCGGACGGTGCCGTCGCCGGTCGCGGCCAGTGCGGCCTCCTGCTGCCGTTCATGGACCAGCGCCTCGCGGCTCGCCCAGAAGCGGGTGCCGACCAGCACGCCATCGGCGCCCAGCATCAGCGAGGCCGCAAGGCCGCGCCCGTCGGCGATGCCGCCCGCCGCGACCAGCAGCGTGTCGGGGCTATGGCGCGCCAGCAGATCGGCGACCTCCGGCACGAAGGGAAAGGTCGCGCGGCGGTGGCCGTGGCCGCCGGCCTCGCCGCCCTGCGCGACGATGATCGCCGCCCCCGCATCGAGCGCCTGGCGAACATGGTCGAGCGACTGGCACTGGCAGATCAGCGGGATTTCGGCCGCCGCGATCTCCGCGGCGAAGGGCGCAGGATCGCCGAAGGAGAGCATCAGCGCCGCAGGGCGATGCGCCAGCGCGGCCGTCAGCAGGTGCGGCTGCTTGGCCAGAGACCAGGTGATGAAGCCGCAGCCGGTGCGGGTGTTGCCGGCCTGGGCGAACTCCCGCTCGAGCCAGTCGCCGTCGCCATAGCCGCCGCCGATCAACCCTAAGCCCCCGGCGCGGGTGACGGCGGCGGCGAGCGCGCCGCCCGCCGCCAGCGCCATCGGCGCCGACAGCACCGGGTGCTCGATGCCAATCCGCCGCGTCAGCCTTGTGACGAGACGCGCCATGCTCAGGCGGACTTGCTGTTGGCCAAGGTCTTGCTGTTGGCGAAGTCCATGTAGAGCTCGCGGGCCTTGCGGTAGAGCTGGCCGGGCTGGAGCTGGCGGTTGTCGATGCGGCCGACCGGCACGACCTTCGAATAATTGCCCGAGGAGAAAATCTCGTCGGCCTGCTCGAAATCGCTGTAGCGCAGGCTGGTCTCCTCGACCGTGACACCGTCCTGCCGCAGCAGGCCGATGACGCGCTGGCGGGTGATGCCGTTCAGGAAGGTGCCGTTGGGAACCGGCGTCTTCACCACGCCGTCCTTGGCGAGGAAGATGTTGGAGGTCGCGGTCTCCGCGACGTTGCCGAGCATGTCGAGCACCAGCGCATTGTCGAAGCCGGCGGCCTTGGCGGCGCGCAGCGTGCGGGCGTTGTTGGGATAGAGGCAGCCGGCTTTGGCGTCGGTCGGGGCGGTCTCGATCGTGGGACGCCGGAACACGCCCTGCGTCACCGAGAGCCCGTTGGGCGGCAGGCCCATCGGCGCCTCGAACAGGCACAGGCAGAAGCGCGTCGAGTCCTCGTCGGGGATGATGGTGGAGACGCCGTCGGCCTCGGCCCAGTACATCGGCTTGATGTAGAGGGCGACGTCGCCCTTGAACTTCCTGATGCCCTCATGCGCCTTGGCGACGATCGTCTCGGCGCTCTCGGTCGGCTTCAGGCCGAGCGCGGTGGCGGAGCGGTTCACGCGGGCGGCGTGGAGCGCGAGATCAGGCGCCAGGCCGTCGAACCAGCGGGCGCCGTCGAAGACCGAGGAGCCCTGCCAGGTCGCATGGCTGCGCGGCCCCATGATCGGCGGGTTGCCCTCGTGCCACTCTCCCTCGAACCAGGTCCAAGTCTGCGAATACCAGGCCATCAGGCGCTCCCGTGTGTCACGATCGACGATGCGCGCACCGTCTGCCCCCGAACTTCCCTCGTCAACATGCAGCCCCGCACAACCCGATGACGGGATGTGATGGAAGCGATCGGTCGCGGTGATGGGTGGTTCGCATGCGCTCTCCGTCATTGCGAGCGCAGCGAAGCAATCCAGCCTTGGCGCTCGACGTCTCCCTGGATTGCTTCGCTGCGCTCGCAATGACGCGGCCCCGCCGGGCGAGGGAATCAGAACCCCAGCGCGCGCAGACCCGCGATCACGCTCATGCCGACGACGAGTGCCAGCAGTTCGTTGCGACGCAGGATCATGCTGCCCATCGCGGCCAGCAGGGCGATGCCGGCCGCCAGCCCGAGCCGCTCGATCAGGGGCAGGACGGTGGCGGCGATGATCGAGCCCGGAAGGGCCGCCAGCCCGCGGCGGACATGCGGCGTCAGCGGGATGAAGCCCATCAGCACCACGCCGGCGATGCGGCAGAGATAGGTCGCGACCGCCATAGCGAGAATCGCGATGACGGCGCCCCAGGCGCCCAGATTCGCGGAGCCGGGATCAGGCAGCGTCATCGCTGAACGCTCCCACGACGGCGCCGGTCAGGGACCCGACGATGATGAAGGCGTAGCCCTCGACCAGCTTGGCCGTCAGCAGCGCGGCGAGGCCCGCGGCGACCCAGGGCACGGCGGCGCGGCGGCCGCGCCAGAGCGGCACGATCATCGCCGCGAAAAAGATCGGCATGACCAGGTCGATGCCGAAAGCGCGCGGATCGGAGACCAGCGCGCCCAGCCAGTAGCCCAGCCCCGTGAGCAGGACCCAGACCACCCAGAGCAGCAGGCCGGCGCCGATCAGGACGCCGAGATCGCGGCCGCCCTCGGCCCGGTAGCGCGTGCCGATGACCCAGTTGGCGTCGGTAAAGAAGAACAGGTGGAGCGCATTCAGCGCCTTCGGATAGGACGCGAACCAGGGCTGCAGCGAGGCGCCCTGCAGGATCATTCGCGAATTGACGGTGGCGGTGACGACGGCGAGGCCGGCGATGGCGCCCCAGCTCCATTCCGGCCGCCAGAGTTCCATCGCGACGAGCTGCGAGATGCCGCCATAGACCAGCGCGCTCATCAGCAGCGTCTCGACGAGGCTCAGGCCCTTGGCCGCGGCCGCCGCGCCGAAGGCGACCGCGAAGACGACGACGCCGGGCACCAGCACCATGACCTTGCGCATGCCCAGGCGCATGCCGGCCGCGCTCACCTGTGCCGCAGTTCGCTCCATCGACGGCTTCTCTCCCATGGTGCGTGGCCGTCTTTGGCCGCCCTTGCGCCGCCCGGGCGAGCGGGAGGCGTGGTGTCCTTCCAAAGCCGAACCGCGCCGCAGGTCAACGCTGTCAGACGGGCGGGGCGCATGAGCCGCACACAGGGCGCGATGGCGGGTGCCGGCGCCCTACACTATCCTGCCGCGATGATCTGGCTCCGCAATGCCGACGACATCGCCGAGAGCCTCCCGGCCGTCTGGCTGGTGGCGACGCCGGAACGGCCCGGGACGCTGCCCGAGCGCTCGGCGCTGCGGCGGGGCATGGGGGCCCGCATCCTGGCGCGGCAGCTCGGCCTGCCGCCGGAGGCGGTCGCGATCGGCCATGACGGGCGCGGGCGGCCCCGGGTCGAGCATCCGCGCGGCAGCAGGCTGCATCTCTCGCTGGCGACGCGGGCCGGCTGGGTGGCGGTGGCGCTCGCCCATCGGCCGGTCGGCGTCGATGTCGAGGCCGTCGACGACACGGCCGCCCCGCCGATGGACGTCCTGCACCCGGACGAATCGGCATGGCTTCTCGCCCAGCCGCAGGACGAGCGCCCCCTCGCCTTCGCGCGCCTCTGGAGCGCCAAGGAGGCCTATGTGAAGGCGCTGGGGACGGGCTTCGCGTGCGCGCCGGAGAGCTTCGCCTTCTCACTCTCGCCGGAGGGGCGGCTGACGGTGCGGGACGCCGCCGCAACAGCGGCCGCGAGCGGTGTCAGTCGCACCATCGAAAACGGCGGCCAGGATGTCCTGGCCGCCGCGATCGTCATCATCGGGTGAGGCGCAGCGCGGCTCAGCCCTCGGCCTCGCGGTTGCCGCGCCGCTGCCTGAGCACATAGGCGATGGCGCAGACAAGGGCGGCGCCGATCACCGAGGTGACGTAGTGCGGCATGTTCGCCGGCGCGATGCCGATGGCGCTGACATCCGTCGGGACCGGCTTGATCCAGGTCGGCATGTTGACCTCGAGCCAGCGCAGCACGGCGATGTCGCCCAGGATCATCTCGGCCGCGATCCAGCCCAGCAGGGCGGCGCCGATCCAGATCAGGATCGGGTAGCGGGTGATGATCGTGGTCAGGAACTGAGCGCCCATGATGATCAGCGGGATCGAGAGCAGCAGGCCGAAGATGAAGAGTTCGGGGTGTCCGCGCGAGGCTGCGGCGATGGCGATGACGTTGTCGAGGCTCATCACCGCGTCGGCGATGGCGATGGTGCGCACCGCCTGCCAGAGCGTGGTGCCGCCGTCGATCTCGGCATGGCTCTCATCCTCGCCGAGCGCGAGCTTGACGGCGATCCAGAACAGCAGGAGGCCACCGATGACCTTCAGGTAAGGTACCAGCAGCAGGTAGGTGACGACGAGCGCGAAGATGATGCGCAGGCCGATCGCCGCGGATGCGCCGAGCCAGATGCCAACCTTGCGCTGTTTCTCCGGCAGGGAGCGGCAGGCGAGCGCGATCACGACCGCGTTGTCGCCTGACAGCAGCAGGTCGATCCAGATGATCTGCAGCAGCGAGACCCAGAATTGGGAGGATGAAAAATCCATTGGTCGGTCAATTCCTCATCGATCGGGGCAGTGCGCCCTCCTGTGGCCTCACGGGCCGCTCAACGCAAGAGGCCCGTGCGGCCAGAGTGCGGCAAAACCCTCGGCGGCGCGCCGCCTCGCCGCAACGGCGGGCGGCGGGCCGGGTTCCATGGCGCTCAGCCCAGCGCCTGCTCGACCGCCTTGCCGGCGGCTTCCGTGCCGAGCGAGCCGCCGAGATCGCGGGTGCGGGTGCGGGCGTCGCCCAGCGCCCGCTCGATGGCGGCCTCGATGCCCTTGGCGGCTTCCGTCTCGCCGAGATGGTCGAGCATCATCGCGGCCGACCAGATCTGGCCGATCGGATTGGCGATGCCCTGGCCGGCAATGTCGGGCGCCGAGCCATGGACCGGCTCGAACAGCGAGGGGTAATCGCCGGTCGGGTTGATGTTGCCCGAGGGCGCGATGCCGATCGTGCCAGTGCAGGCAGGGCCGAGGTCGGAAAGGATGTCGCCGAACAGGTTGGAGGCGACGACGACATCGAACCGGTCCGGATTCAGCACGAAATGCGCGGTGAGGATGTCGATATGGTACTGGTCGACGCTCACATCGGGATACTTCTTCGCCATCTCCTTCACCCGCTCGTCCCAGTAGGGCATGGTGATGGCGATGCCGTTCGACTTGGTCGCCGAGGTCAATTTCTTGCGCGGACGGCGCATGGCCAGTTCGAAGGCGTATTTCAGCACGCGGTCGACGCCGACACGGCTCATCACCGTCTCCTGCATGACGATCTCGCGCTCGGTGCCGGCATACATGCGCCCCCCGACGGAGGAGTATTCGCCCTCGGTGTTCTCGCGGACGACGAAGAAGTCGATGTCGCCGGGCTTGCGGCCGACCAGCGGGCCGGGCACGCCGGGCATCAGCCGTACCGGGCGCAGATTGACGTACTGGTCGAATTCGCGCCGGAACAGCAGCAGCGAACCCCAGAGCGAGATGTGGTCCGGCACCTGGGCGGGCATGCCGACGGCGCCGAAGAAGATCGCGTCATGGCCGCCGATCTGGTCCTTCCAGTCGTCGGGCAGCATCTTGCCGTGCCTGGCGTAGTAGTCGCAGGAGGAGAAATCGAACTCGTCCAGCCGCAGCTCGAAGCCATACTTTTTCGAGGCCGCCTCGAGAATGCGCAGCCCCTCGGGCATCACCTCCTTGCCGATGCCGTCCCCGGCGATGGCGGCGATGCGATAGACGCGGTTGGTGCGGCTCATGACTTGTCTCCGAAGAAGGCGATGAATTGCGCGGCGACGAGATCGGGGATCTCCTCGGCCAGATAATGCCCGCCGGGCAGGCCGCGGCCTTGGACGTTCTCCGCGCGCAGGCGCCACAGCGCCAGCGGATCGAAGCATTTGCCGATGATGCCGTTCTCGCCCCAGAGCGCGAGCACGGGCTGCGTCAGCTTGCGGCCACCATCCTCGTCGTCATGGCGGATGTCGATGGTGGCGGCGGCGCGGTAATCCTCGCAGGAGCCATGGATGGTCTGCGGATCGGCAAAGCAGCGCAGATATTCCGCCAGCGCCTCGGGCGCGAAGGGCGTCAGGCCGGCGGCGCCGGAGCCGCATTTCTTGCGCCAATAGGCTTCCGGATCGGCCCCGATCATCTTCTCCGGGAAGGGCGCGGGCTGGATGAGGAAGAACCAGTGCCAATAGGCGCGGGCAAAGGCGTCGGTGGTATTGGCGTACATCTCGCGCGTCGGCGCGATGTCCAGCGTGGCGAGCTTCGTCACCCGGTCGGCATGGTCAAGCGCGAGGCGATGGGCGACACGGGCGCCGCGATCATGCGCGCCAACCATGAAGCTGGGATGGCCGAGAGCCGTCATCACCTGCGCCATGTCGAGCGCCATGGCGCGCTTGGAATAGGGAAAATGCTCGGCGTCGGTCGGCGGCTTGTCGCTGTCGCCATAGCCGCGCAGATCGGCGCAGACGAGGGTGAAGCGGTCCTTCAGCCGCTCCGCCAGTTTGTGCCAGAGCACATGCGTCTGCGGATAACCGTGGAGCAGCAGCAGCGCCGGCCCCCGCCCGCCCGTCCGCACCCGGATGCGCGCGCCCGAGGTGGTGATGTCGAGCAGGCGGAAGCCGGGAAAGAGGCTGTCGGTGACGGGGAGATCGGTGAGGGGCATGGGCGCCACTTCAGGGTCAGGCAGTCTAGAGCGCGTACGCCTATTCCGGCGGAATTGCGCGCAGCGATTATTACACAATCCCAATCAATGGTGGCGACGGAACCGCAACGGCCTCTTCCTTCTCCCGGATGGGAGAAGGTGGCGCGGAGCGCCGGATGAGGGTGTGCCGTTGCCATTGAGGGCCAAGCGTCACCGTCGCGTCCAGCGATCAGCGGCGGGCCCTCACCCCTGCCCCTCTCCCATCCGGGAGAGGGGTTCCCCGAGCCCTACCCCCGCAGTGCCGCGCCGTAGCGCTTGGCCATCTCCGCCACGATCTTCGCGCCGACCGCCTCGATCTCGGCTTCGGTCAGCGTCTTCTCGACCGGCTGGAGCGTGACCGCGAGCGCGACCGACTTCTTGCCGGGCTCGACGCCCTGGCCCTCGTAGAGGTCGAAGACCGAAACATCCGAGATCAGGGCGCGGTCGGCGTTCTGGGCGGACTTGACCATTTCGCCGGCGGCGGTCGCCTGGTCGACGATGAAGGCGAAGTCGCGTGTCACCGGCTGGAAACCCGACAGAGCAAGCTTCGGCTTGACCTTGGTCGGCTTGTATTTCGGCAGCGGCAACGCATCGAGATGAATCTCGAAGGCAACCAGAGGCCCCTTGACGTCGAGCGCCTTGAGGATGCGGGGATGGAGCTCGCCGAAGGCGCCGATCACGCCCTTGGGGCCGAAGCGCAGCGTCGCCGAGCGGCCGGGATGGGCCCAGGCCGGGCCGCCGGGAACGACCTGCAGGCCGCCGACCGGCACGCCGAGCCCCGCCAGCAGCGCCATGACGTCAGCCTTGGCATCGAAGGCATCGACGGGCTTGGCCGTGCCGTCCCAATGGCGACCGGCACCCTCGAGCTTGGCCGTGCCGCGGCGCAGGCCGGTCGCGGCCATGAGCTGGCCTTCGGGCTGGTCGTTCTGGAAGATCTGGCCGACCTCGAACAGGGCGACGTCGCCAAAGCCTCGATCGGCATTGGCCTGCGCGGCACGGATCAGGCCGGGCAGCAGCGAGGGCCGCATGTCCGAGAGATCGGCCGCGATCGGGTTGGCGAGCACGAGCTGGCGCGAGCCGCCGCCGAACAGCTTCGCCGCCTCGTGATCGATGAAGGACCAGGTCACGGCCTCGACCATGCCGCGGCTGGCGAGCAGGCGCTTGGCCTGGCGCGTGCGCTTCTGGAGAACCGTGAGGACGGGCTTGATCACCTCGCCGGTGATGCGCGGCAGCGGCGTCGAGACGACACGATCGAGCCCGGCGATGCGCAGGATCTCCTCGACGAGATCGGCCTTGCCGCCGACATCGGCCCGCCAGGAGGGGGCCGCGACCTTGACGCGCTCGCCCTGCCCCGAGACGTGGAAGCCCAGCGAGGTCAGCGCCAGCTTCATCTCCACCACCGGCAGGTCGAGCCCGGTCAGGCGCTTGACCTCGGACCAGGGGAAGTCGATCGCATGGGCGCTGTCGGGCAGTTCTCCGGCGAAGACCATTTCCGAAGGCTCGCCGCCGCAGAGCTCGACGATCATCGCCGTGGCGAGATCCAGCCCCGGCCGGCAGAAATCGGGATCGACGCCGCGCTCGAAGCGGTAGCGCGCATCGGAGGTGATGCCGAGCGCGCGGCCCGAGCGGGCGATGTTCAGCGGGTCCCAGAGCGCGCTCTCGACGAGCACGTCGGTGGTGCCTTCGTCGCAGCCCGAGGCCTCGCCGCCCATGATGCCGGCGATCGACTCGACGCCCGCCTCGTCGGCGATGACGACCTGCTCGGAGGTCAGCGTGTAGGTCTTGCCGTCGAGCGCCACAATGGTCTCGCCGTCGCGGGCGCGGCGCACGACGAGGTCGCCCTTGACCTTGGCCGCGTCGAAGACGTGCAGCGGGCGGTTGCGGTCGAGCGTCATGAAGTTGGTGATGTCGACCAGCGCATTGATGGGGCGCAGGCCGACCGCGCGCAGCCGCGCCTGCAGCCAGTCCGGCGACGGGCCGTTCTTCACGCCGCGCACCAGCCGCAGGCCGAAGACCGGGCAGAGCGACGCGTCCTCGGGGGCGAAGTCGAGCTTCACATCGACGGGACAGGGGAAGGCGCCGCGCACGGGCGCAACCGACGGCGTCGTCGTCCGGCCGAGGCCGGCGGCGGCGAGATCGCGCGCGATGCCGGCGACGCCGAGCGCGTCGGCCCGGTTGGGCGTCACCGCGATCTCGATGACCGGGTCGCTCAGGCCGGCATAGGCGGCATAGGGCTGGCCGACGGGCGCGTCCTGCGGCAGGTCGATGATGCCGTCATGGTCCTCCGAGAGCTGCAGCTCGGCGGCAGAGCAGAGCATGCCGTTGGATTCGACGCCGCGGATCACGCCCTTGCCGAGCGTGATGTCCTTGCCGGGGATATAGGTCCCGGGCGGGGAGAAGACGCTCTTCATGCCGGTGCGGGCATTGGGCGCGCCGCAGACGACCTGCACGGGCTCACCCGCGCCGGTGTCGACCAGGCAGACGCGCAGCCGGTCGGCATTGGGGTGCTGCTTGGCGTCGATCACATGGGCCACGGTGAAGGCGGCGAGCGCCTTGGCCTTGTCCTCGACGCCCTCGACCTCGAGCCCGACGCGGGTCAGGGCCTCCGTGATGGCCTCGACCGTATCGGTCGTGTCGAGATGATCCTTCAACCAGGACAGGGTGAACTTCATGAGCGTCCGTCACTTCTCGTCATTGCATGGGACATCGGGGCCGGCGCGGCGTTCAGCTCGTCCTCCCCGTCCGTCTTGATCTTCATGGCGTTGCCGCGCCAGCTCACCTCGCGGGCGACGAAGGCATAGGCCCAGACGCCGGGAAAGACGATGTCGCGGATCAGCAGCGCCAGCGGCATGCGCCAGGAGCCGTACCAGCCGACGCCGCGCGCGAAGGCCAGCTCGGCCGCGTACCAGGGCAGCAGGACGAGGAGCGGGGCGAGCCAGGCAGAGTAGCCGAAGGCCGGCAGCGCGATGGCCGCCGCCAGCACCGCCAGCAGCGGGCCGGACAGGATTTCGGGCAGGAAGAAGGGCAGGAAGGTGACGCGCCGCAGCCGCGCCCAGCGGAACTGGCGCTGGACGACATCATGCAGGCTGCGCTGCCCTAAAGGCTGCTCGAAGGGCTGGCCGACGAGATGGACATGCTTGCCGGCGCGGCGCACGAGCTTCGTCGCCGCCGCATCCTCGGCGATCTCCTCGCCGAGGATGGCGATGCCGCCGCGGGCATCGAGGAAGGGCTTGTTCCAGAGCATCGACTTGCCCTGGGCGAAGCCGAAGCCGCAGGCCTCGCCGGCGAACTGCCAGCGCGCCTGGAAGGTGTTGAGGAAGGCACATTCCAGCTCGGCCCAGAAGCCGAAGGGCCGCGAGCCCACCGGCGTCGAGCAGACGAGCCCGGTCTCCTCCCCCCAGGAGGCGAGCATGCGCTGGATGTAATCCCTGGGCATCAGCACGTTGGAGTCGGCGAGGATGACCCATTCGGTCTGCGCCGCGTCCCAGCCCTTGACGCAGTTGTTGAGCTTGGGATTGGCGCTGACCTTCACGTCGCCGGTCACGAGCTTCACGCGCTCGCCCCCATAGCGGGCGATCAGTTCCTCGATCATCGGCACGATCGGGTCGTCGGGATCGGCGACGGCGAAGATCGTGACGTAGTCGGGATAATCCAGTTCGAGGCCGGAGATCGCCGTCTCGCGGCTGAAGGCCTCGATGCCGCGCAGGGGGCGCACGATCGTCACCGGCGGCAGCGCCGCGAGCAGGGCCGTCTGCCGGTCGCGCCGGCGCAGGCGCACATAGGCGATCGCCTGGCAGAGCAGGTTCGTCGCCACGAGCAGCGCGGCGAACAGGCCAGCCCATCCCGCGGCCGTCATGACCTCGCCCTCCGATTGGCGGCGGCGCTCACGCGGAGAGGCCGCCGGTCAGCGTCGGCAGGTCGAGCGGGCGGAAGCCGTAATGGCTGAGCCAGCGCACATCCGCCTCGAAGAAGGGGCGCAGGTCCGGCATGCCGTATTTCAGCATGGCGATGCGGTCGATGCCCATGCCCCAGGCGAAGCCCTGATAGATTTCCGGATCGAGCCCGCAATTGCGCAGCACGTTCGGATGGACCATGCCGCAGCCGAGGATCTCGAGCCAGTCCTCGCCCTCGCCGAAGCGGATCTCGCCGCCCTTGCGCGAGCACTGGATGTCGACCTCGACCGAGGGCTCGGTGAAGGGGAAGAAGGAGGGCCGGAAGCGCATCTTGACCGTGTCGATCTCGAAGAACGCCTTGCAGAACTCCTCGAGGATCCACTTCAGGTGGCCCATATGGGCCTTCTTGTCGATCACCAGCCCCTCGACCTGGTGGAACATCGGCGTATGCGTCTGGTCGGAATCCATCCGGTAGGTGCGGCCCGGACAGATCACGCGGATCGGCGGGGGCGAGGCCAGCATGGTGCGGACCTGGACCGGGGAGGTGTGGGTGCGCAGGAGTTTGCGCTCGCCATTCGTGTCCGGCGCGAAGAAGAAGGTGTCGTGCATCTCGCGGGCCGGATGGCCGACGGGGAAGTTCAGTTTGGTGAAGTTGAGGTCGTCGGTCTCGACATCGGGCCCTTCGGCGATCGAGAAGCCCATGTCGCCGAAAATCGCGGTGATCTCGTCGATGACCTGGCTGATCGGGTGGATGCGGCCGCGCGCCTCGGGCCCCTCGCGCACCGGCAGCGAGACGTCGATCGTCTCGGAGGCGAGCCTGGCCTCGAGCGCGGCCTCGGCCAGCGCCTCCTTGCGGGCCGACAGCGCGGTCTGGACCTGGTCGCGCAGGCCGTTGATCAGCGGCCCCTTCTCCTTGCGCTCGTCGGGCGTCATCGCGCCCAGCGTCTTCAGCAGGGCCGAGATCGAGCCCGCCTTGCCGAGCGCGCCGATCCTGACCTGCTCCAGCGCGGTTTCGTCCTGCGCCTCGGCAATCTCGGCAAGAAGGCTCGCGCCCAAGTGATCGATCTCGTTCATGCCTGCTCTGGTCCGTTTGCGAGGCATCTTCTAGGGTGTCACCCGCCTCGATGCTAGAGGCAATCACGCCGGCAAAGCAGGCCGGCGCGCGCAAAACCGGGGGGTTTGACGATGATGGGCGTCGCTTCATGACAGGCCTGTCGCAATCGCGTCCGAGCCTGGCCCTGTGGCGCCCGCTGCGCGCCACGATCGCCGCTGTGCTGCTGGCGATCGGCCTTGCCGGGCCGGCCCTGGCCCAGGATGGGGCGCGCGTCACCGTTACCGGCGAGATCGCCGACAGCTGGTGCACGGTCAGCGGGCTGATGTTCGCCAGGGGCAGCGCCCATCACCAATGCGCCGTCTGGTGCGCGCTCGGTGGCATTCCCGTCGCGATCCGCGATGCGCAGGGCGCGCTCTACCTGATCCTCCGCATCGGGGACGACAGCGACAGCGTCGCCAATCCCCGCATCGCCCGGCTGATGGCGCATGAGGTCAGCGTGGACGGCGAACTGCTTGAGCGCGACGGCGTGAAATACCTGCTGGTCGACAAGATCGCCGACGACAAAGGCGTGATCAACCTGACCCATGACGAGCACGGCATCCAGCCGTTCGGGAACTGAGGTGATGGGCACGTTTTCAGCCCTCATCCTGAGGAGCGCTCCGCAGGAGCGCGTCTCGAAGGATGGTCCAGTACGCTCCGGAGACATCTGGAGCATCCTTCGAGACGCCGCTGCGCGGCTGCTCAGGATGAGGGCCGCGGGGCTTGGCGTCGCGGCACTGGCCGCCTTCGCGCCCGCCGTCGCCCAGGCCGCCGAGCCCTGGGGCATCCCGCATGAAAAGCCGGTCGTGCTGAAGGGACGCGTCGTCGAGGCGCTGTGTCATCTCAAGGGCGTCTGCGCGCCCGATTGCGGCGCTGGCAAGCGCCAGCTCGGCATCCTCGAGGCCGATGGCCGCTTCCGGCTGGTCGGCAAGGGCCAGGTCGATTTCGCCGGGGCTGCGCCCGATCTCGCAGGCTTCTGCGGCCGGGAGGTCGAGGCCGACGGGCTCCTGATCGAAAACCCGGCGATCACGCTGTTCTTCGCGCAGGGCGTCCGGGAGGCCGGCAGCACCGCCCCCTTCACGCCGACGGAGCGCTTCAAGACGCAATGGGAGGCGCGCAACGGCGCCGCGCCGGAATGGTGGCGCGCCGATCCGGAGTCGAATGCGATCATCGCCGAGACCGGCCCGCTCGGCATCAAGGGCCTCGTGCCCAAGCCGAAGCCCTGAGCGCGAGGATGCGGGCAAGCCCGACGCGACGCGCTCTGCTGGCCGGGCTCGCCACCGGCTGGAGCCTGCCGGCGCTGGCGCAGCATCACGGCCATTCCGGCCATGCCGCGCCCTCCCCGCGGCCCGATCCGCTGGCGGGACGCTTCGGCGGGCCGTTTGTGTTGGTGGATCACAGCGGCAAGGCCGTCAGCGACGGCGACTATCGCGGCCGCTTCATGCTGCTCTATTTCGGCTTCACGCGCTGCACCGACACCTGCCCGATCGACCTGCCGACGATCGTGCAGGCGCTGGACGGGCTCGGCCCGCTGGCGGAACGCGTCGCGCCGCTCTTCGTCACGGTCGATCCCGCCCATGACACGCCGGCGGTGCTGGCGGCCTATGTCGGCGCCTTCCATCCCCGCCTGATCGGGCTCACCGGCAGCGAGGCGCAGATCGCGGCGGTGGCGCGGGCCTACAAGGTGCATCGCCGCAGGCTGACGCTGCCGCATCACGGTCCAGGCGAGCACAGCGTCGACCATGGCTCTCTGACCTATCTGATGGATCGCGAGGGGCGTTTCCTGACGCTGCTGCCGCACAAGACCGGCGCGGATCGCATGGTGGCCGTATTGCGGGGCTATCTGGCGTAAGGCTGGGACAGCCCAACCGGATTCGCAAGACATGCTTGACACGACAGACAAGCCCGACAGCACGGCCCAGAAGACCTCGCCCTCCTACCGCCTCGCGGCGCTCGACCCCGACTTCATCCTCGGCGATTCCACGCGCGGCGCCCGCTTCATGCTCGAATACCAGAAGGCCGAGGACCACTTACGCGCCCGCGGTATCCTCTCGACCATCGTCGTCTTCGGCTCGGCGCGGGTGCGGGAGGGAGAGCCCTGGTACGAGGCGGCGCGCGCCTTCGCCCGGCTTGCCTCGGAGCGCGGCGGGGCGCTGGCGGCGAGCGATCTCGGCCGCGACCATGTCATCGCCACCGGCGGCGGCCCCGGCATCATGGAAGCCGCCAATCGCGGTGCGACGGAGGCCGGCGCGCTCTCGATCGGCTTCAACATCACCCTGCCGCATGAGCAGGAGCCCAATGCCTGGTCGACGCCGGATTTGACCTTCCGCTTCCATTATTTCGCGATGCGCAAGATGCATCTGGCGATGCGGGCAGCCGCGCTGGTCGTCTTCCCCGGCGGCTTCGGCACGCTCGACGAGTTGTTCGAGTTGCTGACACTCGTGCAGACCGGCAAGATGCGCCCGGTGCCGATCGTGCTCTATGACCGCACCTACTGGCAGGCGCTGCTGAACCTCGAGGTGATGGCGACGGCGGGGCTGATCCGGGCGGAGGACCTCGGCCTCTTCGCCTATGCGGATACGCCGGAGGAGGCCTATGCCCGCATCGTCGAGGGCGCGGGCGACAACTGGCGGCCGGCGACAGAGGATGGTGTGCAGACGTAAGCATCCGCGTCATGCTCGGGCGAAGACCCGAGCATCGCCTGAACCAGATTCTCGGGTCTTCGCTTCGCTACGCCCGAGAATGACGCAGTGAGCAAACGAAAAAAAGGCCGGCATCGCTGCCGGCCTTTTTTCGTATCTCGTCAGGGCCCGAAAGCTCAGGCGGCCTTGGCTTCCGCCTCGGTGCCGAGCGCAGCCTTGACGGCCTCGACCACCGCCGTGAAGGAGGCGGCGTCGTCGATGGCCATTGCCGACAGGGTCTTGCGGTCGAGTTCGATGCCGGCCTTGTGCAGGCCGTTGATGAACATCGAGTAGACTAGGCCGTGCTCGCGCACCGCCGCGTTCAGCCGCTGGATCCAGAGCGCGCGGAAGGAGCGCTTCTTGTTCTTGCGGTCGCGATAGGCGTACTGCATCGAGCGATCGACGGCCGCCTTGGCGGCGCGGATCGTGTTCTTGCGGCGGCCATAGAAGCCCTTGGCGGCCTTGAGTGTCTTCTTGTGCTTGGCATGGGACGTTACGCCCCGTTTCACGCGAGCCATGTTCGATCTCCGGAAAGGTTAGGGGGCGTCAGCCGTTGGGGAGGAAATACTTCTTCACGTTGGCCGCATCGCCCTCGAAGAGGACGTTGGTGCCGCGGTGATTGCGGAGCTGCTTGTTGGTCCGCTTGATCATCCCGTGACGCTTTCCAGCCTGGGCGTAGAGCACCTTGCCGGTTCCGGTGATCTTGAACCGCTTCTTAGCGGCCGATTTCGTCTTGATCTTGGGCATTTTCGCTCCTCATAGGTCGCGAGCGCGCAAACGGCGCCGCTTCATGTTTGCTTGCGGGAAGCAAAGATCGACCGCCACGGCAGCCCTTATCAGCCGGGCGATCGAAGGCCGCGCGTATGACAGAAAAGGTGCAGGCTGGCAAGCGCGGGGGTGCGGGCGGGCCCGGCCGCCCCGCCCTACTCCGCCGCCTGGACCAGTGTCGGCCCGCCTTCGCCCTGAAGGCGCGCGCCGAGGCCGTCGACGTCGAGCAGCATCAGCATGCCCGCCGGCTCGCCGCGGGCGTTGCGCGTCGCGACGACGCCGAGCGCGGGAACATCGGTCTTCGAGGTCAGGTCGCGCAGCGGCTGCAGCTCGGAGGCCGCGATCTCGGGGATGATGCCGAGCGCGTCGACAATGAGCCCGAGCGTGCGGCCGGCAGCCTTCACGATGACGATCTGCTGCTCTTCCGAGGAGGCATCGGGAATGCCGAGCAGCCGGGCGAGGCGCAGCACGGGCACGGGCTGGCCCTCATGCAATTTGTAGCCGGCGAGCAGACCGTCGCCCGCCTTCTTGGCCGAAGGCTTGAGGCCGGCGATGTCGACCGCCTCGATGACGTCGCGGGCGGGGACGCCGAGCCAGTGCCGGCCGATATGGAAGGTCGCGACCTCGAAGGCGTCGACCCCGTCGGCGGGCTTGTGCACGGCGAGCGCCACCGAAGCGGCGCCCGCCGCCGGGCGGGCCGCGCTGTCGGCCGCGACCTCGCCGAGCGGCACGGCGCAGATCGCCACGACATCGGCACGGTGGCCGTCGCTGGTCTTGTATTCGCGGTAGCCCTTCGAGAGCGCGGCGCCGACGGCCATGTGCTTGCCCTCGAAGCTGCGAATGCCGGCGAGATCACCATCGCGCTCGAGCGCCGCGGCGTCGATCGGGAGCGGGCTTTGCGCGCCCACGGCGAAGCGCGGATCGCTGGAGGAGATGATCCGGCCATCGCCGCCGACCAGCAGCGTGAAGGCGCCCGGCAGGGCAGAGCCCTCCTCGTCGGTCGGGAGCGAATCGGCGAGGATCGCCGAAAATTGCGGGGTCGAGTCGAAGACGATGGCGATGCCGCCGAGCGCCCTGCCCCCGGCCGGGCTCTGGACGGCCGCTGTGTAGATCAGCGTCTCCGCCTCGTCATAGAGCGGCGTCGGCTCGAAGGCGGAGACGGCATAATGCTGGCCCGTGCGCAAAGCGAGCGTGCGGCCCACCCATTCGGCCTCGAGCGTCTGCCCGACGAGATGCGCCTGCGACGGCTGCGAGACGGCCAAGACGACGCCCTGCGCATCGAACAGGATGAGGTTGCTGTACACGGTATAGAGTGCGTTGATGGTCGCGAGAATCTCGCCGCAGAGCCGGCGGCCCTCGGGCGAAGGCGCCGCCAGGACGCGGGCGAAGCTCGCATTCAGCGCCCACCAGCGGCAGTCATTGGCGCGCTCGTAGAGATTGCGGTCCATCACGTCGATGGCGAAGGCGGCGCGCGAGCGGCACTTCTCCATGATCGCGGCGACGACGGTGCGGTGGAGATCCCCGATCGAGGCATCGCAGACGGCCTGCGTCTTGCGGCCGGCGCTGGAAATCTCCCAGAGCAGGATCTTCGAGAAGGCGGCGTTGGCGGCGGTCGAGCCGGCCTGGCGGATCGAGCCGTTCCAGACCGCGCGGTTGAGATCACCCTGGATCGCCGCCGCCTGGCGGGAGACGTTGCGCAACTCGCCCGAGAACAGCCCGGCCCGGCTGGTGACCGCCGCGAGCAGATCCTCGCCGATGCCCTTGCCGAGTTCGCCATCGTCCTGATCGAAGGCCGCCTCGAGCGGGATCAGCCCGAGACCGAGCCAGCCCGGCCCCATATAGCCCTGATAGCCCGATGTCTGGCAGGCCATGGCGAGATATTGCCGTCCGCCCAGCCGAATCACCGGGTCGCGCCCCTGAAGCGCGGAGGGCGAGAGCTTCAGCCCCGCCGGCAACTGGATCGGGCAGGAGCCGGCGACGACGTCACCCTCCGGCGAGACGCAGGCCAGCACGGTCCAGTCATGCTCGGGCAGGAGCTTGCGGAAGATGCCCGCCATCTCGTCAGCCAGCCGGAAGACGAGGACGAGCACGCCGAGCGGGCGCTTGGCCGCATCCTCGACGCGCCAGGCATAGACCAGCGCCTTCTCGTCCGCGACGAAGTCGATGGGCCCGTAATGCTCGACATAGGCGCCGGTGGAGGTCAGCGCCTCCGTGACGATCGGATGGCGGGCCTCCTGCGCGGGATGGGACGCCAGGCGGGCGCGGATCGCGCCTTCGCGGTCGACCAGCACGATATCAGAATAGACCGAGTATTTCGCGACATAGTCGCGGAAGCGCGCCTCGATCGCCGCGCGCGCCTCGGGCGAGACCGGCGCCTCCAGCATCTCGCGGATGTCGGTATCGGCGGCGAGGAAGCCGATATCGGCCGTGCGCTCGAACAGGTTGCGGACCAGCACGTCGATGGCGTTCTGCGCCTTGATGCGCAGATCGGTCATCGCCTTGTCGCGCGTCTCCTTGGCGAGATGGCCGAGCAGGCTCGCGGTCAGCGTCTCGAAGGCCGAGCGCGTGCCCGACATCTCGGTGGCGTTGCCCGAGAGCTGCCCGAGCAGGGTCAGCGTGTCCCAGGACGCCTGCAGCCGGTCGAAGACCTGCCGGTAATCGTCGATCGCCCGCATGTGCCGGATCAGGCCGGCGAGCGCCGGATCGATCGCAGGTCCCGTCTGTAGCGTGGGCAAGGGCAGGCGCCTCCGGTAGGCCGTCGCCCGCCGGCACGGCACCGGACGAGGGACGCGCGCACACGCAGCCAGCCGGCCGCGATGCGCGCGGAAGAAGATCACCAAGCGTGGTGATTCGCATCCGCCCGATCAGGTGTTCGTGCCCAAATTTCAATCAGGCAGCCCGTATGAGGGGCGCCGCAACCCGCCTGCCTTTACGTCATCTCCAGCATTCAGCGCCCGCGATACACGAGCGGGAACTGCTCGGGCTTGCTCGCCTTGCCGTCGCAGGCCACCTTCTCGCGGTACTCGACGAGGACGAACTCGCCGTCGGGCCCGACGCGGTGACGCTCATACACCCCGCAATCGCCCTCGCTGCGGCCGAGCGCGGTGCCGGTGACGGTGCGGGTCTTCACATTCCATTCCGGAGACATCAGCTCGGCGGGCGCGCTCGTGCGCTTCTTGCCGGGAGGGGCCTTGAAACTCAGGAAGCGGAGGTTCTGCGCCGGCTCCGGCAGATAGACCAGCGCATAGACGGCGTTCGCCTGGATGTTGAAGCGCTGGCAGGGCAGCTGCCAGATCGCCGATTCCTCCGACATCTGGAAGCCGGTGACGCCGGTCTTCAGCATCTCCGGGTCGCAGCCGAAGCGGCTCTTGAGCAGCGCGGGCAGCGTGCGCGGGATCTGGGCCGGCCTCACGGCGTAGCGGCTGAAGATGCCGTCCAGACTGGCGGGGTCAGCCGCAGCCGCCGGCGGTGCCGCGGGAGGCGGGGCCGCGGCAGGGGCGGTCATGCAGCCGGCCCCGCCCTTGACGGGCACGCGCGCCTGCTGCTTGCCGGCCATCGACACGGTCAGCGTGCCGCTCTCGATCTCGACCGCCTCGCCCTCGATCTCGCCGAGCTTGAGGTCGAGCACCGCGAAGCCGTCGCCCTCGCCGAGCCTGTAGAGCTGGTAGGGGTAGAGGCCATAGCCGCCGACCTTGCCGCCGATCGCCACGCGCGTCATCGGCAGGATCTTCTCGCCGACCTTGATGCGCGCCGGCTGGCGGGCATGGTTCTGACCGGTCAGGGCCTCGGTGAAGATGAAGGCGTAGCGGTCCTTGTCGGGATCGCGGTTGGACTGCCACAGCGCGACAGAGCAGCCTTTCGAACGGTCGACCTCGGCCCTATCGAACAGTTTCAGGTCGAGCTTGGTCTCGTCGGGCCTGGCCGGCGCCGGGCTCTGGGCGGGCGCGGGCGTCTGGGCCCCGAGCGGCCCCGCTGACATGGCTGCGAGCAACAGCGCAGCCAAAGCCGCCGCAACCCCATTCGACCCCATCGCTAGTCCCCCCGGGAGAGGCCACGCCCGTCGCAGGCGTCGGTCCCCTCGCGGCCACCCTAGTCAAGGACCGCGCCGGGGAGAACCCGAAAGTGACGCTTGGTCAGAGGCCCTCGATGCGCCTCAGCGCCTCGAAGTGCTTTTCCGACTGGTGGACCAGCACCTGGCGCCACTCGCGCGCGGTGGCCTCGATCTCGGCGTCGGGAATCAGCTTCAGCGGCCGGCCGGTCGACATCGCCAGGACCTGCTGGCGGCAGGCGCGCTCGAGGAAGTAGAGGTCGTCGAAGGCGACCGCGACGGACGGGCCGCCGATGGTGACGCCGTGATGGGCGAGGAAGGTGATGTCCGCCCCGGCCTCGGCCTTGTTGGCGGCGACGATCGCCTCGCCCTCGCTCTCATCCAGCGCCAGCCCGCCGAAATGGTCGACATAGAGCGTGCGGCCATGGAAGCGGCAGGCGGTCTGGTGGGCCATTTCGAGGCGCCCGCCCTCGACCATGGTCAGCGCGGTCGCATAGGGCATGTGGACATGCAGCACGGCGACATGGCGCGGATTGGCCTTGTGCGCGGCGATGTGGATGTTGCGGGCGGTGGCCTCGACCTCGCCCTCCCCTTCCAGAACCTGGCCGCGCTCGTCGATCAGCAGCAGGTCCGAGGGCCTCATCTCCGACCAGTGCACGCCATAGGGGTTGATGAGGTAACGCGGCCGGCCGTCGGAACCGTCGGGCAGCGCAACCGAGAAGTGGTTGCAGATGCCCTCGTTCAGCTCGAACTTCGCGGCGAGGCGCAGGGCGGCGGCGAGATCGCGACGCTGGCTGGTGAGGCTGGGCTGTGTCATGGCGAGGGGCTCGGGGCTCGAAGGAACGGCGCAAACCCAAGCATCGCGGGGCCGGACATGACAAGGCCCGGCACTGGGGCCGGGCCTGATGCCGATTGCATGGCGCGAGCGGTTAGCGCGGCGCCAGCACCATGACCATCTGGCGGCCCTCGAGCTGCCAGTCGCTCTCGACCTTCGCCTGCTCGGCGAGATCCGCCTTGACGCGCTCCAGCACCTTCACGCCGAGATCCTGGTGAGCCATCTCGCGGCCGCGGAAGCGCAGGGTCACCTTGACCTTGTCGCCCTCCTCGAAGAAGCCGAGCATGGCCTTCATCTTGACGTCGTAGTCATGCTTGTCGATGCCGGGCCGCAGCTTGATCTCCTTGATCTCGATGGTGCGCTGCTTCTTGCGCGCCTCGGCGGCCTTCTTCTGCTCCAGGAAGCGGAAGCGACCGTAGTCGAGAATCTTGCAGACCGGAGGCACGGAGTTGGGGGCGATCTCGACGAGGTCGAGACCGGCATCCTCGGCAATCTTCAATGCCTCGAAGAACGGCACCACGCCACGATTGGCGCCGGTGTCGTCGATAAGCTGGACCTCGCGAACGCCGCGGATGTCGCGGTTGGAGCGCGGACCGTCCTTGGTCGGGGTCGGGGCGGCACGGAAAGGACGACGAATGGCTTTATTCTCCTGTGAACGGCGCGCGCGGCGCCCATCGCCAGACACATTGCACAAAGACGCGCGTTGTCAATGGACGAGGGCCGGCTGCCTGTGACGAATACCCGATAGATCGGGACGATCCGGGTTTTCGGCAAGGGCGGAAGCGTTCAGCCGCCGTCCCGCCCCTCCAGCAGCGCGCAATAGACGTCGAGGGTCTCGGCGACCATCGTCTCGAGCGAGAAGTGCCGCTCGACATGGCGGCGCGCCCGCAGGGCGAGATTGTCGCGCGCCGAAGGCCGCAGCGAAAGCGCGCCGGCCAGCGCTTCGGCCAGGGCGGCCGCGTTGCCGGGCTCGACGCGCCAGCCGGTGCGCTCGCCGGGCGGGGTCTGCGGCGGGGCGAGCACGGTTTCCGGCACGGCGCCGAGATCGGAGACGACGACCGGCGTGCCCATGGCCTGGGCCTCGACGGCGACGCGGCCGAAGGCTTCCGGCTCGGTCGAGGGCACGGTGACGACGGCCGCAGCCAGCAGGGCGGCCGGCATGTCCGAGCAATGGCCGACGCGGCGCACGCGGCCCTCGAGGCCCGCCTTGGCGATGAGCTGGTCGAGCTCCTTCACATAGCCGTCGCGGCCCTGCGGATCGCCGGCGAGGATGAAGGCGGTGTCGGTGTCGCCGCCGTCGCGCAGGATGCGGGCGGCCTCGATCAGCACGCGCTGGCCCTTCCAGCCGGTCAGCCGGCCCGGCAGCAGGACGATCTGCTGATGCGCGCCGATGCCCCAGGCGGTGCGCAGCGCCTGGATGCGCTCCGGCGCGACGGCCTGGGGCGCGAAGGCTGAGAAGTTGGTGCCCCGGTTGACGACGCGGATGCGCTCCCGGGCGAAGCCGTGCCGGGCGAGGATGAGTTCGGCCGTGTAGGCGGAGTTGGCGATGACGATGTCGCCCCGCGCCATGACCGAATTGTAGAGCGTCTTCACCGCCGAGCGGCTGTTGTAGGAGCCGTGATAGGTGGTGACGAAGGGCAGGCGCAGCAGCCGGGCCGCGGCGAGCCCGACCCAGGCCGGCGCCCGCGAGCGCGCATGGATGAGATCGACCCCCTCGTGCCGGCAGAGCAGCGTGAGCTTGCGGATGTTAAGCGCCATGGCGAGCGGGTTCTTGGCCGCGGCCGGAAAGGGCAGCCAGACGCCGCCCTTGGCCTGGAGTTCGGCCACCAGACGCCCCCCCTCCGTGGCGACCAGCGCCCGGGCGCCGACCTCGGTCAGCCCGCCTGCGATGTCGACGGCCGTGCGCTCGGCGCCGCCGGCCTCGAGTTCCGGGATGATCTGCAGGATGGTGCGCCCGACGAGCGGGTGGGACTCGGTCGAGGGCAGGGAGAGATGTGCACCTGGCTGAAAGGACATACTCACCGCTCTGGAACGCCACCCCTGACCCATGCGGGCCGACCCGCGACACATTCGTGAGGCGGGACTATGCCTGCCCGCCGGCCGGATGCGCAGCCTATATTCGCCTGCCGGACCCGATTCGTCACAGGAGATTTGCGTTGGAGCGAGAGGCCCCCCATTGGCTCGAGGTCGGCGAGGGCACGGAGTTGCGCCGTCTCGCCGTGCTGTCCCAGCCCGGCGACGGCGTGCCGGTCGTCTGGCTCGGCGGTTTCCGCTCGGACATGCGCGCGACCAAGGCCGAGGCGCTCGCCGACTGGGCACGACGGGCCGGCCGGCCCTTCCTGCGCTTCGACTATGCAGGCCATGGCGAAAGCGACGGCGATTTCGCGCGCTGGACGCTGTCTCACTGGCTGGAGGATGCGCTGGCCGTCATCGCCGCCCGCTGCGCGGCCCCGCCGATCCTGGTCGGTTCCTCGATGGGCGGCTGGATCGCGCTGCTCGCGGCGCGCCGGCTGCTGGGCACGGCGCTGGCGCCGGCCGGCCTCGTCCTGATCGCGCCGGCGGTCGATTTCTCGGAAGACCTGATGTGGGCCCAGATGCCCGAGCCGATCCGCCAGACCATCCTGCGCGACGGCGTCTGGATGCGGCCGTCGGAGTATTCGCCGGAGCCGACGCCGATCACGCGCGCGCTGATCGAGGACGGTCGCCGCCATCTGATGTTCGGGTCGGAGATCAGGACAGGATGTCCCGTCCACATCCTGCAGGGCATGAAAGACCCCGACGTGCCTTGGCGCCACGCCCTCAAGCTCGTCGAGCATCTCGGCGGCGACCCGGTCGTGCTGACGCTGGTCCGGGACGGGGATCACCGCCTGTCGGGCGCGCAGGATCTCCAGCGCCTCGAGGCGGCGGTCGCGGGGATTGCGACCGCGCCCTGAAGCCGTCAGTGCCGCGCCCTGGGCGCGTCAGTGGACGCTGACCATCCGCAGATCGTGCTCCCAGGCGTTGGCGGTGGCCGCCTCGCGGGAATCCGTCACCAGAATCGGCGCGCCATCGGCCGAGAGCAGCGCGAAGAGCTGCAGGCCGGACTGGATTTCCGGCGCCTGCGGGAAGATCCGCAGCAGCTCGTCGGAGGTCATCGACTTGAGATAGGCGACCTCACCGGTTCCCAGCGCCGCGAATTCGGCAGGGGTCAGGGGGGTCGTCCGGATCATCGTGCTGTCTTCGTTCATCGCGCCCTCCTTCAGAGCAGTGCGAGTGCGGTTACAAGAATACGACTGCAAACATGAACGGATGCAAAAACCGCGCTTGCATCCGCAGAGAGTTCAGACCGGCTCATCGCGGCTCACGATATCGATACGCCGGATCAGCCTTTCGGGTTCCGGGCGGACGAGGTCGATCGCCAGCAGCCCGTTGGAGAGGTCGGCTCCCATCACCTGCATGCCCTCCGCCAGCAGGAAGCTGCGCTGGAACTGGCGCGCCGCGATGCCGCGGTGCAGGAACTGCCGGCTCTTGTCGTCGACCTGGCGGCCCCGGATCGTGAGCTGGTTTTCCTCCAGCGTGATCTCGAGCTGGTCTCGCGCGAAGCCTGCGACGGCGAGCGTGATGCGGAGCCGGTCCGGCTCCTCACCCGAACGGGCGAGCCGTTCGATGTTGTAGGGCGGGTAACCCTCGTTGGCGCCCTTGGCGACCCTGTCGAGGGCGCGCTCGATGTCGTCGAAGCCGAGAAGAAACGGATGGGACAGACTGGGCGTACGCGTCATTCCCAGGACCTTGCCTGACGGTGCCGGAGCCTCGCGAGAGCGCTCCCGATCGGCCGGGGCCCGCCTTGGCGGCGCCCCGCGGGCGGAAGGCGAAGCCCCTCCGCTTGAGTGACGATATGGCGATCGCGGCGGCGGCTTCAAGGGTTCCAGTGGCACCGCCGGGGCGGTCGAACGTCGCGGCGAACCGGGTGGGGACGGGTGGTACAGCCACCCCGGCTTGAACGGGGGACCTCTAGATCCACAATCTAGCGCTCTAACCAACTGAGCTATGGCTGCCCGCACCCGGCGCTTGGCGATCGGTCGCTTTCGCGAGATCGGCGGCGGCGCGGAACCTAGAGCCGACGCCCCGTGATTGCAACCCGGCAAGCGCGGGTTTTTATAGGTGGCGGGCCGAGGCCCGCCGCGCTCCGGCCTCAGTCCCGCCCGACCGCCTTGCTGGCGATCCGCGCCAGTTCCTTGAGATGCTCCGAATAGGAATCATAGGAGCGGCGCACCGCCTTGGCCTGGAGCGCCACGGCATCGGCGGCACTGTCGGTGCGCGCCAGTTTCTCGACGTCGCCCAGCGTCGCCTTCAGCTCGGCGCAGGCATGGTCGAGCATGCTCGCCTGGAGCGCACCGAAGGCCTTCGCCATCGCCAGCGTCTGCGTCATCACCGTGGTCGAGGCGATGGCGGCGAATTCCGGCGGGCGCGGCAGCGGCGTCGCGATCAGCGAAGCGGGCGGCGTCGCACGGGCGGCGACCGGAGCCGCGGGCTTCGGCGGGGCAACGTCGACCGTGCGCTTCACGGTCTCGGCAGCGGCCTGAGCCACCTTGGCCGAAGCAGCCGCGACGGTCTCGACGGCGGCGGTCGCAGCGGCGACGGTCTTCGAGACGGTAGCCGGCGCAGCGGCCGTGACGGCGGCGGATGAAGGCGCCTGGACCTTGGCGGCCTGCTTCGCGGCCGGCATCTCGCGCCGGACCTTGGTGGAGGCGATCTGAGTCGTGGTGCCCGGCTTGATCGCCCGGGGCGCGATCTTCACGGGCGCCTTCGGTGTCTCGGTCTTGCCAGCCGCAGGCTTGGCAGAGGCGGGCTTGGCAGAGGCGGGCTTGGCGACCGCCGGCGCGGCAGGGGCCGCTTTGGCGACCACAGGCGCGGCGGGGGCAGGCTTGACTGTGGCAGGCTTGGGCTCGGCAGCCGCAGGCTTTGGCTCAGCAGGCTTGGGCTCGGCAGGCTTGGCCACAGCGGGCTTGGCCTCAGCCGGCGCCGCAACGGGCATCGTCGCAGCGGGTGCGGGTTTGACGGCCGATTCGACCTTGGGCTGCGGAGCAGGCGCCGCGACCGGCGCGGGCGACGGAGCCTTGGCGCCCGGAGCCTCGGGCGGCAGGGCTCCCGACAACGCCTTGACGGGCGACAGGCTGATCGGGGCTTTGGACTTGGTCCGGGTCGGTGCGGGCTTGACCATGACGGTTCTCCTTCGGCGCTGACAGGGTGCGGCGGGCGCGGCGCCCGGCTTCCGGTCCTTGATTATCGCGCCGGGGCTGCCCGGATGGCAGTTCGGCGCAGGAGCGGCCGCCGCGAAGCAGCGGCCGCGTCCGAGGGGTTGGCGTTCGGGCGATTACTTGGGCTTGGCAGCCTTCGCCACGGTCTCGGCGGTCTTGGTGGCGACCTCCTGGGCGGCGGCGCCGAATTCCTTCAGCTGCGTCTGGAGGGCGGCCACCTGCGCCTTCATGAACTCCGACTGATGCGCCATCACCTCGGTGATGTCCTTGGACTGCACCAGCTTCTGGGCGAGGTCGAAGGCCGCCGCGACATTGTTCTCGGCGTAGGAGATCGCCTTGCGGGCGGCGTCATGCGTGCTGACGCGGGCCGTCTCGGCCGAGCCATGCGCGGAATCGACGGCCTTGGTGGCCGCGCCGATGAAGCCGTCGAAGGCCTTGCGGGCCTGCTCGACGCTGCGCTCGGCAAAGTCGCGCATCTCGGCGGGAACTTCGTAGGGGGTCTTGATCGCCATGGGTGGTCCTCCTGTTCGGCGCCGCTGACTGACTGCCTGGCTTGCCGGATCCGCCGGCCAAGGCCCGGTCTCTCTTATTGTGCGGTGCAATATCATTGTTGCGACGCAAAGACAATGATAGCCGCGACGCCCGTCATCGTTAACGCTGTTTCGAACCGGCGGGGGAGAGCGCGGTTCCCTCCATGGCGCGGCGGTGATTTGGCGGCTATTAAGGCTTTGTTAGGCATAATGGCGCCGCCTTGGGGTGCCAACCGAGAGCAACAGGGCATGAGCGAAGCCGGACAGGACTGGACACGGCTGGGCGCGAGCGCGGCGCAGGATGCGACTCTCGCATCCTATGCGGCTGGCGGCGCGCTGCTGCTCTGGGACCGCGACGCCGCGCAGCCCGGCTTCACCAACGCCGCGGCCCGGGCGCTGCTGGCCGGAACCGGCTCGATGCCGGCCACGACGCGCCAGAGGCTGTCGCTGCTGGCGGGAGGCCTCGCCTCGCCGGACCGGCTGCGGCTGGAGCGGCTGCGGCTGACGGCCGGCTTCTCGGCCATGCTGGTGACCTGCGGCTGCAAGCTCGTCACCGCCGCGGACGGGACACCGATCCTGGCGATCGCGGTGCCGGCGGCCGAGTTCCGTCGGCTGGGGATCGCTCTTCCGCAGCCAGAGGCCGATCCGTTGCCCCCGGTCGAGATGTCGGCGCCGGTGCCTGTGACGACGCCCGCCGAGGAGCCAGCCACCGCTGCGACCGCCCCGGCTCGTGCCGTTCGTTTCCTCTGGCAGAGCGATGCGCAGGCGCGCCTGACCAGCCTCTCGCCGAATCTGGCCGAACTCGCGGGCCCCGATGCGGTTGCCCAGCTCGTCGGGCGGCCCTGGGCCGATCTGATCGGCCCGGTGGTGCAGGATCGCAGCGGCGGCCTGCTCGAGCGCCTGAGCGGAACGACGACCTGGAGCGGCCACGAGGTGCTCTGGCTCACCGCGACGCCGGGCGAAGGTGCACGGGTCGAACTGTCCGGCGTGCCGGTTCTGGACGCCGCGCGGCAGATCACCGGCTTCCGCGGCTTCGGCCTGGCGCGCCCCGGCGCGCGCGAGCCCTTCCCGGTCGTGGCCGAGATCGCCGGGACGCAACCCGCGGTCGAGGCCATTGCGGACGCACCGGACCCCGCGGGGGATACGGCCAGCGATGCCGTGGCGTCCGCCCTGGCGGATATCGAGACGCCGGAAACCGAGGTCATCGAGGCGCTCGACGCCGCCGTCGTCGCGCCGGCACAGGCCGCCTCCCCCGAGGACATGCCGACGGCCGCCGACGAGGCGTTGCCACCCGCGCCCGAACCGGCCGAGCCGATCGGCGCGGCGGAGGAGCCGGCCGAGCCCCCCGCAGCGACCGCGATGCCAGAGCCGCCTCCGCTCGACGAGGCCGCCGCCGAGGAGGAGCCGGCTCCCGTGCCCGTCACCGCCGCGCCACGCGAGGACGCGCCCTCTCCCGCTCCGTCGGCGGGCAACATCGTGCCGCTTCGCAACGGCCATCTGACCCCTGTACGGCCGATCATCGAGCCGTCGAAGCCCAATCTCAGCTCGGCCGAGCGCAGCGCCTTCCGCGAGATCGCCAAGGCGCTGGGCGCCCGCATCGCCGGCGACGACGAGCCGGCCGCGACCCGCCTGCCGCCCGCCGCACCGCTGCGGCTGAAGGAGGCGGAAGCCGCTGCCACCGAGGCCGGCAGCGATGCGGCACCGACGAGCCCGGCGCCGGAGTCGGCCGCCACGGCCCGGCGCCTGCCGAACTCGCATGCGGACCTGCTCGACAAGCTGCCGATCGCGGTGCTGGTCAACCGCGACGACACCGCGCTTTACGCCAACCGCACCATGCTCGACCTGCTCGACTATGCCGATCTCGACGATCTCGCCTCGGGCGGCGGCGTCAGCCGGCTGATCAAGGAGGCGACCCGCACCGATGGCGGCGCGATGATTCTGATCGACCGGCTGGGCCATCTCGTCCATGTCGATGCGGTGCTCTCCAGTCTTTCCTGGCAGGGTGAGCCGGCGACGCTGATGGCTTTCCGCCACCCCAAGGGCGGCGGCGAGGTCAAGGCGCTCACCCCGGAGGAGACCGAGGAGGCGGAACTGGCGGCCGAGTTCGAGGCCGAGGACACCGAGAGCGCCGCCCGGGTCGAGGCGCTGCGGCTGGATGCGGGCGTCCGCGACGCGCGCATCGCCGAACTGGTCGCGATGCTCGATACCGCCACCGACGGCGTCGTCACGGTGGACGAGCGCGGCCGCATCCTCTCGCTCAACAAGACCGCCGAGGCGCTGTTCGGCTACGACCAGCGCGAGGTCACCGGCGAGTTGTTCACACTGCTGTTCGCGGGCGAAAGCCATGCGCCGGCGCTGGACTATCTCGAAGGGCTCAAGGGCGGCGGCGTCGCCTCGGTGATGAACGACGGCCGAGAGGTCGTCGGCCGGGTGCGCCAGGGCGGCAAGATCCCGCTGTTCATGACCATGGGCCAGATCGCGGAAGGCACGGAGCGACGCTTCTGCGCGGTGCTGCGCGACATCACCGCCTGGAAGAAGACGGAAGGCGAACTGGTCGAGGCGCGCAAGGCGGCTGAAAAGGCCAGCGCCCAGAAATCCGACGTGCTGGCCAAGATCAGCCACGAGATCCGCACGCCGCTGAACGCGATCATCGGCTTTGCCGAGGTGATGGCCGAGGAACGTTTCGGGCCGATCGCCAATGAGCGCTACAAGGAATATCTGCGCGACATCCACCAGTCGGGTGGCTACGTCATCAGCCTGGTCAACGACCTGCTCGACCTCGCCAAGATCGAGGCCGGCAAGCTCGATCTCGACTTCGTCAGCGTCAACCTCAACGAGATCGCGCTCTCGGCGGTCAGCCTGCTGCAGCCGGAAGCGCAGCGCGGCCGTGTCGTGCTGCGCTCGGGGCTCTCGCCGAAGCTGCCGCCGGTCGTCGCCGACCAGCGCTCGATCCGGCAGATCGTGATCAACCTGCTCTCCAATGCGGTGAAGTTCACCGATGCCGGCGGTCAGGTGATCATCTCGACGGCGCTGGGCGACCAGGGCGAGGCGATCCTGCGCGTGCGCGACACCGGCATCGGCATGGACGACAAGGAAATCGAGCTCGCGCTTGAGCCCTTCCGCCAGGTGCCGACGACGCGGCGTGCTGGCGGCACGGGCCTGGGGTTGCCGCTGACCAAGGCGCTGGTCGAGGCCAACCGCGCCGCGATGTCGATCACCAGCGTGAAGAAAGAGGGTACGCTGGTCGAAATCACCTTCCCGCCGCAGCGCGTGCTGGCGGGGTAGTCGGGGCCTGCAGAGGGGTTTTCAGGAGAGGGGGAGCCGCCTTCCGACCTGTCGTTTGCGGGCAGGGCTGCCGAACAACCCTTCGCCGGGGACGTTCCGGCCGGCGGGCGACGCCAGGTTGCGGATCATCCAGGGCACGCGTTCGCCGAACGCCGGCTTTGCATAGAAATAGCCCTGACCGAAATCGCAGCCCGCGTCCCTGAGGCGCTCGGCCTGTCCGGCGTTTTCCACGCCTTCGGCGGTGATCTTCATGCCCATGTTGCGGCCCAGGCTGACGATCGCGGCCACGATCGCGGCGTCGTCCCTATCGGTTTCCAGATTCCTGACGAAGCTCTGATCGATCTTGATGTGATCGACCGGGAACTGTTTGAGGTGGGTCAGGGAGGCAAAGCCGGTGCCGAAATCGTCCAGCGCGATCGAGATTCCGGCCTCGTGGAATTCGCTCAGGACGGCCGCCGCTCCCTCGGTCTGGCGGCCCAGGAAGACCGTCTCGGTGACCTCGATTTCGAACCGCGAGGTCGGGACGTTGGCCGCGTCCAGCAGTGCAACGATCCGGGTTGCGAGCGTGCGGTCGGCAAAATCGGCGGACGCCAGGTTGACGGCGACACGCCCGAACTCGAGGCCCTGATCGAGCCAGACACGGATATCCGACGCCACTTGCCCGATCATGCTCGTCGCCAGTGCCGTCGAAATCTCCTGATCGTCGAACGCCGAACCGAAATAGGCCGGGGTCAGCAGGCCAAGGGCGGGATGCCGCCAACGAGCCAGCGCCTCGAAACCAACAACCACGCCCGTCTCGAGTGACACTTTCGGTTGATAATGGGGGAGGAATTCAGATGCTTCCAGGCCTTGGCGGACCTCACGCAGGATCGACACGCGGCGCTCCATGAGGTCGCGTGCGGCACTCGAGTAGACGACCGCCCGGCTGCGTCCGCCCTCCTTGGCCCGATAGAGCGCGATGTCGGCGTCCTTCATCAGTTCGACGGGGTCGCGATGGTGTTCGGGGAACGCCGCCACGCCGATGCTGGCCTTCGTGGACAGGGCCCGCCCCTCGTAGTCGAAGGTGGTTCGCAAGGCCTCGACGATCTGGGCCGCGCATGAGGCAATGTCGGTCAGTCCGGATTGCTCGACCAGGACGACGGCGAATTCGTCTCCCCCCACGCGGGCGACCGTGCCCCGGTCACCGACCAGGCGCGTCAACCGAGCCGCGGTTTCAGCCAGGAGCTCGTCGCCCGCGGCGTGGCCTAGCGTGTCATTGATATCCTTGAAGTCATCGAGGTCGAGCAACAGCAGACCGACGCCCGTCCCCCCCGATTCGGCGGCCGCAAGCGCGTCTTCCAGGCGCGTCTGGAAGAGCGCCCGATTGGCCAATCCCGTCAGGGGATCGTGGTTGGCCGTCTGCCAGATCGCCTTTTCGGTCGCCTTCCGATCCGAGATATCGAAGGTGATGCCGATCAGGCGCTCGGGGCCCTTCTGTTCTGCCCTGATCGCGAGCCAGATCTCGCGGCCGTCTGGAGCGCGGTAGCGCACTTCGGTCGAGTGCGTGCCGTCGGCGATGGCGGCGAGGCGCAACAGATCGACCTTGTGCCGGTCGTCCGGGTGAACACGCTCGACGAATTCCGATGTCGGCCCCGAATGGATACCGAGGAGCGCGTAGGCGTTGTCCGAGCGATCGACATGTTTCGTCGCGAGGTCGACGTCCCAGGCGACCATGTTGCTCGCTTGAAGCGCCAGCCGGAGACGCTCCCCGCCGATGCGCACGGCGTCTTCGGCGATCTTGCGCGGGGTGATATCCTGAAGCGTGCCCAGCATTCGCACGGGCCGGCCCCCCGCATCGTACAGCGTCCGCCCGCCGACCTCGAGCCAACGGGTTTCGCCGTCCGTGGCCCTGATGATGCGGAACGTCGCCGAAACGGAAGGAGCGTCCCGATCGACAGCCGGATAGAACGCGGCACGGATCCGCGTGCGATCATCGGGATGAACGAGCGGCAGGAAATCCTCCCGCTCCAGGGCCGCTGTCTCGGCAACCCCGAGTGTTCGACGAACCTCCGGCGACCATTCGAGATGCCCGGTGGCGAAGTCGAGGTCCCAGATGCCCAGTCCCGTCGCAGCAAGCGCCAACCGGAGCCGTTCTTCGCTGGTGCGCAGCGCTTCGCTCGCCCGGCGCGCCTGCGTCAGATCCTGCAGCGCTCCCACCATCCTGAGTGGATGCCCGGACGGATCCCTGACGAGGTGAGCGCGATCGCGCACGAAAGCAAAGTCACCATCACCGTTTCGCCAGCGATATTCGCCTTCCCAACGCTCGCCCGCCTGCCCGGCGATGAAGTGCCTGATCTCGTCGTCGATGGCGGCGCGATCGTCCGGGTGCACGCTCTCGAGCCATTTCGTCCCGGTTGCGGGAGTCTGTCCGGCTCCATAACCGAACATTCCCTCAAGACTTCCGCCCCATTGCAGATGGTCGGACTGGAAGGTCCAATCGTAGATCGCATCGGATGTCGCATGGGCTGCCAGCCGATAGCGCTGCTCGCTTTCGCGAAGCCGCTCTTCGGCCAAGTCGCGGTCACCCTCCGCCAGTTTTCGCGCGGTGATGTCGGCGAACGTGCGGACGACGCCGCCGTTCGGAAGCCGGTTCGTGCGAACCTCCAGAACGGTGCCGTTCGGTCTGCGCCGTTCATAGACCGAAGCCTCGATATTGTTGCCCTCGTAGCGGATGGCCTTGACCAGCGCGGGATCGGCTTCGGCGAACTCGCCCTGTGCGATCTGCCACCGTTTGACATCCTCGAATTTCGGCACCGAGCGCATCATCGCGGCCGGCAGATCGAGCAGATCGATCGCGCGCTGGTTGCAGACGACGACGTCACCGCTCGGGCCAACCATGATGATGCCCTGGTCGACATTCTCGAGCGCGCCGTTCAACAGGGCGGTATTCTCCGCCAGAGCCTTGTTCGAGCTACGCAGCTCGAGTTCGCGCATCACGGCCCGCGCGAGCGCCAGCAGCGTGCTGGACTGAGCCTCCGTCAGCCCGTGCGGCCGCGGCACGACGTCGCCGACGCAGACGGCCCCGAGCAGCAGACCGTCCGACGTTTCGAGGCGCGCAGCGGCATAGAACCGCAAACGCAACCGGCTGGTCACGAACACATTGTCCTGAAACCGCTCGTCGCCGGCCAGATCGTTGACGACGACGATCTTGGACTGATGGGTCGCCTTCGCGCAGATGGAGTCAGCCAGCGACGTTTCGTCGATGCCCAATCCGATCTGAGATTTGAACCATTGCCGATCGGCCTCGAAGAAACTCACGGCGGCGACAGGGGCACCGCAGGATTCACTCGCGAGTTGCGTGATCTCGTCGAAGGCTGTTTCCGACTCCGTATCGAGAATATCGAACGTGTTCAGCGCTGCGAGACGCTGCGGATCGCCCCAGATCGATTTCGGTTTGGCTCGTTTGGTCAAGTGGATGAACTTTTCAACGACACGCGCGGGTTCGTGACGCTACGAACGGGGACTTACGAAACCCTAAAAGGAAACGATCCGATGTCGCCGCGGCCCTTCTATCGGGCAGCGGCTGCGCTTTCGACCGTTGAGGCGCCCGGGCCACCATCGCGTCGGCGGAACGAGGGCCAGACATCGACCGATCTCCGCGAGGGCGGCGAGACGAGGCCGTCGCCGTGCAAAGCTGATGCGCCCGACCGGACTCTCCGATAAGCAGAGGCGCCACTTCCCTCCTCCGAAGGCTGCCTTCCCATGACCCTGACGATCTATGGCTGCTACCGCTCGCGCGCCTCGCGCAACATCTGGCTGGCGAACGAACTCGGTCTCGCCTTCACCCATGTCCCGGTGATCCAGGTCTACCGCCTGCCCGACCCGAATGCGCCGGGCGCACCGATGCATACGCAGAGCCCGGAGTTCCTCGCGGTCAATCCGAAGGGGCAGATCCCGGCCATCGACGATGGCGGGTTCAAGCTGCAGGAGTCGCTCGCCATCAACCTCTATCTCGCCCGCAAGCATGGCGGCCCGCTGGCGCCGAAGGATGCGCAGGAGGAGGGACTGGCCGTGATGTGGTCGCTCTGGGCGAGCACGGCGGTGGAGAGCCATGCGCTCAACATCAACTACCACATGGCCGCCTATCCGCCGGAGAAGCGCGACCCGAAGCTCGTCGAGGCGGCGCTGACGGCCCTGCCCGCTCCCTTTGCCGCGCTCGACAAGGCGCTCGCCGCAGGCGGCGGCTTCGTCATGGGCGGGCGCTTCACGGTGGCCGACATCAACGTCGCCGAGATCATCCGCTACGCCAAGCCGGCGACGCAGCTCTTCGCGGCGGCGCCGCATGTGAAGGCCTGGCTCGACGCCTGCCATGCCCGCCCCGCCTTCCAGGCGATGTGGACGGCGCGGGACGCGGAAGCCGCCTGAGCCGCACTCTCGATCTGCATGACGCATGACAGAATCCGGGTGGCCGTCTCGCCACCCGGAGCCTACTGACGCGGGATGACGGTCCGGGACGGACAGATGCCGCGATGACCATGCCCATGCCTGCCGCGCCCGCGCGGATGTCCCTGCCCGACTGGCTGATGCTGGCCGGGCTTTCCGTCCTGTGGGGCGGCTCGTTCTTCTTCAATGCGTTGGCGCTGGCACAATGGCCGCCGCTGCCGGTGCTGCTCGTCCGGGTCGGGCTGGCGGCGCTGGCGCTGCTGCTCGCGGTGCGGCTGGCGGGGCTGTCGATGGCGGTCGGCCGGAGCGTCTGGCTCGCCTTCTTCGGCATGGGCGTGCTCAACAACCTGATCCCGTTCAGCCTCTTCCTCTGGGGCCAGCAGCAGATCCCGAGCGGGCTCGCCTCTATCCTGAACGCGATGACGCCGATCTTCACGGTCCTGATCATGCATCTTTTCGGCGGCGAGCGCGCGACGGGGCGCAAGATCGCCGGCATCGTCGCGGGCTTCGCGGGGGTGGCGATCCTGATCGGGCCGGATGCCCTCTCGGGGCTCGGGCTCAACCTGCTGGCGCAGCTCGCCTGCATCGGGGCGACCGTGTCCTACGCCTTCTCGGGACTCTATGGCCGGCGCTTCCGCGCCTTGCCGCCACTCGTCAGCGCGGCGGGGCAGCTCAGCGCCTCGACGCTGATGACGCTGCCGATCGTGCTGCTGCTCAACCCGCCCTGGTCCCTGCCCCTGCCCACGGGGCAGACGGCGTTGGCGCTGCTCGGCCTGGCGCTGGTCTCGACGGCCCTGGCCTATGTGATCTTCTTCAGGATCATGCGCTCGGCCGGGCCGAGCAATGTCGTGCTGGTGACCTTCCTGATCCCGGTCAGCGCCATCCTGCTCGGGGTGGGTCTGCTCGGCGAAACCCTGCTGCCGCGGCATTTCGCCGGCATGGCGGCGATCTTCGCGGGGCTGGCGCTGATCGACGGACGGGTGCTCGGCCTCATCCGCGCGCTGCGCCGTGGCTGAACCGGACACATCCGGACACGCCAGAGTTTATTGCCCATAAATTATGAATTGTTCTAGGGTCGCTTTCGCGGCATGAGCCGCTATCGGCTCTAGCGACAAACACTGGAAGATATCGGGAAACGATACGCCAGAGGGGACCAGAGGGACACCCATGGACATCAGGCACCTGCGATGTTTCATCGCAGTGGCGGAGGAGCTTCACTTCGGCCGGGCCGCGGAGCGGCTGGGCCTGGCTCCCCCCGCCCTCTCCCGCCAGATCAGCACGCTGGAAGAAGAGCTCGGCTGCGTCCTGCTGACCCGCACGACGCGGCAGGTCGCGCTGACGCGGGCGGGGCTGATCATGCTCGAGGAGGCCAAGAGCATCCTCGCACGGATGGACCACGCCTCCCGCGCCGTGCGGGAAGCCTCGTTGGCTTCCGGCAAGATGCTGCGCATCGGCGCGATCGACGCCGCCTCCTCCAGCTTCGTTCCCGAGGCGCTCGTCGCCTTCCGCGAACGCTATCCGGGCATCCAGATCAAGTTCGTGGAGGCGATGACCGCACCGCTCGTGCAGATGCTGGAAGCCGGCAAGCTCGACCTCGCCTTGACCCGGCCGCCGCGCAAGCCGACCGACTGCGCCTTCGAGGTGCTGCGCGTGGAGCGGCCGATCGTGGTCCTGAACGAGGCGCATCTGCTGGCGGCGCGCGAGCATCTGACGATGCAGGATCTCGTGGGAGAGCCCTTCGTGGTGCCCTCCAAGCGGATCCGGCCCTTCGCCTATGATCTGGTGATGGCCTATTTCGAGAGCGTCGGAGCGGTGCCCAACGTCACCATCGAGGCGACCGAGAAGCCGGCGATGATGTCGGCGGTGGCGGCCGGACTCGGCATGGCGCTGGCGCCGGACTGGGTGTCGCGGCTGAGCTTCCCGGGGGTCACGATGCGCCGGCTGCGCGGCGCGCTGCTCGACCCGCCGCCGCCCGGCGCTCTGGTCGGCATCGCCTGGCGGCCGCAGCAGCGGCTCGATGCCCGCGACGATTTCCTCGCCATCCTGCGCGAGAGCGTCACCCTGATCGACGAAGGCCATGTACTGCCGTTCGCCATTCCCCTAACGAAGCTGAAACGAACCACCCGCCTCGTCGGGTCGGCCGCCGGAGGAGCCTGATGAGTTTGAACAAGATCGAGGAGGCGCGGGGCCTGCGCATCCGTTCCACGCAGGATTTCGCCGCAGGCATTTTCATGATCCTGCTCGCCGGCCTAGCCCTGATACTCGCTCGCGATCTGCCCTTGGGCAGCCTGAGGCAGATCGGCCCCGGCATGCTGCCGATCTGGTTTGCCGTGTTCTGCGCTGTGCTCGGCCTTTTTCAGATCGTCGGCTCGTTGCGTTTCAAAGGCGAGGCCCTGCAGGGCTGGTCCTGGCGCGGGGTGATCTTCGTGCTGGGTGGCGCCTGCGTTTTCGGCCTGACCATCCGTGGCTTCGATTTGGGGCCAATCAGATTTCCTTCGCTCGGCCTGCTCGTCTCCGGCCCGCTCGTGATGCTCATTTCGGGCCTCGCCGCCAACGACATGAAGTGGAAGGAACTGATCATCTTCAGCGTGGCGATGTCGGCGGCCTGCATCCTCCTGTTCAAATACGCGCTGAGCCTGCCGATTCCGCTGGCGCCCTGGCTGCTGGGAATCTGATCCGATGGATATGTTCTCCAACCTGTCGCTGGGCTTCGGCGTCGCGCTGTCCTTCCAGAACCTCGCGCTCTGTTTCGTCGGCTGCCTCGTCGGCACGCTGATCGGCGTCCTGCCCGGCGTCGGGCCGATCGCGACGATCTCGATCCTGCTGCCGATCACCTTCGGGCTCGATCCGACCGGTGCGCTGATCATGCTCGCGGGCATCTATTACGGCGCCCAGTATGGCGGCTCGACCACCGCGATCCTGGTCAACATCCCCGGCGAAGCCACCGCCGTCGTCACCACCCTCGACGGTCACCAGATGGCCAAACAGGGCCGGGCCGGCATCGCGCTCGGAACGGCGGCAATCGGCTCCTTCGTCGCCGGTTGCTTCGCGACCGTGGTCATCGCCGCGCTCGGCGCGCCCCTGACCAAGATGGCGCTGCTGTTTGGGCCGGCGGAGTATTTCTCGCTGATGGTGATGGGCCTGTGCTTTGCGGTGGTGCTGGCGCGCGGCTCGATCCTCAAGGCCTTCTGCATGATCATGCTCGGCCTCCTGCTCTCGACCGTCGGCACTGATCTGGAAACGGGTCAGGAGCGACTGACCTTCGGCATCCCCGCACTGGCCGACGGAATCGACTTTTCCGTCCTGGCGATGGGCATCTTCGGTTTCGCCGAGGTGCTGCGAAACCTCGAGACCCCGGAGGCGCGCGACGTCGTGCGGGCCAAGATCGGGCGGCTGCTCCCCGGCTGGTCCGACATCAAGCAGTCGACCATGCCGTGCCTGCGCGGCACCGTGATCGGCGGCACGCTCGGCATCCTGCCCGGCAACGGCGCGGTGCTGGGCCCCTTCGCCAGCTACACGGTGGAGAAGAAGATCGCCAAGGATCCGTCCCGCTTCGGCAAGGGCGCGATCGAGGGCGTCGCTGGGCCCGAATCGGCCAACAACGCCGGCGCGCAGACGGCCTTCATTCCGCTGCTGACGCTGGGCATTCCGCCCAACGCGGTGATGGCGCTGATGGTTGGCGCGATGACCATCCACGGCATCATCCCCGGCCCGCAGGTGATGACCCGCAATCCGGAGCTGTTCTGGGGCATGATCGCCTCGATGTGGATCGGCAATCTGATGCTGCTGATCATCAACCTGCCGCTGGTCGGGCTGTGGGTGAAGCTGCTGCAGGTGCCCTACCGCCTGATGTTCCCGGCGATCCTGATCTTCTGCTGCATCGGCATCTACTCGGTGAACAACCAGCCGCTCGACGTCGCGTTCACGGCGATGTTCGGCCTGTTCGGCTATCTGCTGATCAAGCTCGGGTTCGAGCCGGCGCCGCTGCTGCTGGGCTTCGTCCTCGGCAAGCTGATGGAAGAGAAGCTGCGCCAGGCGCTGATCATCTCACGCGGCTCGTTCATGACCTTCCTGGAGCGGCCGATCTCGGCCGGGCTCCTGCTCGTGGCGGTCGCCGTGCTGGTCATCGCGCTCATGCCCTCGATGGCGAAGAAGCGCGACGAAGTCTTCACCGAATGAAGGGCTTGCCGCGCTGCGCGCGGCGCCCCACCTTGCCTGCAACCATAACGAGGAAGGAACCGCTATGAAGAAAACCGTACTCGGCCTCGCCGCCGCCATGACGCTGGCCCTCGCCGGTGGCGCCGCCGCCCAGGGCTATCCGACCAAGCCCGTCACCATGATCGTTCCCTTCGCCGCCGGCGGGCCGACCGACATCATCGCGCGCATCGTCGGCGACCACATGTCGAAGACGCTCGGCCAGCAGGTCGTGATCGAGAACGTCGCGGGTGCCGGCGGCACCACCGGCATCACCCGCGCGATGACCGCGGCACCGGATGGCTACACCATCGCGATGGGCCATCTGGGCACCTTCTCGGCGGCGCCGGCCACCTATCCCGGTCTCAAATACGACCCGATCAACGGCATCCAGCCGATCGGGCTGGCGGGCGGCACGCCGATCCTGATCGTCGCGCGCAAGAACCTCGAGGCGAACGACCTGAAGTCCTTCGTCGCGGCGGTGAAGGCCAATCCGGACAAGTTCAACGAAGCCCATGCCGGCCTCGGCTCGGTCTCCTGGACGACCTGCACCCTGCTGAAGGGCCAGCTCGGCGTGCCGAAGCTGAACGCCGTGGCCTATCGCGGCACCGGCCCGGCGCTGAACGATCTCGTCTCCGGCCAGATCGACTTCATGTGCGACCAGATCGTCAGCGTTTCCGAGCAGATCAAGGCGGGAACGATCAAGGCCTTCGCGGTCGCCTCGGCGCAGCGCTCGCCGGCCCTGCCGGACGTGCCGACGACGACGGAAGCCGGCCTGCCGGAGTACCAGATCGAGGCCTGGAACGGCATCGCCGCGCCGAAGGGCACGCCGAAGGAGGCCGTGGACAAGCTGGTCGACGCCCTCAACAAGGCGCTGAACGACGAGAACACCAAGAAGCGCCTGCTCGATCTCGGCGCGGTGATCCCGACCGCCACGGACCGCACGCCGGAGGGCTTCGGCGCCCTGATCAAGCGCGACGCCGCCAAGCTCGAGCCGGCGCTGAAGAACGCGCCCCGCTAGGCCTCATCAGACCGAACGTCGCGACGGCGGGCCCCCTTGGGCCCGCCGTTTCCGTTCGTGACGTCCGCGGCCGACCTGTAACGGACGGACATCGATCGTGACCGATCGTCGCGGAACCGCCCGGGCTGCCGAAGGTTCTCCCCCCGAACTTTCTCTCGGAAGGAGAACACAATGATCAAGAAACTCGCTCTCGTCGCCGCCCTCGTGGCCATCCCGGCCACGGCCTTCGCCCAGACCCAGCAGCCCTCGGGCGGCGCCACGGGCGGTGCGGTCAGCGGCGCGACCTCGGGCGCCATCGGCGGCGCGATCGTCGGTGGCCCAGTCGGCGCGGCCGTGGGCGGCGTCGGCGGCGCGGTCGTCGGCGCCATCATCGGCGATGCGGCGTCCCCGAAGTTCCGCACCTATGTCGTGGAGCAGGACGTGCCGTCCTATACCTATCGCGAGCAGGTTGCGGTCGGCGCGGTGCTGCCGGAAGACGGCGTGGTCTATCGCGAAGTCCCGGCCGAATACGGCGTGCAGGGCTACCGCTACACGGTCGTGAACGGCCAGACCGTCCTGGTCGAGCCGCGCACGCGCCGGATCGTCCAGATCATCGAGTAAGACGGTCCGCGCCGCGCGGCGTCCGACGCCCCGTCCGCCCAGCCAGAGGGCCCGCTCCCGACAGGAGCGGGCCTTTTTTGATGAGCGGAGCCTTTGTCAGCGCGTGCCGAACATCCGGTCGCCGGCGTCGCCAAGGCCCGGCACGATATAGCCGTGGTCGTTGAGTTTCTCGTCGATCGCGGCCGTCCAGATGCGGACCTCGGGATGGGCGCCGCGCAGGCGCTCGATGCCCTCGGGCGCCGCGAGCAGACAGACGAAGCGCAGATCCTTCGCGCCGCGCTCCTTGAGACGATCGATGGCGGCAACGGCGGAATTGGCGGTGGCGAGCATCGGGTCCATCACCACGACCATGCGGTCGGCGATGTCCGAGGGCGCCTTGAAGTAGTATTCGACCGCCTGCAGCGTGTCGGGGTCGCGGTAGAGCCCGATATGGGCGACGCGGGCGGCCGGCACGAGTTCCAGCATGCCGTCGAGGAAGCCGACGCCGGCGCGCAGGATCGGCGCGAAGACCATCTTCTTGCCCGAGATTACCGGCTGGCGCGAGGTCTGCAGCGGCGTCTCGATCTCGACCATCTCGACCGGCAGGTCGCGCGTGACCTCATAGCAGAGCAGCATGCCGATCTCGTTGAGGAGCTGGCGGAAGCTCTTGGTCGAACGGTCCTTCTCTCGCATCAGCGTGAGCTTGTGCTGCACCAGCGGGTGATCGACGACGGTGACCCCGTCCTGCTGCTTGGTCATTCGGTCCATTCCCCTGCTTCCTTGCCCTCAGCCCTCATCCTGAGGAGCCGCGCAGCGGCGTCTCGAAGGATGATCCAGTGCGCTCTGGAGCATCCTTCGAGACGCGAGCTGTGCTCGCTCCTCAGGATGAGGGCTGAGGGGTTCTCGACCTACTTCAGAATACCGTGCCGTCGCTGATGATCGTCAAGGGCGGCCCGCCGCCGGGGCGCCTCTCGGCCGCGATGCGCCGGCCGGCCGACCAGGTGCCGCCTTCCAGCACCTTGGCGAGCGGCAGCTCCTCGCGCGAGCGGCCGAGCCTCTGGCGGATCAGCGCGCCGATCTCGTCGAGCAGCGCCACCGTGAGCGCGCGCCATTCGACGACGAGCGTCGAGCCCGCCTGATGGGCGCGCTCCGCCTCGCCCTCGTCCTTCAGCGCGATGACGCCCAGATCGAGGAGGAGCCCGCCATTGCGGTACTCCGGCAGGCCCGTCAGTTCATCGATGTCGACGACGGCGATGCCGGCCCATTGCAGCGGCTCGATCAGCGAATAGGTCAGCCATTGCGAGAGCTTGTGGAAGGGCACGAGCCCGGCCGTCGTGGTGCCCGGCGCGATCAGCGGATGACGCCAGGTGTCGCCGAGTGCGATCCCCGCCAGCGTCAGGCGCGAGGGCCAGATGCCGCCGAAGGTCGCCAGAACCTCGCCGAGCATGTGGCTCGCGCGCAGGCTCCCGGTCTCGGCCGCCGCCAGGAAGCGGTCGAACAGATCCCCGGGCCGGGCGAGACCGCGGCGCTCCAGTTCCTCGCCGAGCCGGTTGAGCAGGGCGGCACGACCCTCGACGGCCAGCAGCGCGTTGCCGGGCGCGGACTGGAAGCCCGCAGCAAGCGCCGCGGGATCGAGCCGCTTCAGCGCCGCCGCATCCGCCCGCAGGGGCCGGGCCGGATCGGAGGAGAACAGGCCCGCCGCGAACATGTCGAGCGAGGCCAGCGCCAGCCCTTCCGAGCGCCCGATCCGCTGGCCGCTGACCGCATCGCGATAGGACCACTCGGGCCCCGCGCCTGCGTCGAGCAGCACGCTGACCACCGCGAGGTCGTAAGCCGCGCGGCCGCGCGCTCGCGCATCGGCGAAGGACGCGCCGCGGTCGAGCATCGCCCAGCGATCCATGCCGGCGACGGTGAAATGCCGCCAGCGGGCGTGGAAGGGAATGTCGAGTTCCGGGTAATTGGCCCGGATCGTCTCCAGGACGTAGTCGGCACAGGCCTCCAGCCGCTCCGGATGGACGGTGAAATGCAGCAGGTCGCCGGCGATGCCGAGGCGCAGCATCTCCTGCGCGCGGGAGCGGATGGCGGCGGGCTTCAGAAGGAGGCGAAAGGCCTCCGGGTCACGATCGGGCATGGTGCTTTCAGAACTTGTCGAGGTCACGGCCGACGGTCGCCTTGAGCGCGTTGTCGCCCGGCGCGCCGTCGGGGGAGTAGTAGCCGGCGGCCTTCTTGGCCTCGATCTCGACCGAGGCATCGGGCGGGATCAGCTCGGGGGGAATCGCGACGCGCTCGCCGATCTCGATGCCGCTCTCGACCATGGCGTCGTATTTCATGTTCGACATCGACATCAGCCGGTCGATGCGGGTGACGCCGAGCCAGTGCAGCACGTCCGGCATGAGCTGCTGGAAGCGGGCATCCTGCACGCCGGCGACGCATTCGGTGCGCTCGAAATAGGTCGCGGCTGAGTCGCCGCCCTCCTGGCGCTTGCGGGCGTTGTAGACGAGGAACTTGGTGACCTCGCCGAGCGCGCGGCCCTCCTTGCGGTTGTAGACGATCAGCCCGACGCCGCCGCCCTGCGCCTCCTTCACCGCCTCCTCGATGCCGTGGACGAGATAGGGCCGGCAGGTGCAGATGTCTGAGCCGAAGACGTCCGAGCCGTTGCACTCGTCATGGACGCGGCAGGCAACGCGGCGCCTGGGATCGGTGATCGCCGAGACCTCGCCGACGACATAGGCCGTGATCGAGCCGATCGGCGGGAGGAAGACGCGCAGGTCCGGCCGCGTCACCAGCTCGGGATACATGCCGCCGGTCTGCTCGAAGAGGGTGCGGCGCAGTTCGCCTTCGGTCGTGCCGAAGCGATCGGCGATGCCCGGCAGGTGCCAGACCGGATCGATCGCGATCTTGGTGACGCTGATGTCGCCGGAGCGATGCAGGATGTGCTCGTCCGGCGCCAGACGATGCGCGCCCATCGCGGCCAGGATCTCCGGCAGGTTGAGGCGGGCCTTGGTGATGGCGATGGTCGGGCGGATGTCGATGCCCTCGCCGATCAGCCCGCCGAAATCCTGCGCGACGCGGTGGCCGAACGGGTCCATCGAGACGATTCTGCCGGGCTCGAACCATTGCGGCTGCTCGGGGATCTCGGCGGTCGGGTGGGTGTTGTGCAAATCGGGACGCTGCGAGGGGTTCATCGCCCGGGCGGAAATGGCGAGCGCCCGATAGACCGAGTAGGAGCCGCCATGGGCGCCGATGACGTTGCGGTCTCCCGGCGTCGTGGTCGAGGCGATCACCGGGCCGCGTTCGGCCGGCGTCGGCGCGCCCCAGTGGATGGGAAAGCGCGCCGCGGCGCTGCCGGGCTCGGGATAGGAGGTCAGGCGGGTATGGGTGGTGCGGTTGGGGGAGCTCATCGCCGGGTCCGAAGCCTGCAAAAGCAAAAGGTCCCAGGCTTGCTGCCTGGGACCTCTCGCCCAATTGAGCACTATTGACCGAGAGCGGCAGGCGGTCAACCTGCACAGGCACGATGACAGCCACCGCCGCAGGATGCTTACTCAGCGACAGCCAGGATGAAATCGTTCAAGCTCGAGGCGTGGGTCCACAGAGGGTATTCAGACAGGGGGAGTAAGGCATGGCCGGCGCAAGGGAATACAAGACCATGCCTACGCTCGATCAGTGGCTCAAGGACAGCAGCGTTGTCCTCGCCCAGCGGAAGGACGACACCATCCTGACCCGGATCGACGCATTGCTGCGCGAATACGGGCCGCACCGGTCAGCCTATGCCAAGATTCAGCTTCATTCGGATCTCTTCTTCACGCTGGACTACTGGCTGAAGGTGCATGGCAATACGCCCGGCATGGACAAGCGCCGGCGGCCGGTGGTCTACGAACTCTACAAGTATACAGCCGATTCGCTCGCCGAGGCGCTCTCCTGCAAGATCAACACCCTGCCGGAGCATCTGGAGCGCCATTTTGGCCGCAAGCTCAGCTATCACGGTGAGCATCTCGACCTCGTCGGCCAGTTCGCGACCTATCTGACCCGTGCCGAGGTCGAGAAGTACAAGCTCAGCTTCCGCAACGCCAAAGCCTATATGTGGATGTGGCCCGGCAAGGGGCACGAACTGACGCGGCCGACGCCGGGCGGCGGGCTGGTCACCCAGGAGAGGCACCAGCCCAAGGAGATGAAGCTCGTCCTGGCGGAATCGGCGAGTGCGTCGAACAAGACCGTCTTCGGACTGGCGCAGTGGGGCGGCTTCGCGATGAGCATGAGCCGCGACCTCTACATGGCCCGGCATCATTGCGGCGAAGCCAGCGCCGAGCCCGGCAGCGGCGGCAACTTCTACCACTCGTCCTATCTGGGCGGCGATCCCGTGCTGTGCGCGGGCACGATCCTGATCGAGCAGGGCATCATCAAGGCCGTCTGCAACGACAGCGGCCATTATCAGCCCGACGAGGCGAACTTCATGAGCTTCCTGCAGACGCTGATGATGCATGGCGTCAATGTGCAGGGCATCAAGATCTACGACTACGCACGCCGGCACTGCATCAGCGGCCGCGACTTCATTCAGAACCGTGGCAACTGGGCCCGCGCGCTGCTGCTCGGACAGCAGACCGCCTATATGGCCAATGATCTCGCCGCGCAGAAATACGTCAGCGAAAAGATCGAACACAAGAAGCGTGTCGCGGCGCTGTGGAAACAGGCCGTCGACGGACATATCGTCACCAATACGGCGGACGGCCGGCAGTTCTTTGCGGAGAAGCTGCTGCGCAATTACACCGGGCGCGACGGCAGGACACCCTACGCTTACGACGTGAACACGACCTGGATTCTCGAGGTGATCACCACCTTCTACGGCCCTGTGCCCTCAGCCCAGAGGCCGCAGGGCAAGCCCCCGGTGCCGCCTCGCCGGGCCCACGGCGCTCCCCCGCCTCGCAATCAGCCGGCGCCCCAGGGTCCTCCACGGCAAAAAGGGCCGCCGCTTCCGCCGCGGCCCGGGCAGCCCAAAGTCCCGCCACGGGGTCCGGTCACCTGAACCCGGCGCCGTCGTGGCGGGCGCCGCTCAGAACACGGCGAGATAGCGCAGCAGCGAGATGATGCCGATCACGATGACAATGATCTGGACGACGTTCTTGATCTGGCTGTCGAGCGGCAGCATGCGCACGAGATAGAGAACGAGGCCGATGACCAGGACGGTGATCAGCAGGGAAATCAGAATCGACATGAATTGAACCTTTGGTATCGGCCGAAAGCCGGCCCCCCGGAGCCGATGCGGCGACGCATTCGCCGGCACCCCTATCCGCGGACAGAACGTCGCAGGGGGCGAATAGGTTCCGGAGGGGTGGGTTTTGCCGGCGAAGGGCGGGATGAGGCCAAGTAGGGAACCACGACGCGGAACCCCTCTCCTGTAAGGAGAGGGGCAGGGGAGAGGTGTAGGCCCCTGGACCAGCGGAGTGCAGACCTCACCGCTGCGCCGGGCGGGGGGTCACGCCACCGTCCAACGGCCGACCCCTCTCCCCTGCCCCTCTCCCTATGGGAGAGGGGTTCCCCGCGCTTTGCTCGTCAGGGGCTCAGCCCGCAATCCGCCCGAAATCCGCGACCGCGCGGGTGGCTTCGCGCAGCTGGTTGAGCAGCTTGAGCCGGTTGGCCCGCAGCGCCGGATCGGGGTCGTTGACGGTGACCTTGTCGAAGAAGGCGTCGACCGCCGGGCGCAGATCGGCCAGCGCCGCCATCGCGCCCTCATAGTCTTCCGCCGCGACGGCGCTTTCGGCCTTCGGCGTCGCCTGGGCGAGCGCGACCGCCAGCCCCTTCTCCTCGATCAGCCCGGCCTGCGCGATCAGCCCGAGATCGGCGGCGCCGGCAAAGGCGCCCTCGCCGTCCTTCTTCTCCTCGGCCTTGAGGATATTGGCGGCGCGCTTGTAGCCGGCGAGCAGGCTCTTGCCGTCCTCGGTTTCGAGGAAGCGGCCGAGCGCCGCGACGCGGCGGGTGATGAGGAGGAGGTCGTCGGAGCCGGACGTCCCTTCGCCCAGCACCGCATCGACCAGATCATGCCGCGCGCCCTGATCGCGCAGCATGACCTTCAGGCGGTCATGGAAGAATGAGAGGAGGTCGAGGGCTTGAAGCATCATCAGGTTCGAGATGGCTTCTGCTTCATCGATCTGCCGATCACGAAACAACTTTGCCAGTTCCGCAACAGCAGCGCGTGAATCGATCGGCGCTAACTGAGCGGCGGCCTCCACTGCCCCTTTCGCCCTAATGAACTGCGCGAAAAGCTCGTCGCGTGCAGACCTAGCAAAGGGCTTTGCCAAATAGTCCAACAGCGGCAGCCGATGCCCATTCTCGACCACCAGCCGGATCACCCCCAGCGCCGCGCGCCTGAGCGCGTAAGGGTCCTTGCTCCCCGTCGGTTTCTCGTCGATCGCCCAGAAGCCGACCAGCGTGTCGAGCTTGTCGGCGAGCGCAACCGCCACCGAGACCGGGTCGGTAGGGACGCGGTCGGAGGGGCCGAGGGGCTTGTAGTGCTCCTCGATGGCGGCGCAGACGGAGGGGTGCTCGCCCTGAAGCTCCGCATATTTGCGACCCATCAGGCCCTGCAGCTCGGGGAATTCGCCGACCATCTCGGTCGGCAAATCGGCCTTGGCGAGCTTGGCGGCACGCTCGGCCAGCTCCGGATCGGCGCCGACGATCGGGGCGAGTTCGCGCGCCAGCGCTGCGATGCGCTGCACGCGCTCGCCTTGCGTGCCGAGCTTGGCGTGGAAGACGACGCCGAGCCTGTCGAGCTTGGCCATGCGCTGGTCGAGCGGCTTCGACAGGTCGAGCCCGAGCTTTTCGGCGCTGTCCTTGAGCGTGTCGAGGTCGGGCAGGTTGCCCTTGTCGGTCGCGAAGAAATAGGCGGCGTCGGAGAGGCGGGCGCGCACGACGCGCTCATTGCCGGCGACGATCGCCGCGCCGCCATCGCTGGCGAGCAGGTTCGCGGTCAGCAGGAAGCGGTTGGCGAGGTTGCCCGTCGCGGGATCGCGCAGGACGAAGCATTTCTGGTTGGCGCGGATGGTGGCGCGGATCGCCTCGCCGGGGATCTCGAGGAAGCGCTCCTCGAAGGCGCCCATCAGCACGACCGGCCATTCGACGAGGCCAGCGACCTCCTCCAGCAGCCCCTCATCCTCGACCAGTTCGAGGCCCTGCGCGAAGGCCAGCGTCCTGGCGTCGGCGAGGATGATCTCCTTGCGGCGGTCGGCATCGAGCACGACCTTCGCATGCTCCAGCGAAGCCACGTAATCGTCGAAGCGGCGCACGGTGATCGCGCCCGGCGCATGGAAGCGGTGGCCATGGGTGGTGTTGCCGGAGACGATGCCGTCGACCTCGAAGGGCACCACCTCGGGCTCCTCGGTCTCGGCGCCGAAGGTGCAGAGGATCGAATGCAGCGGGCGCACCCAGCGCAGGCTGGCGCCGGCGGCGGACGCCTGGCCCCAGCGCATCGACTTCGGCCAGGGGAAGCTGCGGATCACCGCCGGCACGATCTCGGCGATGGCCGCGGCCGTTTCCTGGCCGGGCTTCTCGATCACGGCGATGTAGCTGTCGCCCTTCTTGGGATCGCTGACGATGGTCGCCTGGTCGAGCGAGGTCAGCCCCGCCGCCTTCAGGAAGCCCTGCACGGCGGCGTCGGGCGCGCCGACGCGCGGACCTTTCCGCTCCTCGCGGATGGCGGAGCCGCGCACGGGCAGGCCGGCGATGTGGAGCGCGAGCCGGCGCGGGGTGGCGAAGGCCCTGGCGCCCTCATAGACCAGCCCGCGCTCGACCAGCGCATCGGTGACGAGCTTCCTGAGATCGTCGGCCGCCTTGCGCTGCATGCGGGCGGGGATCTCTTCGGAGAAGAGTTCGAGCAGGAGATCGGGCATCAGGGTTGTCCAGCAGTTTTCACGAGGAGGCCGTGCGTTACGCCCCCTTCCTGATCAAAATCATTCTTGATGATCTCGAAGAACTCGGAATCACCTTTTTCGAAATGCCGCCAGAGCGCATATGCGACCAGATCCGCGTATTGCACGAGACGCGATGCCTTGGAGTCGACGAAGAACGGAACGTCCGCCAAGTTGTGAAGACGGCCCGCACGATGGCCTCGAAACCGGAATTCCGTCGCGAGAGCCTGCAATCGTGTTTCCATCGTGCTCTTGTCGAGGACAATAACGCCACGTTCTGTTTTTCCGGCACGGTGCAGACGCATAAGGAAGCGGTCAAACCGAGACGACACCTCTTCGAACGCAAACTCGATGGGATCCTCAGGGGAAATACTCGTCTTCTCGACGGCAGCCCCGAATAGCGAACGCGGCCCCCAGACCTGCTTCAGGCTAGACAGAGCATCTGCTATCGCTCGACGGCGTTCCTGCTTCTCGACACTGCGCCAAAAACCACGTCCGGCAAGCATCTGATTGCCATGAAACTCAAGCTGCTTGAGCTCGGGAAACTGAAAGCGCCCGGCAATCTCATCAAGCTTGCATTCGAGATGATAGGTTTGGCGCTCAAACAAGGAAACGCCGGCCAGGATGAAAAACCGCTCCTGCGGATTTCCAACCGATCCCGCGTCATCGAGATACAAAAGATGCATGAAAAATGCGGCCGAGTGGAAACCAAGTTCCAACGAACTGCGACAAGGCAGCTCTCTCAACCGCTCCCTTAAAATAGGACAGGAGCGTGAAAATGCAAACACGCATGTGAACTTTCACATTGCAATGTGAATCACACGACTGGTTTCTCACACCGCTCCCCCGCCGGCCGTCTTCAGCCACGCCGCGCCGCAGGCCTTGGCCAATTCGCGCACGCGCAGGATGTAGCTCTGGCGCTCGGTGACCGAGATCACGCCGCGGGCGTCGAGCAGGTTGAAGGCGTGGCCGGCCTTGAGGCACTGGTCATAGGCCGGCTGGACCATCAGGTGGCGTTCGCCGCTCTCGCCCTTGTCGAGCAGGGCCCGGCATTCGGTCTCGGCCTCGGCGAAGCGGGTGAACAGCGCCGCGGTGTCGGCATGCTCGAAGTTATAGCGGGAGTACTCCTGCTCGGCCTGCAGGAAGACGTCGCGATAGGTGACCTTCTCGTCGCCTTCCAGCCCGTTGAAGTTGAGCTCCATGATGCTCTCGACGTTCTGCAGATAGCAGGCGAGGCGCTCCAGCCCATAGGTCAACTCGCCGGACACCGGCGCGCATTCGATGCCCGCGACCTGCTGAAAGTAAGTGAACTGGCTGACCTCCATGCCGTCGCACCAGCACTCCCAGCCGAGCCCCCAGGCGCCGAGCGTCGGGTTTTCCCAGTCATCCTCGACGAAGCGGATGTCGTGCAGCAGCACGTCGATGCCGATGGCCTTCAGGGAGTCAAGATAGAGCTCCTGCAGGTTCGGCGGGTTCGGCTTCAGGATGACCTGGAACTGGTAGTAGTGCTGCAGCCGGTTGGGATTCTCGCCATAGCGGCCGTCCTTGGGCCGGCGCGAGGGCTGGACATAGGCCGCCTTCCAGGGCCTCGGCCCCAGCGAGCGCAGCATCGTACCGGGATGCGAGGTGCCGGCGCCGACCTCCATGTCATAGGGCTGGAGCACGACGCAGCCGCGCTCGGCCCAGAAGCGCTGCAACGTCAGCAGCAGCCCCTGGAAGGAGCGGGTCGGGTCCATGGCCGGCGTGGCCGCGGCGGGAAGCGGAACGGAAACGGACAAGGTTCGAAAAGCCTTCCGGAGGGCGGGATGGCCCGTGCTTAGGGGCTGGCCGGGCTTTCGGTCAAGCAGGGGTGGCAGCCGGGGGCGGACAGGTTCTGTTCATCCGGCGCGCGGTAACTTGCAACTCACCGCAGGATCCGCGGCGTTCGGGGCGAGCGCTTGAGCCGGATCGACGGGCCTACACCGCAGGAGTGCCAACATGCTGTCTCACCGTATCGTCGCCGCCGTCTTCGGCGCCGTCACCCTCGCCGCCTCGGCCTTTGCCGTGGCGCCCGCGACGGCCGCGCCGGTTTCTGCCGGCATCGTCCAGACCGCGCCGGCCGGAGACCTCGTTCAGGAAGCCCAGTATTACGGCCCGCGCCGCTATTATGGCCCGCGGCGCTATTATGGCCGGCCGGTCTACCGTCCGCGTTGCTTCATCTCGCAGCGCCGCGTCTGGAACGGCTATCGCTGGGTCGTTCGCCCGGTGCGGGTCTGCCGCTGAGGCGTCTGCAGAGGCCGGGCCGTCGCCCGCCTTTGGCCTCAATATGAAGCGAGGCTGAACGGTACGGTGACGTTCCGTTCAGCCTGGTTCGCGTAGAGTCGATGCGTGTCTGGCGGCGCCCCATGGCCCGCCCCTGTCGCAGCGAGGAGGTTCCCATCATGTTTCGCACAATGCTTTTCGCGCTCGCGACGGCAGCCGGCCTCGGGGGCCTGTCGCTGGCGGCGGCGCCCGCATCGGCCGCGCCGGTCGCCGCCGGCCCGCTCGCGTCGGCGACCCGGGCCGCTGAGGGCCTGTTCGAGCCGGCGCAGTATTATGGTCCGCCCCGGCGTTATTACGGGCCGCGCCGCTACTACGGCCCGCCGCGCTATTATGGGCCGCGCCGCTATTACGGGCCGCGCCGTTATTATGGCCCGCCGCCGCCGGTTTTCGTGCCGCCGGTCGTGCCCTTCTACGGGCCGCGCTACTATTACTGAGCCGGCCGCTGCGGCGGTGGGCTGTCGGGTTCCGCCATTGGCAGCCGGGCCCGCCCCCGGTGCAGCGCCTCCGCCTCCAGGGTGAAACCGCCTTCAGGCGAATGCAGAACCAGAGCCGGCAGCAAAGCTGCCGGCTTTTTGCTGCCGAGCGTCGCCGCCACCAGAATGCGGATCGCCGGCTGGTCGGCCTGTGCGTGGACGGGCGTTATCATCACCGCGCCGAAGCCGGTCGCAAGCGCCGCCAGCAACTCCGGCAAGGCCTCGGCGCGGTGGACGACCAGCAGCTGCCCGCGCGGCTTCAGCAGCCGCCGCGCCGCCCTCAGCCAGGGCTCCAGCCCAGCCTCATCGAGATGGGCCGCCCGACGGTTGGGGACGGGCGAGGCCCGGTGGCCGCGGGGCGGGTAATAGGGCGGGTTCATCGCGACACCCGCAAAGCTGGCGGGTGCGAGGCCGAGCGCAGCGGCGGGGCCCGCAATGTCTCCCGTCACCACCACGACGCGCTCCGCCAGGCCGTTCAGCGCGGCATTTTCGGTCGCGAGGCCGGCGAGTTCGGGATCGCGCTCCAGCAGCACCACCCGCAGCGCCGGCTGGGCGAGCGCCGCCGCCAGCCCGATGGTGCCCACGCCGGCGCCGATGTCGAGCAGCGGCCCCTCCCCCAGATCAGGCAAGGACGCCGCGAGCAGTACGGCGTCGCTGCCGGCGCGGTGGCCCTTGCGCGGCTGGCGCAGGATGAGCCGGCCGTCGAGCAGCCGGTCCTCGCCGATGGCGCCGAGGCCGGGCAGCGCCTCAGCCATCGCGCAGCTCGCCGCCGAAGCCGGCATCGATGAGCAGGGCGCGGGCGCGCATCCGGTCGGCCTCGCGCACCAGCAGGCGGCGCGGGAAGGCGCCGATCATGCCCTCGAGCGCACTGATGTGCTGGTCTGCGATCAGGCAGTCGAGATTGGCGGAGGCCAGCAGCGCCTCGATGGCGCCGAGCAGGACGATGTCGTTGGTGCGGACGAGTTCATGCATCGCGCGATGGAGCCTGTCCAAGGGCGCCAGCGCAAGCCCCCGACGTCGACTTCTCCCTCCCTCCGCTTGCGGTGGGGAGGGCCGGGGTGGGGGGCAGCCCCGCTTGGCGAGACGTCCAAGGGCGGCGCTCTGGCTTTGCGCCCCCCACCCTCACCCTCCCCACCGCAAGCGGGGGGAGGGAAACGGCAGGCGCACCGCCCCATGACACGCGACGAAACGCCCTGTGCTGAATCGCGCCGGCATAGCTGCGGCGACATTGCCGGCGCGCGAGGGCTGGTCACGGATGCGCCGGTTGTGGCAAGGCTTGCGGGCGCTGCAAGCTGCGCAGGCCGCGGAAGGAACGGGTATGGGCGTCGTCGTCGCGTTCGAGGACAAGGAAGCGGGCCAGGCCGCGCGCGAGGCCGGCATCGAGCGGCTGGTCGGTCTGACGCGGGCCGACATGGAACGCGTCAATGCGATGATCCTGTCGCGCACCGGCTCCGACGTGACGATGATCCCCGAGGTCGCCAACCACCTGATCTCCTCGGGCGGCAAGCGTCTGCGTCCCATGCTGACGCTGGCGACCGCGGGCTTAAGCGGCTATCGCGGCGAAGGCCATGTCAAGCTCGCGGCCTCCGTCGAATTCATGCACACGGCGACGCTTCTGCATGACGACGTCGTCGACCAGAGCGACATGCGCCGCGGCAAGCTCGCCGCCCGCATGCTCTGGGGCAACGAGGCGAGCGTGCTGGTGGGCGATTTCCTCCTCGGCCAGGCCTTCAAGATGATGGTCGAGGTCGGTTCGCTGCGGGCGCTCGACATTCTCTCCACCGCCGCGGCCGTGATCGCCGAGGGCGAGGTGCTGCAGCTTTCGGTGGCCAAGAACACCCAGACCACCGAGGACGAATATCTCGCCGTGATCCGCGGCAAGACGGCCGAACTCTTCGCGGCGGCCTGCGAGGTCGGCCCGGTGATCGCCAACGGCTCGAAGACCGATGCCGCCGCCTGCCGCAGCTACGGCCTCAATCTCGGCATCGCCTTCCAGCTCATCGACGATGCGCTCGATTATGGCGGCATCGCCAACACGCTCGGCAAGAACACCGGTGACGATTTCCGCGAGGGCAAGATCACCCTGCCCGTGGTGCTCTCCTTCCGCCGTGGCAGCGAGACCGAGCGCGCCTTCTGGACGCGCACCCTGCAGGAGGGCGAGATCCGCGACGGCGATCTCGAGGAGGCGCAGGCGATCATGAAGCGCCACCGGGCCCTCGACGACACGATCCAGCGCGCCGAGCACTACGCCAAGATGGCCAAGGACGCGCTCGCCCTCTTCCCGGCCTCGCCGATGAAGCAGGCGCTGAACGAAACCGTCGATTTCTGCGTCGCGCGAGCGCATTGAGCGGCGTGCTGGGACTCGCGCAACGTTAGGGAAGCAAGCGCGGGAACCCTCTCCCGTAGGGAGAGGGTAGGGTGAGGGGTCGGCCCTTTGACACCATAGCCGCGCCCTCACCGCAGCACCGGTGAGGGCGCGCCTCACTGGTCAAGGAACCAGCACCTCTCCCCTGCCCCTCTCCTTACAGGAGAGGGGTTCCCCGCGCCCTTCGCCATTGCGCGCACCAGAACCCCCGACCGGCCGAGAGCCGCAGGGTTTCGCATCATTGCCCCGGAGGGGATGCGCGGAGCCGGGTGGCGCGCGTCCTTGCCGCGTGCCGATGTCGAGTGTCGATGTCGAGGTGTCGATGCAGCGCCGATCTCGCGCCGCCCGGCTCCGCGCGCGGGGATTTTGGGCGTTGCGGCCGGTCGTCCCTGACGAGGGGACTTGCGGCCCTTCAGCCTCCGGGAGCCCCCGCCCGCAACGGCGACGCCTCCCGAAACCCGCACTTCACCCGGCCGCACGATGCCTCGCGACAGCTCCCTTGGTCGGGTGCAGCGGGGGCAGGATAGGCATGGGATGGCGCGGCGGGGATAAGCCGCCCGTGCCGGGACGACAGAAGCGTCACGTCTGCGCCCTGAGACCCACGCTCATCGTGCCGTCGCTTTCGAGGATGACGAAGGCCGCCTCCTCCACGCCCAGGCCTCCGGCCGAGCGCACGGCGCCAAGCGCTTCATCCCTCGTCACCCGTTCCGCCCGGAGGGCGCCATCGCAGAACGCCCCGTTGCGGATGAGCAGCGTCGGCTCCGACCGAACGACCTTGGCGAAGCCCTTCATCGGACCGACAGAAAGGCGACCGCAAACTGCATCGCGATCAGCAGGGCCAGGGCCGCGGTGCCTTCGGCGAGGGCGATCGATTCCTGCAGAAGGATCGCCGAGAGCGTCGAGCCCAGCGCGACCGTCACGACCAGGTCGAAGGCGTTGAGCTTGGCGAGCGTGCGCTTGCCGGATATCCGCAGAAACGCGACCAGCACGATATAGGCCAGGACACCGACGAAGAGCGTCCGGCCGATTCCCTGCCAGTTCTGGAACAGCATTTCGCGCCAGTTCACGCCTCATCCTCCAGCCGGACGCCCCCAGTCGACAGCGCGATCAGCTGTCGTTCTTGCGGCGCAGTCGCTGGCCGTCGCGGTCTTCCTTGGCATCGGTGCCGAGGCCCAGGCCACGCCCGGCGCTGTCCTTGCCCTTGGCGCCACCGAGGTCGAAGCCCGGACGGTTGGTTTCCTCCTGCTCGCGCTTCTTGTCGGCTTCGTTCAGCGGGCGTGGCTCGATCCTGTCCTTGCTCATGACGGCTCCTCCTCACTGCCGGCGTCCTGGTCGTCGGGCGGGGGGCGCCGATTCGTCGGCGTGTCCTTGTATTCGTCGACCTGTACGCCCCGGCCGTCGAGGCCGCGATCGGGTGGACGCTGGGCCTTGTCGCGGTTGCTGAGGATGTCGTTCTTGCGGACCTCCTCGTCGTTCAACTCGGTCAAAGCGCCGGTTCCGCTGGTCTGCCCTGCTGGCATGGTCGCCTCCTCTGTTCGGCCCCACCGAAGCGGAGCGTCTTGGGGACAACCCCCCAGAGCCGGAAAGGCTCCCCCCCGTCCGCAAGGTCTCGGTCTCGCGCGCCTTCCGCAGCCGCCCGTCGCCGGCGCGGGCTATGGCCGACCGACCTGCGCCGCCAGATCACGCAGGATGGCGAGGTCATGCTCCAGCGTCAGGCCGCGACTGGCCCTCTGCAGGGCGAGCAGCGAATGACGGGCGGCGTTCTCGGCGAAATGCGGCGGCCCCAGGCGCGCCAGGACCTGCATCGCCTTCTGCAGCCTGATCCCGATTTCGACGATGCCGGCACCGTCGCGGGCGATCGGCGTGAAGAGATCGTCGAAGAGGTCTCCGACGCCGATCGCCGGGACATGGACCCGCGGGAAAGCCACCTCCCGCTGGGGCTCGCCAGGCTCGGCCGCGATCGCGAGCAGGCGGACGGCCCGGCCGATGACGTCGATCGCCGTGCCGGGATCGTTGATGCCGGGCGAGAGGGCGCGCGAGGCGATCTCGGCGAGCACGGAAGCACCGAAGCGCGGGTCCTGATCGAAGGAGCGCACATCGGCGATGGTATAGCAGGCCCGGATTTCGGCCTCCTGCTCCGCGACGTCCAGCCCCTCGGCGAAGGCGACGGGATCGGCCGGCGTGACGAAGGACCCGGGCGTCGCGCGGACGAAGATGCGCCCCTTGCCGCGCTCGGCAATGTCTGACAGCGCCCCCATGTCGAGATGCTGCACATAGCCGATCTCGGAGGCGTAAACCGGCCTTGCGGAGCCGGGCATGTCGACGGCGGCACAGCCCCCCATATGGGGTTGCTCGCAATAGAGCCGGATCGCCTCCGCTGCCGCCTTCTCGACACGCGCCGTGGTCTCGGTGACCCGACCCAGGCGCGACAGGTGATCGATCCAGCGCAGCAGCGTCACCACGATCAGGATGATGACGGCCGCCGTCACGACGAACAGGACGACGCGGCCGGTGCTGCCATAGGCGCCGGTGCTCAGCGCGATGATGCCGACGAGGCTGTAGAGGAAGGAGCCGATGAACGTCGCCAGCACGTTCTGCGTCGTCGTGTCCTCCATCACCAGGCGGGTCGCGCGGGGCGTGACGTTGCTGGTCGCGGCGGAATAGGCCGCCACCATCGTGCTGAGCGAGAAGGTGGTCACCGCCAGCATGCTCGAGGCGATGATGCCGAGGATGTTGTCGACGGCATCCGCACCGATCTTGGTCGGCACGTCGCTGGGGATGTAGGGCGCGACCACGATCGCCACGAGGGCGGTGACCACGGCCAGGATCGAGAACAGGCTGGCCCGGAACCACATCCGCCGTGTGATCTGAGAAAGTAGCCACAGCCAGCGCGAGGTCATCCGAGGTCTCCGGTCGAGGGCGAGCGCAGCAGGGCGCATCGGCAACAACGCAGCCGTTGCGGAAGGGTTGCGCCCGACAGGCTGGGTGCTGCTGTCCAAGGCGGATATCGCATGCTCAGCGCAACAGCGTCGCCTTCACCCACCAGCCGGGTTCCTGCCGCGCCAGCGCTTTCCCCGCGGCCGCGCTCTGGCGGCAGTCGTCGAAGAGAGCGAAGCAGGTCACGCCCGAGCCCGACATGCGGGCCAGCCGGCAGCCGGGCTGGGCGCGCAGGGCGGCGAGTACCGTGTCGATGACGGGGGCGACGCGGCGGGCGGGGGCTTCGAGGTCGTTGCCGGCGGCGCTGAGGGCGGCGAGCAGCGTGGCGCGGGTCGCGTTCATCCCCTGCGAGCCCTCATCCTGAGGAGCGCTCTGCAGGAGCGCATCTCGAAGGATGGTCGCGGAGGGTCGGGAGCCTTCTGGGGCATCCTTCGAGACGGCCGCTCTTGCGGCCTCCTCAGGATGAGGGCTGAGGGTGAACCCACTCGCCTGGGGCGGATGTCGCTGCCCCGGCTCCAGCCCCAGCGCCCTGAACACCGGCGCGGTCTCTACGGGCACGCCCGGATTGACCAGCAGCGCGAAAAGCGGCGGCAAAGTCAGGGCTGAGCCGAGCCTTTCGCCGATGCCGGCCATGATGCGGGCGCGGGAGGCGAGGCAGACGGGCACGTCGGCGCCGGTGGCGGCAGCCGCCCGCAACAGCGCGGGGTCGTCGGGCGAAAGCCCGTTCAGCCGGGCGAGCAGGCGCAGCGCCGCGGCCGCGTCGGCCGAGCCGCCGCCGATGCCCGACGCCACCGGCAGGCGCTTGACGAGATGGAAGGCGCCGGTGCGAAGCGGGCCGGTTTCCGCCTCGAGCGCGCGCGCCGCACGCAGGATCAGGTTCGAATCGTCGACCGGCAGCCCCTCCCCGCGCGGGCCGTCGATGGTGAGGGACAGCTGCGAGCCGGGTTCGAGCGAGAGGGCGTCGCCCGTGCCGGCGAAGGCGACCAGGCTTTCGAGCTCGTGATAGCCGTCGGCGCGGCGGCCGAGCACGCGCAGCGTCAGGTTGATCTTGGCGCGGGCGCGGGTGGTGAGGGGTGTGTCAGGGTTCAACACGACCGCTTCCTGCAACCAATACCCGCGCAAAACCGAGGGTTACCCGTACCTTAATCGCGCCGTCATTCCGGGCGCAGCGCAGCGGAGACCCGGAATCCATCATAGAGCGCCGTCGAGTCCTATGATGGATCCCGGATCTGCGCGGCTTGCGCCGCTTGTCCGGGATGACGGCGAGGGAGACACGGCGTCGTGCGAACCGGGCCGAAACTCAGCCGCCGTCCTTCTTCGGTTCGGCAGCGTCCTTCGGCTCGACGGCGTTGGCGGAGGGGCCGTCCTCCAGGCCGCGCTCGATCTTGCGCTTGATCTTGGCGAGGTCCTCGGGCTCGGGATTGAGGTCGCGGGCGTGGTTCCACTGGAAGCCGGCCTCCAGGCGTCGCCCGACCTTCCAGTAGACGTCGCCGAGATGGTCGTTGATCACCGGGTCGGAGGGGCGCAGTTCGACGGCGCGCTCGAGTTCGCGCACCGCCTCGGCATAGCGGCCGAGGCGGTAATAGGCCCAGCCAAGCGAATCGATGATGTAGCCGTCGCGCGGGCGCAGTTCCACGGCGCGGCGCAGCATCCCCAGCGCCTCTTCCAGCTTCAGGTTCTGGTCGACCAGCGAATAGCCGAGATAGTTAAGAACCAGTGCCCGCTCCCGGCCGAGCGGCTCGGGCAGGAGTTCGAGCGCCTTGCGCAGATCGGCCTCGGCATCGGGCCAGCGCTTGATGCGCTCGCGGGCGATGCCACGGAAATAGAACAGGTCCCAGTTGGCGCGGCCGGGCGAGGCGAGCTTGGCGATCGCCTTGTCATAGGTCGCGGCGGCCTCCTCGAACATCTTGCGGGACCGATAGATGTTGCCGAGCGCCGAGAGCGCGTCGATGTCGTCCGGCCGCTCGGCGATGAGCGCGGTGAGATGCTTCACCGCCTCCTCGGGACGGCCGAGATTCTCCAGCGCGAGACCCGCCTGGATCTCGGCATTGGGCCGCAGCGGCGAGGTCGCCGGCATCTTCTCGTAGACGGCGACGGCATCCTCGGGCTGGCGGGCGCGCTCGAGGATGTCGCCCAGCGTCAGGATGGCGAGGTCGTGGTTGGGGTCGAGATAGATGGCGAGCCGCAGGTAGAGCAGCGCCGCCGCCTCGTCGCCCTGGCGGTTGCCGGCGCTGGCGAGGCCGTAGAGCACCTCGGCCGCGCCCTGCTGGGCATTGCCGACCTGGCGCGGCGGCGACTGCTTCGCCGCGACCCTGGCGAGACCGTCACGGACGATCGGGTGGTTCGGCAGCAGCCGGTCGAACTCGGCATAGGTCGCGGCGGCGCCGTCGAAATCGCCGTTGCGGGCCTGCATCCGGGCCCAGAGATCGACGAGCCGCAGGGTCGTCTTCTCCGATTCGTAAGCGCTCTTCAGACGCTTCTCGGCATCGGCCTTGCGGCCGGCGGCATCGAGGATGAGGCCGGCATGGTAATCCCGGAACAGATTGTAGGACGCCTCGCCCTTCAGCCGTTCCAGCGTCTCGATGGCGCGGGTGGTCTGTCCGGAGCCGAGCTGCGACCAGGCGGAGAGCAGCGTCGCGGTGATGTCGGCAGCACGGCCGCGCCCGCCGCGCTGCAGGTGGTTGCGGGCGGTCTGGTAGTTCTTCTGCTTCAGCGCGCGGATGCCGATGGCGAGCTGGGCCAGCCCGTTGGAGGGATCGCGTTGGATCAGCTTGTCGGCGGCGCGGAAGGCGTCGGGCATCGCGCCGTCGGCCAGGAAGGCGACGAAGGCGCGCTCCAGCAGATCGTTGTTCTGCGGGTCGCCCTTGATCGCCTCGCGCAGATAGGTGGCGGCTGCGCCGAGATCGCGCCCCGCGCCCGCCACGATCGCCGCGAGGTAGTTGCCCTCCAGGCTTTCGGCCGTGTCGAGACGGTCCTGGCTGCGCGCCTCCTGGCTGCGCGCCGTCGCACCCTGGGCCGCAGCCCCCACCGGGAGGGCCAGCAGCAATGCCAAGGCAGCCGCCGTGATCGGGCCACGGCTCTTCATTCCAGATCCCACGACTGCCATTCTCCCTGGGTCCGCCGCCGCGCCCAGCGCGGGAGGCGTGGTCGATCCGCGCGACCGCGACCGCTTCGCCTAGGCTGGCAAGATGGCCGTTTCCAGGCAGGCGGGCAAGCCTCGCGGCTGCCGATTGGCCCGGGCGCGTAGCCGCCATGTCACAGTGCGGCAAAACCTTGCCACGACCTAGCGTCACGTTGATTTCGTTATCGATCCGGCAGGAATTCGCAGGCTAAGTAACAGCGCTGCCTCTCATACTGACGATTCGGACAGGACCTCATCCATGAAGAAGCTCGTTCTCAGCTTTGCCGCCGTCGCTCTGCTTGCCGGTTTCGCCGCCGGCTGCGCCCAGCCGGAGAAGCCGGCCCCGGCCGTGACCCGCAAGGGCTGATCGTCTCGGCGCCGGCTGCGGCCGGTGCGAAGCAAAAGGGGGCGCGCCAGCCGGCGCGCCCCCTTTTCATATCGGGCCGCGACGAGCGGCCGCGTCACATATTCGCGTAGCCCGGCCCGCCGCCGCCTTCAGGGACGGTCCAGGTGATGTTCTGGGCGGGATCCTTGATGTCGCAGGTCTTGCAGTGGACGCAGTTCTGCGCGTTGATCACGAAGCGCGGCTCGGTCTTCGCCTCGGCATCCTTGTAGACCACCTCATAGACGCCGGCCGGACAGTAGAGCCGCGCGGGCTCGCCATAGAGCGGCAGGTTCTTCTCGATCGGGATCGAGGGGTCGGTCAGCTTCAGATGGGCCGGCTGGTCTTCCTCGTGATTGGTCGAGGACAGGAAGACCGAGGAGAGCTTGTCGAACGAAATCTTGCCGTCGGGCTTGGGATAGACGATCGGCCTGACCTCGCTCAGCAGCTTCAGCGTCGCATGGTCGGGCTTGCCGTGCTTGAGCGTGCCGAAGGGCGACCAGCCGAAGAGCTGGTTCAGCCACATGTCGATGCCGCCGAGCCCGATGCCGAGCAGCGTGCCGTATTTCGACCAGAGCGGCTTGACGTTGCGCACTGGCTTGAGGTCGGCCCCGATCGGCCCGTCGCGCCACTCGTTCTCGATCTCGACGACCTCGTCATGCGAGCGACCTGCCGCCAGCGCCGGCACGAGTTTCTCGGCCGCCAGCATGCCCGAGGTGATGGCGTTGTGGCTGCCCTTGATGCGGGGAACGTTGACGAAGCCCGCCGAGCAGCCGATCAGCGCGCCGCCGGGGAAGGTCAGCTTCGGGACCGACTGCCAGCCGCCCTCGGTGATCGCGCGCGAACCGTAGGAGAGGCGCTTGGCCCCCTCGAACAGGTCGCGGATCAGCGGATGGGTCTTGAAGCGCTGGAACTCGTCGAAGGGCGAGAGCGTCGGGTTCTCGTAGTTGAGATGCACGACGAAGCCGACCGTGACCAGGTTGTCGTCGAAATGATAGAGGAAGGAGCCGCCGCCGGTGCGGCTGTCGAGCGGCCAGCCGAAGGAATGCTGGACCCGGCCCTTAACGAATTTCTCCGGCTTGACCTGCCAGATCTCCTTGAGGCCGATGCCGTATTTCTGCGGCTCGCGGCCGGCGTCGAGACCGTATTTGCGGATCGCGATCTTCGAGAGCGAGCCGCGCACGCCCTCGCCGAGCAGGGTATAGCGGCCGCGCAGTTCCATGCCGCGGGTGAAGCGCTCCGAGACGGTGCCGTCCTTGGCGATGCCCATGTCGCCGGTGGCGACACCGACGACAGCGCCGGCCTCGTCGAACAACAGCTCGGCGGCGGCGAAGCCGGGATAGATCTCGACGCCCAGCGCCTCGGCGCGGCCCGCGAGATATTTCGTCACCAGCCCGAGCGAGCCGACGAAATTGCCGTGGTTGTTCATCAGCTTGGGCATGCCGACATTCGGCAGGCGGAGGCCGTTGGGCTCGGTCAGGTAGTAGAAGATGTCCTCGCTGACCTCGGTGGTCAGCGGGCGGGCTTCGTCCTGCCGCCAGTCCGGCAGAAGCGCATCGAGCCCCGAGGGGTCGATCACCGCGCCCGAGAGGATATGGGCACCGACCTCGGCCCCCTTCTCGACGACGACGACGGAGACGTTCTCGTCGAGCTGCTTCAGCCGGATCGCCGCCGCGAGCCCGGCCGGGCCGGCGCCGACGATGACGACGTCATAGTCCATGCTCTCGCGCGGTTCGGCCCGTGCCTGTTCGAGATCCATGCTGCCCTCCGAAAGCCTGCGCCCGAGACGCTGCGCCCAGCCTCAAAACCAATTAGTTTATATATAAACTATCTACCCGGCCACGCAAGGCGGACCCGGCGACACTCTGGAAACCCTCTATCCAAGCGCGCGGTTCAATTTGCAACCGCGGCGGCTCGCGAAGTCGCGGCGGCGCGTGCTAGACCGTCCGCATGTCGCTGACCGCCGCGCCCGACCCTGCCGAGCTCGTCGCCTGGTATGCCGAGATGGGCATCACCGAGGCGCTGGACGAGGTCACGCACGACCATTTCGCAGCGCCGGCGGCGAGCGAGGCCCCGCGCCCCCGCCCGGTCCTGCCGCCACGGGCCGGCCAGCCGGCGCCGGTCGCCCTGCGCCCCAACGCCGCCGCCGCGACCGCTCCGGACGATGCCGCCCTGACCGCCCGGAGCCTAGCGCAGGAGGCCATGACGCTGGAGGCGCTGAAGGAGGCGCTGGCGCGGTTCGAGGGCTGCGCATTGAAGGCGACCGCCAAGAACCTCGTCTTCGCCGACGGCAATCCGGGCGGGCGCGTCATGATCGTCGGCGAGGCGCCGGGCGCCGACGAGGATCGCGTCGGCCTGCCCTTCGTCGGGCGCTCGGGCCAATTGCTCGACCGGATGCTCGCCGCCATCGGGCTCAGCCGCAAGGACGACGTCTACATCGCCAATGTCGTGCCGTGGCGGCCGCCGGGCAATCGCACGCCGACGCCGCAGGAGGCCGCGACCTGTCTGCCCTTCATCCAGCGCCAGATCCAGCTCGCCGACCCCGACATCCTGGTCTGTCTCGGCGCGCCCTCGGCGCAGGTCCTGCTCGGCTTCAAGGGCATTACGGCGTCACGCGGCAAATGGGTCGAATACGACACGGGGACGCGGCGGATCCGCGCGATCGCCTCCCTGCATCCGGCCTATCTCCTGCGCCAGCCCCTGCAGAAGCGGCTCGCCTGGCGCGACATGCGGGCGCTGAAGGCGGCCTTGGACAAAGGGTCCTAGGATCGGAGAGCGGATTCGTCATGCAGCGGGTCGGTGGCGGTCGTAAGCTGCGCTTTCATTGCCGCGACTCCCATGGTGGAGTGTCGGCAGAATCGGACGGAGTGCCGCCATGGTGATCGACGCCTTCCTGCTTTCGCGGATCCAGTTCGCCTTCACCGTCTCGTTCCACATCGTCTTCCCGGCCTTCACGATCGGGCTCTCGGCCTATATCGCGACGCTGCTCGGGCTGTGGCTGAAGACCGGCGACGTCAAGTTCCACACGCTGGCGCGGTTCTGGACCAAGATCTTCGCCGTCTCCTTCGCGATGGGCGTCGTTTCCGGCATCGTGCTTTCCTACCAGTTCGGCACGAACTGGAGCCGGTTCTCGGTGGTCGTCGGCAACGTCATCGGCCCACTGATCGGCTACGAGGTGCTGACCGCCTTCTTCCTCGAGGCCTCCTTCCTCGGCGTGATGCTGTTCGGCTGGAAGCGCGTGCCGCCCTGGCTGCATTTCCTCTCCGCCTGCATCGTGGCGGGCGGCACGGCGCTGTCGGGGTTCTGGATCCTCTCCGCCAACAGCTGGATGCAGTTCCCGACCGGCCACGAGATGCGCGACGGCATCGCCTATCCGGTCGACTGGATGCAGATCATCTTCAACCCGACCTTCCCGATGCGCTTCATGCACATGATGACGGCGGCCTATCTGACGACCGCCTTCGTCGTGCTGGCGACGGGCGCGCGCCATCTGCTCGTCGGCCACAGCACCGAATCGGCGCGCACGATGGTGCGCATGGCAATTCTGATGATCGCGCTGACGGCGCCGCTGCAGGCGCTGATCGGCCACCGCCACGGAGAGGACACCGCCAAATACCAGCCGGCCAAGCTCGCCGCGATCGAGGCGCACTGGGATTCCTCGAAGCCGGCGCCGCTGGTGCTGTTCGCCTGGCCCGACGAGGAGAAGGGCGTCAACCGCTTCGAGATCGCCATTCCCGGCCTCGCCAGCCTGCTGACGCATGGCAGCATGGACGCCCTCTTCCCGAGCCTGAACGACTTCGCCGTGCAGGATCGGCCGCCGGTCAAGATCCCCTTCTTCGGCTTCCGGATCATGGTCGGCATCGGCGTGTTCATGATCGCCTTCGGCTGGCTCGGTGCCTGGCTGTGGTGGCGGGGACGTGTCTTCGAGGAGCGGCGCTGGCTCTGGGTGGCGCAGTATACCTGGCCCTTCGGCTTCGTCGCGATCCTGGCCGGCTGGTTCGTCACCGAGGTCGGCCGCCAGCCCTGGATCGCCACCGGCGTGCTGCGCTCCAAGGATGCGATCTCACCGATCACGACGGGCCAGGTCGCGGTCTCGCTGGCGCTGTTCGTCTGCGTCTACTGCGTCGTGTTCTCGGCCGGGGTGGTGCTGATCAACCGGCTGATCGACAAGGGGCCGGACGCAATCACGCTGCAGGACCCGCCCGAGCAGCCCTCGCAGCGGCCGCTCAAGGCGGCGCAGGCGCCGGCCTCCGATCTCTTCGGCGACGGCAACCCCGGCGACGACCGCATCCAGCCCGCAAGCTGAGGAGAGACCCGCATGGAATGGTATCTCCCCGTCATCTGGGCCGGCCTGATCGGCACCGCCGTGCTGCTCTATGTCGTGCTCGACGGCTTCGACCTGGGCATCGCGATCCTGTTTCCGACGACGCGCGACGAAGGCGAGCGCGACCAGATGATGAACTCGGTCGCGCCGTTCTGGGACGGCAACGAGACCTGGCTGGTGCTGGGCGGCGGCGGGCTCTGGGTCGCCTTCCCCACCGCCTACGCGATCATCATGCCGGCCTTCTACCTGCCGGTGACGCTGATGCTGCTGGCGCTGATCTTCCGCGGCGTCGCCTTCGAATTCCGCTGGGTCGCCAAACCCAAGCACAAGGTCTGGGACCTCGCCTTCTGGCTCGGCTCGACGATGGCGGCCTTTTCGCAGGGGCTGATCCTGGGCGGGATGATCCAGGGCATCACCGTCGTTGACCGCCAGTTCGCCGGCGGGCCCTTCGACTGGTTCACGCCGTTTACGCTGATGTGCGGGGCGGGCGTCGTCGTCGGCTATGCGCTGCTCGGCGCGACCTGGCTGATCTACAAGACGGAAGGGCGCGTCGCCGAGCGCGCCCGTTCACAGGCGAAGGTCCTGCTGCTGGGGCTTCTGGCCTTCGCGCTCATCGTCTCGCTGTGGACGCCCTACGCCCATCCGCGCATCGCGGAGCGCTGGTTCACCTGGCGCAACATGGCGCTGCTCTGGCCTTTCCCGGTGCTGACGACGCTGTGCGGCTTCCTGGCCTGGCGGCGCCTGCACGGCCGGCACGAGTTCACACCGTTTGCGCTGACGATCGCGATCTTCGTGCTCTGCTTCCTGGGGCTGGCGATCTCGAACTACCCCTATCTGGTGCCGCCGGACCTGACGATCTGGGACGTCGCGGCGGCGCCCTCCTCGCATGTCTTCGTGCTGATCGGGGTGACCTTCCTGCTGCCGATGATCCTGTTCTACACCGCCTTTGTGTACTGGACCTTCCGCGGCAAGGTGAAGGCCGACAGCGGCTATCACTGAGGGGCAGGTCGAGACACCAGCCCGGCTAAGGCAGCACCTCGGGCCACATCTGGGCCATGTGGAGAATGCGCAGCACGCGGATCGTGTCGCCCGAGACGCGGTAGGCGGCGATGCAGGAGGTGCCCGCGATCAGGAATTCACGCGTCCCGGCGATGCGACCGGGCCGCCCACGATTCGGGAAGGCGAGCAAGGTCTCGACCGCCGTTTCGATGCGCTCATCGACGATGGCCGCGGCACGGGGGCTTTCACGGGCGATCCAGTCGAAGAGCGCCTCGCGGTCTGCGAGCGCGAAGGCGCCCCATTCGAGTTTCACGGCTCTGACTTCGCCGCCACCTCCAGGGCAGCGCGGCGGCGCTCGGCGAAGCGCGCCTTGACCTCGTCATGCGGGATGGCCGGGCGCGTGTCGGCGAGGGCCTCGAGGACCTTGGTACGGAACCATTCGTCCTGCTTGTCGGGATCGACGAGCTCGAACGGAAGCGCGCCCTCATTGGCGGTTCGCGTGAGGAGGATACGGACCGCGTCGGACACCGTCAGGCCGACGGCTTCCAGCACGGCCGCCGCCCGCTCCTTGACCTCCGGGTCGATCCGGGTCTGGACCAGTGCGCTCGATGCCATCTTGTTTCTCCCGATCAGCCTCGGTTGTAATGCATCTGATTGACAGCGTCGAGCGCGGCCGGGAGCCGGAACATCGGCCTGCATGCGTCGTTTTCGATCGGCGCTTGAGTTCCAGCGTCCGCCAGACGAGATTGCACCAAACCGCATCACAAGGCCGCACAGCATGCAGTGGGAAGACTATCGCCAGTCCGACAATGTCGAGGACCGGCGCGGCAGCGGCGGCGGCGACTTCGCCGGGCTGCCCGGCGGGCGTGGCGGCCTGGGCATCGGCACCATGGTCGTGCTCGGGCTGGTCGGCTGGGCGCTGGGCATCGACCCGCGGCTGCTGATCGGCGGGGCCGAACTCATCGGCGGCATCGGCGGGCGCCAGGCCCCGACGCAGGAATCGCGCCCGGCCTCGGGGCCGCCCAAGGACGAGATGGGGCGCTTCGTCTCGGCCGTGCTGGCGCAGAACGAGGACGTCTGGACCAAGCTTCTGCCGCAGCAGGCGAACCGCCGCTACGAGCCGCCGCGGCTGGTGATCTTCGACAGGGTCTCAAGTTCGGCCTGCGGCACGGCCCAGTCGGCGATGGGGCCGTTCTACTGCCCGCCCGACAAGCGCGTCTATCTCGACCTCTCCTTCTTCCAGGAAATGCAGCGCAAGCTCGGCGGCGGCGGCGATTTCGCCTATGCCTATGTGATCGGCCACGAGGTCGGCCACCACATCCAGAACCTGTTGGGAATCCTGCCCAAGGCCAACCAGTTGAAGCAGCGCGCCTCCGAGCGGGAGGCGAACGCGATCTCGGTGCGCGTCGAACTGCAGGCCGACTGTTTCGCCGGGGTCTGGGCCCACAACATCCAGGCGATGGGCCGCATCGACCCGGGCGACATCGAGGAAGCCATGCGCACCGCCGCCGCGATCGGCGACGACATGCTGCAGAAGGCCTCGCGCGGGCAGGTGGTGCCCGATTCCTTCACCCACGGCTCCTCGGCCCAGCGCCAGCGCTGGTTCACCACGGGGTTCCGGACCGGCTCGATGCAGGCCTGCGACACCTTCAAGCCCGCGCAGGTTTGAGGCCGGACGAGGTTTGCGATGACACGCTTCGGCGGCTGCAAATGCGGGCAGGTTCGCTACGAGATCCGCGGCGAGCCGATCCGCACCGGCCTCTGCCATTGCGAGACCTGCCGCAAGGATACCGGCTCGGCCTTCTCCTTCTTCGGGATCTGGCCGCGCGCGGCGGTGACGCTGTCGGGCGAGCTGGGCGGCTGGCGCAGCCGCGCCGGCCTCGACCGCTTCTGCCCGCGTTGCGGCTCCTCCCTGTTCTGCTTCGACGACAATTCCGACGAGATCGAGATCAAGCTCGGTACGCTGGACGGCGGACCGAGCGCGATCGCACCCCGTTACGAACTCTGGACGATCCGCCGCGAGCACTGGCTGGCGCCGGTCGACGCGGCCGAGCAGCATGAGCGGGACCGGCCGACGCGATCGTGAGGCGGCCGACCGTTGCCGCGCCCGCGCCAGCCTCTATAGAGCGGGTGATGCGCCCCGCCGCCGCCGATCTCCTCGCCTGGTACGACCGCCATCGCCGCGCCCTCCCCTGGCGCGCCGGGCCGGGCGAGCGGCCTGATCCCTACCGGGTCTGGGCGTCGGAGATCATGCTGCAGCAGACGACCGTCACGGCGGTCAAACCCTATTTCGAGCGCTTCATGGCGCGGTTTCCCACCGTACAGGCGCTGGCGGAGGCGCCGTCGGAGGCGGTGATGCAGGCCTGGGCCGGGCTCGGCTATTATTCCCGCGCCCGCAATCTCCATGCCTGCGCCATCGCCGTCGTCGCCGCGCATGGCGGGCGTTTTCCCGACAGCGAGGAGGGCCTGCGCGCCCTGCCCGGCATCGGCGCCTATACGGCCGGGGCCGTGGCGGCGATCGCCTTCGACCGGCCGGCCGCTGCCGTGGACGGCAATGTCGAGCGGGTGATGACGCGCCTCTTCGCGATCGAGGATCTCCTGCCGGGCGCCCGGCCGCTGGTGCGCGAGCGCGTGCTGGCGATGATGCCGCAGGACAGGCCCGGCGATTTCGCGCAAGCGCTGATGGATCTCGGCGCCACCATCTGCACGCCGCGCAATCCGGCCTGTGGCCTGTGCCCCTGGCGCGAGCCCTGCCGGGCGCGGGCCGAGGGCACGCAGGAGAGCTTCCCGCGCAAGGCGGCGAAGAAGGCCGGCGTCATCCGCAAAGGCGCGGCCTTCGTGCTGCTGCGGGCGGATGGCGCGGTGCTGCTGCGCACGCGACCGCCGAAAGGCCTGCTCGGCGGCATGGCCGAGGTGCCGACAAGCGAATGGCGCGGCGATTACGAGCTGGACGGGGCCTGGCAGGATGCGCCGGTGGTGACGCGCTGGGAGCAGCTTGCGCCGCCGGTGCGCCATGTCTTCACGCATTTCCCGCTGGAGTTGACGGTGTTCCGTGCGAGCGCGCCGGCCAGGACACAGGCGCCGGTGGGGATGCGCTTTACGCAGCTGGCGGCGCTGGGCGAGGAGCCGCTGTCGGGGGTGATGGTGAAGGTGCTGGAGGCGGCGGGGGTAAAGGGCAGCCCAAAGGGCTGACCTCCAATCAGGCGGCCGCCATCTGCGCGCGGATCTCGCCGCGCAGGGTGTCGAGCAGCATCAGGGCTCCGTCGCGCTCGACATGCCAGAAGGTCCAGCCGTTGCAGCTCGGCAGGCCCTGCGCCAGCGCGCCGATCTTGTGGATCGAGCCCACCGCCGGGTCGAGCAGCAGCGTGCCGTCGGCGCGGATCACGGCCTTGTGGCGGCGCTTCTCGTCGGTGACGGTCTCGCCGGCCTTGACCAGCCCGGCCTCGACCAGAGCGAGGAAGGGCACGCGCGGCTCGCTGCGCTTGGAGGGCGCGGTGGCGAAGGCTTCCGGCGGCAGCGGCGTGATCGCGGCGATGCGCTGGCGGGCGGCCTCGGCATAGCCGGGATCGCGCTCGCAGCCGATGAAGCGGCGGCCGAGCGCCTTGGCGACGGCGCCGGTCGTGCCGGTGCCGAAGAAGGGATCGAGGATCACGTCGCCGGGGTTGCTGGCCGAGAGCATGACGCGGGCGAGCAGGGCCTCGGGCTTCTGGGTCGGGTGGACCTTGGCGCCCGCACCGTCTTTCAGCCGCTCCTCGCCGGTGCAGAGCGGCAGGTACCAGTCCGAGCGCATCTGGAGGTCGTCATTGCCGCCCTTCAGCGCCTCGTAGTGGAAGGTGTATTTGGAGGCCTCGCCGCGCGCCGCCCAGATCAGCGTCTCATGCGCGTTGGTGAAGCGCCGGCCGCGGAAATTCGGCATCGGGTTGGCCTTGCGCCAGACGATGTCGTTCAGCACCCAGAAGCCGAGATCCTGCAGGATCGAGCCAACGCGAAAGATGTTGTGGTAGCTGCCGATGACCCAGAGCGCGCCGTCGGGCTTCAGCACGCGGCGGCATTGCGCCAGCCAGGCGCGGGTGAAGGCGTCGTATTCGGCGAAGGAGGAGAACTTGTCCCAGTCGTCGTCGACGGCATCGACGAGGCTGTCGTCGGGCCGGCGCAGATCGCCGCCGAGTTGGAGATTATAGGGCGGGTCGGCAAAGACGAGATCGACGCTGGCCGGCGGCAACGCCTCGAGCGCAGCCACGCAGTCGCCGAGCAGAATCTGGTCGAGCGGCAGTTCGACCGGCAGGCTCGCCGGCTTGATCCGGGGTGCCTTGATCGGTGACTGCAGCGCGGGCCGTCCGGTACGCGAAACTTGAATCCGGACGGCGGCGCTGGTGGTCCCGGTACGCAAAATACCCATGACGCCCCAAGACCGTTACGCAACTTGAACAGTCGCGATATTGGCCAGTCAGGGTAAAAGCCGGGTTTCCGCGCCGAAAAAAATGCGTCTCATTCTGGGGCTGCAGTTTTTGCCCAGCCCCTTGGCGGATATGGGGAATTGCTAAGGGGAGGTTAAGGCGCGAGGGCGCACGGAGCCGTCATGCTCGGGCTCGACCCGAGCATCTCTTCGACGAGATTCTCGGGTCGAGCCCGAGCATGACGGCTCCGTGCCTAACGCCGCCAGACGCCCTTCACCGGCGCGAAGGAATAGCGGTGCTCGGGGCACGGGCCGTGAGCCTGAAGGGCGGCGCGGTGGCGTGGCGTGCCGTAGCCGGCATGGAGCGAGAAGCCATAGGCGGGATAGCGCGCGCAGAGCCGCGCCATCATCGCATCGCGGGTGACCTTCGCGACGATCGAGGCCGCGGCGATCGAGGCGATCTGGGCATCGCCGCCGATGACGCAATCGCAGGGGCAGCCGAGGTTGGGCGGATCGTTGCCGTCGACCAGCACGCAGGCCGGCGGGAGCGCCAGCGCCGCCACCGCACGCCGCATCGCCAGCAGCGTCGCCTGGCGAATGTTGATGGCGTCGATCTCGACGGCGGTGGCGCTGGCGATGCCGATGGCGAGCGCCGATTGCGCGATCAGCGCAAACAACTCCTCGCGCCGCGCCGGCGTCAGGTTCTTCGAATCGTCGAGCCCATCCGGCACCGCCTGCGGATCGAGAATCACGGCCGCCGCCACGACGGGCCCGGCCAGCGGCCCGCGCCCGACCTCGTCGACGCCGGCGAGCGGCCAGAGGCCGTCGGCGATGGCCTGCGTCTCGCGATGGAAATGGGCGGTCATGGGCGCGGCTTATGGCGCAGAGGCGGCGCGCGCAGCAAGGGCTTCGGCCCGATCGTCGCAACCTTGAGGGATGTCCCATCACATGGTACATATCTTCAGGCGGAGGAAGGCATGATCGTCAGCTTTCGGGATGACTGGCTGCGTGCCTTCTTCGTCGAGGATGTCCACGCGAAACAGATTCCGCCCGATCTCGAGACACGCCTGTTCCGGAAGCTGCAGATGATCGACGATGCCGTCACCGATTCCGATCTGCGCGTGCCGCCGAGCAATCATTTCGAGAAGCTGCGCGGGGGTTTGGATGGGCTGCACAGCATTCGCGTGAACCAGCAACGGCGGCTGATCTTCGCCTGGGACGGCGGTCGCGGTGAAGCCCGCGGCCTCTATCTCGACGACCACAGCTATCGCTAGGTGGACCATGCTGACGACGAAACGCAAACCCGCCTCGGTCGGCGTCATCCTGGTCGAGGAGTTCATGAAGCCGCTGGGGCTGACGCAGGTCGCGCTCGCGCGGGCGATGGGCGTGCCGCGCAAGCACGTCAACGAACTCTGCCGGGATCGCCGGGGCCTGACGGCCGCGACCGCGCTGATCCTGGCGCGCGTCTTCGGCAACTCCGCCGAGTTCTGGCTGAACGTGCAGCGACGAACCGATCTCTGGAACACCCTCCACTCGCCCGAGGAGATGGCGCGCATCGAGCGGGCGACGCCGCTCGATCATGCCGCCTGACGAACCGGGCAGCGACCGGTCGACCGCGCTCATCCGCAGACGACAGGTACCCATCAAAACAGGCTCAATTGCGCCTTCTCCCGCTCCGGCTTGAGGAACAGATCGCTGCGCAGGCGTGTTCGCGCTCCGTTGAAGCCCAGCCGCTCCGCCGCCATCTCGAAGCGCCGGCCGATCATCCAGGCATAGGGTCCCGAGCCGACCTGGCGCTGGCCCCAGGCCGCGTCGTAATCCTTGCCGCCGCGCGTCGAGCGGATCAGCGAGACGACATGGCGCAGCTTGTCGGGGTGATGGGTCAGGAGCCAGTCCTGCACGAGGTCCTTCACCTCCAGCGGCAGGCGCAGCAGAACGTAGCCCGCCTCACGGGCGCCCGCCGCCTTCGCGGCATCGAGGATGCGCTCGATCTCATGCTCGTTGATCGCCGGGATGATCGGCGCGACCAGAACGGTCACCGGGATGCCCGCGTCGGACAGCGCCTTCACCGTTTCCAGCCGCTTGGCCGGCGAGGCGGCGCGGGGCTCCATGCCGCGCGCGACCTTGGGGTCGAGCGTGGTGATGGAGATCGCGACCTTGGCCAGCCCCTTGGCCGCCATCGGCGCGAGGATGTCGATGTCGCGCTGGACCAGCGCCGATTTGGTGACGATGCCGACCGGGTGGTTGAAACGGGCGAGCACCTCGAGGATCTGGCGCATGATCCGCAGCTTCTTCTCGATCGGCTGGTACGCGTCAGTGTTGGTGCCGATGGCGATGGTGCGCGGCTGGTAGGACGCCGCCGACAATTCCTTCTCCAGCAGCAGCGCGGCGTCGGGCTTGGCGGTCAGCCTGCTCTCGAAATCGAGCCCCGGCGAGAGGCCGAGATAGGCATGGCTCGGCCGCGCGAAGCAGTAGACGCAACCATGCTCGCAGCCGCGATAGGGGTTGATCGAGCGGTCGAACGAAATATCCGGGGAATCATTCTTCGTGATGATGGTGCGCGGCTTCTCGACCGCGACCTCGGTCCTGAAGGCCGGGAGTTCGCCGAGCGATCCCCAGCCGTCATCCTCGCTGATGCGCTGCTCGGCCTCGAAGCGGCCGCCGGGATTGATGGTGGCGCCACGGCCGCGGCGGCGCTCGGGATCGATGCGGTGGCCGGCATAGGCGAGCGGATCGACCGGCGCGATGCGCGCCGAGACCGACATCGGGCCGGCACCGGCCTGTTTCAGCGGCTGGGCCGAAATCGGCCTCGAAGAGGGCCTGCTCTGGAGCATGGCGCGGAACGTCCCTTGAAAATCACCGGGAATCGGCGATTTCTGCGTCGTTTAATGTGAACATAAAGGGAACGAATTGCAAGTGACAGGATTGCGACATGCTGCGCTGCGACATAAGGAGGCGTATGCTCACCGCGGTCATACGCAGCGCTGGCTCGTCAGAGGCTCTCGCGGCCACTTTCTCCGTCCTGACCCCGGCCGTGGCGGACGGATTCCTCGGCCATGCTGTGGTTCTCGACGCCGCGGGCGATGCCACGATCGAGCGGATCGCGGATGCGACGGGGGCGAGCTATCTGCGCGCCGGCGGGGCGGATGGCTGGCCGGCGGGCGCGGCCCAGGCGCGCGGCGACTGGCTGGTCCTGCTCGAGGAGGGCGATGTGCCGCAGGCTCACTGGCCGCAGGCCGTGGAGCGCCATCTGCTGCTCGCCCCGGACCGGCCTGCCCTGATCCCGCTGCGCGGTTTCGCGCAATCACTGCGCGAACGCGCCGTCATTTCCTTCGGGCCGCACCGGCTGCGGGCGGGCCTCGTCCTGCCGAAGAGCCACGCGCTGTCGGGCCGGCTCGGGGCGAGACCGCAGCGCCTGGCGGTCGGGCGCGAGCGGGCGGCGGGATAGCGTTCAGCCGGCTTGCGCCGACGACCGCGCAGCCGCACAATCGCGCATGGCCGTCAAACCCCTCGCAGACCTGATCGACGATCTGCTGGCGCCGGCGCTGGCCGCGCAGGGCTTCGCCGGGCGGGCCGTCGTGGCGCTCTGGCCGGAGATCGTCGGCGAGCGGCTGGCGGCGCGCTCGCGCCCGCTCAAGATCGACTGGCCGCGCCGCCGGCCGGCCCCGGGCGAGGCATCCGAGCCCGCGACCCTGGTGGTGCGGGTCGAAGGGGCCTTCGCGCTCGACATGCAGCAGCTCGCGCCGATCGTGATCGAACGCGTCAACACCCATCTCGGCTGGCGTGCGGTCGGCAAGCTCGTGCTGAAGCAGGGACCGATGGACGCGCCGGTCGCGGCAGTCGCACGCCGCCCGACCGATCCGGCCCTGCTGGCGCGCATGGAGCGCCAGGTCGCCGGCGTCGAGGGCGAGGCGCTGCGGGCCTGCCTCGCGCGGCTCGGGGCCCATGTCGCGGAGCGGGCGGCGCGGCAGCGTTCCGACACAGCTTCGTGAGGGATGCGCGGCGGCGCGGTGACGATCTTGCCACAATCATCCGCGCCTCTATAGGACCGGCAACCGGGCTTCGTCCCACGACACGCGCATTTTCAGGAACCAAGACGATGACGAACAGGCGACAGCTTCTGACGGGCACAGCCGGACTCGCGGCCGCCGCGATGCTGGGCGCGCCCGCGGCGCAGGCCCAGGCCGACCTCACCACGCCCGGCCCGCTCGGCGATGTCTGGATCGGCTCGCCGGACGCCAAGGTCACCATCATCGAATACGCCTCGCTGACCTGCGGCCATTGCGCGACCTTCCACAAGGACACCTGGCCGGCGCTGAAGGCGAAGTACATCGACACCGGCAAGGTGCGCTTCACGCTGCGCGAATTCCCGCTCGACCCGCTGGCGACGGCGGGCTTCATGCTGGCGCGCTGCAACGGCAACGACAAGTACACGGCGATGACGGACCTGCTCTTCGCCCAGCAGAAGGTCTGGGCCTTCACTGACAAGCCGGTCGATGCGCTGTCGGCGATGGTGAAGCAGGCCGGTTTCACACAGGATTCGTTCGAGGCCTGCTTGAAAAGGCAGGATATCTATGACGCCGTCACGGTCGTGAAGGATCGTGGGGCCAAGGCCGGTGTCGACTCCACGCCGACCTTCTTCATCAACGGGCAGAAGCGTTCAGGTGCGCTCTCGATCGCCGAATTCGACAAGATCCTCGAGCCGCTCCTGGCGGGCTGAGGGCATTCGCCCTTGCCGACCCGACCTCCACGTCATCCCGGCCGCAGCGAAGCGGAGCGCCGGGATCCATCATAGAGAACTGCGCTCTACGAGGGATCCCGGATCGGCGCGGCTGCGCCGCTTGTCCGGGATGACGGGCGCGGATGTTGCAGGGGCGCGGCGATGCAGCTGACGCGCCTCAGGCTCACCGGCTTCAAGACCTTCGTCGAGCCGACGGAGTTCCTGATCGAGCCCGGCCTGACCGGCGTCGTCGGCCCCAATGGCTGCGGTAAATCCAACCTCGTCGAAGCCCTGCGCTGGGTGATGGGCGAAAGCTCGTTCAAGAACATGCGCGGCTCGGGGATGGACGACGTCATCTTCGCCGGCTCGAACGAGCGCCCCGGCCGAAATATGGCCGAAGTGGCGCTGACGCTGGACAACAGCGACCGCAAGGCCCCCTCCGCCTTCAACGAGACCGACGTGATCGAGGTCACGCGCCGGATCGAGCGCGAGGAGGGCTCGACCTATCGCGTCAACGGCAAGGAGGTGCGCGCCAGGGACGTGCAACTGCTCTTCGCCGATGCCGCGACCGGCGCCCGCTCGCCCGCGCTCGTGCGGCAGGGCCAGATCTCCGAGATCATCTCCGCCAAGCCGCAGTCGCGCCGGCGCATCCTCGAGGATGCGGCCGGCGTTGCGGGCCTCCACAGCCGCCGCCACGAGGCCGAGCTGCGGCTGCGCGGCGCCGAGGAGAACCTGACCCGCCTGGAGGACGTGCTGGGCGAGATCGACGGGCAGATCGACTCGCTGCAGCGGCAGGCGCGGCAGGCCTCGCGCTATCGCAGCCTCGCCGCCGACATCCGCCGGGCCGAGGCGACGCTGGCGCTGATCGCGCATCATCTGGCACGTGGCCAGGAAGCGGAGGCCGCACGGGCGCTGGAGGCGGCGGTGCGCCTCGTCGCCGAGCGCACCGGCCTGCAGGCGGAAGCCGCCCGGCACCAGGCCGTGGCGGCGCATGGGCTGCCGGGGCTGCGCGAGGGCGAGGCGGCGGCTGCAGCGGCGCTGGTGCGGCTGAAGCGCGGGCTCGACGAGCTGGAAGCGGAGAACCGGCGCGCCCGGCAGCGGGCGGAGGAACTCGACCGGCGCCTGGCCGAACTCCAGGGCGATCTCGGCCGGCAGGAGAGCGTGGCGCGCGACGCCGCCGAGAGCCTCGCGCGGCTGGCGCAGGAGGATGCGGCGCTGGCGCGCGAGGGCGAGGGTTCGGCCGGCAGCGCGGACGCAGCCGCGGCCGTGCTGGCGCAGGCGGAGGCCGCGCTTTCGGCGGCGGAGGCGGACCATGGCGCCGCGCAGGGCGCGCTGTCCGAGCTCGCGGCGCGACGCGGCGCGCTCGAGCGGGCGCTGCGCGAAGGCCGTGAGCGCGAGGCGCGGGCGCAGCAGGAACGCGACCGCCTCCTGCGCGACCAGGCCGCGCTCGACGCCGGCAGCGCCGCGCTGCCGCTGGAGCCGCTGCAGACCGCCGTCGCGACGGCAGAGGCTGCGCTGAGCGAGGCCGATGCCGCGGCCGCACGGGCGCGGGCGGCGCTGGCCGCGTCGCGCGAGCGCGAGACCCAGTTGCGGGCGCCGCTGGCCGAGGCCGACCGCGCCGCCCAGCGGCTCGACACGGAGATTCGCACGCTGCGGAAGCTGCTGGCCCCCGCGAGCGGCGACCGCTGGCCTGCTGTGCTGGAAGCGCTCAGCGTGGCGAAGGGCTACGAGGTCGCGCTCGGCGCCGCGCTCGGCGACGATCTCGAGGCGGCCACCGACGCCGCCGCGCCCAGCCACTGGCTCGACACAGGCGGCGGCGAGACGGACCCGGCCCTACCGGCGGGCGCCGAGCCGCTGGCGGCGCATGTGCGCGGGCCGGCGGCGCTGCGGCGGCGCCTCGCCCAGATCGGCGTCGTCGCACGCGGCGACGGGCCGCGCCTGCGCGCGCTGCTGCAGCCGGGCCAGCGGCTGGTGTCGCGCGAGGGCGATCTCTGGCGCTGGGACGGCCTGACCGGTGCGGCCGAGGCGCCCTCCCCCGCCGCCCGCCGGCTCGCCGAGAAGAACCGCCTCGGCGATCTCGAACAGGCGGCACAGGCGGCCCAGATTGCGGCAGCCACGGCCCGGCAGGCGCTAGAGGTCGCGACCAGCAAGGCTCGGGCTGCGACCCAGGCCGAGGCGGCGACGCTCGAGGCGGCGCGGCTGGCCCGCCGCGCGCTCGACCAGGCGCGCGAGAGCCTCGCTGCTGCCGAGCGCAAGGCCGGCGAGGTCGCCGCGAGGCGGTCGGCGCTGAGCGAGGCGATCGGCCGCCTCGGCCAGACGATGGCGGAAGCCGCCGCCCATGCCGCCGCGCAGGACCGGGCGCTCGCAGAGCTCCCCGCCTCCGCCGCGCTCGAAAGCCGGCTGCTCGAGACCCGGGTGGCGCTGGGCGAGCGGCGCATTGCGGCGTCCGATGCCCGCGCGCGGGTGCAGACGCTGAAGCGCGAGGCGGAGCTGCGCGCCCAGCGCCGCCAGGCCATCGCCGCCGACACCGGCGCCTGGCGCGAGCGGGCCGTGCGCAGCGGCCAGACCGCCGAGGAGACGCGCCGGCGCATCGAGACGGTCACCGCCGAGCGGGCCACGCTGCTGGAGGCGCCCGACACCTTCCTGAGCGAGCGGCGCCGGCTCGTCGCCGAGATCGAGGAGGCGGAGACGCAGCGCCGCGCCGCGGCCGATCGTCTCGCCCAGGGCGAGGCGGCGCTGGCCGAGGCCGACCGGCAGGCGCGGATCGCGCTGGAGGGGCTGGCTGCCGCGCGCGAGACACGGGCGGCGGCCGAGGCCAAGCGGGAAGCGGCGCGCCAGCGCGTCGCCGACGTCGCCCGCCAGATCGAGGAGGGGCTGGAGACCAGCCTCGACCGACTGGCGACCGTCGCCGGGCTGAAGGCCGGCGACACCCCGCCGGCGCAGGAGGAGGTCGAGCGGCGGCTCGCCGCCCTCAAGGCCGAGCGCGAGCGGCTCGGCGCCGTCAATCTGCGGGCCGAAGACGAGCTGACCGAGATCCGGGGCAAGCGCGAGGGGCTGACCGCCGAGCGCGACGATCTCAGCGAGGCGGTGCGCCGGCTGCGCCAGGCGATCAGCGCGCTCAACCGGGAGGGCCGCGAGCGCCTGCTCGCCGCCTTCGAGATCGTCAACGGCCAGTTCCAGCGGCTTTTTTCCGTGCTGTTCGGCGGCGGCACGGCCGAGCTCAAGCTGGTCGATGCGGAGGACCCGCTCGATGCCGGGCTCGAGATTTTCGCCCGCCCGCCCGGCAAGAAAACGCAGGTGATGACCCTGCTCTCGGGCGGCGAGCAGGCGCTGACCGCGACCGCGCTGATCTTCGCGGTGTTCCTGACCAACCCCTCGCCGATCTGCGTGCTCGACGAGGTCGACGCGCCGCTCGACGACGCCAATGTCGAGCGCTACTGCGACCTGCTCGACGAGATGGCGCGCGAGACGCGCACGCGCTTCATCCTGATCACCCACAATCCGATCACCATGGCGCGGATGGACCGGCTCTTCGGCGTGACGATGGCCGAACGCGGGGTCAGCCAGATGGTCTCCGTCGATCTCGCGACGGCCGAGCGCATCCGGGACGCGGTCTGAGCGCTGAAAAAAGGCCACAATCGCCTTCGCAATGCGGCAAGAATGCCTGTTTTCTCCGAATTTATAGGTATTCCAATGCCTTAGGCCGCTTCGACCTGCCTTGACAGCATCCGGGGCGGGCAATAAAGGAGGCCGTGCTGACGACGGCTCGATGCGCGGGGCGCGGACAGGGATCGTGTGGCTTTTTGCAGGATCGTGTCACCATCACGATCATGGAGGAGCTGCTGCCGTGACCGAACCCGACAAAAACGCCTCAGACTCGGAGTTGCGCGCAAGACTGGGTTCCCTGAAGGCCGCTCTCGGGCGGGCTGAAGGGAACGAAAAGCCGGGCGCGAGCCCGGCCGGAGAGGACGGCGCCATGGCTGGCGCGATGTCCTCCGGCTTGCGCGCCGCGACGGATCTCGCAGGCGGCATCATCGCAGGCGCCCTGATCGGGATGCTGGCAGACCGGTGGCTGGGAACCTCGCCGTTCCTGCTGATCATCTTTCTGGTGATCGGGGCCATGGCAGGGCTGCGCTCCGTCTATCGGCTCGGTTCGCGTCCGACCTCCGGGTCGAAGGGCAGCGGGACGAAAGACTGACCGAGGCTGGTGGCCGCAAGGCCGCACGACAAGGGACTGAAGCGACATGGCGGCTGGCGGCGGAATCGATCCGATCCACCAATTCGAGATCAAGCCGATCATCGGCTTGCGGCCGTTTGGCCTCGACCTGTCCTTCACCAACGCCTCGCTGCTGATGGTCGCGATCGTCGCCGTGATCTCGGCAATCATGATCTATGGCTCGAGCCAGCGCTCGGTGGTTCCCGGCCGGCTGCAGTCGTTCGCCGAGATGATCTACGAGTTCGTCGCCTCCACCGTCACCGGCGTGATGGGCAAGGAAGGCATGAAATTCTTCCCGCTCGTGTTCTCGCTGTTCATGTTCGTGCTCTTCGCCAACATGCTCGGCATGATCCCGGGCTCCTTCACCGTGACCAGCCACATCGTCGTGACGGCGGCCTTCGCCTTCCTCGTGATCGGCACTGTCCTGGTCTATGGCGTCGTCAAGCATGGCAGCCACTTCTTCGGCCTGTTCGTGCCGTCAGGCGTGCCGGGCTGGCTTCTGCCCTTCATGGTACTGATCGAGGCGGTGTCCTTCGTCTCGCGGCCGATCTCGCTATCGCTGCGCCTGTTCGGCAACATGCTCGCCGGCCATATCGCGCTGAAGGTGTTCGGCGGCTTCGTCGTCGCGCTGCTCGCCGCCGGCGGCGCCGCGACGATCATCGCACCGCTGCCGCTGCTCCTGGCCGTGGCGCTGACCGCGCTCGAATTCCTCGTCGCCTTCCTGCAGGCCTATGTCTTCGCGATCCTGACCTGCGTCTATCTCAACGACGCTCTGCACCCCGGCCACTGAGCCAGGCAGAGTTCGCGAGACCATCCCACCCGCCATCACCTTTTCACACTGGAGAAAGACCATGGATCCCGTTGCAGCCAAGTACATCGGCGCTGGCCTCGCCTCGCTCGGCATGGGCCTCGCCGCCATCGGCGTCGGCACCATCTTCGGCAACTTCCTCTCGGGCGCGCTGCGCAACCCCTCGGCGGCCGACGGCCAGTTCCCGCGCGCCTTCATCGGCGCGGCGCTCGCCGAAGGTCTGGGCATCTTCGCCTTCGTCGTGGCGCTCGTCCTGCTCTTCGTGGTCTGACGCGCCTCGACCGCCCGCCTTCCCGTCGCGCCCTCGGGTCCCCTTGCGGGACCGGGCGCGACTTTTCGATTTCCTTCGCTGAAAGGCAGCCCATGCCGGTTCGATCTTCACGGTCCGTCAGGCAAGGTTGGGCCGGCTTCGTTGCCTCCGGGCTGACCGCCACGCTCGTGGCCGGGGCCGCCCAGGCCGCGACGCCGCCCCTGAGCGGCGAGAAGGCCGCCTTCCCTCCCTTCGACGTCGCGACCTTCCCGGGTCAGCTGTTCTGGCTCGCGATCACCTTCGGCGCGCTCTACTGGCTGATGTCGACGATTGCCCTGCCGCGGGTCGGCGCGATCCTCGAGGAGCGTGCGGGCACCATCGCGCGCGATCTCGACAACGCCGCCAGGATGCAGGCCAAGGCCGAGGAAACCGCGCTCGCCTATGAGGCGGCGCTGGCCGAGGCCCGCAAGAACGCCCAGGGCATCGCCCAGGCCTCGCGCGATGCCGGCGCCAAGGCCTCCGAAGAGCGCCGTCACGCCGTCGAGGCCGAGCTTGCGACCAAGCTCGCTACGGCCGAGGCCACCATCGCCGCCACCAAGACCAGCGCCATGAGCAATGTGCGCGGGCTCGGCAGCGAGGTCGCGATCGCGATCGTCGAGAAGCTGACCGGCCAAGCTCCGAGCGCCACCGAGGCGTCCGAGGCGGTCGATCAGGTTCTGGCACGCGGCTGAGGAGACATCATCATGGATACCGTCTGGGTCGGCGTCGCCTTCGTCATCTTCTTTGCCATCCTGATCTATTTCGGCGTGCCGAAGACGATCGTCGCGGCGCTCGACGCGCGCGGTGAGAAGGTCGCCCAGGAGCTCGCCGAAGCGCGCCGCCTGCGCCTCGAGGCCGAGAAGCTGCTCGGCGAGTACGAGGCCAAGCGCAAGGCCGCGGAGACCGAGGCCGCCAGCATCGTCGCCGCCGCAAACGACGAGGCCAAGCGCCTCGCCGCCGAGGCCGAGGCCAAGCTGAACGACTTCGTCGCGCGCCGCACCAAATCGGCCGAGGAGAAGATCGCACTGGCCGAAAGCCAGGCCGAGGCCGAGGTTCGCGCCGCGGCAGCCGAAGCGGCGACCAAGGCCGCCGAACTGATCATCCGCTCGCAGGTGGGCGGCAAGGCGGGCGACACGCTGTTCGCCGCCGGGCTGAACGAGGTCAAGGCCAAGCTCAACTGAGCTGAACGACCGTCCGGTTCAGCCGGCGATCAAGGCGGGCGGACAAAGTGCGGGCCTCTGCCCCCTTCCCCTTCCAAGCACAATAAAGAACGCCGCAGCCTCCCGGGGCTGCGGCGTTCTTCGTTTCCGAAGTGTGAGACGCCGGTTGTCGCCCCGTCGCCGATGCAGGGGACTTTGCTTGTTCAACGGGCCATAGCGGCCCGTCAGTTCGCGGCTGTCCGCGTCGGCGGCCTCGGGACGGGCCCCCGCATCGAAGCCTGCGGCGCCGCCGGCCTGGGCGTCGTCGCCCGGGGCTCGCCAGCGCCGATCACCTTCGGCTTGGGCTTGCGCGGCTGGATGGTGGAGGTGACGATGCCCTGCGGGGTGTCCAGCCCGTAGATGTCCTCGCGGAACTGGACCATGCCGTCCGCCCCCTGCCAGCCGGTCAGATAGACCCAGGCGACCGGCACGGATTTCTTCAGCGGGATGTTCTTGCGCTCGCCCTTGGCGATCTCGGCCTCGATCGCCGGCAGCGTCCATTCCGTGCCCTCGAGCAGCCAGGCGCCGAGATCGCGCACGCCCTCGACGCGGGCGCAGCCGGAAGAGTTGAAGCGGACATCGTTGCGGAAGAGCGACTTCTTCGGCGTGTCGTGGAGGTAGATCGCCTCCGTGTTGGGCATGTCGATCTTCATCTGCCCGAGCGCGTTGTCGGGGCCGGGATCCTGCCGCACGGTGAAATAGGGGGAGGTCAGGGTGGCCCAGTTGACAGTCGCCGGGTCGATCTCGCGGTTCTCGGCGCCGAGCAGCTTCATGTGCGACTTGGCGAGAAAGCCCGGATCCTTGCGCATATGCGGGATGATGTCGGCCTTCACGATCGAGGTCGGCACCGTCCAGGTCGGGTTGAGATTGACCGAGGTGATGTTGGCCTGCAGCACCGGCGAGGGCCGGTCCGGCCGGCCGACGATGGCGAGATGCCGGCGCTGGACCGTGCCGTTCTCCACCGCCTCGACGCTGGCGCCGGGGATATTGACCACGACATAGCGCTCGGCGAAGGAAAAGCCGTTACCCTTGAGCCGCTCGAGCGTCGCGGTGAGCTGGTTCAGGCGGACCTCGACCGGCGTGTTCAGCGCTTTCAGCGTCAGGCGGCCGACCGTGCCGAGATCCGACAGGCCGTGGCGGATCTGGAAGCGCTTGACGGCCGCCACGACGCTGGCGTCGTAGATGTCGCCCGGCACCGCCTCGGCTGGCAGATCGCCGCTCAGCACCAGGCGCTGCTTCAGCGCCATGACCTCGGGCCCCTGAGCGTCCGGCTTCAGCGCGGTGATGCCGGCTGGCACCTTGGGCCAGCCGCCGCGGATGGCGATGTCCTCATGGGCGATCAGCGCCTCGAGGGTGCGATCATAGGTGTTGGGGCCGTAGCTGGGCTCGTTGGCCCGCGCTGCCGCGCCGCCGAGCAGAAGGGCCAGGGCGGCGACGGAGGCTTTGACGAAACGCACGGACATGGACGTGATCCCACACAGCGTCACAGACGCATAGCGGAAGCATCCCTCGCGCATGGTCAAGGAAGGCTTAAGGCCGCGGCGGGATTTCAGTATCGGAGTGTTTCGCTCACCAATTGCTGAGGCGGCCTGAAATGACTACAATGACCACTATCCCATCTTGAAGGAGCAGCCTATGAGCACTGTTGCCAAAGAGAGCTGGTCCGTCGCCTCGGCCAAAGCGCGCTTCTCGGAGATGATTGATCAAGCAAAGACCGACGGACCGCAAACCATCACCCGCAACGGCAAGCCAGCGGCCATCCTCGTTTCTGTCGAGGAGTGGGAGCGGAAGACGGCGCGCAAAGGCACATTGGGCGAGTTCTTTTTGAATTCGCCGCTCCGAGGCTCGGGCATCGATCTCACACGGGAAGACCAGCCGCCGCGCGACATCGACCTGTCTTGATCCTTCTTGACACGAATGTCGTGTCTGAAATGGCGAGACCCGCTCCAGAGCCCAGGGTTATCGCCTTTCTGAGCCGGCACGAAGACGACCTGTTCCTCAGCGTTCTGACGCTCGCGGAGCTTCATCGGGGCGTCGCTCTGATGCCCATCGGCCGGCGCCGTCAGGCGCTGGCAGATTGGGTTGAGCATGAGCTGCCGAACCGGTTCAGCGGACGCGTTCTCGCGCTCGCCGAACAGGATGCCCCGGTCTGGGGCGAGTTGATGGCCCGGTCGCGTCGCGAGGGTCTCAACCTGCAGATCATCGACAGCCTGCTCGCGGCAAGCGCGCTTTCGCGTCACTTTGCCGTTGCGACCCGTAATCGAAAGCACTTCGAAGGGCTGGGGCTGAGATTGATCAACCCCTGGGAGGGCGTCTGACGCCCCCTACTCCGCCGCCTCCGCCAGCGGCACCGGTGGCACCCACTTCAGCACCGGCTGGCGCGCGGCACGGGTTTCGTCGAGGCGGCGCAGCGGGGCGTGGTGCGGGGCGCCGGTGAAGCGCTCCTTGTCGTTGCCCTTGGCGGCCATGGCGAGGTCGCGCAACGTCGCGATGAACAGGTCGAGCGAAGCCTTCGATTCCGACTCGGTCGGCTCGATCAGCATGGCGCCGTGGACGACGAGCGGGAAATACACCGTCATCGGGTGATAGCCCTCGTCGATCATCGCCTTGGCGAAGTCGAGCGTGGTGACGCCGGTGCCTTTCAGCCACTCATCGTCGAACAGCGCCTCGTGCATCGAGGGGTGGTCCGGGAACGGCAGCGACATCAGGTCAGACAGGCCGGCGCGGATGTAGTTGGCGTTCAGCACCGCATCCTCCGAGGCCTGCTTCATGCCGTCCGAACCATGGCTGAGCATGTAGGTCAGCGCGCGGACATACATCCCCATCTGGCCGTGGAAGGCGGTCATGCGGCCGAAGGGCTGGTTGCCTTCCGGCGCATCGGCAGCGTTCTCGACGAGCCGGGCTTCGCCACCCTCGACATGGATGAACGGCACCGGCGCGAAGGGCGCGAGCCTTTCCGACAGCACGACCGGGCCCGAGCCCGGGCCGCCACCGCCATGGGGCGTCGAGAAGGTCTTGTGCAGATTGATGTGCATCGCGTCGACGCCGAGATCGCCCGGCCGGGCCTTGCCGACGATGGCGTTGAAATTGGCGCCGTCGCAGTAGAAATATGCGCCGGCTTCGTGCATCGCGGCGGCGATCTCGACGATCTGCGGCTCGAAGATGCCGCAGGTGTTGGGGTTGGTCAGCATGATCGCTGCGATGTCGGGCCCGAGCAGGGCTTTCACATCCTCGACCGCCACCGTGCCGTCCGGCCGCGCCGGGACTGAGCGCACCGAGAAGCCGATCAGGGCGGCGGTCGCCGGATTGGTGCCATGGGCCGATTCGGGGACGAGCACGACATTGCGCGTCGCGCCCTCGCCCTTGGCGGCGATGGCGGCCTTGATCGCCATCATGCCGCAGGCCTCGCCATGGGCACCGGCCTTCGGCGACAGGGCGACGGCCGGCATGCCGGTCAGCGTCATCAGATAGCGCGAGAGCTCGAGCATCACCTCGAGCGCGCCCGGCACGGTCGAGACCGGCTGGAGCGGGTGCACGTCGGAGAAGCCGGGCATGCGCGCCGTCTTCTCGTTGAGGCGGGCATTGTGCTTCATCGTGCAGGAACCGAGCGGAAAGAGCCCGGTGTCGATGCCGTAGTTCTTCTGGCTCAGGCGCACATAATGGCGCATCGCCTCGGGCTCGGAGAGGCCGGGCAGGCCGATCTCGCCCTGGCGCGCATGCGGACCGAGGCGGCTCTTGAACGGCGCGGGCGGGTCGATGTCGACGCCGGTGGTCTCGGGGTGGCCGATCTCGAAGATCAGCGGCTCGATCTGCTGCAGCGCGCGGTTGCCGGTGAAGGTCGCATGCGGCTCATGGGCGGACACGGTGCCCTGGGTGGGACGTCCCTGACGGTTCAGCATCACAGCACCTCCGCGAGCGCCGCCACGAAGGCCGCCCGATCCTCGTTCGTGTTGACTTCGGTCGAAGCGACCAGCAGCAGGTCGTCGAGCCCCGCCTGCGGCAGCAGGCGCGAGACCGGGACGCCGCCGAGAATGCCCTTCGCCGCGAGCGCCTCGACCACCTCGACCGCGGGCCTGGGCAGCTTCACCGTGAACTCGTTGAAGAAGCTCTCGTTGAGGACGGTAACGCCCTTCACGCCGGCCAGCGCGTCGGCGAGTGCAACCGCATTGGCGTGGTTGACCTGCGCGAGCCGCTCCAGCCCCGCCTGGCCGAGCAGCGTCATGTGGATGGTGAAGGCCAGGCAGCAGAGGCCGGAATTGGTGCAGATGTTCGAGGTCGCCTTGTCGCGGCGGATATGCTGCTCGCGCGTCGACAGCGTCAGCACGAAGCCGCGCTGGCCGGCGGCATCGACCGTCTCGCCGCAGAGCCGGCCCGGCATCTGGCGGATGTATTTCGACTTGGCGGCAAAGAGCCCGACATAGGGGCCGCCGAAGTTCAGGGCGTTGCCGATCGACTGGCCCTCGCCGACGACGATGTCGGCGTCCTGCGCGCCCGGCGGCTCGATGGCGCCCAGCGAGACGACCTCGGTGAAGACCGCGATCAGCAGCGCGCCATGGGCATGGGCCTTGGCGGCGATCGGCCTGAGGTCGCGCAGATTGCCGAAGACGTCGGGATTCTGGACGACGACGCAGGAAGTCTCGTCGTCGATCCGGCTGAGGATGTCCTCGCCCGCTGCGACGTCCGGCGGCATCGTGACGACCTGGTCATTGGCCATCTCGGAGAGGGTGCGCACAACCTGCGCATAATGCGGATGCAGGCCGCCCGACAGGACGGCCTTTTTGCGCTTCGTCACACGGTGGGCCATCAGCACGGCCTCGCCGGTGCCGGTCGAGCCGTCATACATCGAGGCGTTGGCGACCTCCATGCCGGTCAGCGCGGCGACCTGCGTCTGGAATTCGAAGAGATATTGCAGGGTCCCTTGCGCGATCTCGGGCTGGTAGGGCGTGTAGCTCGTCAGGAATTCCGAGCGCTGGATCAGATGGTCCACCGTGGCCGGGACATGGTGCTTATAGGCACCGGCGCCGACGAAGAAGGGCACCGACGTGGCCGAGACGTTGCGAGCCGACATCCTGGCCATGATGCGCTCGACCTCGAGCTCGCCCCTGGCGCGCGGCAGGTCGACGGGTGCCTTCAGCAGCTTGTCGGCCGGCACGTCGGAAAACAGGGCATCGACATCGGCGACGCCGATGCGGGCCAGCATGTCCTCGCGGTCGGTGTCGGTCAGGGGGAGATAGCGCATGGGTTTTCCTCGAATGGCGTCATGCTCGGGCCTGACCCGAGCATCTATTCAACCAGTGCCCTCTCCTCACGAGATTCTCGGATCTCCGCTTCGCTGCGTCCGAGAATGACGGGGAGGTTCAGCTCACAGCGTCTTGAGGTAGTTCTGGTACTCGGCCTCGCTCATCAGACCCTCCAGCTCGGCCGCGTCCTTGAGCTTGAGTTTCAGGAACCAGCCCTTGCCGGAGGGGTCCTCGTTGACCGTGCCGGGCGCACCCTCGAGCTCACTGTTGACGGCCACGACCTCGCCGGAGACCGGCGCATAGACCTCGGAGGCCGCCTTCACGCTCTCGACCACGGCCGCCTCGCCACCCTTGGAGACGGCCTTGCCGAGCGCGGGAAGCTCGACGAAGACGACGTCGCCGAGCTGGCCCTGCGCGAAATCGGTGATGCCGACGACGCCGGTATCGCCCTCGATGCGGATGTATTCGTGGTCCTTGGTGTAGCGGGTCTCGGACATGAGTTCAGTCTCCGGAAACAGAAAACGGGGTGAGGGTCAGCGCTTGTAGCCGTTGGGGACGAAGGGCATCGCCGCCACGACGGCCGGCAGGGGCTTGCCGCGCACGATCAGGTGGAGCGGGGTGCCCGGCGCGCTGTGGGCCTTGGCGACATAGCCCATGGCGCAGGGGGCGTTCAGCGTCGGGCCGAAGCCGCCGGAGGTGACCTTGCCGATCACCTCGCCCTCGGGGGTGGCGATCTCGGCGCCCTCGCGGGCGGGAGCCCGGCCTTCCGGCAGCAGGCCGACGCGGACGCGCGAGACGCCCTCGGCGAATTCGCGCTGGATGCGGGCGGCGCCGGGGAAGCCGCCTTCCTCGCGGCGGCGCTTCTGGATCGACCAGGTCAGCGCGGCCTCGACCGGTGAGGTCGTGGTGTCGATGTCGTGCCCATAGAGGCACAGACCTGCCTCCAGACGCAGCGAATCACGCGCGCCGAGGCCGATCGGCTTCACCGTGGCGTCGAGCAGCAGCGTGTCCCAGATCTCGCCGATCTTGGTGGCTGCGGCCGAAATCTCGTAGCCGTCCTCGCCGGTATAGCCGGAGCGGCTGACATTGGCCTTGATGCCCGCGACCTTCATCGTGCGCGAGGTCATGAAAGCCATCTCGCGGGCCTCGGGGGCGATCGCGGCCAGCGCGGCTTCGGCCGCCGGGCCCTGGATCGCGATCAGGCCGCGATGCTCGGCGCGGATCAGCTTCACATTGGCGGGCAGGCGCGCCTCGATATGGGCGTAGTCTTGCGTCTTGCAGGCGGCGTTGACGACGAGATAGAGCGCGCCGTCCTCGTCGGGATCGATGGAGCGCGTCACCATCAGGTCGTCGAGGATGCCGCCCTCCTCGTTCAGGAGCTGCGAATAGCGCTGCTTGCCGGGCGCGAGATTGACGATGTCCGCGGGAATCAGCGCCTCGAGGGCGCGGGCGACCGTCTCGTGATCGGGGCCGACCAGGAAGCACTGGCCCATATGCGAGACGTCGAAGAGGCCCGCCTTCTCGCGGGTCCAGTTGTGCTCGGTCAGGATGCCCGTCGGGTACTGCACCGGCATGTCGTAGCCGGCGAAGGGCACCATGCGGGCGCCGAGCGCGACATGGCGGGAATGGAGTGGGGTCTTGAGTACGACGGCCTCGGGCGAAGCCCCGGCATCGGCAACAGCGGCATCCATCGACGGCCCCTTCCAGAGTCGAGCGCAGGCCCCGGACGGATGTGTCCGGAACGCGCCCCCTCTGTCTTGGAACCTGAGAGATTTCCCCGAGCCGGCCTAAAGTCGCCGGACAGGTTACACCCGTCGGTGGACGGGGTTGCCCCCGCCGCTTTCCAGAGTGCCAGTTCCCACGCGGTCCGTTTGCCTGAGCGTTTCCGGGGCGGTTGCGCCTTCGGCGCCGGAGCCGGACATAAACGTCGTCCAGACCCGGTCTCTTCCGCGGGGATGTTGCGGCTGTCGGCACAGATACAAGACGACGCGGCATAGTCAATCGCGAGGCTGCCTTCTTAACAGGCAACCCACGAGACTCTTTCCAGCGGCCGGGGACGCTCCGGCTTGCCGCTCAGCGCCGACGCGACCGGGCCGGCGTCGCCGAGCCGCCGCCGAGACCGACGATGATCTCGACCTCGCCGCGCCCGGCGGGAACGACGATGCCGTCCTCGACATGGGAGAAGTCGGTGCCGCCCTGGCCGGCGCCGACCGTGCCGCCGACGCGGGCGGTCCGGCGGGCGAGCTGGGTGGTGCCGCGGGTGACCAGCGTCGTCAGCGTGGCGCCGTAATTGCCGGGGCCGCCGGCGGGGCCGAGCAGCACGCGCCCCTCGACACCGACCTTGAGGCGGAAGCCGCCATTGCCGGTCGGGGTGCATTCGCGGGCGACGTTCAGGATCGAGATCTGGTGGCGCAGGCTCCCGCTATCCTGGCCGGACTGGGCCCGAACGGCCGCCCCGCCATCGGCGATGATCACCTCCGGGCAGATCAGCCGCTCATCCTCCTCGTCCTTCGGCAGTTGGTCGGCCGGCGGAGGCGTCGTCGACTGGAACATCACGACGTTGCCGAACGTCTGCATCGCGCTCGGCTGCCCCGAGGACGAGCCCGACGAACCGCAGCCGGCGAGGCCGAGACAGAGGAAAGGGACGGCCAGCAGGCCGGGCCGACGGAAAAGCGCATCACTCACGGCAGGGTCTCCACGCCGGGGCCAAAGCCGTTGAGGGAGACAGGAACGCCCACCCCCTCTTCCGGCGTCTGAAACACGATGAAGGTGGCGCTCTTGCCGCCCTTGAGCTGCCCGAGCAGCGTATCGTCCATGACCACCTCGGCGACGCAGCCCGTGGTCAGGCAGCGCACGAAACCGGCCCGGCCGATATCCTTGTCGTCGATCTTGAGTCCGAGACCGGAGGGCAGCAACACACCGAGCGGCGCGACGACCCGCAGCAGCCGGCTCTTCTGGTCGGCCGTCTTCAACACGATCACGAGAAGGGTCAGATTCGGCCGGTCCTCGGCCGCGACGTTCTGGACGAGGGCGCATTGCTCGGTCTTGGCGCCGGGCGGCACCTCGCAGCGCATCTGCCAGTCGCCATGCGTCGACTTGACCGCGCCCTGCGCCGCGGCGGGGCCGGCGGCCAGACCGATGCCGGCCAGCGCGAGGGCCGCCGCGCAGACAGGTCCGATGATCTTGCCCATCCCTGCGATACCTCCAAACCGGCGGCAGCCGCCGCCTGTGCCATCGAAAACCCGTTCGCGCCTGTCGAATACGGGGATTCGGGCGGAATGCCGACCCCTGCGAGGCCGGGTCCGCCGCACTTTAACGATCGACTGCGTTGGGACCATGCAGGCCCGGCCCTGTCAAGGCGCGTGGACGAGATGCCGGAGGCGCGGCCGTCCCGCTCGCGCGATTATGCCGCACGGCCTGCACCGGGGGCCTGCATTGCCCCTCTGGCGCAAGCGCGATGTTTGATTTATCGCAATCCCGAAGAGCAAGGCGGCCTCGCGGCCGCACTCGCCACGCATGGGCCACGGCCTGCGACGGGCGCCCTCGGGGACGCAAGCCGCAGACTCCGATGCGGGGCATGATGAGGAGCGACGTCGGATCGATGCGATTTCTGAGCAGGACCCTAGCCACCGTGGCCGCATCGGCCCTCGCCGCCTCGGCGGCGCTGCTTCCGGAGGCCGCTCTGGCGGGAACCGGCATGCCGAGCCCCTGGCAGCTCAACCTCCAGGGCTCCGCAACCGAGGTCGCCGCCTATATCCGCTGGTTCAGCGACTGGCTAAACGTGATCATCTTCGCGATCACGATTTTCGTGCTGGGGCTGCTGGTTTACGTCTGCTGGCGCTTCAGCGAGAAGGCCAACCCGACGCCTTCCAAGACCACGCACAATGCCTTGCTGGAAGTGGCGTGGACGGTCATTCCCGTCCTGATTCTCGTGGTCATCGCCATTCCCTCCTTCCGGCTGCTGAAGCTGCAGCTCGAGGTGCCGCCTTCCGACATCACCGTGAAGGTGACCGGCAAGCAGTGGTACTGGTCCTATGAGTATCCGCAGGATGGCGGCGCCTTCGGCTTCGACTCGCTGATGCTCGACGAGAAGCAGCGCGCCGAGGCGATCGCCGGCAACAAGATCGCGGCCGCTGAGGCGCCGCGTCTGCTCGCCGTGGACAACGAGGCGGTCGTGCCGGTCGGCAAGATCGTGCGCGTTCAGGTCACCGCCGCCGATGTGATCCACAAGTTCACCGTGCCGTCCTTCGGCGTGAAGATCGACGCGATTCCCGGTCGTCTGAACGAGACCTGGTTCAAGGCCGACCGCGAAGGCATCTACTACGGCCAGTGCTCCTTCGTCTGCGGGCAGAACCACGCCTACATGCCGATCGCCTTCCGCGTCGTCAGCCAGGAGCGCTACGCGGCCTGGCTCGCCGAATCGAAGCAGAAGTTCGCCAATGCCGCCGATGCCGGCAGCAAGGTCGCCGCAGCCGGCCAGTAAGGCTCCGCCATTTTCCGCGGGCCATACGGCCCGCGAACCACCCGATCTGACGACTGTCGCGAAGCGATTTCGCACGAGGAGACCAAGGCGATGGCAACAGCGGCTCCGCACGCTCCCGCCCACGGACATCACGACGACGCCCATGCCCACCCGACCGGGTGGCGCCGCTGGCTGATGTCGACCAACCACAAGGACATCGGCACGCTCTACCTGATCTTCTCGATCATAGCGGGGCTGGTCGGTGGCTTCCTCTCGATCATGATGCGCATCGAGTTGCAGGAGCCGGGCCTCCAGATCTTCGCCAACGGCCAGAGCTACAACGTGTTCGTCACGGGCCACGGCCTGATCATGATCTTCTTCATGGTCATGCCCGCCGTCATCGGCGGCTTCGGCAACTGGTTCGTGCCGCTGATGATCGGCGCGCCGGACATGGCCTTCCCGCGGATGAACAACATCTCGTTCTGGCTGACGGTGGCCGCCTTCGTGCTGCTGATCATGTCGATGTTCATGGAAGGCGCTCCCGGCGCCCATGGCGTCGGCACCGGCTGGACGATCTACCCGCCGTTCTCTTCGACCGGCCATCCTGGCCCGGCTGTCGATTTCGGCATCTTCGCGCTGCACCTGGCGGGCGCCGCCTCGATCCTCGGCGCGATCAACTTCATCACCACCATCCTCAACATGCGCGCGCCGGGCATGACGCTGCACAAGATGCCGCTCTTCGCCTGGGGCGTGCTGGTGACGGCGTTCCTGCTGCTGCTCGCCCTGCCGGTTCTGGCGGGCGCGATCACCATGCTGCTGACCGACCGCAACTTCGGCACGACCTTCTACGATCCCGCCGGCGGCGGTGACCCGATCCTGTACCAGCACCTGTTCTGGTTCTTCGGGCACCCCGAGGTGTACATCATGATCCTGCCGGCCTTCGGCATCATCAGCCACATCATCTCGACCTTCTCGAAGAAGCCGATCTTCGGCTATCTCGGCATGGCCTACGCCATGGTCGCGATCGGCGTCGTCGGCTTCATCGTGTGGGCGCACCACATGTACACCGCAGGCCTCTCGCTCAACACGCAGCGCTATTTCGTGTTCGCGACGATGGTCATCGCGGTGCCGACGGGCATCAAGATCTTCTCCTGGATCGCGACGATGTGGGGCGGCTCGATCCGCTTCACCGCGCCGATGATCTGGGCGATCGGCTTCATCTTCCTGTTCACCGTCGGCGGCGTGACCGGCGTGGTGCTGGCCAATGCCGGCGTCGACCGCTCGCTGCACGCGACCTACTACGTGGTGGCGCATTTCCACTACGTGCTGTCGCTGGGCGCCGTGTTCGGCATCTTCGCGGGCTTCTACTACTGGTTCCCGAAGATGAGCGGCTATGTGATCCCGGACTGGATCGGCAAGCTGCACTTCTGGGTGGCCTTCTTCGGCGCCAACCTGCTGTTCTTCCCGCAGCACTTCCTCGGGCTCGCCGGCATGCCGCGTCACTATGTGGACTATCCGGACGCCTTCGCAGGGTGGCACTTCTGGTCGTCGATCGGATCCTACATCTTCGCCGCCGGTCTGCTGATCTTCTTCTACGGCGTGTATGTCGCCTTCTCCCGCAAGGAGCTCGCCGGCGACAATCCGTGGGGCGAAGGCGCGACGACGCTGGAGTGGACCCTGTCCTCGCCGCCGCCGTTCCACCAGTTCGAGACCCTGCCGCGCATCAGCGGCTCTGACCACTGAGTTCCAAGGCGGCGGGCCCTCGGGCCCGCCGCCGCCCTTCCCCCGAGCGCCTTCAAGGGCGTTCCGGCGACGGGCGGCCCCTGCCGCAGAACTTTCCGAGCGCGCAGCCGCGCTTCCGAGGACCGAAACGACAAAACCGATGTCTGCAGCCTTCGAAACCCGCACCGACGGCGTTGCCCTGACCTCGACCGGCGAGGCGCGCGATTTCTTCGCGCTGCTGAAGCCGCGGGTGATGTCGCTCGTCGTGATCACGGCCATGGCCGGCATGGCGACCGCGCCGGGCGTGGTCCACCCGGTGATCGCGCTCGCCTCGCTGCTGGCGATCGCGGTCGGCGCCGGCGCCTCGGGCTGCCTCAACATGTGGTACGACGCCGACATCGACCAGTTGATGTCGCGGACCGCCAAACGCCCGATTCCGGCCGGCCGCGTGCTGCCTTCCGAGGCGCTCGCCTTCGGGCTGACGCTCTCGATCGGCTCCGTGCTGGTGCTCGGCCTCGTCGCCAACCTGCTGGCGGCGGCGATGCTGGCCTTCACGATCTTCTTCTACGCCGTCGTCTATTCGATGTGGCTGAAGCGCTGGACGCCGCAGAACATCGTCATCGGCGGCGCGGCCGGCGCCTTCCCGCCGATGATCGGCGAGGCCGTCGTCACCGGCGATCTCGGCCTGCATTCGATCGTGCTGTTTGCGATCATCTTCCTGTGGACGCCGCCGCATTTCTGGGCGCTGGCGCTGGTGAAGGCCGCCGATTACGGCCGCGCCGGCATTCCGATGATGCCGAACGTCGCCGGCCCGGCCGCGACGCGCCGCCAGATCGTGCTCTATACGCTGCTGATGGCGCCCGTCGCCGTGCTGCCGGCGCTGATGGGCTTTGCGGGCCTGGCCTATCTCGTCGTCTCCGTGGCGAGCGGGCTGGCCATGATCGTGCTGTCGGTCCGCGTCTGGCGCCGGACCGAGGGCGAGGCCGCCACCAAGGCCTGCTGGTCGCTGTTCGGCTTCTCGATCCTCTATCTCTTCGGCCTGTTCGCCGTGCTCCTGGTCGAGAACGGCCTCGGCCTGATGTGGGCACTGCCCAAGGTGATCGGATGAGCGGGCCGCCGAAAGCACCCGAGGCACCCGCCGCCTTCTCGCCGGAGGACATGGCCCGCCGTCGGCGCCGCTCGATCGCGCTCGCGCTGGTTCTGGGCGGTCTCGTCGTGTTCTTCTTCGTCGTCACGCTGGTGAAGACCGGCCCCGCCATCCTCAACAGGCCCCTGTGATGGACAAGCCCGCATCCGCCCCGCACCCCCCCCAGAACCTCGGCCGTACCGCGCTGATCTGCTCGGGCGTGGTGATGGCGATGACGGGCCTCTCCTTCGCGGCCGTGCCGCTCTACGACATGTTCTGCCGCGCGACCGGCTTCGGCGGGACGCCGAAGATCGGCACCGCCGCGGCGGGCAAGATCCTCGACCGGACAATGTCGGTGCGGTTCGACGCCAATGTCGCGCCCAATCTCGGCTGGAAATTCGAGGCCGAGACGCAGGAAGTGAAGCTTCGCGTCGGCGAGACCAAGACGGTGTTCTACAAGATCACCAATCGCACCGACCGGCCGACGACGGGAATCGCGAGCTACAACATCGCGCCCGACAAGGGCGCGGCGTTCTTCGTCAAGATCCAGTGCTTCTGCTTCACCGAGCACACGCTGCAGCCGGGCGAGAGCCTGGAGGCGCCGGTGGTGTTCTACATCGACCCCGAGATCGCCGATCAGCGCGAACTCGACGGGCTGAAGGCGATCACGCTCTCCTACACCTATTTCGCCTCGAAATCGGGGCAGCCGCTGGCCCAAAGCGGGGGCAACCCCGTCAAGGATGACGCGGGCAAGACGAACCTGTAGACACGGGCGCTGTAACGAGCGCTGCATAAGCCGGACGCGGAGACTGTAGATGGCCGGGGCCCATACCAAGAACCACGATTACCACCTCGTCGATCCGAGCCCGTGGCCGCTCGTCGGCTCGATCAGCGCGACGGTCATGGCGACGGGCGCCGTGATGTGGATGAAGGCGATGACGCTGGGCGGCATGAAGCTCGGCCCGCTGATCTTCGGCATCGGCACGCTCGGCGTGCTCTACACCATGCTCGCCTGGTGGATGGACGTCGTCCGCGAGGCCGAGAAGGAAGGCCACCACACCCGCGTGGTGCAGATGCACCACCGCTACGGCATGCTGATGTTCATCGCCTCCGAGGTGATGTTCTTCGTCGCCTGGTTCTGGGCCTTCTTCGACGCCAGCCTCTTCGCGGGCGAGGCGATCAACTACGCCCGCAAGGAGTTCACCGGCGGCGTCTGGCCCCCGACCGGCATCCAGACCTTCGACCCCTGGCACCTGCCGCTGCTCAACACGCTGATCCTGCTGACCTCGGGCACGACCGTGACCTGGGCGCATCACGCGCTGATCCATGACGACCGCAAGGGCCTGAAGCAGGCGCTGTGGCTGACCGTGATCCTCGGCGTGCTGTTCACGATCTGCCAGGTGTACGAGTACTCGCACGCCGCCTTCGCCTTCGCCGGCCACATCTATGGCGCGACCTTCTTCATGGCGACGGGCTTCCACGGCGCGCATGTGGTGATCGGCACGATCTTCCTGGCGGTCTGCCTGTACCGGGTCTATCTCGGCCACTTCAAGCCGGCCCAGCATCTCGGCTTCGAGTTCGCCGCCTGGTACTGGCACTTCGTCGACGTGGTCTGGCTGTTTCTCTTCGCCGCGATCTATGTCTGGGCGGCGGGCACGCCCGGCGCGCACTGAGCGGGTCCGCATCGCAACGGCAAAGGCGGCCTCGCGGCCGCCTTTGCGCTTTTTAGAGCTGATGATTTCGCGTTGAACCACGTCGTCATCCTGGGCGACCGCAGGTCGTCCCGGGATCCATCATGGGGCAATGACGTCGCCCGATGATGGATCCCGGCCTGCGCCGCTTCGCGGCTTGTCCAGGATGACGGTGCGTTTTTTGACGGGTGTTTTCGTGCTCTGGCATGACACTTCAGGAGGCCGCCCCATGGCCGACGAGCAGCCCAGCCTGCCCTCGCCCTATTCGACCGGCCTCAAGGGCCGCTGCCCGCGCTGCGGCGAGGGCAGACTGTTCGAGGGCTTCCTGAAGGTTCGGCCGCGCTGTTCCGCTTGCGGACTCGATTTCAGCTTCGCCGATTCGGCCGACGGGCCGGCGGTGTTCATCATGCTGATCGCGGGCTTCGCCGTGCTGGGGGCGGCGCTTTATGTCGAGATCGCCTATGAGCCGCCGATCTGGGTTCACATGATGATCTGGCTGCCGCTGGCGGTGATCGTCTGCCTGGCCCTGCTGCGGCCGATGAAGGGCCTCGCGGTGTCGCTGCAGTTTGTCCACAAGGCGCAGGAAGGCAGGCGCGAGACGTGAGCGAAACCTCTCCCCCCTCCCCGCAGGCGGCCCGCCCGGGCCTGCTCTGGCCGGCGCTGCTCTCGATCCTGGGCGTCGCCATCCTGTGCATGCTGGGCTCCTGGCAGATCGCGCGGATGAGCGAGAAGCGCGTCTTCATCGACCGGCTCGCCGCCCAGGCCGCCGGCGCGCCCGCCGCCATGCCGGCCACCGCTAGCTGGCCATCGCTGGACCCCGCCGCGCTCGACCTGACGCGGGTGAGCGCCAGCGGCCGCTTCATCGATGGGCCCTTCGCCGGGGTCCGCACCACCATTGCCGCCGGGGAGCGCGGCACGCGCCAGCTCGCCGGCTTCGGCCGCTGGATCTTCCAGGGGTTCCGGCTCGACGATGGCGGCGTCATCCTGGTCAATCGCGGCTTCGTGCCGGAGGGCCGCCTCGGCGAGATCAAGCCGGCCTCGGGCCCTGCGACCGTCACCGGCTTCCTGCGCGCGGCGGAAGGCCGCGGCTCCTTCACGCCGGCCGACCTGCCCGCCAATCGCGAATTCTACACCCGCGACCCGGCCGCGATCGCCGCCTCGCTCGGCATCGGGGCAGCCGCGCCGTTCTATCTCGAGGCCGAGCGCCAGGGCGACGGGCTGACGCCGCCGGCCGGCGTCGATGCGAAGGAGCTGATCGCGCGCATTCCCGACAACCACCTCTCCTATGCGCTGACCTGGTTCGGGCTGGCACTGACGCTGATCGGGGTGTTTGCGGCGTTCGCCTGGCAGGGGCGCAGGAAGGGCTAGGACACCGATTGAGAGGTCGCGCCCGTCACCATAGGCCGTCATCCTGGACGAGCCGCGCAGCGGCGCAGTCCGGGATCCATCCTAGGGGATCGACGCTGCTCTATGATGGATCCCGGTCGACCTCCGGTCGCCCAGGATGACGGGCCAGAGCTGGCGACAGCTGAGTGCTTCGAACAGTTCGACCGCTATCGCGTTCAAGGCTTTGCCCTTGCCGCCCGGGGGGCCTATAGCTGTCCTCACGCCGACATCACGCCAGATCACCGAGACAAGACGCCGTGCTGCATGTGTCCACCCGCGGGGAGGCTCCCGCCCTCTCCTTCTCCGATGCGCTGCTGGCCGGGCTCGCCCGCGATGGCGGGCTTTATGTGCCGAAGGCCTGGCCGACGCTGACCGCCGGCGAGATCGCCGGCTTTTCCGGCCGCAGCTATGCGGAGGTGGCAGACCGGATCGTCGGTGCGCTGGCAGATGGCGATGTCGAAGGGTCGGCGCTGTCGGCGATGATCACGGAGGCCTATGCCACCTTCCGGCACCCGGCCGTCTGCCCGCTCAACCAGATCGGCGACAATCTCTTCGTATTGGAGCTGTTCCACGGGCCGACGCTCGCCTTCAAGGATGTGGCGATGCAGCTGCTCGGGCGGCTGATGGACCATGTGCTGAAGCTGCGCGGCGAGCGCGCCACCATCGTCGGCGCGACCTCGGGTGACACCGGCGGGGCGGCGATCGACGCCTTCAAGGGGCTGGAGCGGGTCGACGTCTTCATCCTCTATCCGCAAGGCCGCGTCTCGGACGTGCAGCGCCGGCAGATGACGACGGTCGAGGCCGACAACGTCCATGCGGTCGCGGTCGAAGGTACCTTCGACGACTGCCAGAACCTGGTGAAGGCGCTGTTCAACCACCACGCCTTCCGCGACGAGATCGGCCTGTCGGGCGTGAACTCGATCAACTGGGCCCGCATCGCGGCGCAGGTGGTCTATTACTTCACCTCGGCCGTCTCGCTCGGCGCGCCCGGCCGCAAGGTGTCGTTCGCCGTGCCGACGGGGAATTTCGGCGACGTGCTCGCAGGCTTCGTGGCCAAGCGGATGGGGCTTCCTGTCGAGCGCCTGCTGATCGGCACCAACAGCAACGACATCCTGGCGCGCACGCTCGCCACCGGCGCCTACGAGATGAAGGGCGTGCACGCCACGACCTCGCCCTCGATGGACATCCAGATCTCCTCGAATTTCGAGCGGCTGCTGTTCGAGGTGCATGGCCGGGACGGCGCAGCCGTGCGGCGGCTGATGCAGTCGCTCCAGCAATCGGGTCGCTTCGAGATCGCGGAGGGGCCGCTAGCCGCGATCCGCGCCGAGTTCGACGCCACCGGCATCGACGAGGCGGCGACCTCGGCCGAGATCGGCCGGACCTGGCGCGAGGCCGGCTATCTGCTCGATCCGCATACGGCGGTCGGCGTCGCGGCGGCGCGGGGCGGGCTCGCGCGCGATCCGGCGACGCCGATGATCGTGCTCGGCACCGCCCATCCGGCCAAGTTCCCCGCTGCAGTGAAGGCGGCGAGCGGCGTCACGCCGGCTCTGCCGGCGCATCTCGGCGATCTGATGGAGCGCGAGGAGCGTTTCACGCTGCTGCCCAACGACCAAAGCGCGATCGAGACCTTCGTGCGCGCCAAGGCGCGGGCCGTGCGGAGCGCCGCGGCATGACGCCTGAAACGAGCGCGGAGATGAGCGCGGCCGGCCCGGCCGAGACGGCGGAGGTCGCAGCCAGCGGGGTGCGCGGGGCGCATGACCCCTCCGTCGGGCTGACGACGCTGCCGTCGGGCCTACGGATCGTCTCGCAGCGCATGGCCCATGCCGCGACCGTCTCGCTCGGGATCTGGATCGGCGCCGGCTCGCGCGACGAGCTGCCCCATGAGCATGGGCTCGCCCATCTGCTCGAACACATGGCCTTCAAGGGCACGGCGCGGCGCAGCGCGCTGGAGATCGCCGAGGAGATCGAGAGCGTCGGCGGCGACCTCAACGCCGCGACCTCGGTCGAATACACCTGCTACACGGCCCGCGTGCTCGGCTCCGACCTGCCGCTGGCGGTCGACATCCTCTCCGACATCCTCACCGCCTCCTCGCTCACCGAGGAGGAGCTGAAGCGCGAGAAGGGCGTGATCCTGCAGGAGATCGGCGCCGTGCAGGATACGCCGGACGATCTCGTCTATGACCGCTTCCTGCAGGCGGCCTTCCCCGACCAGCCGCTGGGACGGCCGATCCTCGGCACCGCCAAGACGGTGAAGAGCTTCACCCCCGATGCGATCCGCGCCTATCTCGCGCGACACTACCATGCCGGGAACATGGTGCTGGCGGCGTCGGGCGCGGTCGATCACGACGAACTGGTGGCACTGGCGCAAAAACATCTCGCCGCCCTGCCCGCCAGCCCCGCGACCCTCCCCTTGCGCGAGGAGGGCCACTATCGCGGTGGCGAGGCCCGCGTCGGCTCTGACGAGGAGCAGGTCCATCTCGTGCTCGGCTTCCCCGGCCAGGCCTTCAAGGACGGGGCGCATTATCCCCTGCAGATCTTCTCCTCGGTGCTGGGCGGCGGGCTGTCCTCGCGTCTGTTCCAGGAGGTGCGCGAGAAGCGCGGCCTCGCCTATGCCATCGACGCCTTCCACTGGCCCTTCTCCGATTGCGGCGTCTTCGGCATCGGGGCCGGGACGGCGCCGGAGGATGTCGGCGAGCTGATCGAGGTCGCGCTTTCCTGCCTGCGCCAGGCGGCGGAGGACACGACGGAAGCCGAGGTCGCGCGTGCGCGGGCGCAGATGAAGGTCGGGCTGCTGGCCTCGCTGGAGAGCCCCGGCGGCAAGCTCGACCAGATGGCGCGGCAGGTGCTGCTCTTTAACCGGGCGATCCCGCGCGAGGAGCTGGCGGCACGGCTCGATGCGGTCACCCTGGAGGATGTGCGGGCGGCGGGGCGCTCGCTGCTCGGTCACCAGCCGACGGTGGCCGCGGTCGGCCCGCTCAAGGGCCTGCCGCCGGCCAAGGCGCTCAAACACGCGGCGCGGGCGGGCGCGTGACACCATGGCGCTGTTCCGCTTCTCGACCGAGCCGCCGACACGCCCGCTGATCCGGACCTCGAACCTGATCCTGCGCGCGCCGCAGGCCGGCGACTACGCCGCGTGGTCGCTGCTGCGGATGGAGAGCCGGGACTTCCTGACGCCCTGGGAGCCGGTCTGGAACGAGGACGACCTGACGCGGACCTCCTTCCGCCTGCGGGTCAAGCGCGCGGCGCGCGAGATTGCCGCCGACGAGGCCTATTCGCTGTTCGTGATCGATGCCCGCACCGACGCGCTGCTCGGCGGGCTGACGCTCGGGCTGGTGCGGCGCGGCGTCGCCCAGGCCTGCACGCTCGGCTACTGGATGGGCGCGCGCCATGCCGGCAAGGGCCATATGAGCGAGGCCGTGCGCGGCGCGCTGCGCTTCGCCTTCCAGGATCTGGCGCTTCACCGCGTCGAGGCGGCCTGCCTGCCCAGCAACGAGCCCTCGCGCCGCCTGCTCGAACGCGTCGGATTCCGGCATGAGGGGCTGGCCCGCTCCTATCTCCGCATCAACGGCGCCTGGGCCGACCATCTGCTCTACGCCGCGCTCGCCAGCGACCGGCTGCCGGGCGAGGGACGATGAGCCGGAGCGGCGAAGGCTGGGGAGGCAGCGCCCGCCATGCCTTGCCCTCGCCACGAGCCGCCGATAGGACTGGCTCCCGACGCCGCATGACCGTTCCCCGTTCCAGATACGAGCGCAGCTTGACCCTCACCGACCGATGCCTCCGCTTCGGCCTCGCCGTCGCCGGGCTCGCGCTCTGGTTCGTTCTCGCTGCCGCCGGCCCGGCCGCGGCGGTGGAAGCGGTGCGCGTGCCGGTCGATGCGCCGGTGCTCGACCTGACCAGCATCGTCGAACGCAACAAGTCGGATGGCGACGTCATCCAGATCTCGACCGCGCCGGGACCGGACGGCATCGTGCGCCGCATCGCTGTCCGCGCCCGCGAATCGGGCGCACGGCCGGACTGGATCGTCTTCGCGCTGACCAATGATTCCGACGAGCAGATCGACCGGCTGCTGGTCGCGCCCTTCCACAGGCTGATCGGCTCGGGCGTGATCTGGCCCGATCTCGGCGACAAGCGCATCGAGGCCGTGACCGCCAGCCAGGGCCTCAGCCCCGAGCGCGAGGCCAGCCCCGATGCCGACGTCTTCCTGATCACGCTCGACCCCGGCACAACGGTGACCTTCGTCGCCGAGTTGAAATCCCCGAACCTGCCGCAGCTCTATCTCTACGAGCAGGAAGCCTATCGCCAGAAGACCAACGGGCTGACCCTCTACAAGGGCATCATCATCGGCATCGCCGGCCTGCTGGCGCTGTTCCTGACGATCATCTTCGTGGTCAAGGGCGCGGTGATCTTCCCGGCCGCCGCAGCGCTGGCCTGGGCGGTGCTGGCCTATGCGGGGCTCGATTTCGGCTTCTTCCAGCGCATCTTCCCGCTGACGCCGGCGATCGAGCGCATCTACCGGGCCGGCGCCGAGGTTGTGCTCGCGGCGACGCTGCTCGTCTTCCTCTTCGCCTATCTCAACCTGGCGCGCTGGCATGTGCGCTACAGCCACGTCACCATCGTCTGGATGCTGGGGCTGGCGGCTCTCGTCGGGCTGGCCGTCGTCGACGCGCCGATGGCGTCCGGCATCGCGCGCATCTCGATCGCGGCCGTGGCGGCGGTCGGCTTCGTGCTGATCCTGCATCTCGCCACCCACGGCTACGAGCGGGCGGTGATGCTGATCCCGACCTGGTTCCTGCTGGCGGTCTGGGTGACGGCGGCGGGCTTCACCGTGACCGGCCAGTTCCAGCGCGACCTGGTCGCGCCAGCCCTGCTGGGCGGGCTGGTGCTGATCGTGCTGCTGATCGGCTTCACCGTCATCCAGCACGCCTTTGCCGGCAGCGGCCTGTCTCAGGGCCTGGTGTCGGACACGGAGCGGCGGGCGCTGGCGCTGTCAGGCTCGGGCGACCTCGTCTTCGACTGGGATGTCAGCGCCGACAAGATCTTCGTTTCGCCGCAGATCGAAACGCTGCTGGGCCTGCCGCGCGGCGCGCTCGAAGGCTCCGCCTCGCGCTGGTTCGAGCACATGCATGTCGCCGATCGCGACCGGTATCGTGTCTCGCTCGACGCCGTGCTGGAGCAGCGCCGCGGCAAGCTCAATCCCGATCTGCGGCTGCGGGCCGCCGGCGGCAACTATCACTGGTTCAATCTCAAGGCGCGGCCGGTGATCGGCTCCGACGGCGAAGTGGTCCGGGTCATCGGCACGCTCTCCGACGTCACCGAGCAGCGCACGGCGCAGGAGCGCATGCTGCACGACGCCGTGCACGACAACCTCACGGGCCTGCCCAACCGCAAGCTGTTCCAGGACCGGCTGTCGGCCGTCTTCGGGTTCTGCCGCGCCGATGAGAGCATCCGGCCGACGGTGCTGGTCATCGACATCGACCGCTTCAAGCAGGTCAACGAATCGGTCGGCTTCTCCGCCGGGGATTCGATCCTGCTGACGCTGGCGCGTCGGCTCGGCCGGCTGCTGCGGGCGCAGGACACGCTGGCGCGGATCGGCGGCGACACCTTCGCGATGATCCTGGTCTCCGAGCGCGACCCCGAGCGCATCCTGGCGCTGGCGGAACTGGTGCGCCGGGCCGTCTCCACTCCGATCACCTTCGCCGAGCGCGAAATCCTGCTGACGCCTTCGATCGGCCTCGCTTTGTTCGATCCGGCGCCGGCAGCGCGCAAGGACGACGCGCTGAAGAACGCCGAACTCGCCATGGCCCACGCCAAACGCCAGGGCGGCAACAAGATCGAGGTCTTCGTGCCGGCGATGCGGACCGACCGCAACGACCGGTTGGCGCTGGAGAGCGATCTGAGGCGGGCGATCGAGCGCGGCGAGATTCAGGTGATGTACCAGCCGATCGTCCGGCTGGAGGACCGCACCATCGCCGGCTTCGAGGCGCTGGTGCGCTGGGACCATCCGCGCGAGGGGCGGCTGATGCCGGCGGACTTCCTCGCGATCGCGGAGGAGACGGGGCTGATCGTCGATCTCGGGGTCTATGTGATGGACCGGACCGCGCGCGAACTCGAGGCCTGGCAGGCGGCGCTCGACGTCGATCCTCCGATCTTCGCCAGCGTCAACGTGTCGAGCCGGCAGTTGCTGCGGCATGATCTTCTACATGACGTGAAGACGGTGCTGTCGCGGCGGCGTATCCTGCCCGGAACGCTGAAGCTCGAGATCACCGAGAGCCTGGTGATGGAGAACCCGGAATATGCCGCGCAGATGCTCTCGCGCATCCGCGACCTCGGCGCCGGCCTGTCGCTCGACGATTTCGGCACCGGCTATTCGTCCCTGTCCTATCTGCAGCGCTTCCCCTTCGACACGATCAAGATCGACCAGAGCTTCGTGCGACAGATGGGCAACGGCAAGCCGCCGGTGATCCTGCGCTCGATCGTGCAGCTCGCCGCCGATCTGCGCATGGACGTGGTCGCCGAGGGAGCAGAGACGGAGTCGGATGCCATCGAGCTCTATCAGCTCGGCTGCCAGTATGCGCAGGGCTACATCTTCGGCCAGCCGATGAGTGCCGCCGAGGCGCGCCGGCTGATGGGCGCGGCGGCGGCGAGTTCGAGCGAGGCAGCTTGAACTGTTGGGCGTCATGACGCCGCGATAGAAAATGGCCGCCCGCCAGTGTATGCTGTCGGCATGGTCAGACATTCGAACTCATCAGCCGACCAAAATACGGCTTCGAGCGAAAGGCTGCGCGTGGCTGCTCATCTCCACGACATCGAAGGCAACCCTCTCAACGCGGAGCAGATTGCCATGTTCGAGATGTTCGAGAGAGAGAGATGGTCCGATGATCGCGTGCTCGCGCATCTGCGCGCGCGGGCCGCTGCTGCCAGAGGCGCTCAAGCTGCCGAATGAGCGACGAGGTCTACTGTTACCCTCCTGACTTCACTGTCCTGAGAAACAGGTTCGACCTTCGTGACGCCGCTGAACTCGACCACCATGAACGAGAGTTGGTGTCGTTCCGGATCAAGCAAGGCATCCCCTCCGGCGATTTCGATCTCGCGCATCTGCGCGCCATCCACCGGCATCTCTTTCGGGACGTCTATGACTGGGCCGGGGAGATCAGGACCGTCGAGATCGCCAAGGGCGGCAACCAGTTCCAGTTCCGGCAATACATCGGCACGGGAATGGCCGATGTTCACAGGCGCATCGTTGCGGCGGGCTACCTTCGCAATCTGTCGGCGCGCGCCTTCGCCGACAAGGCCGGCGAAATCATCGGCGACATCAACTATGTCCACCCCTTTCGCGAGGGGAACGGCCGGACGCAGGCGCTCTATCTCGAGGCTCTCGCCCGACAGGCCGGCCATCCGATCGACCTGACCCGTCTCGTCCGCGAGAGCTGGATGGAGGCGTCGAAAGCCGCACATGCCGGGCGCTACGGGCCGTTCGCCGACTGCATCCACGCGGCGCTGCTATCGGAAGCCACCGGACGAGGTCGGTAGGCAGCCGGCCTCAGGCGTGGCCCGCCTCGCTCGACAGGAAGGCCGGGTCGATGCCGATCTTGCCGAGCGCGCGGGTGTATTTCGTGTCGATGCCGTCGTCGAAGAGCAGGGCCTGGTCGGCGGCGCAGTGCAGCCAGCCATTGGCCTGGATCTCGGATTCGAGCTGGCCGGCACCCCACCCAGCATAGCCCAGCGCCAGTACCGCGCTCTCGGGCCCGCTGCCGATGGCGATGGCGCGAAGGATATCCAGCGTCGCGGTCAGGCAGATGCCGTCGTCGATCGGCAGCGTCGCCGATTCGAGGAAAAAGTCGGCGGTGTGCAGCACGAAGCCGCGCTTGGTCTCGACCGGGCCGCCGCGCAGCACCTGGAGCTTCTCGGCCTGGCTCGGCAGGCGAATCAGTTCCTCGGAGGGGATGAGATCGAGCTGGACCAAGAGATCGGGAAAGCGGGTATCGGCGGCGGGCTTGTTGACGATGATGCCCATCGCGCCGTCCTCGGAATGAGCGCAGACATAGACGACGCTGCGGCTGAAGCGCGTGTCGGCCATGCCGGGCATGGCGATCAGGCACTGCCCGTCGAGATAGCTGCGGCCGCTGAGGCGCTGGTTCGAGCCGATCTTCATGGCGCCATGCTAGATCACTTTTCACCGCGCTGGAAACTGCCAACACGGCGTTCCGCGCAGGCTCCTGACAGGTCGATCGCGGGGCTGTGAAACCCCCGCCGCATTGCCGATCACGCGATTGTTCGACGGAGCGGCTCGGATTCTGTCGCAATTCTGGTCTAAGCCTCGTAAATGTCTGCTGTGAAACGCATTCTCGTTCTCCTCGCGGCGCTGTCCGCCGCGCTGCCCCTGGTCGCCCTGGCGCAGGAGGCCGCGATGTCGCCCTGGTTCAAGGGTGACCACGCGTCGCTGCGTCTCATCGCGGGTGCGACCGCCGCCTCCGGAAAGCAGCGCGTCGGGATCGAGATCCTGATGGCGCCGGGTTACAAGACCTATTGGCGCAGCCCCGGCGATTTCGGCGTGCCGCCGGTGTTCGACTGGAGCGGCTCGACCAATATCGGCGGGCTCGACGTGCGCTGGCCGGCGCCGGAGCGCTTCGAGGACGGGAACGGCGATTCGCTCGGCTATGTCGGCGAGGTGGTGATCCCCGTCTCGGTCCAGCCGGTCGACCCGGCCAAGCCGGTGATGCTGGTGCTGAAGCTCGACTTCGCCGTCTGTGAGAAGATCTGCATTCCGGTGAAGGGAGAGGCGCGGCTCTGGCTGGAGCCGGGTGTCACCTCCGTGACCTCGCCGCGGCTGGAGAGCTACGAGGCGCGCGTGCCGGCTCCGGTCAAGCTCGGCCCCGGCCGGAACAGGCTCTCGGTGCTGGAGGCCAAGCTCGACGATGGCGCCATCGAGCCCGGGCTTCGCCTTGTCCTGCAGGCCCCGCCGGAGGGGAAGGTCGAGGACGTCTTCATCGAGGGGGCCGGGATGTGGGCCTTCGGCAGGCCGACCCTGAGCGCCCAGCCCGACGGCACGACGGTGGCGCTGCTGCGGATCGTGGACCGGCCGAAGGGAGCCGCCGGCCCGATCCCCTTCATCATCACCGTGCGCGGCAAGCCCGCCGCGATCGAGACCCGGCTCGACCTCGACATCCCCGCCGCCAAGCCCTAATCCGTGAGCCGGGCGGCAGGCTGCCGCGACCCTTCACGGAGAACAGGCCAATGACCATCAAGGTGGGTGACAAGCTTCCCCAGGCGACGTTCCGGCTGATGGGCCCCGACGGGCCGGTGGCCAAGACCACCGACGAGCTCTTCGCCGGCAAGACCGTCGTGCTCTTCGCCGTGCCCGGCGCCTTCACGCCGACCTGCCACAAGAACCATCTGCCGGGCTTCCTCGCCAAGGCGGCCGACATCAAGGCCAAGAACGTCGACGCGATCATGGTGACGAGCACCAACGACGTCTTCGTCATGGACGCCTGGGCCAAGGCGACCGGCGGCGCCGGCGTGATCGAGTTCCTCTCCGACGGCAATGCCGATTTCGCCAAGGCGATCGGCCTCTCGCTGGACGGCTCGGGCTTCGGGCTGGGCACCCGCTCGCAGCGCTACTCGATGATCGTCAAGGACGGCGTCGTCGACAAGCTGAACGTCGAGGACGGCCCCGGCAAGGCCGAGATCTCCGGCGCCGAAGCCCTGCTCGCCCAGCTCTGAGCGCAGGCGCTTCCCTGATCGAGCCCGCGTCGCCCGCAAGGGTGGCGCGGGCTTTTTGCTGGGTGGGCGGGGGCGGCTGACTGGCTAGACAAATGCTCCCAGGCTCGCGGAAGAGACCGCGGACCGGGGGCCCGCCTAATCAGTCCTCATGACCTTCTCGAACTGAAATGCGTCGTCGTCTCCCGGAAATTCACCCGCTCCCGCGAGACGATGCGGATCGGGATGATACTTGTTAAAGAACTCGATGATCTTGAAACCGCATTTATTGACGTAGAAGTGAATGTTTCTTTTCTCAAAATAGGGCGTATGCGTTTGCCAAATTCTGGTCTGCTCATATCGGTTCTCGATGGCCAACCAAGCCTTTAAACCAAGACCGCGGCCGTGGTAGCCCGTCTTGACGAAGAACAAATCGAGACGATTTCGCTGCGTTTCCTGATTGATCATGACGACAGCGCCGCCGATTTTTTGACCGTCAAGCAGGATGCGCAAGACGACAGAGCCGGACGCCATGCAGGCATCGTTCAAATCCTCATCCGATGGGATCGGCCCGTCGGGCAGATCGCCAAATTCGTCGATGACCGCAACAGCGAAGGCGTCCTGAAGCTCCCTCTTGAAGGTTGCCAGGTCGCTTGCGTTACATTCGGCCAAAGTGATGATTTCGTTCGCCATGGAGCGGGCACTATCCGAGACATCGTCAGAAATTGAGGCGACGAGGGCAGCAAACGGACCGACAACCGATCTCGCGCCTCCCCCCGCTGATCGATCCGATCTCGCTTCGTCATGAGACAGCCCGGCGGGCCAGCGCTAGGCTCTTCCGAGACCGCCGGAGCCGAGCCATGACCGCCCTGACCATCCGCCCGCTCGCCGCCGCCGACCGCGCCGGCTGGGACCCGCTCTGGCAGGGCTATCTGACGTTCTACAAAGCCTCGATCGCGTCCGAGATCAGCGACGTCACCTTCGCGCGGCTGACCGGCGGTGCCGAGCCGATGGGCGGCTTCGTGGCGGAGCGCGAGGGCGCGCTGATCGGCCTCGTCCACTGGGTGATCCACCGCTCCACCTGGAACAGCCGGGACATCTGCTATCTTCAGGACCTGTTCACCGCGCCCGAGGCGCGCGGCACCGGCGCGGGTCGCGCGCTGATCGAGGCGGTGCGAGAGATGGCGCAGGCGAAGGGGTGCTTTCGCGTCTACTGGCAGACGCATGAGAGCAACGCGCAGGCACAGGCGCTCTACGACAAGGTCGCCGACAAATCCGGCTTCATCGTCTATCGCCAGCCGCTCGGCTGAAGCCCCGGGTCGCTCCGGAAGACATGGACGCGCGGCGCGCCAGCCCCTATCCCCGCATGGTCCCGGCGGGTGACGGGACAGGCGGCTGGAGGGATGACGATGCGTGCAGCGAGCGTGGCCATAAGGGCGGTCATCGCCCTCGCCGCCCTGGGGATGATGGCCGGCGCGCTCGTCCTGCTCGGCGAGGCCGGATTCAACGTCGTCGCGGCCGCACGCGCCATGCTCGTGCAGGATCATGCCAAGAGCGCGATTTCGCTGGTGATGAAGACGATCGACGAATGCCTGTTCGCGATCATCCTGATGCTGCTCGGCACCAAGGTGCTGGCCTCCTTCGTCATCCAGGAGAGCTTCTTTGCATCGCGCAGCCTGCCGGGCTGGATCAAGCCCAGCGAGATGGGCGAACTCAAGAGCACCTTCTGCCAGGCGATCCTGGTGTTTCTGATCGTCGACTATGCGACCGATCTGGCGAGCGTCGAGACCCCGCTCGACGCGAGCTATCTCGTGCTGCCGGCGGCGATCCTGATCATTGCCGGCGCGCTGCGGCTGATGCCGCACAGCATCACGGCCCACGGGCATGACGGCAGGGTGGGCTGAGGGCGGCCGATCGGCGATTTAAGGTCCGCTGGCCCGCCGTCCATGCTAGGATACCGCCACGAGGAGAGGACGCGCCCGATCGGGCGTGCCGCATCCGCAGTGGTCCTGTGGTTCCCGCTTTCGCTCCGAAGGCTCAAGGCAGGCCGAAAGGGCATCGATGCCCACCCCCAAACCGACAATGACGAACCCGCTGGATCTGGATCTCGGGCTGGCGCTCGCGGTGATCTCGACATCCGACGCGCCGCTCCTGCTGCTTGACGGCGAACTTGCCATCCTGGTCGCGAGCCGTTCGTTCTGCCGGGCCTTCAAGTGCGACCCGACGACCGTCGGGGGGCAGCCGATGGCAACCATCGGCGCGGGCGAATGGAACGTCCCGCAGCTGGATTCGCTGCTGCGGGCGACCGCCGCCGGCTTCGCTGAGGTCCAGGCCTATGAAATGACCCTGCAGCAGGGCGCCGACAATCCGCGGCGGCTCGTCATCAACGCCCACAAGCTCGAAGACGCCGAGGGTGGCGACGTCCGCCTGCTTCTGTCCGTCGCCGACGTGACCGATGCGCGCCGGAGCGAGAAGCAGAAGGACGACCTGCTGCGCGAAAAGGCGATCCTGCTGCAGGAACTCCAGCACCGGGTCGCCAACAGCCTGCAGATCATCGCCAGCATCCTGATGCAGAGCGCGCGCAGGGTTCAGTCGGAGGAAACGCGCGGCCACCTGCAGAACGCCCACAGCCGGGTGATGTCGATCGCGGCGCTGCAGCAGCAACTGGCGACCTCCCAGCTGGGCCGCGTGGCACTGCGCGCCTACCTGACCAACCTGTGCCGCAGCATCGCCGCCTCGATGATCCCGGACCCGGCCCTCCTTTCGCTCGAAACCGAGATCGACGACAGCACGGTCGAGGCCGACGTCTCGATCAGCCTCGGGCTGATCGTGACCGAACTGGTCATCAACTCGCTGAAGCACGCCTATCCGGACGAGCGTGGCGGCAAGATCCGCGTCGGCTATCACGCGAGCGAAACCGAGTGGGCGCTCAATGTCAGCGACGACGGTGTCGGCATGCCTTCGGCGTCGCCTGACACGAAGGGCGGGCTGGGGACCAGCATCGTCAAGGCGCTGGCTCAGCAGCTCGAAGCGGCGATCATCGTCTTCGACGCCAAGCCCGGGACCGTCGTGACGGTGCGGCGCAGTCTCAACGAGCCCCCGGGCGCAAAGCCGCTGCTGGGCGACGGCGTCGCCTATATCTGACGGCGGGACGAGCCGGAGGCGAGGGCTCCTCAGCCCGCCGCCTCCCCTCGTCGCAGAGCCGCCACGGCATCCTCGAGCGCGGCGGACATGGCGGCCCCGTGATAGGGCTTGCCGAGGAAGACCGTCGCGGAGGGGAGCTGGGTCGTCGCCGGCAGGATGCGCCCCGAGGTGACGATGATCGCCACAGGCGGCCAGCGTTCGCGCACGGCGGCGGCCAGTTTCAGCCCGTCCATCGAGCCCGGCATCTCGATATCGGTCACGAGGATGCGGATGGCGGGCTGGGTTTCGAGCAGACGGATCGCCTCGTCCGCGTTGGCGGCTTCCAGCGCGACATAGCCGGCATCCCTGACCATGTCGGCCAGATCCATCCGTATCAGCGGCTCGTCGTCGACGATCAGGACAACAATTTCGGACATCTCTGCAAACTTTCGTTAGAAAATCTGAACGAACAAGTGCTGATATAGTTCAGCCGTTTTATTTGCAAATTGATCGAAATAACTCGAATAGAATCGAAAATGGCGCGGATCATTGAAAACGTTACATAATCCGAACGGTGCGACGGGGTCCGCGCAGTGGCCCCCGCGCCACCTCAGGCTGGCGATCGACGCCGCCGGCATCGCCTTGTGGTCATGGAACGTCGACAGCGACCAGTTCACCATGGACAGGCATGGCTTCGCGCTCTGGGACCTGACGCCGGCGCCCACGATCGTTTTCGAGGAACTCTCGGCCAAGATCCATCCCGCCGACCGGGACCGCGTGCGCGAGGCCTTCGCGGCGACGCGGGGCATCGTCGGTTCCTACGAGATCGATTTCCGGATCATGACCGGCGAGGTGATCAAATGGATCTCGGCGCGGGGCCAGGGCGACGACGCCGATATTGAAGGCCGGGTCATGTTCGGCGTCTTTCTCGACGTCACGGGCCGCAAGCAGGCCGAAGAGGCCAATGAACTGCTGGCCGGCGAGATGAGCCACCGGGTCAAGAACCTGCTCAGCATGGCCACGGCGCTGACCTCGATCAGTTCGCGCTCGGCGACCTCGACCGAGCACATGGCGGGGGAACTGATCAGCCGGCTCTCCGCGCTGGGGCGGGCGCATGACCTCGTCCGCCCGGTGCCGGGCCGGAAGGAAAACGGCGCGCTGCTCGGCGACCTGCTGACGATCCTGCTCGCGCCCTATGACGATGAGGCCGCGTTCAGCGGGCGCATCAGGGTGGCGGTTCCGCGCATGTCCGTGGGGGAGAGCGGCGCGACCTCGCTCGCCATGGTCCTGCACGAACTCGCGACGAACTCCGTGAAATACGGAGCCCTGTCGGCGGTGACGGGGACACTCGACGTCTCCTGCCTCGCGGATGGAGACGAGATCGTGCTCGTCTGGACCGAGCGCGGCGGGCCGCGCATCGCCACGCCGCCGGAGACGACCGGCTATGGCAGCCGGATGCTGACGCGCAGCATGCAGTCCCAGCTCAACGGCAGCGTCACGCGCGACTGGAGCGAGGACGGCGCCATCATCACCCTGCGGATCGACGCCACGCGCCTGGCCATCTGAGGCCGTTTCGACGCAAGACCTCTTCGCGAACGCGGTGGCAATCGGACGTCAGCGCGTCGCCTGCCGGCGACACAGCGCTGCCTCCCGCGCCGTCGCGGCGCGGACCACCCGCCTGGCGACAATCCGGACCGGAGGCCCGTCCTCGACGATGCCGCCGAGGACGATCGTTCCCTCATAGAGCCCGTGCCCCTGCTCCAGCCGGCGGAGATCGGCCGGCGAGACATCCTCGAGGCGGGGGGCGGTCAGCGCATAGCGCTTGCCCGACGGCAACAGGACGACGTCCCGCGACGGGCAAGGCGCGCGTGCGCAGCGTCGTCCGTTGTCGCAGGAGACGAACAAGGCTTCGGCGACGGCCGGAAGCGGAGCCGCGAGAGCCAGAGCCAGAACGCAAAAGTGCTTCATCGCGTGCTTCCCATGCCTCCCGGCCTCGAGCGGATCAGGGTCGCGCAGCAGCGCCGCCTGCACATCCCCCATTCGAATGAAGGGATGGGGCGCGGGGCCGGCCCCGGTGCTCAGGCCGCGATCGTCACCGCCCCGGCTTGAACGGCGCCATGCCGGCGCGGGCCAACTCGTCGGCGCGCTCGTTCATGGGGTCGCCGGCATGGCCCTTGACCCATTTCCACTCGATCCTGTGCTGCTTGAGCGCCGCGTCGAGGCGCTTCCAGAGCTCCTCGTTCTTGACCGGCTTGCGGTCGGCGGTCTTCCAGCCGTTCTTCTTCCAGCCATGGATCCAGGCGGTGATGCCCTGGCGCAGATACTGGCTGTCGGTGTGGAGCGCGACGGTGCAGGGCCGCGTCAGCGATTCCAGTGCCGCGATCGCCCCCATCAGCTCCATGCGGTTGTTGGTGGTCATCGCCTCGCCGCCGGCAAGCTCCTTCTGCGTGCCCTTGTAGGACAGGATGACGCCCCAGCCGCCGGGCCCCGGGTTTCCGGAGCAGGCGCCGTCCGTCCACACCTCGACGGTGTCAGTCATGGCAAGGCTCCTCCCCTCCCCCTCGTGGGGAGGGGCTGGGGGTGGGGGTGGGGGGCGGAAAGCCGGACTGCAACCCCACACGTGTTGTCTCCGACGAAAGTGCCGGCGCACCTGGCCGAGCAAGCGCGCACCCCGTCGGGCGCCCCCCACCCCCAACCCCTCCCCACGAGGGGGAGGGGAGCGGGTCCGCTCCCAACAATCGCGCCGCTCATCGCCTCAGCCCGTAGTCGCGGGCATCGGCGACGCGCTGGTGGAAGGCGAGCTTGCGGTCGTATTCGAGCGGGTCATGCGGCTTGACCAGCGCGCCCGGCGGCACGTTGAGCCAGTCGACCAGCCGGGTCAGCAGGAAGCGCAGCGCCGAGCCCCGGCAGAGCTGCGGCAGCGCCTCGATCTCGGCTTGCGTCAGCGGGCGCACGCTCTCATAGCCGGCGAGCATGGCCTGGCCCTTGGTCAGGTTGAAGGAGGCATCCGCCTCGAAGCACCAGGAGTTCAGGCAGATCGCAAGGTCATAGGCGAAGGCGTCTGTGCAGGCGAAATAGAAGTCGATCAGCCCCGAGAGCCGGTTCTTCAGGAAGAAGACGTTGTTGGGGAAGAGGTCGGCGTGGATGACGCCGCGCGGCAGCCCTTCCGGCCAGCCGGCCTCGTGCACCGCGATCTCGGCCGCGACGCGGCCCGCCAACCCGGCCGACACCGTATCGGCCGCAGCGCCGGCCTGCTCCGCCAGCGGGCGCCAGCCCGGCACGGAGAGCGCGTTGACCCGCTCCATGCCGAAATCGCCACCGGCCTGGTGCAGCAGCGCCAGCCCGCGCCCGAGCTCCTGGCAATGGGTCGCGGTCGGCCGGCGCACGGAGAGGCCGTCGAGGAAGGTGACGATCGCGGCCGGGCGCCCGGCGAGCCGGCCCAGCATCTCGCCGCGGCTGTCGCTGACCGGTTGCGGGCAGATCAGCCCGCGCGCCGCCAGATGCTGCATCAGCCCGAGGAAAAAGGGCAGATCATCCGGGTTCACCCGCTTCTCGTAGAGGGTGAGGATGTAGAACCCCTCAGTCGTATGCAGCAGGTAGTTCGAGTTCTCGACGCCCTCGGCGATGCCCTTGGCGGAGAGGAGGTCGCCGATGCCGTAGCGCGCGACGAACGCCGCCATCTCGTCATCGGGTACTTCAGTATAGACGGCCAAAGCTCTGCTCGCTCACTCGGCGGCTGCGGGCGCATCGCGCAATTCGCGCGGCAGCGGGAAGAAGACGTTCTCGTCGGCGGTGGAGACGGTCTCGACGCGGACCTCGTAGCGCTGCGCGAAGGCGTCGATGATCTCCTCGACCAGCACCTCCGGCGCGCTGGCGCCGGCGGTGATGCCCAGCGTGCGGATGGCGCCGAAGGCCTCCCAGTCGATCTCGTCGGTGCGCAGCACGAGCCTGGCCACCGGGCAGCCGGCGCGCTCGGCCACCTCGCGGAGGCGCTGCGAGTTCGAGGAGTTGGGCGAGCCGACGACGATCAGCGCCTCGACCTGCGGCGCGACGCGCTTGACCGCCTCCTGGCGGTTGGTGGTGGCGTAGCAGATGTCTTCCTTGTGCGGCGCGATCAGCTCCGGGAAACGCGCCTGCAGCGCCTCGACGATGCCGCGCGTGTCGTCGACCGAGAGCGTGGTCTGCGTGACATAGGCGAGCGGCTGGCCAGCCGGCGGCTGCAGCGTCGCGACGTCGTCGAGCGTCTCGATCAGCGTGATCGCGCCCGGCGGCAGCTGACCCATCGTGCCGATCACCTCGGGGTGGCCGGCATGGCCGACGAGCAGGATGTGGCGCCCGCGCTTGTGATGCACCTCTGCCTCGCGATGGACCTTGGTGACCAGCGGGCAGGTCGCGTCGATGGCGAACAGGTTGCGGGCATTGGCCTCCGCCGGCACGGACTTGGCCACGCCATGGGCGGAGAAGATCACGGGCCGCGTCGCATCCGGAACCTGCGACAGTTCGGAGACGAAGACGGCGCCCTTCCGCTTCAGCGATTCGACCACGTATTTGTTGTGAACGATCTCGTGGCGGACATAGACCGGGGCGCCATGCAGCGTCAGCGCCTTCTCGACCGCGTCGATCGCGCGCACGACGCCCGCGCAGAAGCCGCGCGGGGCACAGAGCAGGATGTCGAGCGGCGGCTTGGTCACGCGGGGCTCCGGTTGGACAGCGGTCTTCTTTCGGCGTGGCGCGGGCGATGTCAAGAAAGGCGGGCCGCATCGACGGGTGGCGGCGATGGCCCTCGCCTGCCGGCGCGGGACAGCCTAGAGAGGGCGACGGATCCCCGCACCCCGCCCCCCGCCGGAGCCCGCCGACGCGACATGCCAGCCGCATGCTCTTCCGCGCCGCCCCCCCTCGCCCTCTTCCGCAGCGAGGCTGGCCGGTGAACCTCCGGTCCTCGCCTCCGACGGCCGTCTTCGTCAGCGGATCGCTGATGCGCCATGTCGCGGTCATGACCGGGACGGGCGCCGTCGGGCTGATGGCGATCTTCGTCGTCGATCTGCTCTCGCTGCTCTACGTCTCCTGGCTAGGACGGCCGGAGGCGACCGCCGGCGTCGGCTTCGCCACGATCGTCCTCTACCTGATGATCTCGATCAATATCGGGCTGATGATCGCCGTCTCGGCGCTGACGGCACGTGCGCTGGGCGCCGGCGACCGGGCCGGAGCGCGGCGCATCGCCGCCTCGACGCTGGTGCTGATGGCGCTGGCGGCGCTGGCGCTGACGGCGATCGCGCTGCCCGCCCTGCCCTGGCTTCTGCGCCTGCTCGGCGCCCATGACGAATCCTACCGCGTCGCGCTCTCCTTCCTGTGGATCGTGCTGCCCTCGAACGTCCTGATGGCGCTGGGCATGGGCCTGTCGGGCGTGCTGCGCGCCGTCGGCGATGCGCGACGGGCGATGTTCGTGACGCTGGGAGGCGGCATCGTCACCGCCGGGCTCGATCCGCTGCTGATCTTCGGCCTCGGGCTCGGGCCGGACGGTGCGGCCATCGCGATCGTCATCGCGCGCGTCGTCATCGTCGCGACCGGGCTGCATGGGGCGGTGCGGGTCCACGACATGGTCGCGCGGCCGAGCCTGGCGGGCTTGAGACGCGACGGCGCGAGCACCTTCGCCATCGCGGGACCGGCGATCCTGACCAATCTGTCGAACCCGATCGCCAATGCGGTCTTCGCCAGCATCTTCGCCCGCTTCGGCGACGGCGCGATGGCGGCGCTGGCGATCATGGACCGGCTCGTGCCGGTGGCCTTCGGCGTGCTGTTTGCGCTGACCGGGGCGGTCGGGCCGATCCTGGCGCAGAACTGGGGCGCCGGGCGCTTCGACCGGATGCGCGCCGGGTTGACCGCCTCGGTGCAATTCGCGATCGGCTGCGTCGTCGTCGCCGGGGTGGTGCTGGCGCTGGCGCGCGGGCCGATCGCGAGCGCCTTCGGGGCGACCGGCCTGACGGCCGAGCTCCTCACCTTCTTCTGCCTCGTCGTCGGGCCGATGTGGGTGTTCGTCGGCCTGCTCTTCGTCGCCAACGCCGCCTTCAACAATCTCGGCATGCCGCTGCTCTCGACGCTGTTCAGCTGGGGGCGCGCGACGCTGGGCACGATCCCGCTGGCCTGGCTCGGCGCGCACTATGCCGGGCCGAAGGGCGCGCTCGTCGGCTCGGCGCTCGGCGCGGTCGCCTTCGGCGTGCTGGCGCTGGTCTTCGCCTATCGCGGAATCGCCCGGCTGGAGCGGCAGGCGGCAGGCGCCGGCCGCTGAGCGGCGGGGCGCCTCGCTTGCCTCGCCTCCCGACACTGCTATCGTCACAGCCTTTAAGGCGGCGACAGACCGCGCAGCAGCCGGAGGTGCGCCATGATGAACCTGTTCGAGATGATGCAGCAGGCCCAGAACGGCCAGGCGATGGAAAACCTCGCGCGGCAATACGGGCTGAGCCAGATGCAGACGCAGGCCGCGATCGAGGCGCTGCTGCCCGCCTTCTCGATGGGCCTGCAGCGGCAGACCCAGGACCCTTATGCCTTCGGCTCGCTGGCGCAGATGATGACCGCCTCGCCCTTCGGCCGGATCTTCGATGCGAATGGCGACGGCATTCCCGACAATGCCCGCAGCGCCGGCACGGATGTGCTGAGCCAACTCTTCGGCTCGAAGGAGGTCAGCAACGCGGTGGCGGCGCAGGCGGCCGCGACCAGCGGCGTCGGCCAGGCCGTTCTGAAGCAGATGCTGCCGGTGATTGCCGCGATGGTGATGGGCGGGCTGACCAAGTCCGCGCAAAGCAACGGGCTCGGCGGCATTCTCGGCCAGTTCTCCGAGATGATGCGTGGCCAGATGCCGGGGATGCAGCCGGCGCCGCAGCCACAGAGCCCGGCCAACCCGCTCGAAGCGATCCTCGGCAGCCTGTTCGGGAACGCCCAGGCGCCCGCCGGCGGGCAGACCCAGGGCGGCGGGCCCTTCGGCGGCGGCCAGATGCCGGGCGGGCAGATGGGCATGGACCAGATGGGCGGGATGTTCGGCCAGATCCTGACCGGCATGCTCGGCGGCGCGCAGGCCCCGCCCGAGCCGGAGCGGCGTGGCGCGCGCCCGACGCCGGAACCCGAACCACAGGACGAGGCACCCTCCAGCACGGGGCCGGGCGCCATCGGCCTCGACGCGCTCAACCAGATGTTCGAGACCGGGCGCCAGGTGCAGGACAGCCATCAGCAGGCGATGAAGTCGATCTTCGACACGATGTTCGGCGGGCCGGGCCGGCGCTGACCGCCGGACAGAAAAAAGGGCGGAGGCACGAAGCCTCCGCCCGCAGGAACGTGCAGCCCCAAGGGGTCAGGCGCTGCACGCAACCGAATGAGAGGGGGCGCCCGACAGGGCGGGCGGCTCGGCCGGGGTTCCCCGCGCCGGAGCGCGGGGCGCCGCGACGGTTTCCGCCTGCCGGAGCGCCGCCTGACGCCGCAGCGACGCCACGCCATGACGGGCGCTGGAGCGCTCGGCCAGGATCAGCGACGGATCCGACAGCCAGGAGACCGAGAGCGCGCCGTCGAGATCGGAGCGCACGAGCCCGATGTCCTTGAGCCCGCGCTCGTCGAGCTCGCCCAGGCGCATCACCTCTCGGCGATGGATCAGGGCTTTCACGAGGGCATGCACCGGCTTGAGCGTGAGGGTCACGACACGCGTAGCACCGGCCGAGACGGACGAGAGCGACTTCGTGGCGAATGTCATGAGCAGCATGACGGCCTCCTGTGGACGGGCGACGGCGAAAACCACTGTCCTGCCTGGACGCGCCGTTGGCAGAACCGGATGGTGCAAGGAGATTAGCTTTCCGCTGGTCATCAGCCAAACGAATGCTTATGATCCTTGACAACACGGATATTGATGGACCGACCGCGAGGGTTTTCGATGGCTCATGTGCTCGACGCCGACCAGCTCAAGACCTTCGTGGCGATCGCCGATACCGGCTCCTTCACCCGTGCGGCCGAGATCGTGTTCAAGACGCAGTCGGCGGTCTCGATGCAGATGAAGCGGCTCGAGGAGCGCGTCGGGCGGCCTCTGTTCGGGCGTGACGGGCGCCATGCCAAGCTGACCGAGGATGGCGAGCGCCTGCTGGATTATGCGCGGCGGATCGTGCGGCTGAACCTCGAATGCGTCGCGAGCTTCGCCGATGCCGACCTCAAGGGCCGCATCAGGCTCGGCGTGCCCGACGATTACGCCGACCGCTACCTGCCGGAAATCCTGGCCCGCTTCGCGCGCTCCAACCCGCGGGCCGAGGTGACGGTGGTCTGCGAGCCGACGCCGATGCTGGCGGAGCGGATCGCTACCGGCGATATCGACCTCGCCATCATCACCCATGTCGAGAGCCGCGGACAGGGCGAGATCATCCGGATCGAGCCGCTGCTCTGGGTGACCTCGGCCCGGCATGGCGTGCACGAGGAGGACCCGCTGCCGCTGGCGCTGGGGCGGCCCAACTGCAACTGGCGACAGGCGGCGGTCGACGCGCTGGAAAACAAGGGGCGGCGCTTCCGCGTGCTCTATGCGAGCTGGAACTCGACCGCGGTCGGCGCCGCCGTCGTCGCGGGGCTCGCGGTGTCGGTCCTGCCTGAGAGCGCCGTCCGGCCAGGGATGCGGATTCTGGGGCCCGGGGAGGGCTTCGCGACGCTGCCCTCCTGCAAGATCGGGCTGCTGCGCACACGCTTCGACCCCTCAGTCCTGTCCAACGCGCTGGCCGAACACATCATCCAGAGCCTGGACAATCTGGCGAGCTTCAAGACGGCGGCGGAGTAGAATCGAGGGGCGCTTCAGTTCAGGCCGGTCATCACCCGAGACGTCAGTTCGCCGACGTTCAAGCCGATCTGAGCGATCGTGGCGATCGTCGCCACCGTCACCAAACCGGCGATGAACGCATACTCAATGGCTGTGGCACCCCGTTGGTCCCGGCCAAGGTCGGCAAGAAGGGCGACGATCCATTTCATGGCCCCGGACGCTAGCGGATAATCGCGGCCAATTCGTTAATGCGATCGCTGCAATGCCCGTCAAGGGCCGCTCTCTCGCCCGAAGCCCTTCGTTACAGCCGGAAATCCTCGAAGAGCGGCTCGATCCGCCCGCTCCAGCGGCCGCGGAAGCGCTCCGCCAAGTCTTGCGCCAGGACCCTGTCGGCAGCGACCATGGCGTCGAGCGGATCGAGGAAACCCGTCTCGTCAGCCCCGGCCTCGTCTCGCCGTCCGCGGCGGGCGAGCCCGGACCGCGACAGGGCGAGCACATCGCGCGCGATCTCGCGCAGGCTTCGGCCGGCGACGGTCGCGGCGAGCCCCTGCCGGGGAACCGCATCGCGCAGCCCCTGGCGATCGGACTCGCTCCAGCCCTTGACGAGATCCCAGGCGGCGTCGAGCGACGCCTGGTCGTAGAGCAGCCCGACCCAGAAGGCAGGCAGCGCGTTCAGCAGTTCCGGCGGGCCGGCATCGGCGCCGCGCATCTCGAGGAAGCGCTTCAGGCGCGCCTCGGGGAACAGCGTGCCGAGATGATTGGCCCAATCCGAAATCGTCGCCGTCACGCCGGGAAGCTGGGGCAGGCGTCCCGCCATCAGATCGCGGAAGGAGGCGCCCGCCACGTCGTGATAGGTGTCGCCGCGCTTGACGAAATAAAGCGGCACGTCGAGCGCCCAGTCGACATAGGCCTCGTAGGACATCGCCTCGTCGAAGGCGAAGGCGAGCATGCCCGAGCGGGCCTTGTCGGTGTCGCGCCAGATTTCCGAGCGCATCGACTGGAAGCCGTTGAGCTGGCCCTCCGAAAAGGGGGAGGACGCAAACAGGGCCGTGGCCAGCGGCTGCAGGGCCAGCGCCACGCGCAGCTTCCTGACCATGTCGGCCTCGGTCGCGAAATCGAGGTTCACCTGGACCGTACAGGTGCGGAACATCATGTCGAGGCCGCGCGAGCCGACTTTCGGCATGTAGTCGGCCATGATCCTGTAGCGGCTCTTCGGCATCATCGGCGTCTGGGCCCGGGTCCAGAGCGGCGAGTGACCGAGCGAGACGAAACCGATGCCGTGCTGCTCGGCGACCGCCTTGAGATCGTCGAGATGGCCGGCGAGTTCCGCCGCGGTCTGGTGCAGCGTCTCGACCGGGGCGCCCGACAGCTCGAACTGGCCGCCCGGCTCCAGCGAGATGGCGCCGCCGCCATCGGGACCGGCGAGACCGATCACATGACCGGCGTCGACGATCGGCTCCCAGCCGAGCTTACCCTGCATCCCCTCCAGCAGGTGGCGGATGCCGCCCGCGGCGGGACGTCCCCCGGCGGCCTTGCGCCCCTCATAGGGCACCGGGGAGAGGTCGTCCCGGTAGAACGGGAACTTCTCGTGTTCGGTGCCGAGCCGGAACGCCGAGGGCGGTTTCTCCCCGGCCGCGATCCAGGACATCAGTTCGGTCTTGGACCCGATCGGGGTCGAATCGGACAGGTCGCGAGCCATGGGTGCTCCGGCAGAACAACAGGACGGCCAGGCTCGCCGCGCCGGTCTGGCAAGGCGGATCTCAGGCTCCGGGTGCGCCAGACATAGGCGAGCCGCGAACCCGCGACAACGACCTTACGCCGCGCATTCGCGCGGGGGCGCCGCCCCTCCGGCGCAGGGCTCCCGCCAGCCTCAGGCTGCGCCGCGCCCGTCTTCCGTTCCCCGTCCCCAGCCGGTCCGGTCGAGCCGGGTCTCGGATGCGATCCAGTCGATCACGGCGGCGAGGCCCGCCGCAGGCCCACCGGCGCGGGCGCGTGCCTCCTCATAGACCGCGAGCTGGACGTCCGCGCTCGTGCCCTGCGCCGCGATCGCGCGGCAGGCTTCCAGTTCGGCGGTACAGCCCAGAGCCTGCGCGTCCTCGGCGAGGCGCGCGACGAGATCCTCCAGCAGGCTCGGCACGCTGCGCATGCTGCGGCTGGCCTCGTCCACCAGTCCGCCATGGATGCCGTAGCGCTGCGCGCGCCAGAGATTCTCCGCCGCGATCGCCCGCGAGGCGGCGGTCAGCCCGCGGTTCAGCGCGGGGTTTCGCAGCAGATGGCGAACGAGGCAGCGATAGAGCGCGGCGATGGCGAGCGTATCGTCGAGACGCGTGCAACTGTCGGCGATCCGCAATTCGAGCGTGGGATGTTTGTCGGACGGGCGAACCGCCCACCAGAGATAGCTGGCATCCTTGATCGCACCCGCCGCGACCATGGTGTCGACGTAGGCGCGGTAGTCCGCCGGTTCGGCGAAGAGATCAGGCAGCCCCGTCCGCGGCAGTTCGCCGTAAGCCGCGAGACGATAGCCCATCAGCCCGGTCCGCCTGCCCTGCCAGAAGGGCGAGGAGGTCGAGAGCGCCAGCAGCAGCGGCAGGAACGGCATGATGCGGGCCATCAGCCGGATGCGTTCGTCCTCGTCGGCGACCTCGACATGGACATGCAACCCGCAGAGCTGGTTGCGGCTGCCCAGCATCTGCAGATCGCGCATGAGCGTGTCGTAGCGGGAGGCATCGGTCGCGCGCTGGCGCGACCAGGCGGCGCTGGGATGGGTCCCGCAGGCCAGAAGCAGCATGTCGTGCTCGAGGGCAAGGCGAGCCAACCCGGTCCGCAGCGTCGTCAGGGCCCGGCGCGCCTGCGCCATGGAGCTGCAGACCGGCGTCGCCACTTCGATCTGGGACTGCAGCATCTCGCGCTGCACTTCATCCGGAAAGGCCTCGTGAGCCGCCGCGATGAAGGCGGGCGAGACCTTGCGCACGATCCCGCGGCTCGCCGCATCGGACAGAAAGTACTCTTCCTCGATGCCGAAGCGGCAGCTCGCGTCCATGCTCTCATCCTCGTCGCGCAGGGGGCGCCGCTTGCCGGGCGATCGCCAGCGACGAATCGCGCGCCCGCCAGCGGCAAGACCGGCGCGCCAGACTGCCCCCGATTGAGTCGAGAATGCGTCCCCCGCTCCGACCGAACGCAGGACGCGGGCGACCGTTCCGGTATCAGCGCGGCCAATCGCCCCGAATGGCCTGCACCAGCGCGAGCGCGGCGACGGCCGCGGTGTCGGCGCGCAGGATGCGCGGGCCGAGCGAGATCGCCAGCGTGCCGGGACGCGCCAGGATGCGTTGCCGCTCGCTCTCGTCGAAACCACCCTCGGGGCCGATCAGCACAGCGAGCGGGCCGGGCTTCGCCTGCGCCAAGGCCGCCACGGGGCTCGCCTGCGCCATCGCCTCGTCGCAGAAGACCAGCAGCCGTTCCGGCTCGAGCGCCTGCAGCGCGGCTTCGAGCGGGCACTCGGCCCGGATCTCGGGAAGGCTGAGGATGCCGCATTGCTCGGCGGCCTCGACCGCGTTGGCGCGCATGCGGTCGAGATTGAGCCGCGACACCTGCGTCCGGCGGGTCAGCACGGGCTGGATCACGCCGGCGCCCATCTCGACGGCCTTCTGGGCCATGTAGTCGAGCCGCGCATGTTTCAGCGGGGCGAAGAGATAGTGCAGGTCCGGCGCCGGCGGCTGCGGCCGGGTCTGCCTGACGAGGGTGAGGCTCGCCTGCTTGCGTCCCTCGACCGTGATCGCGGCCAGCCACTCGCCGTCGCGACCGTTGAAGACGAGCACGGTGTCGTCCTGTTTCATGCGCAGGACGGAGAGCAGATAGTTGGCCTGCTCGCGCTCGAGCGGAACGCGGGCACCGTCTGTGAGCGCAGGCTCCAGAAACAGCCTGTGGCGGGCGAAATCGGGAATCGGCATCGGTTCGAGCGCTTTCGTCGCAACAGGCGTCCTGGCCCCTCGCGGCTGCCGAACCGGCCGCACCCACGCCAAAACCGCCACATTCGCGGAGTATCGGCACGGTTGCGTGGCGAGGGCCCCGTGCCGGCACGGCGCGCAAAGGACCTTGGCGCTAACACGGGCTTGCTGTTAAGGAAACCGCGAGGGCTTGTCGCCCGCGCAGGATGTGGAGCGGAAACGAGATGCGGCGCAGGATGGCTTCCGGATTGATCGCGACCATGGGCCTCGCGGCGGCGGCGCTCATCGATGCCGCGCCCGCCAGCGCGCAGGCCTCGGGCTGCGAGAAGATGCAGACGCTGCTACAGGAGCGCCAGACGCTCATCACGTCGCTCAACGCCGCGCAGAAATCCAAGCGCAAGCTCACCCCGCAGCAGGCCTGCAGCACGATGACCAAGCTGGTCAGCAACGGCGCGACCACGGTCAAGTTCGCGACGGACAACCAGGACTGGTGCCAGATTCCGCCCTCCTTCATCGAGGGCATGAAAGCCGACAACCAGAAGGCGGCGACTGTCCGCACCCAGGCCTGCAACGCGGTGAAGCAGCAGGCCGAGATGATGCGCCGCGCCCAGCAGCAGGCGCAGGGCTCCGGCAATCCCTTCGCCGGGGGCGACGCGATCACCGGCGGCGGCATGCGCATTCCGCAGGGCGCGCTCTGAGCCCGGCCTGCGTTCGCCATGTCGGTTCCGGCGCCCGGGCAACCCATCACGCCCCCTGAGACGCCGTCCCCGGACGCACCCCTGCCGGATGCCCTGACCGGGCACTGGGTCGATACGCGCGCACCGCGTCGGCTGCGGCCCTTTCTCAAGCTCGCCCGGATCGAGCGGCCGATCGGCTGGCAGCTTCTGCTGCTGCCGTGCTGGTGGTCGGCGGGCCTGGCCGCGATCGCCTCGGGGGCGCCTTTCCCGAACCTCTGGCATTGCCTGCTCTTCCTGATCGGTGCGGTCGTGATGCGCGGCGCGGGCTGCACCTTCAACGACATCGTCGACCGCAAACTCGACGCGCAGGTGGCGCGGACGCGCGGACGCCCTCTGCCCTCGGGCCAGGTCACGCCCAAGGCCGCCGCGCTGTTCATGGTGGGGCTGTCCTTCGTCGGGCTCGCGGTGCTGCTGCAGTTCAACCGCTTCACCATCGCCGCCGGCATCGCCTCACTGGCGATCGTCGCGATCTACCCATTCATGAAGCGGATCACGAACATGCCCCAGTTCGTACTGGGGCTGGCCTTTTCCTGGGGCGGGCTGCTCGGCTGGAGCGCCGTCTTCGGGCGGCTCGATGCGCCGGCCTTCCTGATCTATGCGGCCGCGGTCGTCTGGACCGTCGGCTACGACACGATCTACGCGATGCAGGACATCGAGGACGACGTCATCGCCGGCATCAAGTCGAGCGCGCGCTATTTCGGCGCGCATGGTCGGGAGGCGATCGCGTTGTGCTTTGCGCTGGCGGTCCTGCTGGCCGGTTCAGCCGCCTGGAGTGCCGGCGGCGGCCCGATCGCCTATGCCGGGCTTGCCGCCTTCGCGGGCCATCTCGCCTGGCAGGTGTCGAAGCTCAAGGGGGCGAGCGCGCCGGTCGCGCTCTCGCTGTTCCGCTCGAACTGGCATGCCGGGCTGCTGCTGGCGGCGGGCTTTGCGCTCGATGCGCTCGGCCGCCACCTCTTCTGAGGATTCTAGTCCGTCAGCCGTTCGCCCGCGACAACGACCGGCCGCTCGGCGAGCCGGCCGGTCTTGCGGCGCACGAGGAAGCGCGGCCGGCGCCCGTTCAGGAAGGAATGCCGGCGCCTGACGCGGATCGGGCCGAGCGCGAGCGGGCCGATCTGCGGAAAGGGCTCCGAAATCTGGCCGTCGCTGGTTTCGAGCAGCAGCGTCATGCCGCTGGCGCGGCCGCAGTCGCGCCAGAGCGCCACGGCATCGGCCTCGTCCACGGTCGCGACCGTGATCGAGCGGCCGTCGCCCGCCGTCAGGGCGAGCTGGAACAGCTGGTCGTCGCCCGTGGCATGGGCCAGCCGCAGCGAAACGCCGCGCCATCCGGCCGCGCCGCGCAGGATGCGGACGGAGCCGATCCGCTCGATGCGCGGACCGTCCGGTTGAGCCGGCATCGGGTTGCGGGGAACGATCGTCGGGTCGGTCGCGCTGCCGGGAAGCTGCGGCATGAAGCCGAACTCCCCGGCGGCCGGCGTGACTCTGGCCATGGATTTGACGCCTCTCTGTAATCCCTGCTGCTACGGAGCCCTCTGTGAAGTCCGGGGCTCTCGTGCTTGCAGGTCGAGATTGCGTCTCAGGCGTCTCCGAGCGCTTAAGCGGTTGGGTTAAAGGAGCGTGTTCGGGCCTTTCGGGGCCTCTGGGTGGTCTGTTTCCTGCATGATGCTTGACGGAGTCTTTCGGGCCGCGGGCGCATTTTTCCTTGAAGCGCGCCGCTGCCCTCCGTAGGGATCGCGCATGAGCACGCCCCCGCTACCCATCGCACCGGATCTGCTCAGGGCCGTGCGCGAAAGCTGCCTGGAGGCGGGCGCCATCGCGACCGATCTGTTCCGCCCCGGCGCCAAGACCGCCGCCCGGACCTGGTCCAAGAGCGGCGGCTCTCCCGTCACCGAGGCCGATATCGGCGTCGACACCTTCCTGCGCATCCGGCTCTCCGTGCTGCTGCCAGAGGCCGCCTGGCTGTCGGAAGAGACGGTGGACGACGCGCTACGGCTGTCGCGCCGCTTCGTCTGGGTCGTCGACCCGATCGACGGCACGCGCGCCTATATGAGCGGCTCGCCGGACTGGGCGGTCTGCGTGGCGCTGCTCGACGAGGGCGTGCCGATCCTCGGCGTGGTGCACGCACCGGCGAGTGCGGCGACCTATACGACGCTGCGCGGCGGCGGAGCGCAGAAGAACGGCGCCGCCATCGCCACCTCGCGGCTCGGCAGCCTCGGCACGGCCCGGATCGCCGGCCCCAAGCCGATGCTCGACGCGCTGGCGCGAATCGAGCCCTTCGAGCCGGTCGACAAGATTCCCTCGCTCGCGCTCCGGCTCGCGCGGATCGCGGACGGCTCGATCGACGCCGGCCTGATCTCGGCGGATGCGCGCGACTGGGACCTCGCCGCGGCCGATCTGATCCTGCGCGAAGCGGGCGGCCGGATGAGCGGCGGCGGCGGCGAGACGGTGGTCTACAACCGCCCCACGCCCGTCCATGGTGTGCTGGTCGCGAGCGGAGAGGATCTGTCGGAGCCGCTGCTCTCGGCGATGCAGCGCCTTCGGGACACGCAATCCCAGCGCCTCTGACATCATTTTGCGCGTTTTGCAGCGACGACTGCCCCTCCGGCGGCGTTGGGCACTCGCGCCGGGGACAGGGATGGCTTAACTGGTGCCGCGCTGTTCGCGCAGGCAACAGCATGGGCTGGAGGGATCGATGGCGGCCGAACCGGAACAGAAACAGCTTCTTCACCTCGTCTTCGGCGGGGAGCTCAGCTCCCTCGAAGGCGTGACCTTCAAGGACCTCTCCAAGCTCGACGTCGTCGGCGTGTTCCCGAACTATGCGAGCGCCCATACCGCCTGGAAAGCCAAGGCCCAGGCGACCGTCGACCAGGCGCAGACGCGCTATTTCATCGTGCATCTCCACCGCCTGCTCGACCCCGACACCTGAAGGGTTCGACGCCAGCTTCATGGGCTTTTCGATTCTCAAGACGCGCGTGGCGCAGGAGGCGCTCGGCCGCATGCTGGCCGGGTATCTGCGCCTCGTGCAGCGCACCAACCGCTTCGTCGTCGAGCCGGCGGACATCTATGAGCGCGTGCGCCCGGAGCTGCCGCTGATCATCGCGATGTGGCACGGCCAGCACATCATGATCCCGTTCTCGCGCCCGGACTGGATGCCGGCCTGCTCGCTGGTCTCGCGCCATGGCGATGGCGGCTTCAACGCGGTCGCGCTGCGCCAGCTCGGCATCGGCGCGATCCGCGGCTCGGGCGCGCTCGGCAAGAAGATCCGCGAGAAAGGCGGCGCCAGCGCCTTTCTCGCCATGCTGAAGCGGCTCAAGGCCGGCGAGACCATGGTGCTGACCGCCGACATCCCCAAGCGCGCCCGCATCGTCGGGCCCGGGATCATCCAGCTCGCCCGAGCCTCCGGGCGGCCGCTGCACCCGATCGCCGTGGTGACGAGCCGCCGTATCGACTTCAAGAGCTGGGACCGGGCCTCGATCGGCCTGCCCTTCGGCCGCGGGGCGATCGTCGTGGGAGAGGCGATCCATGTCGCGCGCGAGGCCGACGAAGCCACTTGCGAGGCGGCGCGGCTGGCGCTCGAAGCCGGCCTCGACGCGGTCCATGCCCGCGCCTATGCGCTGGTCGGCGCGCAGGACCCCGGCGCCGGGCTGAGGCAGGCGCGACTCGCCGCCGAAGGCGCGGCGCCAGGAGCAGCGCCGTGAGCGGCAAGGGCCCGATCCTCTCCGGCTACCGCCTGCTGACCGGCCTGCTCGAGCCGGCGGCAGCGGGTCTGCTGCTCTGGCGTCGCCGCCGCGGCAAGGAGGATCCGACGCGGCTCGCCGAGCGACGCGGCTATCCCGGCGTGCGCCGGCCCGACCGGCCGCTGGTCTGGCTCCACGGCGCCAGCGTCGGCGAGACGGTGACGCTGCTTCCGCTGGTCGCACGGCTGCAGAAGCGCGGCCTGACCGTGCTTGTGACCTCCGGCACGGTGACCTCGGCGAAGCTGCTCGCGGCGCGGCTGCCGGCCGGCGTGATCCACCAGTATCTGCCGCTCGACGTGCCGCGCTACATGCGCCGCTTCCTCGACTACTGGCGGCCTTCGCTCGGGCTGATCTGCGAGTCCGAGATCTGGCCCAATCTCCTGATCGAGGCGCGTCGGCGCGAGGTGCCGCTGGTCCTGGTCAATGCCCGCATGTCCGAGCGCTCCTCCGCGCGCTGGTACAAGGCGCCGCGGACCTCGCGCTTCCTGCTCTCCTGCTTCGAATCCTGCCTCGCCCAATCGCAGGGGGACGCCGAGCGGCTGGCGCAACTCGGGGCGCCGCGCGTCAGCGTCGCCGGCAACCTGAAGTTCGACGTGCCGGCCCCGCCCGCCGACGCCGACACGCTGGCGATCCTCGACGGGCTGACGACGGGGCGGCCGGTCTGGGTCGCCGCCAGCACGCATCCGGGCGAGGAAGAGCAGGTCATCGCCGCCCATCTCGCGATCAAGCCCTATCTGCCGAATCTGCTGACCATCATCGCGCCGCGCCACCCGCAGCGCGGCGTCGAGATCGAGGCGCTGGCCGAGGCCAACGGCATCGCTCTCGCGCGGCGCGCCGCCGGCCAGATGCCGGAGCGCGAGGCCGAGCTCTACATCGCCGATACCGTCAACGAACTCGGGCTGTTCTACCGGCTCTCGCAGGTGGCCTATCTCGGCGGCTCGCTGGTTCCGATGATCGGCGGGCATAATCCGATCGAGCCCGCCAAGCTCGGCTGCGCGCTGCTGCACGGCCCCTTCGTCCACAACAATTCCGACATCTTCGCCGCCTTCGACGCGGGCGGTGGCGCGCGCGAGGTCGCCGACGCGCAGGGACTGGCCGGAGCGGTGCATCGCTGGCTGAGCGACCCCGCCAGCGCGCGCCAGGCCGCGCGCGCCGCCGCCCAGACCAGCGCCGAACTCGGCGGTGCCCTCAACCGCACGATCCAGGCGCTCGAGCCCCTGCTGATGCGGATGGCGCTCGGCCAGCGCGACGGCGCCGCCTGATGCGGGCGCCCGCCTTCTGGTGGCGGCCGTCTGGCCTGCTGGCGCGACTGCTCTCCCCCATCGGATGGGTCTATGGCGCGATCACGCTGCGGCGGATGCGGCGGCCGGGCGCAGACTGCGGACTTCCGGTGATCTGCGTCGGCAACTTCGTCGCCGGCGGCGCCGGCAAGACGCCGACCGCCATCGCCCTCGCAGGACTTCTGGCGCAACGCGGCGAGACTCCCTTCGTGCTGATGCGCGGCTATGGCGGCTCTCTGCGCGGGCCGGTCGAGGTCCATGCCCAGCACCATGCGGCGCGCGCCGTCGGCGACGAGCCGCTGCTGATGGCACGCCATGCCCGCACCGTGGTGGCGCGGGACCGCGTCGCCGGGGCGAGCCTCGCCCGGGCGCTAGGCGCCAGCGTCATCGTGATGGATGACGGCCTGCAGAATCCGAGCCTCGCCAAGCGCTGGCGTCTCGCCGTGGTGGACGGGGCCTCGGGCGTCGGCAACGGATTGTGCCTACCGGCGGGGCCCTTGCGCGCGCCACTCGAAGGACAGCTCGGCGAGATCGACACCGTTCTCATCATCGGGCCGGGAGCGGCGGGCGAGGCCGTCGCCGCGGCGGCGGGCCGGCGCGGGATCATGTGCCTGACCGCGCGGCTCGAGCCGGCGGCCGAGGCCAGCGCCCGGCTGAGCGGCCAGCCCGTGCTGGCGGTCTCCGGCATCGGGCGGCCCGACAAATTCGCTGGGACGCTGCGGGATGCGGGGGCGCGGATCGTGGCCGAGCGTGCCTATGGCGACCACCATTCCTATACGGCGGACGACGTCGCCGCGATCGTCGCGGAAGCGACCCTCTACGACAGCCTTGTCGCGACGACCGAGAAGGACATGGTCAAGCTCGCGCCGCTCTGGCCGGAGTCCGAGCGCGGGCGCCTGCTCTGCGTCCCCGTCAGGCTCGTCTTCGACGATCCGGAGTCGATGGCCGCGCTCGTGGCGGGTGCCGCGGCCGTGCCGTCAGCCCCGCCCGGCCCGGCGCAGCCTTAGCTGAACCGCCTCGGGCGAGGCATAGGCCTCCTGCCAGTCCACCGACCAGTAGCGCAGATCCTCGATGCGGATCGGCGCGCCCGTCACCGCGCAACGGACGAAGGCGCCGGGGCGCACGACGCGGAACTCGCCATGGCCGTAGTCCAGGGCGGCTTCGGGTCCCGGTATCGGGGCGCGTTCGCTGATGTTCATGACGATCTATCTAAAACATTGATCCACGGAGGCAATACCGGGATAATCCCGATCCGTGATAGCGCCCCCGCCGACGAAGTCCAGCCTCGTGACACTTTGCCTCGCACGCATCGCCGCCGCTCTGGCCGGCCTGTCGATGCTGACCAGCGCCGCCCTCGCGGGCGGCTACGAGCGCGTGCGCCTGCCGAGCTATGACGGCGATCTCGACGCCGTGCTCTACCGGCCGAAGGGGCCGGGGCCGTTCCCGGCGGTCGTCGCCCTGCATGGCTGCGGCGGCCTGTTCCGCGAGAACGGCAAGCTCTCGCTGCGCCATTCCGACTGGGGTGAGCGCCTCGCGGCGGAAGGCTTCATGGTGCTGATGCCCGACAGCTACGGCTCGCGTCGGCTGGGCTCGCAGTGCGGCGTGAAGGAACTGACGGTCCGCGCCAGCCGAGAGCGCGTCGCCGATGCCGCCGCCGCGCGCTACTGGCTGCAGTCGAGACGCGACGTTCTGGCCGACCAGGTCGCCCTCCTGGGCTGGTCGGGCGGCGGGTCGTCCGTGCTGGCCGCCATCCGCACGGATCGCCGGCCGGCCGACGAACGGCCCGATTTCACCCGGGCGATCGCCTTCTATCCCGGCTGCCGAACGCAATCGGACTCCGCCAGCTTCATGGCGCGGCTGCCCGTGATGATCCTGATGGGCGACGCCGACGACTGGACGCCGGCGGGCCCCTGCGACTTCCTGGCGAAGGCCGCGCGCCGCCGCGGCGAGACTGTCGACCTCGTGGTCTATCCGGGCGCCCTGCATGATTTCGACCACCCCCGGCTGGAGGTGAAGGAGCGCAGCGACATCGCCTTCTCCGCGACCGGCACCGGCAAGGCGATGGTGGGCACCCATCCAGCCGCACGCGAGGATGCGATCAGGCGCGTGAAGACGTTCCTGAAGGGCTCCTGATCCCGGCAAGCCTCAGAACAGGTCGCCCTGCCCGGGCTTGGCGGTCTCGCGCCGCGCCGGCTTCGCCGATCGCGCCGGCACCTCTCCGCCGCCTGCGACGACCACGCCGAACCGGCCCCCCGAGACCTGGACGCCGAGCGCCTGACCCGGCCGCAGCCGCCCTGGATCGCGGATGAGACCGCCGGCCTCGTCGCGCACCAGCGCATAGCCGCGCGCCAGCACCGCCTCCGGGCCAAGCGAAGCGAGCAGCGAGACCGAGGACCGCCAGCGCTCGCGACGGCGCATCAGGCTCTGCGCAAACGCCCGCTGCAGCCGTGTCTCCAGCGCCAGCAGCCGCTCACCGCGCAGGGTCACGCCACGGGCCAGCGCCTTTGCCGCGCGCTGTGCGAGCTCTTCCAGCCTCCGCCGGCCCTCGGCGATGCGCCGGCTCTCGGCGGACAGCGCGGCGTTACGCGCCTGCGCCAGCACGCGTCCATAACCTTCGAGCCGGGCCTGCAAGGCGGCCAAGCGCGCCAAGGGCGATTGGCGCGCGAGGCGCTGGGCGGCGAGCCCGAGTTGCTGCTCGTGGACGCGGGCGTTACGCGCAAGCGCCGGGGCGAGCCGGGTCGAGGCGAGATCGAGCCGCTGGCGGGGCCCGGACAGCACCGCCTCGGGGCCCGGCAAGGCACGGGCGAGCGCGCGCAGATCGCTGCGGCGACGGTCGGAGAGGCGACGCATGGCCCCGGCCTGGCGGCGTGCGAGATCGGCGACGAGGCTCATCAGCTCGGCCCGCACCGGCACGACCTTCTCGGCAGCGCCGGTCGGCGTCGGCGCACGCAGATCGGCGGCATGGTCGATCAGGGTGACGTCGGTCTCGTGGCCGACGGCGGAGACCAGCGGGATCAGCGAGGCGGCGGCGGCGCGCACCACGATCTCCTCGTTGAAACCCATCAGGTCTTCGAGCGAGCCGCCGCCGCGGGCGACGATGATGACGTCGGGCCGCGGAATGCGCCCACCCTCGGGCAAGGCGTTGAAGCCGGCGATGGCGGCGGCGACCTCGGCCGCGCTGGTCTCGCCCTGCACCCGCACCGGCCAGACCAGGACATGGCGGGGAAAGCGATCCTCGAGCCGGTGCAGGATGTCGCGGATGACGGCGCCGGTCGGCGAGGTGACGACGCCGATGACGCGAGGCAGATAGGGGATGAGCTGCTTGCGCTCCTCCGAGAACAGCCCTTCCGCCGCCAGCTTGCGGCGACGCTCCTCGAGCAGCGCCATCAGCGCGCCGATGCCGGCCGGCTCGAGCGAGTCGATGATGATCTGGTAGCTCGACTTGCCGGCGAAGGTGGTGATCTTGCCGGTTGCGATGACCTCCAGGCCTTCCTGGGGCTTCGTCTTCAGCCGGCCGAAGACGCCCTTCCAGATCACCGCATCGATCTTGGCGTTGGCGTCCTTCAGCGAGAAATAGACATGGCCCGAGCCGACCGGGCCGCGATAGCCCGAGATCTCGCCGCGCACGCGCACGAAGCCGAAGGCGTCCTCCAGCGTGCGCTTGAGCGCGCCGGAGAGGTCCGAGACCGACCATTCGGGCGTGTTGCCGACGGGCTTGGGCGATTCGCTGTCCATGGCGCGACCATAGCGGCGCCGGAGCGGCCGCAGAAGCGTTGCCGTCGCGCCGTGCGGCGGCTATTGCCCACCCGACCCTTTGGCCCACCCAGCCCCGCGGATTGAAACGACGATGAAGATTCTTCTGATCGGATCGGGCGGCCGCGAGCATGCTTTGGCCTGGGCGATCTCGGCCTCGCCGCTCTGCGACCGGCTGTTCATCGCGCCCGGCAACCCCGGCACCGCGCAATGCGGGGAGAATGTCGTCCTCGACATCGCCGACCACGGCGCCGTCGCCTCCTTCTGCCAGTTGCAGGGCATCGGGCTGGTCGTCGTCGGGCCCGAGGGGCCGCTGGTCGCCGGCCTGGCCGACGATCTCGCAGCCGCCGGACTCAAGGTCTTCGGCCCCTCGAAGGCTGCAGCCCAGCTCGAAGGCTCGAAGGCCTTCACCAAGGAGCTCTGCGCGCAGTTCGGCATCCCCACCGCTGGCTTCGGCCGCTTCGCGGACGCAGCCTCCGCCAAGGCCTATGTCGCGTCCCAGGGCGCGCCGATCGTGATCAAGGCCGATGGACTGGCTGCAGGCAAGGGCGTGGTGATGGCGGAGACGTTGGCCGAAGCCGACGAGGCCATCGACATGATGTTCTCCGGCGGGCTGGGCGCGGCCGGCGCCGAGGTCGTCATCGAGGAGTGGATGATCGGCGAGGAGGCGAGCTTCTTCGCGCTCTGCGACGGGACACATGCCCTGCCGCTGGCCTCGGCGCAGGACCACAAGCGCGTCGGCGATGGCGACACCGGCCCCAACACCGGCGGCATGGGCGCCTATTCGCCGGCGCCCATCATGACACCCGCCATGGAAGCGCGGGTGATGAAGGAGATCGTCGCGCCGACGCTGGCCGGGATGGCGCAACGCGGGACACCGTTTCAGGGCGTGCTGTTCGCCGGGCTGATGATCACCGCGCAGGGGCCGAAGCTGATCGAGTACAATGTCCGCTTCGGCGATCCCGAATGCGAGGTGCTGATGCCGCGGCTGAGGAGCGACATCGTGCCGGCGCTGCTCGCCGCCTGCGACGGCGTGCTCGACAACATCACACTGCGCTGGTCGGACGAGGCCGCGCTGACGGTGGTGCTGGCCGCGCGCGGCTATCCGGGCAAGCCGGAGACCGGAAGCGTCATCAGGGACATCGACAAGGCGGCGGCGCTCGACGATGTGCTCGTGTTCCATGCCGGCACGAAGCAGAGCGCGACCGACATCGTCGCCAGCGGCGGGCGCGTGCTCAATGTCGTGGGGCTGGGCAAGACGGTGAGCGAGGCGCAGGCGCGCGCCTATCGCGGCGTCGATGCGATCGACTGGACGGAAGGCTTCTGCCGACGCGACATCGGCTGGCAGGCGGTCAAGCGCGAGCGCGAAGGCTGACTTTGCGACGGTTTCCGTATATATGGATACAAGGCATATATATACGGGAGGCGTGCGATGGCGATCCTGATCAAAGATGCAGAAACGGACGAACTCGTCCGCGAACTCGCTGCTCGCACGGGCGAGACCATCAAGGACGCAGTCAAGACTGCAACGCGAGAACGACTCGCGAGGCTGCCGCGGAGGCAAGGGGGCAGCGTCGACTATCAGCGCCTTGAGGCCATTCTCGCGAAGATCCGCTCTTATCCGCGAGCCAATGAGCATCTGACAGACGACGAGATCATCGGCTACGATGAAAACGGCGTGCCGAATTGATGACTGGCACGGTCGTCGTGGACAGCTCTGCGATCATCGCCATCCTGCGGGACGAACCGGAACGGGCAGTAATTCAAAGTGTATTGGACAGAAGTGCAAACAGTGTCTGCTCGCTGGTGACATTCGTCGAAAGCTTCATGGTCGTGACAGGTCGCAACCTTGGCACGCTGCCGAGCGACCATCTGGAGCTCATTTCAAGCTTAGGCATATCGCTCGCCCCGCTCGACCCATCGCAGGCGAACTTCGCCGCTCAAGCCTTCCTCCAATATGGCAAGGGCCGCCATTCGGCCAAACTCAACCTCGGCGACTGTTTTTCATATGCTCTGGCTAAATCGCTAAACGCCCCCCTTCTCTACAAGGGCAGCGATTTCAGCCACACCGACATCGTCTCGGCTGCCGCAGGAGCCCGTCCATGAGCAATCTCGACAGCCTCTTCCCGGGTTTCTCCGGCCGCTGGATCAGCGGGCCCGTCGGCAAGATCTTCGCCCGTGTCGGCGGCGAGGGGCCGCCGGTCGTGCTGATCCACGGCTTTCCGCAGACCCATGCCGAATGGCACAAGATCGCCGCCGAACTGGCCAGGACCCATACCGTGGTCTGCCCGGATCTGCGGGGCTATGGCTGGTCGATGGCGCCGCATGGCGATGGCGGGAGGGAAACCTACACCAAGCGCGCCATGGGCGAGGACATCGTCGCCGTGATGCAGGCGCTCGGGCATCTGCGCTTTTCCGTCGTCGGCCATGACCGCGGGGCGCGCGTCGCCTACCGCCTGGCGCTGGACCATCCCGGCCGTGTCGAGAGGCTGGCGCTGCTCGACATCCTGCCGACGGTCTCGATGTGGGACGGCATGAATGCCGGCCGGGCCATGCAGGTCTATCACTGGACCTTCCTGGCCCAGCCGGAGCCGGTGCCCGAAAACCTGATCAAGGCCGATCCGCTGGGCTGGCTCGACCACACGATCGCGAGCTGGACGCGGGCGAAGTCTCTGGCGCTGTTCGACCCGCTGGCGATGCAGGCCTATGGCGAGTCCTTCAATGACCCGGCCCGGATTCATGCCGCCTGCGAGGACTATCGCGCCGGCGCGACCACCGATGTCGAGCATGACCGGGTCGATCTCGCCGCGGGCACCCGCATCCTCTGCCCGACGCTGATCCTGTGGGGCGAGGCCGGCATCCCGGCGAAGGGCGCGAGCCCGCTCGAGATCTGGCGCGAGACCTTCGCACCGCAGGCGGAAGGACAGGCGATCGAAAGCGGGCATTTCCTGCCCGAGGAGAACCCGGAGGCGACCCTGGCGGCGCTCGCGCCCTTCCTGTCGCAACCCATTGCCTGAAACGGGGCGAAGGGCCAGATTCGGGTGATGCCGCGCCGCCAGCCCCGCCCTCCCGAGATCACGCCGCATGAAGGGGCCGTGGTGCCGCAGCCGCAGCCCGGCCAGCCCGAACTCGCCCTCGTGCTCGGGGCCGGCGGCGCACGCGGCCTCAGCCATATCCCGGTGCTGGAAGCGCTCGACGAACTCGGCGTCCGGCCCAGCCTGATCGCCGGCTGCTCGATGGGCGCGATCATCGGCGCTGCCTATGCCGCCGGATTGTCGGGCCGCGAGCTGCGCGAGCATGTGACCATGGCTTTCCGCGACCGGGCCAAGGTGATCGCGCGGCTGCTCGATGCCCGCATCGGCAAGTTCACCGACCTGATGCGCGGGCTCGGCAACCCCGTCCTGATCGATGGCGAGCGGATGCTCGACCTGTTCTGGCCGGACGCCGTGCCGGACCGTTTCGAGAATCTGAAGACGCCCTTCCTGGCGACGGCGACCGATTATCATCTCCATGCCGAGGTTGCCCTGAGCAGGGGCCCGCTGACGCCGGCGGTCGCGGCCTCGCTCGCCATTCCCGGCTTGATCCGGCCGGTGGTGATCGAGGGGCGCGTGCTGATCGATGGCGGGGCGATCAACCCGCTGCCCTATGACCGGCTGATGGCGCCGGGCCGGATCGTCATGGCGGTCGACACCAGCGCACCCGCCACGGTCAGCGAGACCCGGGTTCCGAGCCCGCTGGAGGCGATGCTCGGCGTCAGTCAGATCCTGACGCGGACGATCGTGCAGCGCATGATCGAGCGCCAGCCGCCGGACATCCTGATCCGCGCCGGGGCCGACGGCATCGGCGGTCTCGACTTCTTCAAGGCCAAGGCGATTCTCGACGCTGCCGAGCCGGTGAAGGACGAGGTCAAGCGCAGGCTGGCGCAGGCTCTGGACGCTCGCGGCTGACCGGCTCCGGCGCGTCGCAGACGAAGCCCGGCAGGGCGGCGGCGAGTGCCGCCCGGCCTCCTTGCGTCAGCGTCACCGCGCGGCTGTCCTTGCGGCGCAGGACCCAGGCTGTCTCGAAGCAGCGGCAGGCCAGGGCGGCGGCGAGATGACCGGCGAGATGGGGCCTGCGCTCGCTCCAGTCGAGGCAGGGGCGCAGCAGCGCGCGGCGCGGAGGCCTGTCCGGCAGGACGATCCCGAGCGCGGCGAAGACGGCCTCGCCCGAAGCCGTCAGGCCATAGCCGCCCTCGGCGACCGCGAGATGCCCGCCCGTCACCAGCGCGTCGTGGATGGCGGTGCCGAGCCGGCCGGCCAAATGGTCGTAGCAGGTGCGCGCCTGGCTCAATTCCGCGCCGACGCGGGCAGGCAGGCGCCGCCCTCCGGTCCCAGCGCCAGCGAGCACCATCAGTCCCTCCAGCGCCTGGGCGACCTCGGGTCCGGTCAGACGATGGTAGCGATGGCGGCCCTGGACGGTCACGGCCAGCAGGCCGCCCTGCATCAGCTTGCCGAGATGGCCGCTCGCAGTCTGGGGCGCGACGCCGGCGATCCAGGCCAACTCCTTGGCGGTCAACGCCCGGCCATCCATCAGCGCATGCAGCATGTTGGCGCGCGCGGGATCCCCCATCAGGCTGGCGATCTCGGCGAGGTAGGGGCCGCGCGTGTTCATTAGGGCATGATGCTCCGACCAGGTCCTCAGGCAAGCGCGAATGCTACGGCGCTCGCCGTAACATCCCGCCGCGACAAGGCATGGCGGCGGTGCGACAAGGGCGCATGATCGACAGCGGCCTCATTCTCTTCATCGCGGCGACCTTCCTGCTCGCGGGCTTCGTCAAGGGCGTCATCGGGCTCGGCCTGCCGACGATCGCGATCGGCATCCTGGGCGTGGTGATGGCACCGGCCCAGGCGGCCGCGCTGCTGGTCGTGCCCAACCTCATCACCAATGGCTGGCAGCTCGCGACGGGGCCCGGCCTGCGCCGCTGCATCGTCCGGTTGTGGCCGATGCTGGCCGGCATCTGCGGCGGCACCTGGCTGGGCGCGGGGTTGATCGAGCGGCAGAAGGACGGCTCCGCCACGCTCTGGCTCGGCATCGCGCTGGTGCTCTATGCGCTGGTCGGTCTGAAGGCGGCGAAGCTGCGCGTGCCGGCCGGATTCGAGGGCTGGCTGGGGCCGCTGGTCGGCATCGCCACCGGCATCGCCACGGCGGCGACGGGCGTCTTCGTGCTGCCGGCCGTGCCCTATCTGCAGGCTCTGGGCCTCGACAAGGACGAACTCGTCCAGGCGCTCGGCCTGTCCTTCCTGGTCTCGACGCTGGCGCTGTCGGTCGGACTGCTGGGGGCAGGCGTCCTCGATGCGCGGGTTGCGCTGCAGTCGGGCCTGGCGCTGCTGCCGGCGCTCGCGGGGATGGCGGCCGGTACCGCCGTCCGCGCCCGCATCTCGGCCGCGACCTTCAAGCTGTGCTTCTTCGCCGGCCTTCTGGCGCTCGGCGGTTATCTGGTACTGCGCGCGGCCGGTTGAGCCCGGCCGTGCGCCGGTCTCAACGGCCGCGCGTGTTGTAGGCGAGCCTGCGATTGCTGCGCTTGAACCCATACCAGGCGAACTGCCGGTCGCCGACATCGACATGGACCAGTCCGTTCGAATAGGAGCCGACGCCGCCGACAGCGTCGAGGGTCTTGGCAACCGCGGCGGCCTTGCGCGGTGTCGTCGCCAGGGGGCGGAAGTCGATGGCCTTGCCCCGGTAATGCTGGGAGTTGCGGGCGTGGCGCCCGCCACAGGTCGAGGTGATCTGGATCGGGCCGATCTTCTCGACCAGTTCCCGGATCATCGCGACGGTTTCGGCCTTGAGGCAGCGCAGGCCCTTGACCTGTGGCTGGAAGGAAACGTGCTCGATCGCGGAGTCGGCCCGCGCAAGAACAGGCACAGAGACCGCGAAGATCACGGCCACAACAATACAACGCATTACTAACCTGACGTGATAGGGAGAGTGGAAGGCTCAAGCCACCATTACTTGGTCTGGCTGAGCGGTTCGGAGGCTTCACTAAACGCCCGACAAGGCAAAAGCAAGGCATGAGCGATTCGGATGATCTGAGGTTCTTGCCTTCGGCGATCCACTCCACGATTCTCAGTCGATCGTAACCTTTCGGAATGATCGCTGGCCTCGACGGCTATACGGTTCCCGGAGCGCTCGATCCTCATTCCTCACGCCCGCCGCAGCCCCATGGTTCCGCTCGCGGCGGAAGCGCCGCCGGCCGCGTAAGGGAGAATTTTCAGGGTTGCGTAGACAGGCGGCTAACCGCCCGGCCGGTCGGCGCGGGAAGGCCATGCTTTCCCATGGTAAAGAGCTTGATGACAGACGTTCCGTCGCGGAGGCGCCCATGCCCGACGAGGTGCAGAACTATCTGACGTCGGAGGTCGAAACCCTGCGCAGCGCGGTCTTCAGGGCCGGCGCGCTGAACGCCAAGACCCTGGGCCCCGCCGCCGAGAGGCATCTCGAAAACGTGCTGCGCTTCGTCACGATTTCTCCCGCCATGGAGGACGCGACCTATCTCGCCGTGACCCGGATCGCCGCCTTTGCACGGGCGCTCTATGCGCAGGTGCCGGTCGCCGAGAGCGAAGCCGCGCGGCGCGAGGCCCTGGCCGCGGTGGATGCGCTGGCGCTGCATCTCGACGCCGCCGGGCGGCCCAAGGCAGACGCACCGGTCGATCGCGGGCACGCCGAACCCGTCCCGCAACCTCTCGCCGGCTGAGGTTACGCGTCGAGGGTCAGCGGCGCCCCTTGAAAAAGTCGCGCAACAGTTCGGCCGCCTCGCGCTCGCGCAGGCCGCCATAGACCTCTGGCTGATGGTGGCAGGTCGGGCTAGCATAGAGCCTGACGCCGTTCTCGACTGCCCCACCCTTGGGATCATCCGCGCCGAAATAGAGCCGGCGGATCCGCGCGAAGGAGATCGCCGCCGCGCACATCGGGCAGGGCTCGAGCGTGACGTGGAGATCGCAGCCGATCAGGCGCTCCGAGCCCAGCGCCTCGCAGGCGAGCCGCAGCGCCAGCATCTCGGCATGGGCGGTCGGGTCCTTCAGCTCCAGCGTCCGGTTGCCGGCGCGCGCGAGCACGACACCGTCGCGGGTCACGACCGCGCCGACCGGCACCTCGCCACGCTGGGCGGCAGCGCGCGCCTCGTCGAAGGCGAGCGCCATCGGGTCGACGCTGCCCGGCTCGCTTTCGAGATCAGCCTGCAGCCGTGGCATCGGACCTCCGCTTTGGCGCTCGCAGCGCGGGAAGCGCTCTGCTACAAGCCCCGGCTACACCGCGAATTTCGAGCCTGTCCAGCGTGCGAAGCGGATCTTCGCCCGCGCGACGACAGGCTCAGGAGCTATCATGAGCGACGACAACAATCAGAAGAGCCGGGGTCCGCGCAAGGGCGGCGGCACGGGCGGCCGTGGCGGCGGGCGAGACGGCGGCGGTTTCGGCGGCAAGGGTCCGCGCGCGGGCGCTTCGGCCGGCGGCGAGCGCAAGCCGTTCCGCGGCCGCAGCGACAGCGCCGAGCGCCCGGCGCGGGCGGATGGCCCGGCGCGTCCGTTCCGGGCCCGCCCCGATGGCGAGCGCAGTTCGAGCCGCCCGCCGCGCGAGGGCTTTGCGCCGCGTGGCGAGCGCCCGGCTTCTGCCGGCAAGCGCTTCGACAAACCCGGCTTCGACAAGCCCCGCTTCGATCGTCCTCGTTCCGACGGGCCGGCGCGTCCGCGGCGGGCTCGCGAGGAGGCCCCGGTTTCCGAGGCCAAGCTGCTGCCCTCGCTGATCCAGGAGCCCGAGCGGATCGCCAAGGTGATGGCGCGCGCCGGCGTCGCCTCGCGCCGCGACAGCGAGGCGATCATCCTCGAAGGCCGCGTCAGCGTGAACGGTCGCGTGATCGACAGCCCGGCGCTGGATATCGGCCCCGACGATGTCGTTTTGATTGACGGCGAGCCGCTGCCGGCGCGCGAGCGCACGCGGATGTGGCTCTACCACAAGCCGCGCGGGCTGGTGACGACCAACCACGATCCCGAAGGCCGGCCGACGGTGTTCGACGCGCTGCCGGAGGATCTGCCGCGCGTGCTCTCGATCGGCCGGCTCGACATCAACACCGAGGGCCTGCTGCTGCTGACCAATGACGGCGGGCTGGCGCGGATGCTGGAACTGCCGGAGACCGGCTGGCTGCGGCGCTACCGCGTGCGTGCCTTCGGCTCGGTGACACAGGACAAGCTCGACACGCTGCGCGACGGCGTCACCATCGAGGGCGTGTCCTACGGCCCCGTGGTGGCGCGGTTCGAGCGTCAGCAGGGCTCCAACACCTGGCTGACGGTCGATCTGCGCGAGGGCAAGAACCGCGAGGTCAAGACGGTGCTCGAGCATCTCGGCCTCGACGTGAACCGGCTCATCCGGGTCTCGTTCGGGCCGTTCCAGCTCGCCGACCTGCCCGAGGGTGAGGTTGATGAGATCCGCTCGCGCGTACTCAAGGACCAGCTCGGCGAGGAGCTGATGGCCAAGGCCGGCGTCGATTTCGAGGCGCCGCGCCGCGACGAGCTGCCGCCGGCCCCCCCGAGACCGCCTGTGAGCAAGGCAGCGCCCAGCGGCGAGGACCGCCCGCGCCGGCGCGAAAACGGCGAGCGCGACGGCAAGCCCGAGCGCTGGCAGAGCGACGCCGTGCGCACGCCCTCGCTCGACGATCGCAGCGACAAGCCGTGGAAGCGCACTGTCTGGCGCGATGCCGAAGCCGAGCCGCAGCGCGAGCGCAAGGCCCCGCCGCGCCGTGGCGCCGACCCCAGGGCCGAGCGCCAGACGCGCGAGGCCAGCGGCGAGGTGGTGCGCCGCCGCGACAAGGCGATCGCCGATCCCAAGGGCCGGCGCGTGCTGGTCGAGCGCGTCGGCGCCCCGCCCCGCGAGGAGCGTGCAGAGCGCCCGGCGCGCGACGGCGTCAACCCCAAGCGCCGGCCCGATCGCCTGCCGCGCAGCGAGCGCGGCGAGCGAAACGCCGCGGAGGCGCGCCAGCCCCGCGCAGCCGAACGCGCCAGCAGCAGCGAGCGTCCGGCCCGCCGCCCCCGCAGCGAAGGCGGCGAGCGCGACCGCACGCAGGAGCGGCCGTGGCAGGATGCCGGGCCGCGCACGGAGCGGCCCGCGCGGGCGCCGAGGCCCGAGAGAGCCGGCGGCGACAGGCCTTATGGCGAGCGGCCCGACCGCGCGCCCCGCGGCGACAGGCCCGAGAGGGCGCCACGCGAGGGCGGCGAGCGTCCGCCGCGTCGTTCCGACGACGCTCCGGGCGGCGCCAAGCGCAGCTATGCGGCGCGCTCCAGCGAACGGCCCGCGGGCCGCAGCGGCGAGCGCAGCGGGGGCAAGCCCTTCGGCGCCAAGCCCGGTGGCGGCAAATCGTTCGGCGGCAAGCCCGGTGGCAAGCCGGGTGGCGGCCGGCCCTTCGGCGGCAAGCCGGGCGGCGGTGGACGTCCGGGTGGCGGCCGCCCCGGCGGCGGGGCCAAGGATCCACGCTCCGGCGGCAAGCGCGACTGAGGGCGCCGATTCCAATGGTCGCCCAAATCACACCGTCATCCTGGACAAGCGGCGAACGCCGCGCCGTCCGGGATCCATCATCGGGCTCCGTCGTGTCCTTCGATGGATCCCGGGACGACCTCCGGTCGCCCCAGGATGACGTCGTGTTTCCACGCATCATCGTCATGGTCTGAGCATGCGGATCGTCGGCGGACGTTTGCGCGGGCGGGCGCTGGCCGGCCCCAAACCGGGGATCGGGAGCATCCGCCCGACCTCGGACCGCCTGCGCGAATCCCTCTTCAACGTGCTCGCCCATGCCTATGACGACCCGCTGGACGGCGCGCGCGTGCTCGATCTGTTCGCGGGGACCGGGGCGCTCGGCTTCGAGGCGCTGTCGCGCGGCGCCGCCTTCGCGCTGCTGGTCGACGACGGCACCGAGGCGCGCGGCCTGATCCGCGAGAACCAGATGGCGCTCGGGCTCGCCGGCCACAGTCGCGTCTTCCGGCGCGACGCGACCAAGCTCGGCCCGATCAGTGCCATGGACCCCTTCGCGGTCGTGTTCTGCGACCCGCCCTACCGCAAGGGGCTGGGTGAGACAGCGCTCGCCTCGGCCCGCGACGGCGGCTGGCTGGCGCCCGGCGCGCTGGTGATCCTGGAGGAGGCCGGCGATGTCGAGATCGCGCTGCCCGAGAGGTTCGCGCTGCTGGAGCGGCGTGAGTATGGCGAGACGCAGGTCCTGATCCTGCAGGCGGCTTGAACGCGACGCCACGCCCGATGCCCATCACGCATCGGGCCGCATCCGAAATCGCATGACGCCGCGCGCACCGACCCGCGCATAGTCGCGCGATGTCGCAACCGTCTGGCCGTTCGCTGCTGCTCGTCCCGCTGCTGGGCCTGCTCTGGGGCTTCAACTGGCCGGCGGTGCGGATCGCGCTCACCGAGATCGCGCCCTGGACGCTGCGGGCGAGCGGCATGACCTTCGCCGGCCTGTTCCTCGTCGCGGTCGCGCTGGGGCGCGGCCTGACGCTGGCGGTGCCGCGGGCGCAATGGCTGCGGCTGGCGGTGGCCGGTCTGTTGTCGATCGCGGCCTTCAACATCCTGCTTGCCTTCGCGCAGTTGGCCGCGCCGACCTCGCGCGCGGCGATCCTGACCTTCACCATGCCGATCTGGGCGACGCTGCTCGCCCGCTTCATCCTGGCGGAGCCGATCGACCGGCGGCGGCTGGTCGGGCTCGGGCTGGGCATCGCCGGGCTGGCCTGCCTCGGCCTGCCGCTGATCGCGGGCGGAGGCCTCTCCTTCGGCCTGCTGCTGGCGCTGGTCGCGAGCGTGAGTTGGGCGCTGGGCACCATCGTCAGCAAGCGCTGGCCGGTGAGCGCGCCGGCGCTGACCATCGCCGCCTGGCAGCTCCTGATCGGCGGCGCGGCTGGGGGGCTCGGCATGCTCGTCTTCGAGGGCGTGCCGGTGCCCAAGATGCTGGAGGCACGGACGGTCGCGGCGCTCGCCTTCCACATCCTCGGCGCGCAGGCGCTGGCCTATGTGCTCTGGTTCACGGTGATCGCAAGGCTGCCGGCCGGCATCGCGAGCCTGGGCACGCTGATGGTGCCGGCGGTCGGCGTGCTCGGCTCGGTGCTGCTGCTCGGCGAGCGCCCGACGCCGAGCGACTGGCTCGGCCTCGCGCTGGTGATCGCGGCGTCGGGCTCGATCCTGATCCCGGGACGGGCGAAGGCGGGGGGCGTCGCCGAAGCCGGCTGAGCCGCGGAGCCGCCGTCTGCCGCGGGGATAAGCGGCCCATCTTGTCCCCGGTAGGCTCCGCGTGCCTGATCTTCGCATCCGTCGCGGAGGTCAGACGCACGGATGCCCCTTCCCTATCCAGATCACTGGCGTTCCCGAAGCGCCGCGCTGCAGCGCAGGCGGCTTGCGAGCCAGATCGCCGGCGACCGGATGATGCGGGCGCTGGCGCGGCTGCAGGCGCTCGTCGAGAAGGCCGGCTTCCGCGAGGATCAGCCTCGCATCCCCGGCGGCAATGGCCGCGAAAGCGGACGGTGGCGGTATGTCGAGGGCTATGCGCAGGGCCGGCAGCCAGGCATCGGCGACAATGGCGGGCCGTCGCTCGACCCGCCCGCCCCTCCGAAAGAACCGCCCAGGGACAAGGTCTCGAAAACCCAGGCCGCCAAGGCCCTGGCCAGGCAGATCGCATTCGCAGCGGCCCGGCGTGCGGGCCCGATCGGCGCGGTCATCACCGCCCTCGAGGCGGGCCACTGGCTGTACTCCGAATGGCCGTCGATCCCGTCCTATCAGGATCCGCCCCAATCACTGGCCGAACTCCAGCAGCAGGCGGGGCAACGGCGGCCGGGTTACGACGACCACCACATCGTCGAGCAGGGTGCGGGAGGGCGTGAAGGCTTTCCGCGCTCGATGCTCGACGGCCCCGACAATGTTGTCAGCGTACCCCGCTACAAGCATCATCAGATCACGGGCTGGTACACGGCCAAAAATCCAAACTTCGGCGGTCTCTCGCCACGCGACTATCTGCGAGGTCGGGACTGGTCCGAGCATGTGCGGGTCGGACAGCAGGCATTGCGACAGGTCGGAGTGCTTAGATGAGCAAGGTCAATCTCAAGGCGCTTTCGACGAGCGATCTGCTTCTGCTGTTCGAAAAGCTGTGCGTCGAACAGTACAACGCTCTCGATCGCCAGGAGTACGCGGCTTTCAACCGGCGATACGATCGAATCCAGGCGATCGAAGACGAGCTGAAGTCGCGTCCCGGGGATCAGCGCCGCATCCTCATGACGCTCTTCGGCCATCCCAACATGCAAGTGCGACTCACTGCGGCGCGGGCCAATCTCGCGGTCGACTATCCTGCCTCCCGCAGAGAGATCCAGCACATCGCCGACTCCAAATGGGGGCCGCAATGTCTTGATGCCGGCATGACCCTCATCAATCTGGACAATGGGATTTATCGGCCGAGTTGAGGTCAACCAGGAGGCCTGATGAAGCGCCACGAAAATCTGAGTTTGCTGTCCACTGAGGACATTGTCCAGCGCTTCGAACAACTCTGCATTGAGCAGTACGACGCCATGGACCGCGAAGAACTGTGGCGGGTCAACCGCCTCGTCTGGCGCATCCATGCCTTGGAAATGGAACTGAAATCGCGCCCCGGTGATCAACGCCGCCTTCTTCGACGCTTCTTCGGCCACTCGAACATGCAGGTTCGGCTCTCAGCAGCTCACGCCAATCTCGCGATCGACTACCCGGCTGCCCGTCGCGAGATTCAGGATATCGCCAACTCCAAATGGGAAGCGCAATGTCTCGATGCCGGCATGACCCTCATCAATCTGGACAACGGGGTCTATCGGCCGACCTGACCCGAAGGAGGACTCGGTGAGGCGTGGCATGAAGCTGAGCGGCTTGCCGGACAGCGAGCTCCTCGCCCGCTTTGAAAAGCTGTGCGTCGAACAGTACAACGCTCTCGATCGCCAGGAGTACGCGGCTTTCAACCGGCGATACGATCGGATCCAGGCGATCGAAGACGAGCTGAAGTCGCGTCCCGGCGATCAGCGCCGCATCCTCATGACGCTCTTCGGCCATCCCAACATGCAAGTGCGACTCACTGCGGCGCGGGCCAATCTCGCGGTCGACTATCCCGCCGCCCGCAGAGAGATCCAGGAGATCGCCGATTCCAAATGGGGACCGCAATGCGGAGATGCCGGCATGACCCTGATCAATCTGGACAACGGGATCTATCGACCGACCTGAGCCGCCCCCTCACCGCCGCCCGAACAGGCGCTCGATATCGGCGAGCTTGAGTTCGACATAGGTCGGGCGGCCATGGTTGCACTGGCCCGAATTGGGCGTGATCTCCATTTCGCGCAGCAGCGCGTCCATCTCCTCGGGGCGGAGCCGACGGCCGGCGCGGACCGAGTTGTGGCAGGCCATCGTCGCCAGGACATGGTCGAGGCGACGTTCGAGCGAGCCGGGATTTGAAGTCACTTGGCCGTGCTCGGCCAGCGCATCGGCGACGTCGCGGACGAGCTTCTGGAGGTTGCCGCCGGCGAGTTGCTGGGGTGCCTCGCGGACCAGAACAGCGCCCGGCCCGAAGGGCTCCAGCCGCAGGCCCAGCGTCGCCAGATCCTCGCTCGCGGCGTTCAGCCGGTCGGCGTCGACGGGGTCGAGCTCGACCACCTCGGGCAGGAGCAAGGGCTGCGTCGCGATGCCGCTGCGGGCGCGCTCGGCCTTGAGGCGCTCATAGACCAGGCGCTCATGGGCGGCGTGCTGGTCGACGATGACGACGCCCTCGCGCGTCTGGGCGACGATATAGGTCTCGTGGAGCTGGGCGCGGGCGGCGCCCAGCGGCCGGTCGAGCGCATCCGGCGCGGGCTCCGCGAGATGGGCGCGGGCGTCGGCCGAGGCGACGGCGAACCCGGCGAAACCCTGCTGCGGGCGGGCGTCGAAGCCGGCGACGGGCGCGCCCCAGGCCGGGGTCTCCGGCAGGGTCGGGCGCAGAGGCGAGGTGCTGTTGCCGGTGCCGGCGAAGACGGCGCGGAAGGCCTCCAGCGTGCGGGCGCCGCCGGTCGTGGTGGCGCGGTGGCCGGCCTGCGCGAGAGCCGCCTTCAGCCCGGAAACGACGAGGCCGCGCACCAGCTGGGGATCGCGGAAGCGGACCTCGCTCTTGGCCGGATGGACGTTGACGTCGACGGCGCGCGGATCGCAGGCGACGTCGAGGAAGAGCACGGGGTGGCGGTCGGAGGGCACGACATCGGCATAGGCGCCGCGCACGGCCGAGAGCAGCAGCTTGTCGCGCACCGGCCGGCCGTTGACGGCGAGATGCACGCCGGCCGAGGTGCCGCGATGGAAGGTCGGCAGCCCGGCGAAGCCGGTGACGTGGACGCCCTCGCGCGCGGCGTCGAGCCGCAGCGCGTTTTCGGGGAAGTCGCGGCCGAGCGCGCGGCCGAGCCGGCGCAACTGCCCCTCCTCGCCGAGCGGCTCCGCCGGCCAGTCGAAGGGCGAGACATGCTCGCCCTCGAGCGAAAACCGGATCGCCGGATGGGCGATGGCGAGGCGCCGCAGCATCTCCGAGACGGCCTGCGCCTCGGCCCGGTCGCTCTTGAGGAATTTCAGCCGGGCGGGGGTGAAGGCGAAGAGATCGCTGACCTCGATGCGGGTGCCGGGTGCCGCCGCGACGGGGCGGACCACGCCCTTCTCGCCGGCCTCGACGACGAGGCCGACGCCCTGGGGGGCATCGTGGCGGCGGGTCGCGATGGAGAGCCGCGCCACCGAGCCGATCGAGGGCAGCGCCTCGCCGCGGAAACCCAGGGACTGGATCGCGAAGAGATCGCCATCGGGAAGCTTCGAGGTGGCGTGGCGCTCGACGGCGAGCGCCAGATCCTCCGGCGTCATGCCCGCCCCGTCATCGACGACGCGGATCAGTTCGCGCCCGCCCGCCCGGATCGTCACCGCGATGGATCGCGCGCCGGCGTCGATGGCGTTCTCGACCAATTCCTTCACCGCCGCAGCCGGCCGCTCGATCACCTCGCCGGCGGCGATGCGGTCGACCAGGACGGGATCGAGACGACGGACGGGCATGCAGGTTCCGGAGCGGCGGGCGGCGCGGCGAATCGAGGGGCCGCGTTGCGGCAGGATAGTGGATGGGGACGAGTCGTGCCCAAATCGGATTCGCCAGCCCCAAATGAACGGGCGCGGGGAACCCCTCCCCCTTGTGGGGAGGGGCAGGGGTGGGGGTCGGGCCGCTCGGTCAGCGGTCACCAAGCGGAACCACCCCCATCCCCATACCCTTCCCCACAAGGGGGAAGGGAGGAGCGCTACTGGGCCGGCCTCGTCTGCGAACTCACACCAGCCCGACCGGCCGGCCCACCGCCTGGACCAGCAGGCGCGGGTCGCCGAAGAGGCGTTCCGCCACGCGCTTGACGTCGGCCAGCGTCACCGCGGCGAAGAGGCTGTTGCGTTCGCTGAGGAACTCCGGCTCGAAGCCGTTGACGGCGAGGCCGAGCAGTTCCGAGGCGATCTTCGGCGAGGTGTCGAAGCGCAGCGGATAGGAGCCGATGATGTAGCGCTTGGCCTCCGCGACCTCGTGCTCGCTCGGCCCCTCACTCGCGAGCTTGGCCATCTCCTCGCGGATCACGCTCATGGATTCGGCGGCGCGCTCGTTCTTGGTCGCCGTCCCGCCGACCAGCATGGCGCCCTGGCGCAGCGGCAGCAGGCTGGAGGAGACGCCATAGGCGAGGCCGCGCTTCTCGCGCACCTCCATGAACAGCCGCGAGGTGAAGGCCGAGCCGCCGAGAATGTGGTTGAGCACGCTGCCGGCGATGAAATCGGGGTCGTGCCGCATCAGGCCGGGGCCGACGAAACGCAGCACGGTCTGCGGCACGTCGAGATCGATGGTGTGGGTCTGGCCGAGGCCCTGGATCGGCAGGGCTTCACCCCGCTGCGCGCGCGGCAGGCCTTCCGGCAGCGCACCGAAGATCTGGTCGAGCCGGCGGGCGAGTTCGTCCGCCGTGATGTCGCCGACGACGACCAGCTTCAGCCCGGCCCGCGCCAGCAGATCGCGCGAGAGCGCCTTCAGCGCGGTCGCTTCGAGCCGCGAGACGCTGTCGACATCGCCCTTCTCGGGCCGGCCATAGGGGTGGCCGGGGAAAGCGGCGGCGTAGAGCGCGTTGCGGCAGAGGGTTTCGGGGTTCTGGGCCTGGCGCTGTAGGCCGGAGATGACCTGGCCCTTGACGCGCGCCACGGCGTCGTCATCGAAGCGCGGGGCGTTCAGCGCCAGCGCCAGCAGTTCGAAGGCCGTCTCGCGGTGGCTCGACAGCGTTTGCAGATGGCCATGGAAGTCGTCGCGGCGCGCATCGAAGCCAAGGCTGATGGCGTGGTCGGCGAGCTTGCCCTGGAAGGCCTCTGCGTCGAGATCGCCCGCGCCTTCGTCGAGCAGGCCGGAGACGAGATAGGCGCTGCCGGCGGCGTTCTCGGGATCGCGCGTCGCACCGCCGTCGAAGGCGAAGTCGACGGCGATCAGCGGCAGGCTGTGTTCCTCGACCAGCCAGGCCTCGACGCCGGCGGACGAGCGGACCTTCCGGACCGGGACCGAGGGGCCGGCGAGGCTGGTGGCGGCTACTGGAATGGGAGCGTTCATGTCATGTCCTGGCTCGGGCCGGGCAGCGGCCCCGTGCGGAAGGAGGACGGATCAGGCGGAAGGCAGCAGCAGGCCGGTGACGCCGCGGTCGGGCCGCAGATAGCGCCGCGCAGCCTCGAGCACGGCCTCGCGCGGGACGGCCTCGATGCGCGCCGGCCAGGCCAGCACGTCCTCCACCGTCTCGCCGACGGCCAGCGACGCACCGAAGATGCGGGCGAGCGAGGACTGGCTGTCGCGGGCGAAGATCGTCTCGGCGACGAGGCGGGTGCGGGCGCGGGCGAGTTCGAGTTCGCTCGGCCCCTCGCTGAGGAAGGCCGCGAGCGCGGCATCGAGGCCGGCTTCCAGCGCCCCCATCTCGACGCCCGGCCGCGGGCTGACCGAAAGCTGGAAGGCGGCGCGGTCGACCATCGAACCCATGAAGTAGGCGCTGGCACCAGCGGCCAGATCGGCCTCGACGCAGAGGCGGCGATAGAGCCGCGAGGTGGTGCCGCCGCCGAGGATCTCGGCCAGCAGCTCGAGCGCGAAGACCTCGCCGGCATCGCCGCTGAGATAGGTCGGCGTCAGCCAGCCGCGCCGCAGCGAGGGCTGCCGCACGCGCGGGTCGCTCAGCGAGACGCGTCGCGCCGCACGCGGATCGGGCTCGGCCGGGCGCTTGCGGACAGGGGCCTGGCCACGGGCGGGAATGGCGCCATAGGTTTCTTCCGCGAGGCGACGGACGGTGGCGGCGTCGGTGTCGCCGGCGACGACGAGGATCGCGTTCTCCGGCGTGTAGAAGCGCTGGTAATAGGCGAAGGCGTCGTCCCGGTTCAGGCCCTCGATCTCGTGCTCCCAGCCGATGATCGGCGTGCCGTAGGGATGATGCACGAAGAGCGCGGCCGAGAACTCCTCGCCGAGCTGGGCGGCGGGGTCGGCGTCGACGCGCATCTTGCGCTCTTCCAGCACGACGTCGCGCTCGGGGCCGACGACGCTCTCGTCGAAGGCCAGCCCGGTCATCCGGTCGGCCTCGTAGTCCATCATGGCGCGCAAATGTTCTTTCGGCACGCGCTGGAAATAGGCGGTGTAGTCGAAGGAGGTGAAGGCGTTCTCCTGGCCGCCGAGCCCGGCGACGATCTTGGAGAACTCGCCCGCCGGCCATTTCGCCGTGCCCTTGAACATCAAATGCTCGAGGAAATGGGCGATGCCGGACTTGCCGGCCGGATCGTCAGCCGAGCCGTTGCGGTACCAGACCATGTGGGTGACGACGGGCGCGCGCCGGTCCGGCACCACCACGACGTCGAGACCATTGGCCAGGCGGAACGATTCCACCGGCTGTGCGGCCTTCAGCGGCTGCGCATGCATGTTCACCCGGGCCATCTCCATGATGCAGCGCGCATCGGCGCCGCGTGCAGCGGTCAATGAGGCGGCGCGGCCGTCAACCGGCGCACCCCCTCTTCCGGCACTTAGGCGCTGAAGGCGCGGAACGCCAGTGCGCAGGCGCAGTCCCAAAGCCGCAGCGTCGTGCGCTCACGGCTTCGGTATCGCGCCTCACTGCATCGGGATCTGGCCGGTGAGGAATTCGCGCTGGCCGACCGCCTGACGATCCTCGACCGGGCCGCCCTGGCCGGGGCCGAGCGGCGCCGAACCGACGGGACGGCGATAGCCGACCGGCGGCTCGGCAAGCGTGCGGCGCGGCGGCTCGGAGCCATAGGTCAGCTGGTCGAGTGCGGTCTGGTTCTGGCGGCTGGCGAGTTCGCGGCCGACCCGGATCGGCGCGATCTGGTTGTTGTAGTTGTTGTGGTCCTCGGCGATCACCGGGCGGCCGGCATCGCGGGTCGTGCGGCCGCGGCGCAGCTCTTCCTGGCTCAGCATCGGGTTATTGCGCCAGTTCGGGTTGAACACCGGAACGCGCGAGGCCTCCGCCTCGGCGCGGCGGGCGGCGACGTCGGGATCATTGGGCCAGGCGGCATTGCGGGTGCTCGCCGGCGCCTGCGGGCGCGGCAGGGTCGAATTCGGGGGCACGACCAGCGGCGGGCGCTGGCGGTACTCGATGTCGTCGCCCGGACGGCCGCCGATGACGCCTTCCATCAGGTTCTTGAAGAGCATGCCTTCCTGGGCCAGCGCCGGCTGGGCCGCCAGAACGAGGCCTCCGGCCAGCAGCAGATGCGTCACGCGGATGCGATGCGCCATGTCAAACCTCCCTCGGGGATATTGCTTCCCCGTATCAAACCGCAAACGAACGGCAAAACGATGGCGGGGCCGGGTTCAGGCCGCATTTTCGGCCGCCGGCCGGAAGGACTCATACAGCAGCCCGACCACCCCGACAACGATGGCGGCATCGGCGACGTTGAAGATGTACCAGCTGAAGCTGCCCCAGTGCAGATGGACGAAGTCCACGACCGCCCCATAGACCGCGCGATCGAGCCCGTTGCCGAGCGCCCCGCCGACGATGAGGGCAAGGCTGGCGACCGTCAGCGGCCGCGGCTCGCGCCACATCCAGCGGCCGAGCCAGATCGCGGCTGCGATCGAGATGACGACGAGCCCCCAGCGGCCGATGTCGCTGTGCTGCTGGAACAGCCCGTAGGAAATGCCGCGGTTCCAGGCCAGCACGATGTCCATGAAGGGCAGGACGGCAAACGGGCCGGTCTCGGCCAGCCGCAGGCCGAAGAGCAGCCAGAGCTTCAGCGCCTGGTCGACGACGAAAACGACCAGGACGATGGCGAGACCGAGGCGGCGAACCGGCGTCACGCGGCGCCCCGGCCGAGTTCGCGCAGCGCCTTCGCGTCGCGCGGGGTGACGGTCGGATAGGCCGGATCGGCGGTCGCGGGGTCGAAATACCGCCAGGAGCGCGCGCATTTGACGCCGTCGGCGCGGTGCGGGACGACCGCGACGCCGGGAACGTCAGGCAGGCGGACGGCGTCCGTGGGCCCCTCCCCGCTCTCGACGCGGATGGCGGAGGTGATGCTGATCTCGGCGAGATCCGCCCCCGACAGGGCCGCGAGCAGATCCGGATCGGAGACGAAGACCTGCGGGGCGGCTTCCAGCGAGGAGCCGAGACGCTTGGCCGCGCGCTCCAGCTCGAGCGCGCCGGTGACGACGCGACGGACCTTGCGGATCTTGCCCCAGCGCTCGGCCAGCTCGGAATCGAGCCAGGCGGCCGGGGCCTGCGCGAAGAGCTCGAGATGGACGGACCCCTCCAGCGTCTTCTGCTCGGGATAACGCTCCAGCCAGGCTTCCTCGGCGGTGAAGACCAGGATTGGCGCGAGCCAGGTCGTCAGGCAGCGGAAGAGATGGTCGACGACGGTGAGCGCGCTCTTGCGGACATGGCTCGACAGCGGATCGCAATAGAGCGCGTCCTTGCGGACGTCGAAATAGAAGGCCGAGAGCTCGGTGTTCATGAACTGCGAGAGCAGCGTCACGACCTTCTTGTAGTCGTAGGTGCGGTAGGCCTCCTCGACCTGCGGGCCGATCTCGGCCAGCCGGTGCAGCATCAGCCGCTCCAGCTCCGGCATGGTCTGGATCTCGGCGACGCGGATGTCCTCGCTGAAATGGGCGAGCGTGCCGAGCATCCAGCGCATCGTGTTGCGCAGCTTGCGATAGGTCTCGACGAAGGTCTTGAGGATCTCCTTGCCGATGCGCAGATCGTCGGAATAGTCGGCCGCCGCGACCCAGAGGCGCAGGATGTCGGCGCCTGAGTCCTTGATGATGTCCTGGGGCGCGGTGACGTTGCCCTTGGACTTCGACATCTTCTCGCCCTTCTCGTCGAGGCAGAAGCCGTGCGTCAGCACGATGTCGTAGGGCGCCCGCCCGCGCGTGCCGCAGCTTTCGAGCAGCGAGGAGTGGAACCAGCCGCGATGCTGGTCCGAGCCCTCGAGATACATCACCCGGTCATTGCCGCCGTCGCCGCGACGCCTTGCGCGCAGATCGGCGCGCTTCTCCAGCGTGAAGGCATGGGTCGAGCCTGAATCGAACCAGACGTCGAGCACGTCGGTGACGCGCTCGTACTGCGCCGGGTCATAGCCGAAGGGCTTGAGGAAGCGGGCGCCGTCGGTGTCGGTGAACCAGGCGTCCGCCCCTTCCGCCTCGAAGGCCTCGGCGATGGCGGCGTTGACCCTGGCGTCGACCAGGATCTCCTTGGTTTCCTTCTCGACGAAGACGGTGATCGGCACGCCCCAGGCGCGCTGGCGCGAGACCACCCAGTCCGGGCGATTGGCGATCATGCCGTTGATGCGGTTTTCGCCGGCGGCGGGGACCCATTGGGTGTCCTTGATCGCGCCGAGCGCGACCTCGCGCAGGGTGCGGTTGCCCAGCGTGTCGACCGCCTTGTCCATCGCGATGAACCATTGCGGCGTGTTGCGGAAGATGACCGGCTTCTTCGAGCGCCAGCTATGCGGATACTGGTGCTTGAGCCGCCCGCGCGCGACGAGGTTGCCGGACGCAGCGAGCGCCTTGATCACGACCTCGTTGGCGTTGCCCTTCTCGCCCTTGTCGGTGATGACCTGCGCGCCCTCGAAGCCCGGCGCGTCCCTGGTGAAGCGGCCATCGGCGTCGACGGTGTAGGGGATGCGGGTTTCCACGCCCTTGAAGCGCGCCTGCGACATCCAGATGTCGAAGTCTTCCCGCCCATGGCCGGGCGCGGTGTGGACGAAGCCGGTGCCGGCCTCGTCGGTGACGTGGTCACCGTCGAGCAGGGGCACGGTAAAGCTGTACCCGTCTGCTAGTCCACCCATTTCGTGCAGTGGGTGACGGCACCCTAACCCATCGATCTCTTTTGCAGAGACATCACGGACTTTTTCAAAGGAATCGACCCGAGCAGCTTTCATCACATCGGCTGCTAGCTTGTTGGCGAGCAGATATGTCTGACCGGCGACGACCCAGTTGCCCTCTGGCGCAGAAGTTACCCTATACAGGCCATAGCTGATCCGATTTGAGTATGAGATCGCTCTATTGCCTGGGATCGTCCACGGAGTAGTGGTCCAGATAACGACCTTCGCAGCAAGCAGATCGGCAGCCATCTCAGAACCATCGCGCGAGGCGAACAGGACCGGAAACGCCACGAACACCGTGTCGCTGACGTGCTCCTCGTATTCGACCTCGGCCTCGGCGAGCGCGGTCTTCTCGACGACCGACCACATCACCGGCTTGGAGCCGCGATAGAGCTGGCCGGTCTCGGCGAATTTCATGATCTCGCGGGCGATCTGCGCCTCGGCCGGATAGGCCATGGTCAGGTAGGGATCGTCCCAGTCGCCCTCGACGCCGAGCCGCTTGAACTCCTCGCGCTGGACGGAGACCCAGTGCTCGGCGAAGGTGCGGCATTCCTTGCGGAACTCGACGACATCGACGTCGTCCTTGTTCAGCCCCTTGGCGCGGTACTGCTCCTCGATCTTCCACTCGATCGGCAGGCCGTGGCAGTCCCAGCCCGGGACGTAGTTGGAATCGAAGCCCAGCATCTGCTGCGAGCGCGTGACGAGGTCCTTCAGGACCTTGTTGAGCGCATGGCCGATATGGATGTTGCCGTTGGCGTAGGGCGGGCCGTCATGCAGGACGAAGCGGTCGCGGCCTTTGCCGGCCTCGCGCAGCTTGCGGTAGAGGTCCATCTTCGCCCAGCGCGCGAGCAGCTCTGGCTCGCGCTGCGGGAGGCCTGCCCGCATCGGGAACTCGGTCTGGGGCAGGAACAGCGTCTGGGAATAGTCGGTCGCGTCGGTCTTCTCGGCGGTCTTGTCGGTCATGGTCCGGCTCGGGCAAGGCGGGCTGGCCTGCCATCATCGTCTGGCGTGGCGCGCTCCGCTGGAAAACGGGAAGGAATGCGATGGTCACCCGGCCTGCGCGCACGCCCGCGCCTCTAGCGCAGGGCGGCAGCCGGGCCCGTAATTCGCCGGAGCGGGACGACGGGCCTATCGCGGAATATGCTCATGACCGGCTTCTAGATCAAAATGGCTGGCGCAGGAACCTCTTCGTCATCCTCGCCGACGCGAAGCGGGGCGCCGGGATCCATCATCGGGCGCGACAGTGCCCTGCGATGGATCCCGGGCCGATCTGCGGGCGCCCAGGATGACGGCGTGTTGGATGGTCGTTGCGCTCCGGCAAAGCCCCTTTAGGGAAGGAAGGGCGGCGTCGCGCCGAGGATGTCGCGGACTCGGGCGCTGTCGGCGTCCATCTGCGCGATCAGAGCCGGAAGCGAGTCGAACTTCGCCTCGCCGCGCAGCCAGGAGACGAAGGCGACATCGACCTGCTTGCCGTAGAGATCGCCGCTGAAATCAAAGACGAAGGTCTCCAGCCGCGGCGCGCCGTCGTCGAAGGTCGGCCGGCTGCCGAAGCTCGCGACACCGTCATGCCAGATTCCGGCGATCTTCATCCTGACGGCATAGATGCCGTATCTCAGCCGGCAGTCGCGGGGCAGGTGCAGATTGGCGGTCGGGTAACCGAGATCACGGCCGCGCTTGTCTCCATGGGCGACGAACCCGCGCACGAACCAGGGCCGGCCGAGGAAATCCGCGGCGCGGGCGACGTCGCCCTGCTCCAGCGCGGTGCGGATCAGGGTCGACGAGACGGGCTCCCCCCGCCAGGCGAAGGGCGGCACCACCACGACGGGGATGCCCTCGCCTTCGCAGCGCTCCTGTAGCAGTTCCGGCGAACCCGAGCGCCCCTGGCCGAAATGGAAATCATAGCCGCAGACGAGGCCGGCGGCGCCAAGTCGTCCGAGCAGGAGATCGTCGATGAAAGCCTCGGCCCCGATCGCGGCGATGTCGCGGTCGAAGGGCAGCACGAAGGTGAGCGGCAGGCCGAGCCCGCCCAGCAGTTCCGTCTTGACGGTCGGCGAGGTCAGCCGGAAGACCGGCTCCTCGGGCCTGAATACGCTGCGCGGATGGGGCTCGAAGGTCAGTGCAGCCGGCCGCCGTCCCAGCTGCTCAGAGAGATCCACCGCCTCGCGCGCCAATTCCGCATGGCCGCGATGGACGCCGTCGAAATTGCCGAGCGCCAGCACAGCACCACGCAACGCCGCGGGAACGGGCTTGGCGAGGTCGATCACGAAACTGGCATGCGTGTCGGCGGAGGAGGTCATCGGCGGCGGGCGTCCCGTCGCCCGGGCACGGTGCCGGGCGCGACCGTCATTGTGCAGACGCGGCGAGGCGTCAAGCCGACCGCGTCGAGGCGCAGCCGCCGACCGGGCCGGCTCAGTCTCGCGGGCGGGCCGGCGGCAGGGCGACCCAGGCCTCGCCCTCGAGCACCGCCTTGCCGTCGACGAGGCATTCGCAGAACAGCCGCGCGCGGCGACGCTCCGCCACCAGTTCCATCACCTCGACGCGGGCCGTGACGACGTCGCCGATCTTGACGGGCGCCAGGAAGGTCAGCGTCTGCGACAGATAGACCGCGCCCGGCCCCGGCAGCCGCGTGCCGAGCAGGGCCGAGACGAGGCTCGCGGTGAGCATGCCATGGGCGATGCGCTGGCCGAACTTGGTGTTGGCGGCGTAGCGATCGCAGAGATGGATCGGGTTCGCATCGCCCGAGAGATCGGCGAAGAGCGAGACGTCCCGCTCCATCACCGTGCGCATGAGGCTCTGGCTCATGCCGATGGTCAGGTCCTCGAAGGCATGGACGGTGTAGAGGGCGCTGCTCATCGCTGGGGTGCCTCGGCTCCGGACGCGGCCGTGCGGGCCTGCGGAAGGGGGTCGAAAATGCTGCCTCGAACCGTGTCACAGCAACGGCAGCCCGGCCATAGGACTTTGGTGGCTGCACGGCAGGGGAACGCTGACGCTACGTCGCTTGCGCATTGGATTAACGGCTTTGAAATACCGGAGCGTTATCCCTTGGAACCGATCACTGCCGCCGCGATTGAAGCGGCGTGGCGCGGCTTGCCGCGCCGTCACCGTTTGCTTGGAGCACCCTTATGGCTCTAGACCCGTCCATGCCCATTCTGGTGGTCGACGATTACCAGACGATGGTCCGGATTATCCGCAACCTGTTGAAACAGCTCGGATTCGAGAATGTCGACGATGCTGCGGACGGGCAGGCTGCGATCGCCAAGATGCGGGACAAGCGCTACGGGCTCGTGATCTCCGACTGGAACATGGAGCCGATGACCGGCTTCGAACTGCTGCAGCGGGTACGCGAGGAAGACGCGCTGGCCTCGACCCCGTTCATCATGGTGACGGCCGAATCGCGCACCGAGAACGTCATCGCCGCCAAGAAGGCGGGCGTGAACAACTATATCGTCAAGCCGTTCAACGCGCAGACGCTGCGCTCGAAGATCGAATCCGTCTGCACCGGCTGAGGCAGCCGCCGCCTCACCAGACCAGATGCGGCAGTGCGTAAGTGGGACGGTGGCTCTGCCGCCCGAACCAGCCGTGACGATCGTCCCAGGACGCCTGCATCAGATCCTGCGCGTGGATACCGGCCAGCACCATGATGCCCGTGATGCCGAAGGCCTCCGCACCGGCGATGTCGGTGCGGATCGCATCGCCGATGCCGCAGATTCGCTCGCGCGGGATCGACCGGCCGATTCGCCCCTCGGCGAGCGCCAGCGCGGCAGCATAGATCGGCGCATGCGGCTTGCCGGCATAGATCGCCCGGCCGCCGATCTCCTCATAGGCCAGCGCGACCGAGCCGGCGCAGGGCACGATCCGGCCGCCGCGTTCCACGACGAGATCGGGATTGGCGCAGATCATCTCGAGGCCGCGTGCGGCGAAGCCGGCGAGGAGCCCGGCATAGGTCTCCGCCGTATCGGTCTCGTCGTCTAGGAGCCCGGTGCAGAGCACGTAGCTGGCCTCCTCCGGCGCGACCTCGGGCGCGTCGAGCCCCGCGACCAGCGGTCGGTCGCGATCCGGCCCCAGCCTGAACATCGGCCGGCCCGCCCGCGCCTCGATCAGCGACCGGCAGACATCGCCTGAGGTGACGATCGCGTCCCAGGCCGAGCGGGGCACGCCGAAGCCGTCGAGCTGCTGCTCGATCACCGCGGCGGGGCGCGGCGCATTGGTCACGAGGACCACGACGATCCCGCGTTCGCGCATCGCGACCAGCGCCGCCACCGCCTCGCGAAAGGCGGCGACACCGTTATGGACCACGCCCCAGACGTCGCAGAGGCAGAGATCGAAGCGATCCGCGATGCGGGAAAAGCCCGGCAGTTCGAGCGTCGAGGCGGTCTGGGTCGGCTGCACGTCGGGTCACTCCCTGTCAGAGCGGCTGCTCTACAGCATCGACGCGTGGCCCGCACCCCGGGGCTGCGGGATAGGTGCCTGTCGAAATCGGGAGAGCGCCTGGTCTCGCCGGCCGCTCAGGCGGTCGCGCGGCGCAGGACGGAGCGGAAGGACTGCCGTTCCGGAGGCGCCTCCGGAAGCGGCGCCGGCGCAGGGGCCGGATAGCCGACCACCTCCGCCGTCCGCGTCTCGGCCGCGGGCGGCTCGGCAGCGGCGGCCGGGGCCGGAGCCGGCTCGGCGAAGACGTCGGGCTTCACCGGCCGGGGCGGCGAGAAGACCAGGCCCTGCCCCATGGTGACGCCGAGATCGATCATATCCGCGACCGTCGGGTCATCTCCGACCTGGTCGGCGATCAGCACCACCGAGGCGCGGGCCAGCAGCACGGCGAGATCGGACGGTGCGATGTCGGAGCTCTGGCTGTCGACATGCTCGATCAGCAGCGCCGCCGGCGCCTTGACGAAGCGGATGCCACGGTCGAAGAGCGCGACGGGATCGAGCCGCAGATCGGCCAGTTCGTCGAGCGCGAAGCGCACGCCGTTCGCCGACATCGCGCCGAGCAGGCCGAGGCTGGTCGGATCGAGCCCGCGGAAGACCTTCTGCGGCATCTCGACGACGAGGTGGCCGGTGTGTTCGCGATACTTGTCGAGGATGCGCGACAGCGTCGCCAGCGCCTTCGAGGAGTTCCAGGTCGCAGTGCTGAAATTGCAGGAAACGAAGAGTTCGCCCGGCTTGGAGCCGAGATGGCGCGCAATCGCCAAGGCACGGGTCAGGACGAGAGCGTCCAGCGTCGGGCCGAAGCCACGCTCCTCGATGACCGGAATGAACTCATGCGGCAGAAGCAGCGTGTTCTCGTCGAGCCGCAGGCGAACCAGCGCCTCGTAGCCACGGGTGCGCCGTTGCGGCAGTTGCACGATCGGCTGCAGGTGAACCTCGACCCGCCCCTCCGAGAGCGCGGTGCTGATGACGGAGGCCTGTTCGGCGGCGGCGCGCTCCTCGGCCTGCCTCGCCGCCTCGGCGCGTTCGGCGGCGAGCACCCGCAGGCGCTCCTGGCGGGCGGCTTCCGGATCGACGACCACAGGCGGGACCGCGACGGCCCTCCTCTCCGGCGCAGCCGCCGGGGCTGCGTGCGATTGCAGCGTCACGAGTGTGGCGTCGTGATCGGCGAGCGTGGTCGCGACCTGATGGATGAGATCGCCGAGCAGGCCGACTTCCGCGGTCAGTTCGTTGATGGCGGCGCGTGCAGGCACCGCATCGGCATCGCGCATCGGCATCTGCTCGACGCGCTTCGACAGGGCATCGAGCCGGATCGCGTTGGTGGCAAGGCGGACCTTCACCTCTCCGACCGCAGCCAGGACCTGCTCACGCTGCGCGAGCGACCGCCGCTCGGCCTGCCAGATCGCGCCGACCGTGCCGATGCCGACCAGCACGAGGCCGAGCGCAGTTCCCAGCGGCACGGGCCACAGCAGCGTCAGCACCGCGCCTGCGGCCAGCCCGGTAACGGCACTGGCGAGAGGATGCAGGGCGTTCGGTCGAAAACGGGCCAAGGCAGCGATCGCGCAAGGGGTTGGTCGGGACGGACGGCGAATCACACCACTGCCGACAACACTACCCTTCCGTCCGCCAGCAAGCGAGCATCAGCGGGTTTGGAGGAAGCTCGACGCCGGTCGCAGCCCATCGTCGGCCCAGCCGGCCGCCTCAATGTCCGGCGACGCCGATGTCCTTGACGATGCGGTCGGCCACCTCGGCCCCGAAGCCGCGCCGCGTCAGCCAGAGGCGCGGCTGCGAATGGAACATCGGAAACAGCTCGCAGAGCGCCGCGATCGCCTGGACCCGCTCCTCCTCATTGCCGGTCTGGACGGCCCGGAGGGCGCGGCCGAGCAGGGCGAAGGGATTCGCGCCGCCACCGAGGAATTCGCCATGCGCGCGCGACACCTGGCGAGCGCCGAGCAGGTGCGCGCCGAGCAGCGCGAAGAAATCATAGGAAGGAGGGCGCCCGGCGCTGAGAGCGATCGCCTTCTCCATCAACGGCAGGCCCTCGGCCGGGCGGTTGAGCTGGATGTAGCGGGCCCCCATCGTGGCCATGATGTCCGGATCATAGGGGTTGCGGGCCATGGCGACGAGGCCGGCCTTGAGCGCCTCGTCGATCGCGCCGCGCTTGAACAGAACCGACATCAGCGCCAGCTGGGCCCTTGCACTCGAGGGCGCCAGCCGGACCGCGGTGAGCGCTGCGGTCAGGGCCCGCTCCAGGGGCTCCGGCTGGGCATTGAAGCCGAAGCCGTGCTCGAAAGTGTAGAGCAGAGCGAGTTGGGCCCAGGCCGGATAGTAGGACGGATCGCGAGCGACCAGGCCCTCCAGGCAGCGCCGCGCCGCAAGATGCGACTCGGGAACCATGGTCCGGCGCACGTCGATGGCCTCGTAGACGCAGCGGATCGGCTCGGCCGCTCCAAACTGGCGGATGTCGGCGTGGATGATGCCGAACGGCTCCGCCAGCCGCGTCGCCAGGCGACGGGCGATGTCGGGCAGATCGCTCTGGTCGATGTTGATCGGGCTCCCCGACGAGACCGACCAGACAATGCGCCCGTCGCGGACCGAACGCAGCCGGCCGAAGCCCTCCGTGCCACCCGGAACCGCCTGGGCCATGAGTTCGAAGACATAATCGGTGCCGTCCGGCACGGCCTGCCCCGACGAAGGCACCTTGACCGTGAGCAGATCATCGAAACGGGACAGGGCATCGACCAGGAAGGTCGCAAAGCGGCGCGCATTGGCCGAGAGCGCCGGATTCTCCGGCAGGTCCGACACGGTCACCGCCACGACGAGCGTCTCCATCTGCGCGCCTCGCGAAGACGGGGCGGCAACGGGCGAGGACGCCATGATGGCAGGCCCGGCGGGAGGCTGGCTGGTCGCGACGGTCGCGCCTGGCCCGCGCTCCACCATGCCGCCATGCCAGCCGACCAGCGCGAGCAGCGCGGCGCAGAGGGCGAGGCCGGCAACGACCGGCCAGCGCCGCGCCCGGCGGCGATCAAGGCGCTCCTCCTCCGCTGGCAGGGAGAGGAGCATCGGCTGCAGCAGCGGCCCAGCAGCCCCTTCCCCGCTGGGTGGCAGCGGGTTGGCCTGCCTGGCCACGGGAGGCTCCACCCGCTCGAAGGCCGGCACATAGGCTCCGACGGGGATCGTGATCCTGACCGGATCGGCTATCCCCTCACCGGCGTAATACTGCGCCAGGGCTCGTCGCAGGCGGCCCGCCTCGACGCGCACGATCGGATCGGACTGGGGGTCGAAATCGGCTGACCGGCCGAACGCCTCGACCGCGATCGTATAGCCCTTCAGCTCGGCGCCGCGCCCCGCGACCGCGCGCTCGACGATGAAGGCCAGAAAGGCCGAGAGCTGAGGTGCTGCGCGAAACGCGTCGGACGCAAGGATGCGCGCGAGCCCGGCGCGGATGTCCGCGGCGGATTCGGTGTCAAAAAGCTCCGATCCTGCGCCAGCATCAGTCATGGGGGTCCGATTCAGTTTACGCCCCTTCGCCCGGATACAGCAAAAGCGACGTTGGGTCACTTTGTTCCGCGATTAGCCCCCGCTCTCCCGGCCACGCAGGGATGCCGCGTCTCGCTTGCAATTTACAGCCCGGATCGTGCTGTTAGGTTGAGTTATTGTTAATCACAGGATCCTCCGATGCCCCCAGCCCCCTCCCCCATCGCGAGTCCCAACGATCTCGATGCCTTCTGGATGCCGTTCACGGCAAACCGGGCCTTCAAGCAGCGGCCGCGCATGATCTCCCGGGCGGAGGGCATGTACTACTACACCCCCGAGGGCAAGCCGGTGATGGACGGCACGGCGGGGCTGTGGTGCTGCAATGCCGGGCACAAGCGCCGGCCGATCATCGAGGCGATCCAGGCCCAGGCCGAGGAGCTCGATTTCGCCCCGAATTTCCAGTTCGGCCATCCCAAGGTCTTCGCCGCGGCCGCCCGAATCGCGGCGCTGGCGCCGGGCGATCTCGACCATGTCTTCTTCGCCGGCTCCGGCTCGGAAGCCGCCGACACGGCGCTGAAGATCGCGATCGCCTACTGGAACGTCACCGGCAAGGGCTCGAAGACGCGCCTGATCGGGCGCGAGCGCGGCTATCATGGCGTCGGCTTCGGCGGCATCTCGGTCGGCGGCATCGTCTCCAACCGCAAGTTCTTCGGCTCGCTCCTGGCGGGCTCTGACCACATGCCCGCGACCTATGACCGCGAGAAGCAGCGCTTCACCAAGGGCGAGCCAGAATACGGCGCGCATTTCGCCGACGAGCTCGAGCGGATCGTCACCCTCCACGACGCCTCGACCATCGCCGCCGTGATGGTGGAACCGATGGCGGGCTCGACCGGCGTGCTGCCGCCGCCCAAGGGGTATCTGCAGCGCCTGCGCGAGATCTGCACCAAGCACGGCATCCTGCTGATCTTCGACGAGGTCATCTCCGGCTTCGGCCGGCTGGGCTTCGCCTTCGCGGCCGAGCGCTACGGCGTCATCCCCGACATGATCACCTTCGCCAAGGGCGTGACCTCGGGCACCGTGCCGATGGGCGGCGTGATCGTGCGCAAGCCGATCTTCGACGCCTTCATGAACGGCCCGGACAACGCGATCGAGCTGTTCCACGGCTACACCTATTCGGGCCACCCGCTGGCGGCTGCGGCCTCGCTGGCGACGCTCGACATCTATCGCGACGAGGGCCTGTTCGAGCGGGCCAAGACGCTGGAGCCGCTCTGGGCGGATGCGGTGATGGAGCTGAAGGAGGAGCCCAATGTGCTCGACATCCGCACGCTCGGGCTCGTCGCCGGCATCGACCTCGCCTCGCGGCCCGAGGGCGTCGGCAAGCGCGGCTATGCGGCGATGGAGCACGCCTTCCACGAGGAGGGCCTGATGATCCGCATCACCGGCGACACGATCGCGCTGACCCCGCCCCTGATCGTGACCGAAGACCAGATCGGCGAGATCGTCGAGAAGACGCGCCGGGTGATCAGGGCCGTGGCGGGGTAGGACGCCTCCCGTCATTGCGAGCGCAGCGAAGCAATCCAGGGGCGGCCGGGCTCGACGCCTGACCCGGCCGTGTCGACTGCCGAGCTTTAAGTGGCTGGATTGCTTCGTCGCTCGCGCTCCTCGCAATGACCGGGAGCGGCCGGAGAAAAGTCGGTCAGCCCCGCCCCAGCTTCCCGTATCGGGCAATCACCCGCTCGCGCTTCAGCCGCGAGAGGCGCTACAGCCAGAAGATTCCGTCGAGCTGGTCGATCTCGTGCTGGTGGCAGGTGGCGAGGAAGCCTTCGGCCTCTTCTTCATGGGCGGTGCCGTCGAGATCGCTCCAAGTGAGGCGGATTTTCGCCGGCCGCTCGACCTCCTCGGTGACGCCGGGCATCGAGACGCTGCCTTCGGTGGCGCGGCTCGTCTCCGCCGAGGCCCAGAGGACCTGCGGATTGACGTAGGTCCGCACCTCGCCGGGCGTCAGTTCCAGCACGACGAGGCGCAGGGGCAGGCCGACATGGGGCGCGGTGATCCCGACGCCGGGCGCAGCGCGCATCGTCTCCAGCAGATCGGCGGCGAGCTGCCGCAGATCCGCGTCGAAGCGCTCGACCGGCTCCGCGACCGCGCGCAAGCGCGGATCGGGGAACCGGAGAATCGACAGGATCGCCATCGCCGCCTCAGGCGGCGGCTTTGGCCGCCGCTGCGCCGTAATAGCTCTCGCCGGTCTTGGCCATGCGCTTGAGCTGGCGGTTGGGCTTGAAGCGCTCGCCATGCTTCTTGGCGAGCCCCTCGCAGAGCTTCACGAAGGCGGCGGCGCCCATATTGTCGATGAAGGAGAGCGTGCCGCCGGAATAGGGCGCGAAGCCGAAGCCGATGATCGAGCCGACATCGGCCTCGCGCGGATCGGTGACGACGCCTTCCTCATAGGTGCGCGCCGCCTCCAGCGCCTGCGTCACCAGAAGACGGTGCTGCAGCTCGTCCATGTCGACCTGTTCCGGCGCCAGACGCTTGCCGACGAGATCGGCCAGCCCCGGCCAGAGGCGCTTGGGCCCGGCTTCCGGATAGTCGTAGAAGCCCTTCTTGTTCTTGCGGCCGAGACGCCCGTGCTTCTCGACCATGTCGGAGAGCAGCTTCTCCTGCGCCGGATCGACGGCGCCCTCGCCGGCCTGCGCCTTCGTCGCCTTCAGCACCTTGAAGGCGAGATCGACCGCGACCTCGTCATTGAGCGAGAGCGGGCCGACCGGCATGCCGGCCTGCTTGCCCGCCGCCTCGATCATGGCCGGCGGCACGCCCTCCATCAGCATGAGATGGCCTTCGCGCAGATAATTGCCGACGCAGCGGTTGGCATAGAAGCCGCGGGTGTCGTTGACGACGATCGGCGTCTTCCTGATGGCGCGAACGAAGTCGAGCGCCATGGCGAGCGCCTTCTTGCCGGTCTTCTTGGCCATGATGACCTCCACCAGCAGCATCTTCTCGACCGGCGAGAAGAAATGGATGCCGATGAAGTTCTGCGGCCGCTGGCTCGTGGTGGCCAGCCCGGTGATCGGCAACGTCGAGGTGTTGGAGCCGAAGATGGTCTTCGGCCCGACCGCAGCCTCGACCTTCGCGATCACCTCGGCCTTGACCTTGGGATCCTCGAAGACGGCTTCGACGACGAGGTCGCAGCCCTTGAGCGCGGCATAGTCGGCGGTCGCGGTGATGCGCCCCAGCAGAGCGTCGCGGTCGGCCGTCTTGGCGCGGCCCTTCATGATCTGGTCGGAGACGAGCTTGTGCGAATAGGCCTTGCCCTTGTCGGCGGCCTCCTGGTCGCGGTCGACCAGCACGACCTCGAGTCCAGCCTGCGCCGTGACATAGGCGATGCCGGCGCCCATGAAGCCCGCGCCGACGACGCCTACCTTCTTGAGCTTCGAGGGCGGCACATCGGCCGGGCGGCGGGCTCCCTTGTTGAGCTCCTGCATCGAGACGAACAGCGAGCGGATCATCGAGGCCGCCTCCTTCGTCCGCAGGATCTTGGCGAAGTAGCGGCTCTCGACCTTGAGGCCCAGATCGATCGGCAGCTGCAGGCCCTCATAAACCGCGGAGAGGATGGCGCGGGCGGCCGGGTAGTTGTCGTTGGTCTCGCGGCGATAGATCGCGTTGGCGGGCGGCCAGATCTGCATGCCGGCCGGCGAATAGACCTTGTTGGAGGGCAGCTTGAATCCCTTCTGGTCCCAGGGCGCGGTCGCGGTCGGGTTGGCCTTGAGCCACTCCTTGGCGTTGGCCACGAGCTGATCGCGCGGGACGACGGCATGGACGAGGCCGGTGTTGCGCGCGGGCAGCGCCTTCACCTGCTCCCCCTTGAACATCATCTGCAGGGCGTCGCCGGTCTGCATCAGCCGGGCGACGCGCTGGGTGCCACCGGCGCCGGGGAACAGCCCGACCTTGATCTCGGGCAGGCCGACGCGGGTCGAGGCATCATCCGAGGCGACGCGGTACTGGCAGGCGAGCGCGAGTTCGAAGGCGCCGCCGAGGCAGACGCCATGGATGGCGGCGGCGAAGGGTTTCCCGCAGGTCTCGAGCTTGCGGTAGAGTTGGCTGAGCTTGCGGCTCTCATCGAAGAAGGACTGCATCGCGACGGGCTCGCCCTTCTCCTTCGTCAGGCGGATGTAGAGGTCGCGCAGGCCCTGCAGCATGGTCAGGTCGGCGCCACCGGAGAAGGCCTCCTTGCCGGAGGTGATGACGCAGCCCTTGATGGCTTCGGTCGAGGCGACCGTGTCGATGATCTGGTCGATCTCGGCCATGAGCTCGGGCGTGATGACGTTCATCGAGCGGCCGGGCATGTCCCAGGTCGCGGTCGCGATGCCGTCGGAATCGGTCTCGAAGCGGAAATTGGTGAGGTTCATGGGTGGTCCCTCCGGGGTCCTTGGCGGGAAGCGATCTGAATGAGGCGCTTCCCCTCCCCCTTGTGGGGAGGGGAGAGGGGTGGGGGTCGCGCCGCTCGGCGATCGCTCACCAGGTGGCACCACCCCCATCCCCGGCCCTTCCCCACAAGGGGGAAGGGAGGGAGGTTCACACCCGCTCGATAATCGTCGCGACGCCCATGCCGGCGGCGACGCAGAGCGTCACCAGGGCGGTGTTCTTGTCCGTCCGCTCCAGCTCGTCGAGCACGGTGCCGAGGATCATCGCGCCGGTGGCGCCGAGCGGGTGGCCCATGGCGATGGCGCCGCCATTCACGTTCAGGATGTCATCGTCGATGTCGAAGGCCTGCTGGAAGCGCAGGACCACCGAGGAGAAGGCCTCGTTCAGCTCGAAGAGATCGATGTCCCCAGTGGTCATGCCGGCCTTGCGCAGCACGAGCTCGGTGACGTCGACCGGGCCGGTCAGCATCAGCGCGAGATCCGAGCCGATCGTGGCGAAGGCGCGGATGCGGGCGCGCGGCTTCAGGCCAGTCGCCCGGCCAGCCTTCTTCGAGCCGACCAGAACGGCGGCTGCACCATCGACGATGCCCGAGGAATTGCCGGCATGGTGGACGTGGTTGACGAACTCGACATCCGGGTGGGCCGCGGTCGCGACCGCGTCGAACCCGCCCATCTCGCCCATCTGGACGAAGGAGGCCTTCAGCGCGGCGAGCGCCTGCATGTCGGTGCCGGGACGGATCGTCTCGTCGCGGGCGAGAATGGTCAGGCCGTTGACGTCGGTGACCGGGATCACAGAATTCGCGAAGCGCCCGGCCTCCCAGGCGGCGTGGGCGCGCTTGTGCGAACGCACGGCATAGGCGTCGACATCGTCGCGCGAGAAGCCGTATTTCGTCGCGATCAGATCGGCCGAGATGCCCTGCGGCATGAAATAGGTGTCGATGGCGACGGAGGGGTCGACCGCGATGCCGAAGCCCGAGGCGCCCATGCCGACGCGGCTCATGCTTTCGACGCCGCCGCCGATCGCCAGTTCCTTCTGGCCCGACATCACCTGCGCCGCGGCGAGGTTCACCGCATCCAGCCCCGAGGCGCAGAAGCGGTTGATCTGGATGCCCGGCACCTCCTTGCCGTAGCCGGCCTTGAGGGCGACCGTGCGGGCGATGTCGGCGCCAGCCTCGCCGACCGGATCGACGCAGCCGAAGACGACGTCCTCCACGAGCTTCGTGTCGAGGCCATTGCGGTCCCGGAGCGCGCGCAGCGTCGTCGTGCCGAGCTCGATCGCGGTGACCTCGTGCAGCGAACCGTCGGCCTTGCCCTTGCCGCGCGGCGTGCGGACATGGTCGTAGATGAATGCGTCTGCCATCAGGGGCCTCCCGGGCTGGCCGCAGCGAGGCGGCTCGTTCTCGTGCCGGACGTCATGGTCGGGCTTGACCCGACCATCTCGTCATCCAGCGGGGTGTGCAAGGTCTGCGAGAGATGGTCGGGTCAAGCCCGACCATGACGCGCGATGCTCAGAACTGCTCGGCGCTCAGCGCCATCGTCGAATCCGCGCCGCTGGTGATCCGCGCCAGATGCGCCGCGGTCTCGGGCAGGCTGCGCTCCATGAAGAAGCGGGCGGTGACCAGCTTGGTGTTCATCCGCTCGGTCGCGCCGTTGGCGCCCGCCTTGAGCTTGTCCTGCGCGACCCTGGCCATCTTGGCCCACATGTAGCCGAGCGAGACGAGGCCGAGCAGGTGCATGTAGTCGGTCGCGCCGGCACCGGCATTATCGGGCTTGGCGAGCGCGTTGTTCATGAACCACATCGTCGCCTGCTGGAGATGGCCGAGCGAGGCGGCCAGTGGCGCCAGCAGCGGCTTCAGCACCTCGTCCTCGCCGTTCTCCTTCAGGAACGTGCCAACCTCGTTGAAGAAGGCCATGATGGCGCGGCCGCCATCGCGGCCGAGCTTGCGGCCGACGAGGTCCATCGCCTGCACGCCGTTGGCGCCCTCATAGATCATGGCGATGCGGGCATCGCGGACGAACTGCTCCATGCCCCATTCGGCGATGTAGCCATGGCCGCCGAACATCTGCTGGGCCTTCACCGTGTTGTCGAAGCCGACATCGGTCAGCACGCCCTTCAGCACCGGGGTCATCAGGCCGAGCTGGTCGTCGGCGGCCTGGCGCTCGGCTTCGTCGCCCGAGCGGTGGGCGATGTCCGACTTCAGCGCGTTCCAGAGCACGAAGGCGCGGGCCGCCTCGTTGAAGGCCTTGATCGACATCAGCGTGCGGCGGACGTCGGGGTGGACGATGATCGGGTCGGCGGCCTTGTCGGGGCTCTTGGCGCCGGTCAGCGAGCGGCCCTGGATACGGTCCTTCGCGTAGGCGACCGCGTTCTGATAGGCGACCTCGGACTGGGCCAGACCCTGGATCGCGACGCCGAGGCGGGCCTCGTTCATCATCACGAACATGGCGTTGAGGCCCTTGTTCTCGGTGCCGATGAGCCAGCCCCTGGCGCCGTCATAGTTCATGACGCAGGTGGCGTTGCCGTGGATGCCCATCTTGTGCTCGATCGAGCCACAGGAAACGTGGTTGTTCTCTCCCACCGACCCGTCCGCTGCGATCGCATTGCGCGGCACGACGAAGAGCGAGATGCCCTTGACGCCGGCGGGCGCGCCCTCGATGCGAGCCAGCACGAGGTGGATGATGTTCTGCGTGATGTCCTGCTCGCCGGCCGAGATGAAGATCTTGGTGCCGGTGATGGAATAGGAGCCGTCGCCATTGGGCACGGCCTTGGTCTTGATCAGGCCGAGATCGGTGCCGCAATGCGGCTCGGTCAGGTTCATCGTGCCCGACCACACACCCTCGATCATCTTGGGCAGATAGGTGCGCTTCTGCTCGTCCGAGCCATGGACGTTGAGCGCGGCAATCGCGCCCATGGTCAGGCCGGGATACATGGCGAAGGCCATGTTCGCCGAGGAGGCGAACTCGTTCATGACGGCGCCCAGCGTGTAGGGCAGGCCCTGGCCGCCGTATTCCGGATCCATGGCCAGGCCGATCCAGCCGCCCTGGGCATAGGCCTCGTGAGCCGCCTTGAAGCCCTTGGGCGTAGTGACGCGGCCGTCGGCCTGGCGGGTGCAGCCCTCCTGGTCGCCCGACAAGTTCAACGGCTGGAGGACCTCCTCGCAGAGCTTGGCGCCCTCGCCGAGAACGGCCTCGATCACGTCCGGCGTCGCGTCGGCGAAGCCCGGGAGGTTGTTGTAGCGCTCGATGGCGAAAACGTCGTTCAGCAGAAACAGCGTGTCTTCGACGGGTGCCTTGTAAACCGGCATGGCGTGCCTCCCTCGCATCGCGCGGCCGCCGATCTGGGCGGCTTGATTGTTTACATATAAACTATCTTCTCCTGCTTGGCAACGCGGGCTCGCGCTTTTGTGCGCGCGAGCATGCCCGCCGCATGACGAAAAACGCCCCGACCGGAGGTCGGGGCGTTGAGAAGATCAGGTGCCGGATGGCTTGCCGTCCGGGACGTCTGTCCGGGTCGCGGCTCAGGCCTTGGCGAAGCGGGCGGCGGAAGCTTCCAGCTCCGCGATCGCATCGTCGATCTCGGAGCGCTGGGTCCGCAGCAGTTCGAGCTGCTCGAGGACCTGCTCGCGGCTGAGCTGGAGGCCGCCGACCGAGGCCGCACCGGTCTCGCCGCCCTTCTTGTCCTCGTTGGCCAGCATGGCCCGGATTTCGACAAGGGTGAAGCCGAGCTGCTTGCCCTTGAGGATCAGCGCCAGCCGGGCGCGGTCGCGGCTGGAATAGATGCGCGTCATGCCCGAGCGGGCCGGGGCGATCAGGCCCCGCGATTCGTAGAAGCGCAGCGTGCGCAGCGTGACGCCGAAGTCGCGGGCGAGATCGCTGATGGTGAAGCCACCGGGCTGGTCGGAGTCGATCGCGGTCGAATCAGCGCGGTCGTCTGCCATGGCGGCGGCAGCCAAAGCGGAGCTGTGGCGAGGCATCGGGTTCAATCCTTGAATGCTGGGAGCGTCGCCGGCCGAGTCGGCGGCAATCGTTGACTGACGACTGAGATAGTCGATGAGCTGTCGTTGCGTCAGGTAATGAGCCGCTTACCTAAGGTAAGTTACCGTTAGCCGGCCGTCAGGGAGCCCAAGCCACGTCTCTGCGTTCGCGAAAAATTAACGGATGGCGCCGGAATCTTAACCCGCTGTTTACCACGCCGGCGAAAAGGTCGGGCTTGCGGATCGGCGCCCGGCTTGCGGCAACGTAATCTTCAGGTGTCGCCGAACCGCAGGAAGCCGTGGCAGTTCAGGGGCCTGCGCCTTCCGCTCGAGGACAGAGCCCCTTAGGCGAGCGTCATCATGGCCACTAGCTTGCCCTGGAGCGTGAAGGGCGTCGATCCCCGTACCCGCGACGCCGCAAAGGCCGCGGCCCGGCGCGCCGGCATGACGCTGGGCGAGTGGCTCGACCACAAGCTGCGCGAAGAGGCCGCCCCGGAGCCCAGCCCGCCGGAGCAGCTCGACATTGCCGCCCTGTCCGAGCGCCTTGCCCGCCTGTCCCAGGGCCAGATGGACACCGCCCCGCAGCAGGCCGCTCATGGCCATCGCGAGGCCGACCAGCCGTCCCGCAGCGAGATCGAGGCGCTGATCGCCCAGGCGTCGCAGGTCGAGCGGATGACCCGCGAGTCGAGCGCCAAGACCGTGGGTGCGCTCGATTCGATCGCGCGGTGGATCGAGACCGCCGAGAAGCGCATGAGTTCGGGCGAGCGCGCCGCAGCCGAGCGGCAGGATCGCGCGACCAGCGTCATCGCCGAGGCGATCAAGACGATGGGCGACCGGCTGGCCGAGTTCGAACGGCGTGCCGCCGAACCGGTGCGCAGCACGATGCGTGCGGAGGCCGCGCCGCGCCTGGCCTTCAGCCGGGACGGGCTGGCCGCCGCCGTGACCGACATCCGCACGCGCCAGCGCATGCTCGATCAGGACGAGGCGGCCCCGATCCAGGCTGCCAGCGGCCCCGAGAGCCGAATTTCAGCGCTGCGCAACGATCTGCGCGAACTCAGCGCGCGAATCGCCCCAGTCGCCGCCCGGACCGAGCGTCCGACAGCCCCGGTGCGGATGCCCGAGCCCGCCCGCGAGGCGCATTTCAACCAGATCGAGACGATGATCGCGGCGCTGGGGTCCCGCCTCGACCGTCTCGACCCCCGCGACCGGCTCGAGCCGATCCTGAAGCCGCTGGCGCGGATCGAATCCGAAGTCCAACGCCTGGCCCAGGACCGCTCGGGCGAGAGCTTCCAGCGCTTCGAGCTGGAGATCGCCCATCTCGCGGCCAAGGTCGATGCGCTGACGGCGCGCGGCGGAGACCGCACCCTGCTCGTCCCGCTGCAGCGGGACATCGCCGAGCTGCGCGACATCCTCGCGACCAGCGGCAGCGAGGCCCGGCTCGGGGAGTTGTCGCACCAGGTCTCGGCCCTGTCGCACGAAATCGGCCGGCTGCGCGACAGCCGCTCCGACGGGCGCGACATTCAGGGGCTGACGGCCGCCATCGACGATATTCGCGACGCGATCCTGACCGATCGCGGACAGGCGCGGGCGCAGGATCTGGAGCCTCTCTCGGCCCTGTCGCGGCAGATCGACAGCCTCGCCAGCAAGATCGACGCGCGCGCTGCGGACCCCCGCTCCGATCGCCAGATCGAGGACAGGATCGACGCGCTGCAGGCCCGCATCGAGGCGCTGGCCGAAAAGGGGCCGACCGCGGTCACGCGCCAGATCGAGGCGCTGGCCGGCCGCATCGAGAACCTCGCCGCCTCCAGCAGCCTCGCCCATCTCGTCAGCGACGGGCAGCCGGTCCAGATCGCACAAGTCGATCTCAGGCCGGTCGAGGAGATGCTGCGCAACCTGGCCGACAAGATCGACGAGGCCGGGCGCCCCGGTGCCGACAGCGGCTCTTTCGATGCGCTCGAACAGCAGATTTCCGGCCTGGCACAGCGGCTCGACGCCGCCGCTGCGACCCGCTCCGCCGAAACCGGCATGGAGCGGACGCTGCAGGATCTCGTCACGCATCTGCGCTCGTTGCGGGAGGAGACCACCGAGGCGGCCGAGCGCGCCGCGCGCGCCGCAATGTCCGACCATCTCGGCAAGGTCGCGCCGGCGCAGAGCGGCATCGCCGAATTGGGGACGCTTCTGTCCGGCCTGCAGGAGAGCCACGCCTCGACGGGACGCGAGACGCAGGACGCGATCGGTGCCGTCCATCAGACCCTGGAGACGATCATTTCCCGGCTCTCCAGCCTGGAGGCCGAACTGGTCGCCGATCGGCAGGCCGCCGTATCCGCGCCCCAGCCCGCGCGCACGCCAATGCCGCCCCGCATCGCCGCAGCCGAGCGCGCCGCCGGCAAGGCGCCCGCCATGCCGGCCGCCAGCATGCCCTCGGCCACCCTGCCAGCCGGCATGAGCCTCGCGCTGGAGGACCGGATCGCCGCGCCCCAGCCCAAGAGCGAGGCGCCGGTTGCGGAAGCCGCAAACCCGCTGAGTGCGGCGCTCGACGTGCCGCTCGAGCCCGGCTCCGGCCGGCCGCGTCCCGACGCGCCGCCGGCCGGCGGCACCGATACGCAGTCGATCCGTCAGAACCTGATCGCGGCGGCGCGCCGCTCGGCCAAGGCTGCGAGCGAGGCGGCCGCAGTCGCGCCCGCCACGGCGCCCGAGACCAGCAAGGGCGGCGGCCGGCTCAAGGAGATCATGGAGAAGCGCAAGCGCCCGCTCCTGCTCGGCCTGGCCGCGCTCGTCCTGGCCCTCGGCACGGCCCATCTCGTCACCAACGCCCTGAAAGGCCCGCGCACGGCTGCGACGGGCGAAGCCGTCCAGACCCCGATCACGCCCCGCGAGGACGTCCAGCCTCCGGCCAAGGACCAGTCCTCCGCGCTGCAGCCGGCGGCCGCCGAGCCGCAGCCGGCCGCGCTGGCCGCTGTCGCACCGCCGGCCGCCGAGGTGACGGGCTCGACCACTCAGCCCCCGGGGTCCGAAGCGAAGCCCCCCGTCGCGGCCGAGCCCGTGCAGGCGGTGACGGGGCTTGGCGAACTGCCGCCGACGCTGGGCACCCCCGGCATGCGCAAGGCCGCTCTCGATGGCGATGCGCGCGCCGTCTACGAACTCGCCAGCCGCGCGGCCGACGGCCCGGCCGCCTCGCGCGACCCCAAGCTGGCGCTGCGCCTGTTCGAGCGGGCGGCCGTCGCCGGCCTGCCCCCGGCGCAGTTCCGCCTCGGCAACATGTTCGAAAAGGGCATTGGAACGGCGCGCGACCTGTCGCTCGCCCGGGTCTGGTACACGCGCGCGGCCGAACGCGGCAACGCCAAGGCGATGCACAATCTCGCCGTGCTTCATGCCGAGGGCGTCTCGGGCAAGCCGGACTATGCCACGGCGACCGACTGGTTCCGGCGTGCGGCCGAGTTCGGCGTGCGCGACAGCCAGTACAACCTCGCGGTCCTGCTGGGCCGCGGCCTGGGCGCGCCGACCGACCTCGCCAAGTCCTATCTCTGGTTCGCCGTCGCCGCTGGTCAGGGCGACGAGGATGCCGGCCGCAAGCGCGATGAGGTCGCCCAGCGGCTGAGCCCCTCCGACCTCGCCGCCGCAAAGGCCGAGGCAGCCGCCTGGCGCCCGCGGGCAGCCGTCACTGGTGCCAATGACGTCACGCCGCCGGCGAAGGGTTGGGACGGCGCCCCGACGGCTTCGGTCAGGCCGGCCAAGCCGGCCCGCAGCTGAGGGGCGACACGAAGGCCAGCCCCGCGACAGCGGAGGCGGTCATGGTTTCGACGCGTTGGCACGGCATCACGGCCGGCGACCGCCCGTGGCTCGTCTCGTGTCATTGCCGTCTCGGCTTCCGGCCGGGATCAGTGCATCATCGGCATCGTCGGCTCAGGGTCTTCCGCCGACCTGGCGGCGCGTGAGGAGTCGAGGTGCAGATCTATCTTCCGATCGCCGAGCTGCCGATCAGCGTCATGATGGTGCTGGGGCTGAGCGGCGCGGTCGGCTTCGTCTCCGGCCTGTTCGGCGTCGGCGGCGGCTTCCTGCTGACCCCCCTGCTGATCTTCCTCGACATTCCCCCGGCCGTGGCGGTCGCGACCGTGGCCGCGCAGGTCGCGGGGTCCTCGACCACGGGCGTCCTGACCTACTGGCGCCGGCGGGCGCTCGACTTCAAGCTCGGCGGCATCCTGGTGGCGGGCGGCATCGCCGGCACGTTGCTCGGCGTGCTGTTCTTCAATTCGATGCGGCGCCTCGGCCAGCTCGAACTCGTCATCACCCTGTCCTATGTCACGCTGTTCACGATCATCGGCGGGCTGATGCTGTATGACGCGCTGCGCGCCATGCTGCGCGTGCGGGCGGGCAAGCCGGCCCGGCTGAAGCGGCGGGCGGGCACGCATCCCTGGTGGATGGGCCTGCCGCTGCGCATGCGCTTCCCGGATTCGCAGCTCTATTGCAGCGTGATCCCGATTGCCCTGCTCGCCATCGTCATCGGCTTCATCGGCGCGGTGCTGGGCGTCGGCGGTGGCTTCATCCTGGTGCCGGCGCTGATCTATTTCTTCCGCATCCCCACCGCCGTCGTGGTCGGCACCTCGCTGTTCCAGATCCTGATGACGATGACCGGCGCGACGCTGCTGCATGCGATGACCAACCAGTCCGTCGACATCATCCTGGCGATCCTGCTGCTGCTCGGCGGCGTGATTGGCGCGCAGTTCGGCGGACGGGCCGCCCGCAACCTCAACGTCGAATCCTTCCGCCTGCTGCTGGCCCTGCTGATCCTCTCAGTCGGGCTGCGCTTCGCGATCGAGCTGTTCATCCCGCCGAGCGAGCCGTTCTCCGTCGTGATCTCGGAGGGCTCGCGATGAGCGTGCTCGCGCGCATCGCAGCCGTCCTGATGCTGCTCGCCGGGGGCGTGGGCGCCGCGCGGGCCGAGACGCTGATCGCCGCGATGTCGAGCCATCAGATCCTGATCACCTCGAATTATACCGGCAGCCAGCTGACGGTCTTCGGCGTGGTCGAGCGCGATGGGCGGACTGTCGCGCGCGGCGACCCCTATGACATCGTCGTCACCGCACGCGGCCCCCAGCGGATGCTGCTGGTGCGCGAGAAGGAGCGGCTCGGCCCCATCTGGATCAACCGCACGCAGCGGCGCTTCCCCGACAGTTCGCTGTTCCTTACGGTGGCGAGCAACCGGCCGCTGAGCGAGATCATCAGTCCCGAGACCGCGCGACGCGAACGGGTGGGCCTCGAGAACGCGCAGCGTTCGCGGGATGCGGCGCTCGACCTCGACGTGACCACAGCCCGCTTCCAGGACGGCCTGATCCGGATCCTCGCCGAGAAGGGCCTCTACCGGGCGAGGGAGAGGGGCGTCACCTTCCTCTCTTCGACCGTCTTCAGCGCGCCGATCGACGTTCCCGCCACCGCCCCGACCGGCTCCTACGAGATCGAGATCGTGCTCTATGCCGGCGGTGTACCGCTCGCGCGCCAGACGACCAATTTCGAGGTGGTGAAGAGCGGCATGGAACAGAGCCTCGCCGCGGCCGCGCACGACCTGCCGCTGGTCTACGGGCTGGTCACGGTGCTGATCGCGCTGCTGCTCGGCTGGCTCTCCAGCGTCGTCTTCCGCCGGGATTGAGGCTGCTACTCAGCCGAAGAGCAGCCCATAGGCCAGGAAGGGCACGATGGTGCCCTCAGTGATCCGGGTCGTGTCCTCGGCCAGTTCGACCAGCCCATCGGTTCGCGTCAGCGAGGTGAGGACGCCGGCTCCGTCCTGCGGGTGCTTGCGGGCGATCATGATGCCGTCCGGCCCGGATTCGAGCGAGACGCGGACATATTCGCGGCGCCCCTCCTTCTTGCGATAGGGAAAGCCGAGCCGCACCGGGAGGGCGACCGGCCGGACAGGGGCGGTGCCGGCGAGCCGGGCGATGAGGGCGCGCGCCACGAAGGCGAAGGTGACGAAGACGGCGACGGGATTGCCGGGCAGCCCGATGAAGGGCACCGCCCCAATGCGCCCCAGCGCCACCGGCCGGCCCGGCTTGATGCCGATGCGCCAGAAGGCGAGATCGCCGACCTGCTCCAGCGCCACCTTGACGTGGTCTTCCTCGCCCGTGGAGACGCCGCCCGAGGTGAGCACCAGATCGCAGGAGGCAGCCGCCTCGACCAGCGCGCGGGCGAGGCCGCCGGCCTCGTCCCTGAGGATGCCGAGATCGACCACCTCGGCCCCGGCGCGCGTCACCATCGCCCGCAGCAGGGCGCGGTTGGCGTCGTAGATCGCGGCGGGCCCGAGCGGCTGCCCTGGCTCGGTCAATTCGTCGCCGGTGGAGAAGATCGCGACCCGCGGGCGGCGGCGCACCGCCACCTCGGTCAGGCCCAGCGCCGAGAGCAAGGCGAGATCCTGCGGGCGCATTCGCTGGCCGGCGGCGGCCGCCGGCGCGCCCCTGGCGATGTCCTCGCCTGCCGGGCGGGCATTGGCGCCCTTCGCCAGGCCCGGCGGCAGCACCGCGACGGGGCCCTCCAGTTCGACGTCCTCCTGCATGAAGACGGTGTCGGCGCCTTGTGGCATCGGCGCGCCGGTGAAGACGCGGACCGCGATGCCCTGCACCGCCACGCCCGCCGCATCGGCTCCGGCCGCGACGCGGCCGCCCACGGGAAGGCGGCTGGAGCCTGTGAGGGCCAAGTCGGCGTGGCACACGGCGTATCCGTCGACGGCGGAGTTGGCGAAGGGCGGCAGATCGAGCGGGGCGGCGATGTCGCGCGCGAGCACGCGGCCGTCGGCTTGCGCCAGGGGAACCGTCTCGATCCCGGCGATGGGCGAGGCGAGCGTCGCCACACGCGTGGCGGCCTCCTCGAGCGTCATCAGGGCGCCGAAGGCCTCGTCGTCGCGGCTCAGCTGTGCCATGGCGCCCTCACCGTCCGGCGCCGCAGCGCGTCAGCACCTCGGCCAGCGGCTGGGCCTGCGCCAGCATCAAGGCGGCGATGGCCGGGATGTCGTCGATGTCGATGACCGGGCGCCCTGCCTCAGGGAAGGGACTGTCGCTCGCCACCGCCACGATGGTGGGGTCGCCAGGGTGTAGCGGCGGTTTGCCGTTGGCCGCACGGTGAATCTCGATCTTGGCGTGAGCCTGGCGCTTGAAGCCCTCGACGATGACGAGATCGACCGGCGAGAGCCGCGCCAGCAGATCCGGCAGCTCGGCTTCGGCCTCGTCGCGCAGCTCCCGCATCAGGGCCCAGCGGCGCTCGGAGGAGATCAGCACCTCGCGGGCGCCGGCCTCGCGATGGGCATGGGAATCCTTGCCCGGCGTATCGAGATCGAAGGCGTGGTGGGCGTGCTTGAGCGTCGAGACGGAAACGCCACGACGTCCCAGCTCCGGAATCAGGCGGGTGATCACGGTGGTCTTGCCCGCTCCGCTCCACCCCGCCAGGCCGATCACACGCATCGAATGTCTTTACCCCAAACGAAAACCGGGCGCCGAGGCGCCCGGTCGTCATCCGTCAGGAGCCCCCGACGGTCAAGCGGATCATTCGGCGGGCTGCAGCCGGTTGTCGGCACCGGCGCGGGCCTTCTGCATCTCTTCCTCGACCCAGAGCGAGTGATGCGCCTTGGCCCAGTTCAGATCGACCTCGCCGGAGCCCATGGCGTCGAAGGCGCCCTCCATGCCGATCGAGCCGATATAAATGTGGCCGAGCATCAGCGCGATCATCAGCACCGAGACGATGCCGTGGACGACGTTCCAGAACTGCAGGTTGAGCACGCCGCCCGCCGAGAAGGGGAAGAGCAGGTAGAAGCCCGAGACCGACAGCGCGGCCCCGCCCAGCACCACGCTCCAGAACACGACCTTCTGGCCGGCGTTGAAGCGGCGCGCCTCGGGATGGCCCTTGCCGATGATGCCGCCACCGGCGGCAAACCAGCGCAGGTCCGTCAGCGTCGGGATGTTGTCCTTGATCCAGATGACGAACATCAGCGCGATGCCCAGCATGAAGGGCCAGGCGAGGAAGTTGTGCGACCACTTGGCGGCGATCGACAGGTTGGTGAAGGCCTGCGGGCCGATCAGCGGCAGCAGCACGATCTTGCCGAAGGTGACGTTGAGCCCCGACAGCGTCAGGATGATGAAGCAGCCCGCCGTCAGCCAGTGCACGAACCGCTCGAAGGCGTTGAAGCGGGTGATCGTGGTCCCCGCCGGCCCGGCCTCGGTGCGGATGCGCCCGCGGATCAGGTAGAACACCGCCAGGACGAGCAGCGTGCCCAGAACCGCGATGGCGGCGATGCGCAGCATCGTGCCCTGGTGGAAGGCGCGCCAGTCGCGGCCCGCCGGTCGCTCCAGCGTCGCGGCCTTCTGGTCGGGAATGGAGATGCGGCCCTGCAGCTCGGCCTGGGGATTGCCCTTCAGGGCGTCCAGGAACTGCCGCTCGCGAACGGCATCGGCCGTCGGATTGACCTGCTGGGCACTGGCGGGAACGGCGAGGGCGACCGCGAAGGTCAGCAGCAGGCCGGTCACCAGCAAGCGGATATGGGCGCCGAAACGCATGGCTCTGTTCCCTTGCTCCGGCCCTCGTCATGAGAGGCCGATCTGTCTGAAAGGGGCGCCCCGGCGAAGGAACCGGCAAGGCCGGGTTTCGTTCGGAGCGCCTGTCGTGGCCCCTCTCGGCGAGGGCCTTCGTCCGTCCCCAGACAGGACGTCAGATGGCGATGTTTTCCTTGTAGGCCGTCTGCCAGCCCCAGGCGCCCGAGCCGTAGCCGCGCTTCACCACCCGCTCCTTGTAGATCTGGGCAATGATCTCGCCGTCACCGGCGAGCAGCGACTTGGTCGAGCACATCTCGGCGCAGAGCGGCAGCTTGCCTTCGGCAAGGCGGTTCGAGCCGTATTTCTGGAACTCGACCGGCGAGAGGTCCGCCTCGGGGCCGCCGGAGCAGAAGGTGCACTTGTCCATCTTGCCGCGCGAGCCGAAGTTGCCGACCTTCGGGTACTGCGGCGCGCCGAAGGGGCAGGCGTAGAAGCAGTAGCCGCAGCCGATGCAGAGGTCCTTGCTGTGTAGCACAACGGCGTCCGCCGTGGTGTAGAAGCAGTCGACCGGGCAGACCGCCGCGCAGGGCGCGTCGGTGCAGTGCATGCAGGCCATCGAGACCGAGCGCTCGCCGGGCTTGCCGTCATTGATCGTGACGACGCGCCGACGGTTGATGCCCCAGGGCACCTCGTTCTCGTTCTTGCACGCGGTGACGCAGGCGTTGCACTCGATGCAGCGGTCCGCGTCGCAGAGGAATTTCATCCGGGCCATGGTTCAGTTTCCCCCTTACGCCGCTGCGATCTGGCAGAGCGTGACCTTGCCTTCGTGCATCGCCGTCACCGGGTCGTAGCCATAGGTGGTGACGATGTTGACGGACTCGCCGAGCACGATCGGATCCGTGCCCTTCGGGTAGTTCCCGCGCTGGTCCTGGCCCTGGTAGAAGCCGCCGAAGTGGAACGGCATGAAGGCCACCCCCTTGCCGACACGCTCCGTCACCAGCGCCTTGACGCGGGCCTTGGAGTTGTTCTCGGGGCCGGACACCCAGACGAAAGCGCCGTCCTTGATGCCACGCGCCGCCGCGTCCGCCGGATTGATCTCGACGAACATGTCCTGCTGCAGCTCGGCCAGCCACTTGTTCGAGCGGGTTTCCTCGCCGCCGCCCTCGTACTCCACGAGACGACCCGAGGTCAGGACGATCGGGAAGGACTTCGCGATGCCCTTCTCGACCGCGGCCTTCTGGACCGAGGTGTGGAGGTTGGGGATGCGCAGGGTCCGCTCGTCGGGACGGGCCGGCCACTTCGCGACCAGATCGACGCGCGGCGAGTAGATCGGCTCGCGATGGACCGGCACCGGATCGGGCAGGTTCCAGGCGTTGGCGCGGGCCTTGCCGTTGCCGTAGGGCACGCAGCCATGCTTGAGCGCGACGCGCTGGATGCCGCCGGACAGGTCGTTCGCCCAGCTCACCGAGTCGATGTTGTTGCCACCGACCCAGGTGATGGTCTCGAGTTCCTTGGGCGTCAGATCGGCATCCCAGCCGAGCTTCTTCAGCACGCCCATGGTGAACTCGGGATAGCCGTCCTTGATCTCCGAGTTCAGCGAGTAGGAGCCGTTCTCGGCCAGCATCGTGTCGTTGACCTTGCTGCCGTCGGCCAGCGTGCGCTCGCGGGTGAGGCCGAAGCGCGGACGGAAAGTGCCGCCGCCGTTCCCCGCCTCGAGCGAGGTGTTGTAGAGGATGTGGGTGCCGGGGTGCTTGAGCTCCGGCGTGCCCCAGCATGGCCAGGGCAGGCCGTAGAAGTCGTTCTCGACGGGGGAGCCCTTGGCGCCGCGCAGGGTGACGAGGTCGAACTTGTCCTGATGCTCCATGTGCAGCTTCAGGCGCTCCGGAGACTGGCCGGTATAGCCCGTCGACCAGCCGCCGCGGTTGATCTCGCGCAGGATCGATTCAGCGGACGGCTCGGGGCCGTACTTGCCCTGCACCATCTCGTAGTTCTTGTGCATCTGCTCGGCGAAACCGAGCTTCTGCGCCAGCTTGTAGATCACGAAGTAATCGCTGGCGGCCTCGAAGATCGGCTCCACCACCTTCTCGCCCCACTGCACCGAGCGGTTGGAGCAGGTGCGCGAGCCGGCGCATTCGAACTGCGTGCCGATCGGCAGCAGATAGGTCCCGTTCTTGCGCCCGCCGAGCGAGACGAAGTTGGTCGGGTGCGGGTCGGCGACGACGAGCAACTCGAGCTTCTCGAGGCCCTTCACCGCATCGGGCATGCGCGGAATGGTGTTGCCGCCATGGCCCATGACGAACATGGCCTTGAGGTTGTCCATCTGGTCGACCTGCTCGGCCGGCAGATTGGCGGCGTCGAACCAGCGCGTCGAGGTGTGGCCCGAGGTCTCCATATTGGCCTTGCGGGTCCGCGCCGGGCGTCCGCCCTTGGCCGGCACCTCGTCGAAGCGGGTGACGAAGTAGTCGTAAGGCACGTCCCAGACGCGGGCCCAGTGGCGCCAGGCGCCCTCGACCAGCCCGTAGTAGCAAGGCAGGTTCGAGATATCGAGGCCGAAGTCGGTCGCGCCCTGCACGTTGCAGTGGCCGCGGAAGATGTTGGCGCCGTTGCCCATGCCGCCGACATTGCCGGTGGCCAGCAGCAGGTTGCAGATGGCGCGGACGTTGGCGGTGCCGACCGAGTGCTGGGTCACGCCCATGCACCAGATGAAGGTCGCCGGCTTGACCTTGGCGAAGGTCTCCGCCGCACGCTTCAGCTGCGCCTCGGGCACGCCGGTGATGTCCTCGACGGTCTTGGGGTCGTATTTCTCGACCTCCTTGCGGACGTCGTCCATGCCGTGCACGCGAGCGGCGAGGAATTCCTTGTCCTCCCAGCCGTTCTTGAAGATGTGCCACATCATGCCCCAGATCACCGCGATGTCGGTGCCGGAGCGGATGCGGATGTAGTCCGTCGCATGAGCCGCGGTGCGGGTCAGGCGCGGATCGAAGACGATGACGTTGGCACGGTTCTGCTCCTTGCCGACCAGGATGTGCTGCATCGAGACCGGATGGGCCTCGGCCGCATTCGAGCCCATGAACAGGATCGTCTTGGAGTTACGGATGTCGTTGTAGGAGTTGGTCATCGCGCCGTAGCCCCAGGTGTTGGCAACACCCGCGACCGTGGTGGAGTGACAGATGCGCGCCTGGTGGTCGACGTTGTTCGTGCCCCAGAAGGCGGCGAACTTGCGGAACAGGTAGGCGCCCTCGTTCGAGAACTTGGCCGAGCCGAGCAGATAGACGGAGTCGGCGCCGGACTTCGCCCGGATCTGCATCATCTTGTCGCCGATCTCGTTGATCGCGACGTCCCAGGAGATGCGCTGCCACTGGCCGTCGACCAGCTTCATCGGATATTTGATGCGGCGGTCGCCATGGACCAGCTCGCGCACCGACGCGCCCTTGGCGCAATGCGAGCCGCGGTTGATCGGGCTCTCCCAGGCCGGCTCCTGGCCGACCCAGACGCCGTTGGCGACCTCGGCCTTGACCGTGCAGCCCACCGAGCAGTGGGTGCAGATGTTCTTCACGATCTTCGTGCCCGTCGCCGGGCCGAGACCGGCGGCCTCCGCCTTCCGGACGGACCCGATCTGAAGGGCGCCCGCGGCGGCGACGCCACCGGCGACGAGGCCGGAGCGACGGAGGAAGGCGCGGCGGTCCATGACGCCGGAGGAGAGGCCGGCGATCGCCGCCTGGAGCCTGCCGCGCTGGACGTCGGCGGTTTTGCGCTGGATCAGCATGTTCTGGCGCCTCTCAGTAACGGTTGACGCGGTAGAAGTCCTTGACGTGCTCCGACTCGCGGTAGCGCGCCTTGGTCTCTTCCTTGCCGGGATCGACGGCCGCCGCGGGCGTCACCATGGCCGGCGTCGCCGCCAGCGTGGCGCCCGCGCCCAGCGCCTTGAAGAAGCTGCGGCGATCGACGGCCGGTTTGCCGGTTTCTTTGGTTTTCGACATCGTCGTCTCCCACGCGTCGGGTTGTGCGTTGTGTCTGGACTGGGTCATGCGGGCAGCCTCGCGGCCTGTGTCTCGATCGAGAGGAACAGGCTGCCCAGCCGGCCCACGGCCTTGTAGAATTTCGCCGCCTTCGCGACCTCGAGGTCAGCGAAGAAGCGCTCGCCCCAGGGTTCGATGTGGCGGGCGTAGAAGCGGTCGGCATCGACGCCGTCGGCTTGGACTTCGCCGCGAAGCAGCTTCGCCATGATGTCGAGCAGCACCGCGATGTGGTCCTCGGGCTCGCCGGCCCTGGCATCCCTCGCCAGGCCGAGCGCGCCCATATCCTCCCGGACCAGGGCCAGCGGCCGCTCGTGCAGGAAACCGGTCAGGTAATAGGAGGCGTAGGGCAGGAGATCGCCGCGGCCGACTCCGATGAAGAGCTCGAAGAACTCGTCGCGCAGGCTCTCGGGCGTCGCCGCATCGGCGGCCTCGGCCAGCGCGAGATGGGCCATGCCCAGCGGCGAGGCATCGCCCTGAAGGTCCCGCAGGGCTGCCAGCGTCTCGGCCGTCGGCGCCCGCCAGAGCAACGCGCCGATCAGCTCACACTCATGGGCGCGGGCGGAATCGACCTCGTCGATCGGCTGCGCGACCATGATCTCCGACTGCATCGCCGCAGCGGGATCCGGCCGGGGGTAGAGATCAGGCCGCAGCTCGGTGCGCGGAATGCCCGTCGTCGCCTCGACCGACAGGACCCTGTCGGCGGGGACACGCTTCCAGCTCGAGATGGCCGGCTGCGAAATGCCGAGACTGCGCGCCAGAGCCCTGACGCCGCCAACGCTACCGATCGCTTTTTCGAGTGCCGGATCGCGCATTTGATTCAGGTCATGGTCCTCGAGGCACGGGGCATCCAAAATTGCTGCCCCTTCCGCATGCGATAACGACTGCTTATTGCCCAAAAATAAAACGATTCCAATCTCTCTTCAGATTGGAATTGCGCCACCTCCACGCTTGCGCAGGCGAGGCGTGGCGGCCTCCTGCGGGGCCTCCTGCTGCGCTGCAGCATAGACAGACAGAGGCGGCATCCCGGGCGGCACCTCGTCTGCGCTGGTCTTTTCGCCATCTTCCGTCAGACGCAGCGCCGAGGGCTCGGGCTCCTGACGGGCATCGTTCGGCACTGCAGCATGAGCAGCATCGTCTTCGTCCTTAGACGAAAGGAGGTGCGGCAAGCCGTCGCTCCCTGCCTGCTCTTCGACCAGCGCGGTCTCGGCAGGCGGCGGCGTCTCGCCGAAGATGCCGCGCACCATCTCGGCGACGTCGTCCGATTCCGAAAGGGGTCCGTAACCGGGTGCGCCGCCGGGCGTGTTCCAGTCGAGTGCGTAGTCCCGGGCCGGGTTCTCGTAATTCGCGATGGCGGGGTCGTTCTCCCAGGCGCGCCGCATCGCCGCCAGTTTCCAGGCTTCCGGCACATTCTGCTTCAGCCAGGAAGCGAGATCGAAATCCTTGTCGATCAGGTCCAGAGACGGCGGCTCGACCAGTTCGGGCTCGGGTTGCGCCGCATCAGCCTCGGCCGGCACTTCGGCCGCGGTCTGCTCAGCCGGCAGCGTCTCGACGCCCTTGTCCCCGTCCGGCTCCGCCCCGCGCTTGCGGCGCGACCAGCGGCTGAGGAAACCCTCGTCCTGTGGGGTGCGCGCGCTCACCGCCGCTCCCCCGGCCCGGCTTCGCCGCGGGGCAGGCCCGGCCCGGGCCGCGGAGCGCCGCCCTTGCGCGGATCATGTTCGCTGCGCTTGCGCTTGATGAACTCGCGCTCGACATGATGCGCCTCGAAGAAGGCCAGCACCGCCTCGGCGACGGCCAGCGGCATCGGCAGCGCCTCGACGACGTCGCCGACATTCTCGCAATAGACCTCGCCCTCGAAGGGATCGGCGGTCACGCCGACGAACTCGATTTCGGGCTCGATCCCGGTCGGGCGGATCGCCACCCAGAGCTTGGCGTGGCCGGCCTGGAAGTTCTCGCGGAAATGAGCGGTGTCGACCGAGTGCAGGGTCAGAGTCGCAGGGCCGAGATAGAACTGCTGCCGGCCGGCCTCGCCCGCCAGCTCGGTCCAGGGCGCGAGCGGCGGCGGCTCCGGCAGCACGGCGAGCGGCGCCCAGGCATGATCGGCCCAGGGCGAATCGATCGCGCGCCGCTCGACGACGATGCCGACCTCGATGTGCTGCTGCGTCATCGCCGTCTCCTCAGTTCGCCATTTCGCGCCGGGCGAGCGGCAGGCCGGCGACGAGGTTCTGCGGCTTCAGCCGCAGCACGCGGTCGGCCGACATCGCCATGATCAGATAGATCGGCTTGCCCTTGGCCGCGGGCAAGACCGGCACCTCGGCGGGCAGGGTCAGTGTGAAGAGGGCGAGCACGCGGGCCATGTCGTCGGCGGCGACTGTCTGCCCCTGCCAGAGCGCATTGCCGATCGCCGTCGCCTCCGCGTCGAGGCCGACGAACCAGCGCCAGTCCGCATCCGTCACCGTCTCCAGTGGTTCGATGGCGACGTCGAAACCATGGATCTGGCGGATCCAGTGGCGCAGTGCCTGGCCGAGCGCCGCCCGGCCGGAGGGAGAACCGCCGAGGTCGAGCACCATGTCGAACCCGTCCGAGCGCTGCCAGTAATGGTCGGCATTGGCGGGCTTGAGGATATCGAGCGCAGTCGCCGCCGGCCCGCCGAGCATGGCGAGCAGCGGGGAAGCGTGCCGGTCGGCCTCGTGCCCCTCGATCATCTCGGCATCGGCGAGCAGGATCGTGTTTTCGTGATGGGTGACGCGCTGCGGGCGGAACAGGCATTCGGCGGCGCGGGTGACGAAGGGATCGTCGCCCTCGTCGAGCGCGGCGCGCATGATGACGTGGACCAACTGGTCGAGGAAGAGCGGGGGGATGGCACTCACGCCCTCGCGGATGATGGCCGCATAGGCGGCCTCGAGCGTCGGCGCGGCCAGCAGCCGGTCGCGCCAGCCGAGCATGAAGCGCCAGTTCTCGCGAGCGTCCTCGTCGGCGATCGCCTCGATCGCGGCAGCCGGTATCTCGGCCTGCGGCGTGTCCATCAGCCGGGCATGGAGCGCACGCTCGGCCTCGCAGGCCTCCTCCGGCGGCAGCAGCTCCGGCCGGGCGAGATAGGCCTTGAGGAAGTCGTCGGTCACGCGCAGCCCGCCGCCGGGTTCGCGATCCAGCAGGAGATGGCCGGAACTGGCCCAGAAATGCGTCATGTCAGCCTGGTCTTTTCGAGATTGAGAAGGTCGACATGCTCGACCGGCCCGTCCTCCTCGCCCGCCACCTCGAGGAACTCAAAGGCACGGAAGCCTTCACTCTGGCTGGCGTCGCGCGGGGTGAGGGTGCGGAAGCGCTCGCGGATCTCGCCGTCTTCCATCGTCCGGTGCAAAGCGAGCAGGGTCTGCGGAGGATGATCGCAGAGGGAGGCGGCGAAGGTGATCTCCTCAGCCGCGGCGGCGCGCGCGGTCGCGAAATCGGGCGCGCCGAGCTTGTCGACGAGTTGGCCCGCGAGGCTTTCGACCGCCGCCACGCGCTCGGCCTCGGTCGCCTCCTGCACCACGGCGAGCGTGCTCCAGCCGAAGCTCGCCACACCCAGGAAGCCGGAGCGGAAGGCGGCCTTGCCCTTGGCGTCGAGCGCGGGGAGAGCGGCCTCCCCGAACAGGAAGGAGCCGGTCACGAGCCATTCGCCCGGCTCGGCCGCGCGGCGGAAGACAAAGGTGTCGGACGGGTCGAGCCGGATGGCGCGGGGCAGTTTCAGACCGCTCACAGCTTCGGCCCGCCGCTCTCGCGATCGAGCCAGTCGACCCGCGCCAGCGCTTCGACGAGGCTGCGGCGCTCGGTGCCGGCCTGGGTGGTCGCGACGAGATCGCCATTGGGCTCGATGCCGTGGCGGGTGCCGACGACCTTGTCGAGCCGGTCGAGCCAGCGCAGCGCGGCGGCCTTGGGCCCGGCGCTCTGCCAGCGGGTGACGGCGAGCATGAGGTGGCGGGCGAAGGCCTCGATCAGGTCGACGGCATCGATCTCCTCGAAGCCCTCCTCGGCCATGCCCACGCCGATCTGGCCGAAGGCGAAGGGCGCCATCGTGGTGGCGCGCAGCATGCCGCCGAAGACGACCCATTCGGGCACCTCGTCTTCGCCGCAGCCCTCCGGCCAGGCCAGCCGGCCACCGCCGATCAGCCCGAGATCGTAGATCAGCGCATCGGGCCAGCGGAACAGGATCGGCCGCTCGGGCGGGCTGTAGACCGCGAGCGCATCCGCCAGCGCCGTCATCGCGAGGTAATGGGCCAGCCGCGCCTCGCGCAGCGGGTTGTCGGGCTCCAGCACAACGGCGAATTCGATCACGTCGAAGCGCCGGGTCCAGACCAGCGTCGCGGCGCCCGCCTCGGCCGCGATCGTGCAGGCATGGGCGAAGGCGTCGCCCGATTCCCGCAGCGTGACGAGCGAAAAGCCCGGCGGCAGCACCGGCTCGCGACGCAGATCGTCCGGGCGCAGGGCACTGGCTGCCATATCCGACCATCCTCCTGGAGACTGCGACGAAACACGCAGGCTTCGTTTCTTTTGAACCGCTCCAATTCCATATAAGCACGGATGATCGCAAGAGAGGCGACACAACGCCGCCGGCCCGAGGATGAAGCCTGCCATGCAAGACACCACCCGGACGCTGATGGTGTGCTCGTGCGAGGACACGATGCCGCTCGATGCGGCAGCGCTCGCCCGCGGCTGCAAGGGCGCCGATATCCGCACCGCGCGCCATCTCTGCCGGACCCAGACCGAGCTGTTCACCCGCGCGCTCGGCGAAAGCGCCGCCGTCACCGTCGCCTGCACGCAGGAGGCGCCGCTGTTCGAGGAGATCGCGGCCGATCTCGACTATGCCGGCGACCTGGTCTTCGCCAATATCCGCGAGACGGGCGGCTGGTCGCGCGAGGCGAAGGCGGCGGGACCGAAGATGGCCGCGCTGCTGGCCGCCGCCGCCGAGCCGATGCCGCCGATCTCCTTCACGACGCTGACCAGCAAGGGCGTCGCCCTGGTCTATGGCCGCGACGAGACGGCGCTCTCGGTCGGGCAGCGGCTGGCGGAGCATCTCGACGTCACCATCCTGATCAGCCGGCCGGGTGAGATTGCGCCGCCGCGCGTGGTCGAGACGCCGGTGCTGAAGGGCACCATCGTGTCGGCGACCGGCTGGCTCGGCGCCTTCGAGCTGCGTATCGACGATTATGCCGCGCCCGCCCCCTCCTCCCGCGCCCGGCTCGTCTTCGGCGAGCCGCGCAACGGCGCCACCTCGCATTGCGACCTCGTCATCGATGTCTCGGGCGGGACGCCTTTGTTTCCGGCCGGTGAGCTGCGGGCGGGCTATCTGCGGGCGGACCCGGCGAGCCCCGCCGCGATCGAAAAGCTGATCGCGGAAGCCGGCCATCTCGTCGGAGAGTTCGACAAGCCGACCTATGTCCGGTTGAACGAGGATCTCTGCGCCCATTCGCGCTCGAAGAAGACCGGCTGCACGCGCTGTCTCGAGCTCTGCCCGACCGGGGCGATCACGCCCAATGGCGACCATGTCGCGATCTCGGCCGAGATCTGCGCCGGCTGCGGCGCCTGCGCGGCGGTCTGCCCGACCGGAGCGGTGACCTATGCGCTGCCGCCGGCCGACGCGCTGCTGCGCCGGCTGCGCACGCTGCTTGCGACCTATGCCGAAGCAGGCGGGCGCGAGCCGGTCGTGCTGCTGCATGACGAGGCGCATGGCGAGCCGCTGATCGATGCGCTCGCCCGCTTCGGCGAGGGCCTGCCGGCCCGCGTGCTGCCGCTGCGCGTCAACGAGATCACCCAGATCGGGCTCGATGCCTTCGCGGCAGCGCTCTCCTTCGGCGCGGCCTCCGTGCAGGTGCTCGGCCGCGCCCGCCCGAAGCACGATCTCTCTGGCTTACAGCGCAACCTCGCCTATGCCGAGACGCTCGCTTCGGCGCTGGGCTATGGCGCCGGCAGCGCCGGGCTGATCGAGACCGACGACCCCGAGCAGCTGGCGGCGGCGCTGGCGCGGGTCGTGCCGGGCACGGTCTCGCAGAAGCCGGCGCGCTTCCGCCCGATGGGCGAAGGCCGGCCGCTGCTGCGCCAGACGATCGGCGAGCTGCATGCCGCGGCGCCGATGCCCGTGGCCACGGTGGCGCTGCCGCCGCGCGCGCCCTTCGGCACCGTGCATGTCGACACCGATGGCTGCACGCTCTGCCTGGCTTGCGTCTCGGCCTGCCCGGTGCAGGCGCTGTCCGATGATCCCGAGCGGCCGACGCTCGCCTTCCAGGAGGATCTCTGCGTGCAATGCGGGCTGTGCGCTGCGACCTGCCCAGAGAAGGTCATCACGCTGGAGCCGCGCATCGATTTCGACGCCTGGAAGGGCGGCAAGCGCGTGATCAAGCAGGAGGAGCCGTTCCACTGCATCGCCTGCGCCAAGCCTTTCGGCGTGCGCAGCACGATCAAGAAGATCACCGCCAAGCTTGAGAACAAGCACTGGATGTTCTCGGGCGACGCGGCCAAACGCATTTCGGTTTTGAAGATGTGCGAGGATTGCCGCGTCGAGGTCGTCGTCAACGAGAGCTTCGACCCGCATCTGTCGCCGCAGCGCCCGCCGGTTCGCACGACGGAGGATTATCTGCGCGAGCGCGCCGAGCGCGGGGAAGATCCGTTGCAGTAGAGATGCCTGTCATTCCGGGGCGCGGCAAAGCCGCGAACCCGGAACCCACGACGGGGTGAGCGGCTGCGGGCCTGTGTCGGTGACGGCTCACCCCGTCGTGGGTTCCGGGTTCATCGCTGCGCGATGCCCCGGAATGACAGACGGCTCAGCGCGTCACCTTCTCCAGCCAGTCGACCAGCGCCTGCCGGTCTTCAGCCGAACCGATGGTCTGCTCCGGCATCTTGGTGCCGGGCGTGTAGGCGTTGGGGCCGATCTCGAAGAGCTTCGCCACCGTCTCCTTGGTCCAGACGATATCCATCGCCTTGAAGGCCTCGGAATAGGCGTAGCCCGGCGCGCTGGCGATGCGACGGCCGAAGATGCCGTGCAGCGTCGGCCCGGCGCGGTTGCCGTCCGACGGCGTCAGGGTGTGGCAGGCGGCGCAGGCGCGGAAGACCTGAGCGCCGCGCTCGCCGTTGAAGGCGGCCAGCACGTCCGCCCCAGCGCGCGGCACCACCGTGCCGATATGCTCGCCGGTGACGGCGTTCCAACGGCGCACGAGACGATCGGCGCCGCCCGACAGGATCTGGCGGCCATCGGGCAGGAAGGCGAGCGACCAAACCGGCAGGCCCGGCCCGACCAGCGTCGCGCGCACGGAGCGCGCCTTGCGGTCGATCAGCGCAACCTGGCCGCGCAGGCCCCCGGCCGCGAGCGTCGTCCCGTCGGCCGAAAGCGCCAGCGCGATCAGCGGCGTCTCGCCGACGGCCACCTCCCCGCGCGCCTCGCCGTCCGGCCCGAAGAGCCGCAGCCGCCCATCCGCCGCGGCGACGGCGATCTCGCCATCGGCGGCCACGACGACCCCGTTCAGCGGCGCGGGCAGCGTGACGATCCGGGGCGCGCCGGCGTCAGCCGGCCAGATCCGCAGCGTCGCGTCATAGCCGGCGGTGACGAGGCCGCCGCCGGGGAGGAAGGCGACGCCGTTGACCGGACCCTGGTGGCCCTCGAAGGCGAGCACAGTGCCGCCCTCGCGCGTCGTCACCCGCGCCGTCCCGTCCCAGGAGGCGGAGGCGATGCGGCGCCCATCGGCCGAGACCGCCAGCGCGGCCACGGGCCCCTTATGGCCCTCGATGACCTCAGCCGGCGCCGCCGCCGCCCCGGGCCAGAGCGCGATTCGGCCATCCTCGGCCCCGGTCGCGAAGCCGAGGCCCGGCACGGCCGCGACCGCGTTGACCGCGCCCTCATGGAAGCGCAGCACGGCCTCCGCCGTGCCGCCCGACAGGCTCCAGAGGATCGCCGACTGGTCGAAGGAGCCGGTCATGGCGCTGGCGCCGTCGGGTGCGACTGCGATGGCGCGCACCGGCCCGCCATGGCCGCGCAGTTCCTGGGCGGCGGCGGGTTGGGCGAGGCAGAGAAGAAGGAGGAGAGGCATCAGGACAGATCGCATCGTTCCATCATGCCGGCTCCCCGGCGCCGTGACAAAGCGGCCAGTTGCCCCGGTGCGACCGGCCATCCTATGAAGCCCGCGCCCCTGCAGCTGGTGCCCGCCATGACCGCCACGCCTCTCAATCTCCGCGGCCTGAAATGCCCCCTGCCGGCGCTGCGGGTCCGCAAGGCGCTGAAGGGGGCGGCGCCCGGCACGCTGTTCCTGGTCGAATGCACCGATCCAATGGCGGCCATCGACATTCCCAACCTGATGCGCGAAACCGGGGATGCGATCGAGGAGAGCCGCAGCGACGGCGATCTGCTCGTCTTCCACATCCGCAAGGCGCCGGCCTGAGCCGCGCCGATAGGAGTTCAGCCCTTGGCCCTCACCCAAGCCGACATCCTGCGCGCGCTCGAACTGGTGAAGCTGCCGGCCAGCGGCCAGTCGCTCTCCGCTTCGGGCCGCGTCGCCGACATCCTGATCGACGGCGGCAAGGTGATCTTCGCCATCGGCATCGACCCGACCGAAGCCGCGGCCATGGAGCCTGTACGCAAGGCGGCCGAAAGCGCCGTGTCGGGCCTGCCGGGCGTGAGCCAGGTGCTGGTCGGGTTGACCGCCGACAAGGCGCCCTCCTCGGCTGCCGCGCAGGCGCGCCAGCAGGCGCAGCGTCCCACTCCCGGCGCGGGGCCCGGCGGCCCGACGCCGAAGGCGGCCGGCGTGCCCGGCGTCAAGCAGATCATCGCGGTCGCCTCCGGCAAGGGCGGCGTCGGCAAGTCGACCACCACCGCCAATCTCGCCGTGGCCCTCAGCGTTCTCGGCCTGAAGGTCGGCGTGCTCGATGCCGACATCTACGGCCCCTCGGTGCCCAAGATCTTCGGCATCACCGGCAAGCCGCGGCTGGTGTCCGGCCGCACGCTGGCGCCGATGGAGGCCTATGGGCTGAAGATCATGTCGATCGGCTTCCTGATCGACGAGGAAACGCCGATGATCTGGCGCGGGCCGATGGTGATCTCGGCGATCACCCAGATGCTCCGTGAGGTCGCCTGGGGTGAACTCGACGTGCTCGTCGTCGACATGCCGCCCGGCACCGGCGATGCGCAGCTGACAATGGCGCAGCAGACGCCGCTGGCCGGCGCCGTGATCGTCTCGACGCCGCAGGATCTGGCGCTGCTCGATGCACGCCGCGGCGTCGCGATGTTCAAACGCGTCGAGGTGCCGATCCTCGGCATCGTCGAGAATATGAGCTATTTCATCTGCCCGGAATGCGGCACGCGCTCGGACATCTTCGCCCATGGCGGGGCGCGGCATGAGGCGGAACGCCTCGGCGTGCCCTTCCTCGGCGAGGTGCCGCTGGCCATGCCGATTCGGGAGACGTCCGATTCAGGTCGGCCGATCGTGGCGAGCGACCCGGATTCGGCTCATGCGAAGGCCTATCTCGCGATCGCGCGGCAGGTGATGGCGGCGATGGCCGGAGGGCCGGTCAGGACCGCGCCGCGCATCGTCATCGAGTGAGGGGCTGGTCTGTAGCCGACCATCGTCATCCTGGGCGACCGAAGGTCGTCCCGGGATCCATCATAGGGGACGACGTCGCCCTATGATGGATCCCGGATCTGCGCCGCTGCGCGGCTTGTCCAGGATGACGGGGTGGTTCCGAAACTGACCGAACCGGACCTCAGAGCCTGACGCCGCCCGTCGAGAAGGCGACGTCGACCGGCTTCTGGAAATAGTCGTTCAGCACGAGGCTGGCGCCGAAGGCGAGGATGGCGGCGACGGCGATGGCGGCGACGAACGATTTCATGGTCTTCCCCCGAATGGCGGCACGGCAGCGATAAGCCGCTCTTGTACAGGACAGATAGCGAAGGACGGCGGGGGGTTCAAGCCGGCGGCAAAGTGGCGAAAAGCCGCTCGGCCTCGTCGAGATCCTCGGGCTTGTTGGCGTTGAAGAAGGGATCGACCGGCGTCACCGGCCACTCCGCGCTCGCGCAGCCATGGCGGGCGGTCCAGCGGTCGATCTTGCGCTCGTCCTCGACCGTCAGGGCGTGGCGCAGATCGGCGCGCAGGCGAACCGGCCAGAGGCCGATCACCGGATGCGTCCAGCCGCCTGAGGCCGCGCAGGCGAGTGGGACGCCCTGCGTCTCGCGTGCCTCATGCAGGCGGGCGACGAGATCATCAGGGATGAAAGGCGTGTCGGCGGCGACGCTGACGAGCCATTCGGTCTCGGGCCGATGGACCGCCATCCAGTCGAGCCCGGCGAGAATGCCGGCGAGCGGGCCGGCGAAATCGGGCACGCTGTCGGCGACCACCGGCAGGCCGTAACCGGCGAAGCGGTCGGGATCGCCATTGGCGTTGACCACGAGCCCGTCGCATTGGGGCGCCAGGCGCTCGATGACATGGGCGAGGATGCTGCGGCCCGCGATGGTCCGCAGCGGCTTGTCACCGCCGCCCATGCGCCGGGCGAGACCGCCGGCGAGGAGCAGGCCGAGGGTGGGGGGGGTCATTGAGCAACCACCTTGTCATTCCGGGGCGATCCGCAGGATCGAACCCGGAACCCACGACCGGGCGATACCTGAAGAACGCGCAGTATTCCGGGTTCAACCCCGTCGTGGGTTCCGGGTTCTTCGCTGCGCGAAGCCCCGGAAAGACCGAGGGGCTCAATCATCACGATCGGCCCCCTTGCGCCGGCTCCGGCCGCCCTCCTCCTCGACCGTGTCGGGATCCTGGTCGAAGACGATGTTCTGCTCACCCGCCAGCGCCACGAAGCGCTTGCCGCGGGCGCGGCCGATCAGGGTGAGCCCGGCCTTGCGCGCCAGTTCGACGCCCCATTCGGTGAAGCCGGAGCGCGAGACCAGCACGGGGATGCCCATGCGCACGGTCTTGATCACCATCTCGGAGGTCAGGCGGCCGGTGGTGTAGAAGATCATCTTCGCGGGATCGACGTCGTGGCGGAACATCCAGCCGGCGACCTTGTCGACGGCGTTGTGGCGGCCGACATCCTCCATATAGACCAGCGGCCTGTCGGCCTTGCAGAGCACGCAGCCATGGATCGCGCCGGCCTCGAGATAGAGCGAGGGCGTGGTGTTGATCTTCTTCGTCAGCGCATAGAGCCAGCTGGTGCGGAGTTCGGCCTTCGGCAATTCGATCTCGTCGATCGCCTCCATCAGATCCCCAAAAGCCGTGCCCTGGGCGCAGCCCGAGGTCAGCGTCTTCTTCTTCAGCTTCTCCTCGAAATTGGTGCGCTCCGGCGTGCGGACGACGACGACCTCGAGCTCCTCGTCATAATCGACGGCATCGACGACATCGCCGCGCTTCAGCATGTTCTGGTTGAGGAGATAGCCCAGCGCCAGCGCATCGGGATGGTCGCCGATCGTCATCATCGTGACGATCTCCTGGGCGTTGAGATAGAGCGTCAGCGCGCGCTCGGTGACGACGCGGGTCTCGACGGTCGCGCCGGTCTGGTCGATGCCGGAGACGGTCGCGCCGAGGCGCGCCGCCTGCGGATCGGGCCGGACGAGATAATCGTCGAGGAAGCTCATATCCTGCGCCATGGCGGTCTTCCGGTCAGGCGGCCAGCCGCGCGAGATGCAGCGCCCAGGTCTCGATGGCCTCGGCCTGCGCCGGCAGCTCGGTCCAGTCCTCCCCCGCGAAGTCTCGGAAGGCGGGCAGCACGTCCTGCCGGACCGCGATCAGAACGGGTACGCCCGCCAGCAGGGCTGCCGCGATCTCCTGCCGAAGCCCCTGGCCCAGCACCTCCTGCCGGCCGAACTTGTTGACGATGACGAGATCGGTTTCGCCCGCCAGCGCCGCGCCGAGCGCGCCGCCAGCGGCCGCGAGGCCGCCTGCGTCGAGACGGCAGCCGGTGGCGCCGGCACCGCGGTTCTCGCTGATCGGGAAGCGCACGCCGGTCGCAAGGTCCTCCAGCGCCATCGAGAGACAGCCGGTCTCGCAGGCGCCGTCATTGTGCTGGACGACACCGCCGAGCCGGAGACCCTGCGCCTTCAGCCGCGACGCCGTCTCGGCCATGAACCGGTCGATGGGGAAGCCCGACGAATAGGGAATGACGGCCATGAGCATCGAGACCTCATCCCATGAAAAGCGAGAGGCGACCAGAGGGCTTTCGTCGCAGCGCGGCGCGCGCTGCGACCGCGAAATGCGAGGACAGTGTTGCGCTGTCCCTACAGTCGCGCCTCGCGGGGCCAGCTACGGTTGAAACCAGCATCCTCCGGCGCGTTTTCCGGCGGAGGCCAGACCCCGGTTCGCGATCCATGCCCCGTCATCACGCCCAGCACCCGCTCGATCCCGCCGCCGATGCCGCACTGCTGCTGCGCCGCATCGCATTCGGCACGCTGGCGCTGCTGCTGCCGATCGCGTCCCTCGTCTCGCGTCGCGCCGCGGTGGTGCTGGCGCCGATCGGCGTCGTGCTGCTGGTCATCGCCATGCTGATCGAGGATCCGCGCGACTTCGTCTCGCGGCTCAAGCGCAGCGTCTTCAGCCTGCCCGGGCTGATCCTGATCGGCCTCGTCGCCTGGGCGCTGCTCTCGCTGGTCTGGAGCCCCTATACGAGTTCGGCGACGGAGAAGGCCGGCAACATCGTTCTGGCCGTCGCGCTCGGCTTCCTCGGCAATGCGGCGCTGCCGGAGCGGATGCGGGCCTCGAACCTCAACCTCGCGCCGCTCGGAGCCGGCACCGCCGCCGCCTTCGCGCTGGCGCTGATCGTGGCGACGGCGCTGCGTCACCAGGACACCGATGCCGGGGTCGAGCGCGGGATCAGCGTCATCCTGATCATGGCCTGGCCGGCGCTCGCCTGGCTGCTCTCGCGCGAGCGGGGCCTGAGCGCGCTCGCGCTCGCGCTGGTCGTCGGCCTGCTGTCGCTGACGCGGTTCGAGGATGGCGAGGCCGTGGCCATGATCTGCGGCGCGGTCGCGTTTGGTGCCGTCAGCGCCAACCGCGAGCGGGCGGCGGCCATGGTCGCCGCCGCGATGGCCGGCCTGATCCTGCTGGCGCCGATCCTGCCGTTCCTGATGATCCCGATCGTCTCACGGCTGCCCGACAGCACGCTCGCCCCGTCGCTGGCGGTCTGGGCCGACGTGATCAGCAGCGCGCCGATCCAGCTCGTGACCGGTCATGGCCTCGACACCGTACTGCGCGGCCGGCTGATCGGCGCCCTGCCGACCTCGACGCCGACGACGCTGCTGTTCGAAACCTGGTACGAACTCGGCCTGGTCGGCGCGGCCGCGGCCGCCTTCTGCCTCTACATCGCCGTCCGGGCGGCCGGGCGGATGCCGGGCGCGCTGGCGGCCGGCGGCGTCGCGGCCTTCACCACCGCCTTCGCGCTCTCCGCGCTCGGCTTCGCGACCCTGCAGCCCTGGTGGCTGATGACGCTGACCTCGGTCGTGCTGCTGTTCGGCGCCATCGCGCGCGGCCAGTACCGCACCGACCGGCCCGTCGCGCCGCTGCTGAAATCCCCGAGCACGACGCGTCCCAAGGCCGGAGGCACCCCCGCCTGAGGCCCGGGACGATCAGGCCGCGGCGACGCGCCCGGCCTGCACCGCGTGGCAGGCGACCCCGTCGATCACCGGCGGGCTCTCGAGCCTGCAGCGGTCGAAGACCAGCGGGCAGCGGGGGTGGAAGGTGCAGCCGGAGGGCGGGCTGATCGGGTTCGGGATTTCGCCCTTCCCCGCCTCGCGCGCCTTGCCGACCATCGCGACGTCGGGCACCGCATCGAGCAGCATGCGCGTATAGGGGTGCCGCGGCGCCGAGAACAGGCTCTTGCCCTCGGAGATTTCAACGAGGCGGCCGAGATACATCACGCCGATGCGGCTCGCCATGTGCCTGACGACGGCGAGGTTGTGCGAAATGAAGAGATAGGTCAGCCCCAGCCGCTCCTGCAGATCGCGCATCAGGTTGAGGATCTGGGCCTGAACCGAGACATCGAGCGCCGATGTGGGTTCGTCGCAGACGATGAACTCGGCGTCCGAGGCGAGCGCTCGGGCGATCGCGATGCGCTGGCGCTGGCCGCCCGAGAACTCGTGGGGGAACTTCGTTCGGTCGTCGGGGTGCAGGCCGACGAGCATCAGGAGGTCGCCGACGCGCTCGGTGATCGCCGCCTCGCCCTCGATCAGGCTGAAGGCGCGGATCGGCTCCGCGATGATGCGCCCGACGCGCCAGCGCGCATTGAGCGAAGCGTAGGGATCCTGGAAAATCATCTGGATGCGCCGGCGCAGGCGCTGGCGCTCCTCGGCCGCCGCCGCATCGTGCATCGAGACGCCGTCGATCGTGACCGTACCGGCCGATGGCGGCAGCAGGCCGACCACCATGCGCGCCACGGTCGACTTCCCCGAGCCGGATTCACCGACCAGCGCGAAGGTCTCGCCCTTGCGGATGTCGAAGGAAACGCCGTCGACCGCCTTCAGGAACTGGCGCGGCGCGCGCTCGATGACGCGGTTGAGCCAGGGCTTGGAGACATCGAAGACGCGCTTGAGGTCGCGGACCTCGACCAGCGGAGCGGGACCGGCAGTCATGCGGCGACCTCACTTCCGGCTTGCGTGTCGTAGAGATGGCAGGCGACCTGGCGGCTGCCGACCGCGATCGGCTCCGGACGCTCGGTCCGGCAGCGATCGAAGGCCTGGGCGCAACGCGGGTTGAAGGCGCATCCTTGCGGGATGGCGGAGAGTCGCGGCATCGAGCCCGGAATCTGGACGAGGCGGCTGGTCTCGCCCTCGAGCGAGGGGATCGCCCCCATCAGGCCCTTCGCATAAGGATGGAGCGGCTGCTTCACCACGTCGCGGACGGGGCCGATCTCGGCGACGCGCCCGGCATACATCACCGCAACCCGGTCGGCCGTTTCGGCGATGACGCCCATGTCGTGGGTGACGAGCATGACCGCGGTGCCGCGCTCCCGGCAGAGCGTCTTGATCAGCGCGATGATCTGCGCCTGGACCGAGACGTCGAGTGCGGTGGTCGGCTCATCGGCGATGATGAACTCCGGCTCGGCGCAGAGCGCCAGCGCGATCACGACGCGCTGGCGCATGCCGCCGGAGAATTCGTGCGGATAGCTGTCGATCCGCTTTTCAGGCGCGGGAATGCCGACTTCGTCGAGCAGCGCGATGGCGCGAGCCCGGGCCTGGCCGGCATCGAGATCGGTGTGGACGCGGATCGTCTCGATCAGTTGCTCGCTGATCCGGTAGAGCGGGTTCAGGCTGGTCAGCGGATCCTGGAAGATCATGCCGATGCGCTTGCCGCGGACCTTGCGCATCGCCTCGGGTGGCAGATTGTCGATGCGCTCGCCCGCCAGCCGGACCTCGCCGCCGGCGATGCGGCCGGGCGGGTCGATCAGGCCGATGATGGCCGAGCCGGTGACCGACTTGCCGGCGCCGGATTCGCCGACCACGCCGAGCACCTCGCCGCGCGCGACGTCGAAGGAGATGCGGTCGAGTGCGCGCAGCGTGCCGCGACGGGTGACGAACTCGACCGTGAGATCGCGGACGGAGAGGATGGGGGCGGTGTCTTCGGACGGCATCGCGCTCATCTCAGCTTGGGGTTGAGCGCATCGCGCAGCCAGTCGCCAAACAGGTTGATCGACAGAGCGAGCAGGACCAGCACGAGCGAGGGAAACAGCAGGATCCACCACTCGCCCGAGAAGAGGTACTGCTGGCCGAAGCGGATCAGCGTGCCGAGCGAGGGCTGGGTCGGCGGCATGCCGACGCCGAGGAAGGAGAGCGTCGCTTCCTCGATGACGGCGAGCGCGAGGTTGATCGTCGCGATGACCAGCACGGGCCCGGCGACATTGGGCAGAACGTGCTTGAGCATCACCGGCCAGGCCTTGAGGCCGATCAGCCGGGCGGCGTCGACATAGACTTTGTTCTTCTCGACCAGCGTCGAGCCGCGCACGGTGCGGGCATATTGCGCCCAGTTCGACAGTCCGATGGCGACGACGAGGACGAGCAGCGTCATCTGCTCCTGCAGCGCCGGGGGGATCAGCCCGCGGGCGACGCCGAAGACCAGCAGCGCAACCAGGATCGCCGGGAAGGAGAGCTGCACATCGGCAACGCGCATGATCAGCGCCTCGGTGCGACCGCCGACATAGCCGGCGACGAGACCCAAGCCCACGCCGATGACGAGCGAGAACAGCACGGAGGCCGCGCCGACCAGAAGCGAGACGCGCGAGCCGTAGAGAATGGCCGAGAAGATATCCCGCCCCTGCGAGTCCGAGCCCAGCCAGAAGACCTTGCCGGTGATCTCGTTGGGCACCATCGGCCGCGAGAACCCGTCCGACAGGTCGAGCGAGGCGGGGTCGAAGGGGTCGTAGGGCGCGATCAGCGGCGCCGCGACCGCCGCCAGCACGAGCAGCAGCGCCAGAGCCGTCGCGGCGACCGTCACCGGCGAGGAGCGGAAGGAGAAGGCGATGTCGGAATCCCAGATCCGGGCGAGGCGGCCGGGAGTGCGGGGCTTTGGCGGGTGAAGCGTCGTCACGGTGCGCCCTCTGTCTTTCCGGGGCTTCGCGCAGCGAAGGACCCGGAACCCACGACCGGGTGAGCCGCTTCGCCACGAGCCTTGGTTAGGGACGGTTGATCCGACAGGGCTCGCCCGGTCGTGGGTTCCGGGTTCGGCCCTGCGGGCCGCACCGGAATGACAAGGGTTGTGCTCATCGCCACCCTCACTTCGCCATGGCCGGATTGCCGCTGCGCAGGCGCGGGTCGAGCGCGACATAGACAAGGTCGACGATCAGCGAGGTCAGCACGAAGACGAAGGCCACGAACAGGAGATAGGCCGACATCACCGGCACATCGACGAACTGCACCGCGTTGACGAAGAGGGCGCCCAGCCCCGGCCACTGGAACACCGTCTCTGTGACGATGGCGAAGGCGATCACGCCGCCGAGCTGGACGCCCGCGATGGTGATGACCGGGATCAGCGTATTGCGCAGCGCGTGGCGGAACTCGATGCGGCGCTCGGGGATGCCCCGGGCCCGGGCGAAGCGGATGAAATCGGCCCGCATCACCTCCAGCATCTCGGAGCGGACGAGGCGCATGATCAAGGTGAGTTGCAGGAAGCCCAGCGTCAGCACCGGCATGATCAGCGATTTGAGTCCGCTCGTGGTGAGCAGCCCGGTGGTCCACCAGCCGATCGCGACCGTGTCGCCGCGACCGAAGGAAGGCAACCAGCGCAACTCGACGGCAAAGATGTAGATCAGCCCGATTCCGATCAGGAAGGTGGGCAGGCTGACTCCGATGAGCGAGAGCGCCATCACCAGATTGGCGATCCAGCCATCGCGCCGGATGGCGGCGTAGACCCCGAACGCGATGCCCGTGACGAAGGCGAAGATCGCCGAGAGCACGGCGAGTTCCACCGTCGCCGGCAACCGTTCCAGGATCAGCGAGGAGACCTTGCGCCCCTGGCGGTAGGAGATGCCGAAATCGCCCTGCGCCGCATCCGCGACGAAGCGGGCGAACTGCAGCGGAACGGGATCGTTGAGGCCCAGCCGCTCGGTCAGCTCGGCGCGATCCTGCAGCGTCGCCTCCTGGCCGAGCATGTTGACCACGGGATCGCCGACGAAGCGGAACATCGAGAAGGCGATGAAGGCGACCGCCAGCATCACGACGATGCCCTGCATCAGCGAGCGCAGGATGTAGGCGAGCATTGCGGTTCAAATCCCAGGGACGGTCACGCCAAAAACACCCTCGCCGTCATCCCGGACGCCGCAAAGCGGCGTTCCGGGATCCATCATAGGGAACCGCGCTCTACGATGGATCCCGGATCGGCGCGGCTGCGCCGCTTGTCCGGGATGACGGCCGAGGTTCATCTGCCCATCCGAGCGGACTACGAGCCCTTGAAGCTCACCATCTTCAGCTTCGGGTTGTTGCCGACGTCGACCGGGATATCGAGCGAGGTCTTCATCGCGTAGCTGAGCGACTGGTTGTGGATCGGCAGATAGATCGTTTCGTCCTTCAGCCGTGTCCAGAGCTTGGCGATGGTGGCGTCGCGCTTGGGCAGATCGACCTCCTTCGACAGCGACTCGATCATCGTGTCGATCTCGGCGTTCTTGAAGCCGGTCGCGTTCCAGGAGCCCTGCGAGCCGGTGCGCGAATGGTACATGTACGAGAAGATGTAGTCGGAATCATAGGTCGGGACGCCCCAGCCGACGAGGTAGAACTCCGTCTCCGGCGGGTTCCTCTGGATCAGGTTGAAGTGGATCGACTTCGACTGCGAGACCAGGTTCACCTTGACGCCGATCTGCGCGAACATGCCGACCGCCGCCTGGCAGATGCCCTCGTCGTTGACGTAGCGGTCATTGGGGCAGTGCAGCGTCACCGAGAAGCCGTTGGGATAGCCGGCTTCCGCCAGAAGCGCCTTGGCCTTAGCGTTGTCGACCGCCGGATAGCTGTCCAGTTCCTTGGTCCAGCCATTGACGAAGGGCGGCATGATGACGCCGGTCGGCACCGACTCGCCGCGCATGACGACGCGCTGGATCGCCGGCCGGTTGATCGCCATGTTGAGGGCCTGGCGCACCTTCTTGTCGGCGAAGGGGTTCTTGCCCTGCACGTCGTCGCCCTTGAGGTCGGCAGAGGCGACGTCCATGCCGAAGAAGATGGTGCGGTTCTCGGCACCGGAGTTCACCCGCAGGTTCGGCTGGCTCTTGAGGCGGGCGATGTCCTGCACCGGCACGTCCTGGACGAAGTCGACCTCGCCCGAGAGCAGCGCCGCGACGCGCGTGGCGTCCTGCTTGATCGGCACCAGCGTCAGCTCGGTGATCTCGAGCGGGACCTTGGCCTTGTTCCAGTAGGCGTCGTTGCGCTTCATCACCGTCTTCACGTCGGCCTCGCGCGAGACGAGCACGAAGGGGCCGGTGCCGTTGGCGTTGCGAACGGCGAAATTCTCTTCCTTGTTCTTGAAGTCCTGCGCCTTGGTGGCGTTGTTCTTCTCCGCCCAGGCCTTGCTCATGATGCGGATCGAGGAGGTGTTGTTGACCAGGAGCGGGTTGGGCCCCTTGGTCTTGATGCGAACCGTCAGATCATCGACCTTGCTGACCTTCTCGACCGAGGTGAGATAGCCCTTGAAGTCCGAGGTCGGCTGCATGGCGCGCTCATAGGAGAACACCACGTCGTCGGCGGTGAAGGGCGCGCCGTCATGGAACTTAACGCCCGATACCAGCTTGAACTCCCAGGTCGTCGGATCGTCGGGCAGGACCCGCCAGGAAGACGCCAGCAGCGGCAGCAGCTTGCCGGTGTGGTCGCGCTCGGTCAGGCTTTCATAGATGTGCTGGTTGAGCGAGGTGGTGGGCCCCTCGTTCTGCCCATGGGGATCGATCGTCAGGGCATCGCCCGCGGCGGCCCATTTCAGGGGTCGGGCCTCGGCGGCGCCCAGTGCCAGCAGCGAAACCCCGAGCAAAGCGGCCGCAAGGCCGAAGACACGCGCTTTCATCGAAAAACACCTCCCCAAGCAGGCACCGTCGGGTGCCCCAAGGGAGCGATGTTAGGGGCAGCTCGCGCGCGAGTCACGGGGGAGATGCGCGCCCGACGCATGGCATTTCCGAGCAGTTGCCTAAGCCGTGGTCAGCAGTCGGCCAGGACGCTGGATCAGACCGCTGCGACGGGTGCAATTGCCGGGTAGGCCGAGGCCGCCCGCTGGCGTTCGCGTGCCAGGAGCCACTTCGCCGCCGCCCACGCCGCGACAGCCAGTGCGGCCCCCGCGATGACATCGACGAGGTAGTGGCTTCCCTCGATCGGAATGGCCACCAGCATCAATGCATTGAGCCCGACCCCGAACCAGCGCCAGTAGGGCGCTCCCCAGAAGCCGAGCATCAGGAGGACGGCCGACACGGTGTGGAAGCTCGGGAAAGTCACCAATCCCTGGGCGCCGTCGAGATCGACGAGTTTCATGCTGCCCTCGCGCAGGGCCTGGGCATGCTGGGCGAATTCGAGCGGGACGGCCAGAACGATGTTGGGATGGTCCGCCGGCGTGATGCCGAGATGGACGACGGGGCTCAGCGCGGGCACCACGGTCGCGATGGCGACGGTCACGATCGCCGCGAGCGCATAGCTCAGCAGGAAGCGGTCGAGATGACGGTGGGCTCCGATCGCCGCGAGGACGATGGGTAGCAGCGCGGTTTGCGGCAGCATCGAGTGGTAGGCGAGGACCAGAACCTCGTGAACGGCCGGATAGGCGTCGAGCACGGACAGCCAGAAGCGCCAGTCGAAGCCCAGGGCCACGTCCATCGCCTGGAACCAGTCGTCGCGCAGGGGCATGGCGAGGGAGGTGCCGCTGTAGGACAGCGAGCCGACCATGAAGATCAGGAGGATCAGTTCGGCCATCGCGCGGGTCAAACGGGCGAGGCGCTCGTCGGGACGACGCTGCGTGTAGAAGGCAGAGATCGCCAGAAGACAAGCGACCACGCCGAGGATGACGAGCAGATCGCCCGCCTTCAGGCCCACGCCGGTCGCCGACCAGATCGCGAGGCTGAGCAGCGAGATCGCAATGATGAGGGCCCACAGCGTCCGCGACGCTCTCCACCCGTCTCCCGCCATGACGCCGCCCCCTCCGCGATGGTGGAGAGCAGTGGCACGACTCTCTAAAAACTCCGTTGAGATCGCCTCTTTCGTCTACGCCTGAATGGCTCTGGGTGCAGGCCCTCGCCCGCTCAGCGCGAGAGATCTCCGATCAGCTTGCGCACGAACTGCGTGCCGGCCTCGAGCTGCGCCACGGTGATGAACTCGTCGGGCTGATGGGCCTGGGCGATGTCGCCGGGGCCGCAGACCACCGTCGACCAGCCGGCGCGCTGGAACAGGCCGCCCTCCGTGCCATAGGCGACGACGTGGCGGCCATTGTCGCCCGTCAGGCGGCGGCAGAGTTCCTCGGCGGCGCCGTTCTCCTCGGGCCCCATCGCCGGGGTGTCGGAGGTGACGACGAAGTCGATGCCGGTCTCGGGCGCGATCGCCTGCATCTGCGCCTCCAGCGCCACGACCTCGGCGCGGTAGCGCTGCTCGTAGCTCTCGAAGCTCTCGCCGGGAATGCAGCGGACCTCGTGGGTGAACATGCAGTGCTCGGCGGTGATGTTGACCGCCGTCCCCCCATTCACCACGCCGACATGGAGCGTGGTGTAGGGCGGCTCGAACCCGTTGCCCGGCGCGGTGCGGGCCTTGTTCTCGGCCATGACCTGGTTGTGCCAGTCGATCAGGCGCCCGGCGATCATGACGGCGGGCACGCCGACATCGACGCGGCTGGAATGGACGGCGTGGCCGTGCACGGTCGTCCTCATCCGCATGCCACCCTTGTGGCCGGTGACGACCTGCATCATCGAGGGCTCGCCGACGATGACCGCGGCGGGCTTCATTCCATCCTTCGCCATCGCCTCGATCAGCACGCGGGCGCCCTGGCAGCCGACCTCCTCGTCATAGGAGAGCGCGATGTGGATCGGCCGCTTCAGCGGCGCCGCCAGCATCTCCGGCACCAGCGCCAGTGCGATGGAGTCGAAGCCCTTCATGTCGCAGGTGCCACGGCCGAAAAGCTTGCCGTCCCGCTCGGTCAGCGTCCAGGGATCTGAACTCCAGTCCTGCCCGGCGACGGGCACGACGTCGGTGTGGCCGGAGAGGACGACGCCGCCCTCCACCTTCTGTCCGATCGTGGCGTAGAGGTTGGCCTTCTGCCCGTCTGCGCTCGGCGCCAGCCGGCTCTCGACGCCGAGGCTGGCGAGATAATCGCGGCAGAAATGGATCAGCTCGAGATTGCTGCGCTGGGATTCGGTGTTGAACGAAACCAGCCGGGCAAGCATCTCCTTCGGGGTCATCGTCACGCGGCGTCTCTCCAAAATGCGGCGCGAGGCAGGTTTCGTGCCGAGCCGGCGGATGGGCCGAGCCTGATATATGTCCTAAGCCTCCCGCGTCCCGCTGCCAACGATCCGTTTCCGTCGATCGCTGCGCGCCCCTATAACGGCAGCGGGACATGAGAGGCTCCACATGCATTTCGACGTCACTCTGGCAGACATCCAGGCAGCCGCCGTGCGCATCGCCGGCAAGATCCGGCGCACGCCGACCTTCTACAGTGCCGGGCTTTCGGCGCGGCTGGGCGTCGAGACGGTGGTCAAGGTCGAGAGCCTGCAGCTCGGCGGCTCCTTCAAGGTGCGCGGCTGCTTCAACAAGCTGATGGGGCTGAGCGAGCGGGAGCTCGCCCGCGGCGTCGTCACGGTGTCGGGCGGCAATCACGCTATCGCGGTGGCGCTGGTGGCCAAGACGATGGGGTGCCGCGCGCTGGTGCTGATGCCGCAGAACGCGGCCACCTTCAATGTCGAGATGGCCCGTTCGCTGGGAGCCGAGATCGAGCTCTGCGCCGACTCGATCGAGGCTTTCGCGAAGGCCGATGACTACGCCGCCCAGGGCATGACCAACGTCCATTCCTACGACGATCCGGCGATCATCGCCGGCCATGGCTCGCTCGGGCTCGAGATGAACAACGATGCCGGCGGGCGGCTCGACCATGTCTTCATCTCGATCGGCGGCGGCGGCTTCGCGGCCGGCGTCGGCGCGGCGATGAAGGGGCTCGACCCGGCCCTGCGCATCCATGGCGTCGAAACCGAGGGCGCGACCGCGATGACGCAGGCGCTGGAAGCCGGCAAGCCGGTGCCGATCCGCCCGACCTCGATCGCGCGCACGCTGGGAGCCCCCTTCGCGACCGAGCGGACGATGGCCGCCGCGCGCCAGTTCCTCGAGGACATCGTCATCGTGCCCGACGCCGAGGCCGTGCGCGAGATCACCTGGGTGCTGCAGAACGGGCGCGTGCTGCTGGAGCCGGCGGCCTCCTGCGTCGTGGCTGCCGCGCTGGCGCGCAAGGAGATGTTCAAGCCGGGCGAGCGCGTCGGGCTCGTGCTCTGCGGCTCGAATGTCGCGCTCGACGACATCGCCGCCTGGCGGACGCAGTTCGGGGTCTGACGTCCCCTCCCCCCGCTCGCGGTGGGGAGGGAGAAGAGGAGCGCAGTGCGGTTAGCGCGCGGCGGGGTCGCAGCGCCCGCGCTTGACGCTGCCGCGCGTTCGCGCTTGTGGAACGTGGTGTCGCGCCCGACCGATGAGGCGGGGGGCCGCAGCGGCGGGCGCGGACGGAAGCGGAGGCATGACCCATGACGATCCTCGACCACAAGACGCAGCCGCAGGACAAATGGCGCGACGGCGTCATGACCGAAATGCGGGTTTCCGCCCTGGTCGAGAGCAAGCAGCTCTGCATCTTCGAGCAATTCTGCGAGCCGGGGCTGGGGGCGCCGATGCATCTGCACGCGGTCGAGGAGGTGCTCGAGGTGATGGGCGGCACGGCCGAAATCTATCTGCGCGACAAGACGATGGTCGTCACCGCCAACCAGTCGGTTCTGGTGCCGGCGGGCGCCCGCCACGGCTTCAAGAACATCGGCAGCGACACGCTGCATGTGCGCGCGACGCTGGCGGCGGCGATCTTCGAGGCGTCCTATGACGACCGCAACGAATTGTCGCGCCGCTACGTTCCCGCCGACGCCTGAACGGCGGCACCGACACCCTGCCGATCCAGCGATCCGCCGCCGGCGGATCGGATTTGCCCTTTTCGAGGTTACGATGCCCAAAGCCGAACTCATCGCCGCGATCCATCCCGAGCTCACCGCCATCCGCCGCGACCTGCACCGCCATCCCGAGCTGATGTACGACGTGCATCGCACGGCAGGCGTCGTCGCGCAGAAGCTGACGGAATGGGGCGTGGACGAGGTCGTGGCCGGCATCGGCAAGACCGGCGTCGTCGGCGTCATCAAGGGCCGCAACCAGGGCTCCGGCAAGGTGATCGCGATGCGTGCCGACATGGACGCGCTGCCGATCCACGAGGAGACCAATCTCGAGCATCGCTCGACCGTGCCGGGCAAGATGCACGCCTGCGGCCATGACGGCCACACCGCCATGCTGCTGGGTGCCGCCAAGTATCTCGCCGAGACCCGCGATTTCGACGGGACGGCGGTGGTCATCTTCCAGCCGGCGGAAGAAGGCGGCGCCGGCGCCAAGGCGATGATCGAGGACGGGCTGATGACCCGCTTCGGCATCCAGGAAGTCTACGGCATGCACAACAAGCCGGGCCTGGCCGTCGGCCAGTTCGACGTGCGCAAGGGCCCGACCATGGCCGCCGCCGACCGCATCCACATCAAGATCGAGGGCAAGGGCGGGCATGCCGCGGCCCCCCACCGGGTCAACGACCCGATCGTCGCCGCCTGCCAGCTGGTGACGGCGCTGCAGACGATCTCCTCGCGCAATGCCGACCCGCTCGATTCGATCGTCGTTTCGGTGACCGCGATGAATGCGGGCGAGGCCTTCAACGTCATCCCGCAGACCGTCGAGCTCAAGGGCTCGGTGCGGACGCTGACGCCGCAGATGCGCGAACTCGCCGAGAAGCGCATCAAGGAGGTGACGGCGGGTATCATGACCGCCTTCGGGATGAGCGTCGTCTGCGACTATCTCCACGGCTACCCGGTGACCTTCAACCATGCGGAGCAGGCCGAGTTCGTGGTCGGCACGATCGAGGCCGCCTTCGGCGAGGGCAAGGTCGACACGACCGTGCCGCCGACGATGGGCTCGGAGGATTTCTCCTACATGCTCGAGGAGCGCCCCGGCGCCTTCATCAACATCGGCAATGGCGATTCTGCTGGGCTGCATCACCCGGCCTATGAGTTCAACGACGAGGTCATCCCGGTCGGCGTGACCTACTGGGCGAACCTCGTCGAGACGGCGATGCCGGCCAAGGCCTGAAGGGCGCCCGCCTCATGCACGACATCGATTGCCTGGTGATCGGAGCCGGCGTCGTCGGCCTCGCGACGGCCCGTGCCCTGGCACTCGCCGGGCGCGAGGTCGTCATCGCGGAAGCGGCCGAGGGCATCGGCACGCAGACCTCGGCGCGCAACAGCGAGGTCATCCATGCGGGAATCTACTATCCGCCGGGCTCGCTGAAGGCGAAGGTCTGCGTCGAGGGGCGCAAGCGGCTCTATGCCTATCTCGGTGAGCGCAGATTGCCCCACAAGGCCTGCGGCAAGCTGATCGTCGCCACCAGCGCCGCGCAGAAGCCGGCGCTGGAGACGATCATGGCGCGCGCGCTGGCCTCGGGCGTCGACAGCCTGCGCTGGCTTGACGCGGCCGAGGCAAAGGCAAGGGAGCCGGAGGTGCGCTGCGAGATCGCATTGCTTTCTCCTGACACCGGCGTCGTCGACAGCCACGCCTTCATGCTGTCGCTGCTGGGCGAATGCGAGGCGGCAGGTGGCTCGCTGGCGCTCAACACGCCGATCGCCGGATGGCGTCGCGAGGCCGAGGGCTTCAGCGTCGATTTCGGTGGCGAGGAGCCCGCGACCTATTCGGTGAAGACCATCGTCAATTCGGCCGGCCATGGCGCGCCAAAGCTGCTGGGGCGGCTGGAGGGCTTCCCGCCCGAGCATGTGCCGGTGCAGCACTACGCCAAGGGCAATTACTTCGCGCTGCTCGGCAAGCAGCCCTTCTCGCATCTGGTCTATCCGGTGCCCGAGGCGGCGGGCCTGGGGATCCACGCGACGATCGACATGGGCGGGCGGGTCAAGTTCGGGCCGGATGTCGAATGGGTCCAGCACGATCAGGACCTCGTCGTCGATCCGCAGCGGGCCGAGAAATTCTACGCCGCGATCCGGACCTATTGGCCGGCCCTGCCCGACGGCGCGCTCGTCGCCGATTATGCCGGCATCCGCCCGAAGCTGCATGATTCGACGCAGCCGATGCCCGATTTCCGCATCGATGGACCGGCCGTCCATGGTGTGGACGGGCTGGTCAATCTGCTGGGGATCGAAAGCCCCGGCCTGACGAGTTCGCTGGCGATCGCGGAGCTGGTGGTGGAGCGGCTGCGGGCCTGACGCCCGTCATGCTCGGGCGAAGACCCGAGCATCTCAGGCCGATGAGGCCGCCGTGCCGGCGCTCCATTCTGGAAGAGCTTCTCGGGTCTGCGCTGCGCTTCGCCCGAGAATAACGCTTGCGATCAGCCTCGCAACGCCCTGAAGGCCGCGCTAGCCTCTTTTGCCAACTGCGTCACGCGCGTCCAGTCGCCGGCCGCGATGGCGTCCGCCGGGACCAGCCAGGAGCCGCCGACGCAGATGACCTGCGGCAAGGCGAGATAGCTGGCGAGGTTGGCAAGGCCGACACCGCCGGTCGGGCAGAAGCGCATCTGCGGGAACGGGCCCGAGAGCGCCTTCAGCGCCGGCGGGCCGCCCGCCGTCTCCGCGGGGAAGAACTTCGCGACAATGCGGCCCGCGGCGACCGCGCGCATGCAGTCCGAGGCGGTGGCGACGCCCGGCAGCCAGGGCAGCCCCGCCGCCTTCAGCGCCTCGTCGACGGCTTCAGAAAAGCCGGGGCTGACGACGGCTTTGGCGCCGGCATCCTTGACCTGCTGGACCTGCGCCGGCGTGACGACCGTGCCTGCGACCGGCAGCGCGCCCGGCACCGATCTGGCGATCGCCTCCAGCGCGGCCAGCCCGGCCGGGCGGCGCAGGGTGACCTCGACGACGTCGATGCCGCCGGCGACGAGGGCGTACGCCAGGTCGATGGCGCGCGAGGCGTCCTCGATCACCACGACGGGAATCACGCCACAGGCTTCGAGGCGGGCAATCGCGGCGGTCTCGTCCATGGTCGGCGTCTTTCAATCGTTTGAACGGCTGCGCGCGGTCTACTCGTTCGCCCAGTAGACGTCGAGGCCCTGCGGCCGGTCGAGGAGAAGGTCAACCGGCAGCGGAGCGGGGCGGTCCGGCGCGGCCTTCAGCACGGCCTCCTTCTGCGCGCCCGAGACCAGCAGGCTCGCCCAGCCCGCGCCGGAGAGACGGGCGGGCGACAGGGAGAGACGCTGCGGCAGGCCGGGTGGCGTGGCAATGCAGATGCCGCTGTCGGGCCGCGCTCCAAAGCGCGCCTCCTCGCCGGGGAACAGCGAGGCGATGTGGCCGTCGGCGCCCATGCCGCTGACGACGAGATCCAGCGGCGGCTGGCTCGCAAGCTTCGACGCGAGGACGGCGGCGGCCGCCTGGATGTCTTGGCCATGGCCGTGGAAGGAGAGGAAGCGCACCCGCCCCTCGCGCAGCGGCGCGAATTGCGCGCGGATCATCCGCTCGTTCGAGGCTGCCTCGTCAGCGGTGACGAAGCGCTCGTCGGTCGGCAGCAGCGTGACCTTCTCCCAGGCCAGATCGCGCATGCCGAGCGCCGCGAGGAAGCGCGCCGGCGTCGTGCCGCCGGGCACGGCGAGCGAAGCCTTGCCCTGCCCCGCCAGCAGCGCGCGCAGCCGGATGGCGACGGCCTCCGCCAGCGCCTCCGAGGCGTCAGCGAGGGTTGCGAAGCGATGCCAGGCGACGGGACCTTGCGGCTGCATCATTCGAAATCCGGATCGGCCCAGGAGCGGCCTTCGCGCTCGATCAGGCCGATCGCCTGCGAGGGCCCCCAGGAGCCGGCGGCGTAGCGATGCGGATGGGGGGCGTATTCCTGCCAGCCGGCGATGATCGGATCGACCCAGCGCCAGGCCTGCTCGACCTCATCGCGATGCATGAACAGCGTCTGGTCGCCGCGGATGACGTCCGTCAGCAGCCGCTCATAGGCGTCGGGCGTGCGCTCGTCGAAGGCGGTGGAATAGCGCAGGTCGAGCTGGCGCGGCACGATCTTGAGCCGGCCCGAGCCCGGCACCTTCATCATCAGCTGGAGCTGGACGCCGTCATTGGGCTGCAGGCGGATCAGCAGGCGGTTGGCATAGAGCTTGTCGCAGGAGCCGCCGCCGAAGATCGAATGCGGCACCGGCTTGAAGGTGACGACGATCTCCGAATAGCGCTGCGCCATGCGCTTGCCGGTGCGCAAATAGATCGGCACGCCGGCCCAGCGCCAGTTGTCGAGTTCGCAGCGGAGCGCGACGAAGGTCTCGGTATTGCTGAGATGGCCGAGTTCGTCGGCATAGGCGCGCACACGCTGGCCGTCGATCTGGCCGGTGCCGTACTGCCCGCGCACCGTGTAGCGCTCGACATCGGGCCCGACGATCGGCCGCAGCGCCTTGAGCACCTTGATCTTCTCGTCGCGCACGGCGCCGGCCTCGAGCAGGTTGGGCGGCTCGATGGCGAAGAGAGTGAGCAACTGCATGAGATGGTTCTGGACCATGTCGCGCATCTGCCCGGCCTTGTCGTAATAGCCGGCGCGGGCCTCAAGCCCGACCGTCTCGGCGACGGTGATCTGGACATGGTCGATGTCGCGCCCGGTCCAGGAGCGCTCGAACAGCGTGTTGGCGTAGCGCAGCACCAGCAGGTTCTGGACGGTTTCCTTGCCGAGGTAATGATCGATCCGGTAGGTCCGGTCCTCCGGCAGGATGCGCGCGACGGCGTCGTTGATCTCGCGCGCCGAGGCCAGATCGCGCCCCAGCGGCTTCTCGAGGATGACGCGCGAGGTCGGCGTCAGGATGTCGGCGGCGGCGAGATTCTCGCAGATCGGGATGAAGAGGTCCGGTGGCGTCGAGAGATAGAAGGAGCGCACGCGGCCATCGTCGCCGAGCGCCTTCTTCAGCGCCTTGTAGGTCTCGGGCTTGACCGCATCGAGCAGCACGATGGTGAGGCGCTGCTGGAAGGCGTGGATATGGTCGGGCGAGAGCCCCTCCTCCTTCAGCCGCTTGGTGATCTGCTTGGGCAGCCCCTCGACATCCTCCTGCTTGCGGACGATGCAGAGGATGCGGCTCTCACCCGGCAGGACGCCTTCGCGGCTGCGCTGGGCGAGCGCCGGGAAAAGCTTGCGCATGGCGAGATCGCCGCCTGCGCCGAAGATCACCAGGTCGAAGGCGGGCACGGGCGTGCGCTCTGGAGTCGTTTCAGGCCGCATTGCGCGTTCGGCGATGGCATCCATGGGTCGTCCTTCTCCGTGCCCGTCCGAAATCCCGGTCGTCCATCAGGACGGCGGCTTGCGACGAGAATGAGACCAAGCCGGGTGGATCGGCAAACGCTCAGATCGCAACGCAAGCCTTCGTCAGCCGCGCCGGAAGCCCTCGCTGGCGGTCAGCAATTGCCGGGCATAGTCCGTCTGCGGACTGCGCGCGGCGAGCGTGCCCGCCGTCATCTCCTCGACGCCGCGGCCGAACTGCATCACCAGCAGCCGCTCGCACATATGGCCGACGACGGCGAGATCGTGGCTGACGAGGATGTAGGTCAGCTTGCGCTCATGGCGCAGCGCCTGCAGCAAATTCAGCACCTCGGCCTGGATCGAGACGTCGAGCGCCGAGGTCGGCTCGTCGAGCAGCAGGATGGTGGGTTCGAGCACGAGCGCGCGCGCGATGGCGACGCGCTGGCGCTGGCCGCCGGAGAGCTGGTGCGGATAACGGAAGCGGAAGGAGGCGGGCAGGCCGACCTCCGACATCGCCCGCCCGATCCGCCGCTCGGCATCGCCGATGCCATGGATGGCGAGCGGCTCGGCCAGCGTGTCGTCGACCGTCTTCTTGGGGTGGAGCGAGCCATAGGGGTCCTGGAAGACCATCTGGACAGCGCGGTAGAAGGCCTTGTCGCGGATCTTCGGCTGGGTCTGCCCGGTGATCTCGACGGTGCCGCTCCAGTCCCGGTTCAGCCCCGAGAGCACGCGCAGCACGGTCGACTTGCCTGAGCCGGACTCGCCGACGATGCCGTAGCTCTCACCGGGCGCCACCGAGAAGGACAGGTCCTTCACGACATGGGAATCGCCGAAGGAGACGTTGAGGTTATCGACGCGGATGGCGGGTTGAGTGGTCATGCGGTCAACTCGCTGTCTTTCCGGGGCGCTGCGCAGCAGCGAACCCGGAACCCATGACCGGGTTGAACCTGCAGGCCGTCCGAATGGTGCGCCCAGTCGTGGGTTCCGGGTTCTTCGCGATGCGAAGCCCCGGAATGACAGATGAGAGCGACGCCCATCATGCCAGCCATGCCGGGTCGCGGGTGAGCGTGGCGAGTTCGGACCTGGGATGGTCGAGATCGGGCAGGCAGCCGAGCAGGCCGAGCGTATAGGGATGGCGCCTCGCGCGGGTGGATTCGTCGGCGAGTTCGGCCGCCGGCAGCGTCTCCATCGCCTTGCCGCCATACATGACGATGACACGGTCGCAGAAGGACTGCACCAGATGCAGATCATGGCTGATGAAGATCAGCCCCATGCCGCGCTGGGTGACGAGATTGTCCAGGATTTTGAGGATCTGCAGTTGGACGGTGACGTCGAGGGCCGAGGTCGGCTCGTCGGCGATCAGGATATCGGGCTCGGCGATCAGCATCATCGCGATCATGACGCGCTGGCCCATGCCGCCCGAGACCTCATGCGGGTAGAGGTCGTAGACGCGCGCGGGCTCGCGGATCTGGACCTGCTCCAGCATGGCCAGCGAGCGTTCCTTCGCCTCCCGGGCGCTGGCCCTGTGATGGACGCGATAGGCTTCGGCGATCTGGTCGCCGACGGTGCGCACCGGGTTGAGCGAGAATTTCGGGTCCTGCATCACCATCGAGATGCGGCGGCCGCGCAGCTTGCGACGCTCGCGCTTGTCCATGGTCAGGAGATCCTGCCCGCGGAAGACCATGCGGTCGGCCGTGACCACGCCGGGCGACGGGATCAGGTCGAGGATGGCGCGGCCGGTCATCGACTTGCCCGAGCCGGATTCGCCGACGATGCCGAGCCGCTCGCGGCCGAGCGTGAAGGAGAGGCCGCGCACGGCATGGACGATGCCGGTGGGGGTATGGAAATCGACGCGCAGATTGTCGAGTTCGAGGAGGGGCTGGTCCATCTCGCTCACCTCGCATCCATGACGTCGCGCAGGCCGTCGCCGAGCAGGTTGAAGCCGAGCGCGACGATGCAGATGGCGATGCCGGGGAAGGTCGCGACCCACCACTGGTCGAAAATCTGCTCGCGGCCGGCCGAGATCATCGCGCCCCATTCGGGAATCGGCGGCTGGGCGCCCAGCCCGAGGAAGCCGAGGCCGGCGGCGATCAGGATGACGCCCGCCATGTCGAGCGTGGTCCGCACGATCAGCGAGGGCAGGCAGAGCGGCACGACATGCTTCCAGACGATGCGCCATTGCGAGGCGCCCTGCAGGCGGATCGCGGCGATGTAGTCCTGCTGGCGGATGATCAGCGTCTCGGCGCGGGCGACGCGGGCGTAAGGAGGCCAGGCGGTGATGGCGATGGCGATGACCGCGTTCTCCAGGCCGGGGCCGAGCGCCGCGACGAAGGCGAGCGCCAGCACGAGCCGGGGAAAGGCCAGGAAGACGTCGGTCATGCGCATCAGCGCGCGGTCGACCCAGCCGCCGAGATAGCCGGAGGCTGCGCCGATGAGCAGGCCGATCGGCCCGACGGAAACGACGACGAGCAGCACGATCACCAGCGTGACGCGGGTGCCGTAGACGATGCGGCTGAAGATGTCGCGGCCGAGCGAATCCGTGCCGAAAAAGTTGGTGCCGGAGGGTGGCAGCAGCCGGCGGTCGAGATTCTGCGCGAGCGGGTCGGCCGTGGCGATCAGCGGCGCGAAGGCCGCGACCAGCAGCAGCGCGACGATGATGCACAGCCCGACCATGGCGAGCGGGTTGCGCCGGAAGGCGAGCCATTTCCGGTACATCTGCCCGAGCCGCGCTTGGCGGCGGGAGGACGGAGAATCGGTGAGGAGATAGTCGGTCCAGGTGGTCATGTCGGCCTCAGCGCGTGCGCGGATCGACCAGTCGGCCGAGGATGTCGGACAACAGGTTGACGCCGATGAAGACCGCCCCGATCACCAGAGTGCCGCCCAGCACCGCGTTCATGTCGGCGTTGAGGAGCGAGTTGGTGAGGTAGCGGCCGAGGCCGGGCCAGGCGAAGATCGTCTCGGTCAGCACCGAGCCTTCGAGCAGATGCATGTAGGAGACGGCGATCACCGTCACCAGCGGCACGAAGGCGTTGTGCATGGCGTGGCGCCAGACCACGCGGAACTCGGACAGCCCCTTCACCCGCGCGGCGATGACGTATTGCTGCTGCAGCTCGGTGATCATGAAGCTGCGGGTCATACGGCTGATATAGGCGACGCTGAGGATGCCGAGCACCGATGCGGGCAGGACGAGATGGGACCAGGCGTCGCGCACCGCCTCCCAGTCGCCCTCGAGGGCCGCGTCGATCATCAGGATGCCAGTGACGGGCGTGATCAGGTCCTGGAAGGCGACGCCGGCGCGGCCGGGCCCGCCGACCCAGCCGAGCTTGGCGTAGAATAGCAGCAGCCCCATCAGGCCGAGCCAGAAGACGGGGATCGAATAGCCGAAGAGACCGATGATGCGGGCGACCTGGTCGGGCCAGCGGCCCTGATAGACCGCCGCGACGACGCCGAGCGGGATGCCGAGCAGGCAGCCGATCAGCGTGCCGAGCGTCGCCAGCTCCAGCGTCGCCGGAAAGACGCGCTTGATGTCGTCGACGACGGTGTTCGAGGTCAGCACCGAGCGGCCGAGATCGCCGGTGAAGACCTTGCCGACATAAACGGCGAATTGCTGCCAGAGCGGCTTGTCGAGGCCGAGTTCGATGCGCGCGGCCTCATAGGTTTCGGGCCGGGCGTTGTCGCCGACGACCGCCAGGACCGGGTCGATCGGGATGACCCGGGCGATGAAGAAGGTGATCAGCAAGAGGCCGAAGATGGTGATGGCTACGGTCACGAGCTCGCGCGAGGCGATCCTCGCCCAGCGGCCGGCCGTTTCGCCCCATGAGCGCCTGCGAACCGGGCTTTCCACCACGCTCGTCATACCAGCTTCATTCCATGTCTGGGATCGGGACCGGCACTGCCGGGCCATCCGGAAGCAAAAGCCCCGCCGCGGCCAGGATCGGCCGAGGCGGGGCTCGTTGTCGTGAAACTCAGTTCTTCGAGATCGGCGCGTAGAAATTGGTGTCCGAGCTCGGGCCGATGACCCAGCCCTTGACGCCCTTGCGGTCCGCCGAAACCTCAACCTGCTGGAACATGATGACGAAGGGCGAGACCTTCTGGTGCTCGCGCTGCAGCGTGCCATAGACGGCGGCGCGCTTGGCGGCGTCGGTCTCCAGCACATTGGCCTGCGTGGTCTTGGTCATCTCCGGGATATCCCAGGCATTGCGCCAGGCCAGCGTCTTCGACTTCGCGTCCTCGCCATTGTTCTCGTTGATGGCGAAGGTCTCGGCATTGGTGTGCGGGTCGAGATAGTCCGGGCCCCACTGGCCGATATAGATGTCGTGTGTGCGGGCGCGGTACTTGGTCAGGGTCTGCTTGCCGTCACCCGGGATCAGCTCGAGCTTGACGCCGGCCTGGCCCCAGGTCGACTGGATCGCCTGGGCGATGTCGGTGATCGGGCTGACCGAGCGGACGTCCATGGTCACCGTGAAGCCGTTGGGCAGGCCGGCCTTGGCGAGCAGTTCCTTGGCTTTGGTGGGGTTGTAGGAATAGGGCTTGTCGTCGATCGCGCCGAGGAAGCCCTTGGGCAGGAAGGACTGGTGCGCCTTGTAGGTGCCCTCGACGATGTTGCGCTCGATCGAGGCGTAGTCGACCAGATATTTCAGCGCCTCGCGCACCTCCGGCTTGGCGAAGTTGGGGTTCTTGGTGTTGAGGCCGAGGTAGAGAATGTAGCCTTTGTCGCCCTGGACGAGTTCGACGTCCTTGTTGGCCTTCACCGCCGTGAGCTGGTCCTTGGACAGGTTGCGGGCGATGTCGATGTCGCCCTTCTCGAGCAGCAGGCGCTGCGAGGCCGGCTCGGCGACATGGCGCACGACGATGCGCTTGTTCTTCGGCGCGCCCTTGTACCAGGCCTCGTTGGCGTCGAGCGTGTACTGCTCGTTAGGACGGTAGGCGCGAACCTTGTAGGCGCCGGAGCCGGCCGAGTTCTGCTTCAGCCAGCCATTGCCCCAGTCGCCGTCCTTCTCATTGGCCTTGACCAGCTTGCTGTCGACGATCGAGGCGACGCCCGAGGTCAGGCAGTTGAGGAAGAAGGTCGGCGCGAAGGGCTTGGAGACGGTGATGACGAGGGTGGAGTCGTCGGTCGCCTTCACCTTCTCGGTGACGTTGTCCTTGGTGAAGCCGAACTGGGCGAGGATGAAGCCGGGCGACTTGTTCAGCGTCACGGCGCGCTGGAAGGAATAGACCACGTCGGCGGCCGTCAGCGGGTTGCCGGAGTGAAACTTAACGCCGGGGCGCAGCTTGAAGGTGTAGGTCAGGTTATCGGGCGTGACGCTCCAGCTCTGGGCGATTTCGGGAACGAGCTCGTTGTTCTTGGCGAGATCGACGCCCATCAGCTTGTCGTAGAGGTTGGTGACGACCTCGACGCCGGAGAATTCGAAGGCCTCGGCCGGATCGAGGGAGATGATGTCGTCGATCTGCTTGGCCATGACCACCGTGTCCTTCGGGGTCTGGGCGAGGGCCACGGTGGTCTGGGCGGTCGTCGCCAGCAAGGCCGTAAAGGCCGACGCCACCATCAATTTCGCAACGTGACGCATCGCATTCCCCATCGGTTCGGATTGTCGGCCGCTCTGCAGCCATTGGCGTGAATGTGGAACCAGTCGGCGGCTTCTGTCCAGTAGGACGAGGCCCGTGTCCAGATGTGGCTGCACAGTTCTTGTGCATCGGCCTGGCGAGGATCGGGCAATGCGTTGCGAGTTGCGGCTTTGCGCGCCCTCCCCGCCTCGCTAACGTGAGTTCGCTCCGGCGCCCGCCGGACCATGACAAGCAGGTGCCCAGCCCTTGGCCATCATCGCCGCGCTCCACCACGTCACGCATTATCGCTACGACCGGCCCGTCACGCTGGGACCGCAGATCATCCGCCTGCGCCCCGCGCCGCATTGCCGGGCGGCGATCAACAGCTATGCGCTGAAGGTCACCCCGGCCGAGCATTTCGTGAACTGGCAGCAGGACCCCAGCGGCAACTGGCTGGCGCGCTATGTCTTCCCGGAGCCGGTGCGGGAGTTCCGTATCGAGGTCGATCTCGTCACCGAACTGTCGATCATCAACCCCTTCGACTTCTTCGTCGAGACGGATGCCGAGATCTTCCCCTTCGCCTATCCGGAGGAATTGCGCGCCGAGCTCGCGCCTTATCTGGTGACGGAGCCGGCCGGGCCGTTGCTCACCGACTTCCTCGCGACGGTGGCGCGCGAGCCCACCAATACCGTCAACTTCGTCGTCGACCTGAACGCGCGCCTGGCCGGCACCATCGCTTATGGCATCCGCATGGAGCCGGGCGTCCAGGAGCCGGAGCACACGCTCGGCATCAAATCCGGCTCCTGCCGGGACACGAGCTGGCTGCTCGTGCAGATCCTGCGGCATCTCGGGCTCGCGGCCCGGTTCGTCTCCGGCTACCTGATCCAGATGAAGGCGGATATCGACCCGCTCGAAGGTCCGCGCGGCACGGACAAGGACTTCACCGACCTGCACGCCTGGGCCGAGGTCTACATCCCCGGCGCCGGCTGGATCGGGCTCGACCCGACCTCGGGACTGCTCACCGGCGAGGGCCATCTGCCGCTGGCGGCGACGCCGCATTATCGCTCGGCCGCGCCCGTCTCCGGCCTGGCGAGCTATGCCGAGACGAGTTTCGACTTCGAGATGAGCGTGGCGCGCGTGCATGAGGTGCCGCGCATCACCCTGCCCTTCTCGGATGAATCCTGGCAGCGGCTCGATGCGCTGGGCGAGCAGGTCGAGGCCGATCTCCAGGCCGGCGATGTCCGCCTGACCATGGGTGGCGAGCCGACCTTCGTTTCCGTCGATGACCAGACCGGCGAGGAGTGGAACATCGCCGCCGTCGGGCCGACCAAGCGACAGCGGGCCGACGTGCTGATCCGGCGCCTGCGCGAGCGCTTCGCGCCGGGCGGAATGCTGCATTACGGCCAGGGCAAATGGTATCCGGGCGAGAGCCTGCCGCGCTGGGCCTTCGCGCTCTACTGGCGGCAGGACGGCGAGCCGATCTGGCGTGATGCCGCGCTGATCGCCCGCGAGCCGGGCGCGCCGACGGGCGGCGACCGCGAGCTGGAGGCCGGCGCGACGATGGCCGAGGCCGAGGCGCTGGCGGAGGGACTGTCGGACAAGCTCGGGCTGGGCGCCGACTATGTCGTGCCGGCCTATGAGGACACCGGATACTGGCTGCTGAAGGAGGCGCAGCTTCCCGACAATGTCGATCCGCTCGACCCGCGGCTCGCCGATCCGGAGGAGCGGGCGCGGATGCAGCAGGTGTTCCAGCTCGGCCTGGGCAAGCCGCGCGGCTATGTCATTCCCGTGCAGCGCTGGCAGAGCCAAGCCGGCGACAAGCGCTGGCGCTCGGAGAAATGGAAGCTGCGCCGCGGCAGGCTCTTCCTGGTTCCGGGCGATTCGCCGGTGGGCTACCGCCTGCCGCTCGGCTCGCTGCCCGTGGTGCCGAAGGCGGAGTATCCGCATATCCACCCGCAGGACCCGATGGAGGCGCGCCCGCCGCTGCCGCGCGCCGCCGGCGGCTTCGGCCCCGCCGCCGATCCGCCGGCGCCCGAGGCGCCGATCCAGGTGGAGGCGCCCTCGACCCAACAGGCACCGCCGCACCAGATGTCGCGTTCGGTCGAGGCCGGCGGTGCCTCCGCCCAGGACCGTACCGAGCAGGAGATCGGCGGCGAGCATGTGCGCACCGCGATCAGCCTCGAGATCCGCGACAATATCCTGTGCGTCTTCCTGCCGCCGGTGGAACGGCTGGAGGACTATCTCGACCTCGTCGCCAGCGTCGAGGCGGTGGCGCGCGAGCGCAACCAGCCCGTCCATATCGAAGGTTACGCGCCGCCGCCCGATCCGCGGCTGAACGTCGTCAAGGTCACGCCGGACCCGGGCGTCATCGAGGTCAACATCCACCCCGCCCGCAACTGGCGCGAGGCGGTCGAGATCACCCGCGGCGTCTATGAGGAGGCGCGGCAGTCGCGGCTCTGCGCCGAGAAGTTCATGGTCGACGGGCGCCACACCGGCACCGGCGGCGGCAACCATGTCGTGCTCGGCGGCGTCACCCCGCCCGACTCGCCGTTCCTGCGCCGGCCGGACCTGCTGAAGAGCCTCGTGCTCTACTGGAACCGCCACCCCTCCCTGTCCTACCTGTTCTCGGGGCTGTTCATCGGACCGACGAGCCAGGCGCCGCGCATCGACGAGGCGCGGCACGACGCGCTCTACGAGCTCGAGATCGCGCTGGCGAACATCCCCGGTCCCGGCGCGCCCGCGATCCCGCTCTGGCTGGTCGACCGGCTGCTGCGCAATCTCCTGGTCGACGTCTCCGGCAACACCCATCGCAGCGAGATCTGCATCGACAAGCTCTATTCGCCGGACGGGCCGACGGGGCGGCTAGGGCTGATCGAGTTCCGTGGCTTCGAGATGCCGCCGGATGCGCGGATGAGCCTGGCGCAGCAACTTTTGGTGCGGGCGCTGATCGCCTGGTTCTGGCGCGAGCCGCAGACCGGTCCGCTGGTGCGCTGGGGCACGGCGCTGCACGACCGCTTCATGCTGCCCGAGATGGTCTGGCAGGATTTCAAGGACGTGCTCGGCGATCTCGGCCGCGCCGGCTACGCCTTCGACCCGGTCTGGTTCGAGGCGCAGGCCGAGTTCCGCTTTCCCTTCTTCGGCAAGGTCGAGCATGGCGGCGTCGAGATCGAGGTCCGCCAGGCGCTGGAACCCTGGCACGTCATGGGCGAGGAGGGCGCGATCGGCGGCACGGTGCGCTATGTCGATTCCTCGGTCGAGCGGCTCCAGGTCAAGGCGAAGGGGCTGGTGCCCGGGCGGCACCTCGTCACCTGCAACGGCCGCCGCCTGCCGATGACGCCTGCCGGCACGGCTGGCGAAAGCGTCGCGGCGGTGCGCTTCAAGGCGTGGCAGCCGGCGTCCGGCCTGCACCCGACGATTCCCGTCCACGCGCCGCTGACCTTCGACATCATCGACACCTGGGTCGGGCGCTCGCTCGGCGGCTGCGTCTACCATGTCGCCCATCCCGGCGGTCGCAATTATGAGACTCCGCCCGTGAATTCCTACGAGGCGGAGGCGCGGCGGCTCGCACGTTTCGAAGCGATCGGCCATACTCCCGGCGCGCTGGCGATTCCGCCCGAAGAGCGCAACGCCGAATTCCCGCTGACCCTGGATTTGCGGCGCCCGGCCGGAGTGTAGACCCAAGCGATGGCATTGCAGCGCCGATCCCCCTCCGCACGCGTGAGGACAGAGCGGCGCAACGCTCTGCTGGCGGATTATCGCCCGCTGCCCGGCGTCTATGACGAGATCGTCGGCGCGGACGGGGAGGTGCGCCCGCAATGGGAGCCCTTCCTCAGCGAGTGGTGCGCCCTGTCGCCGGACGAGCTGACCCAGCGCTTCGGCCTGGCCGACCGGCATGTCCACGACACCGGCGTGTCCTACCGGGTGCATGGCGACATCGACCCGCGCGACCCGACCGCGGGCGAACGGGCCTGGCCGCTCAGCCATGTGCCGCTCGTCATCACCGGGGCGGAGTGGCAGACGATTGCGGCCGGCGTGGCGCAGCGGGCGCAGCTCCTCAGCACGCTGCTCGACGACATCTACGGCCCCGGCGAGATGATTGCCAACGGGCTCCTGCCGGCCTCGGTCGTCACAGGCAGCCCGGACTATCTGCGGCCGCTACAGGGCGCGCACGGGGGCGGGACGCTGCAGCTCTACGCCGCCGATCTCGGGCGCGGACCGGACGGACGCTGGTGGATCCTGCAGGACCGCACCCAGGCCCCGTCGGGCACCGGCTATGCGCTGGAGAACCGGCTCGCCCTCTCGCGCGCCTTCCCCGACATGTTCCGGACCATGAACATCGAGCGGCTCGCCGCCTTCTTCCAGGGGCTCCGTGCCGGCCTCGTCGCCCGCTCCAAGCGCGTCGAACCCCGCATCTGCCTGCTGACGCCGGGGCCGCTGAACGAGAGCTATTTCGAGCAGACCTATCTCGCGCGCTATCTCGGCTTCCTGCTCGTCGAGGGCGGCGACCTCGTGATGCGCGAGGGGCGCGTGCATGTGCGCACGATCGCCGGGCTGAAGCGGGCGGACGTGATCTGGCGGCGCATCGACGGGGATTTCGCCGACCCGCTCGAGCTCAACGCCTCCTCCGCGCTCGGCGTCGCCGGGCTGGTCCAGGCCGTGCGCAAGGGCTCCGTGCATGTCGCCAACGGGCTGGGCTCGGGCGTCGTCGAGGCCCGCGCGCTGATGGGCTTCCTGCCGGCGCTGGGCGAGCAGTTGCTCGGCGAGGCGATGATCCTGCCCAATGTCGCGACCTGGTGGTGCGGCCAGCCGCGCGAACGGGCTGTGGTGCTCGAGCGCTTCGACGAGATGAGCATCGCGCCGGCCTTCCGCAGCGCCGGCGGCGGGCTCGATGGCGGACCGGTCGTCGTGGCAGATCTCCCGGCCGCCGAGAAGGAGGCGCTGCGCCGCCGCATCGAAGCACGGGGCATGGATTATGTCGGGCAGGAGGTGGTGCGGCTCTCGACCACGCCCGTCTTCCAGAACGGCCGGCTGCAGCCGCGCCCGATGACGCTGCGCGTCTTCGCCGCCGCCACCCCCGACGGCTGGAAGGTGATGCCCGGCGGCTTCTGCCGCATCTCCGACGAGCGCGACGCGCGGGCCGTGAGCATGCGCAGCGGCGTGCGCTCCAGCGACGTCTGGGTCACCTCCGACGCGCCGGTCGAGCAGGTGACGCTGCTGCCGACGCCGGATCGCATCCCCATCCGCCGGATAACCGGCACCCTGCCGAGCCGCGCCGCCGACAATCTGTTCTGGCTCGGGCGATATCTGGAGCGGACGGAGGCGACGCTGCGCCTGGTGCGCGCGCTGCTCAGCCGGCTGATCGACACCGACCCGGCGCAGGGCCGCAACGAGACGCTGAAGCGCCTCGCCAATCTGCTGGTGGCCTGGGGCGCCGCGCCCGGCGGCCGCGGGCAGACCCCGGCCGGCCAGGCCTCGGCCGCCCTGCATGCGCTGGACGAATATGGTTCCGCCATCGCGACGGTGCGCGAGGCGCGACGGACCGCCTCGGTCATCCGCGAGCGGCTCTCGGTCGATGCCTGGCGGCTGTTCGGCGACATGCAGAACCAGCTCACCCTCGCGGATGGGCGCGAGCCGAGCGAGGGCGAGGCCTACGAGATCGCCGACCGGGCGCTGAAGTCGCTGGCCGCCTTCTCGGGGCTGAGCCAGGAGAACATGGTGCGCGGGCCCGGCTGGCGCTTCCTCGATATCGGGCGACGGCTCGAGCGCGGCATCGCGACCTGCCGCTTCGCCCGCCATTTCGCCGAGACCAACGCGCCGGGCGACGCGCTCGACGCGCTGCTCGACCTGACGGATTCGCAGATCACCTATCGCTCGCGCTACCTGCTCGGCGCCAGCCTGCAGCCAGTGCTCGATCTGGTCATGCTCGATCCCTACAACCCGCGCTCCGTCGCCTTCCAGATCGACCGGCTCGACACCGAGATCCGGGATCTGCCGTCCCTGACCGAGGACGGGATGCTGGAGGCGCCGCGCCGCCTGATCCTCAAGCTCGCCGCGGAATGCCGCACGGCGGAGGCCTCGCGCCTCGACCGCACCAGCATCCTGCTGTTCGAGCAATTGCTGATGGGCGTCTCCAGCGCCATCGCCGACCGCTACTTCCTCCAGAACAGCGGTCCGGAAGGCTCCCGCCTGACAGGCATCGCGTGATCTACGACGTCCGGCACATCACGACCTACGCCTATAGCCGCTCGGTCCCCTTCGCCCGCTGCATCCTGCGACTGCAGCCGCGCGACGATGGCGGGCAGAGCGTCCGCAGCAGTGAACTCGGCGTCACCCCGCGCCCGGCCGAGCGCGACGACGGCGTCTGCTTCTTCGGCAACCGGATGACGACGCTGACGATCGCGAAGCCGCATCGCGAGCTGAAGGTCGAGATGCGCGCGCGGGTCGAGGTGAGGCGCACGCCCCCCCCCTTTCCCGGCCTGACGCGCCATTGGGAGGATGTCGGCGCGCTGGCGCTGGCCTCCGCCAGCCTCGCCCCGGACTCTCCCGCTCATCATCTCTATCCGAGCCGGCTGGTGCCGCCGGTCGCCGCCGTGACGGATTATGCGCGGGCGAGCTTTCCGGCGCTGCGGCCGGTGCTCGAGGCCGCGACCGAGCTGATGGGGCGCATCCGGGCCGACTTCACCTATGACCCGGAGGCGACCGAGGTCTCGACCCCCCTGGAGGAGGCTTTTCGCCAACGGCATGGCGTCTGCCAGGATTTCGCGCATGTGATGATCGCGGGGCTGCGCGGGCTCGGCCTGCCGGCGGCCTATGTCAGCGGCTATATCCGGACCGTGCCGCCGCCCGGCCAGAAACGGCTCGAAGGCGCCGATGCCAGCCATGCCTGGGTGATGCTCTGGTGCGGGCCGGAGACGGGCTGGATCGGCCTCGACCCGACCAACGACATGATCGTCGCCGATGACCACATCGTCACCGCCTTCGGCCGCGACTATGCCGACGTCTCCCCACTCGACGGCGTGGTCATCGGGCCGGGCTCACAGAAGATCGGCGTCGCCGTGGACGTCATCCCGATCGGCTGACTGTCGCAGACGGCGCCTCACGCCGGGCTGGCTTTTCTTTCATTGGTTGCCATGGCAACTTGTTGCCCGCGCGGTCGCCGGTCCGGCCGGCGCGGGGAGGATATCGTGCGAACTCAGGTCGCCATCATCGGAGCCGGCCCATCGGGGCTGCTGCTCGGACAATTGCTGCATCAGGCCGGCATCGACAGCGTCATCCTCGAACGCAAGAGCCCCGACTACGTCCTCTCCCGCATCAGGGCCGGTGTCCTCGAACAGGGAACGGTCGGTCTGCTCGACCAGGCCGGTGCGAGCGCCCGGCTGCATGCCGAGGGTCTGGTGCATGACGGCTTCGACCTGCTCTTCGGGGAGCAGCGCCACCGCATCGCGCTCGACGCGTTGACCGGCGGCAAGCATGTCACGGTCTATGGGCAGACGGAGGTGACGCGCGACCTGATGGAGCAGCGCCTGGCGCAGAACGGCGTCACCGTCTACGAGGCCGACGACGTCAACCTGCACGCGTTCGACGGCACCAGCCCCTATGTGACCTATCTCGAGAACGGCATCCCGCGGCGGATCGACTGCGACGTCATCGTCGGCTGCGACGGCTATCACGGGGTTTCGCGCGCCAGCATTCCGGCCGGCGCGCTGCGCATCTTCGAGCGGGTCTATCCGTTCGGCTGGCTCGGCATCCTTGCCGACGTCCCGCCGGTCTCCGACGAACTCATCTATGCCCGCGGCCAGCGCGGCTTCGCGCTGTGCTCGATGCGCTCGGCCACGCGCAGCCGCTACTATGTCCAGTGCGGGACCGACGAGCGGGTCGATGCCTGGTCGGACCAGCGCTTCTGGGACGAGTTGCGCCGCCGGCTCGACCCCGAAACGGCGGAAGCCCTGATGACGGGTCCCTCGATCGAGAAGTCGATCGCGCCATTGCGCTCCTTCGTGGCCGAACCGCTGCGCTTCGGCCGGCTGTTCCTGGCGGGAGACGCCGCCCATATCGTGCCCCCCACCGGTGCCAAGGGGCTCAACCTGGCCGCCAGCGACGTGCATTACCTGTTCGAGGCGCTGCGCGAGCTCTTCCTCGACCGCTCGGAAGCCGGCATCGACGCCTATTCGCAGACAGCGCTGGCGCGGGTCTGGAAGGCGGAGCGCTTCTCCTGGTGGCTGACCTCGCTGATGCATCTCTTCCCGGAGCAGAGCCCGTTCGAGCAGCGCATGCAGCAGGCGGAACTCGACTATCTGGTCTCGTCCGAGCACGCGATGGCGGCGCTGGCGGAGAACTATGTCGGCCTGCCGTATTGAGGCCGCCAGGGCATGGTTGAACGCGATGGGCGTAGGGTATCGACCCGTTGAGGGAATTGTCAGTTTCTGATGCCAACCTCACTTCGCGTGCAGGTGAAGAGCATTTGTGATATTTCTTTTGAAGCTAGTCGCGATCGCGGGCTTCACAGTCATGGCACTTGCGGCCTTCGGCGTTGTGGCCGTCGCCGCAGTAGTGATGATATTGACCACACCCATTGAATGCGAACGACCAGCGCCGCAAGACGACCAGTTGATCTTCTCGGCCGTAAAATCTGTGGCGTCGCGCAAGATTGTTCAGGTCTACCAATACCAAGAGCGGGGCCTGTCGATCTTCCCTGGCGACGTCGTCAGCCCGATTTCTCCGTCCGAAATCATGCACATCAATCCGGACTGCTGCCAGATCACCCGCGACGAGCGCCAGATGCTATATCAGCCTGGGATTTGGATGCGGCGCGGATATGGTCCGTTCATTGAAGTTCGCGTCGAGTACGATGTGACATACGCAAAGAGGTCGGGCGAGCAGGGCGTTCAGCGCACTGACATGAACATCGTCTTTGACAAGTGCGGCAACGAGATCAACCTCGGGCATTAGATTGCTGCCCATCCGATTCTTGAGCCCGCTCTCGCCCATTCAAACCCCTCGTCGTGGTGCAAGCCGTGGACACCATGCCTCAAAAGAGAAAAGGCCGCGCCTGATGGCGCGGCCCCGTCAGGCGATGGTCGCGACCCGCCTCAGGCCAGCGTGTAGGCCGTCTTGACCGTGGTGTAGAACTCCTTGGCGTAGGCGCCCTGCTCGCGCGGGCCGTAGCTCGAACCCTTCCGGCCGCCGAAGGGCACGTGGTAGTCGACGCCCGCGGTGGCGAGGTTGACCATCACCATGCCGGCCTCGGCATTGCGCTTGAAATGCGTCGCATGCTTCAGCGAGGTCGTGCAGATGCCCGAGGACAGGCCGAACTCGGTGTCGTTGGCGACGCTCAGCGCCTCCTCATAGTCCTTGACGCGGATGATGTTGGCGACGGGGCCGAAGACCTCCTCGCGCGAGATCCGCATGCTGTTCGTGGTCTCGGTGAACAGCGCCGGCTGGAGGTAGAAGCCGGGGGTCTCGCGGTTCAGGAGTTCGCCGCCCCAGACCAGCTTGCCGCCCTCGTCCTTGGCGATCTGGATGTATTTCAGATCCTGGTCGAGCTGGCTCTGATCGACCACCGGGCCGATATGGGTGCCGGCCTTGAGTGCGTCGTCGACGACCACGCCCTTCAGCCGCTCGATGCAGGCCTCGACGAAGCGGTCATGGATGCCGGCCTGGACGATCAGGCGCGAGGACGCCGTGCAGCGCTGGCCGGTGGAGAAGAAGGCGCCCTGGACCGCGCATTCGACCGCGACCTTGAGGTCGGCGTCGTCGAGCACGACGAGCGGGTTCTTGCCGCCCATCTCGAGCTGGACCTTCTTCATCGGCGAGGAGGCGATGCAGGCCTCCGCGACCTTGCGGCCGGTCGCGACCGAACCGGTGAAGGAGATGGCGTGGACGTCCTTGTGCTGCAGCAGCGCCTGACCGACGACGGAGCCGCGGCCCATGACGAGGTTGAGCACGCCCTTGGGCAGGCCGGCGCGGTGGAGGATGTCGACCAGCGCCCAGGCCGAGCCCGGCACCAGATCGGCCGGCTTGATCACGACGCAGTTGCCGTAGGCCAGCGCGGGCGCGATCTTCCAGGCGGGGATCGCGATCGGGAAGTTCCAGGGCGTGATCATGCCGACGATGCCGACCGGCTCGCGCGTGATCTCGACGCCCACGCCCGGACGCACCGAAGGCAGCACTTCGCCCGACAGGCGCAGGCACTCGCCGGCGAAGAAGGCCATGACCTGGCCGGCGCGACCGGCCTCGCCGATGCCCTCGGCCAGGGTCTTGCCCTCTTCACGCGATAGCAGGCGGCCGAGTTCTTCCTTGCGCGCGAAGATCTCGTCGGAAGCCTTCTTCAGGATCTCGTAGCGCTCCTGCGGACCCGAGCGGCTCCAGGCCGGAAAGGCGGCCTTGGCGGCAGCGACCGCGTCGTTGAGCTGCTCGACGGTTCCTTGCGCATATTCGCCAACGACGTCATTGGTGTCGGAGGGGTTGATGTTGCGCGAAGCACTCGTGCCGCCGGCCCATTCGCCGGCAATCAGGTTCTTGAACATCTCGGTCATCAGGGCCTCCCACGGCGTTTTGTGTTCGCCGGGGTTTAGCCGCTTTGAGGCGCGATGGCCAATGCGGGCCCGGGCATCGGCCCTGTCCCGCCATGCATGATGGCCGCGTTCAGAATTCGGCGTCGAGTTCTTCGACGTCGTCGGGCTCGGTCTGGGCGGCCTCGATCCAGCGCTGCAAAGCGGGCCAGGCCGAAATCGTCCGGCAATAGGCCTGGCAGGCGGCGTCGAGCGCCACATCATAGGTCAGGAAGCGCAGACAGACGGGGGCATACATCGCATCCGCCATGGTCAGCGTCTTGCCGAAGAGATAGGGCCCGCCATAGCGCTGCAGGCAATCGCGCCAGATTTCCGTGACGCGGTCGATATCGGCCTGGGCACCGGCCCAGACCTTGAAGCCGGGATAATGCGCCTTGAGGTTCATCGGCAGGGCCGAGCGCAGATTGGCGAAGCCGGAATGCATCTCGCCGCAAATCGCGCGGCAATGCGCGCGTGCCGCGGCGTCCTTCGGCACGAGGCCGGCATCGGGCCTGATCTCGTCGAGATAGGCGGCGATGGCGAGCGTATCCCAGACCTTGATGCCGTCATGCGTCAGGCAGGGCACGAGGAAGGAGGGCGAGAGCAGCAGCAACTCGGCCCGCGCCGAGGGGTCGTCGTTGGAGAGCATGTGCTCTTCCACCTCGAGGCCCGCCATTATGCACAGCAGCCACCCCCGCAGCGACCAGGACGAGTAGTTCTTGCTGCTGATGGTCAATGTCGCGCTGGTCATGAGAGGCATCCTCTGCGGCAGCCTCAAATCTAGCAAGAGGCATTCCACTCCGGGAAGCGACCTAGATCAATCTTGCGGAAACGACCTTTTGCAGTGCAACATCAAGCGGGGCGCGGGTCGCCGCCGGTCAAAGCCGGCACCGGCCCGCCGGGCTGTTCACCGAAGGCGGATTCCGATGCTCTATCTTGCCTACCAGGCCCAGTCGGATCTGATGAATCCGGCGCGGCTGCTGGCACAGTCGGCGATGGCGGCGCTCGGTGCCCGGGCGATGAGCGGCCAGCCGATGGACTGGCGCGCCACCGCCGCCGCCTATGAAATGGTGACGCGGGCCGGCCTCACCCATGAGCGGCCGCCCTACGAGATCGAGTACGTGCGCGAGGGCAATCGCGACGTGCCGGTGACCGAGGAGGTCGTGCTGAGCCTGCCTTTCGGCAGCCTGCTGCGATTCCGCAAGGACAGCGAGACGCCGCAGGCGAAGGTGCTGGTGGTTGCGCCGATGTCGGGCCATTTCGCCACCCTGCTGCGCAACACGGTCGCGACGCTGCTGCGCGACCACGACGTCTACATCACCGACTGGCACAATGCCCGCGACGTGCCGCTGGAGGCCGGACCCTTCGGCTATGACGACTATGTCGACACGCTGATCCGCTTCGTCGAGACGCTCGGCTCCGAGACGCATATCGTCGCCGTCTGCCAGCCCTGCGTCCAGGTGCTGACGGCGGCGGCGGTGATGGCGCAGGCGGGCAACCCGTTCCAGCCGCGGAGCATGACCCTGATGGCGGGGCCGGTCGATACCCGCATCAACCCGACGGCGGTCAACAAGCTCGCCATGGAGAAACCGATCGACTGGTTCAGACGCAACCTGATCGCGACGGTGCCGGCGCGCTATCCCGGCGGCGGACGGAAGGTCTATCCCGGCTTCGTCCAGCTCGGGGCCTTCGTGGCGATGAACCTGCAGCGCCACGTCAACGCGCATATCGACATGTTCCTCCATCTCGCCACGGGCGAGACCGAGGAGGCGAAGAAGATCAAGGCGTTCTACGACGAGTACTTCGCCGTGCTCGACCTGCCGGCGGAGTTCTATCTCGAGACCGTGCAGTGGATTTTCCAGGAGGCGCGGCTGGCGGCGCGCACCCTGACCTATCGGGGCGAGCCGGTTGATTGCCGCGCCATCCGGCGCACAGCCCTGCTGACGGTCGAAGGCGAGCGGGACGACATCTGCGCGCTCGGCCAGACCTCGGCGGCGCATGACCTCTGCTCGGGGCTGAAGCCCTTCCGCAAGCGCCACCACATGCAGGCCGGTGTCGGCCATTACGGCGTCTTCTCGGGCCGCAAATGGGACGGTCAGATCTACCCGATCGTCCGCAACATGATCCTGGCCAACAGCTGAGCGGCGCGCCTACTTCTCCTTGATCGACAGCCCGTTCTTGCCGACCGAGATCTCGACGCCTTCAGGCTGCTTCTTCTCCTGGTAGAGCGCATAGCCGGTGGCGGCGAGGCCGACGACGAGAGCGAAGACGAGGGCAACGAGAACCTGACGCGAAGCGAGCATGTGACAATCCGAATGTTGAACCGCATGGGCTGCGGCGCGTTGACAACCCGCCAGCCGCGGTCAGGTTCCGGCCTCGCGCATTGAAGGCCCCGTCAAGGCCGGCCGCGAGGCCTGTCGGCAGGCGGCGAGACCTCAGGAGGATTACGATGTCCGACACCGATCTGCAGGAGGCGGTCTGGGCTGCGCTCGAGCGCCTCTCGGTCTGTATGGTGACGACGGCGGCGGAGAACGTGATCCGCACGCGACCGATGTCGGGCCATGTCGATCGCGACAATCACCGCATCCTGTTCATCATTCACCGGCATGCCGGGATCGTCACCGAGGCGGGTCAGTCTGCCGGCGTCTCGATCGCACTGAGCGAGGAGCACCGGAACTTCCATGCGGCGATCCGCTGCTCGGCCGTCGAGATCGAGGATCGCGAGCTGCTGGCGTCGATCTGGACGCCGATGACGGGAGCCTGGTTTCCCCGCGGCCCTGAGGATCCCGACGCGACCCTGCTGGCGCTGGCGCCGATCTCGGCCGACATCTGGAACGGACCGTCGAGCGGCGTCCTCGTCGCTTTCAAACTCGCCACCGCCCGCCTGCTCGGGCGGCAGCCCGATCTCGGCGTCAACACCACCATCGACATGCGCTGAGCCCGCGCTGTCCGGTCCAGCTCAGCCGGAGGCGCGTACGGTATCGGGGTTCAAGCCCTCCGCCCGCGCCATGCGGCGGCCGAGAATGGCGACCGACAGGCTCGACCAGGCGATACCCAGGCACCAGCCGCCGATGACGTCGGTCGGCCAGTGGACGCCGAGATAGATGCGGCTCATTCCGATCATCACGATCATCCCCCAGGCGAGCACGAGGCACAGACGGGTGATGTCGTCCCGCCGTGCCGCGAGACCGACGAAGCCGGCGATGCTGAGCAGGGTGACGGCCGAGAGGAAGGCGTGACCGCTCGGGAAGCTGGCGGTGAAGGTCAGGGCTGCATGTTCGACGATGTCAGGCCGGTCCCGCCCGATCAGGGTCTTCAGGACGGTCGAGACGGCGGTCGCCCCGGTCACGGTCAGGACGAGGCCGACCGCGAGGTGCCGATGGCGGCAGAGCCACAGGGTCAGGCCGGCTGCGATCGTCATCATGCCGAGCCCGACGGTGCTGCCGAAGGCGGTGATGTCCCGCACGGCTTCCCGCAGCCAGGCCGGGCCGACCGGCATGGAGGGGTCGCCGGCCTCGCGAAACAGCAGGACGATGCTCCGGTCGAAGGCGAAGCTGCGACCGGACGCGATGAACAGCGCCAGGGCCAGGAAGACGAAGGCGGCGGCAACGGGAATGAGGATGCGCGGCTGGAGCAAGAAGAGGTCACCTCCGGTCAAGAGCTGCCGCCCGGGAACATGGGAGGGCCGGCCCCCAGTGCAACGGCCAAGGGTTCAGCCCAGCCTGTCGCGAGCCGCGATGAGCCGGATTGCGGTGGGCAGGAGCCTGTAGACGAGCGGACCCGCCTTGCGTTCGACCTCGCCGTCGAAGGTGATATGGCCACGCCGCTTGTCCCGGCGTGTCAGGGTCACCTCCGATCCCGTGAAGGATAGCAGGTCGGGCGATGTGCGCCACCGGCCGGACACCACCGACAACGCCGCCTTGCAGCGGGAGTAGAGCCCGCCGGCGTTGAGGATGTGGACCTCGAAGACGCCGCCGTCGAGCCGCGGGCGACGCCACTCGCTGCCCTCGAAACCATTGACGGTGACGAGCACCGCATCGGCCTCGACGAGGCGGCGTTCCTCGCCACACCCCAGGTCGATGGCGACCGTGATCGGCCGCGTGAACAGGATCGAGCGCGTGGCGGCCATGACGAAGGCCATGGCGCGGCTGAACGGAAAGCGCCGCCGCGCATATTCGCGCTCGCGGGCCATCAGGCTGAAGAAGCCCATGCCGGACAGCGAATGGAACAGGCGGTCATTGACGCTGCCGACATCGAGCGTCACCGGCTCTCCCTTGCAGAGCGCGGCGATCTGCTCCTCCAGCGTGCCGGTCAAGCCGAGATCGCGGCCCAGAACGTTGACCGTTCCCAGAGGCAGGACCCCGACGGGCCGGCCGGCATGCATCAGGAGCGGAAGCACCCCGTTCAGCGTGCCGTCGCCCCCGGCGATCACGGGGACCGTTCCGGTATCCTCGATCGCCAGAGCCAGCGCATCGTCGAGTTCGCGGGGATGGACCATGCGCACCTGCGCGGAGCACCCGGCGGCCTGGAAGGCCGTGACGATGCGGGCTTCGAACGCCTCCGCCCCTGCCTCGAGAACGGTGCCGGCCCGGGCGTTGACGACGACGGTGTGATGCATGGACCTGGAGGGTGAGAGGCTTGATCGCGCCCCGTCAAGGAGCGTCGGCGCACAGGTCTAGAAAGGCGCCGTCGCATGGCTGGGGCGGTGTGGCACCGGGACCGGTATGACCTGGTCCGGCTGCGTCTCCTCGACCTCTTCGGTGACCACCTCGAAGCGCTGGAGGGTGTGCGGGCCGAAGGAGCTGACCATGGCGACATCGGTCGCATCGCGACCGCGGGCGATCACCACCCGTCCGATCCGCGGCATGTTGTGACGCGCATCGAAGGTGAACCAGCGTCCTCCGAGATAGACCTCGAACCAGGCGTTGAAGTCCATTGGGGCAGGGTCGCGTGGGACGCCGATATCGCCGAGATAGCCGTTGCAGTAGCGCGCCGGGATGTTCATGCAGCGGCACAGGGCCACGGCGAGATGGGCGAAATCCCGGCAGACGCCGACGCGTTCCTCGAAGGCCTCGGCGGCGGTGCGGGTGCTGCGCGCGAAATCATAGCCGAACGTCAGGTGGTTGTGGACGAAGTCGACGATCGCCTGCACCCGCTGCCAGCCGCCCGGAATATGCCCGAACAAGCTCCAAGCCTGCGCCGAAAGCTTGTCGGTTTCGCAGTAGCGGCTTCCCATCAGATAGACGAGCGCGTCATCAGGGAGACGCGACGGCGGCACTTCGCCAGCGCTCGGATCGACGGGATCGGGCTTCCCGGAATCATGCACGATGCCCTGCGCCCGCAACGCGATGCCCCCCGCCGGGGCGGTAATGCGGCGGCAGATGTTGCCGAACTGATCGATGTATTCCTGGCTGGCAACACGCATCTGCGGATCGCGCAGCGCGGTCGCTTGCAGCCTGTCCGGCACCAGCATGTCGTGCCGGCGCGAGGGGTGCACATCCAGCAGGGTGACCAGCGGCAATTCCTGCTGGCAGACGATCTCGATCGTGTAACCGTAACGGATGCGCATGATGCCCTCGCGGTTGCGGGAGGCGCCGCCCGGGCGGCTTCCGATCCAGGGCCCTCCCGGGCATTCCTCCGAACGAACGGGATGGGCCCGTTCGGAGGCTCTACTAAAAACGGAAGATGCGGGCCTTTCGGCCCGCATCCCGCCGCCACGACGGTTCGGCTGGGGGGATAGCAACCGCCGCGACCTGCGTCTGGGCGTCGCCTACATCATCCAGTAGGGCATCGTGCCGTAATAATCGTGGACGCGCTTGCCATAGGTGCGATCGTCCCAATCGGGCTCGCCCTGACTGTCGTACATCGGGGCCGCCTCGAGCTTGTCCTTGGTCATCGGGACCACATAGCCACCGCGCCCGGGGTCGAAGTCGAGCACGCTCCAGGGGATGGGGTGATACTTCTCCCCCAGCCCCAGGAAACCGCCGAAGGACATGATCGCGTAGGCGACCTTGCCGGTCTTCTTGTCGAGCATGACGTCATAGATTTCGCCGAGATGCTCGCCTGCGGTGTTGTAGACCTCGGTCCCGGCCACCCGGGCGCCGGCAATCAGCGGGTTTGACGACGTGGCCATGGACGCCGAAGCAGTGTCGTTCAGGGTCATGAAGGGTTCCTCCGCCTGCAGCAGCCGTCTCGGCTGCCGATTGCCGGGACAACGCAGCGTCCGAGGGAAAGGTTCCGACGCTATCGTGGGGCCAAACAGCGACGCCTGGTCGTGGGGATGGCCGCCCATGCAGGATCACCCTGCCCGCGCGCAGATGCCCCGGATACCCTGGCCGTGCAGATGCCCCGAATGGAGACGCGAGCGACGCGCAGGAACCTTTGGGACGGGCGGACGTTAGGCTGGGACGGTCGGCCATGGCCGTGCCATTCCATGCGTCCTAGTCTGAGAGACGCGTAGCCCTTGCTGTCAAACGAGAGCGCCGAGGAAACCAACCCATGAAGAAAATTCTGATCATCGCTGCGATGGCCGCAACACTGGGCGCCTGTACGGCCCGAGAAGAGCGCACCGCGGGCGGCGCCCTGATCGGTGCCGGCACCGGTGCCGTGATCGGCGGCCTCGCGACGGGCCGCGCCGGCGGCGCGCTGGCGGGTGCCGCCATCGGCGGCGCCGGTGGCGCGATTATCGGCAACGCGACGAGCCCGCGGCGCACCTGCGTCGGCCGCGACGAATACGGCCGTCGCTTCCGCTACGATTGCTGAGCAACGCCGCCGCTGTTGCGGTGAGGTCGAGGCCCGGCTGGCGCGATGCGTCGGCCGGGTTTTTTCGTTTCGGCGTCAGACCGCTCCGTAAGGCCCGAAGCGGCCAACGAAGCGGTGGCGGTTTCCGGGGTAGAGCAGCCGCACTGCCGTGACCGGCGCGGCTTGGTTCCAGGTCCGGCGTTCGATCAGCAGGCAGGCTTCCCCGGCTGCGATGTCGAGCAGGACGGCATCGTCGGGCTCGGCCGGAACCGCGCTGATCGCATGTTCCGCTTGCGACCAGAGGCTGTGCTGCAGCAGCCAGTCGCCCGGTGGCGTCCGCGCGAAATCCTCCGATGCCGCGGCCGGCACGGTCGCAAGGTGGATGATGCGTTCCTCCAACACATGAGGCCGGTCGTCGGCCCGGTGCAGCGTCACGAGATGGACGATCTTCTCGCCCCGCTTCAACCCGAAGCGCAGCGCCAGTTCCGGCGAGGGCCGCCCGTCACGCCGCGCCAGGACCTCGTAGGCATAGCGCTGCCCGAGCCGCTCCACCTCCGCCGGGATCGACAGAATGTCGAGCATGGCATGCGTCGTCGGCGGGCTGGCGACCACGGTCCCGGAGCGGCGCCGACGGGTGATGAGGCCCTCGCGCGCCAGCTGCACGAGCGCACGGTGGACGGTCATGCGGGAGGCGCCGAGCTGTTCCATCAGCGCGTGTTCGGGTGGGACCGATGTGCCGGGCGGCCAGATGCCGCCGAGGATGAGATCGCGGACCGCACGGCGGATCTGATCATAGATCGGACCGGTGCCATCCAGCTTCACCGCATCGAGCCGGTCATGAGCCATCGCCGTCACAGCGCCGCCAGCAGCTTGCGCATGACGGTGCCGAAGCGCGTCTTGACCGCGACGCGGGCGCGGTGCCGCCCCTCCGCCACGAGATGCCGGCCGCCGACGACGACATCCCGAACGGGCAGCGCGTTGGTGGCGAAGATCGCGCTGTCGAGGGCTGCCTCACCCATCTTGCCGATGAGGGCCGGATGGTCGGGATCGAGCGTGACGAGATCGGCCCTCATGCCCGGTGCGAGAGCCCCCAGCGCCCGCCCGCAGGCCTGGGCGCCGCCGGTGGCGGCAGCGCGCCACAGCGCGACGCCGGTCGAGGCATCCTCCTCGGCCAGCAGCGCGCGGCGGCGATCGCGCAGGCGCTGCGAATATTCGAGCAGGCGCAGTTCGGAACCGGCGTCGATCTGGATGTTGGAATCGCTGCCGACGCCGTAGCGCCCACCGCACGCCCGGTAGCGCACGCCGTCGAAGATGCCGTCGCCGAGGCTCGCTTCCGTGATGGGGCATAAGCCCGCGACGGCGCCGCTGGCGGCGATCGCATCGCGCTCGGCATCGTCGAGATGGGTGGCGTGGATCAGGCACCAGCGCGGATCGAGCGCGATGGTGTCATTGAGCAAGGCGACGGGCCTTTTGCCCATGATGGCGATCGAATCCTCGACCTCTCGCATCTGCTCGGCGACATGGATGTGCAGGGGTGCGCCATGGCGCAAGGCCGCTAGCCAGCCGAGATCCTCCAGCGCGACCGCGCGCAGCGAATGCGGCGCCAGGCCAAGGCGCGCGTCGGGCAGCGGGCGGATCGCGGCTTCGCTCGCCTCGATCAGCCTGAGATAGGAATCGCGGTCGTTGACGAAGCGGCGCTGGCCGTGGACCGACGGGGCCTGGCCGAAATTGCCGAAACGGTAGAGGACCGGCAGCAGCGTCAGGCCGAGCCCGGTTTCCTCCGCGGCCGCGGCGATCGCGGCGCCCATCGCGGCGATGTCGGCATAGGGGCGGCCGTCCCTGTCGTGGTGGAGATAGTGGAACTCCGCCAGCGCCGTGAAGCCACCCTCCAGCATCTCGACGAAGGCCTGGGCGGCGAGCGCCTGTACGTCGTCGGGGTCGAGCCTGTCGAGGAAGCGGTACATCACCTCGCGCCAGGTCCAGAACGAATCCTCGCTCGCGCCACGGCGCTCCGACAGGCCGGCCATGCCGCGCTGGAAGGCGTGGCTGTGGAGGTTGGGCATGCCGGGCAGCGCCAGCCCGGAGAGCCTGATGTCGCCCGCTTGCGCCGCGACGCCCGGCTCGACCGCCGTGATCGTTCCGTCCGAATGGGTCAGGCGCACATTCTCAGCAAAACCGTCCGGCAGCAGGGCCTGCTGCAGATGCAGGGTCAGGGTCACGGCGTCTCTCCAGCGTCCAATTGCATAGGCAATTAAGGGCTTGTCATTTGCATATGCAATTAGCTAGCATACTCACCATTCGAGGATAGTCGAGAGGATGCGGCATGGCGACGATGTCGGCTGAGACCCCGACCTGCGACAGGCTCTGGACGCGGGCCCGGCTGGCGACGATGGCGCCCTCGGTGGCGGCTCCCTATGGTGCTGTCGATGATGGAGTCGTCGCGGCCCGCGGCGGCCGCATTCTCTATGCCGGGCCGCGCAGCGAGGCGCCGGCCTTCGCGGCGGCGGAGACGATCGATTGCGGCGGGCGCTGGATCACCCCGGGGCTGATCGATTGCCACACCCATCTCGTCTATGGCGGCGACCGCGCCCATGAGTTCGAGCTGCGTCTGCAGGGCGCGAGCTATGAGGAGATCGCGCGCGCCGGCGGCGGCATCCTCTCCACGGTGACCGCAACCCGGGCGGCGAGCGAGGACGCGCTGTTCGCCAGCGCCGACCGGCGGCTCTCGGCCCTGCTGGCCGAGGGCGTGACCACGGTCGAGATCAAGTCGGGCTATGGGCTGGAGACGCAGGCCGAGGTGAAGACGCTGCGCGTCGCGCGCCGGATCGGGCGGGAGCGGCCGGTGCGGGTGCGCACGACCTTCCTCGGTGCTCATGCCGTGCCACCCGAATTCAAGGGCCGCTCCGGCGACTACACCGCCCTCGTCGCCGGGCCGATGCTCGACGCCATCGCGGCCGAGGGGCTGGCGGATGCGGTCGATGTCTTCTGCGAGGGCATCGCCTTTTCGCCCGACGAGACGCGGGCCGTCTTCAAGGCCGCGCAGGCGAAGGGGCTGGCGATCAAGATCCACGCCGAGCAACTCTCCAATCTCGGCGGCGCGGCGCTGGCAGCCGGCATGGGCGCCCTCTCGGCGGACCATCTCGAATATCTCGACGAGGCCGGCGTGATCGCCATGGCGAAGGCTGGCACCGTCGCGGTGGTGCTGCCGGGCGCTTTCTACTTCCTGCGCGAGACGCAAAAGCCGCCGATCGCGCTGCTGCGCCGGCATGGCGTGGCGATCGCGCTGGCGACGGACGCCAACCCCGGCTCCTCGCCGCTGACCTCGCCGCTGCTGGTGATGAACATGGCCTGCACCTTGTTCCGGCTGACGCCGGAGGAGGCGCTGGCGGGGCTGACCCGCCATGCCGCGCAGGCGCTCGGTCTGCAGGACGAGATCGGCACGCTGGAAGCGGGCAAGGCCTGCGACCTCGCGATCTGGGACATCGAGCGCCCGGCCGAACTCGCCTACCGAATCGGCTTCAACCCGCTTCACGCCCGGATCTGGAACGGACAATGAGCACGCCCCTTCTCCTCGACCCCGGTCATGCCGCCCTGACTCACTGGCGCGACGTGATCGACGGCGCGTCGATCACGCTGTCGGCTACGAGTGCGGATGCGATCCGCGCCGCCCAGGCGATCGTCGACGACATCGTCGCGGCGGGCACCGTGACCTATGGCGTCAACACCGGCTTCGGAAAGCTCGCCAGCGTCCGCATCGCGGATGGCGACCTCGCCACGCTGCAGCGCAATCTCATCCTGTCGCATGCGGTCGGCACCGGGCCTGCCCTGCCTGACGGCGTGGTCCGGCTGATCCTCGCGATGAAGGCGGCGAGCCTGGCGCGTGGCGCGTCCGGCGTTCGGCCTGTCGTGGTCGAGGCGCTGCTCGGCGCGCTCAAGGCCGACGCCTTGCCGGTCGTGCCGGCCAAGGGCTCGGTCGGCGCGTCGGGCGATCTCGCGCCGCTCGCCCATCTCACCGCCGGTCTGATGGGCGTCGGCGAGATCAGGCTGAAGGGCGAGGTCATGTCGGCCGCGGACGGGCTCGCGCGGATCGGCCAGGCGCCGCTGGCGCTCGGCCCCAAGGAGGGGCTGGCGCTGATCAACGGCACGCAGGTCTCGACCGCACTGGCGCTCACCGGCCTCACTGCCATGGCGCGGGTATTCGATGCCGCGCTGGTCGCCGGCGCGCTCTCGGTCGATGCGCTGAAGGGCTCGGACACGCCGTTCGACCCGCGTATCCAGGCGCTGCGCGGCCAGCCCGGCCAGATCCGCGTCGCGGCGCTGCTGCTCGAACTGATCGCCGGCAGCGAGATCCGCGACAGCCACCGCTTCGGGGATTCAAAGGTTCAGGACCCCTATTCGCTGCGCTGCCAGCCGCAGGTGATGGGCGCGGTGCGCGACCTGCTCGCCAATGCCGCCGCGACCCTTGCGATCGAGGCCAATGCGGTCACCGACAACCCGCTGGTGCTGGGGCCGGGCGAGGTCGTCTCGGGCGGGAACTTCCATGCCGAGCCGGTCGCGTTTGCCGCCGACATGCTGGCGATAGGGCTGTGCGAGATCGGCAATCTCTCCGAACGACGGATCGCGCTTCTGGTCGACCCCGTGATGAGCGGCCTGCCGCCCTTCCTGGCGCGTGATGCGGGGCTGAACTCCGGCTTCATGATCGCGCAGGTGACGGCGGCTGCGCTCGCCTCCGAGAACAAGCAGAAGGCCTACCCGGCCTCGGTCGACACCATCCCGACCTCGGCGAACCAAGAGGATCATGTCTCGATGGCGACGCATGGCGCCTATCGCCTGCTCGACATGGCGGCGAATGCCGCCAGCATCATCGGCGTCGAGCTGATGGCGGCGGCGGAAGCGATCGAGCATCATCGCCCGATGACGACGAGCCCGCGGCTGGAGCCGGTGCTGGCCCTGCTGCGCGGCCAGATCGCGCCGCTGACGGAGGACCGCTACCTCGCCCCCGATCTGGCAGCAGCGACGGATCTGGTTCTGTCGGGGGCTGTGGGCCGGGCGGCGGGGTTGGATTCGTTTGCGGAGTTTTCGGCGTGAGGCGTTGGCAAAGAGCGGTCCTCGTCAACCGAGCAGGCGCGGGGAACCCCTCTCCCGTAGGGAGAGGGGCAGGGGTGAGGGGTCGGCCGTTTGATACCGTGGCCGCGAACTCCCCGCAGCCGCCCTCAGGGATGCGTTTCGCTGGTCCAGGGGCCTACACCTCACCCCTGCCCCTCTCCTTACAGGAGAGGGGTTCCCCGCGCCTCGATGGACAAGACGCAACGCTCGCGAAGAGACGCCCATGACCTCGATCGTCACCGTCACCCGAGGCCCCTCCCCGCTGATCCTGTCGATGCCGCATCCCGGCACCGGGCTGCCCTCTGAAGTCGAAACCGCGTTGAACGAGCGCGGGCGGCTGGTCGAGGACACCGACTGGCACATGCGCGAGGTCTACGCCTTCGCGGAGCGCTTCCAGCCGACCATCGTCGAGGCGAATCTGTCGCGCTTCGTCATCGACCTGAACCGCGATCCGTCCGGCGTCTCGCTCTATCCGGGGCAGGCGACGACGGAACTCGTACCGACGACGACCTTCGACGGCGCGCCGATCTGGATCACGCCGCCCGACGCGGCCGAGATTGAGCGGCGCCGCGCCGTCTATTTCCAGCCCTATCACGACGCGCTCGCGGCCGAGATCGCGCGGATCAAGGCGGCCCATGGCTATGCGGTGCTCTGGGACTGCCACTCGATCAAATCGGTGATCCCGCGGCTGTTTCCCGGCACGCTGCCGACGCTCAATCTCGGGACGAATTCGGGTCAGAGCTGCGCGCCCGCCGTGGAGGCCGCCGCAGAAGCGGCGATGGCCGCGCAGCCCCTGACCCATGTCGTCAACGGCCGCTTCAAGGGCGGCTGGATCACGCGCCATTACGGCCGCCCCGATCAGCACGTCCATGCGCTCCAGATGGAGAAGGCGCTGTCGGCCTACCTCGCGACCGAAGCGGCGCCCTGGCGCTTCGACGCCACCGTCGCCGCGCCCCTGCAATCCGCCCTCTCCGCCATCATCGCGGCCGCGCTCGACGCCGCAGCCCTTCACGAACGGAGCCGTTCATGACCCGCATCGACAACAGCCGCGTCATCCGCAGCCCCCATGGCACGGAGCTCTCCGCCAAGAGCTGGCTGACGGAGGCGCCGCTGCGCATGCTGATGAACAATCTCGACCCCGACGTCGCCGAGAAGCCCGGCGAACTCGTTGTCTATGGCGGCATCGGCCGGGCCGCGCGGACCTGGGAGGATTTCGACCGGATTTGCGCGAGCCTGCGCTCGCTGGAGGCCGACGAGACGCTGCTGGTCCAGTCCGGCAAGCCGGTGGGCATCTTCAGGACGCATCCGGATGCGCCGCGGGTGCTGATCGCGAACTCCAACCTCGTCCCGGCCTATGCGAACTGGGAGCATTTCCACCATCTCGATAAGCTCGGGCTGATGATGTACGGCCAGATGACGGCCGGTTCCTGGATCTATATCGGCACGCAGGGCATCGTTCAGGGCACCTACGAGACCTTCGTCGAGGTCGGCCGGCAGCATTTCGGCGGCTCGCTCAAGGGCAAATGGATTCTGACCGGCGGGCTCGGCGGCATGGGCGGGGCGCAGCCGCTGGCGGCGACCATGGCCGGCGCCTCGATGATCGCGGTCGAGTGCAAGCCCTCCTCGATCGAGTTTCGCCTGCGCACGCGCTATCTCGACGAGAAGGCCGACAGCATCGACGAGGCCCTGAAGATCGTCGAGGCGGCGCATGCGAAGGGCAAGGCCGTCTCGGTCGGCGTGCTCGGCAATGCCGCCGAGATCTTCCCCGACATGGTCCGCCGCGGCATTCGCCCCGACGTCGTCACCGACCAGACCTCGGCGCATGATCCGCTCAACGGCTATCTGCCGGCCGGCTGGACAATTGCAGAGTGGGAGGAGCGCAAGGAGCGCGACCCGGCCGGGACGATCCAGGCCGCCAAGCGCTCCATGGCGGAGCATGTCAAGGCGATGCTCGACTTCCAGCGCATGGGCGTGCCGACGCTCGACTACGGCAACAACATCCGCCAGATGGCCAAGGACATGGGCGTCGAGAACGCCTTCGATTTCCCGGGCTTCGTGCCCGCCTATATCCGGCCGCTGTTCTGCCGGGGCATCGGCCCGTTCCGCTGGGCGGCCCTCTCGGGCGATCCGGAGGACATCTACAAGACCGACGCCAAGGTGAAGGAGCTGATGCCCGACGACGCGCATCTGCACAACTGGCTCGACATGGCTCGCGAGCGCATCCAGTTTCAGGGCCTGCCGGCGCGCATCTGCTGGGTCGGGCTCGGTGACCGGCACCGCCTGGGTCTCGCCTTCAACGAGATGGTGGCGAAGGGCGAGCTGAAGGCGCCGGTCGTGATCGGCCGCGATCATCTTGATTCAGGCTCGGTGGCCTCGCCCAACCGCGAGACGGAGGCGATGAAGGACGGCTCGGACGCCGTCTCCGACTGGCCCCTGCTCAACGCCCTGCTCAACACGGCCGGCGGCGCGACCTGGGTCTCGCTGCATCATGGCGGCGGCGTCGGCATGGGCTATTCCCAGCATTCGGGCGTGGTCATCGTCGCCGATGGCACGCCGGAAGCGGCCAAGCGCCTGGAGCGCGTGCTCTGGAACGACCCGGCCACGGGCGTGATGCGCCATGCCGATGCGGGCTACGAGATCGCGCAGGATTGCGCGCGCGAGAAGGGGCTGAGGTTGCCGGGGATGGGGATCGGCTGAGGCGCCGCTCAGGCGTCCTCGCGTTTGATCCAGCCGGGCCGGCTCAGCAGATAATCGACCATGCGCGGCGGGATCGCGCAGCGCGCCGCGATGTCCTCGGGCGCGTGGGGGAATCGCAACGCGATGTCAGTCTCGCGACCGTCCGCGAGCTTGCGGAGCCAGTCCGGGTCGATCAATGGCGCCCGGCCCGCCGCGACGAGATCTCCGCCCGCCGCCATAGCGGCCTGGGCATCCGCGAGCGTGCCGACGCCGCCGCATGCGACGACCGCGCAGCGACCTGCAATCACCGCACGGATCTCCGCCAGCGGGCTGCGACCGTCACTGCCGGTCGGCGCGGTGGGAACCAGATAATTGCGATCCTCGCGCTGCGGCTGCTGAAGGCGAAAATCATCGAGAGACACGTGGATGTAATCGAGGCCGAGACCAGCCAGCCGATCGACGAGCGCGAGCGCGTCATCGAGCCTGTAGCCATCGGGCTCGGGCTCGAACGGCGTGATCCGGTAGCCGAGAACCATGCCCGGCCCCAACGCCTCTCGGGCCGCCTGCACCACGGCGAGCGGAAAGCGCATCCGTGCATCTCGATCACCGCCCCAGCGGTCCAGCCTGCGGTTCGCGCGCGGCGAGAAGAACTGATGCAGCAGGTAGTGATTGGCGCCATGGAGTTCGACGCCGTCGAAGCCGGCCTGTCGCGCCCGCTCCGCTGCCGCGCCAAAGCAGCCCACGAGATCATCGACCTCGGCCCCGGTCATCTCGCGCGGGGTCAGCGCGCCGGGTCGTAGCGACGCGACGGCCGACGGGGCACGCATCCGCCCATCCCCGATCAGGGCGGGCCGCGCAATGCGGCCGCCATCGTAGATTTGCAGGATCGCAAGACCGCCGCCGGCACGCAGATCCCCAGCCAGCGACTCGAGGCTCGGAAGGTGCCCGGGCTTTGCCGCTCCGATGCCGTTCCAGGAGCGACCATCCTCATGAACGTAAGCGCATGAGCTGATCAGGCCACCGAAACCCGACAGGCTCCGTCGCCGCACGAAAGCGCGCTCCCCGGCACTGACCATTCCGTCGGGATCGGAGGCATCCGTCGTCATCGGCGCCAGCAAGAAGCGGTTGGGCAGAGTGCGCCCGCCGCGCAAGCGGAAGGGCGTCCACGGATCGGTCATGCCTCCACCGGCTCCCTCTCACGGGCCGGGACCATCCTCACCGCACCATCCCCATCTGCCGCGGCAGCCAGAGCGTCAGCTCGGGCATGAAGGTGATCGCGATCAGCGCGGCGAAGAGCGGGACCAGCCAGGGCAGGATCGCCATGGTGGTGCGCTCGACCGAGAGCTTGGCGACGCGCGAGAGCACGAACAGCACCATGCCGAGTGGCGGGTGCAGCAGCCCGATCATCAGGTTCAGCACCATGATCAGCCCGAAATGGATCGGATCGACGCCGAGCTTCAGCGCGATCGGCAGCAGGATCGGCACCACGATGGTGATGGCGGCGATCGTGTCGAGGAAGCAGCCGATGAACAGCAGCAGGATGTTGACCAGGATCAGGAAGACCCATTTGTCCTGGGTCAGGCTCAGGATCAGGTCCGACAGGATCTGAGCCGTGTTGGAGACTGTCAGGAGCCAGGCGAAGATCGACGCCGCCGTGACGATGAAGAGCACGGAGGCCGTGGTCTCGATCGTATCGAAGGTCGCCTTGGTCAGCGTCCGCAGCGTCATCGAGCGATAGCGGACGAGGCCGAGGAAGAGCGACCAGATCACGGCGGCCGCGGCAGCCTCGGTCGGCGTGAACCAGCCCATGGTCATGCCGCCGATCAGGATGACCGGCGTCATCAGCGCCATCACGGCCGAGAAGTCGAAATAGTAGTCCAAGCCGAGCAGCAGGGCGAGCGCCAGGCCGATGGCGAGGTTCTCCTCCAGGCCGGCCCAGACCAGCGCGTAGGCAAGAACGGGGAAGCCGAAGACCACCAGCACTTCGACGCCGGCGGTGCCGATCTGGCGCAGCGAGAAGGTGGCGTCCGAGCCCCATTTGTAGATGCGGGCGAAGATCGCGACCGTTACCATCATGAACAGCGTCATCATCACGCCTGGGACCACGCCCGCCAGGAAGAGCGCGCCGATCGAGGTGTTCGACATCATGCCGTAGATGACGAAGGGCAGCGAGGGCGGGATGATCGGCCCCAGCGTGGCGGAGGCCGCCGTGACGCCAACGGCCACCTCGGTGGGATAGCCATGGTCCTTCATCGCCTTGATCTCGATCGTGCCGATGCCGGCGGCATCCGCGATCGCGGTGCCGGACATGCCCGAGAAGATCACCGAGCCGATGATATTCACCTGCGCGAGCCCACCGCGCATCCAGCCGACGAGCGCGACCGCGAAGGCATAAATGCGCCCGGTCACGCCGGCGATGTTCATGAGATTGCCGGCCAGGATGAAGAAGGGCACGGCGAGCAGCGGGAAGCTCTCGACGCCCGCGATCATGCGCTGCGCCAGGATGACGTCGGGCACGGTGCCCGAGATGATGATGAAGGCGAGCGAGGCGACGGCCATGGCGATCGCCACGGGCACGCCGAGGACCATCAGGCCGAGAAAGGAACCGAGCAGGATCAGCATGGTGGTTCTCAGGCCTCCGAGCCGTCGAAGGCTTCCGGCTTTTCCAGCACGGAATAGCCGCGGCGCATGTTCAGCCAGGCGACATGAAGCGCCCGCAGCGTCATCAGGGCGAAGGCGAGGACGACGGTGTTGAAGATGATCGACTTCGGCAGGTCGACCGTCGTCATCATCTCGTCGGGGATCAGCGAGGCGTATTTGTACATCAGCCAGGTCGCGTAGGCGAAGAAGCCGATGCGGACAGCATCGACGAAGGTCGCCATGAAGCGGCCCGCACGCGCCGACATGTAGCGGTAGAGGAAATCCACCTGGATGTGCCGGGAGGCCCGCACGCAGAGCGAGGCGCCGAGGAAGACAACGACGACGAGCGCGTTGATCGCGATCTCCTCGGTCCAGGCGAAGGAGTTGTTCAGGACGTAGCGGGTGAAGAACTGCAGGATGACGCAGCCCACCATGACCCAGAAGGCGGCCATCGTGACCCAGTCCTCCACACCATAGACCGAGAGATCGGCCGGCGGCGGCGCCTCGTCGAAGACGTGGGCGAGTTCCTCACCGGTCACGGGCGTATGGATTTCGGGGGCTGTGGTCATAGGCTGGTCCAGTCGTGAGGAACTCGGCCGAGGCGGCCATCGTCATTGCGAGCGCAGCGAAGCCATCCAGTGGGCTGTGTCAGCGGCTCTGGATTGCTTCGTCGGCTGCGCCTCCTCGCAATGACGAAAACGCCATCGCGAGGAGGCTGGAGGCGAGTTACTTGATCGCCTGGATGCGCTCCCAGTCGGCCTTGCGGTAGCCGAACTGCTCGAAGGTGACGTTCTTCTGGACGTTGGCGAGGAACTCGGCCTTGTCGACCTCGGTCACGGTCAGGCCCTTGTCCTTGAAGAACTGGACGAGCTTAACCTCGTCGGCCTGGATCTTCTTGGTCGCCCGCGCGGAAGCCTCCTGCGCAACTTCGCTGAAGATCTTGCGATCCTCGGGCGAGAGCTTGTCCCAGAGCTGCTTGGCGACGACCGTGTTGAGATGGTCGACGATGTGGCCGGTCAGGACGATGTGCTTCTGGACCTCGTAGAACTTCTTCGCCTCGATCGTGGTCAGCGGGTTCTCCTGCGCCTCGACGGTGCCGTTCTGCAGCGCGAGATAGACTTCGGCGAAAGCGATCGGCGCCGTGTTGGCGCCGCAGGCGCGCGGCATGGCGAGGTAGGCCGGCACGTCGGGCACGCGGATCTTGAGCCCCTTCATGTCGGCGCAGCTCTTGATCGGCTTGTTGGAGGTGGTGTGGCGCGTGCCGTAATAGGTGACCGAGACGATCTGGTGCCCGGTCTTCTCCTGGTAGCCCTTGGCCATGTCGGTGAAGACATCGCTCTTGGTGTAGGCGAGCAGATGCTCGGGGCTGCGGAAGGTGAAGGGATAGTAGGTCACCCCGATCGGCGCGAATGAGCGCGCGGCGAAGCTCGAGCCCGAGATGATGATGTCGACCGTGCCCAGGGTGAGGCCCTGGTTGATGTCGGTCTCCTTGCCGAGCTGCGAGGCCGGATAGACGGTGATCTCGTAGCGGCCATTGGTGCGCTTCTTGAACTCGTCCGCCGCCCAGACCGATTCGGTGTGGAAGGGCTCCGAGGTCTCGTAGACATGGGCCCATTTCAGCTTGGTCTGGGCCTGGGCCGGCGCGCCGACGGCGATCAGGCTCGCGGCCACCGCCGCCATCGTCAGATAGGTCTTCATCATGTTGGTCCCTCCCGTGGGATCGCTCTCGTTGCCTTGGTCGTAACAGTCTTCTTGTTGTCGTCGTCTTCGAGCGTCAGTTCTTCCTGACGAGGCGGGTCACGACGCTCTCTCGCCCGCCTTGCCGCGTGCTGGCCTGCACGCCGTCCCGCCGCGCTGGCGCCGCCGGAGCGGGGCCTTCGCCGAAGCTCTGCGAGAACCGCTCCTGCGAGCGCTGCAGATGCCGCCGCATCGCCGCCTGCGCCGCCTCCCCGCGCCCCTCGGCGATGGCGTCGCGGATCTCGCGATGCTCCGCCACGGCCTCGCGCCAGGAGTCGGCGTTCTCGAAATAGCTCGCGAGCTGCCGGAAATAGGGGTTGATGCGCTGGTCGAAGAGCAGGCCGACGAAACGCGCCAGCACGGCGTTGCCGAGGATCGAGGCGATCGCGACGTGGAAGGCCCGATCGAGCGCAACCAGGTCGTCGCCCGTGAGCTCGGGATTTTCCATCTGCGCGAGAATCTCGTCGAGACCGGCGACCTCGCGGGGACCGGCCTGTGAGCCCGCCTCGGCGCAGACGGCGCTCTCGATCAGCTCGCGGGCCTTGAGAACCTCGAAAGGCCCCTCCGGCGCCTCGTCAGCCAATGGGGCCAGAGCCGGAAGACCGGCCGGTCTGTCGATGACGTAGACGCCCGATCCCATGCGAATCCGGACCCGCCCTTCGACCTCGAGCGCGATCAGGGCTTCCCGCACCGAGGGACGGGACACGCCCAGCTTCTCCGCCAGTTCGCGCTCCGGCGGCAGCCGGCCGCCCACCGGGTACTCGCGCCGATCGATGAGATGGCGGAGCTGGTCGGCGATCTGGCGATAAAGGCGTGGCGACTCGACAGTTTCGAGCGGCACTGTCTGCTCCCGATTTCCATCCCAGGCTTCCTCTGACGGGAAGCTCACTTTGGCCATGTGGTCAGACCAATTGGAATCGAAACAAGCATCATCACGGGGGCGTGTCAATGAGCCGCGCTGGTCGCGGCGGCCGGCCTCGAGCCGCTCAATGCTCGGCCGCCATCACCTCGGAGCGGATTTCCTCGACGAGGCGTTCCTTCAGCGCCACGAATTCAGGGCTCGTCTTGATGGTGTAGGGCCGCGGATGCGGCAGATCCACCGCGATGTCGGCCTTGATGCGGCCGGGCCTGGCGCTCATCACCACGACGCGCGAGCCGACGAAGATCGCCTCCTCGATGTCGTGGGTGACGAAGAGCACGGTCTTGCGCTCGCGCTCCCAGATGCCGAGCAGCATCTCCTGCATCAGCGCGCGCGTCTGGTTGTCGAGGGCCCCGAAAGGCTCATCGAGCAGCAGGATCTTGGGATCGTTGGCGAGCGCGCGGGCGATGGCGGTGCGCTGCTGCATGCCACCGGAGAGCTGCTTGGGAAAATGATCGACGAAGCTCGAAAGCCCGACCCGCTCGGCCCAGCCGCGGGCGATGTCGAGACGCTCGCGCTCGGCGAGGCCCTTCTCGCGCAGGCCGAAGGCGATGTTCTGGACGACCGTCAGCCAGGGGAAGAGCGTGTAGCTCTGGAAGACGAAGCCGCGGTCGGCGCCCGGGCCGGTCACCGCCGCGCCGTCGAGCATGATGCGGCCCTCACTCGCCGTCTCCAGCCCCCCGATGATGCGCAGCAAGGTGGACTTCCCGCAGCCGGAGGGACCGAGAATGGCGATGAAATCGTTGTCGCCCACGCTGAGCGAGGTCGGCATCAGGGCGCGCGTCGGCTGGCCGTTCGCTTGAGCCGGGAAGATCTTCCCGACATTCTCGACAAGGAGCTTGCTCATCTTGCGACCGACTATCTCTGCGCCCAGGGAAACAGGCGCTGGTTGACCGCCTTGAACAGGAAGTCCGACACCAGGCCGATGAGCCCGATCACGATGATGCCGAAGATGATCTGGCCGGTGTTCAGCAGCGCCTGGCTGTCGGTGATCATGTGGCCGATGCCGGAGGACGAACCGATCAGCTCGGCGACGATGACATAGGTCCAGGCCCAGCCGAGGACGAGGCGGAAGATCTCGGCGATCTCGGGCGCCGCGTTGGGCAGGAGCACCCGCCGCACCACAGAGGTGTCGGTGGCGCCCAGCGTATAGGCGGCATCGACGAGATCGCGCCGGATCGAGCCGACTGCGACCGCGATCATCAGGATGAGTTGGAAGACCGAGCCGATGAAGATGACGAGCAGCTTCTGCGCCTCGCCGATGCCGGCCCAGAGGATCAGGAGAGGAATGAAGGCCGAAGCCGGAAGATAGCGGGCGAAGGAGACGAAAGGCTCGAGGAAGGCCTCGACCGGCTTGTAGGCGCCCATGGCGATGCCGAGCGGCAGGGCGACGAGAGCCGCCAGCACGAAGCCGCCGACGACGCGCCAGATCGTCATGCCGATGTCGAAGGCGAATCCATACAGGAAGAGAAGGTTGTAGCCCTCCTGGACCATCGTGATCGGGTCGGCCAGGAACAGCTTCTGGACATAGCCGCCGAAGGTCGCGACCGACCACAGCGCGACGAACAGCGCGAAGAAGGCAACGCCATAGGCGATGCGCGATGGCGCGGAGACGGGCTGGAGGGGTTTCATGACTCAGTCGCTGACGAGAGGAAGCGCGGGATCCCCTCTCCTGTAAGGAGAGGGGTAGGGGTGAGGTGTCGGCCCCTGGACCAGTGAAGCGCCGAATACGAAGCGAGGCAGCGGTGAGCTCACGGCCGAAGCGTCAATCGGCCGACCCCTCACCCTGCCCTCTCCCTGATCTCGGGCCTGCCCGAGATCAGCGTCCGGAGTGTCAAAGTCGGCTACTGCCGACTTTTGTGGGGAGAGGGTTCCCCGCGCCTCGTTCGGGTGGGAACGAGGTCAGCTCACTTGCCGGCGACGTATTTCGTCTCGACGAGGCTGGCCAGGTCGGGCTTGGACTTGATCAGGCCGATCTCGAGCAGCAGGTCGGCGGCCTTGGCCGAGAAGGCCTGCCATTCGCCCGAGAAGAAGGCCTTGTTGCCGGCCGCGTCCGACCATTTGAGGAAGGCGGCCGACTTGCCGAACTGCTCGCCGGACTGCTTCACATCGGCGCCCATGATGCCGAAGGCCTTGTCCTTCTCCTTGGCGATCATGTCGAGCGCCTCGAAATAGCTCTTCGTCAGAGCCGCGGCGGCCGCGTCATTGGCGGCAAGGAAGGCCGGGGTGCAGCCGAAGGTATCCATCACCATCGGATAATCGAGCGTGGTGGCGATGATCTTGCCGGCCTCGGGCTTGCCGCGCACGGCCGAGAGATAGGGCTCATAGGTCATGGCGGCGTCGTTCTGGCCGGCGATGAAGGCCTGCGCGGCGGGCCCGGGTTCCATGTTGACCACGGTCACGTCCTTCACGGACATGCCGTTCTCCTTCAGGAACCAGGCGAGCGCGAAATAGGGCGAGGTGCCGGGCGCCGAGGCCGCGACGGTCTTGCCCTTGAGATCCTTGATCGAAGCAGTGGCGTTGCGCGTCACCATGCCGTCGGCGCCGTAGCTCTTGTCGAGCTGGAAGATCTGCTTGGTCTTGACGCCCGCGGCGTCCCAGACGATCCAGGTCTCGACCGTCGTGGCCGCGCACTGGATGTCGCCCGAGGCGATGGCGAGGTGGCGGTCCTTCTGCGGGATCTTCTTGATCGTGACGTCGAGGCCGTTCTTGGCGAAGATGCCGGCCTCCTTGGCCAGCGTCAGCGGCGCGAATCCGGTCCAGCCCGAAATGCCGATATTGACCTTGGTCTGCGCCTGCGCGCCGCCGGCGGCCAGCGCCGCCGCGAGACCGAGACCTGCCGCCGTTCCCCACCGCTTCAAACCCGTCATGACGAAACCCTTCCCCTGTTGTGATGTCCAACCCGCTGCCCGAGGGCCGGAGCCCATCGCAGCGTATGGCGCGGCCGGATGCAACCTTCGTTCCAGCGGAGGTTAAATGCATATGCAAATCCGTCAAGCCGTCGATCACCGCGGCTGGGGACAGCGATGACATTCTCTCGTTTGACAGGAACGGGAACATCCATTCCCCTGAGCGCCCTTTCAACTCTCCGCCTCTCTCCCGCCAGGAATGATCCGAATGAACGGTGCCGACCGCCTCTGCGACACGCTGCTCGTCAACGGCGTGGATGTCTGTTTCGCCAATCCCGGCACATCCGAGATGCATTTCGTTGCGGCGCTCGACCGCAAGCCGGAGATGCGCTGCGTGCTGGGCCTGTTCGAGGGCGTGGTGACGGGCGCGGCCGACGGCTATGCCCGCATGGCCGACAAGCCGGCAGCGACGCTGCTGCATTGCGGGCCGGGCATGGCCAACGCGCTCGCGAACATGCACAACGCGCGGCGCGCCTGGACGCCGATGCTCAACGTCGTCGGCGACCACGCGACCTATCACCTCGTCAACGATGCGCCGCTGACCAGCGACATCGAGAGCCTGGCGCGGCCGATGTCGCATTACGTGCACCGGATCGCGACACCCGAGGATGTCGGGCCGGCAATCGGCCAGGCCTATGCGGCGGCGATGTCGCTGCCGGGCGTCGCCACCGTGATCCTGCCCGGCGACTGCGCCTGGGGCTCGGTCGAGCCGGCCGAGGTCAAGGCGACGCCCGTACCGGCGTTCCGGACGGTCGCGGTCGAGACCATCCGCGAGGTCGCCGCGGCGCTGCGGCAGCATGGCTCGCGCGCCGCACTGATGATGACGGGCGCGTCTCTGCGCGCCGGGGCGCTGGAGACGGCCGCGCGCATTTGCGCGGCCACCGGCTGCAAGATGTATGGGCAGATGTCGAACGGGCGGATCGAGCGTGGCGCCGGGCGCGTCGCGATCCCCAAGGTGTTCTACCCCGTCGACATGGCGCTGGAGCAGTTGAAGGACGTCGACCTGCTGGTGCTGGTCGGCGCGCAGATCCCGGTCGGCTTCTTCGCCTATCCGGGAAAGCCCGGCCGCCTCATCCATGACGGCTGCATCGTCACGACACTGGGCAAGATGGGCGACGACCTCGTCGGCGCGCTCGATGCGCTCGCGGAAGAAACGGGCGCCACCAAGGTCGAGCCCGCCTTCATCGCCAAGGCACAGACCGAGACGGCGCTGCCCACGGGCGACCTCGACGCCGACAAGGTCTGCACCATCGTCGCGCGCCTGCTGCCCGAGAACGCGATCATCTGCGACGAGTCGGTCTCGTCGGGCCGCGTCTTCTACCAGCAGTGCCACAACGCACCGCAGCACGATTATCTGCAGCTGACCGGCGGCGCGATCGGCGAAGGCATCCCGATGTGCGTCGGCGCGGCGGTGGCCTGCCCCGATCGCAAGGTCATCGGCATGCAGGCCGACGGCTCCGGCATGTACACGGTCCAGGGCCTGTGGACGCAGGCGCGCGAGAACCTCGACATCGTCACCGTGATCTTCGCCAACCGGACCTATGCGATCCTGCATGGCGAGATGCGCGCCGTCGGCGTCAATGATTTCGGCCGCAACGCCACGCTGATGCTCAACCTCGACGAGCCGGCGCTGGACTGGGTCGCGATGGCCCGCGGCATGGGCGTGGAAGCGGCGCGGGCGACCACCGCCGAAGAGTTCACCAAGCTGTTCAAGGGCGCGCTCGGCCGGAAGGGCCCGTTCCTGATCGAGGCGGTGATCTGAGACGCAGGCTCGTCATTCTCGGGCGCCCTACGGGCGACCCGAGAATCTCTTGCCGCGTGAGCCCTCTGAACTGGCAGGCTCCCCTGGTTACGAGATGGTCGGGTCAAGCCCGACCATGACGAACTGATCACTATCGCTTGAACCCACTGAGGAACGCATCCAGGCACTCGCCGATCGCCTCGATCGCGTAGCCGCCCTCCTGCACGACCAATGTGGGCAGGCCGAAGCTCTTCACCTTGCTGGCGATGGTGCCGAAATCGGCGGCATCGAGCTTCAGCACGCCGATGGGATCATCCTTGTGCGCGTCGTAGCCGAGCGCGACGATGACGACGTCGGCGCCGAAGGCCTTGATCGCCTCGCCCGCCTTGTCGACGGCCGCGGCCATCTCGGCGCCGCCGGCGCCATGCGGCAAAGGCAGGTTGAGGTTGAAGCCCTCGCCCGGGCCGTTGCCTCGCTCGTCCTCATAGCCCGTGTAGAACGGATAGTAGTTCGACGGGTCGGCATGGACCGAGATCGTCAGCACGTCGTCGCGGCGATAGAAAATCTGCTGGGTGCCGTCGCCGTGATGGGCATCGACGTCGAGGATCGCGACCTTGCTGAACTTCGAGCGCAGGCGCTGGGCCGCGATGGCGGTGTTGTTGAGATAGCAGAAGCCGCTGGCACGGTCGGCGCGGGCGTGGTGGCCGGAGGGGCGGCAGAGCGAGTAGACGGCGCGCTCGCCGGCGATGACGGCATCGGCCGCGGTCACCGCCGTCTCGGCGGAGAGCAGGGTCGAGCGCCAGCAATGCTCGCCGATCGGCACCGACATGTCGCCGAGATACCAGCCGAGCTGGCCGATGAAGCCCGTGGGCCGGCAGGGCGGGCGGACGGCCTCTTCGGGGCGGCCGCTCCAATAGGGGAAGGTGCTGGGCCAGACCTCGGGGCCGCGCTCGGCCGGCAGATCCTGCCAAAGTTCCCAGGCCGTCTCCAGAAAGCGGACGAAACCCGCGTCGTGAATCGCCAGCACCGGCCCGGTGCCGTGCGAAGCCGGCCGCTCGGGCGCGATGCCGTGCCGCTCCAGCGCCGCCAGCAGGCGTGCGGTGCGCTCCGGCAGGTCCTTCGGCGCCACGACCGCGCCATATCGCAGATATTGCTGCGGATCGTGCATCGACTGGTCTGGATGATAGAAGGCGCGCATGGGTCGACAGGTCTCCGGGGACGGGCCGGTCGCGACCCGAATGGCGCAAGGCTAGCAAAGCCTGCGCCGCCGCGTCAGGCCGGAACGACGCCGCCCTGCCCTGCGTCGACGGCGGGCCGCAGATCGGCTCGTGCGAGCAGGCCGGGCACCTCTCCGGCCGCCACGGCCGGCGCGTAGAGATAGCCCTGGCCGTAGCGGCAGCCATGGGCGTGCAGGAACTCCTGCTGCGACACCGCCTCGATGCCTTCGGCGACGACCTCCAGCCCGAGCTCGGCCGTGAGGGCCACCATGGCGCGCACGATCGCCGCGTCCTCCCCCTGCTCGCCGATCCGCGCGACAAAGGAGCGGTCGATCTTCACGACGTCGACGGGGAACCGCCGCAGATGGGTCAGCGAGGCGTAGCCCGTGCCGAAATCGTCGAGCGCGACACTGATCCCGGCGGCGCGCAGCCGGTGCAGCGCCGGTCCGGCCTGATCGCCCTTGCGGGTCAGCAGCACGTTCTCCGTGACCTCGACACCGAATTGCTCCGCCGAGAGGCCTTCACTGCGGAAGCATTCGAGCAGGCCCTCGGCGAACTGCGGATCGCGGAACACGCCGGGCGCCAGGTTGAGCCAGAGCCGCGGCACCGCCAGCCCCTCGTCGCGCCAGCGGCACCGGTCCGCCAGAACGCGCGCCAGCACCGCCTCGCCGATCTGGCGCGCCGTCTCGGGGTCCTGCAGGGCGAGCAGGAAGGAACCGGCGGGCACGATGCCGCGGTCGGGATGATCCCAGCGCGCCAGCACCTCGAGGCCGTCGATCGCCCCGCTGCGCAGATCGATCTGCGGCTGGTAGTAGGGCAGGATCCGCCCCTGCGCCACCGCCTCGCAGATCGCGCTGCAAATCTCGACGCGTGCGTTCATCGCCTCGCGCATCGCCGGCTCGTAAACCACGGCCATGTTGCGGCCGAGCGCCTTGGCTCGATACAGCGCGAGATCGGCATCCTTCAGCAACTCGCCCGCCTCGTCATGGTGCTGCGGCGCAAGGGCGAAGCCGATGCTGGCCCGCATGGGGCCGGCGATCTCGACACCAAGCAGGGGCTGACGCACGGCCTGCAGGAGCTGCTGTGCCTTGGCGGCGGCGTCGAAGCCGTCCGGCAGTTCGGCGATAACCACGAACTCGTCGCCGCCCAGCCGTGCTACTACCTCGCCGGGCTGGAGCACCGCGCTCAGCCGGTCGCCTACGGCGACCAGCAACTGGTCGCCGACATCGTGACCGAGCGTGTCGTTGACTGCCTTGAAGTCATCGAGATCGATCAGGAACAGGGCAACGACGCCAGAAGCACTACGACCGAGCATCTCGGTCAGCCTCTCCTGGAACATCAGCCGGTTCGGCAGGCCGGTGAGGGAGTCATGGGTGGCCTGCCAGCGCATCTGCGCGGCGGCGGCATTGCGCTCGGTGATGTCGACGATTCCCGCCACGAATCCCTGGCTCGGCCCGATCGGGACGGACGCCGCGGTGATGACGGCGTCCCGCATCCGGCCCTGTCCATCCCGAAGGGGCACCTCGAGTGCTTCGATGCGTCCGCGATCCCGCAACGCGGCGAACGCGCGGCGCCGGTCCTCGATCCCGATGCTGTCGGCGATCGTGTGTCCGGCCAGCCCCGTCGCGCCCGGCGGCGCCAGATAGCGTATGGCCGCCTCGTTGGCGCGCAGATAGCTGCCGTCGGCGAGCGCCGTGACGACCAGCGGGATGGGGACCGCCATGAAGACGCGCTCCAGCAGAGCCTGGCTCGCTTCCAGCGCCTCGCGCGCCGTCCGCTCCGACCGGGTCGCCAGCCACTCCAGACGACGCAGGCGGTTGGCGTGGATGACGACGAGGCTGAGCGCGAAGTTCAGCATGGCCAGCACCAGCACGAGGCCGAGCAACGTCGAGGGATAGGGACCGCGGCCGAGATAGCCCGCCAGCATCAGAACGCTGGCCCCGACGCCCATGAGCAGCGTGAAGCGGAAGGGTGTGGGTGCGACGAGATAGAAGATCGAGGGCAGCAGCAACACGACGAAGAGCGCCAGATCGCTGCGCGAACTGACGAGGAAGGCGACGGCCACCGCCGTCGTCACCTCCCAGAGCAGCGTCGCCGACAGGGCGTGGCCGACGCTGGTCGCGCGCCTGACCATGACGAAGCAGAGCAGCGAGAAAGCGACGACGCAAAGCCGGGCCGGCACCGCGACGAAGAAATGCGGGGTTCCGGCGAAGCGCCAGTCACTCAGCAGAAACAGGGTATTGAGCGCCGCAGACAGCAGAAACAGCAGCCGGCATTGCCGGAGCGTCTCGTCGAAGCGTGCGATGTTGAAGGCGCGCTCCATGGCGGCATCGCGAAACTCGCCGCCGAACTTCAGTTTATCCCCAACCATGCAGCGCTTTTCGGCGATAACCCCTCAAAAGCGAGTTAAATTGACGCATCGCTTCCGATGCGACTGCGATTTGCGTCAGTCCGCCAGGACGAGGCTCGCAAACTCCTGTGCCACATCCGCGATGACGAAGCGCCCGGGACGAAACCAGTCGATCGAGCCGTTCATGGCGCCCAGGATCATATAGCGCATCAGATCGGGCGAGCGCTCCGGCGGCAGGGCTCCGGCGGTCTGAAGCTCGGCGATGAGGCCCCGCCAGACATCCTCATAGGCCCGTCTCGCCGCCCGCACGCTGTCGGGCACCGGCGTCGCGCCGAAGGTGAAGACGCGGAAGCTCGCGGTGGTGTAGTCGCGCTGGCCATGGAGGGCGGTGAGATGGGCCGTGATCGCCGCCTCGAGCCGTTGCCGCGGCGTTGTCCCTCTCGTGTCCACCAGCGCCGCGACGACAGCGTCATGCACGAAGCGAACGCCGTCATTGACCACGGCCTCGACGATCTCCTCCTTCGAGGCGAAGTGGTGATAGAGGCTGGCCTTGCGGATGCCGACGGCCTCGGCGATCTCGCGCAAGGTCGTCTGGTGATAGCCGCCCGAGCGCAACAGCCGCGCCGCCGTCTCGAGGATCAGGCGGCGCGATCCGCCGGGGGCGGCCTCCCGCGCGAGACTGTCGGTCGCCGCGCTCACAGCCGCTTGGCGACCTCTTCCAGCATGACCTCGGTGGCGCCGCCCCCGATCGCCTGCACGCGGGCGTCGCGGGTCATGCGCTCGATCGTGCTCTCGCGCATGTAGCCCATGCCGCCATGGAACTGCAGGCAGGCATACATGACCTCGTTGACGAGTTCGCCGCAGTAGGCCTTGACCATCGAGACCTCGCGCGTCGCATCGACACCCTGCGCGTCGAGCCAGGCAGCGTGATAGACGAGTTGCCGTCCGGCCTCGACCTTCGCCGCCAGCATGGCGAGCTTCTGGCGGATCGCCTGCTTGTCCCAGAGCGGCGCACCGAAGGCTTTCCGGGTCTTGACGTAATCCAGCGTCAGGTCGATCGCGGCCTGCGCCTCGCCCATCGCCATGGCGCCGATGACCGTGCGCTCGTTCTGGAAATTGCTCATGATCGCATAGAAGCCGCGGCCCTCCTGCCCGAGCAGGTTATCGGCGGGAATCCGGCAATCCTCGAAGACGAGTTCGGCCGTGTCCGACGACCGCCAGCCATGCTTGTCCAGTTCGCGGGCGACGCGGAAACCGGGCGCGCCCTTCTCGACCAGGAAGATCGAGACCGATTGCGAGGGCTTGGCCGCGAGGTCCGTCTTGGCGGCGACGCAGTAGAGATCGGCATGGACGCCATTGGTGATGTAGACCTTGGCGCCGTTCAGCACATAGCTGTCGCCCTCGCGACGGGCCGTGGTGCGGATGCCCTTCACGTCGGAGCCGGCGTCGGGCTCGGTGACGGCGACGGCGACGATCTTCTCACCCGCGATGATCGCCGGCATCAGCCGGTCGCGCTGGGCCTTGCTGCCGGCATTGGCGATGTGGACGGATGCCATGTCGGTGTGGACGAGTGCGGTGATCGCGACGCCCGAGAACGTCGAGCGGCCGAGTTCCTCGGCGAAGACGACGGTCGCCATCGTGTCCATCTCGGAGCCGCCATATTCGGCCGGATAGCGGATGCCGAGGAAGCCGAGCGAGCCCATCTTGCGGAGGACCTCGCGGGGGACGAACCCTGCCTCCTCCCAGGCGTGGGCGTGCGGCTTGATCTCCGTCTCGACGAAGCGGCGGACCTGGTCGCGCAGCGCCTCGTGCTCCTCGGTGAAATAGGGCGAGCGAGCGGGCGAGCCCTCGGCTCCGATCCTTTCGACTGCGGACATGGCGGCCTCCTCTCCCGATGCACCAACCTACCGGACGGTAGGGCGCCGATCCGGAGAGATCAAGGAGCGATCCGCCGCAGGCCGCCCTGTCGCGACGGCAGCGGCCCTCTCGGCTGCCGTCGCCGTCGATGCGGAGCGGCGTGCGATCAGTTGCGTGTCGGGAAGGTGAGCGGCGAGATCTCGAGGTGGTCGCGCTTGGCCCAGTCGAGGTCCTTGACCTTGGGCTCGGCGCGGCGCTGGGCCTCCTCGAGTTCGGCAGCGGCGGCGGCGTAGTCCATGGTCAGGACCTTGCCGTTGGCGACGACCGTGACGCCGTCGACGATGACGGTCGTAACGGCGCGCTCGCCCGCGGCATAGATCAGGCTGCGGATCGGATCGCGCAGCGGGCGCATCATCGGGTGGGTGACGTCGACGAGCACGATGTCCGCCTTGGCGCCCTTGGCGAGGCGGCCGATGTCGTCGCGGCCGAGCGCCTTGGCGCTGCCGAGCGTGGCGGCGTTGAAGGCGTCCGATGTGCGCAGGTCGAACACGTCCTCCGCCATCATGCGCGAGCCGATGCAGACGGCGCGCAACTCTTCCAGCATGTGGTGGGGATAGGTGTCGGTGCCGATGCCGACATTGACGCCGGCGGCGACATATTGGCCGAAGCTCTGCATCGCGATGCCGCGGCGCTGGAACACGATCGGGCAGTGGGCGACGCTGGTGCCGGTCTCGACGAGGCAGCCGAGATCGTCCGTCGCCGGCCATTTCACCGAGGAGTGGTGGTCGAGGAAGATGCCGTGGCCGATGATCGAGAACGGCCCGAGCACATCGAGCGATTCCAGCCATTCCACCGGCGTCATGCCGTGGCGACGGGTGATCTCGTGGAATTCGACGACGCTCTGCGCGGCGTGGATCTGGAAGGGAACTTTGCGCTTCTCGGCCTCGGCATAGCTCGCCTGGATCAGCTCGGGCGTGCAGGTGTCGATCTGCGAGGGCGAGACCATGCCGGAGAGCCGCCCGCTGTCGTCTGCCGCGACCTGGTCGAGAAGCTTCATCGCGGCGGCCATCGCCGCCTCGCCCGCCTTCTCGTCCCATTCGTATTTCGCGAGATGGCCGTTGTCGGTGTACCAGCGGGCCGAGCGATACATCGGCGAAAACACGCCGCGAAGTCCCGAAGCCTTGAAGGTTTCGAGCCAGCCGTCCCAGGCGACCGACATGTCGACCAGCGTGGTGACGCCGGACATCAAGAGCTCGGAATAAGTCACCTGCGCACAGGACTTGATGCCCTGCGCGTCGCAGCGGAACAGCGGCATGAACTCGTAGAGCGCCGTCCCGTACATTTTCGGCGAGCCGAGTTCGTCGTTCCAGCCCTTGGTCATCGCCTCGGAGGAGGGATGGGAATGGATGTTGACGAGACCCGGCATCACCATCTTGCCGCGCCCGTCGATGGTCGCGTCGGCCTTGCCCTTGTAGCTGCCGCCGACATGGACGATGCGGTCGCCGTCATAGGCGACGTCGCCATCGCGCAGATAGACATGCCCCTTGGCCTTGGGATCGTAGGCGACGATCCAGCTGGCGTTGGCAATGAGGGTGATGGGCATGGCAGTCTCCGGCTTGGGCGGCCCATAAGGGAGATGGTGCTTCCCTTCCCCCTTGTGGGGAAGGGAGAGGGATGGGGGTGGTCCCCGCCCGGCGATCGATCGCCAGACGACGTTGCAAGAGTGTCCCGGCGGACGCTGCAGGGCTCGCTCTGGCTTTGCGACCCCCACCCCTGGCCCCTCCCCACAAGGGGGAGGGGAATGGCGGATCAGCGGACGAACTTCAGGTCCAGCCCCTTGTAGAGCCCGCAACCATAGATGTTGTGGGCCTTGAAGGGAGCCAGGCGCGCCGAAGCCGCGATCTTCATCGGCTCGTGATAGAGCGGCAGCCAGACCGCCGCCTCATGCACCTTCTTGAGCACCTCGCCATAGGCGGCGGCGCGATCGGCATCGTTCAGCGCGGTCATGCCCTTGCTGAGCAGCGCGTCGGTCTCGGCGTCCTTCCAGTTCATCCGGTTGGGCGTCGGCGCGTTGGCGGAGGGGAAGTAGAGGTTCAGCGCGTCGCCGGCCGAGATGTAGGGGAAGCTCATCCCGAACATGTCGAACTCCTGCGTCGCCAGCTTGCCCCAGGCGATCGTGGCATCGAAGAGCTGGACCCTGAGATCGACGCCGATCTTGCGCAGGTCACCCTGAATCGCCTCCATCAGCTTCTGCCAGGTCGAGCCGGTGAAGCCGTAGGCGACCGGGGAGAGCTTCTTGCCGTCCTTGGCGCGGAAGCCGTCGGGACCCTTCACCCAGCCGGCGGCGTCGAGGATCTTGTTGGCTTCCGCGACATTGGTCCTGATCGGCGTCACCGCCTTGTTCCAGTCGAGCGCCTCGGTCGAGATGTAGCTGTAGGCCGGCTCGACCTCGCCGAAATAGAGGTTGTCGGCGATCGCCTTCTGGTCGACCGCCATGACCATGGCCTTGCGCACGGCGGGATCGTTGACGCCGTCCTTGTCGATCTTGAAGCCGACGAAATAGGTCCAGAAAGCTTCCTTGGAGTCGACGAGCTTGAGGTTGCGGTTGGCGCGGATCTGCGACAGGCCGGAATAGGGCACATACTGCGTGACCTGGCTCTGGCCGGTCATCACCGCGGCGAGGCGGGTGTTCTCCTCCGGCACGATGCGCCAGACGATCTCCTCGATCTGGGCGGCGCCCTTGTTCTCGTAGATGGGCGGGCCCCACTTGTAGGCGGCGTGCTTCTTCAGGCGGAACTCGTTGCGCGGCTTCCAGTCGCCCCAGCAATAGGGGCCGGTACCGTTGAAGCCCTTGACGCCGAAATCGGCGCCGAGCGCCTCGACATTGGCCTTGTCGACGATCACGGCGAAGCTCTGGGTGAGCTGGTAGAGCAGCTCGGAGAAGGGCGCCGTCAGCTTGTACTCGACCGTGGTGTCGTCGGTCGCGACGATGTCGTCGACCTTGCCGGCGCGCCAGCGAACCGGCGAGCGCGTGGCCGGATCGATCCAGCGCTTCATCGAATAGACCACGTCCTGGGCCGTCATCTTCTTCCCGTCGCAGAAGGAGACGTCATTGCGCAGCTTGAAGGTGTAGGTCTTGCCGTCCGGCGAAACCGTCCAGGAGGTGGCGAGGCCGGGCTTGATCGTCGACATGTCATGGTCGAGCGAGACCAGCGTGTCGGCCATCATGAAGATGACCTCGGAGGCGGCGCGCGCGGTCGAGCGGTGCGGATCGTAGCGGTCGCTGTCGACCTCGCGCACGATGGTCAGGCTGGCGTTGGACCCCTGCGCAGCCGCCGGGCCGGCGAGGGCCGCGAGGCCCAGCAGCGCGCCCGTGGCGATGGATGTCAGATGCTTCACGATCGTTCTCCCCTGTTGTTCTGAAACGAGCGGTTGGATTGGGTGGTTCACTGGTTCCGCATGCGCGGGTCGAGCAGGTCGCGCAGGGCATCGCCGAGCAGATTTACGCAGAGCACGATGGCGATGATGACGAGGCTTGGCAAAAGCGAGATGTGCGGCGCGAAGAAGAGCGCGTCGCGGCCGAGCGAGGCCATCATGCCCAGCTCCGCCTCCGGCGGGCGCACGCCGAGCCCCAGAAAGGAGAGCGCCGCGCCAATCAGGATGATCTGGCCGAAGCGCAGGGTCATGAAGACGAAGACCGGAGACAGGCAGTTCAGCGCGAGATAGCGCCAGATCAGGGTGCGGTCCGGCAGGCCCATGGCGCGGCCGGCCTCCATGTAATCCTGTCCCATGATGACGATGGCGGCGCTGCGGGTGATGCGGGCGACGTCGGGGATGGTCGCGATCGAGAGCGCGATCACGATGGCCGTGAGGCCGGGGCCGACGACGGCGGCGAGCGCCAGCCCGAGCAGAATCGCCGGGAAGGACAGAAGGATGTCCGCGGCGCGCATGATGTAGGGGTCGAGACGGCGGTAGTAGACGCCGAGCAGGGCGACCAGCGCACCCAGGCCCCCGCCGATGACGATCGAGGCCAGGCCCATCACCAGCGTCAGCCGCGTGCCGTAGAGCAGGCGCGAGAGCATGTCGCGGCCCTGCCCGTCGGTTCCGAGCCAGTGCTGCGGCAGCGAGCCCTCGCTCCAGATCGGCGGGATGAAGGGGCGGCGCGTGGTGTTGTAGGGGTCGAAGGGAGCCAGCCAGGGCGCAAACAGCGCCGCCAGCACGATCAGCAGCAGCAGGACCGCCGCCAGCAAGGCGAGCTTGTCGCGCAGGATGCGGCGGCCGAAGGCCTTGAGCGGCCGGCTCGCGACGGGGGCTGTGACGGCGATGTCAGCCATGTTTTTCCACCCGGGGATCGAGCACGGCGTAGAGCATGTCGACGATCAGGTTGATCACCAGGAAGGCCAGCGCCAGGACAAGGATGGCGCCCTGCGCCAGCGGGAAGTCGCTGGCGAGGATCGCGCCGACGGCCAGCCGCCCGACGCCGGGCCAGGAATAGATCGTCTCGGTGACGACGGCACCGCCGAGCAGGTAGCCGGCCTGCAGGCCGATCAGCGTCACCACCGGGATCAGCGCGTTGCGCAGCACATGGCGCAACACCACCGCACTCTCCGAGAGGCCCTTTGCGCGGGCGGTGCGGACATGGTCGGCGCTCAGCACCTCCAGCGCGGCGGTGCGCGTCATCCGCGCGATCGGGCCGATGAAGACGAGGCCGAGCGTCAGCGCCGGCAGCGCGATGGCGGCGAGACCGTCGAGGCTCCAGAGCGGCCCGCCGCGCCCGATGAAGGGCAGCAGCCCCCAATGGTAGCCGATATACTGCATCAGGATCAGGCCGATGAAGAAGACGGGCGTCGAGACGCCCGCGACCGAGATCGCGATCACGAGGCGGTCGAGCAGGCGGCCACGATAGGCCGCGGCAAGCGTGCCCAGCGCGATACCGAGCGGCACGGCCCAGACCAGGCAGGCGAACATCAGCTCGGCCGTGGGGCCGATCGCCTCGCCCAGTTCGGCGACGACACTGGTGTTGGAGATCAGCGAGACACCGAGATCGCCCTGCAGGACGCGGGCGAGATAAATGCCGAACTGGATGAAGACCGGCCGATCGAGCCCAAGATCCTTGCGAATCTGCTCGACCAGTTCGGGGCTCGCCATGGGTCCGGCGACGATGGCGGCGGGGTCGGCCGGGACGAGTTGCAACAGCAGGAAGCCGAACAGCAGCACCCCGAGCAGGACCGGTACCGACATGGCGATACGCCGGGCGATGTGGTTCAGCATGGGCGGTGCCCGCTCATCGCTTTGTCTCGGGAACGCATCGTCATCCCGGACGCAGCGAAGCGGAGATCCGGGATCCATCGTAAGGTGCGACGCCGCCCTATGATGGATCCCGGATCAGCGCGGCCTGCGGCCGCTTGTCCGGGATGACGCGGCGTTTCCGGTGTTCTTCTTGAATACGGCAACACAACCACCATCACGCTTCCGCCTCGTACACGACCTTGCCCGCGATGATCGTCATGTCGCAGCGGGTCTCGTGCAAGAGCTGTTCCGGCGTGGCGGTGGACAAGTCGCGGGAGAAGATCGCGACGTCCGCCGCCATGCCCGGCAGGAGGCGGCCGCGGCTGTCCTCGCAGCGGTTCACATAGGCGCCGAACTCGGTATAGGCCGAGATGACCTCGTCGATCGTCAGGGTCTGATCCGGCGAGATGACGGTGCCGCGCGCCGTCTTGCGAGTCAGCATGGTGTAGATGTTGGGCCAGATGTTCGCATCGCAGACCGGGGCATCGGAGGAGGCGGCGGGCTTCAGCCCGGCTTCGATCCAGTCCCGCATCGGATAGCAGGCTTCGACACGCTCGGCCTCCAGCACCGAGAGATAGAGATCGCCGAAATCATAGATGAAGACCGGCTGCGGCACGGGCTCGATGCCGAGCGCGACCATGCGGGCGATCTGCTCCTTCGAGTTGAAGCCGCAATGCTCGATGCGGTGGCGGCGGTCCGGATCGGGATGGTCGTTCAACCCGTTTTCCATCGCGTTCAGCGTCTGCTCGATGGCGGCGTCGCCGATGGCGTGGACCGCGAGCTGATAGCCCTTGGCGTGATAGTCGCGGGTCAGCGCGTCCATCTCGTCGTCCGTCAGGCAGAAGATGCCCTTGGTCTCGGGCTCGCCGAGATAGGGCAGGCTCATCGCCGCTGTCTTGCCGCCGGCCGAGCCGTCGGTGAAGATCTTGACCGGGCCGACGCTGAGCCAGTCGTCGCCTGCTCCCGTCACCAGCCCGTCGGCGAAGCACTGCTCGACGATGCCGTTATGCCCGCCGAGCAGGCACATATTGGTGCGCACCGGCAGGCGGCCCGTGCGCTGCGCCGTGCGGTAGGCCGCGACCTCGCGGTATTGCGAGCGCATGCCGACGGCGGCATCCATCACCGAGGTGATGCCGAAGGAATTGCAGTAGCGCCCGGCCCGCTCGATCGCCGCGACGAGCTCCTCGTCGGTCGGATCGGGGATCACCTTTTTGACCGGGTCGCGGCCGTTTTCGGCCATCAGCCCGGTCAGCACGCCATTGACCTGCTCGATCGCGCCGCCAGCGGGAACGGGGGTCGTCTCATCGACGCCGGCGAGCTTCAGCGCGAGCGAATTGGCGACCGAGAGATGGCCGCAGGCGCGCACGATATAGACCGGGTTGTTCGGCGCGGCGCGGTCGAGCTCCGTGCGATGCGGGTGGCGCTTCACGTCGAGTTCGAAATGGTCGTAGCCGCGCGCCAGGATCCATTCGCCGGGCTTCGCCTTGGCCGCCGCCTGCGCGATCATCTCCAGCAGGCCGTCCAGCGTGCGCACGAAGCGCGGCCGGATGTCGAGCTCCTTCATCGTCAACCCGAGCGGCAGCAGATGCAGATGCGCCTCGTAGAGACCCGGCGTCGCCATGCGGCCGGCGAGGTCGATCACCTTGGTGCCGGGGCCGATCAGCGGCGCCATGTCGGCCGGCGTCCCGGTCGCCAGAACCTTGCCCGCCCAGAGCGCCACAGCCGAGGCGTAGCCCTCCTTCAGCCCGAGATAGACCGGGCCATTCTGGAGAATAAGATCGGCGTGGGGCAGGCTAGGCATGGAATTAGTTCCTCCGGGAACCAATTCATGGCATCAAAAAAATCTCCGGGCAATCGCGGGGCGCGCAGCAAAATGCGGCATGGCGGCGATGAAGAGATGGGCAAAAAGGGCTGGGTCCCTCCAAAGAGCGAAGCCGTCTGGGCTGGCGCTGCCGGGAGTTGAATGGTTCCACTTGAAGAGGGCCGAGACTAGTGCAAGGCTGCTAACATCGGCACGGACGGCGCAATCTTTGATTTGTAGGTTGGCGAGCGCTTGCGCAGTCGATCATTTTCCCGACTGTTGATCTTCCGTGGGGTGGGGCAACCGTAATGGTGAACGCAACCGATGAAAAAATCGAGCAAATTTCAAAGGATGCAATAGACTGCATTGAAGAAGTTGCAAAAAAAGCAGAAGAAGCGCTTCTTCATCACCGCCGCGCTGGTGCCGGCGTGCTAGCAACAGTTCATACTTTAAACCACTTTGCGCCGGTCAACAGCATAGGTGCGATTAGCGACGCAGAAAGATTGGCGCTCGATCGATTGCGAGCACAACCTGTTGTCGCTCGTGTCGAATATACGAGCAGCGACGGCAAGGCTGAGGTGATATTCGTCACGAGGGGGACGCCAATCGCAGTGCCGGGTTTCCGGATTGCGAGCTATAATTCACGCCTCGGAAAGATCGCTGCTATCGCCGCCGGCGAGACCTACGATCCAGATGATTTCGTTGTTGAAAGTTCCACAAAGCTCTTCCCGAAAGAGGATAGGGAGGGCTGGGACTCGCCCGACACGGAAATCCATCTCGACGGTGCAGGCAAGTTTACGGTCGCATCGCTGCGTGCTCTGCTAGCGCCGCAAATCACGTCTCGCGAGGAGGACGACCCCTTTGCCGCGCTTGATGCCGGAGAACGTGAGAAGCTAGTTAGCGTTGGAATTCGGCGCGCGGTACTCTCTCATATCGCCCTTCGCGACCGACCCATCCTAGATCAGCAGCAAGACGAAATTTTCAGACTGCCGCTTAACGTACGTTGTTTTTTGTCAGGTCCGCCTGGTACCGGCAAGACGACGACACTGATCCGGCGCCTCGGACAAAAGACTGCTGTCGATGATCCGGAAGCACTTGATGCTCGCGAGCAGTCACTGATCAGGCAGGCAGAAGAAGATACCGGCGGGCCGCCTCATCGTACAAGCTGGATAATGTTTTCGCCCACCGAACTTCTGCGCCAATATGTAAAAGAGGCGTTCGCTCGCGAAGGTTTTCCCGCGACAGACTACCATATTCGAACTTGGAATGACTATCGCCGAGAGATTGCGCGAGACTACCTACGTCTATTGCGAACCGGCACAGGCAGCGGACCATTCATCGAGCGGGCCAGTGATGATTACCTTGACCTCGAAAGCACGACCGCCGATCCAGCAGGGTGGTTCGATGATTTTGATGAATATCTCAGCGCTTCGCTGCACTCCGAAATCATTGATGACTTGGAGGCGATAACTCGTTCCAACAATGAACAACTGGCCCACCTCGCCCGTAAACTGACGCCTATCGTTGGCGAGAGGGAGGCAATTCGGCGCGGCACGATTTCTCCAAAGATCGCGAACGTGCGAGAGGAGATCAAGGCTCTTTTGGAGCAGGGACGAACGGAAATCGGCAAGATCATCAATAGGACGGTCAACCGCGTGGTTCTCAATGACACCCATTTCTTATCGGCGCTGAAGAAGCAACTTGAGGCCGAGGCCGAACACAGCGAAGAGGCGCACGAGGAAGCCGATGACGATACGGAGCTGGACGACGAGGAAACCGATGCGCCGATCGCCCGCACTGTCAGCCGTGCGCAAGCCCGGTCGCGTTATGAACGGGCAATAATAGCTCTTGCGCGCGCGCGTGCGCGCCGCAGTTCGGTTCCGCCTAAATCCAAAAATGGCCAGTTGCTTGCTTGGCTTGGAGCGGAACGTGTCCCCGACGCAGAGCAATTGAATCAACTTGCCATAATCTCGGACGAGCAACGAAGCCTGGGCCGCTTTACAAGCATCGATCGGCATGTACTGCGGAGTATCCCCAGGCTTTACAAAAAATTTCGCTCTGAAAGAAACGAACAAGGCAAGTGGTACCGCGCCGCGCCTGCTAAATCTATGGATATCTCGTGGCGCGAGCTTGATGTTGTAATACTTGCGACGCTTCGAGTGGCAAGCCGCGTGCTCGCTGGATACCGCCGCAATCCATCGGCGACCGCTCCTGAAAGTGGCATATTAGGCGATATCAGATCGCTTTACCGGAACCAAATACTTGTTGACGAAATGACCGATTTCTCGGTCGTACAGCTTTCATGCATGTATGAGCTCACCCACCCGCTTGTGAAGTCTTTCTTCATATGCGGCGACATTAATCAACGACTTACCCCATGGGGCGTGCGCTCAAACGAGCAACTCGACTGGGTCGAGCCGCAAATTGAGCGCCGCTCGATAACGGTCGCATACCGTCAGAGCGCAAAGCTTGTTGCGCTTGCGATGGACGTGGCTCTGCTTGGAGGATCAAAAATTCAAGATATCGAGCTCCCGGACCGCGTCGACAACGATGGGGTTTCACCAGTCTGGGCGACTTGCCTCAACGACCACGACAGCATCGCCAACTGGTTGTCTCTCCGCATTCGGGAGATAGAGAGGATGGTCGGAAAAGTTCCCACAATTGCCGTCCTGGTAAACGAAGAAAATATCGTCGAACCACTAGCAAATTCACTTAATACACATTTGCAAGAGATTAATCTCTCTGCTGTAGCATGTAAAGATGGCAAGATTGTCGGAAATAATCGTGATATACGGATATTTAATATTGAACATATCAAAGGTCTTGAATTTGAAGCCGTCTTCTTTATTGGCTTGGACCAAACGATAGAAAAATTTCCTGACCTCAACACAAAGTATCTCTACGTTGGCGCGACGCGAGCCGCCAACTATTTAGGCGTTACGTTCACTGCCGGGATTCCAGAGGAGGTGCGCACACTTGCCAAGCATTTCGACGATTCTTGGTCGTCGTGAAATGGGGTGAGTGGCGCTGCTTTGGACGACGCGCATGGCAACGTTAGGACGCGACAAAAACAGCCCGTTTTCGGCGGCCGCGGACGTCTCAGAATGTAGGAGTGGTGCCGCTTGAGGGATTCGAACCCCCGACCCCCTCATTACGAATGAGGTGCTCTACCAGCTGAGCTAAAGCGGCGACGCGGGAGCCTCTACCAGCCCGGCCGATTCTTGGCAAGGCAAAGGGGCGGGGCTCTCGCCGGAAACTCCGGCTTTTCGCCCGCCCCCCTGCTTTCGTCCGTCCGCCTTGTGTCAGTCCTTGCGCAGCTTTTCCGTCTCGGGCTTCTCCTGGCCGAGCGCGACGATGCCGCGGCGGATGGCGCGGGTGCGGGTGAAGTGCTTGTGCAGGGTGTCGCCATCGCCGAAGCGGATGGCGCGGGTCAGCACCGCCAGATCCTCGCTGAAGCGGCCGAGCATCTCCAGCACCGCATCCTTGTTGTGCAGGAAGACGTCGCGCCACATCGTCGGGTCGGAGGCCGCGATGCGGGTGAAGTCGCGGAAGCCGCCGGCGGAGAACTTGATCACCTCCGACTGCGTCACCGCCGCCAGATCCTCCGCCGTGCCGACGATGTTGTAGGCGATCAGATGCGGCAGATGGCTGGTGACGGCGAGCACGAGGTCATGATGGCTCGCGGTCATGATCTCGACGATCGCGCCCATGCCCTCCCAGAACTGGCGGGTGGCGGCGATGGCGGCCGGGTCGGCGTCCTCGGCCGGGGTCAGGATGCACCAGCGGTTGAGGAAGAGGCTGGGGAAGCCGGCATCGGGGCCGGAATTCTCCGTGCCGGCGACCGGATGGGCCGGGACGAAATGCACGCCCTCGGGCAGATGCGGCGTCACCGCATCGACAACCGATTTCTTGACCGAGCCGACATCGGAGAGGATCGCGCCCGGCTTCAGCGCAGACGCGATCTCGGCTGCGACCGGCCCGCAGGCGCCGACCGGCACGCAGAGGATGATGTGGTCCGCGTCCGCCACGGCAGCGGCGGCCGTGTCGGCGATCTCGTGGCCGAGGCCGAGTTCGCGGGCCCGCTGCCGCACCCCCGGCTCGCGGTCATAGAGCACGACGCGGCCGGCGAGGTTCAGCGCCTTGGCGGCATGGGCGATCGAGGAGCCGATCAGCCCGATGCCGATGATCGCGAGCCGCCCGAAGAGCGGGGCGTCCCGCCGCGGGGCGAAGCTGTCCTGAGACGGCGCCATCACGCCGCCAGGAAGTCGCTGAGCGCGGCGACGACGAGGCGGTTCTGCTCCTCGGTGCCGATGGTCATGCGCAGCGCGCCCGGCAGGCCATAGGCGCCAACGCCGCGCAGGATCAGGCCGCGCTGCGTCAGGAAGGCGTCGGCCTCCTTCGCCGTGCGGCCGGGCGTCGCGGGGAAATGGACCAGCACGAAATTGCCGACGGAGGGCGTCACCGTCAACCCGAGCTTCTCCAGCTCGGCGGTGGTCCAGGCCAGCCACTTGTCATTGTGCTCGATCGCGGCCGCGACATGGGCCTCATCGGCGATGGCCGCCGCGCCGGCCTCGATCGCCGCGCCGTTGACGTTGAAGGGGCCGCGGATGCGCTCGAGCGCATCGATGATGTGAGCGGGGCCGTACATCCAGCCGATGCGGAGATTGGCGAGGCCATAGATCTTCGAGAAGGTGCGCGTCATCACGACGTTCTCGCTCTCGGCGACCAGTTCGAGGCCCGAGGCATAGTCGTTGCGGCGGACATATTCGGCATACGCCGCGTCCAGCACCAGCAGCACATGCGAGGGCAGCCCGGCATGCAGGCGCTTGACCTCGTCGAAGGGCAGATAGGTCCCGGTCGGGTTGTTGGGGTTGGCGAGGAAGACGATTCTTGTGCGCGGCGTCACGGCGGCGAGGATGGCGTCGACATCGGCGGTGAGGTTCGTCTCGTCGACCACGACGGGCTTGCCGCCGGCCGCGAGGATGGCGATGCGGTAGACGAGGAAGCCGTGCTGGGTGAAGACGCCCTCGTCGCCGTCGCCGAGATAGGCCTTGGTGATCAGCTGGAGCAGTTCGTCCGAGCCGGTGCCGCAGAGGATGCGGCCGGCATCGAGCCCGTAGCGGCCGGCGATCGCCTCGCGCAGCTTGGTCGAGGAGCCGTCCGGATAGAGTTCGAGCTTGCCGGCGATCTTGCCATAGGCCTCGATCGCCTTCGGGCTGGGGCCCAGCGGCGTCTCGTTGGAGGAGAGCTTGTGCAGCTTCACGCCGGCCGGAGCGGCCGATTTACCGGGAACATAGGCCTCGATGTCGAGGACGCCCGGGCGGGGCATGGGGCGGGTGGCTGCGGACATGGTCTTGGCTCTCTTCGATTGTAACACCCGCTCCGTCATCCTGGGCGACCGAAGGTCGACCGGGATCCATCGGAGGGCGCGACGCTCTACGATGGATCCCGGAGCGCCGCTGCGCGGCGTCCAGGATGACGGACGGTGGTTCAGGACGACATCGGAAGCGGGTTCACGAACGGACGGGCTTGAAGGCGAAACGGGCGGCGTGGCTGCCGATCTCGGCGAAGTCGCTCAGGCCGGCGGGCTCCAGCGAAGCGCGGATCGTGGCCTGGTCAACCTCGCCCGAGGCCGCCACCAATAGCGAGAGATGCGAGCCGTCGGCGGCCGAGGCCGAGACCTCGGCGAGATGCTGGGCGAGCCCGGCCCGCAGCGTCTCCGACCAGCGCTCGACGCGGGCGGCATAGAGCACGATTTCGCGCACGGCGGCGTCCGCCAGCGGCTTGGCGATGCAGTAGACCGGCGTGCCGGCCGGGTGGTTCGGCCGCTCGATGAAGGGAAGGCGCGCGATGATCTTGGGGGCGTCGGCGCCGACGAGATCGCGCCACCAGATGCCGGCGCTGGCGCCCTGGTCCATGCGGAAGATGCCGAGATCGCCGGCCGAGTCCGCCACCGCGCGGATCACGGCGCGGGCATCCGCATGGGTGACGAAGGGGACGGTGAAGCCGAAATGGAAGCGGGCGGAATCGCGCATCGCCGGATCGCCGCCCGAGACATCGGCATGGACCGCATAATTCGCCTGCACATAGGTGAAGGTCGCGATGATGAGGCGCCAGATGCCCTCGATCGTGTCGAGCGGCAGAAGGCCCTGATGGCGCAGCGCGAGGCGCTTCATCATGTCGGCCTCGCGGCCGGGGCGGAAGGCCGAACCCGACACCTGCGTCTTCTTGACCGAGATCAGCGTCTCGATGATCGCGGACCGCTCCATCAGCAGGCCGTGCATCTGCGTATCGATGCGATCGATCTCGGCGCGCAGATCAGCAAGGGTGGTCGGGGCGGCTTCAGTCATGATGGCAGCGCGATCGCGAGGAACGGCCCTCGTCCCGAGGACCGGGGGTGGATGGAGGCTCTTAGCGCCGCAGCCCGCCCTTGGCAAAGCCGGGGGCGCAACGCCGCGTTGACATGACGCACGCGTCGCGGCATCGCTAGGGTTCGATCTTCCGAACGAGCTGACCGGCAAGACAGATTATCGCGTCGAAACGGACAAGAATGAGCGACTTTTCCGCGAACCTGGCCGACCCCCTGAAGGAAGCGAACGAGCCGACGAGCGCGGTGGCGCGCTTTGGCCCCGACATGCCGCTCGCGATGGATTGCGGCGTCAGCCTGGATCATTGGCAGATCGCCTACCAGACTTACGGCACTTTGAACGCGTCCCGGTCGAACGCGATCCTGGTCTGCCATGCCCTGACCGGCGACCAGCATGTGGCCAGCCGCAACCCGATCACCGGCAAGGGCGGCTGGTGGACCGCCATGGTCGGCCCCGGCAAGCCTGTCGACACCGACCGCTTCTTCGTGATCTGCGCCAATGTCGTCGGCGGCTGCACGGGGACGACCGGCCCGGCCTCGACCAACCCGGAGACCGGCCAGCCCTGGGGGCTCGGCTTCCCGATGGTGACGATCCGCGACATGGTGCGGGCCCAGCGGCACCTGATCGACCGCCTGGGCATCGAGACGCTGTTCTGCGTCGCCGGCGGCTCGATGGGCGGGATGCAGGTGCTGCAATGGGCGGCGAGCTATCCCGACCGGGTCTTCGCCGCGTTGCCGCTGGCCACGGCCGCCAAGCATTCCGCCCAGAACATCGCCTTCCACGAGGTCGGCCGCCAGGCCGTGATGGCCGACCCCGATTGGCGCGGCGGTCGCTATCTGGAGGAGGGCACGCGGCCCTCCAAGGGGCTCTCCGTGGCGCGGATGGGGGCGCATATCACCTATCTCTCGGAGCCGGCGCTGCACCGCAAATTCGGCCGCAAGCTGCAGGACCGGGAGGCGCCGACCTTCTCCTTCGACGCGGATTTCCAGGTCGAGAGCTATCTGCGCTATCAGGGGCTGTCCTTCGTCGAGCGCTTCGACGCCAATTCCTATCTCTATGTGACGCGGGCGATGGACTATTTCGATCTCGCCGCCGACCATGACGGCGTGCTAGCCAAGGCCTTTACCGGCACGAAGACGCGCTTCTGCGTGGCGTCTTTCACCTCCGACTGGCTGTTCCCCACCGCCGATTCCCGCGCCATCGTGCATGCGCTCAACGCGGCGGGCGCCTCGGTCTCCTTCGTCGAGCTCGAAAGCGACAAGGGCCACGACGCCTTCCTGCTGGAGGAGCCCAACCTGTTCGCCACGACGCGCGGCTTCCTCGGCGCGGCGGCACGGGCGCGGGGGATCTGATGAGCGCCGCTTTTCCCCGTCATTCCGGGGCGGCCCGGAGGGCCGGACCCGGAACCCACGACCGGGTGAGCCCTGTCGGGCAGGTGTCTTTCAGTGCGGAGGCCAGTCGTGGGTTCCGGGTTCTTCGCTGCGCGAAGCCCCGGAATGACAGGTGGAGATTCGCTTGACGACGATGGACACCCACACCAACCGCATCGACCTCAAGCTCGTCGCCGAGATGGTGACGCCGGGGTCGCGCGTGCTCGATGTCGGCTGCGGCGACGGCGCGCTGCTGGCGCTGCTGGCCGAGACCCGCAATGTCGATGCGCGCGGCATCGAACTATCGCGCGAGGGCGTGGCCGGCTGCGTGGCGCGCGGGCTTTCGGTGATCCAGGGCGACGCCGACACCGACCTGACGGAGTATCCCGACGACGCCTTCGACTATGTCATCCTGTCCCAGACCATCCAGGCGACGCGCAACCCGCGCTTCGTGCTGGAGCAGATGCTGCGGATCGGCCGGCGCGCGATCATCTCCTTCCCGAATTTCGGACACTGGAAGATGCGCAGCCAGGTCTTCTTCCTCGGCCGCATGCCGGTGACGGATTCGCTGCCCTATGCCTGGTGGGACACGCCCAACATCCACTTCTGCACCATCCGCGATTTCGTGACGCTGTGCGACACGATCGGTGCGGAGAAGGAGCGCGCGGTGGCGCTCGATGCGGCCGGCGGCCGCGTCGGCGTCAGCGCGCCCTGGTGGTTCTGGAACCTGTTCGGCGCGCAGGCGGTGTTCCTGCTGAAGAGGAGTTAGCGCGGAGCCGTCATGCTCGGGCCAAGACCCGAGCCGCTCTCGCCGCAGCGTGTCTGGCCGGAGATCGATCCTGCAGGAGATCCCCGGGTCGGCGCTGCGCGCCGCCCGAGGATGACGTAGGTTACTCCCGTCAGTTCAGCGGCACGCCGGCCGGCCGCTTCTCCTTCACGGCCGCGACGTCGCCGAGCATCAGGCTGGCGGGGCCAACCGTGACCGGCACCGTCTCGCCGTCATGGACCTTGCCGGCAAGCAGCATCTCGGCCAGCGGGTCCTGGACCGACTTCTGGATGACGCGCTTGAGCGGGCGCGCGCCATAGGCCGGGTCGTAGCCCTTGTCGGCGAGCCACTGGCGGGCATCCTTCGACAGCTCCAGCACGATCTTGCGGTCGGTCAGGAGCTTGGCGAGCCGGGCCATCTGGATGTCGACGATCGCGCCCATGTCCTCCCGGCGCAGCCGGTGGAACAGGATGATGTCGTCGATGCGGTTCAGGAACTCCGGCCGGAAGGCCTGCCGGACCACGCCCATCACCTCGTCGCGGACTGCCTCCGAATCCTGCCCCTCGGGCTGGTTGACCAGATAATCGGAGCCCAGATTCGAGGTCATGATGATCAGCACGTTGCGGAAGTCGACCGTGCGGCCCTGGCCGTCGGTGAGGCGCCCGTCGTCGAGGACCTGCAGCAGGACGTTGAAAACGTCCGGATGCGCCTTCTCGACCTCGTCGAAGAGCACGACCTGATAGGGCCGGCGGCGCACGGCTTCCGTCAGGGCCCCTCCCTCCTCATAGCCGACATAGCCGGGAGGCGCGCCGATCAGCCGGGCGACGGAGTGCTTCTCCATGTATTCGGACATGTCGAGGCGCACCATCGCGGTGTCGTCGTCGAACAGGAAGGAGGCCAGCGCCTTGGTCAGCTCGGTCTTGCCGACGCCGGTCGGTCCCAGGAACATGAAGGAGCCGATCGGACGGTTGGGGTCCTGCAGACCGGCACGGGCGCGACGGACGGCCGTGGAAACGGCCTCGACCGCCTCGCGCTGACCGACGACGCGCGAGGCCAGCACCTCCTCCATGCGCAGCAGCTTGTCCTTCTCGCCCTCGAGCATCCGGTCGACCGGAACGCCGGTCCACCGGCTGACGACCTGGGCGACATGATCGGCGGTCACGGCCTCCTCGACCATGCCCGAATTGTCGCCGATGGCCTCGATCTCGGCCAGCGTCTTCTCGAGCTGCGGGATTTCGCCATAGGCCAGTTCGCCGGCGCGCTGATACTCGCCCTTGCGCTGGGCCTGCGCCAATTCGTTGCGGGCGTTGTCGAGCTTGGTTTTCAGCTCGGCGGCGGCGCCGAGTTTGTCCTTCTCGGCCTTCCACTTCGCCGTGATCGTGGCCGAGCGCGACTCCAGATCGGCCAGTTCGGATTCGAGCCGCTTCAGCCGCTCCTTCGAGCCGGTATCGCTCTCCTTCTTGAGCGCCTCCTGCTCGATCTTGAGGCGGACGATCTCGCGGTCGATCGAGTCCAGCTCCTCGGGCTTGGAATCGACCTGCATGCGCAGCCGCGCCGAGGCCTCGTCGACGAGGTCGATCGCCTTGTCCGGCAGGAAACGGTCGGTGATGTAGCGGTTGGAGAGGGTCGCGGCCGAGACCAGCGCCGAGTCCGTGATGCGGACGCGATGGTGCTGCTCGTACTTCTCCTTCAGCCCGCGCAGGATCGAGACGGTGTCCTCGACCGAGGGCTCGTCGACGAAGACGGGCTGGAAGCGCCGCGCCAGGGCGGCGTCCTTCTCGACATATTTGCGGTACTCGTCGAGCGTGGTCGCGCCGATGCAGTGCAGGTCGCCGCGCGCCAGAGCGGGCTTGAGCAGGTTCGAGGCGTCCATCGCGCCGTCGCTCTTGCCGGCGCCTACGAGGGTGTGCATCTCGTCGATGAAGAGGATGATGCCGCCCTCGGCCGCAGAGACCTCGTTCAGCACCGCCTTCAGCCGCTCCTCGAACTCGCCGCGATACTTCGCGCCGGCGATCAGCGAGCCCATGTCGAGCGAGAGCAGGTCCTTGTCCTTCAGGCCCTCGGGCACGTCGCCATTGACGATGCGCAGCGCCAGCCCCTCGGCGATGGCGGTCTTGCCGACGCCGGGTTCGCCGATCAGGACGGGGTTGTTCTTGGTCCGGCGCGACAGCACCTGGATCGTGCGGCGGATTTCCTCGTCGCGGCCGATGACCGGATCGAGCTTGCCCTCGCGGGCGGCGGCGGTGAGGTCGCGCGCGTATTTCTTCAGGGCGTCATAGCTCTGCTCGGCGCTGGCGGAGTCGGCAGTGCGGCCCTTGCGGATCGCCTCGACGGCGGTGTTGAGCGCCTGCGGCGTGACACCGGCCTTGCCGAGCGCCTTGCCTGCCTCGCTGTCCTTCTCGATCGCCAGAGCGAGCAGGAGCCGCTCGACGGTCACGAAGGAATCGCCCGCCTTGTCGGCCGCCTTCTCGGCGGTGTCGAAGACACGCGCCAGGCCCTGCGTCAGGCTGACCCCGCCGGCACCGGCGCCGCTCACCTTCGGAAGGCGCGCGAGTGCGGCATCGGTGAGCTGGAGCGCGAGCTTGGCATTGCCGCCCGAGCGGTCGATCAGCCCGGCCGCCATGCCCTCATTGTCGTCCAGCAGCGCCTTGAGCAGATGCTCCGGCGTGAACTGCTGATGGCCCTCGCGGAGCGCGATGGTCTGCGCGGCCTGCAGGAAGCCCTTGGCGCGATCGGTGTATTTTTCGATGTTCATCTGTTCACTCCGCCCACCGGCACGCCCCGTAGCAGCGTCGACCGGTCGCCTTTCGTCAGGATGGAGCGCCCGTTCGGGCCGCCCCTCGCGACTTAGATAGTGTGGCATTCCCGCAACGGAAGAGGCTGTGAAACCGAATTGACCTGGGTCAAATCCCGCGCGCACCATGGGCCATGGCAGGCACGCAGCGACAGCAGTCGATCCGCAGGGCGCTCCGGGCTCTGGCCCCGGGCATTCCGCTCGCCGACGCGCAGGCCGTGGTGGAACTGGCCGAACGGCGGCACATGAAGGATCTGCCGCCCTCGACCGCGCTCTGGCTCGCGCTGGGGAGCCATGTCCGCCACGTCCACACCGACTACGAGCAGTTGCTGGCCGATGGCTACGACCGCGAGGCGGCCCGCTTTTTCGTCGTGGAGGAGACCGATTCCGTGCTGGCGGGCTGGGGCTGCCAGCGCTCGGTCGCGGAACTGCCCGAGGTCGAGGAGGAGGCTGTCCGGACCCGCATTTCGCGGGGCTGATCGCTGCCATGCCAGGAATTCATCGCTCTCCGCGGCTCGGTCGCGCTAGTCTCGCGATCCGTCTTGCTTCAGGTCCCTCCCCATGCGCATCGCCTCGCTGTACCGCTATCCCGTCAAGGGCCTGTCGCCCGAACGCCTGACCTCGGCGCAGCTCGAGGCGAACGCCTATTTTCCCGGCGACCGGCTGTTTGCGATCGAGAACGGGCCTTCGGGCTTCGACCCGGCCGAGCCCGTTCATCAGCCCAAGATCAAGTATCTGATGCTGATGCGGCACGAGGCGCTGGCGACCCTGCGCTCTCGCTATGACGACGCCAGCGGCGAGCTTGTCATCGCCCGGGACGGCCAGGAGGTGCTGCGGGCCGACACGCAGACGGCCGCGGGGCAAGGCGCCATCAGCGCGTTCTTCGAGACGTTCATGCCGGAGGCGCTGCGCGGCCAGCCGCGTCTGCTGCGGGCGCCGGCAGGCTACCGCTTCACCGATTCGCGCTCGGGCTTCGTCTCGCTGATCAATCTCGCCAGCGTCGCCGATCTTGAGAAGCGCATCGGCTCAGCCGTCGATCCGCTGCGGTTCCGCGGCAACATCATGATCGAGGGGCTGGCCCCCTGGAGCGAACTCGACCTCGTCGGCCGCGAGTTGACCACCGCGTCCGGTGTGAAGCTGAAGGTCATCAAGCGGATCGAGCGCTGTGCGGCCACGAATGTCGATCCGCAAACCGGAGCCCGCGACCTGCAGCTGCCGAAGGCACTGATGACCGCCTTCGGGCATGTCGATTGCGGGATCTACTGCCAGATCATGGCGGGGGGCCGGGTGGCCGAGGGCGAGCGCTTCGACCTCATCGACAGGCCTGCGGCGCTCGGAATCGCCTGACGCAGGCCGGCTTCATCATCCCTGGAACGAAAAAGGGGCCCTTGCGGGCCCCTTTTTGTTGTTCAGTCGCCGGTCGGCTCACTCGGGTGAGCCGTCTGTCTCGGACCCCAGCGCATCCATGACCTCGCGGGGCGAGCGGCGGCGGCGCGGGCGCTTCACGGCCCCTTCCGTCGGAGCGGAATCGCCGCCCTCCGGGGCGACCGGCTCGATGGCGGCGGGAGCCGGCTCGGCCGACGGCACCCGCACCGGCGTGGTCAGGAAAGACGGCAGCGCAGCGGCGACATCGCCCGGCTGGTCCGCGTCGAGTTCAGCCTCGCGCTCGCGGCGAGGGCGACGCTCAGGCCGCGGGCCACGCTCGGGCCGATCGAAGCGACGCTCGCCCTGGACGGGCTGCGGCGCCATTTCGGGCTGCTCGCCGGTCACGGGGATGTCGGACCGCGGCGCATCGGGACGGGGCGCGTAGCCGCCCTGCACGGGCTGGCCACCCTCCGGCCGGTCGAAGCGACGCTCGCCATCGCGGACGGGCCTGTCGTTGCGCTCGGGCCGATCGTTGCGGTCGAAGCGCCGGTTGCCATTGCGGTCATTGCCGGGGCGGTCGCTGCCGAAGCGATCGTTCGGCGGGCGATCGTTGTTGCGGGGCGGGCGATCGAAGCGCTGACCGTCCTGGCCTTCGCCATCCTGCCGCGCGGCGCCGTTGCCGTTATAGCCGTTGCCGTTGACAGCACCGCCCTGGGCGTTGCGGATGTCAGGCTGAGGCCCACCCGGCTGCATGCCCTGGCCGTCCTCGTCACCCTCTTCCTCTCCGTCATCGGCGTCCTCGTTGAAGGCGCGATTGGGCGGGAAACTGTGGCCAAACTGCTGGGCCATCTGCTCCTGGGCAGCCAGAAGGATGCGATAATAATGTTCGGCATGCTGGAAATAGTTCTCAGCCGAGACCGGATCGCCGGAGGACTGGGCGTCTCGCGCGAGCTGCAGATACTTTTCCGCGACATGCTGCGCGGTCCCGCGCACCTTGACGTCCGGACCGTTCGACTCGTAGCTCCGCTGCAGCGGATTCGGCGCCTTCCGGTTACCGTTGTTGTTATTATTGTTATTGTTGTTGTTACGGCCGCGCATGCGCCGGTTCTGACCTGGTCTCATTCGCGTGAATCTCGCGCTCTGTGCTCAAGGCAACCGTGGGGTCATCATGCGTGGGCCGGCGCACAGCGGGTTGCGGCGCTGCACCGGGAAGATTTGACCTGAAGTGGCGTCGCGCCGATCCTGGTCTTCACGCGCTCTTTCCAAAAGGGACCTCTTGGTCCCATGAGCCGATGGGCGCCGCGGCGCCTTCGGTGTCCAATCTGGCTGGTCAGTTCCGTCGATTCACGGACATGTCCGGAAGAAACGATCGGTCGCCACAGGACACAACCCGAGGCTCCGGCCTGACGACACCAGCGTCGGCTAGTCAGGTGCATAGAGGATTTTACCGGACGCTCCAAGCAAAATCACACCGATGCCCTCGCTTTTCAGTGCAGAGCAAAGACCAGCGCGCGGGAATGACCGCCGAGATCGCGGCGCGATGCGAGCCAGGCGAAGCCGCCTTTCCGCATGATCGCCTTCACATCCTCCTCCTGCCCGGCGCCGATCTCGAGCAGGACATGGCCGCCATCGGCCAGCCGGTCGGGCAGCGTCCCCGCGAAGATGCGGTAGGGATCGAGTCCGTCGCGCCCGCCGTCGAGCGCGAGCAGGGGATCGTGATCGCGGACCACGGCGTCCAGCGTCGCGATGTCGGCGCTGGGTATATAGGGCGGATTGGAGACGATCAGGTCGAAGCGACCATCGAGACCGACCGTCCAGGAGCCTTCGCGGAACAGGGTGCGCCCGGCGACGCCGTTCAGGGCAGCGTTGGAACGCGCCGTCTCGCAGGCCTCACTCGACAGGTCGATGCCGACACCCATCGCGGCGGGGCATTCGGTCAGGAGCGTGACCAGCAGGCACCCGGTCCCGGTTCCGAGGTCGAGAATGCGCAACGGATCCTGCCGTCTCGCTCCGATTTGCTCCAAAGCAGCGGTTATCAGAGTTTCACTGTCGGGCCGCGGCTCCAGGGTCGCGGGAGACAGGCGAAACGGCAGGCCCCAGAACTCGCGCTCGCCCAGAATGCGCCAGAACGGCTCCCCGGCCAGCCGGCGATCGACCGCCTGGTCCAAGGCGGCGGCCATTGTGGGCGTCCAGCCGGCCGCCGCCTCGCCGCCGCCGAGATGCTCGACCAACCATCGCGCTTCGAGGGCTGCGTTGTCGATGCCCGCCTCGAGCAGACGTCGCGCAGCATGCCGCCGCGCCGCCGGCAAAGACGACGCGGCGTCGGAAACGAGCGAACCCGTCAGTTGCCCTGCATCTTCTCGTTGATGCAGAAGCGCATCTTGGTGCGGATCGACGAGCGGCTCTCGCGCGAGCCGCGCATCTCGGCCTGGCAGGCCCGGCGCGCCTGCGACTGGGTCATGGCCTTGTTCATCCGCACGGGTTGCCCGCTGGTGACGCCCTTCAGGCCCCGCTCCATCGAACGCTCGACGCGCTGCGCCGTCCCCTGGGCTTGAACCGGCGCGGCGACCATCGTCGCCATCAGTCCCGCGATAGCGGCAGTCGAAAGAATCTTGATCATGGGAGGCTCCCCCCTGTTGCACTGTCGATGACCCGACAACGCCAGCGGCGGCCGGAGGTTTCATCGCCTCGGCGGGATCCTGGGTCACGAGATGCCCTCGCTGGCCAGCAGGCGGGCCTGATGCTCGGCGGTGAGGGCATCGATGATGTCGTCGAGCACGAGGCCCTGCATCATCTCGTCCAGCTTGTAGAGCGTCAGGTTGATGCGATGGTCGGTGATCCGCCCCTGCGGGAAGTTGTAGGTGCGGATGCGTTCGGATCGGTCGCCCGAGCCGACCTGCGAGCGCCGGTCGGCCGAGCGCTCGGAATCGAGGCGGATTCGCTCGAGATCGTAGAGCTTGGCGCGCAGCAGTTCATAGGCGCGCGCCTTGTTCTTGTGCTGGGAGCGCTCGTCCTGCACCACGACCACGACACCGCTCGGCATGTGGGTCAGGCGCACCGCCGATTCGGTCTTGTTGACGTGCTGCCCGCCGGCGCCACCGGCGCGCATCGTGTCGATCCGGATGTCGCTGTCGTTGAGGACGATGTCGACATCTCCGGCGAGCGGCAACATGGCCACCGTCGCGGCAGAGGTGTGAATGCGGCCGCTGGTCTCCGTGTCCGGCACACGCTGGACGCGGTGCACGCCGGATTCGTATTTCAGCCGGGCATAGACGCCGCGGCCGGAGATTTCGGCGATGACCTCCTTGAAGCCACCGACCGTGCCCTCACTCTCGGAGAGCAGATCGACGCTCCAGCCCTTCTGGGCGGCATAGCGCTGGTACATCCTGAACAGGTCGCCCGCAAACAGGGAGGCCTCGTCGCCCCCCGTTCCTGCCCGGATCTCGAGGATGACGCCACGCTCGTCGGCGGCATCCCTGGGCAGCAATGCGATCAGGATTTCGCGGGCGCGGGCGTCGATCTCGGTACGGGCCGCGTCGCGCTCCTCATAGGCGAGGTCCCGGAACTCGGCATCGGTCGCGGGGTCCGCGATCAACTGTTCAGCCTCGGCCAGATCGGTCTGCGCCTGGCGCCAGACCGCGATCGCCGCCACCACCGGATCGAGCTCGGACAGCTCCTTGGCGAGTTCGACCGTGCGGGCCGCATCCGTGGCGGTGTTGATCTCGGCCGTCGCCGCGGCGTGGCGGGCAACGATGGCGTCGAGGCGGTCCTGGGGAAGCTGAAGCGACATGGGGAAACTCGAAACGACGATCGGAGGCCTCGGGACACGCGGGACGATGGCCCGCTAGACCGGCACCTTGCATTCGGCGGCGAAGGCCGCGAGTTGCGGACGCAGGCTGGCGGCCCCATCTCCCGACGCCAGCATCCAGTCGATCCGTTCGGTCAACCTGGCGACGTCGAGCGCGCGCAGCATCGCCTTGACCGGGCCGATGGAGGCCGCCGACATCGAGAAGGCGCGGTAGCCCAGCCCGATCAACGCCATCGTCTCCAGCGGCTTGCCGCCCATCTCGCCGCAGACGGTGACAGGGCAGTTCGCCTCGGACGCCGCCTCGACGATGCTGCGCAGCGCGCGCAGGGCGCCGGCCCCCAAGGGGTCGAACCGGTCGGCCACGCGCTTGTTCTCGCGGTCGGCGGCGAACAGGAACTGCATCAGGTCATTGGTACCAATCGACAGGAAATCAGCCTCGCGCACGATCTCCGGCAATTCGAACAGGAGCGACGGCACCTCGACCATGACGCCGAGCTGCAGGCTCAGCGGCGGCACATGGCCCTGCTTTTCCAGCATCGCCTGCTCGCGCCGCACGATGGTGCGGGCGCGCTGGAACTCGTCGACCGTCGCGATCATCGGCAGCATGATCTTCATATCGCGGCCCGATCCAGCCCTCAGCAGGGCCCGGATCTGGGCGCGGAGCAGGCGCGGCTTGTCGAGGCCGATCCGGATCGCCCGCCAACCCAGCGCGGGGTTCTCCTCCTCGACGCGCTCCATATAGGGCAGCACCTTGTCGCCGCCGATGTCGAGCGTGCGGAAGGTGACGGGGCGCCCCTGCGCCTGATCGAGGACGGCCGTATAAAGCGCCTGCTGCTCGCCCGTCGTCGGCATGTGCTCGGCGACCATGAACTGCAGTTCGGTGCGAAACAGGCCGATGCCGGCGGCCGCCGTCGCTTCGAGATTCGGCATGTCGACCAGCAGGCCGGCATTGATCTGGAGCACGATGGGCACGCCGTCACGGGTGACGGCAGGCTGGCTCTTGAGCTTGCGGTACTGCTCCTGCTTGCGAGCGCGCAGTCGCGCCTTGTCCTTGTAGGCGTTCTCGACGTCGGGCTGGGGCCGGATCTGGACCTCGCCGGCCTGGCCATCGACAATGACCGCATCGCCCGACTGGATCAGCGCCGTGGCGTTGACGATCTCGCCCACAGCCGGAATGCCGAGCGCGCGGGCGACGATGGCGATGTGGCTGGTCGGCCCACCCTCTTCGAGAACGAGCCCGCGCAGATGGGCGCGGTCGTAATCGAGCAGCGCGGCCGGGCCCATGGAGCGCGCGATCAGGATCGCGTTCTCGGGCATCTCCTCGCGGGCGACGCCGTTGGCCTTGCCGACGAGGGTGCGCAGCAGCCGGTTGGCGAGGTCGTCGAGATCGTGCAGGCGCTCGCGCAGATAGGGGTCCGTCTGGCGCAGCATCTTGGCGCGCGTGTCGGACTGGACACGTTCGACGGCCGCCTCGGCGGTGAGGCCGGTCAGCACGACCTCGCGCATGCGGCGCAGCCAGCCCTGGTCATGAGCGAACATGCGGAACGTTTCGAGCACGTCACGATGCTCGCCGATATGGGCGATGTCGCCGCGCTCGATCAGTTCGTCGATCGAGGCGCGCATCTCGGCGATGGCGTCCTCCAGCCGCTTGACCTCGGCGGCCGGGTTCTCGGCGATGAGGTTGGTGATCGCGACGCGGGGCTCGTGCAGCACGGCATGGCCGAGCCCGACGCCGTCGGCGAGCGAGACGCCGACGCTGTGGATCGGACGGTCGAGGCCGATCGAGGCGCCCGGCCGCGCCAGCGATTTCAACCCGCCGGCGGCGATCATCTCCGCCATGATCATGGCGGTGGTCTGAAGCGACTCGATCTCCTCGTCGCTGTAGAGGCGCGAGGCGCGGTTCTGGATGACCAGGACGCCCATCACGGCGCCGCCGCGCAGGATCGGCACGCCGAGGAAGGAGCGGTAGATCTCTTCACCCGTCTCGGGCCGGTAGGAGAAGGCGGGATGGTTCTGCGCGTCCGACAGCGCCAGCGGCTCGGCTTCGCGCGCGATGAGGCCGACAAGGCCCTCGCCGGCGCGCATGGTGGTGAGGTGCACCGCCTCGCGGTTCAGACCTTCGGTGGCGTAGAGTTCGAGCGAGCCGTCCTCGCGCAGGACGTAGACAGAGCAGACCTCGGCGACGAGATTGCCGGCGATCAGAACGACGAGCCGATCCAGCCGCTCCTGCGGGCTGATCGAGGCCGCCATCACCTCACGAAGGCGGCGCAGCAGAACGCCCGATCCTCCGAGAGCACCTCGCATCGATCTATCGTCCTCCGCCAGCCTGGCCGTCACGGCCGCCATGCATCGCAGACCTGACACCCGTCATGGCCGAGTCGCAAGCGCTCCCGCCTCGGGGCCTTCTAGCCACCGCCTGCGGGGTTCGGCAAGGGCCGGGGTGGCGCGCCTCAGCCGGAGGGGGGGGCGGGCCGCGCCGAAGCGGAGGAGCGGCCGGGTTTTGCCGGAGCGCGGTCGCTCGCCGGTCGGCGGGTCGTGACGGGTTCCTCGGGGGTGCCGGCGCTGCGCCGCGTCGCCTTGGGCCGGCTGCTTTTCGCAGACGGCGCCGCCGCGGGCCGTGATCTGGCCCTGCTCTTCGCTCCGATTCCCGGCGGCACGATCTCCAGGGGCGCCATGTCGATGCCCGACAGCGCGTCGAGATAGCGCTGCGTCCACCATTCGATATCCGTCGCCTCGATGGTCGCATAAAGCCGCTCGAAGCGACGGATCCGTTCCGATTTGGGCATGGCGAGCCCGGTGCGGATGGCCTCGGCGACCTCGTGCAGATCGTAGGGATTGACGATCAGCGCCTCGCCCATCTGGTGGGCAGAGCCCGCAAAGCGGGACAGCACGAGAACGCCGGGATCGGCAGGGTCCTGCGCCGCGACATATTCCTTTGCGACCAGGTTCATCCCGTCCCGCATCGGCGTGACGAGGCCGACCTGGGCGCGGCGGTAGAAGCCGGCCAAGGCGTTGCGCGAATAGGCCTTCTTCACCACGCGGATCGGCGTCCAGTCGAACTCGCCCAGCGCCGCGTTGAGGCGGCCGGCGACCTCATCCGACTGCCTGTCGAGTTCGGCGTATTCCGGCACGTCCGTGCGCGAGGGCGGCGCGATCTGGAGCAGACCGACGCGACCGCGCTGGTCGGGGTGACTGCGCAGGAAGTGACCGAAAGCCTCCAGTCTCTGAACAATGCCCTTGGAGTAGTCGAGGCGATCGACACCGATCACCAGCTTGCGCTCGCCCAGCGACTGGCGCGTCGTCTTCAGTGGTGTCGTCGCCGAGCGAACCGAGGCCGCCGCGAGCTTGCGGAAGGCTTCGACATCGATGCCGATGGGGAAGGCCTGGATGATGGTCTCGCGTCGCCCGACCCGGACCTTGCGCCCATCGCTGCGGGCGCCGCTCATCGCCGAAAGACAGCCGATCAGGTTCGAAACGTCGGTTGCCGTCTGCAGGCCGACGAGATCATAGGCCATCACGGTACTCGCTAGCGTGGAGGCAAAGGGCAACGCGCCGAACATCTCGGCCGGCGGCCAGGGAATGTGGTGGAAATAGCCGATCCGATTGGTGACGCCCCGACGGCGGAGTTCGGCTGCCAGTGGGATCAGATGATAATCGTGGATCCAGATGATGTCGTCCGGCTTCAGCAACCCCATCAGCGTCTTGGCGAAACGCCGATTGACTGCCAGATAGCCGGCATAGTCCGTCCGCGAGAACTCCGTGAGGCCGAGACGATAATGCATCAACGGCCACAGGGCCCGGTTCGAGAACCCGAGATAATAGGACTGGCGCTCCGCTTCCGTCAGGTCGGTGACGGCATAGGTGACGTTGCCACGCTCGACAACGGTTGGTGCCGTCGTCGTCTCCTTGACGTTTCCGCTCCAGCCGAACCAGAGGCCTCCCTGCTTCTCCAGTGCCTCGCGCAGCGCCACCGCCAATCCACCAGCGGCGGCCTTCTCGTTCCGCTCGGGAATGGTGACACGGTTCGAGACGATGACGAGGCGCATGGTGGCAGTGGTCTCCTGTGGTGGTTCTCCCTGCTGCCGCAATGATCCGAAAATCGGCAGGAGGGGCAGGAACAGAACGCCTGCCGCGGCGTAATGTTTCGATGGAGCCGCGGCCAATTTCGGCATCGCGGCGGCAAAGCCATGGACAGAAGAAGGCGGCGTCGGCGGCTAAATGTCAAATCGCGATGTTGAAGAGACGCGCAATTCGAGCCTACCAATAGCCGAGGCAGGACCGAAGCCGACTTCACCCAGAGATCAAAACCTCTTTAGTTCGAACAGGCTACTGAAATGACCTTGACCGCCCCTCCTCCCGAACCGCGCCTCGCCTCCTGGGCCGGGGACCATCGGGACATCGCGCTGTTCCTCGACTTCGATGGGACACTCGTCGAGATTGCCCCCTCGCCTGCGGATGTGAAGCTCGACCGGCGGGTTCCGGCGGCGCTCGATACGCTCCGGAGCCAATTGTCGGGGGCATTGGCGCTGGTCTCCGGACGGCCGATCACTTTTCTCGATTCAGTGCTGGAGCCCTACCGATTCGATGTCGCCGCCCTGCATGGCGCCGATATCCGCCTCGGAGGCCAGGTGCAGACCCAACCGCCCCCGTCGCCCGAGATGCGTCAGGCGGTGCGCGATCTGGTTCGTTTCGCCAACAGCCATGTCGGGATCATCGTCGAGGACAAGGACATCTCGGTCGCCCTGCACTGGCGCCTGGCCCCTCAGGTGCACGATGAGGCGCTCGATCTGATGCGCACCATCGCGGAACGGATGGCCCCCCTCGTCAGGCTGCAGGAGGGCAAGGCCGTGGCCGAACTGGTTCCGGCGGGCGCCAGCAAGGGGACGGCGATCGCACATCTCATGGCGGCATCGCCCTATGCCGGCCGCGTGCCCGTCTTCATCGGCGACGACGTGACCGATGAACACGGCTTCGAGGCGGTGAACGCCCTTGGCGGCCTTTCCATCCGTATCGGCGATGGCGAGACGCGAGCCGATCTCCGACTGGCCTCGCCGACCGCGCTTCGTGCCATACTGCTGGGCGCCGCCGAGCGCGGCAGCCTGACGGCCTCCAATTTCTTTCAAGGATGACGATGACTGTTTCGACGATGCCTGCGGGGCCGCATTCGGCCTCGCTCGACCTCGGCGTGATCGGCAATTGCTCGATCGCAGCCCTCATCGACCGCCGCGCCCGGATCGTCTGGGGCTGTTTTCCCCGCTTCGACCGGGACCCCGTCTTTTGCGCGCTGATCGACAACCAGCCCGACGATGGCGACGCGATGCCGCGCAAGGGCGTGTTCGCGATCGAACTGGTCGGCATGACGCGCTGCGAGCAGTCTTACCTCGACAACACGGCGATCCTGTCGTCGGTCCTGTCGGACGATCACGGCAACGCCATCGAGATCCTGGATTTCGCGCCGCGCTTCGTACGCTATGAGCGCTTCTTTCGACCGCCGCAGATCGTGCGCCGTGTGCGCCGCATTTCCGGGCGACCGCGCATTCGTGTCGTGGTGAAACCGGCGCTCGGTCTCGGCGAGGGTGCCGACGAGGTCACCCGCGGTTCCAACCATGTGCGCTTCGTCGGAGCCGACCAGACCGTCCGGCTGACGACGGACGCGCCGATCTCCTATGTCGTCGACGGTGTGCCCTTCGCCGTGGAGCGCCCCTTTTCCTTCTTCATCGGCTCGGACGAGGCCTTGCGCGCCGAGATCGAGGAAACCTCACGCGAGTTCCTGGACAAGACGACCGACTACTGGCGCGACTGGGTGCGCTCTCTCTCGCTGCCCTTCGAATACCAGCGCGAGGTGATTCGTGCCGCAATCACGTTGAAGCTCTGCGCCTTCGAGGAGACGGGTGCGATCGTCGCAGCCCTGACCACCTCGATCCCCGAGGCGCCGGGCACGCAGCGCAACTGGGACTATCGCTATTGCTGGCTGCGCGACGCCTATTTCGTCGTTCATGCGCTGAACCGGCTCGGCACGACCCGGACGATGGAGGATTATCTCGGCTTCATCACCAACATCGTCGACAGTTTCACCGAAAGCGGCGCCGAGCATCTGCCGCCGCTCTACCCGATCACACGGGGCGGCACGCTGCGCGAATTCGAGGCGCCGACGCTGTCTGGCTATCGCGGGCATCAGCCCGTGCGCTTCGGCAACGGGGCGGCGATCCAGATTCAGAACGACGGTTACGGAGCGGTCGTTCTGGCAGCGACCCACGCCTTCTTCGACCAGCGCCTGATCCAGCCCGGCAAGGAATCGCTGTTCGGGCAGCTCGAACGGATGGGCGAACTGGCCATCGCCTATTTCGACAAGCCCGATGCCGGCCCCTGGGAACTGCGCGAGAAGGAAGCGGTCCATGCGTTCTCCAGCGTCATGTGCTGGGCGGCCTGCGATCGTCTGGCCCGCATCGCGACGACGCTCGGCCGCGCAGACCGGAGCGACTATTGGGAAGAGGAGGCCGCTCGGCTCAAGACGGTCATCCTCGACAACATCTGGAATGCTGGAAAGGGCCATCTCGTCTCGACCTTCGGCGGGGAGGACCTCGATGCGACCCTGCTGCTCATCGCGGAACTGGGATTCCTGAAGGCCGACGACCCGCGCTATGTCGCGACCGTCGAGGCGATCGGCCGCGATCTGACGCGCGGCGATCTCCTCCTGCGCTACGCGACGCAGGACGATTTCGGCTACATGCACACCGGCTTCCTGATCTGCGCCTTCTGGTATGTCGATGCGCTGCACGCGATCGGCCGACGCGAGGAGGCGAAGGCCCTGTTCGGCCGCATCCTGCAGCGGCGCAACAGCTTCGGCCTCTTGTCGGAGGATGCCGATCTGGAGACGGGCGAACTCTGGGGCAACTTCCCGCAGACCTATTCCCATGTCGGAATGATCAACTCGGCGATGCGGCTGAGCCGCAACTGGGAAGAGGCGTTCTGACCGGGGAAGCGTCATGGTCGGGCTTGCCCCGACCATCTCGTGAAGGACACCCTCCGGCCGGAGATGCTCGGGTCGCTGCTTTGCGTCGCCCGAGCATGACGGGTCCCGCACCTCACTCCATCAGCTTCGCCGCGCGCATCACCGATAGCGCCAGGACCTGCGCGGCCGGCACGATGCTCTCGACCTCGAGGAACTCGTCGGGCGTATGCGCCATGCCGCCGATGGGGCCGACGCTGCAGAGCGTCGGGCAGCCTTGCGCTGCGGTGAAGCCGGAATCGGCGCAGCCTCCAGTGAACTCGGCGATGGTCGCGATGCCGAGACCTGCGGACGCCGAGCGATAGGTCTCGAACAGCTTCTGCGAGTCCGACGTTCCTTCCAACGGCAGGAACTCGCCCTTGATCGAGAGCACGGCACCGGTGCCCGGGACGATCGGCGTCTCGACGATGCTGCGGATGGCGTCGACCAGTTCGCTGCGCTGGGCGGCGGTGACGTAGCGCAGGTCGATCTCGCACCAGGCATGGGGCGCGACCGTGTTGACGGTCTGGCCGCCGCCGATCAGCCCGACATTGACGGTAACGCCCTTGTCCAGATCGGTGAGGCCCTGGAGCTTGGGGATCTTGTGGCCGAGATCAACGATGGCGGAGGCGCCCTTCTCGTAATTCGCGCCGGAATGGGCCGGCTTGCCGGTGAACTCGGCGCGCATGAAGACACCGCCCTTGCGGCCGCTGGTGACCGATTGCCGCCGGTCCTTCGCGAAGTCGCTGCCGACCGGCAGGCGGCTGGGCTCGGCGTTGAAGACGCAGCGCGATTCGCGCGCCGCCGCCTCGATCACCGGGCGCGAGGAGGGCGAACCGATCTCCTCGTCGCTCGTCGTCAGCATCGTCAGCGGGGCGGAGAGACCGCCGCATTCCGCGAAGGCCGCGGCAACGAAGGCCTCGATAACGAGCCCCGCCTTCATGTCGGCGACACCCGGTCCATAGGCCCGGCCATCCTTGACGGTGAAGGGCCGGCGCACCGGCTCGCCCTTCGGGAACACGGTGTCACGGTGGCCGAGCAGCAGCACCGGGCGCTGGTCGTTGGCGGTGGGGTTCGGCAGGCGCGCCTTGACCGCATCGCCATAGCGGCCATCGGGAATGATCTCGACCGCGAGCCCGTTGCGCTCATGGAAGCGGGCGAGGACCTGCCCGGCGCGATCGACGCCCTCCTTGTCGTAGGAACCGGAATCGGTATCGACCATCTCGCGCAGCAACGCGACCATCGCCTCCTTGCGGTCGGCGAGCCAGGCCACGACCTTGGCTTCCTCGGGGGTCATTGCGCTCATGGTTGCTCTCATGGTTCCGGACGGGACTAGTCCGGAGCTTAGACAAGGTGCCTGCAGACCGGAAGCGCGTCGCTGCGAACGGGGCTGCGCAAAAAGCGTGGACCGCCTATTTCGGCGCCGCCATTTTCCGGATGAGGCCGTCCCGCGCGACGCGAGCCTGGGCGCGCAGCGCCTCGTCATCCGGTGTTCGGACCGGCTGTTCGAGCGCCTTGGCGTAATAGCCCAGGGCCAGCTGGTCCGAGGCGATCTCGGCATAGAGATCGCCGAGCCGCTTGTTGGCGAAAAGGGCGGCATCGGGCCTCCCCGCCGCGTCCTCGAACGCACCGATGGCGCCCGGTACGTCACCATTGCTTCGTCTCAGTTCGGCCAGCGCCCGTAGAATCCGGGCGTCGTCGCCGCGCGCCGTGCGGGCCGCTTCCGCATCGGCCAGCGCCGCCTTGAGATCGCCCTGCCCGTTGCGCGCCTCGATGCGGATCAGCAGGGCGTCCGCATCGTTCGCCGCGATCGCCAGATGCGCCGTCGCATCCTCGACGGCGCCACCGAAATTGCGAAGCCCGAGCCTCGCCTTCGCACGCAGCAGACGCAGGTCAAGTTCCGCGACGGCAGCCGCAAGGGCAAGGCCGGCGAAGCGCTCGGCGGCGGGCAGATCGCCCGTGGCCAGGTTGATGCGCGCGGCGAGCGCCTGCCAGCGCGGCTCGTTCGGCTCGATGCGCAGCGCCATCGCGATGTCGGTTAGGGCAGCCGGATTGTCGGCGGCGAGGGAAAGCCTGGCGCGTTCGCCATAGGCGCGCGCGCGATCCGGCATGCGCCGGATCGCCTCGCTGAAATCGGCATGGGCGGCCCGGGACTGATACAGCTGAACACGCGCGAGCCCGCGATACAGGAACAGATTCGCCATGTGCCCCGGCGTGATGCCCATGCTCGCAGCTTTGAGAGGGATCGCAACCGTCTCGTCGATTGCGGCGGTCAGGTCGGCAACCGCTTCGAGAGCATTCCCAAGTTGAGCGGAGGCGATCCCGCGGACGGCGCTGGCGCCGCTGTGGGCGCGATTGGAGGCGAGGGCGGCCGAAGCGATTTCACGTGCCGCAGCCGCATCGCCACGCGCGAGCAGGGTCCGCGCGCGCAGCGCCTGACGCGTCGTCTCGTTGCCGAGATGGCCCTGCGGCTGGCCATCGAGGATGGCCAACGCTTCATCGGTGTTGTCGGTTTCGATGAGGGCGATGACGAGATCATCGTCATTGAGAAACCGGCGGCGGTCATCGGGCACCACCCGCCGGATTTCTCTGAGGTCGGCCAGCGCCGCTGCGGCGCGGCCGGCCATCAGCTGCATTGTCCCGCGCATTTCGAGGGCATAGGGAGCCGCCCCCTCGCGCTTCAGGATCTCGGTCAGGTCCGCGATGGCCGCCTCGTAATCGCCCTTGCCCTGAGCCGCCGTCGCACGCGTCAGCAGGGCTTCCTCGTACGCCGGTGCCCCGGGGGACGCACGACGCACGGCGCTGTCGGCGTCCGCCCAGGCCCGCTCATAGGGTTTCAGATCGGCATCGTAGCGATAGGTCGCCATGTGCGCGTAGGCGCGGGCGATCGTCGCCGGGAGGTGCTCCGGCGCCGCGGCGACGGCGAGATCGAGATCGCCCAGCTGCTCGGCGAAAGGCCGCGCCCGCGAGCGCAGGATCAGCCGGTCGGCCTTCTGCTGCGGCGTGGTCGCGGTTTCCACCAGGCGGTCGCAACTGGCAAAGCGCAGCGGATCGTCACGCTTGTCGCAGCGGGCCTTCAACTCGGCTTCGTCGAGATCGGTGACGAGGATCGGCTTGGGCTTGTCGAGTTCGACGACACGGGCGGCATGACGGGCGCGGGAGGCGATGTCGTAGGCCATCTTCGCATCGGTGCGCGCGGCCGAGGCCGCAAGGACCGCGCGGGCCGCCGCTTCGTTGCCCGAAGCCAGCAGGATGTCGGCCTTGAGCTCATGGGCGTCGAACAGGGAAGGGTCGAGTTCGATCGCCTTGTCGGCGTCGGCGGTCGCCGCGGCGACGTCCTTCATCGCCAGCCTGATCGCGGCGCGCGTGACATAGGCACGGCCAAACCGCGGGGCGGCCTGAACGACGGCATCGGCGTCCGCAAGCGCCCCCTCAAGGTCGCGCCGGGCCAGACGCGCCCGGGCGCGGATTTCGGTGAGGCTGGACTGGGTCGGAAAGGCCTGCAGCCCCTCCGTCGCCTCGCGGATCGCCGGATCGAAGGTGCCGAGATAAAACAGGCTGCGCGCTTTGGTAATGAAGGCCTCGGGGCTGCGAAAGCCGGCGGCGCGGGCCTTGTCGATCTGCTGGATGGCATCGCCATAACGGCCGGTCGAATAGTGCAGCAGCCCGACCATATAGGCACTGCGGGGATGGTCCTTCTGCCAGAACAGGCCCTGGCGGAGGTCGACGCCCGCCCCGGCGAAGTCATACTGCAACATCTTCAGGTAGCCGCGATTGGCGTAGTTGTCGGCATCGAAGGGCGCCATCTCGATCGCCGTGGTGAAATCGGCCATCGCGCCTGCGTTGTTGCCCAGGCCGAAGCGGATCTGGCCGCGGTCGCGATAGAGCGCCATCGCCTTGGGCGCGAGCACGATCGTCTCGCTGTAGTCCTTCTCGGCCTCGGCCAGGCGGTTGAGGGCCCAGTAGGCCTGGGCGCGGCTGAGCAGCGCCGTGGCCTTCGCCTTGCGGTCCCCTCGCCCCTTGATGATCGTGGTGCAGGCGGCGATCGCGCGCTCGGTCTTCTCGGCCCTGCAGAGCGCGACGGTCTCGGCCTTCTGGGCGAAGGCCTGCGTGGGAGAGAATGCCAAGGCAGCGACCAGTGGCAGCGCGGCGAGCGATGCGATCCGTGAGAACGAGCAGGCCATCGACCACCCTCCCCTGCCGACCATCGCCGGTTGACGCGGGGGTATCGTAGCAAAGGTCAATCATGCCGTCATGCTGCTTTGCGTGGCAGGCAGCGCGGGCAAAATGGGGGGGGGACGGCCGACCTTAGTCTCAATGGAGGGGTTAGCGCCGCGCTTCTGTTGCCATTTTCACCGCAAAGCCCGCGAGCATGGTGCCCATCAGCCAGCGCTGTGCAAGCGCCCAGCCCGGTCTTCTGCGCAGGAACACGGCCATCGAACCAGCAGCGCAGGCGATCAGCGCATTCACCGTGACGCTGATCGCGATCTGGACCGAGCCCAGCACCAGCGACTGGCCGAGTACGCCGCCGGAAGCGGGATCGATGAACTGCGGCAGCAGTGCCAGATAGAGCATCGCAATCTTTGGGTTCAGCATGCTGGTCAGAAAGCCCATGCCGAGCAGTCTGCGCGGGCTATCGACGGGAAGGTCGCGGATCTGGAAAGGCGAGGCACCGCCCGGGCGAACCGCCTGCCAGGCCAGCCAGAGCAGATAGAGCGCGCCCCCCAAACGCAACGCGTCATAGGCGAAGGGCACCGCGAAGAGCAGCGCCGTGATGCCGAAGGCCGCGCTCAACATGTAGACCACGAAGCCCAGTGCGACGCCGCAGAGCGAAACCAGACCCGCGAGCCGGCCCTGCGCGATCGATCGCGAGATCAGGTAGATCATGTTGGGGCCCGGCGTGAGCACCATGCCGAGGCAGATCAGGGCGAAGGCGGCGAGTTCTCTCGACTCGGGCATCGGCGGCTCCTCGCTTCGCCACGTGCCAGATCATGGGGTCGCCCGCAACCCTACCCCCGGCATGCCCGCTCGCCGTGCAGCGCGCAGCATTCTACCGGGGACGCAGAGCGCGGGGCCACCGTTGATGAGCTGATCCGGATCAAGGAATCGAGGAATAGCGCTGGCGCCGATTGCCATGATCTCCCGCTAGACAATGGGCGACATCGTCTATGGTGTTCGTCGCTGCAACGGCGATGGTCGGATTCGGCCTGTTCCAGAAGCTGAGCCCGAACGCGACCACCATCGTGTCGCCGGACCGCGCGCGAGGGAAGAGCGGGAAGCCAAGGCCGGGACAGTGCCGCGGACGCCTGACCGCGGAGCCTCAATCCTCCGGCTCGAGCAGCATCAGGTCGGTGTCTTCGGGCCTCGCCCCGGCCGCGGTCAGCATGGCGTGGACCTGGCCGCGGTGGTGGGTCTGATGGTTGAACAGCTGGACGACCAGCAGCGCGCGCGGCTTGCGCATCTCGCGCTGCGTCGCGCCGGAAAACCAGACGAGATCACCGGCGAGCCATTCGGGCGACATGTCACGCGCCCAATCAGCGATCGTACCGTCGAACGCCTGCCGCTGCGCGACGAGGTCGTCCCAGTCGGCGACGAGGTCGGCGGATTCGTGGATGCGCTGGGTCGGCCTGGGCGTGCCGGCAAAGCGCGAGAGCCACATCCGGTCACCCCAGAGCAGATGGCAGAACGTGCCGTGGATCGACTTGAAGAAGGCGCCGCGGTCCTGCCGCCGCGCCGCGTCTTCGAGCGTCGATGCCGCCGTAAAGAGGCTCCGGTTCTGCCAGGCGTTGTAGCGCGCCAGGGTGCGGACATAGCTCGTGTCGATCATGGCAGGACCATTCAAATGACGTTGGTTTCCAGCAGAGGCTGCCCGGCGACGATACGCACATGACCGAGATCGGACAGGTCGAGGCTGCGATAGCCGCCATGCAGGATGTGCTCGGCGAGACCGCGCCCCACCGCCGGCGCCTGCTGCAGCCCATGGCCGGAAAAACCGTTGGCGAGATAGAGACCGGACACACCGACGGCCGGGCCGACGATGGCGTTGTGGTCGAGTTCGTTCATGTCATAGGGGCCGGCCCAGGCCCGGCCCGGCCTGATCTGCTCGAAGGCCGGGATACGGTGGGCGAGCGCCGGCCAGACGACCTCCTCGAAAAAGCCCCAGTCGACATCCTCGACATCCGGCGCGGTCTCGATCCACTCCCGGTCCTGCTCGGGCGTCAGCGGCGAACAGCTGCCGATGAAGAGTTGGCCGTCGCTGCCGCGCTTGCCCTCGGGGCGGCACCAGGCGCCGCTGCGGTCGATCAGCAGCGGACAGTTCTCGACCTCGCCCTTGCAGAGGAAGGAGAAGACGTAGCGCTTCATCGACCGCACGGGGATCTCGATGCCCGCCGTGGCGGCGAGGCGGGCACCATGCGTCCCTGAGGCGTTCACCGCCGCGCCGCAGGCGATACGGCTGCCATCGGCGAGTTCGACGGCGGTGATACGGCCCTGCTCGACGATGTAGCGGGCCACCTCTCCCTGTCGGTATTCGACACCCAGTGACCGCGCCTTCTTGCGAAACGCTTGCAACACGGCCCAGCCGTCGAACCAACCCTCGCCGCTCACGCCGAAGCTGCCGCAGGCGATGTCGTCCGTGTTCATCCAGGGAAATTTGCTGCGCAGCATGGGTGCAGCATAAAGTGCAATATCAGCGCCCTCGGTGGCCTGCAGCGCCTGGTTGGCGGCGAGCACGGGAGCCCCTTCCTCACCCGCCAGATAGAGATAGCCGCCCTCGTGCAGATCGATGACCGGCGCCTCGCCTTCGACCGCGAGTCGGGTGCCGATGTTGCGCAGGAAATCGATGCCGTGCAGCGAGATCCGGATGTTCACCGCGCTCGAATATTGCTGGCGGATCGATGCCGCGGAGAGGGCCGAGGCGGCGTAGCGATAGGTCGGATCCTTCTCGACGACGACGATCCTGCCCTTGGAACCTGCATCGGCGGCGAGATGATAGGCGACCGAGGAGCCGAGGGCACCGCCGCCGCAGATGACGACGTCGGCGGTTTCGGACGAAGACGACATGGCGGCATCCGGGCTGGTCAGGGCGCGCTCGCCGCACCCTGTTGGTGAACTGGGCGCATGAATGGCGTGAGCGTTTGCGGTTGTCGAGTCAGGCCGTGGCGGCGCATTCACCGAGCAGCCAATCGCGAAAGGCGAGGACGGCCGGCAGCTCTGCGCGGGTTTCGGGGTAGACGAGGTAATATCCCTCCGCTCCCGTCACCGGCCGGTCGAACGGAATGACCAGTGCGCCGGAGCGCAACTCCTCCTCGATCAGGAAGCGGGGGACGATCGCCAGACCCAGCCCGGCGACGGCCGCCTGGGAGACCATGGCGAACTGCTCGAAGCGCGGCCCCATCAGGGCGCGCTGCGGCGGCAGGCCCTGCTGTTCGAGCCAGTCCGCCCAGGCGCGCGGACGCGTCGATTGCTGCAGCAGCGGCGCGCGCAGCATGTCGCCCGGCGCGCGGATCCCGAGCCGGGCGACCAGAGACGGCGCCGCGACGGGAACGATCTCCTCCCCCATCAGCCGGTGAAGCCGCGCCCCTGCCCAGAGCGGATCGCCAAAATGGATGGCGGCATCGAGCGGCTCACGAGCGAAGTCGAAGGGCACGAGTTTCGTGGTGAAGTTGATGGTGATGCCGGGGTGTGCCTCGGTGAAGCGCGGCAGCCGCGGGATCAGCCAGCGCGTGCCGAAGGTCGGGAGAATGGCGAGGTTCAGCACACCGCCCGCGCCCCGGAACGCCATGGTCGAGACGGTCGCCGCCGCCAGCCGCGAGAGCCCGTCGCGAATTTCGGCGGCATAGGCGGCACCGGCCGGCGTCAGCGCGACGCGCTGCCTTGCGCGCTGGAACAGGGCGACGCCCAGCACCTTCTCGAGATGGGCGACCTGCCGGCTGACGGCGCCCTGCGTCAGGTTCAGTTCCTCCGCCGCGCGGGTGAAACTGCCATGGCGCGCCGCAGCCTCGAAGGCCGCCAACGCGGACAGCGACGGCACCGTGAGGCGTCCCGGCACGATCTCGAGGTTCATGAGCCTTCCTCATCAAGTCGTGAGAACATATCGGTTGCCCGCCTGGTGCGTAAGGGGGCATTCTCCGGTGTCAGGCTCAGATTTGGCCGAGTTCAGACCAGGACGCATCATGACCACCAGTCTCCCCCAGGACGCGCTCGCGCTGCTGAAGCGCCTCGGCGTCACGGACGCCGCCTTCGCCGCCACCGGCCTCGCCGCCCGCTCGCCCATCACGGGCGAGAGCGTCGCGACGCTGCGGGAGACCAGCGCCGCCGAGGCGGAGGCCGCGATCGGCCGGGCGCATGCCGCCTTCCTGGCGTGGCGCAAGGTGCCGGCGCCGCGCCGCGGCGAGTTCGTGCGCCTGCTCGGCGAGGAATTGCGGGCGGCCAAGGACGATCTCGGCCTGCTGGTGACGATGGAGGCCGGCAAGGTCACCTCGGAGGGCCTCGGCGAGGTCCAGGAGATGATAGACATCTGCGATTTCGCGGTCGGCCTGTCGCGGCAGCTCTACGGCCTGACGATCGCGACCGAGCGGCCCAACCACCGCATGATGGAGACCTGGCATCCGCTCGGCGTCTGCGGCGTCATCTCGGCCTTCAACTTCCCCGTCGCGGTCTGGTCCTGGAACGCCGCGCTCGCCTTCGTCTGCGGCGACAGCGTCGTCTGGAAGCCCTCCGAGAAGACCCCGCTGACGGGCCTCGCCGTCCAGGCCATCGTCGAGAAGACGATGAAGCGCTTCGGCCCAGAGGCTCCCGCCGGCCTGTCGGAGGTGCTGATCGGCGGTCGCGAGATCGGCGACATCCTGGTGCAGGATCACCGCGTGCCGGTCGTCTCCGCGACGGGCTCCACCCGCATGGGCCAGGAGGTCGGCCAGAAGCTCGCCGCCCGCTTCGCCCGCGCCATCCTCGAACTCGGCGGCAACAATGCCGCGATCGTGGCGCCTTCGGCCGATCTCGACATCGCGCTGCGCGGCATCGCCTTTGCGGCCATGGGCACGGCGGGCCAGCGCTGCACCACTCTGCGCCGCCTCATCGTGCATGAGAGCGTCTATGACGCGCTGATCCCCAAGCTCATCAAGGTCTATGGTTCGGTGACAATCGGCGACCCGCGCGAAGCGGGTGTGCTGGTCGGCCCGCTGGTCGACGAGGCCGCCTTCAAGGGCATGCAGGCCGCGCTGTCGGAAGCCAAGGCTGCCGGCGGCACCGTGCATGGTGGCGAGCGCGTCACCGTCGGAACGGGGGGCTTCTACGTCCGCCCGGCGATCGTCGAGATGCCCGCGCAGACCGGCCCGGTCGCACGCGAGACCTTCGCGCCGATCCTCTACGTCATGAAGTACAAGACGCTGGACGAGGCGATCGCGATCCAGAACGCGGTGGGCGCCGGGTTGTCCTCCTCGATCTTCACGCTCGACATGCGCGAGGCCGAGACCTTCATCTCGGGCGAAGGCTCGGACTGCGGCATCGCCAACGTCAATATCGGCCCGTCCGGCGCCGAGATCGGCGGGGCCTTCGGCGGCGAGAAGGAAACCGGCGGCGGCCGCGAGGCCGGCTCCGACGCCTGGAAGGCCTATATGCGCCGCGCCACGAATACGCTCAATTACGGCACGACATTGCCGCTGGCGCAGGGCGTCAGCTTCGATGTGGATGCGTGACGAACAAAGCCGAGGAACCACACCGTCATTGCGAGCATCGCGAAGCAATCCAGGAGCGGCAGCGCTCGACGCCCCCTGGATTGCTTCGTCGCTACGCTCCTCGCAATGACGGCGAGCACAAACGACAAGGGAGACGACCATGGCCGAAGCCGCCCGCAGCCACAGCACGAGCCACAAGCTGGCCGAGTTCACCTGGGACGACGCCTTCCTGCTCGATGAACAGCTGACCGAGGACGAGCGCCTGATCCGCGACACGGCGCGCGACTTCGCGCAGGAGAAGCTGCAGCCCCGGATCTCGGAGGCCTATCTCGACGAGAAGACCGACCGCTCGATCTTCAACGAGATGGGCGAACTCGGCCTGCTCGGCGTGACCGTTCCTGAGGAGTATGGCTGCGCCGGCGCCAATTACGTCTCCTACGGGCTCGTCGCCCGCGAGGTCGAGCGCGTCGATTCCGGCTATCGCTCGATGATGTCGGTCCAGTCCTCGCTGGTGATGTATCCGATCTACGCCTATGGCGACGAGAGCCAGCGCAAGAAGTACCTGCCCAAGCTCGGCTCGGGCGAATGGGTCGGCTGCTTCGGCCTGACCGAGCCCGATGCCGGCTCCGACCCGGCCGGCATGAAGACCCGCGCTGAGAAGGTCGCCGACGGCTATCGCCTGACCGGCTCGAAGATGTGGATCTCGAACTCGCCGATCGCCGATGTCTTCGTCGTCTGGGCGAAGTCATCAGCGCATGACAATCAGATCCGCGGCTTCATCCTCGAGAAGGGCATGAAGGGCCTGTCCGCGCCGAAGATCGGCGGCAAGCTCAGCCTGCGCGCCTCGATCACCGGCGAGATCGTCATGGACGGCGTGATCGTGCCGGAAGAGAACCTGCTTCCCAACGTTTCGGGCCTGAAGGGTCCGTTCGGCTGCCTCAACCGCGCGCGCTACGGCATTTCCTGGGGCGTGATGGGCGCGGCCGAGGACTGCTTCCACCGCGCGCGCCAGTACGGGCTCGACCGCAAGCAGTTCAACAAGCCGCTCGCCCAGACGCAGCTCTTCCAGAAGAAGCTGGCGGACATGCTGACCGAGATCACGCTCGGCCTGCAGGGTAGCCTGCGCGTCGGCCGGCTGATGGACGAGGGCAAGATGGCCCCGGAGATGATCAGCCTCGTCAAGCGCAACAATTGCGGCAAGGCGCTCGACATCGCCCGCCAGGCCCGCGACATGCACGGCGGCAACGGCATCTCGATCGAATACCACGTGATGCGCCATGCGGCGAACCTCGAGACGGTGAACACCTATGAGGGCACGCATGACGTCCACGCGCTGATCCTCGGCCGGGCCGTGACGGGCTTGCAGGCATTTTTCTGAGCGTATCCAGCAGCCGTCATGCCCGGGCTTGACCCGGGTATCTCGTCCCGCGTGAACTTCCCCGGAGATGGTCGGGTCAAGCCCGACCATGACGTCGAGCCAAAGGCGCCATGACCGTCACACCTCCCCTCGCCGGCCTGCGCGTCCTCGAACTCGCGCGCATCCTCGCCGGGCCCTGGATCGGCCAGGTGCTGGCCGACCTCGGCGCCGATGTCGTCAAGGTCGAGGCGCCCGAGGGTGACGACACCCGCAAATGGGGGCCGCCCTTCGTCGAGGGCACGGGCGAGGAGCACCTGTCGGCTGCCTATTTCCACTCCGCCAATCGCGGCAAGCGCTCGATAACGGCCGATTTCCGTACGCCTGAAGGCCAGGCGCTGGTGCGAAAGCTCGCGGCCCATGCCGATGTCGTGGTCGAGAACTTCAAGGTCGGCGGATTGGATAAGTACGGGCTCGACGCCGCCTCGCTGCGGGCCGCCTGTCCCCGCCTGATCTATTGCTCGGTCACGGGCTTCGGCCAGACCGGCCCCTATGCGCCGCGCGCGGGCTACGACTTCCTGGTCCAGGGCATGGGCGGCGTGATGTCGCTGACCGGCGAGCCGGACGGCGCGCCGATGAAGGCGGCCTACGCGACGGCGGACATCTATACCGGGCTCTATGCCACGATCGGCATCCTCTCGGCGCTGCGCCGCCGCGACGCCACCGGAGAGGGCGCGACGCTCGACATGGCGCTGCTCGACAGCCAGATCGCCGTGCTCGGCAACCAGGCGCTGAACTATCTCGTCTCGGGCAATCTGCCGCCGCGGCTGGGCAACGCGCACCCCAATATCGTGCCCTATGACGTGTTCCCGGTCGCGGACGGGCACATCATCATCGCCACCGGCAATGACGGGCAGTGGCGCAAGCTCTGCCAGGTGCTGGGCGAGGCAGGGCTGGCGGACGACCCTGCCTATGTCGACAACCGCTCAAGGGTGAAGAACCGGGTCGCGCTCACCGAACGGCTGCATGCCCTCTGCCAGCGCTACGCCAAGGCGGATCTGCTGGCCGCGCTCGAGAAGGTTGGTGTCCCGGCCGGCCCGATCAACGCCGTCGACGAGGTCTTCGCCGATCCACAGGTGGTCGCGCGCGGCGTGCGCGTCGATCTGAAGAGCGAGCAAGCGAAGGGTGGCGCGATCCCGACCGTCGCCTCCCCGATCGTGATGGACGGCGTCCGGCAGGTGTCCCCGCGCCCGAGCCCGCGGCTGGGCGAGCATGCCGATGAGATTCTGAACGACCCGGCCTGGGGCGGGCCCCTCAGATAATGTGACGTACTCGGCCCTCACCCTTGAGGCGCCGCGAGAGGAATGTGGCTATGGCACTACGCACCGGCGGGCAGATCCTCGTCGACCAACTCCTGATCCATGGCGCCACCGACGCCTTCTGCGTTCCCGGCGAGAGCTATCTCGCCGTGCTCGACGCGCTGCACGACGCCAAGCTGAAGGTGACGATCTGCCGGGCCGAGGGTGGCGCCTGCATGATGGCCGAGGCCGCCGGCAAGCTCACGGGCAAGCCCGGCATCTGCTTCGTCACGCGCGGACCGGGCGCCACCAACGCGTCGCCGGGCGTGCATATCGCGCATCAGGATTCGACGCCGCTGATCCTGTTCGTCGGCCAGATCGACCGCTCGATGCGCGAGCGCGAGGCCTTCCAGGAGCTCGATTACCGCGCCGTCTTCGGCACCATGACGAAATGGGCGACCGAGATCGACCAGGCCGAGCGCATCCCCGAGATCATCAGCCGCGCCTTCCATGTTGCGACCTCGGGCCGGCCCGGCCCGGTCGTGATTGCGCTGCCGGAGGACATGCTGACCGACGTCGTCGAGGCGGTGGATGCAGAGCCCTATCAGGTGACCGAGACCCACCCGTCGCTGCTGCAGACGATCGACCTGCAGAAGCGGCTCTGGGCCGCCAAGTCGCCGGTCGCGATCCTCGGCGGCTCGCGTTGGGACCCGCAGGCGATCGCGCGCTTCCAGCGCTTCGCCGAGCGCTTCGACCTGCCTGTTGCCGTCTCCTTCCGGCGGCAGATGCTGTTCCCGGCCGACCACCCGAACTTCGCCGGCGATCTCGGCATCGGTCCCAACCCCAAGCTGCTGGCGCGGATCAAGGAGAGCGATCTCGTCATCCTCGTCGGCGGCCGGCTGTCGGAGATGCCGAGCCAGTCCTACTCGCTGTTCGGCATTCCCAATCCGGGCCGACCGCTGGTGCATGTCCATCCCGACCCCGAGGAGCTGGGCCGGGTCTATCGGCCGACGCTGGCGATCAATGCCTCGCCGACCGCCTTCTGTGCCGCGCTGGAGACGGTGCATCCGCCGCAGCAGATCGCCTGGGCCGGTGCGGCGGCCGCGGCGCATGAGGCCTATCTCGGCTGGAGCGAGCAGCCGGCCCCGGTCGCCGGAACGTTCCACCCCGGCGAGATGGTACGCTGGCTGCGCAACCACCTGCCGGACGATGCGATCCTGTGCAATGGCGCCGGCAATTATGCGACCTGGGTGCACCGCTTCCACCGCTTCACGAAGTTCGCGACGCAGCTGGCCCCGACCTCGGGCTCGATGGGCTATGGCGTGCCGGCTGCGATCGGCGCCAAGCGGCTCTATCCGGAGCGGACCGTCGTGGCCTTCGCCGGCGACGGCTGCTTCCTGATGAACGGGCAGGATTTCGCCACCGCCGTCCAGTATGACCTCCCGGTCATCGTCATCGTCGTCGACAACGGCATGTACGGGACGATCCGGATGCATCAGGAGCGGGAGTATCCCGGCCGCATCTCGGCAACGACGCTGAAGAACCCCGATTTCGCCGCCTATGCGCGAGCCTTCGGCGGCCATGGCGAGCGGGTGGAAAGGACCGAGGAATTCGGGCCCGCCTTCGAGCGGGCGGTCGCCTCCGGAAAGCCCTCGATCATTCATTGCCTGCTCGATCCGGAGGCGATCACGCCGGCCAAGTCGCTCTCGACGATCCGCGCGGAAGCGCTGGCGGCCAAGGGGTAGCCGAGGCCGCCGCCTCATCGCGCAAAAAATGTTAACCGCATCGGTGAACCTGCGCTGAACCTTTTGCGACCATTCCTCGTTGATCAGCCGATTGGCAGAGGATGGCGACGATGGCGGCGCGGCGGATGACGATGTTGGGGCTGGCGGCGGCGATGGCCGTCTCGGGCGCGCCGTCGGTCCAGGCGGCGAACCTGTTCGAGGAGCTCGGCCGCGCCATCTTCGGCGGCGGACCGCGCCTGCGGGCGACGCCGATCTACGAGTATGACGAGCCGCTGCAGCAGCGCCCGTCCCGCCCGAAGGCGCCGGAGGTTTCGTCGAAGCCGAAACCTCCCGTGGTCCAGCTCGATCCGGCCACCGACCCGCACTGGTATCTGAAGGATCCGACACTGCGCCGCGGCGACATCGTCGTCACGGCCCAGGGCGTCATGGTCTATCAGGGCGCGCGCGGGGGCGACGATAATCGCCGTGCCGACTTCACCGCGCTGAGCGCCGGCAAGGACAGCAAGGGCTGGAAGCAGCAGCTCGAGATGGCCGCGGCCGGCGGCCGCAGCTTCTTCGACAACGTCACCGCTCCGCCGAAGCCGGCGATCACGGCCCAGGCCGCGGCGAAGACGAACTGATCCGCAGGCGGTTTTGCCGGTCCCGGACTACACCAACCGCGCCGCGACCAGTTTGCGCAGGCTCCTCAGGTCCTTGACGAAGCCACGGATGCCTTCGGCGAGCTTCTCCGTCGCCATGGCGTCCTCGTTCAGCGCGAAGCGGAAGGCCTTCTCGTCGAGAACGATCTTCTTGCCCAGTTCCGAATCCGCTTGAGGCGACGATGCGGGCGAGAGCCTGCGCGGCAGATCTCCCGTCGCCGCAGCGAGTTCATCGAGCAGCCCCGGCCCGATCGTCAGCCGGTCGCAGCCGGCCAGGGCCTCGATCTCGCCCGTGTTGCGGAACGAGGCGCCCATCACCACGGTCGCAATGCCGAAGCTCTTGTAATAGGCGTAGATGCTCTTCACAGAGACCACGCCCGGGTCGGTCTCCGCCGTGTAGGGACCGCCCCCCGCCTTGACGTGCCAGTCGAGGATGCGGCCGACGAAGGGCGAGATCAGGAAAGCGCCGGCATCGGCGCAGGCCACTGCCTGCGGCAGCGAAAAGAGCAGCGTCAGGTTGCAGTCGATGCCCTCGGCCTGCAGCACCTTGGCCGCCTGGATGCCCTCCCAGGTCGAGGCGATCTTGACGAGAATGCGGTCCTTCTCGATCCCCCGCTCCTGATAGGCGGCGATGAGCGCGCGCGCCTTGTCGATCGTGGCCTTGCTGTCGAAGGAGAGATCGGCATCGACCTCGGTCGAGACGCGGCCGGGCACGATCTTCGTCAGTTCGGCGCCGAAGGTGACGGCGAGACGGTCGCAGACGGCATGAACGGTATCGTCTCCGCCGCCGGCCTTCTTTCCCCATGCGACGGCCTCCTCGACGAGATCGGCATAGGCCGGGGTCTCGACCGCCTTCAGGATCAGGGTGGGATTCGTCGTGCAATCGACAGGGGCGAGCCGGCGGACCGCTTCGATATCGCCGGTATCGGCGACCACGGTGGTCATCTGGCGGAGCTGGTCGAGCTTGGAGGCGGTCATGGCGGTCCCGTCGCAGGCAGAGGCTTGAGACCGGAAGGTGGGATGCCCGGACGGGAGGGTCAACCCGCCGCGACACAGGGGAGCCCTGCAGAGAGACGGACGGAACGAACATCCGCCTCATGACGACAGCTTCATGGATATGTCATATGCGCAGACTACCGCCAGCGCAGACCCACCCAGGACATCCCAGCAGGAGACCACCATGCGCTTCAAGGCATCCTATTCCGTGCTGAGCGCCGGCCTCATCGCCGGCCTGCTGCTGAGCGGCCCGGCCGCGGCGGTCGAAGGCAAGCTCGTTCTCTACACCAGCCAGCCCAACACCGACGCCCAGCAGACGATCGACGCCTTCAAGGCGAAGTATCCGAAGGTGGACATCAGCTTCGTGCGCGACGGGACGCCGCGCGTGATGGCCAAGCTGCGCGCCGAGTTCGAAGCCGGTGCCCCGCAGCCCGACCTGCTCCTGATCGCCGATGCGGTGACGATGGAAGGCCTCAAGAAGGAGAACCGGCTGCTGGCGCACGACAAGGCCCAGACCTCGGCCTATCCGGCCGGGATCCACGACCCCGCGAAGTTCTGGTTCGCGACCAAGCTGATCACCACCGGCATCGTCTACAACACCAAGGCGCCGATGAAGCCGACGAGCTGGCTCGATCTGACCAAGCCGGAGGCCAAGAACCTGCTGGCGATGCCGAGCCCGCTCAACTCCGGCGCCGCGATGATCCATACGATCACGCTGAGCAGCAACCTGCCGACCGGCTGGGCCTTCTACGAGGCGCTGAAGGCCAATGGCGCGCTCGCGGCCGGCTCCAACGGCGACATCCTGCGCCAGGTCGCGACCGGCGAGAAGCTCTACGGCATGATCGTCGACTTCATGCCAATCCGCGAAAAGGCCAAGGGCGCGCCGGTCGAATTCGTTTTCCCGAGCGAGGGCGTTTCGGCCGTCAGTGAGCCGGTCGCCATCCTGAAGACCAGCAAGAACCCCGAAGCCGCCAAGGCCTTCGTCGACTTCCTGCTCTCCAAGGACGGGCAGGAACTGGCGCTCAAGCAGGGCTATGTCGCGGCTCATCCCGACGTCGCCCTGCCCGCCGGCTACCCCGCCCGCACCGCCATCAAGCTGATGCCGTTCGACGCCGCCAAGGCGCTGGCCGACGAAGCGGCCGCGCGCAAGCGTTTCACCACGATCTTCGAGTGACGCTGGCGGCCCCAACGCTGTGGCCGGAGACCAGGCTGCGCCCCTCATGGCGCGGCCTGACCCTGCCTGCCGGTCTCGGCCTGCCGGTGCTGGTGACGATCTGCGCGATCCTGTTCGGCGGCCTGCCCTTCCTGCGGCTGGCCGCCGCCGCCTTCGCACCGGGCTGGCAGTTTTCGCCCGACGCCGCGCTGGCGGAGATCGGCAGCCGGGCCGCCGTCAACGCGACGCTGCACACGCTGGAAACCGCGGGCCTCTCGGCGATCGGCGCGCTGCTGATCGGAGGCACGGCCGCAATCCTGCTCGCCGTCACCGATGTGCGCGGCAAGCGGGTGATCGCGTTTGCGCTCGTCTTCTCGATGATGATCGCCCCGCAGGTGGCGGCACTCGCCTTCCTCAGCCTGTTCGCGCCGCACTCGCCGATCCTCGCGCTCATCGGGCTCTCGCCAGCGCCGGGCACACCCAACCCTTTGCTCGGGCGCGGTGGCATCGCGCTGGTGATGGCGCTGCATCACGCTCCTCTGGTGGCGATCACGCTCTGGACCGGCCTGCGCAGCGTGCCGCATTCGCTGATCGAAGCTGCCCAGATGGAGGGCGCGGGCCCCGCGACCATCATCAGACGGATCCTGCTGCCGGTGCTGCGGCCACAGATCATCGCAGCCGCGCTGCTGGCCTTCGTGGCGGGCGTCGGCAATTTCGGCATTCCGGCGCTGCTCGGCCTGCCGGTCAACTATCTGACGCTGCCGACACTGATCTATCGCCGGCTGTCGAGCTTCGGGCCCGCCGGCCTGCCCGATGCGGCGGCGCTGTCGATCCTCGTCGCGCTGGTGGCGGCCGTGGGCATCGCGGCCGGCATGCTGGCGACGCGCCGGGCCGGCGGCAAGGTCGAGATCGAGCGCCCCCTGGAGCCGTTCTGGACGCTCGGGCGGGCTCGTCCGATCGTGCTGAGCGGGCTTCTCCTGCTGCTGACGATCAAGCTCGGCCTGCCTTTCCTCGCCCTGCTGGCGGAGGCTCTGACGCCCGCGCTCGGCGTCGCGCTCAGCTGGCAGAGCCTGACCTTCGACAAGTTCGCGGAAGTGCTGTTGCGGCAGGATGTGACGGTCAGGGCGTTCCGCAACTCCTTCCTCTTCGCCGGCAGCGCCGCGGTGATCCTCGCCCTCGCGGCGATCGCCTTCGCCTATGCGCTGGAGCGGCGGATGGGTCGCGCGAGGCGCGTCGTGGAGGCGGTGATCGAGCTTCCCTACGCACTGCCCGGCGTCGTGCTCGCCATCGCCTGCATCCTGATGTTCCTGAAGCCGCTGCCGCTGCTGGGCGTCAGCATCTACGCGACGCCCTTCATCATCCTCTTCGCCTATCTGGCGCGCTTCCTGCCGCTCGCCCTGAAGGCCCCGCTGGCGGCGATGGCCCAGATCGAGGCGCATCACGAGGAGGCCGCCAAGCTCGACGGCGTGACGCTCTGGCAGATGCTGCGCTTCATCGTCGCGCCGATCCTGGCGCCCGCGGCGATGGTCAGCGCGCTGATGGTGTTTCTGGTCGCCTTCAACGAACTGACGGTCTCGGCGCTGCTGTGGTCCTCGGGTACGGAGACGCTGGGCGTCGTGCTGTTCTCGCTGAAGGAAGCGGGCCTCGCGGGCGAGGCTGCGGCCGTGGCGATCAGTGCCTCCGGCGTGATCCTGGCTGCGATGCTGGTTCTCGACCTGCTGGCGAAGCGGCTTCCCGGTAACGTCCTGCCCTGGCGAATCTGACAGCACCGCCCTGCGCGTGCCGCAGAAGGCGGCAACATCTCGTTAACCATGTCACGGGTAGAGCTTGGAGGCGCGCATCTGCTGAAATCTCCAAGCCGGCCATGACGTTACGGCAGCTGCGCGGGCCCATGCCTGCCAGGACTAGCCTATGAACGAGCGTACCGCGGAACGGCAGCCTCTCTTCCGTCCGCAAGACCGGCGCAGGGTTCTGGTCGTCGAGGATTCAAAGACGTTCGCGATCGCGCTGCGCCAGATGATCGAGGCCGAGACGGGCCTCAAGGTCATGAGTTGCGCCTGCCTCAAGGACCTGAGCAACGCGATCCTGAAGGACCAGGAGGGCTACGCGATCGCGGTCGTGGACCTCAATCTGCCCGACGCCCCCGATGGCGAGGCGCTGGATTGGACGGTCAGCCACGGAATTCCCACCATCGTGTTCACCGGAACCTTCAATGCGGCGACGCGCGCACGCATCATGGAACGCGAGGTGTTCGACTATGTCCTGAAGGATTCCGAGTTCGCGCTCGGCAATCTCGTCGGCTCCGTCAAGCGCGCGCTGACCAATCGAGAAACGCGCATCCTCGTGGTCGACGACATGACCACCACGCGCCGGCTGCTGGCCCAGATGCTGACGAGCCAGCAATACACGGTGGTCGAGGTCGGCTCGGGCGCCGATGCGCTGACGATGCTGGAGAAGGACCAGGACATCAGGCTGGTCGTGTCCGACTACAACATGCCGGATATGGACGGCTTCGAACTCGCGCGCCGCATCCGCAGGCGCTATTCCGCCGAGCAAGTCCGGGTCATCGGCATCTCCTCCTCGACCGACCGGGCGATTTCAGCCGGATTCCTCAAGGCCGGCGCGCATGATTTCATTTCGCGGCCCTTCATTCTCGAGGAGTTGCAATGCCGCATCGCGTCGAATGCCGAGACGCTGCTGCGGATGCGTCAGCTTCACGACCTCGCCTGGCGCGACTATCTGACCGGCCTGTTCAACCGGCGCTATTTCTTCGAGCGCGGCCCGAAGATGATGGCCGAGGCGAGACGGGCCGAGCAGCCGACCTGCGTCGCCATCCTCGACATCGATCACTTCAAGCGGCTCAACGACGAGCATGGCCATGATGCGGGGGACGAGGCTTTGCGCGTGTTCGCCTCCGGGCTCGGTGAGGCGCTAGCCGGCCGGCCCCATCTGCTGGCGAGGCTCGGCGGCGAGGAATTCGCCCTGCTCCTGCCCGGCCTGGACAAGAGCGAAGCCGGCTCCCTGACCGACGCCATCCGGGCCGGCATCGCCCAGCGCCCCATGGCGGTCGGTCCGCTCACGCTCGGTCTCACGGTCTCGATCGGACTGGCCGAGATCTCGGCTCGCGACAGCCTCGATGTCGCCCTTCGCAACGCCGACCGGGCGCTCTACGCCGCCAAGCAGGCCGGGCGTAACCGCATTCAGGGCTGAACGACGGGTGCGGCCTGCGCCTCGCCCATCAGCAGGGCGCGGCTCGCCTTGGCCTCGCGCACGAGGAAATCGACGATTGCGCGGACGCGGGCCACGTCCTTCAGATCGGCATGGACGAGAAGCCAGAAGGAGCGCGTGATCGAAACGCTCTCGGGCAGCACCGGCACGAGGCGCGGCTCGCCCTCCGCCATGAAATGGTGGATGACGCCGATACCGGCCCCCGCGATCACGGCGTTCATCTGCGCGAGCACGCTCGAACTCTGGACCTGGGCGCGCAGGCCCTTGGCGATCTCGTCGAGATAATCCAGCTCGGGCGTGAAGATCAGGTCGTCGATATAGCCGACGATGCGATGGGCGAAGAGGTCCTCCGGAGCCGTCACAGGGGGCATCGCCTCGAGATAATCGCGGCTGGCGTAGAGACCGAGGCGATAGTCCGAGAGCTTGCGCGCCACGACCTTGCCCTCCTTGGGCGGCGCGAGCGTGATCGCGACATCGGCCTCGCGCTTCGACAGCGAGAGCAGGCGCGGCATGGCGATGAGCTGGAGTTCGAGGCCCGGATAGGCGCTGGCGAGCTTGGCGAGACGCGGCGCCAGGAAGGCCGTGCCGAAGCCGTCGGGCGCGCCGATGCGAACGGTGCCGGCCAGCACCATGTCGGCACCGCCGATGTCGCTCTGGATCGCGAGCGCATCGGTCTCCATGCTTTCGGCGCGGGCCAGCAGGCGCTCGCCATGCGCCGTCAGCGTGTAGCCCTGTGGCCGGCGCTCGAAGAGCTTGGCCTTGAGGGAGTCCTCCAGCGAGGTGATCCGGCGAGAGACCGTGGCATGATCGGCCCCGAGCCGGCGGGCAGCGGCCGTCAGGCGCCCGGACCGCGCGACTGCGAGGAAGAACCGCAGATCGTCCCAGTCGAACCGCTCCATCGCCACGCTCCCCGGTATTTGCTTTTCCGCACGCCGCTTCGTCCAACGTCGCTATAGCCGTGCACAAACGTGAATGGTAGGGGAGACCACCAGTTCGAGACATCACCATTGGTAGGGGAGGACGCGATGCGTCAGGTTGGGCACTTCATCGGCGGCAAGCATGTCGCCGGCACCTCGGGGCGCAGCGCCGACATCTACCAGCCGATGGACGGGACGGTCATCGGCAAGGTCGCGCTGGCCTCGGCCGCCGAGCTGCGCGCCGCCGTCGAGAACGCCGCCGAGGCGCAGCCGAAATGGGCCGCGGTCAACCCGCAGCGCCGCGCCCGCGTGCTGATGAAGTTCCTCGACCTGATCGCGCAGAACAACGACGAACTGGCCGAACTGCTCGCCCGCGAGCACGGCAAGACGATTCCCGACGCCAAGGGCGACATCCAGCGCGGCGTCGAGGTGGTCGAGTTCTCGCTCGGCGTGCCCAACCTGATGAAGGGCGAGTTCACCGACGGCGCCGGCCCCGGCATCGACATCTATTCGCTGCGGCAGCCGCTCGGCGTCTGCGCCGGCATCACCCCGTTCAACTTCCCGGCGATGATCCCGCTCTGGAAGCTCGGCCCTGCGATCGCCTGCGGCAACGCCTTCATCCTGAAGCCCTCCGAGCGCGATCCGGGCGTGCCGATGCGCCTCGCCGAGCTGTTCATCGAGGCGGGCGGCCCTCCCGGCATCCTCAATGTCGTCAACGGCGACAAGGAGGCGGTCGACGCCATCCTCGACGACCCCGACATCAAAGCCATCGGCTTCGTCGGCTCGACCCCGATCGCCGAATACATCTACGCCCGCGGCTGCGCGGCCGGTAAGCGCGTGCAGTGCTTCGGCGGCGCCAAGAACCACATGATCATCATGCCCGACGCCGACATGGACCAGGCGGTCGACGCGCTGATCGGCGCCGGCTACGGCTCGGCCGGCGAGCGCTGCATGGCGATCTCGGTGGCGGTGCCCGTCGGCAAGGCCACCGCCGACGAACTGGTCAAGCGCCTGATCCCCCGCGTCGAGAGTCTCAAGGTCGGCCCTTCCACGGACGTGACCGCCGATTACGGCCCGGTCGTCACCAAGGCCGCCATGGAGAAGATCAAGAACTACGTCGATATCGGCGTGCAGGAAGGCGCCAGCCTGCTTGTCGACGGACGCGGCTTCACCATGCAGGGCTATGAGAACGGCTTTTATGTCGGCGGCTGCCTGTTCGACAACGTCACCAAGGACATGCGGATCTACAAGGAGGAGATCTTCGGGCCCGTCCTCTCCGTGCTGCGCGCCGAGAGCTATGACGAGGCGCTGAAGCTCACCAACGACCACGAATACGGCAACGGCACCGCCATCTTCACCCGCGACGGCGATGCGGCACGCGATTTCGCCTCGAAGGTCCAGGTCGGCATGGTCGGCATCAACGTGCCGATCCCGGTGCCGCTGGCCTACTACACCTTCGGCGGCTGGAAGCGCTCTTCCTTCGGCGACCTGAACCAGCATGGTCCCGACTCGATCCGCTTCTACACCAAGACCAAGACGGTGACGGCGCGCTGGCCGAGCGGCATCAAGGACGGTGCGAGCTTCGTCATCCCGACGATGGGCTGAGGCCAGCAAGGAGGAGGTGGCCATGTTCGCGCTGAGCGAGGACCAACTCGCCATCCAGGAGATGGCCACCGCCTTCGCCAACGATACGCTCGCGCCCAACGCGATGCGCTGGGACGAGGAGAAGCACTTCCCGGTCGCGGAGATGCGCCAGGCGGCGGCGCTCGGCATGGGCGGCATCTACATTGCCGAGGATGTCGGGGGCTCGGGCCTGTCGCGACTCGATGCGGCGCTGATCTTCGAGGCGCTCTCGACCGGCTGCCCGACGGTGGCGGCCTATATCTCGATCCACAACATGTGCGCCTGGATGATCGACCGCTACGGCTCGGCCGAGCAGCGGGCGGCCTTCCTGCCGAAGCTCTGCACGATGGAGCATCTGTCGAGCTATTGCCTGACCGAGCCCGGCGCCGGCTCGGACGCCGCCGCGCTCAAGACGAAAGCCGTGCGCGACGGCGACCACTACATCCTCGACGGCCAGAAGCAGTTCATCTCGGGCGCCGGCGTCTCCGACCTCTATGTCGTCATGGTCCGTACCGGCGAGGCCGGCCCCTCGGGCATCTCGACGCTGGTGGTCGAGAAGGACACGCCCGGTCTGTCCTTCGGCGCCAACGAGAAGAAGATGGGCTGGAACGCCCAGCCGACGCGGGCCGTGATCTTTGAGAACTGCCGGGTGCCCGTCGCCAACCGGCTCGGACCCGAGGGTATCGGCTTCAAGATCGCGATGGCGGGGCTGGATGGCGGGCGGCTCAACATCGGCGCCTGCTCGCTCGGCGGCGCGCAGAGCGCGCTCGACAAGGCGCTGGCCTATGCCGGGGAGCGCAAGGCCTTCGGTTCCCGCATCGCGGATTTCCAGGCGCTGCAGTTCAAGCTCGCCGACATGGCGACGGACCTGGAGGCGGCACGCAGCCTGCTCTGGCGGGCGGCGGCGGCACTGGATGCCAAGACGCCGGACGCCACCAAACTCTGCGCCATGGCCAAGCGCGTCGCGACCGATACGGGCTTCACCGTCGCCAACGACGCCCTCCAGATCCATGGCGGCTATGGCTATCTCGCCGATTACGGGATCGAGAAGATCGTCCGCGACCTGCGCGTCCACCAGATCCTCGAGGGCACCAACGAGGTCATGCGGATGATCGTGGCGCGCGGGCTCGTCGGCCGGGCCAAGGGGAACTGAGATTCGGCGTCATTCTCGGGCGGAGCGAAGCGCAGACCCGAGAATCTCTGGCAGGAGATGGTCGGCTCAAGGCCGACCATGACGTCGCCACCAACAGGAGTACATGACCATGACCAGCATCGCCTTCATCGGCCTCGGCAATATGGGCGGCCCGATGGCCGGGAACCTCGTCAAGGCGGGCCATGAGGTCCGCGCCTTCGATCTGGTCCAGGCGTCGAAGGATGCCGCGGCCGAGCTGGGGGTCGCGATCACCGGCTCGGCGCAGGAGGCCGTCGCTGACGCCGATATCGTCGTCACCATGCTGCCGGCGGGCAAGCATGTGCTCTCCGTCTGGGGCGATGTGCTGCCCCGCGTGAAGAGCGGTGCCCTGCTGATCGATTGCTCGACCGTCGATGTCGAGAGCGCGCGCAAGGCGCATGGGCTGGCCGGCGAGCGCGGCTGCCTCTCGCTCGACGCGCCGGTCTCCGGCGGCACGGGCGGAGCCAGGGGCGGCACCCTGACCTTCATGGTCGGCGGCACGGACGAGGCCTTCGCGCTGGGCGAGCCGATCCTGAAGGCGATGGGCCGGCGGATCGTTCATTGCGGCGCCGCCGGCAACGGCCAGGCCGCGAAGATCTGCAACAACATGATCCTGGGCATCTCGATGATCGGCGTGTCGGAAGCCTTCGTGCTGGCCGAGAAGCTCGGCCTTTCGCATCAGGCGCTGTTCGACGTCGCCTCGACCTCGTCGGGCCAGTGCTGGTCGCTGACGACCTATTGCCCGGTGCCGGGCCCGGTGCCGACCTCGCCGGCCAACAACGACTACAAGGCCGGCTTCGCCTCGGCGCTCATGCTGAAGGACCTCAAGCTCTCGCAGGAGGCCGCCCAGGCGGCCGGCGCCTCGACGCCGCTCGGCGCGGCGGCCACCCAGCTCTACGGGCTTCACAACGCCTGGGGCGAAGGCGGGGCGGACTTCTCCGCCATCGTCCATCTGCTGCGCGGCCGCAGCGCCCCATAACCGTGCTTGCGTGGGGGCGGGAGCGGGGTTTAGGACGGGAGGCATGAACGATGCCTCCCGTCCTCGCGAACGCTCGGCCCTCACGGGCTTCGCCGTCAACATGCTCGACCGTCGCGAGGACCTGCGCGACAAACCCGATGCCGTGAATGCGCTGCGCCACCGCTCGGATACGCGCATCGCGGTGGTGGCGGGCGAGACGCCGATTCTCAAGCGGCTCGAGGGCGAGGCGCTGTCGGTCTGGTTCAGCCATGGCGAGACAGAGTTGCTCGGCGAAGGTCTCGAGGAGGTTTTCCTGGGCCTGGCTCCGGACGGCGCTCCGCGCTTCGCGCGGCTGCTGGATCGTTCGCAGGCCGATGCGCTGCGGGAGCGCGCCGAGCTTTTGGTGACCGACCTGCGCTCGGTGGCGTTGAAGAACCTGGTCCCCAAGGACGAACTCGGGCCTCTGGGACAGGGCAAGGCCCTGCTCGACTGGCATGCGCGCCACCGCTTCTGCGCCCAGTGCGGCGGCCCGACGATCGCCGGGGCTGCGGGCATGAAGCGCGAGTGCCGCGCCTGCGGTGCCCTGCATTTTCCACGCACCGACCCGGTCGTGATCATGCTGGTCACGCGCGGCGACACCTGTCTGCTGGCGCGTCAGGCGCGTTTCGCGCCGGGGATGTATTCCTGCATCGCCGGCTTCGTCGAGCCGGGCGAGACCTTCGAGGACGCGGTGCGCCGCGAGAGCTGGGAGGAGGCCGGCCTGCGCGTCGGTACCGTCCGCTACATCGCCTCGCAGCCCTGGCCCTTCCCCTCCTCGCTGATGATCGGCTGCATCGCGGAAGCGCTGAACGACGAGATCGTGCTCGACATGACCGAGCTCGAGGCCGGGCGCTGGTTCACGCGCGACGAGGCGCTGGCGATGCTGGAAGGCACCCATCCCGAGGGCTTCACCAGCCCGCAGCATCTCGCCATCGCCAACACGCTGCTGCGGGCCTGGGCGGTCGAGGGCGAGCGCGCCTGACCTGGCTGTGAGCGTCGCTTACTCCGCGGCCTCGGCGAAGTTTTCGCGGAACGGGCTCGCCGGGTAGACGCCGAGGATCTTCACCTCCTTCGAGAAGAAGGCGAGTTCGTCGAGCGCGCGGCGCAGGGCGGGATCGTCCGGGTGCCCCTCGACATCGGCATAGAACATCGTCGCCGAGAACTGGCCGTCGACCATGTAGCTCTCGAGCTTGGTCATGTTGATGCCGTTGGTGGCGAAGCCGCCCATCGCCTTGTAGAGCGCGGCCGGCAGGTTGCGGACCTGGAAGATCAGCGTCGTCACCGTCTTCGCGGCGCCCTGGCGGGTGAACTCGGGGTATTTCGACAGGATGACGAAGCGGGTGGTGTTGTGCTTCTCGTCCTCGATGTCCTCCATCAGGATCTCGAGGCCATAGACCTCGGCCGCGATGCGCGGCGCGATCGCGGCACGGGTGACGTCCGCCGCCTCCGCCACCTGCCGGGCGGAGCCAGCGGTGTCAGCCGCAACCTCGGCCTTGAGGCCGAGCTTGCGGATGATCTTGCGGCACTGACCGAGCGCGTGGATGTGGCTCTGCACCCGCGTCAGCGTCGCCAGGGTCGCGCCCTTCACCGCCATCAGATGGAAGCGGATCGGCAGGAAATGCTCGCCGATGATGTGCAGCCCCGAGCGCGGCAGAAGGTGATGGATGTCGGCGACGCGGCCGGCGATCGAGTTCTCGATCGGGATCATGCCGTAGCGCGCGGTGCCGTCTGAGACCGCCGCGAGCGCATCCTCGAAGGTGGCGCAGGGCAGAAGCTCGCAATCGGGGAAGACCTGCAGGGCGGCCTGGGAGGAGAAAGCGCCGGGTTCGCCCTGGTAGGAAACGATGATGGTCATGAATGCGGCTCTCGAACTTCAGGCGCTGGTCTTCAGGACCGCGCGGGCGCGGTCGAGATCGGGGGGGGTGTCGACGCCGCGCGGGACGTGATCGATGATCATCGCGTCGATGCGCATGCCATCCTCGAGCGCGCGCAGTTGCTCGAGGCTCTCGCGCTTCTCCAGCGTCGACTGCGGCAGGCTGACGAATCGGTCGAGCGCGCGGCGGCGATAGGCGTAGATGCCGACATGGTGGTAGAGCGGGCCTTCGCCATAGGGCGCCGTGGCGCGGGTGAAGTAGAGCGCCCGCAGGCGGCCCGGCGCCACGGGGCTGCCGACCATCTTGACCACGCTCGGCGCGGTCTTCTCCTCATCGTCGGTGATCAGGCCGACCAGCGTCGCGATCTGCACCGCCGGATCGGCGAGCGGCGTGATCGCGGCGGCGATGGCGACGGGCTCGAGTGTCGGGAAGTCGCCCTGGACGTTGACGATGACGTCGTGGTTGCCGTTGGGGTCGAGGATGTCGGCGGCTTCCTTGATGCGGTCGGAGCCCGAGGGATGATCGACGCTGGTCATCACCGCGACGCCGCCTGCAGCCTCGACGGCCGCCTTGATGTCGTCCGAGTCGGTCGCCACCGCGACCGGGCCGATGCCGGCAGCCACGGCCCGGCGCCAGACGCGGACGATCATCGGCTCGCCGTGGATATCGGCCAGCGGCTTGCCGGGAAGGCGCGTGGCTCTGAGGCGCGCGGGGATGAGGATCAGCGGGTCCGACATGATGGCTGGCAGGGCTCGGTGGCGGCGGCGCGCAGGCGCGGCGTGAGGCGTCAAAAGGTCTCAAAGCGGAGCGTGCTTATACGAGTTGCAATGAGACGCGCAAAGCGGTTAAGCAACGCGCGGATGTCGGCCCCTGCGGGGGCCGCGCAAGCTGTCTTGCTTCCTGCGCCACGGCGCCGGCGGCCGAGGGTTCGGATACGATGGATATCGAAACCAACAAGATCGCCGGTGCCGTTCTCTCGACCCTGCTGGTCGTGATGGGCCTCAACATGACGGCCGGCATCGTTTTCGCGCCGACGAAGCCTGCCGTGCCCGGCTTCGACCTGCCCAGCGACGAGCCGGTGGCCGCCGCGTCCGCCCCTGCCGCCGCGGCCGAGGAGCCGATCGCGGTCCGCCTCGCCAAGGCTGACGTGGCCCGCGGCGAAAAGGCCATGGGCGCCTGCAAGGCCTGCCACACCTTCGAGAAGGGCGGCGCCAACAAGATCGGCCCGCATCTCTACGACGTCTATGCCCGCAACAAGGGAGCGGTGGACGGCTTCGCCTATTCGGCCGCGATGAAGGCCAAGTCCGGCGAGAAATGGGAGGCCGAGCAGCTCGACGGTTTCCTGAAGAACCCCAAGGCCTATATGCCCGGCACCATCATGGCCTATGCCGGTGTCGGACGCCCCGATACACGCGCCGACATGGTGGCCTATCTCAACTCGCTCGCCGACGCACCCAAGCCGCTGCCCACCCCCTGAGCGACGGGCCGGTCTCCGTTCCACGAAGTCGTGAAGCCGGGCCTTGCGCCCGGCTTTTGCTTTGCCGGCCGAGCGCTTGCGCAGGCCATGGTGTTGCCGCCACCATGGTGTCGGATGTTGCGTAGGCCGACGGCACGGGCCAGATGATCCCGGGCGATTCGGGCGCCCCGCCATCGACGAGGGAGTTGCGAGACGATGACGATTCGCATGACGCGCCGCAGGGCCCTGACGGGGGCGGCTCTCCTTGCGGGCGGCGCGGCGCTGCCGGGGCTGGGCGGGCGCGCCTTCGCGCAGGTCGCCGAGGCGCACGGCCTTTCCACCTTCGGCGAACTCGGCCTTCCCGCCGATTTTCCGCATTTTCCCTATGTGAACCCCAATGCCCCCAAGGGCGGCACGCTGACGGTCCAGATCAAGCGCGCCAGCGGCAACCAGAGCTTCGATACCTTCAACACGCTGAACACCTTCGTCCTGCAGGGCGACGGGGCGGCGGGCATGGATTCCTGCTTCGACAGCCTGATGTCGGGCTCGGGCGACGAACCGGGCACAGTCTACGGGCTGCTGGCGCAGAGCGTCGCCGTCTCCGCTGACAAGCTGACCTACCGGTTCCGGCTGCGGCCGGAGGCGCGCTTCCATGACGGCAGCCGCGTGACCGCCCGCGACGTCGCCTTCAGCATGAACCTGCTGAAGAGCAAGGGGCATCCCTCCTTCCGGCTGATGCTGAACGAGCTCGCCTCTGCCACGGCCGAGAGCGACGACATCTTCGTCGCGCAGCTCTCGGCCAAGCGCAGCCGCGACCTGCACCTGATCGTCGCCGGGCTGCCGGTATTTTCGGAAGCCTTCTGGTCGACGCGCAACTTCGAGGCCTCGACGCTGGAGCCTCCGCTCGGCTCGGGCCCCTACAAGGTCGGCCGCTTCGAGCAGGGCCGCTTCATCGAGTTCGAGCGCGTGGCGGATTACTGGGGCCGCGACCTGCCGGTGAACATCGGCGTCAACAATTTCGACAGGGTGCGCTGGGAGTATTTCCGCGACCGGCAGGTGGCGTTCGAGGCCTTCAAGAGCGGCGTGATCACCTTCCAGGAGGAGTTCACCTCCCGCATCTGGGCGACCGGCTACGATTTCCCAGCCCTGCACGAGGGCAAGGTGAAGAAGGAGGCCCTGCCCAAGACCGACCCGACCGGCTCGCAGGGCTGGATCTTCAACCTGCGCCGCGAGAAATTCGCCGATCCGCGCATCCGCGAGGCGCTCGGCCTGTGCTTCGACTTCGAATGGACGAACCGGAACATCATGTTCTCGTCCTTCGCGCGAATGACCTCCTATTTCGAGAACTCGGATTCGAAGGCGACCGGCCTGCCCTCGCCGGAGGAACTCAAGCTGCTGGAGCCCTTTCGCGGCCAGGTGCCGGACGAGGTCTTCGGCGAGCCCTTCCTGCCGCCCGTCTCCGACGGCTCGGGCAGCGACCGCGCCATGCTGCGCCGCGCCGACGAGATGTTCCGCGCCGCCGGCTGCAAGCGCGACGGCGCGGTGCTGAAACTGCCCAACGGACAGCCCTTCGAGATCGAGTTTCTCGATTCACAGGGCGCGCTGCAGCCTCACACGCAGCCCTTCCAGGCCAATCTGAAGCGGCTGGGCATCACCGCGACCTCGCGCATCGTCGATGGTGCGCAGTATCAGCGCCGCCTCGACGAGTTCGACTTCGACATCATCAGCCGGGCGCTCGGCGGCAGCGCGATCCCGAGCGACAGCCTGCGCATCGTCTATGGCTCGGAGGCTGCGAAGACGCGCGGTTCCCGCAATGTCGGCGGCGTCAGCCACCCCGCGATCGACGCGATGATCGCCGCGATCGGCCAGGCCGACAGCTATGCCGAGGTGGTGATCGCGGCCAAATGCCTCGACCGCATTCTGCGCGCCGGGCGCTACTGGATTCCGATGTGGTGGAACCCGACGGAGTGGCTGGCCTATTGGGACATGTTCGACCGGCCGCAGACCAAACCGAAATTCGGCTCGGGCGCGCCGTCGATCTGGTGGTATGATGCCGGGAAGGCGAAGCGGATCGGGAAGGCTTGACGCGGCATGCTGAGCTATATCGCGCGCCGCATCGCCCTGATGGTGCCGACCCTGTTCGGCATCCTGCTGATCTCCTTCGTGATCGTGCAGTTCGCACCCGGCGGGCCGGTGGAACGGGTCATATCGCAGTTGCAGAACCCCAATAGCGGCGGGGCGGCGGATCGCGTCGGCGGGGGATCGGGTGGTGATGCGGGAGCCCAGGCTGCGGGCGACGCCGGCTCGGCCTATCGCGGCGCGCAAGGACTCGACCCGGCCTTCATCAAGGAGCTGGAAAAGCAGTTCGGCTTCGACAAGCCGGCGCATGAGCGCTTTCTCAAGATGCTCGGCGACTACATCCGCTTCGATTTCGGCCGCAGCTATTTCCGAGACGCGCCCGTGCTGCAACTGATCAAGGAAAAGCTGCCGGTCTCGATCTCGCTCGGCCTGTGGATGACGCTTCTGTCCTACGCCATCTCGATTCCGCTCGGCATCCGCAAGGCGGTCAAGGACGGCTCGCGCTTCGACACCTGGACGAGCGCGGTCGTCATCGTCGGCTACGCCATTCCCGGCTTCCTTTTCGCGATCCTGCTGATCGTACTCTTCGCCGGCGGCTCATTCTGGCAGATTTTCCCGCTGCGCGGGCTCACCTCCGACAACTTCTCGCAGCTGAGCTTCTTCGGCAAGATCGCCGACTATCTCTGGCACATCGCCCTGCCGGTGACCGCGATGGCGCTGGGGGCTTTTGCGACATCCACGCTCCTGACCAAGAACTCCTTCCTCGACGAAATCCGCAAGCAGTATGTCCTGACCGCGCGGATGAAGGGGTTGTCCGAGCGCGGCGTGCTCTATGGCCATGTTTTCCGGAATGCGATGCTGATCGTGATCGCGGGCTTTCCGGGCGCCTTTGTCGGGGCGCTCTTTGCCGGCTCGCTCTTGATCGAGACGATCTTCTCGCTCGACGGGCTGGGTCTTCTCTCCTTCGAGGCGATCGTCAACCGCGACTATCCGGTCGTCTTCGCCAATCTCTACATCTTCTCGCTGATCGGCCTCGTCGTGCATCTCCTCACCGACCTGACCTATACCTGGGTCGATCCCCGCATCGATTTCGAGACGCGGGAGACCTGAGATGAGCGACACGCTGATCGCCCCTCCCGCCGCGACCCTGCGTGGCGAGGCGCCGCTGGCACCGGCCGAGGCCGCCCAGGGCTGGCTCAAGCTCTCGCCGATCAACCGGCGCCGGCTCGACAACTTCAAGGCCAACCGACGCGGCTGGTGGTCGCTCTGGATCTTCCTGACGCTGTTCGTGCTGTCGCTCTTCGCCGAGTTCCTGGCCAACGACCGCCCCCTGATCGTCCGTTACAAGGGCGACTGGCTGTTTCCGGTCGCGGTGAACTATCCGGAGGAGAAGTTCGGCGGCTTCCTTGCGACCACCGACTATCGCGACCCCGTCATCGCGAAGGAGATCGACGCCAACGGCTTTTCGGTCTGGCCGCCGATCCGCTACAGTTTCCGCACGCACAACCTCGATCTGCCGGTGCCCGCGCCGGCGCCGCCGACCTGGATGCTCAGTGACGAGCAGTGCAAGGGCATCGCCGAGCGGACCGGTGGGACAGGCTGCCGCGACCTCGAATGGAACTGGCTCGGCACCGATGACCAGGGCCGCGACGTCGTCGCCCGGCTGATCTACGGCTTCCGCATCTCGATCCTGTTCGGGCTGATCCTGTGCGGAATCTCCTCGGTGATCGGCATCGCGGCCGGCGCCATCCAGGGCTATTTCGGCGGCTGGACCGATCTGATCTTCCAGCGCGTGATCGAAATCTGGACCTCGATCCCGGCGCTCTACCTGCTGATCATCGTCGCGGCGATCATCACGCCGAGCTTCTTCGTACTTCTCGGTATCCTGCTCTTGTTCTCCTGGGTCGCGCTGGTCGGTGTGGTCCGGGCCGAGTTCCTGAGGGCGCGCAATTTCGAATATGTCCGGGCGGCGCGGGCGCTCGGGCTCTCCGACCGCGCCATCATGGTCAAGCATCTGCTGCCCAATGCGATGGTCGCGACGCTGACCTTCCTGCCCTTCATCCTCAACGGCTCGATCACGACGCTGACCTCGCTCGACTTCCTCGGCTTCGGCCTGCCGCCGGGTTCGCCGTCGCTGGGCGAGCTTCTGGCGCAGGGGAAATCCAACCTGCAGGCGCCCTGGCTCGGCCTCTCGGGCTTCGTCGTGATCGCGCTGATGCTGTCGCTGCTGATCTTCATCGGCGAGGCGGTGCGGGATGCTTTCGACCCGCGGAAGACGTTCGCATGAGCGCGCCCCTCCTCTCTGTCCGTGATCTCTCCGTCGCCTTCCGCCAGGGCGGGCGCGAGACGCTGGCCGTCGACCGGGTGTCCTTCGACCTCGCCCGGGGCGAGACGCTCGCCATTGTCGGCGAGTCCGGCTCGGGCAAGTCGGTCACGGCCCTGTCGATCCTGAAGCTGCTGAACTATCCGGCCGCGCATCACCCCTCCGGCAAGGTGATGTTCGACGGGCAGGACCTGATCGCGGCCGATGAGGACGCGATGCGCAAGGTGCGCGGCAACGACATCACCATGGTGTTCCAGGAGCCGATGACCTCGCTCAACCCGCTGCATACGATCCAGCGGCAGATCGGCGAGATCCTCGAACTGCACAAGGGTCTGCGCGGCGACACCGCGCGCGCCCGCACGCTCGAACTGCTGGAACTGGTCGGCATCCGCGACGCCGCAAGCCGGCTCGACGCCTATCCGCACCAGCTCTCCGGCGGCCAGCGCCAGCGCGTGATGATCGCGATGGCGCTCGCCAACGAGCCGCATCTCCTGATCGCCGACGAGCCGACCACGGCGCTCGACGTCACCGTGCAGGCGCAGATCCTGAAGCTGCTCAAGGAACTCCAGGAACGTCTCGGCATGGCCATGCTGTTCATCACCCATGATCTCGGCATCGTCAGGCGCATCGCCGACCGGGTCTGCGTGATGTTGAAGGGCCAGATCGTCGAGCAGGGCCCCGTGGCGGAGATCTTCGGCAACCCGCAGCACGCCTACACCCAGCGCCTTCTGGCGGCCGAGCCCAAGGGCCGCCCTGCCCCGGTTCCCGACGATGCAGCAACGCTGGTCGAGGCGGGGCCGATCAAGGTCTGGTTCCCGATCAAGACCGGCTTCCTGCGCAAGACGACCGGCCATGTGAAGGCGGTCGACGGCATTTCGGTCAAGGTCCGCGCGGGAGAGACGCTCGGCGTGGTCGGCGAATCGGGCTCCGGCAAGACGACGCTCGGTCTCGCCATCCTCAGGCTGATTTCGTCGGAGGGACCGATCGTCTTTCTCGGCGACCGGATCGACGGGCTGTCGAGTGCTCAGGTCAGGCCCAAGCGCAAGGACCTGCAGGTCGTCTTCCAGGACCCCTACGGATCGCTCTCGCCGCGCATGTCGGTGGCGGAGATCGTCGCCGAGGGGCTGACGGTCCAGGCGAAGCAGCAGAGCTATGCGCAGCGCCGCGAGGTCGTGGCGCATGCGCTGAGCGATGTCGGGCTCGATCCCTCGGCGATGGACCGCTATCCGCATGAGTTTTCGGGCGGGCAGCGCCAGCGCATCGCGATCGCGCGCGCCATGGCGCTCGACCCCAAATTCATCGTGCTGGACGAACCGACCTCGGCGCTCGACATGTCGGTGCAGGTGCAGATCGTCGAATTGCTGCGCGACCTGCAGGCCCGGCGCCGGCTCGGCTATCTCTTCATCAGCCACGACCTCAAGGTCGTCAGGGCGATGGCCCATCGCGTGGTGGTGATGCAGAACGGCCGGGTGGTCGAGGAAGGTCCGGCCGAGACGATCTTCTCGCAGCCCCGCGAGGCCTATACGCAGGCGCTGCTCGCCGCCGCGCTCAATCTGGAACCGGTCGGCGCCACCGCTGTGAGGGACTGACCGTGGCCCGGGCAATCCTGATCGTGCTCGATTCGGTCGGCTGCGGCGGCGCCGAGGACGCGCATCTCTACGGCGATGCCGGTGCCGATACGCTCGGACACATCGCCCTGGCCTGTGCCGAGGGACGCGGCGACCGCGCCGGCCTGCGCAGCGGCGCGCTGGCCCTGCCGAATCTTGCGCGGCTGGGGCTCGCCCACGCCTGCGAGGCCTCCACGGGAAGCCCGCTGGCGGGGATCGTGAAACCGGCCCGCCCCGAGGGTCGCTACGGCTACGGCGTCGAGCGCAGCCAGGGCAAGGACACGCCATCGGGGCACTGGGAGATCGCCGGCTGCCCGGTCTCGTTCGCATGGGGCTACTTCACCGATCGGGAGCAATCGTTCCCGCCGGAGCTGGTCGAAGCGATCATTCGCGCTGGCGCCCTGCCCGGCATCCTCGGCAACCGGCATGCTTCGGGCACGGCGATCATCGATGATCTCGCGGCGGAGCACATCGCGACCGGAAAGCCGATCTGCTACACCTCCGTCGACTCCGTGCTGCAAATCGCCGCGCATGAACGGCATTTCGGCCTGGAGCGGCTCTATGCGCTGTGCCGCCAGGTTCGGGCCCTGGTCGATCCCCTGCGGATCGGGCGCGTCATCGCCCGCCCCTTCGTCGGGACGGCCGAGACCGGCTACACCCGCACCGGGAACCGCAAGGACTTCGCGATTCCGCCGCCGGACGAGACGATCCTGGACCGACTCGCGGCACGGGGCCGCCCGGTCGTCACCGTCGGCAAGATCGGCGACATCTTCGCCCATCGTGCCACGGGAGAGGAGATCAAGCCCTTCGGCAACGCCGCCATGTTCGAGGCCGCGCTCGCCGCCTGGCAAGGCCTGCCCGATGGCGGGTTCTGCTTCGTGAACCTCGTCGATTTCGACACCGAGTTCGGGCACCGCCGCGACGTTCCTGGTTATGCGGCGGCCCTCGAAGCCTTCGATGCGATGCTCCCGCGGCTCGAAGCGGCGCTGCGCCCCGGCGACCTCGCGATCCTCACCGCCGATCACGGCAACGACCCGACCTGGCCTGGTACCGACCATACGCGGGAGCATGTTCCAATCCTCGCCTTCGGCCCCGGTATCGCGCCGGAGCCGATCGGCCGTCGCGAGAGCTTCGCCGACATCGCCGCGACGCTCGGTCACTGGCTCGGTCTCGGCCCGGTCGGGCCCGGCCGAGGCTGGTAGGGTCAGGCGGCCGCGACCCGCTGGCAGAACGCGGCGACTTCGGCGCGGATCTCGCGCGCCTGACCGGCCAGTGCCTCGGCGGAGCCTTGAACCTTCTCCGCGGCATGGTGGGCGCCCTCGGTCATCGCCTCGAAACTGGCGACGATGTCGGCGCTGCGCCTGGCGCCCTCGAATGACATCCGGACCTGATGGGCGATTTCCGACGTCGCCTGCCCCTGCTGCTGGACCGAGACCGAGATCGTCTCGGCGATGCGCTCGACATCGCCGATCGCCGTGACGATGTCGCGGATCGCCGTCAGGGAGCGCCGGGTGGCGTCCTGCATCGCGCCGATCTGGGCCGAGACATCGTCCGTCGCCTTCGCCGTCTGGGCCGACAGCGTTTTCACCTCGCCGGCGACGACCGCGAATCCGCGTCCCATCTCGCCAGCGCGCGCCGCCTCGATCGTCGCGTTGAGAGCGAGCAGGCTGGTCTGGGCGGCGATGCTGCGGATCAGTTCGACTACGGTCCCGACGGTCTGGCTGTGGCGCGTGAGGATCTCGATCTCGCTGCTGGCCTTGCGGGCGAGTTCGGATGCCGTCGTCGAGCCCTCTGCGGAATGGGTCACGCTGCGACCGATCTCCGCGATCGACAAAGCCAGTTCGTCGCTCGCCGCCGAGAGATGGTCGATGCTCAGCATCGTCTCGGAGGACGCGTCAGAAACCATGATCGTCTTCTGCCTCGCCTGGTCCGACGTGTCGGTCAGCGCCATGGCTTCGCTGTGCATGTCGTCGGCGGAGCGATCGAGCCCGGCCATCTCCTGCTCCATGCGGATATGGAATCCGGCAACGATCTCGCGCAGCGCCTCCGAGCGCTGACGAAGTTCGTCAGCCAGGCGCTTCTCGCGCTCGCCTGCGGCCCGCTCCCGCTCCGCGATCTCGCGGGCCGTGGCGAGACTGTCCGCGTTCATCAGAAACATGCGCTCCATGACGATGGCGATGATGGCCAGGAAGGTCGTCTCCATGACCACGATGACGGCATGGAGCAGCACGCGCAGCAGGCTGCCTCCCTGGAAGAACACGGCCGACGGCAGGACATATTGCAGAACGAGATGGTGGGCCGCCGTCAGGGCCGCTCCCATCACGATCGGGCGCCAGTCGCAGAAGCCGGCGAGCAGCGCCAGCACCGCGAAATAGTACATGTGCATGTCGGGCTGCCAGGGGTGGCCGGCGAGGCTGGCGACCATCACCGATACCTGGGCGATCAGGACGATGGCGATGCCGATCTGCGTGACGACCGTCGCGCCCCGGCGCGCGTAGAGCAGCATGGCGCCCGCCGCCATGAAGAAGGCCAGCGTGACCGGCAGCAGCCCGTCATGACCCCGCAGCCAATAGATCAGCGCCAGCAGCGGCACATGCAGGAAGCCGAGCCCGAGCAGGACCCAGGCGACCCGCTGACGGACATGGTCGAGGGTCCAGGTCACGACCGTGTCTCCCGACCGTCGGCGCTATCGAGGCATCCGGCCAAACCCGCCAGCGTCGCCAGCAGGAGCGCCCCTGCGGGCCGTCGCGCAGGCGCCTGCCCGCCATCGGGCGGGGCGACGATGACGACGAAGCCTGTTCGCCCGGACCGAAGCACCCGATGCCCCGCCGCGAGGCTGCGATCGAAGGCCTGTTCGGATGAGGTCCAGGGGGAGAAAACGACGGCCGTGGGTGCGTCGCGCACCGCTTCGCCGCCTCCGGCGATAGCCATCATGCCCGCGAGCGGGCTGGCCAGAGCCATGAAGAGCAGGGCAATCCGGTCGCGAGCGCCCAGCACCTTTCGAGGCGACGGTCGAAGCATCACAGTCAAAGGCATTGATGGCTCGAAGGTTAGACGACCGCCCGCAAGCCCCCCAGCAGACCGGTCAAGTTGGTCAGGCCCGGGTTAAGGCTTTCCTTACACCAGCACGGCCCGTCACTCATTAAAACCATTTCAGGAGAGCTGATCGCACGCCGCGCTCCGGCTGAAACCTATCTGGAGTTGCAATGGCGATGCGGCGTTGAATGTTGCGACATTGGCTGCGAGCGACGGGATGTCTTCCGAACCCATTGCGACCCGATCTTCCAGCAACCGGTGAACGGCGCCGCGATCGGCAGCCTTGTCGCATCCGCAGCCCATCGCCGCTCATCCGATCAGGCGGTCCTTGATGCGGCGCATGAGCCCGTCCCGGACGGCGCGATAGGCGTCCAGGACCTGGTCGCGTGATCCCTGGACGGCGGTGGGGTCCACCGTCGGCCAGTATTCGACATCCGCCGCAACGGTCCGGGTGAGATCCAGCGCCTTGTGATGCGCTTCCGGCGACAGCGAGACGATCAGGTCGAAGTTGAGCCCCTCCCACTCCTCCAGTTCCTCGATCGACTTCGGCTTGTGCTTGTGAGCGTCGATGCCGATCTCGTCGAGCACCGCGAGCGCGAAGGCATCGACCTCTCCACGTCGTGCTCCGGCCGACTGGACATAGACCGACTTGCCGAAGAAGTGCTTCGCCATGGCCTCCGCCATCGGCGAACGCACGGCATTGTGGGCGCACATGAAGAGCACGCTCTGGACCTTGCGCGAGGATGGCGGGTCCAAGCCTCAGCCCTTCCAGTGCAGCGCATAGATCAGGGTGAAGAGACGCCGGGCGGTATCGAAATCGATATCGACCTTGCCAGCGAGTCGCTCGACCAGGATTCCGGCCGCCTCGTCGTGAAGCCCCCGGCGGCCCATGTCGATCGCCTCGATCTGCGACGGCGTCGCGGTGCGGATGGCGGCGTAGTAGCTCTCGCAGACCATCGCATAGTCCTTGACGATGCCGCGGAAGGGCGTGAGCGACAGGTGATGCGTGATTACCGGAGCTCCATCCGCTTCCCTTATCTCGAAGACCAGCCGGCGCTCGACCATGGCGAGATGGGCGAGATAAGGGCCACCCTCGTGGCCCGGCAGGACGAAGCGATTGCACTCGATCAGATCGTAGATGGCGACGGCGCGCTCATGCTCCTGATCCGGAGACCCGCCGCCGAGCGAGGACGGATCGAGCGTCACACCGACGAGGCACTGTTTCGCGGGAGTCTCAGGCTGGGGCATCGTTCCTCCGGTGGCAGCGGGGGCGGCCAAGCCTCCTTAGGCAACGGCCCTCAGAGGTTCAGCCTGATGGTCACGGAACGGCCGTGCGCCTGCAAGCCTTCGGCCTGCGCGAGTTCCGTCGCGGCCGGAGCCAGCGCGCGCAGCGCATCGGGGCTGCATTGCAACAGCGATGTCCGCTTCATGAAATCGAGCACGCCCAGGCCCGAGGAGAACCGGGCCGAGCGCGCCGTCGGCAGGACGTGGTTGGGGCCGCCGACATAATCGCCGATCGCCTCCGGCGTATGGCCGCCGAGGAAGATCGCGCCGGCATTGCGGATCATCCCCGACAGGCGGTGCGGATCGACCGTCATGATCTCGAGATGCTCCGGCGCCAGCCGGTCGACCAGCGGCACCGCCGCCTCGAGATCGGCCACCAGCAGGATCGCACCGAAATCCTCCCAGCTGCGGCCGGCGATCACGGCGCGCGGCAGCGTCCGCAGCTGCGCCTCGACCGCACGCTCGACCCGCTCCGCCAGGTCCGCATCGTCCGTCATCAGGATCGACTGGGCCGAGACGTCATGCTCCGCCTGGGCCAGCAGATCGGCGGCGATCCAGTCGGCATTGGCTGTCCCGTCGGCGATGACGAGCACCTCCGAAGGGCCGGCGATCATGTCGATGCCGACCTGGCCGAAGACCCGGCGCTTGGCGGCGGCGACATAGGCATTGCCCGGGCCGACGATCTTGGCGACGGGCGCGATCGTCTGGGTTCCATACGCCAGAGCCGCCACGGCCTGAGCCCCGCCGATGCGGTAGATCTCGTCCACGCCGGCCAGCCGCGCCGCGGCGAGGACGAGGGGGTTGCTCTCTCCCCGCGGCGTCGGCGCCACCATGACCACGCGCGGGACACCGGCGACCTTGGCGGGGACGGCGTTCATCAACACCGAGGACGGGTAGCTCGCCGTGCCGCCGGGCACGTAAAGCCCCACCGCCTCGATCGCGCTCCAGCGCCAGCCGCTGGCGACGCCGGCTTCGTCGGTGAACCAGGCGTCCTGCGGCTTCTGGCGCAGATGATAGGCCTCGATGCGCGCCCGTGCGGTCTCCAGCGCGGCGATCTGCGCCGGCGTGCAGGCTGCGACGGCGGCGTCGATCTCTTCGGTCGAGACGCGCAGCGTGGCGGCCGTGACGTCGAGGGCGTCGAAGCGGCGGGTGTAGTCGATGACGGCGGCATCCCCCCGCTCACGCACCGCGGCGATGATGTCGGCGACGATGCGGTCGACCTCCTCGGAGACTTCCCGCTTGGCCGAGAGCAGATCGCGGAACGCCGCTTCGAAGGCGGCCTTGCTGTCGTCGAGCCTGATCGGCATCGCTGTCCCCGGCTGGTGCTGTTCGGCTGGTGGTGGCTGGTGGTCGACGCGTCCGCGGCGAAGCGCCTCAGGCGTCCTCGGGATGCTCGGGCTTGCCGAGCGCTTCCCAGACCGGGCCGAGATCCTTCATCTGCGCCTCGATGCACTCGACAGCGAGCCTGATCGCCGCGCCTTCCGAGAAATGCAGGGTGATCTCGCCCATCGGCGCCTCCCCCTCTGTGAAGCCGATCGCTAGAAGGCTGAGCACCCTATCGCTCGTCGCCTTGTCGATGCCCGTGCTGCGCACCGACATCACACGATCGAAATGCAGGGCGGCCAGCCGCCGCCGGCGCTGGCCCCGCGCCGCCCCTTCCCAGTCGAACCGCCTGGCGGCGAGGGCGAAGCGCTTCTCCGCCGGCAGCCAGACGACATCGGCCACCTTCAGGACGGCGTCCTGGAGGTGAGCCGAGAGGATCGCGAGATCATCGGCATCGAGCGCGATCAGCTTCAACGGGTCTGCGGCATCATCCGACATGGCGGTGTTCTTGGCCGTGCCATCCCCTGACGTCAACCGCTGAGACGCTCGACCAGGGCGCCGCAGCGCGTCAACTTGGCTTCGAGCGCCTCGAAGCCGCGGTCGAGATGGTAGACCCGGTTGATCGTGGTCTCGCCCTCGGCCGCGAGACCGGCGATCACGAGCGAGACCGAGGCACGCAGGTCGGTCGCCATCACGGGTGCACCGGTGAGCTTGGCGACGCCCTCGACATGGGCACAATCCCCCTCGAGCCGGATCTTCGCGCCGAGGCGGGCGAGTTCCTGCACATGCATGAAGCGGTTCTCGAAGATCGTCTCCCGGATCCGGGAGGTCCCCCTGGCCTTGGTCATCAGCGCCATGAACTGGGCCTGCAGATCGGTCGGAAAGCCGGGAAAGGGGTCGGTCTCGACATCGACCGCCTCGAGCGGCTGCCCGTTGCGGCGCACCCGGATGCCCGCATTGGTCGAGGACACCTCGACGCCGGCCTTGACCAGGACGTCGAGCGCCGACTGCAGCAGATCCGCCCGCGCTCCTTCGAGCACGACGTCGCCGCCGGTCATCGCGACGGCCATGGCATAGGTTCCGGTCTCGATCCGGTCGGGCAGGACGGCGTGATGCGCGCCGCCCAGGCGCGCGACGCCGGTGACGACGATGCGGCTCGTTCCGGCGCCCTCGATCTTCGCGCCCATCTTCGTCAGGCAGGCGGCGAGATCGGTGACCTCGGGCTCGCGGGCCGCGTTCTCGATGACCGTGGTGCCCTGCGCCAGGACGGCGGCCATCAGGGCGGTGTGCGTGCCACCGACGGTGACCTTCGGGAAGACGATCTCGGCTCCCTTCAGCCCGCGGGGGGCGCGGGCGATGGCATAGCCGTTCTCGATCTCGATCTCGGCGCCGAGCCGCTCCAGCGCCATCAGAAGCAGATCGACCGGGCGCGTGCCGATGGCGCAGCCGCCCGGCAGCGAGACCTTGGCCTCCCCCATGCGGGCGAGGATCGGCGCGATCACCCAGAAGCTGGCGCGCATGGTCGAGACGAGTTCGTAAGGCGCACAGGTGTCGACGATCTGGCGTGCGGTCAGCGCGATCGTCTGGCCGGTCTCGGCGGACTGGCCGATGCGCTTGCCGGCGATCGAGCGATCGACGCCGTGATTGGAGAGGATGCGCGAGAGCGCGCTGACATCCGACAGGCGCGGCACGTTGGCGAGCGTCAGCGTCTCGTCGGTGAGCAGGCTCGCGATCATCAGCGGCAAGGCGGCGTTCTTGGCGCCGGAGATCGGAATGGCGCCGTCGAGGCGCTGGCCGCCGGTGATGCGGATCTTGTCCATCATGAAGTCCTGCTGAGCCTCCCGGCGATCACCGGTGGCGAGGAATGTCTGTGTTCAGGACCGGTTGGGGTCGGCCTGGGCTCGTGGCGCCTCGTCCTGCGCGGGCGCCTCCTCCGCGCGACGAGCCCGGGCCTGAGCCTTGCGGCGCTTCAGGTTCTCCCGGAGGGCGGCGGAGAGGCGCGCCCTCTTCTCCTCGTCTGCGGCTGTCTGGCGGTTCACGGCAACAACTCGGTACCGGGGTTGAACGCTCATATCGAGGCGAAATCGCGGCGCATGGTTAGCCGCCCCTGCCGCTTTGGACAAGCAGCACGGGCGGCATGCCGATTGCCTGACCGCGAGCAAGGCCGCGGCGAGTGCCCGACCCGGCACGCCGCAAGATCAGAAGCTGACGTTAGGTAATAAAGCTTAACGTAATTAACCATTCCGGCCAGATTTCATTTACAGTTTGTTAACTTCACGTACGTTGTCGGCATCGCACAGATGCTCGGCGATACGGGATGAGCAGCATGTTTCAGTCAGTTGCTTCGGTCATGGACGCCCCTCCCGCAGCTCTGCTCGACAGCTGCGAGGTCATCGACGCGATCCGCCGTCGGGCCGGCTTCCTGCCGGAGACGCAACTGGCCTACGAGCCCGCCATCCAGACGCTCTGGGTCACGATCCGGCCGGAGCTGAAGCCCGTCTTCACGCTGCAGCTGCTGGACAGCCTGGTGAAGATCCAATCCGCGATCGTCGCGCTCTGGGGCGCGCCAGACCAGTATCACCGGGCGCCGGTGCGGTTCCTGGCCTTCCGTGGCAGGGGTCCGTTCTTCACGCTGGGCGGCGATCTCGATTTCTATCTGGACTGCCTGGCCAAGAACGACCGCGCGGCTCTGGCGGAGTATGCCCGGCTTTCGGCGGCCGGCGCGGTCTTGAATGCGAGCGGCCTCAACGGGCTGGTCGTCACGCTCTCGACGATCCACGCCAAGGCGATCGGCGGCGGCATCGACGCGCCGCGCTCCTGCAACGTGATGATCGCCGAAGAGCAGGCCTCGTTCGTCTATCCCGAGATCAAGTTCAACCACTTCCCCATTACCGCCGTCGCCATCCTGTCGCGGCGGATGGGCGCGCGTGCGGCGGAACGGATGCTGATGTCGGGCGAGGAGATGAGCGCACAGGCCTTCTTCGAGGCCGGCGGGCTGGAAGCGGTGGTGCCGACCGGCACGGGCGAGGCCTGGATCCGGAAATACGCCCAGGATTCGCTGCCGATGCACGCGGCCAAGACGGCGCTGTTTTCGGCCTTCAACCGGCGGGCCGGGGACCTGCAGCAGGAGCTTCAGGAGCTCGGCCGGATCTGGACCGACTGCATGCTGCGCCTGACGCCGAGCGCGATCTCGAAGCTGCAGCGGATCGCCCAGACGCAGGACCGGATGCTGGCGCGGATGTATCAGCGACCCGCGGCCGACGGCCTCCGGCTCGGCCTCTGAACCCGCGCGCCGTCATGGCGGCGCCCCGGTGCGGCAACACCAAACATTTACCTCTCGTCCTTTAAAAGCATTTAATCGGGGAGTTATTGCAGGTGCTGCAGCAGCGCCTGCGGCGGCCACCTAGGCAGGATGAGATGGCGCTCGGGCTGAGGGAATGGTGGAATGCCAGGCAGCGGCGCCCGGGCGAAGGCTTCGACCAGCCCAGCTACGCCCTGCTGGTCAGTTCCCTGTTTTCGTCGCCGGCCTCGATCATTCCCGGCGGCGTCGCGGGAATCCTGACGCCCTTCCTGTGCTGGGTCTCGACCGGGCTGGCCCTGTTCGAGATGCTGACGATCGTGGTCGCGCTGATCGTGCTGCTGCGTCTGGCGACCTTCGTCTCCTATCGCCGCAGCGACCATTCCCGGGACGGCTATGAAGAAACCCGGCGCTGGGACCGGGATTATTTTCTCGGCGCCACCGCTTTCAGCGCCGTGCTCGGCTACAGCTGCTATGCCGCGCTGACGCATACCGACGATCCGGCAGCCCATATCACCTCGGTCGCCTCGACCATCGCCATCGCCTCGGGCTACGTCTCGCGCAATGCAGGCCGGCCGAAATTCGTCGCCGTCCAGTTGCTGACCTTCTGCGTTCCGATGGCGATCGGGCTGATCCAGGCCCATAACGTCTATTACCAGTATATCGGCTATTTCGCGTTCCTGTACGTTGCGGCCAACATCGCCATCACCAACTCGCTGCATCGCAATCTGCTCGCCCTGAGCGACGCGACCAAGCAGTCGAAGGCGCTGGCCTCGGCGCTGCATTCGCAAAACCTGACGCTCGACGCCGCCCTGAACACGATGATCCACGGGCTGGCGATGTTCGACCGCGATCTCAAGCTCGCCGTGAGCAATGCGCCGCATCTGGCGCTCTACGGCCTGCCGGAAACGCTCTCCCTGCCGGGCACGCCGATTTCGGCAATCGCGCGTTTCCTGGTCGAGCGACAGGTGGTCGCGGCGGGCCAGCTGCGCGATCTGCGGGAGGCGCTGGCCGAAGTCCAGGCCACGCAGCAGACGACGAGCCGGGAAATCCAGACGCGCAACGGGAGGGTTCTGGTCGTGACCTTCGCGCCGGCTGCCGAAGACGGCGTGCTGATGTCGACGGAGGATGCCACCGAGCGAAAGGCGACCGAGGCGCGGATCGAGCAGATGGCCCGCTTCGACGAGCTGACCGGCCTCGCCAACCGCTTCGAGTACAACCGCTCGATCGCCGACGCCTTCGGGCGGCTGGAGCGGACCGGCGAGTCCTTCGCTCTGCTCTATGTCGATCTAGACGGCTTCAAGCAGGTCAATGACAGCCTCGGGCACGACATCGGCGACCGTGTGCTGATGGAGACGGCCGAGCGGCTGCGCGGCGCCATCCGCGGCAGCGACCAGCTGGCGCGCTTCGGAGGCGATGAGTTCCTCCTCATCCTGCCGGCTGCGAACCACAGTGTCGTCACCGCCATCGCCCAGCGCATGATCGACGCGATGACGCCCGCCTTCGCCCTGGACAACAAGACGGTCTACGTCACGGCCAGCATCGGCATCGCCATGGCGCCCGCCGACGGCGCCAACCCGGCCGATCTGCTGCGGCACGCCGACACCGCGCTTTACAAGGCCAAGGCGGCCGGCCGCAACACGCTGATGTTCTTCAATCCGACGATGGCCGAGGAGATGCTCGAACGGCACGAGATCGAGGTCGACCTGCGCAAGGCCTGCGAGGACGGCTCGCTGGAACTGTTCTACCAGCCGATCATCGATCTGCGCTCTGGGGAAGTGGTTTCGCGCGAAGCGTTGATGCGCTGGCGCCATCCGACGCGCGGCATGGTTCCCGCCGGCCAGTTCATTCCGATCGCCGAACAGTCAGGCCTGATCGCCACGATCGGCGACTGGGCGATCCGGCAGGCCTGCAAGGACGCGGCCTCATGGGAGACGCATGTCGGCGTCTCCGTCAACATCTCGCCCCTGCAGTTCCGCGAGCCGCGCCGCATCATCGAAGCGGTCAAGCTGGCGCTGCTCACCTCCAGCCTGCCCTCGCACAGGCTGACACTGGAGGTCACCGAATCGCTCCTGATCGAGGACAACAAGACGACGCTGGGTGTCATCAACGAGTTGCGCACGCTCGGCGTGACCTTCGCGCTCGACGATTTCGGCACTGGTTATTCCTCGCTCGCCTATCTCTCGACCTATCCCTTCGCCCAGGTGAAGATCGACCAGAGCTTCACGCGGACGGTCAACTCCAGCGAGGCGTCCAAGGCGATCATCGAGGCCGTGTGCCAACTGGCACGCCGGCTCTCGATGAATGTCGTGGTCGAGGGCATCGAGACCGAGCAGCAGCGCATCGCCGTCCAGTTGCTCGGCGCGCAGCGCGCGCAGGGGTACCTTTTCGGCAAACCCGCCCCCCTGGCCGCCCTGGCGGAAAAGGGCCGTCACGTGGCCTGACCGGTCGGGGCGTGACGAATGGGCACGGTTCCACCACCCTTCGCTGCGGCGCAGAAAACGGCTCGCGCGGCAGTGCCGCCTTGATTCTGGCCCAGCGACAACGCATCAGCGATTGTGGCCCACAGTCCGCTCGTCAGGGAGACGGCATGATCGCATCCGACGACGCTTTCGCATCGCTGCTTCGGCACGACGGCCGCGGCAGCGCCCGACCGCGCCTTGGGGTGTCGGCGTGAGCGATCCCGCGACGTCTTCCGCCCCGTTGCCCCTCCTGACTCCGGACCTCTGCGTGATCGGCGCGGGGACCGGCGGGCTCGCCTTCGCGACCGCCGCCGCGGCCTTCGGCGTCGCCATTGTCGTCGTCGAGCGCGACCGGATGGGCGGCGATATCGGCGACGCCGTCATCGAGGCGCTGGCGGCCGCCGGGGCGCGGGCGCAGGCCGTCCGCGAGGCACGGCGGTTCGGCATCGTCGCGGCGGAGCCGGAAATCGACGACGCGCAGCTGCATGACCACATCCAGCGCGTGCTGGCGGCACAAACGCCCAACGTCTCCGCCGAGCGTCTGACCGCGCTGGGCGCGACGGTGCTCCGGGGGGACGCGCGCTTCGTCAGCCGAAGCACGGTGATGGTGGGAGACCAGGCGATCAAAGCGAGGCGCTTCGTCATCGCCACCGGCGCCCGCACGGTCGTGCCGACCCTTCCAGGCCTCGACGGCATCGCGCATCTGTCGGTAGCGGATATGGCCTCGCTGACCCGCCGGCCGGAGCGGCTGATCGTTCTCGGCGGCCAGGCTACGGGCGTCGCGATCGCGCAGGCGATGCGGCGCCTCGGCAGCCATGTGGCCCTGGTGGACGAGGGCGATCTGCTGCGGCGCGAGGATCCGGAGGCGGTCGCCATCCTGCGCCGGACCCTCCTGCGCGAAGGAGTGGCGCTGCACGAGCACGCCACAATGGTCCGCGCGGAGCGGGCCAAGGCTGGCGTGCGACTGGTGATCGGCGATGGTGCCGCCGGCTCGGAACGGCCGATCGAGGGCACGCATCTCCTGCTGGCCGGTCCCGCCGAGCCCGCCATCGACGGGCTCGACCTCGAACTCGCCGGCATCCGCCGCGGGCCCGAGGGAATCCAGGTCGATCGCGGCCTGCGCTGCACGAATCGCCGCGTCTATGCGATCGGCGACTGTGCCTGCGGTTCGCCCGGCTCGGTCAGAGGCGGTCATGTCGCCGAGGAGCAGGCCCGGCTGGTGCTGCGCAACGCCCTGTTCCGGCAGCCCGGCGCCTTCGCCCCCCTCGCTGCACCGCAGGCGACGCGCAGCTTTCCGGCGATCGCCCGGGCCGGCCTGTCGGAGGCGGACGCCCTCAAGCAGGGACCGGTCCGCATCCTGCGCTGGCCTTATTCAGAGGGCACGCGGGCCCAGGCCGAACGGACGACGGACGGGTTCGTGAAGCTCGTCACCGACGCGAAGGGCAGGCTCCTGGGCGCCAGCATCGTCGGCGCACAGGCGGACGAGCTGATCGCGACCATCGGGCTGGCGCTGAAGCGCGAGATGAGCGCCGCCGAACTGGCGGAGCTGCTGGCGCCCTGGCCGTCGCTGTCGGAGGTCTCGAAGCGCGCCGCGGCCTCCTTCCTGGTCCCCCTGGCCACCAAGCCGCTCCTGCGCCGCATCATCGGCATCCTGCGCCGTTTCGGTTAGGTTCGGCACCGATGCAGCCTCAGTTGCCCGACAGGGAACAGATCTCGATCAGCCTGCCGCGCGGGCTGACGCGGCTCGGCCTGTCAGCCAAGCTGCTCGTCCTGACGGTGCTGTTCGTCATGCTGGCGGAGGTGCTGATCTATCTGCCCTCCGTCGCCAATTTCCGGCGAAACTGGCTCAACGACAGGCTCGCCGCGGCGCAGATCGCCGTGCTGGTGCTGGAGGGAGCGCCACAGGACGGCCTGCCGGAGGGCAGCGAGAACCGCCTGCTGATGGGCGTGGGCGCCCGCGCGATCGCGGCGCGGGTCGGCGGGGCGAGGCGGCTGCTCAGCCTCGATTCGATGCCGCCCGCGGCGGTCGCCCGCACGGTCGACCTGCGCAGCATGGGCTGGGCCGAGGCGATCGGCGACGCGCTGGAAACGCTCGTCATGCCGCCGGCGCAGATGCCGATCCGCGTCATCGGCGAGGCGGTCGGCGGAGCCGATTTCGTCGAGATCGTCATCGACGAAGCGCCGCTGCGGCACGCGCTGCTGAAATTCTCGGGCAATCTGCTGGTGATCTCGCTGATCATCTCGGGGCTGACCGCGGTTGCCGTCTATCTTGCGCTCAACTGGATGATCGTCGGCCCGATCCGCCAGCTCGCCGCCAATGTCATGGAGTTCGAGATCGACCCGGAGAATCCGCACCGGATCATCGAGCCGACACAGCGGGCCGACGAGATCGGCGAGGCGCAACGCGCGCTGGCACGGATGCAGATGACGCTCGCGGGCGAGTTGCGGACCAAGAAGCACCTGGCCGAGCTCGGCCTCGCGGTCAGCAAGATCAACCACGACCTGCGCAACATGCTGGCCGCCGCCCAGCTCATGTCGGACCGGCTGACCGAAACGCGCGACGCCAAGATCAAGCGCTTCGCGCCGCGGCTGATCGCGACGCTCGGGCGCGCCATCGACTTCTGCCAGGCGACGCTGGCCTATGGCCGGGCCGCCGAGGCGACACCCGTACTGAAGGACGTGGCCCTGCGCCAGCTCGTGGCCGAACAGGCCGAGATGCTGGGCCTCGCCGAGGCGGCGCTGGTCAGCTTCGCCAACGAGGTCCCGAGCGATCTGGTGGCCCCTTGCGACCCCGACCAGATGGCGCGCGTCCTGCTCAACCTGATGCGCAACTCGGTGCAGGCGCTGACGCAGGCCGGCGCGGAAGCCGGGCTGAGGCCGATGCTGGCCGTGCGGGCCGAGCGCGACAACGGCTCGGTCGTCCTGCGCGTCGCCGATAACGGCCCGGGCGTGCCCGAGCGGGCCCGGGCCAATCTGTTCCAGGCCTTCCGCGGCTCGGTGACGCCGGGGGGAACAGGCCTCGGGCTGGCGATCGCGGCGGAACTCGTGCGGCTGCATGGCGGCACGATCACGCTGGAGCCGTCGGAGACCGGAGCGGTGTTCAGGGTGACGTTGCCGGCACCGCGGATGGCCGCGGCCTGAGCAGCGGCTACTGGCTCGCCCAGATCACGCGGGCCATGAAGGCAATCTCGGCGAGGGCCAGCACGCGGTCGCCATGCTCGGGGTTAAGCGAGGCGAGTTCGACGGTCTTCGCCGTCTGGCGCTTGAGCTGCTTGGCGAGGACCTCGCCCTCGACGGTCTTGACGACGACGCGGTCGCCGCGCCGCACGGTCGCCGTCGGCGAGACGATGATGGTGTCGCCGTCGCGGTAGAGCGGCAGCATCGAATCACCGGAGATCTCCAGCGCGTAGGCCTTCTCGTCGGCGACGCCCGGGAAGGCGACCTCCTCCCAGCCCGTGCCGACCGGAAAGCCGCCATCGTCGAAGAAACCGCCGGAGCCCGCCTGGGCGAAGCCGATCAGCGGGATCGTGCGCGAGGGTGCCGCGCCGCGCCGCATCACCACGCTCATGAACTCCTCGAGCGAGGCGCCCGTGGCGGCCAGAATCTTGGCGATCGATTCGGTCGAGGGCCAGCGCTCGCGCCCGTCAGGCCCGATGCGCTTGGAGCGGTTGAAGGTCGTGGCGTCGAGGCCGGCCTTGCGGGCCAGGCCCGAGGCGGTGAAGCCATAGCGCTGGGCGAGCGCGTCGATCGCGGTCCAGATCTGATCGTGGGAGAGCACCGCGCGCGCCTCGCAGGGATGTTGCCGTCAGCCGGGGATAGCGATAGGAAATATCCCCTAATTCATGAGACTTCAATCTGATTTTGACCCGGGCAGCGATAAAAATTGGCGAAGCCTCCTGACAGCCGCTAAGCCGTCCCGCAGCCCCCATCCGCCGAGGTCGCCCGTGCCGCTCATCTACAAGATCTGCCCCGACAGCCTGTGGCGCGCGGCCGAAGCCGAAGGGCGATTCGACGGCGCCGCCATCGATCTCAGCGACGGCTACATCCACTTCTCGACCGGCGCCCAGATCCGCGAGACCGTGGCGAAGCATTTCGCCGGCCAGCGGGATCTGCTCCTGATCGCGGTCGAGGATGACAAGCTCGGTGCGGCGCTGCGCTACGAGCCCTCACGGGGCGGCGACCTGTTCCCGCATCTCTACGCGCCGCTCGGGACGCGGGACGTGCGCTGGGTGGCGCCGCTCGCCCAGGGACCGAATGGCGCCCACCTCATTCCGGAGGACGTCGCGTGATCGGTTCCCTGTTCAACCTCGCCCGGCCGCTGATCCACAAGATGGATGCCGAGACTGCGCACCGGCTGACGGTCGCGGCGCTGGCGGCCGCGCCCTCGCTGCGGCCCGCTCCGGACGACCCGGTTCTGGCCACCGAAGCCTTCGGACTGTCCTTCTCCAATCCGGTCGGTCTCGCGGCGGGCTTCGACAAGCATGCCGAGGCGGTGGACGGGGCGCTCGGCCTCGGCTTCGGCTTCGTCGAGGTCGGCGGCGTGACGCCCCTGCCCCAGCCCGGCAATCCGAAGCCGCGCGTATTCCGACTGGTCGAGGACGCCGCGGTGATCAACCGCTACGGTCTCAACAGCGACGGCATGGAGGCCGTGGCGCAGCGGCTGGCGGCCCGGCGGGCGCGCGGCGGCATCGTCGGGGTCAATCTCGGGGCCAACAAGGACTCGGCCGACCGCGCGGCGGATTATGCGGTGCTGACGCGCCGGCTCGCGCCGCTCACCGACTTCGTCACCGTCAATGTCTCGTCCCCCAATACGCCGGGCCTGCGCGACCTGCAGGCGGAAGCCGCGCTGGACGACCTGATAGCCCGGGCGATCGAGGCGCGCGACGAGGCGGCGGCGGGCGGGCGACCGACGCCGATGCTCTTGAAGATCGCGCCCGACCTCACCCTGCCGGAACTCGACGGCATGATCGCTGTCGCGCGGCGCCGCCACATCGACGGGCTCATCGTTTCCAACACCACCATCGCCCGCCCGGCCAGCCTGCGAAGCCCAGCGAAGACGGAGACCGGCGGGCTCTCCGGCAAGCCGCTCTTCGAGACCTCGACGCGCCTGCTCGCCGAGGCCTTCCTGCGCGTCGAGCGGCAGTTCCCGCTGGTCGGTGTCGGCGGCATCGACTCGGCTGAAACCGCCTTCGCCAAGATCCGAGCCGGTGCGGATCTCGTGCAGTTCTATTCGGCGATGGTCTTCCAGGGGCCCGGACTGGTGAAGACGGTCAAGGCCGGCCTCGCCGGAGAGGTGCGCCGCGCCGGGCTTCCGAAGCTCGCCGCGCTGGTCGGACGCGATGCGGCCGCCATCGCGGCCGGCAAGGGACTCTAGCGGCACCGGAAGGCCGATCCCGACCACGGGCTCTTGCCGCCGCCGCCGACCTGGCCTATCGGGCCTGACGCACCCTGCGACGAGAGATGCCTGCCGCCGTCATCGCCGCTCTGGAGCGGCTGGATAGCGAAAGGCGGGGGTCTTGCCGAAAGTCGACTGGAAGACGCTTGCCGCGAGCGCGCTCGCGCCTGCGGTGCTGATCGGGCTCATTCTCGGGGCCATGCTCTGGCACCAGCACGAGAGCGTGGAGCGCGTCGCGGATCGCGATCGGGCGGCACAGATGCGGCTCGTCGGCTCGCTGCTCGACGCCAATCTCGACCAGGCGGCGAAATTCTCGCTTGCCCTGGCGGAGACCTTCGCGCGCAATCCCCAGATCCGCGAAGCCCTGGCCGCCGGCGACCGCGCCCGGCTGGAAGCCCTATCCAAGGACGCCTACCAGTACCTCAGCCGCCAGGCGAGCGTGCAGATCTTCGGCTATCACTCGCCCGACCTGCGCTACCTGCTGCGGATGCACCGGCCCGACCAGCATGGCGACGACATCTCCGGCTTCCGCGCCATGGTTGTCGCCGCCAACCGGCTGCGACGCTCCCAGACCGGCGTCGAGATCGGCATCGCCGGCATCGGCATCCGCGGCGTCGCGCCGATCGAGCAGGGCGGCGCGCTGCTGGGCAGCGTCGAGGCCGGTCTCGACATCCGCCCCATGCTGGACCTGGTGAAGACGGCGACCAATACCGAGATCGCCGTGGTGGCCGCCGCCTCCCTCAGCGGTGTCGCGCTCGACCCCAAGCTGCCCTCCATCGGCGATCTGTCGATCATGGCCTCAACCAATGAGGCCCTGTTCGCGCGCTTCCTGCGCGCCGTTCCGACGAAGCCCGTGCGGGATGTAGAGGTCGCCACGCGCCGGCTCGACGGCCAGAGCTATGGCGTGATGGCGCAGCCGCTGGTCGATTTCTCAGGCCGGCTCATCGGCATGGCGATCATGCTGAAGGATGAGCCCAGCTCGGACTGGCGGCGACTGACGACGGAGCTCTGGGTCATCGCGCTCTGCGGCGGCATCGTCGCCTTCGTCGGCTTCCTCGTGCTGGCGCGCCGGCGGCGGGACGCGTGATGCATCGCCTGCTGCTGATCGCTGCGCTGCTGATCGCCTCGGTGGCGGGAGCCTCCGCCGAGGAGGCGGCCGCCTCCCGCACGGGTCTGCCGCAAAGCGTCGAACTGCCGGTGCGGGTCCGGGTCGCTTTGCGCGTGCTCAACGTGCTCGAGATCAAGGAGGTCGCCGGCCAGGGGCGCCTCCAGGTCGAACTGACCCAACGCTGGCAGGATCCGCGCCTCGCCTTCGACGCGATCGCGCGCGGCCTCGCCCGGGACGACCGGGTCGGGGACGAGGCTGACGAGTATCTGAAGACGATCTGGACGCCGGGGCTGACGCTCGACAACCAGATCGGCGACAAGGACTCGCGCAGCGTCGCGCTTTCGGTCCACGCCCATGGTGAGGTCATGCTGATCGAGCGGTTCGAGAGCGATTTCCGTTTTCGCATGAACATGGACGCCTTCCCCTTCGACCAGCAGAGGCTGACGCTGTCGCTCTCGCTGCCGCGCTATCCGCAGCAGGAGGCGGTGATCGTCACCACCGAGGCCGACCGGCAATTCTCGGGCGTCGACGCCACGCCCTCGGTCGTCGACTGGCGCCCGCTCGGTCTGCGCTTTGCGAGCGAGCCGGCCATGGGCTGGAACGCGCGCTCCTATTCGCGGCTGAATGCCACGGTCACGATGGCGCGGGACGCACAGCGCTATGTGCTGCGCGTCTTCGTACCGATCATCGCCGTGCTGGCGGTTTCGCTCTTCGTGCTGTGGTCGCCCGGCCTCAAGGAGCAGGACAAGGGCGGGCTGATCTTCTCCTCGCTGCTCGCTCTGGCGGCGATCAGCTTCACCTTCGAATCGAGCTTCCCGGGTTCGATCTCGCTGAACACGCCGATCGCCGAGATGATCTCGCTCGGCTATCTCTATCTCGTGGCGGTGCTGATGTTCGAGATCGCGCTGGCCGTCGTCATCGCCACGCCGCAGGGGCGCTGGACGGCCGAGGCCACGGCGCTTCGCTATCACCTGCGCTGGGCGCTGCCGGCCATCATGCTGATCGTCTGCCTCGGCGCGGCGCTGCGGGCACTGCCGGGCTGAGCCGGCGCTCCGCTCAGCGGCGCGCCGCGAAGAGCCGCGACAGCAGCCAGAGCGGCACGACGATCAGCGCGCCGCCGATGATCCACTGGCCGACCTCGCGCAGCGCGCCGAAGCCGAGATCGCCGAGCGAGCGCACGAAGCGGGCCGCTGCATCGAAGAGCGCGCGGGGCGAGAGGCCCAGAAAGGCCATCGCCGCGCCAACGAGCAGCGAGATGAAGAGCAGCCGCACGAGCACACCGAGCGGCGAGCCCCCGAGGAAGCGTTCGATCCTGCCGTTGGCCATTCCCAAAACCTCAATGCCCGTCGCGCTGAAAAGACGCCCGGGTGGTTGAACCCCGGCTGAACGGGCTGTCAACCCACTGGCCGGTCAGGAGGTGGCGGAGGCTCCGGCCGTGGCCCAGGCGGTGCCGGCGATCTTGGCGGCGGCGATGACGGCCTGGGTGCGGCTGTCGACGTCGAGCTTGGTCAGGATCGCCGAGACATGCGCCTTGACCGTCGCCTCGGAGACACCGAGCTCATAGGCGATCTGCTTGTTGAGCAGCCCCTCCGACAGCATCATCAGCACGCGCACCTGCTGGGGCGTCAGCGTCGAGAGGTTGCGCACCATCGTCGCAGTTTCGGCATCGACCGGCGCGGTGAGATCGACGCCTGGAGGCGTCCAGACGCCGCCGTCGAGCACGGCGCGAATCGCCTCGCCCATCTGCTCGACATCGGCCGTCTTGGGCAGGAAGCCGAGCGCGCCGAACTCGATGCAACGTCGGATGACCGCCGGATCGTCATTGGCGGAGACCACGATGACCGGGATCTCGGGATGATCGGCCCGCAAGAAGAGCAGGCCGGAGAAGCCTTGCACGCCCGGCATGGTGAGATCGAGCAGGACGAGATCGGCGTCGCCGCCGCTGTCGAGCGCCTCGGTCAGCGCCTCCAGCGAGCCGACCTCGCTGACATCGGCGCCTTCGAGCGCAGTGGAGACGGCCTGGCGCAGGGCGCCGCGGAAGAGCGGATGATCATCCGCGATGACGATCCGTGTCGACGGCTGTCGTTTCATGGGATCCCATCCTCATGCCCGGCCCGCATTGTGCCTCAATCGGGCACCGGTTCAAGCCGTCGGCGCGGGCTGCCGACGGGCAGGCTGTGAACCATCCGGCGGCGGCGCGCAATCAGCCATTCGACGGCAGCAGCGCCTCGAGCGCCTCGATCCGGTCCGCCTCGCGGGGCGGCTTGTCCCAGCGGATACGGCTGATCCGGGGAAAGCGCATGGCCACGCCCGACTTATGGCGGGTCGAGCGCTGCAGCCCTTCGAAAGCGACTTCGAAGACGAGACCGCTCTCGACGGTATGCGTGACCTCACGGACCGGCCCGAAGCGGTTGAGTGTGTGCTTGCGGACGTAGCGGTCGAGTTCGACCAGTTCCTCGTCGGTAAAGCCGAAATAGGCCTTGCCCACCGGCACGAGTTCGTCTGCCCCACCTTCGCCGTTGCGCCAGACACCGAAGGTGAAGTCGGAATAGAAGGACGAGCGCTTGCCGTGGCCGCGCTGGGCATACATCAGCACGCAGTCGACGAGCCTGGCCTCGCGCTTCCATTTCCACCAATGGCCCTTGGGACGGCCCGGCAGATAGGGCGAGTCGAGGCGCTTGATCATGCAGCCCTCGACGGCCTCCGCATCGGCGCCGGCGCCGGCCGTCGCAGGGGCGGCGCGCGCGGCGGCCAGATCCTCCCAGTCGCGGAACGCAATCGGCGGGGAGAGATCGACGATCGGGCTGTCGAGGCGCGCGACGAAGGCCTCCAGCCGGGTCCGGCGGGCCGAGAGCGGCAGGTCGCGCAGATCCTCGTCGCCATCGACGAGCAGGTCATAGGCGCGGATATGCGCGGGATGCTCGAGCAGCATCTTGGATGTCACGCTCTTGCGGTTGAGCCGCTGCTGCAGGCTGTTGAAGCTCTGGACGGCCGCCTTCCGCCGCACCAGCAGTTCGCCGTCGAGCGCGCCGTCCAGCGTCAGCGCCTCGACAACGTCCGGGAATGCGGCGGCGATGTCCTCGCCGGTGCGCGAGAACAGCCGCGTGACGCGCTCGCCATCCGGCCGCGTGCCGGTGACGGCCTGGACGCGGATGCCGTCCCATTTCCATTCGGCCTGGAATTCGGCCGGGTTCATCTTGTCGAAATCGCCGTCCTCGATCGGGTGCGACAGCATCACCGGGCGGAAGGGCGCGGGATCGGTCGCCTCGGGCCGCGGCCCCCTGCCCTCGAGCCAGGCGAAGAGCGTGGCATAGGGCGGCTCGAGCCCATGCCAGACCTGCTCGACCTCGTCGGCCGGGATGCCGCCGAGGCTGGCGGCCGCCGTCTTCGCGAGGCGCGCGGAGACGCCGATGCGCAGCGAGCCGGTGATCAGCTTCAGCAGCGCCCAGCGGCCGGTCTCGTCCAATGCGTCGAGCCAGGAGGCGACGAGACGCGGCAACTCGGTCCTGCCGACGCTGCGCAGACCTTCCACGACATCCGGCAGATGCGGCACGTCGTTGGCCCCCCGACGCGCCGGCCACATCAGCGCGACCGTCTCCGAGAGATCGCCGACATAGTCGTAGGAGAGCGCAAACAGCACGGGGTCGGTTCGCTCGGCGATCAGCGCGCGGACGAGCCCGGCCTTGGCGTTCGGGAAAACCAGCCCGCCGGTCATCGCCGCCAGGGCGAGACCGCGGTCGGGATCGGGCGTGCTGCGCAGGTAATCCGCGATCAGCGCGAGCTTGGCGTTGCGGCGCGGCTCATAGGCCAGCCGGTCGAGCAGCCAGGCGAAGCGGTTCACCGGCGCGTCCCCCGACCGCGCCGGCGTTTACCAATGCGGCGAACTCTTGGCATCATTCAGTTTCCATTCATGAAGGCGCCCGCAGGCTGACCATCGCTGAGGGGGACATGCCGACCATGCGTGCTGCCATCCGGATTGCCGGCCTCGCCATCGCCATGGCGACTGCGCTGTCGGGCGCCGCCCAGGCCGGTGCCTTCACCTGCCGTGAAACGCCGATCGTCGCGCCGAACCATAGGCTGACCGCGCTGGCGCCACGGATCGCAACAGGCGGCAAGCTGGACATCCTCGCCATCGGCTCCTCCTCGACCGAAGGCGTCGGCGCCACCAGCCGCGACAGGAGCTACCCTGCGCGACTGCAGAGCCTGCTGTCGGCCGCGTGGCCCCGCGTCCAGGTCAGCGTGGCCAATGCCGGCATCGGCGGCGAGATTGCGCCCGAGACATTGCTCCGGTTGAAGAAAGCCCTGAGCGAGCGCCGCTACGATCTGGTGATCTGGCAGGTCGGCACCAATGACGCCGTGCGCGGCGGCGACATGGCGGCTTTCCGCGCGATGATCGCCGACGGCATCGCCGTGGTGAAAAACGCTGGCGTTAGCCTCGCTCTGCTCGACCCGCAGTATTTTCCCGGCATCCGGGAGCCGGCGCGCTATCGAACCTATGTCGATGCAATCGCCGAGGTCGCCAAGCGCGAGAGCGTTCCCGTGTTCACGCGCTACGAGACGATGCGGGAATGGCACGATGCCGATGCCCAGGCCTTCAAGGCCGCGCTCGCGGCGGACAGCTTCCATATGAGCGATGCGGGCTATGACTGCCTCGCCCGCGACATGGCGGCGGGTCTCGTCTCTCTGACCACCGGCGGCCGGCCCGTCGTCGCGCAGACGCGCTAGCGCTTCAGACCGGAACGGCATCGGCGCCCTCCACGGCAGCCTCGGCCTCGCCCTCATCACCATAACCCACAAGATGCAGCGGCCTGGCGCGCAGGCCGACGCTCGTGCACCAATGGACGAGCGCATCGGCCTCGCCATGGGTGACCCAGATCTCGCCAGCGCCCGTCTCGCGGATGGTGGCCTGGAGATCGTCCCAGTCGGCATGATCGGAGACGATCAGGGGCAGTTCGACGCCCTTCTGGCGGGCGCGAGCACGAATGCGCATCCAGCCCGAGGCGAAGCTCGTGACGGGGTCGGGGAACTTGCGGGCCCAGAGATCCTGGATCGCGCTCGGCGGGCAGATGACGATCTCGCCGCCCAGCGTCTTGCGCTCCGCGGCGACGACCTTGCGGACCTCGCCCAGCTTGGCGCCTTGGGAGATGTAGAACTCGGTCAGCTTCTCCATCGCGCCATGGAGATAGAGCGGGCGGTCGTAGCCGGCCTCGCGGATCAGGGCCATGACGCGCTGCGCCTTGCCCAGCGAATAGGCGCCGACGATATGCGTCCGCTCGGGAAAGAGCCGGACCGATTCCAGGAGCTTGCCGACCTCGGCATGGGCGGGCGGGTGGCGGAAGACCGGCAGGCCGAAGGTCGCCTCGGTGATGAAGATGTCGCAGGGCACGGGTTCAAAGCCGGCGCAGGTCGGGTCGCGCTCGCGCTTGTAATCACCGGAAGCGACAATCCGCAGGCCGCCGGATTCGACGATGATCTGCGCCGATCCCAACACATGCCCGGCCGGCACGAAGGTGAAGTCCACCTCGCCGATACGGATCATCTCGCCCGGCACCGCATCCTGCCGCTGGCCGGTGAAGCCCTCGCCATAGCGCAGGGCCATGATGGCGAGGGTCTCGCGCGTCGCCAGCACGGCGCCATGGCCGGCTCTGGCATGATCGGAATGGCCATGCGTGATCAGCGCCCGCGCCACCGGCCGCACCGGATCGATGTAGACATCGGCCGGGGGGCACCAGAGGCCGGCCGGCGTCGGGATCAGCAGATCGGAGGGGCGCATCGTCCCCGGCGCGTTGCGTCTGGCCAGCGTCATGCTCCTCAGATAGACCCGCGCGCATGATCGAAAAGGCCCCGACCGCGCATTCCGCCAGTTCCGGCGATCCGACGCTGGACCGCCGCTATGGCTGGGCCGAGGCTGCGTTCAAGGAGGGAGACGCGCAGGCCTGCGTCGAGATCCTCGACCAGACGCTGGCGCAGGCCTACCACTTTACCGCCGCCTGGCATCTCTACGGCCTCGCGCAGGAGGCGCTGGGCCACAAGGAGGAGGCGGCGACCGCCTGGCGGCAATGCCTGACGCTCGACCCCAATGACCATTTCGGTGCCCGGCTCGACCTCGCGCGGATCGGCGCGATGGCAGCCGAAGACGCGACCTCCGAGAATTTCTCCGGCACGCTCTTCGATGGCTATGCCGACCGGTTCGACAGCCATCTGACGCAGGCGCTGCACTACAATGCTCCGGAACTGATCAAGGCCACGCTGGCCCGGCTCTGTGAAAACGCCGGCCGCGCCTTCCGGTTCGAGACCGTCTTCGACCTCGGTTGCGGCACCGGACTGATGGGCGAGGCGATCCGAAACGAGGCCGGTTTCCTCGCCGGTTGCGATCTCTCGCCGCGCATGATCGAGCGGGCTCGGGCCAAGACGAAAGGCGATGGCTCGCCGCTCTACGACAAGCTCGCCGTGGCGGGCCTCACCGCTTTCCTCGCCAGCCGCCCCGACGCCAGCGCCGATCTCCTGCTGGCGGCCGACGTCTTCGTCTATCTCGGCGAATTGCGGCCGGCCTTCGCGCAGGCCGCGCGCGTGATGACCCGCGACGGGCTCCTGGCCTTCACGGTTCAGAGCCATGATGGCGAGGGCGTCGTCGTGGGGCATGATCGGCGGTTCGCGCATGCAGAGAGTTGGCTGCGCCGGAGGCTGGATGAAGCGGGTCTGCAGATCGTCACCCTCGACCCCGTCAGCACGCGTCAGGATCGCGGCGTCGCGGTTCCGGGGCTTCTGGCGGTGGTGCGGCTGGCATTGCCCGTGCCGCTGCGTCAGGAGGCCGCGGCAGGGGAACCTTCGCCCGGCTCACGCGATATAGACGCAGCCGCGGAGTCCTGAAAACAGAGCCCATGCCCACCAAAGTTCTGATCGTCGAGGACGAGGTCCTGATCGCCATGGAGACGGAGGCGATCGTCGAGGATCTCGGCCATCATCCCGTCGGCATCGCTGCGACCTCGCAGGAGGCGCTGGCGCTCGCCGCTGCGGAAGAACCTGATGTCGCACTCGTAGACGTCAATCTGGCGGACGGGCCGACCGGGCCAGAGGTTGGGGCCAAGCTCGCCGATCTCGGCATCGCCGTGGTCTTCATCACCGCCAATCCCCGCATGCTGCAAAGGCGGATCGAGAACGCGATCGGCGTCTTCGACAAGCCTGTCGCCGACCGGGACCTTGCCGAACTGCTCGAATACGTCACCAGCCGCGCGGCCGGGCGCCCCGCCGTGCCGCCGAGCCGGCTCAAAGTGTTCTGAGGACCCGGCAGCGCCTCAGGACTGCGCGTCCTGATCGCGCGCCAGCCTTGCTGCGGCGACGACGACCTCCACGACGAGCCCTTCCGGCTTCCAGTCGCGCGTGAGTCGTCCGCCGAGTTGACGCCCGACGCTCATTTCCGCCAACCGTGTGCCGAAGCCCGTCCGGCCCGGCTCGCCTTCAACCGTCGGGCCGCCCGTCTCGGTCCAGCGCAGGACGATGTCATCCCCCTCATGCCAGATGGTGATGCCGACGCGGCCGGTCTCGCCCGAGAGCGCGCCGTACTTGATCGCGTTGGTAGCGAGTTCGTGGAAGAGCAGCGCGATCGGCGTCGCGCCACGATCGTCCACCGTGGCATCCTCGCCGGTGACCGTGAGGCGGCCCGCGCTCACCGCCGGATAGGGCGAGAACAGGTTGTCCAGCAGGCCCCTGATTGTGGTGCTGCCGATGACCGGCTGCGACGCCTCGCTGTGCGGCCGCACGAACTCATGGGCGCGCGCCAACGCCGAGACGCGCTCACGAAACTGCGCGGCGAAGTCCTTGGCCTCCGGGAACTCGCGGGCCGAGAGCGCGATCAGGCTGCCGACGACGGAGAAGATGTTCTTGATGCGGTGGCTGAGCTCATGGCTCAGCAGTTCATTGGCTTCGGCCGCGAGCTTCGCCTCGTGGATGTCGGTGCAGGTGCCGATCCAGCGGACGATCCGGCCCTGCGCATCCCGCACCGGCTGGGCGCGACCGATCGTCCAGCGATACTGGCCGGAATTGTGGCGCAGCCGGTATTCGACCTCGTAGACCTCTCCCGTCGCCAGCGAGTGGCGCCAGCGGCGCCAGGCTTCCGGCTGATCCTCCTCATGGAACAGCCCGGCCCAGCCCTCGCCGTCGGTCGAGCCGCGCGGCACGCCGGTGAACTCGTACCAGCGCTCGTTGTAATAGTCGTGGAATCCGTCCGGCCGCGTCGACCAGACCATCTGCGGCATCACATCGGTCAGGGTCTTGAAGGTCGCTTCGGTGACCGGCAGCCCGGCTTGGTACAGGTCTGTATCGGGCAACGGCAGAACCTCAGGCTCCCGGTCGGAGCAGATAGCGGCTCAAACGCCGGGGAGGCGGTTTTGTTGCACAAGCCTCCGGCTCCTGCCAGCACCCTTCGTCCAGGGCGAAACGCAGAAGGGATATTCTCCTTTCGTTCCGGCACCGGCCATCCTATCTCTGTCGCGCATGGCCGCGCCTTCTCCGCTCCCTTCCGCTTTCACGGACTGGTTCGCCAGCCGCGGCTGGAGCGCGCGACCACACCAGCTCGCTTTGCTGGAGGAAGCCCGGGCCGGCCGCTCGACGCTGCTGGTGGCGCCAACCGGGGCCGGCAAGACGCTCGCCGGCTTCCTGCCCTCGCTGGTCGAGCTCTCGCAGCGCGAGGGGAAGCGCGAGGGACTGCACACGCTCTACATCTCGCCGCTGAAGGCGCTCGCCGTCGACATCGCGCGCAATCTCGAGGCGCCGATCCGCGAGATGGGATTGGCCGTCACGGTCGAGACCCGCACCGGCGACACCTCGGCCGCCAAGCGCATGCGCCAGCTCCGCACGCCGCCCGACATCCTGCTGACGACGCCGGAGCAGCTCGCGCTGCTGGTGTCGCACCGCGACGCCGCGCCGTTCTTCGCGAGCCTGCGCCGGATCGTGCTCGACGAGCTGCATGCGCTGGTCACCTCCAAGCGTGGCGATCTGCTTTCGCTCGATCTGGCGCGGCTGCGCAGCCTCGCGCCGCAGGTCAGCGCGGTCGGGCTGTCCGCGACGGTGCGCGAGCCGGCCGATCTGCAGCGCTTCCTCGGCGGCAGCGAGACGCCGGCTGGTCTGGTGACGGTGAAGGGCGGGGCGGCGGCCCGCATCGGCATCCTGCAAACGCCGACACGCCTGCCGATGGCCGGCCACACCACCGGCCACGCGATGGGCGCGATCTACGCGGCCATCAAGGCGCACAAGCTGACGCTGGTCTTCGTCAATACGCGCATGCAGGCGGAGTTCGCCTTCCAGGCGCTGTGGACCATCAATGACGACAACCTGCCGATCGCGCTGCATCACGGCTCGCTCGACGCCACGCAGCGCCGCAAGGTCGAGGCCGCGATGGCCGAGGGCCGGCTGAAGGCGGTGGTCTGCACCGCGACACTCGATCTCGGCATTGACTGGGGTGATGTCGATCTCGTCGTCAATATCGGCGCGCCCAAGGGGGCGAGCCGGCTGATGCAGCGCATCGGCCGCTCCAACCACCGCATGGACGAGCCCTCGCAGGCGCTGCTCGTGCCCTCCAACCGCTTCGAGCTGCTGGAGTGCCGCGCGGCGCTCGATGCCGTGGCCGAGGCCGCGCAGGACACGGCGGATGCCCGCATCGGGGCGCTCGACGTCCTCGCCCAGCACGTGCTCGGCGTCGCCTGCTCGGACGGCTTCGATGCGGATGCTCTTTACCGCGAGGTCTGCACCGCCTCGCCCTATGCCGGGCTGGAGCGGGCGGATTTCGACGCCGTCGTCCATTTCGGCGCGACCGGCGGCTACGCTCTGAAGAGCTATGAGCGCTTCGCCAAGCTGCGCCAGGACAAGGCCGGGCATTGGCGCGCCAGCAACGCCAAGATCATCCAGCAATACCGCATGAATGTCGGCACCATCGTCGAATCGACGATGATGAAAGTCCGGCTCGGCAAGGCCCGCGCCGGCAAGCCCGGCCAGCCATCGCAGGTGACGCGCGGCGGTCGCGTGCTCGGCGAGGTCGAGGAGTATTTCGCCGAGACGATGACGCCGGGCGACACCTTCATCTTCGCCGGCGAGGTGCTGCGTTTCGAGGGCATCACCGGCAACGAGGCAATCTGCTCGCGCGCGCCGCCCGGCACCGACCCGAAGATCCCCTCCTACAATGGCGGCAAGTTCCCGCTCTCGACCTTTCTCGCCGCCCGCGTGCGCGCCATGCTGGCCAACCCGAAGGAGTGGGACAGCCTGCCCGAAGAGGTCTCCTCCTGGCTGCATGCGCAGCGGCTGAAATCGCGCCTGCCCCAGCCCGGCGAGCTCCTGGTCGAGACCTTTCCGCGCGGCGGGCGGTTCTACCTCGTCGCCTACCCCTTCGAGGGGCGGCTGGCGCATCAGACGCTCGGCATGCTGCTGACGCGGCGGCTGGAGCGCGCGCGGATGCGGCCGCTCGGCTTCGTCTGCAATGATTACGGCATGGCCTGCTGGGGGCTCGGCGACATGTCCGCGGCGATCGCGCGCGGGGCCTTGAGCCTCGACGAGCTCTTCTCGCAGGACATGCTCGGCGACGATCTCGAGGAATGGCTTGCGGAATCGGCGCTGATGAAGCGCACCTTCCGGCAATGCGCGGTGATCGCGGGCCTGATCGAGCGGCGCTTTCCGGGCCAGGAGAAGAACGGCCGCCAGGTCACCATGTCGACCGACCTCGTCTACGACGTGCTGCGGCGCCACGAGCCCGAGCATGTGCTGCTCAAGGCCGCACGCGCGGATGCCGCGACGGGCTTGCTCGACATCAAGCGCCTGGGCCAGATGCTGACACGGATCAGCGGGCGAATCGTGCATCAGCCGCTGGATCATGTGTCGCCGCTGGGCGTCTCCGTCATGCTCGAGATCGGCCGCGAGGCAGTCTATGGCGAGGCGGCCGACGAGATCCTGGCGGAGGCCGAGGCGATGCTGACCGAAGAGGCGATGGCGTGAACGCAGTGGCGGCGAGCGACCGGGCACCGACTGAGGCGATCTTCCTGCTCGGCCGGCTCGTGGTCGTGCCCGATCATTCGGGCGCGCTCTGGCTGCCCGACGAGTGCACGCTCGTCGTCGCCGACCTGCATCTCGAAAAAGGCTCCTCCTATGCGAGGCGCGGCGTCTTCCTGCCGCCCTATGATTCGGCGGCGACGCTGGCGGCGCTTTCGGCCGCGATCGGCCGCCATGCGCCGGCCCGCGTCATCGCGCTCGGCGACAGTTTTCATGACCGCGAGGCGGAAACCCGCCTCGACGTGGACAACCGCACGACGCTGAAGCGGTTGCAGGCGGGCCGCGACTGGCTCTGGGTGACCGGCAATCACGACCCGCAGATCAGCGCGGCGATGGGCGGAGACAGCGCCGCGACCATCGATCTTCGCGGCGTTACCCTGCGCCATGAGCCCGATGCGCAGGAGACGGGCTTCGAGATCGCCGGCCATCTTCATCCGGCCGCCAAAATCAGGATGCGCGGGCGGGCGCTGCGGCGGCGCTGCTTCGCGCTCTCGGCGCGGCGCTGCGTCATGCCGGCGATGGGCGCCTATGCCGGCGGGCTGAACCTGCGCGACGCCGCCTTCGGCCCGCTGCTCGGCGCCGGCTACAGCGCCCATCTCCTGGGCGACGCCCGCCTCTTCCGCATCGACCCGCGGCTGCTGCTGCCGGACTAAAGCCCACCGACGCCGCTCAAGCCCTTTACCCCCGGCGACATCGCGGCCAGCGCCCTATCTCTGCAGGGTCATGACGAGACGGGTTGCGTCCACCCGGCGCTTGTGGCATCAGGACGCCGCTTCGGAACGACGCCCGCCCTGCCCCTCGCCTCCGGCGACCGCAGGACACTTGGCCGACGATCCTGCTGCGGTAGCTCAGTGGTAGAGCACACCATTGGTAATGGTGAGGTCGAGAGTTCAATCCTCTCTCGCAGCACCAGCCCATCTCCTTGATGCGGCTGAGACTCTTGACGAATAAGGCCTTCTGTCCATTCTGACGTTACAAATCGCGTAACAAATCAGTTGGACGTTGATGCCTCGCAAGGCGCACCAGTATCTGCTCAACAGGGACGGTCGCTTTTTCGCCCGCCTCGTCGTCCCGAAGGAACTCCGGCCGTTCATCGAGGGCAAGACCGAGTTGCGGCGAGCCCTCGGCCCTGACCGTCAGGACGCTGTCCGCAAGCTCCCCGGCGCCGTCACACTGCTCCAGCACGAGATCGCACTCGCGGAACGTCGTGCGATGGAAGCCGGCGATCGCAAGATCGACCAAGGGCGATATCCGCTCGCTGTCGACCAGATCGCTCTTCGCAATTACCAGTCGCGGCTCTCGTTCGACGAGCAGCTCAGGAGCCGGGACGCACGCTATGCGTCGGTCGGAGTCGACGATGTTCTCGCTACCAGGCTCCGGGACGGTATCGCCGGCCGATTGACGGACGGCGAGCTGGCCGAGCTCGTGGGAGGCCGGATTGAGCGATACCGGCGTCTTGGAAACACGACAGCCAGCTTCGGCACCGATGATTGGCGTGCTTTGGCGCGCGGGATGTGCGTGTCTGAATACGAAGCCCTGTCGAGGATGGCCGAGCGCGACGAAGGTGACTTCAGCGGCAAGCCCACGCACCCACTTATCGCTCATGCGACGCCCGAGGTTGACGAGAAGCCGCCAGTCTCCATTAAGGCCTTGGTGGCTGATTATATCGCAGCCAAGCAGCTTGTGGGAAAGGGTTCGGAGGCCGAGCGCCGATGGGGACCAGTCTTTGCGGACTTGCGCAAGACGATCGGCCATGACGACGCCCAGCGGCTGACCAAACAGGATCTCATCGCCTGGCGTGATGCGCGGCTGAAGACGCACTCAGTCAAGACCGTGGCGGACGTCTATCTGGCTGCGGTGCGCACTGTGTTGACCTGGGCGGTCCAGAACGACAGGCTGGAAGTCAACGTCGCCGACCAGGTCAGGCAGGAGGTCCCCAAGCGCCAGCTGAGCCGGGAACAGGGCTTCACGCTCGCCGAAGCGACGGCGGTTCTGAAGGCGTCTCGTGCCTACAAGCCGGTTGAGCGCGACAACCCGATCAACCGCGAAGCTCCTCAGACAACGGCAGCCAAACGGTGGGCGCCCGTCCTTTGCGCGTTCACCGGCGCTCGCATTGCCGAGATCACCCAGCTGCGCAAGCAGGACATTCGCAAGGAGGGTGAGATATCAGTTATGAGGATCACGCCCGCCGCAGGCACCGTGAAGGCCGGTGGCTACCGCGACGTGCCCCTGCATCCGCAGGTCCTCGATCTGGGGTTCCTGGACTTCGTAAACGCATCCCCCGAGGGTCCCCTGTTCTACCCTGCCCGCCAGGACAAGAACGCCATCGTTGGAGCACGGACGGTGGCCGGGCGCGTCAGCCAGTGGCTGCAGAAGCTCGAGGTCGTTCCCACCGGTGTTAGTCCAAACCATGGCTGGCGGCACCGGTTCAAGACGGTCGGGCGCGAGGAAGGCATCTCGGATCGCGTCATTGACGCCATCCAAGGTCACGCAGGCAGAACCGCGGGCGACAATTACGGAGACGTGACCCTGAAGACAAAACAGGAAGCGATCCAACGCTATCCCAGATACGATCTCTGATCCCACCATACATAAAATAAAAATCCCACTTAAGTCCGAGCTATAAGATAATAATCAGCGCATTTGCTGATGATTACTATGGCTTAGTGGAAATGAAAGCACGCTCAAACCGACCCTTTTCCGACACTCGACTTCCCAAATTTCTAGAAAAACGTATCCTCGAGTTGAGACCCCGTAAATCGCAACTTGAAATTGCAAGCGAGTCGGGTTTTCTCAATCCCAATATGCTGTCGCTCCTCAAGAGCGGTGCCTGCAAGCTGCCGCTGGATCGCGTTGTGAGCCTCGCCAAGGCTCTCGAATGTGACCCGGTCAAGCTCTTCGTCCTGGCCCTCGAGCAGCTGGACAGGAACACGACCGAGCAGGCCATCAGGCAGATCTTCGGCACGCTCGTCACCGAGAACGAGGTCGCATGGATCGAAGAGATCCGGCGCGCCTCGGATCACAGTGACCCGTCGCTGACTGCCAGGGGCCGCTCGGCTATCCGCGGGATCTTCGGCCGATGATCCCTGACCCCACCAACGGTGAGAGCCAACAGCATACCTACGGTGCCGATCTCCGCCCGCTGACCCAGAACGAGCGCTTCTGGTTGGAGGTCATCCGCCTATCGTCCTGGGACTCGGACCCTGCGCCCACGCTGGAGCTGGTGCAGCAGCTCCGCCTCATTTTCGAGCCGGCCAACCGGGGATCTGCGCGATGATCGGCGACGACGGCTTCGATGCGCGCTGGCTCGGGAAATCGATCCCCGAGCACCATTGGCATTTCCACCGCCGGCTCCTCGAGCGCTACGAGATTGTCCTGGCACCAGGCGAGTTCTCGGAGATGCTGAAAGACATCGCCAGCGGCAAGGCGCCGTTGGTTCAGCGCAGGTCGGCTAAGAGCGCGGTCTACCTGGTCCGGAACCGACGGCTGTTCGAGCGCTATTTCGTGCTGGTAACGGATGGCGAGGTCCGGACCACGCTCCCGCCCAGCAAGTCCCTGAAACGAGCCCGGCGCTCACTGCCGGGCTGAGGCCATTGTGACGGGAGGCTGCGCACCAGCGGCCTCTCAGCCTCATGCCACCGCGCTCTCGTTCAGCTCCCGGATCTTCAAGAACAGCTTTCCGATGCGCAGCTCGTCGAACACCTGCTCTGGTCCCGTCGGCGCGAGGTCGATGAAGGGGCGCTCGTAGAGCAGGCCGGGGTCCATCGTGCCCTGGTGGGTCAGGTGCTCGATGATCATGCCGATGAACTCGATCTGCGCCGCAGTCGCCGTGCCGGGCGCAATGAACTCGCTGAAAGCCGCGCTAACGGCTTGCGGGTCGAGCCCGACCAGCGAGCGCACGAAGCGGCCGAACCCCTGGCTCGTCTCCCTGGCCCGGGTGATGTCGGCGGCGTCGCCGATACCGGCGTCGAGGAGCATCTTCTCGAGCTCCGCGAGATCGGTCGGCGTCAGCGGACGACCGTGGCGGACCTTGTGCAGCACGATGTGGTCCTCGTGCTTCCTGAGGAAGTGGCGAGCCTTGGCCTTGAAGCGCGCGAAGTCGGCCTCGCCCACCTGGGGCAGCTCGTGCTCGACGCCCTCACCGATCTCGTCGGCGAAATCCGAATAGACGATCGCCTTCTTGCCCTTTTCGACATGCTGGACGAGGTCGCGCAAGCGCAGCCGGACGAGTTCCAGCAGCGGGACGGTGACGCCCTCCCACCATTGGTCCGTCTGGATCTCCTCGATCAGCACCGCCTGCTGGGCGATAGAAGGAATGCCGGTCTGCTCTTCGAGGGCCGAGGCGATCTCGATGAGCTGCTTGCGCAGGTCGGGGAAGCGCTTGGAGCCGCGCAGGAGCGCAAGCTCCAGCGAGAACATCAGCAGGTCGAAGCGCTTGGCTTCCTCGGTGCCCAGACGCTGCGACGACGGCAGGGGCGCGATTTCGGACAGCAGTTCCTCGCGCTTGCTGTCATCGAGTTCTGCCCAGGCCTCTGGAGCGCAGTAGGCCTCGACGGCGCGGCGCTTCTGCCTGACGATGAAGTTGTCCTGGTTGAGGCCGGCGACCATCCCCTGCAGCGTCCTGAGGGCGTCGGCGCGGATCTCGGCCTCGCTCGGGGACCCGCCGCCCTGGACCTCGTAAGAGGCCTGCTCGCCGCTCTCCAGGCCGGGCGGCCGGTCGCCAGCTTTGCCATCGAGCGCCATCACCAGATCCAGCCGGGCCGCGAACAGGCGCTCCGACAGCGTCTTGGCCGTGCTCGCCTCTTTCAGCTCCGGGTTGGCGCCGAAGAATTCCAGGTTCTGGCAATAGTCGAAGACGCGGAAGAACTCCTTGTCCTGGCCGGGACCGAACAGATCCGGGCAGAGACGGGTGCCGCGGCCCATCATCTGCCAGAACTTGGTCTTGGACCGCACCTGCTTGAAGAAGACCAGGTTCACCACCTCGGGCACGTCGATGCCGGTGTCGAGCATGTCGACCGAGATCGCGATGTGCGGCGCGCTGGCCTTCTTGGAGAAGTCGTCGATCAGCGTCTGGGCGTAGGGACCGCTGTTGTAGGTGATGACGCGGGCGAAATGGCCGGCATGGTGCGGATAGGCCAGGTCGAAGCGCTGCGAGATGAAGTCGGCATGGGCCTGGTTCTTTGCGAAGATGATGGTCTTGCCGAGCCGGTCGCCGCCCTCGACCTTGATGCCGTGCGTCATCAGATGGGCGATGACCAGGTCCACCGTGTCGATGTTGAACAGCCGCTTGTTGACCTCGGCCGCCTCGACGGAATCCGGGATCTCCTCCTCGCCCCATTCCAGGCTGTCCCACTGGTCCTTCTCCTCCTCGGAGAGGTCGTCATAGCGCAGGCCGGAGCGCACGATCCTGAGCGGCACCGAGACCGACTTGGGCGGCACGAGATGGCCGTCGTCTACCGCCTCGTCCAGCGAATAGGCATCCGTGGGGACCCCGTCCTCGAGGTCGAACAGCGAATAGGTATTGTGGTCGATCTCGTCCTTGGGCGTCGCGGTCAGCCCGACCAGGAACGAGTCGAAATAGGCGAAGATGGCGCGGAAGCGCTGGTAGACCGAGCGGTGCGCCTCGTCGATCACGATCAGGTCGAAATGGCCCGGCCCGAACTTGGCCTTGCCGTCGTGCTTGCCGTCGATGAGGTTCATCATCGTCGGATAGGTCGAGAGGAAGACGCGGCCCTCGCTCGTCCGCTCGGTGACGAGGTTGACCGGCGCGGAGTCCGGCAAATGCGCCTTGAAGGCCCCGGTCGCCTGGTTCACCAGTGCGACGCGGTCGGCGAGGAAGAGCACGCGCTTGACCCAGCCGGCGCGCATCAGCAGATCGACCAGCGCGATCACCGTGCGGGTCTTCCCCGACCCGGTCGCCATCACCAGCAGCGCCTTGCGCTCATGGTCCTGCTCGAAGCTCCTCGCGATCGCGCGGATGGCCCGGTGCTGATAGGGCCGCTCGACGATCTTGCGGTTGATGGCTTCAGAGCCCAGTGCCTTGCGGCTTGAGCGGCGCTGGATTGCCAGCTCTAGCTCGTCACGCTTGTAGAAGCCGCCGATCTGGCGCGGCGGGTAGCGCGTGTCGTCCCAGATCCAGTGCTCATAGCCGTTGGAGTAGAAGATCACCGGGCGCTGGCCGAAGCGCGCCTCCAGGCAGTCGGCATAGAGCTTGGCCTGCTGCTGGCCCTTCCGGGCGTCGGCGCGGCTGCGCTTGGCCTCGACCAGGCCAAGCGGCTTGCCGTCAGCGCCCCAGAGCACATAGTCGACGAAGCCGACCCCTTCCGCATTCGGCATGCCCTCGACGCGGAACTCGATATCCTCGGGCTTGTCGAGCGCCCAGCCGGCCTCGCGTAGCAGCAGGTCGATATAGCGGTCGCGGGTCTGCGCTTCGTTGTAATCGTGGTCGTCCGGCCTGGCTTCCGCGGCTTTGCGCGCCGCGCCGACCTCGGCCCGCAGGCGCTTCAGCTCGGCGTCCAGACTCTCGCGGTCGGCGAGAAGCCGCGTCAGCTCGCCGTTTTTCGCGTCGAGCTCGGCCTGCTGCGCCTTGATATGGGCGAAGGTCTTCTTGAGGATGTCGTCGCGGCGCGACAGCAGCGAGGCGTCGAACGCAAGGTCATCGGCGGGCTTTGTGCCGCGCGCATAGGTCCGTGCCAGCCAGAAGCAGACATGGAAGAGCTCCTGGACCGCCCCGGCAGCGTCACCAGGGCGGATCATCTTCTCCTCATGCACCGCGCGGTTGCGCAGCGAGTTGATGTATTTCGCCTTAGTGAAGACCGGTTCGCCGGCGGCGCGCCGGAAGCTGGGCTCATGCAGCAGAGCCGAGATATTGTCCTGGTAGGGCAGCTTCAGCCCCGGATCATTGCGAAAAGCCCAATTGACCCCGACCTCGACCGCCTTGCCGGCGAAGAAGGCAGCTGCCGTCGGCGAGACGCCCGCCTGCCGCTCGGCCTCCAGCGCCGCCTCATGCACGGCGGGGAACTCGGCAGCGAGGAAGGCGAAGTTGGACATGCTGGCGGTGTCCTGGCGGGGGCTAGAGCTGGCCGGTGAAGGCGCGGTGTTGGAGCGAGGAGAAGAGTTTCAAATCCACGTCCCGCGCACGCTTCAACATCGACTTGGCTCGTCTTACGGCCTCGACATGCTGTTGGAACCGCAACTGATCCTCAAGTGGAGGGACGATTATCTCAATCTTCTCGAATTCCGACTTTTTGAGAATAGGCAATGTGGTTGATAGCGCGCGGGAGATAATGTCTTCCTTACAGAAACGCAGTGCCTGCAAACCGAATTCGGGCTTAACTAGAGCCCCCCATTGAACAGCATTTATCTGCTGATTGAAGGTTGATTGAGCTACAGCGATATCAATTTTTCCGATCGTCGCGCCAATGCAGCACACGAGCGCCGCTCCAGGCTCAATGATCTTCGAAAACGAAGCGCCCTTGTGGCTTATGTAACGAGATGGCGCGGCATCGCTCTCCAGGTCGCCAGGGGTTAGGAATGGCACATCGTTGCCCCACGCCTCTGGATCAGACGTTGGTGGCGTCTTTCCTGTGCTCACCTTACCGACAACGGCCAGTTGCCGTCTTGGCCAACGAGCCTCGCGCCGGGGATGCCCGAACATCTCCAGAAAGATCGATTGCGTCAGCCCGTCGAGCAGTTCGAGCGCGCGATTGCGCTTGCGGCGCAGCGCATCCGCCTTGTCCAGGATCGCCGCAATCCGCCGCTGCTCGTCGAGCGGGGGCAGAGGGATTTCCAGTTCGCTGAGGCTCGATGCGTTTACTCCGCCCTGCGCCGCGCCCTGTGTCTTCTTTCGGATCTGCGTCCAGTAGCCAGCAGATTGAAAGAAGTGCGCTAGATATGCCGGCTCGACGGCCGCCGATGGCTTAACGCGTATCAAGTAGGACGCGAAAACGGCGCCACTAGGAGGCGATTTGATGAGGAAACTCTTTCCGGTGGTTGCGCCGGTCCTCGCGAAAACGATGTCTCCGTCGGCAAGGGATGCAGACCGCAGCTTGCTCTCCGGCGCAATGCAATACGGCACGCGGGCCCAGTCGACCGAACCATCCTGAATATCGGTGATTCGGAGAAACTTATTGCCGGCCACGTCGTCCGAAGCAGACGCCGTCACCCCGTAGTCTATGGTGCGCGAAACCTCAGCAAGTGGCCGTATAGGAAAGCTCACGCTCACAGCATCGCCTCCAGGTCGGCCAGCCCGTCCGCGATCTCCTTCTCCACCGCCTTCAACTCGGCGATGATCTCCTTCGGCGCGCGATGCTGGGCGGCTTCGTGCACCACCTCCTTGTAGCGGTTGAGCGAGAGGTCATAGCCGGCGGCCGCAATCTCGGCCTTGGGCACGCAGAAGCTCTGGGCCGTGCGCGGGCGCTGGCGCTCCGTGCCCTGCCGCGCCTGCCAGCGCGCGGCGATGTCGGGCAGGTTGTTCTTCGCCTGCTCGGCCTCATCCAGCGTCAGATTGACGAAATGCCCGTTCTGCCAGGAGCCCGGCGCTGGTCCGAGCTTCTCAGCCGACAGCAGCGGGTTGCGCTTATCGTCGAGCGAGAAGCCGTCGGCCTGGCAGTCATAGAACCAGACCTGGTCGGTGCCGCCGGAATTAGTCTTGGTGAAGAACACGATCGCTGTCGATACGCCGGCATAGGGCCGGAACACACCTGACGGCAGCTTGATGATGCCATCGAGCTTGTGGTCCTCGACCAGCATCTTGCGGATCGCCTTGTGCGCGGTCGAGGAGCCAAAGAGCACGCCATCGGGCACGATCACGGCCGCGCGCCCGCCGGGCTTCAGGAGCTTCAGGAACAGCGCCATGAAGAGCAGCTCGGTCTTCTTCGTCTTGACGACCGAGAGCAGATCCTTGGCCGTCGTCTCATAGTCGAGCGAGCCGGCGAAAGGCGGGTTGGCGAGCACGAGCGAATAGCGATCGGCATCCCCGCCATGCTCCTGGGCGAGCGAATCCTTGTAGCGTATGTCGGCGTTGTCAACGCCATGCAGCACCATGTTCATCGAGCCGATGCGCAGCATCGTGCCGTCGAAGTCGAAGCCGTGGAACATCTCCTGGTGGAAGTGGTCGCGGCTCTCCGGCTCCTGGAATAGCCGCGGGTGGTTGTCGCGCAGATATTCGCCGGCCGCGACCAGGAAGCCGCAGGTGCCGCAGGCGGGATCGACGATGATGTCCTTTGGGCCAGGTGCGGTCATCTCGACCATCAGGGAGATGATGTGGCGCGGGGTGCGGAACTGGCCGTTCTGGCCAGCGCTGGCGATCTTGCCGAGCATATACTCGTAGAGATCGCCCTTGGTGTCGCGATCCTCCATGGGGATCTCGGCCAGGAGGTCGACCACCTTGGCCAGCAGTGCCGGCGTCGGGATCGTGAAGCGCGCGCCCTTCATATGGGTGGCGTGGGCGCTGTCATCCTCGGCCATCGAACGCAGGAACGGGAAGACATGCTCGGAGACGAGCGTGAACATCTGCGCCGGGGCCTGGTTCTTGAGCCGCGACCAGCGCAGATCCTCGAACGCGACGCCGCCGTCCTTGCCGATGCCGTCCTTACCGGAGGGGAAGATCCGGCGCTCCATCGGCCGGCCGAGGCGGTTGGCCTTGTTCTCCTCGCGGGTGTGCGCCTCGTCGAGGCCGCGCATGAACAGTAGATAGGTGATCTGCTCGATGACCTCGAGCGGGTTGGCGATCCCGCCCGCCCAGAACGCATTCCACACAGCGTCGATCTTGCTGCGCAACTCACCCGTGACCATGCCGTCGTCCCTGCGAATCCAAATCGTGTGGTGGTGAAGTTAGGCGATCCCCGGACATGCTCCTACGACCATCAGGCCTGGGGCAGGTCCGGGACATAGATCAGCTTGAGCGGAATGAGCGAGCGATAGCGCGGCGCGAGCTTGCCGTAGTGCTGCTGGATGAGCTCGACGAACTGCTCGCCGTTGATCAGCCGGAGCTTGGGGCGGTTGCGCTCTAGCTCGACCGCGCTGCGGCTGTAGGACCCCAGATTGACGAACAGGCCGAACTCGCCATCCCCGAGGGTCCCGAGCAGCTGGTTGACCTCGGGGCTGCCCGTCTGGCTCGTCACGCGCTTGCACTGAACCTTGACGATGGGCGGCTGGAAGCCCAGCGCGTCCATATGCGCGATGACGTCAACCCCGCCGTCGTTCGAGCGCGGCGTCACCCGAGCGGTGTAGCCCATGCACTCCAGGACGTGGGCGACCAGCTCCTCAAACCGATAGCCGGAGAGGTCCGCCATGATCCGGCGGATGACGAAGTCGGCCGTCGTCTCCTCGGCCTGGCGCGAGACCGACCCGGTCGCGGCATCGTCGTCGGCGGTGTCATCGGCTACGTCAGCCGTGACTGCAGGCGCGCCTTGGGCGGGTATCAAGCCAATCTTTGCCAGGATCTCGCGAGCGTGCCGCCGGATGCGGAAGAGCGTTACGTAGGAGCCGATCTCATTGAGCGCGGCCTGGCTGAAGTCGTTGCGCGGGTAATGTCCCAGCCACTCGACCTCGCGTCGGTTCGGGTATTCGTCCCCGTCACCCTCGACATAGCTGGTCTGGCCGGTGAACCGCCCGATATTGACCATCCGGTCATGCTTGGAGGGGTAAACAACGATGTCGCCGGCCTTCATCTCGTGCGTGAAGCGGAAAAGAACACCAGCCTGCACTGGCACCGCACCAGCGTGCCCCTCAGCAGCCTGCGCTGCGAGTGCTACCTTGAACGCCTCACGGTCAGGATAGGCGCGGATATCTCCCAGGCCGGGCCAGCCGATCGCGACATAGCCACCATCGATGGGGCGGTTATCGACGTGCCAACCCATATGCACGCCCCATACGGTCGGCTCTGACACTGGTAGGCTCCTTCAACGAGAAACGAGCCTAGACCCAGCGAGCCCAACACTGCAACGACCATAGCGTGTCTTGCGGAGATTTTCCGCCAAATCGGATGTCCTCGCGTCAATGCAACGAGAGCTGGGGAGGCGCGCGAAAGCGCCGAGTCTCATGCAGAAGCGTCGTAGACGCTCAGGGAGAGTCACTGGCTGGCTTCGTGCGTCCCAAGCACCCGTCGCAGTCGCACCGTCACCGACGCAGCCAGTGAGCACCTGGTCGCGCTCAGTTCGCATCCCGGCTAACGGTGTGAGCACCGAACAGACCGAAGGCGCGCTCATGACCGGGACCACAGACTATGGCGTCTTCGAAGCCGGCGACGTTCAGCTCGCATCCGGCCAGGTCTTCCGCTCGATGAAGCTGGCTTACAAGACCTTTGGCAGGCTCAACGCGGCGCGCGACAACGTCATCGTCTATCCGACCTCGTTCAGCGCGCAGCACGTGGACACTCAGTGTCTTATCGGCTCGGACGGGGTGCTGGATCCGGAGCGCTTTTTCATCGTCATCCCGAACCTGTTCGGCAACGGCCTCTCCTCCTCGCCGTCGAACTCGCCGGATGCTTGGACCAACGGACGCTATCCGCTGGTGAGCTACCACGATGCCATCGCGGTTCAGCACCGGCTCCTGGTTGAGCATCTGAAGGTAGACCAGATCGCCCTCGTCTATGGCTGGTCGATGGGCGGCATGCAGGCCATTCATTGGGCCGCCCTGCACCCTGACATGGTCCAGCGCGCCGCGGTCGTCTGCGGCAGTGCCCGATGCTCACCCTTCAATCACGTCTTCCTCGAGGGCGTGAAGGCTGCGATCCAGGCGGACCCCGCGTTCCAGAACGGCCGGTTCGTGACGCAGCCGACGGTCGGCATGCGCGCTATGGGGCGGGTCTATGCAGGCTGGGCCTTGTCGCACGCATTCTATCGTGAAGAAGCCTGGCGGGAGCTGGGCTTCGCGTCGTTGGAGGACTTCTTGGCGAGATCCTGGGATGGCGCGTTCGCCCGGCGAGCCGGCGACGATCTGCTGGCTCAGATCGCGACCTGGCAGCATGGCGACGTGAGCGCCTGCGCGCGCTTCGGAGGGGATCTGTCGAAGGCGCTGGCAGCCATCACCGCGAGGGTGCTGCTGATGCCCGGTGCGACCGACAGCTACTTCCAGCCGTCCGACAATGCCGAGGAGCTTCCCCTGCTCGTCAACGCGCGATCCGCGGTGCTATCGCCCATCCCCTCGATCTACGGGCACCGGGCCGGCAATCCGGTCCACATCCCCGCCGACCGCGCCTTCTTGCGTGAGCAGGTCGAGAAGCTGCTCGCACGTTAGCTCGGTCCGTCAGCTGCTCGACAGCCTTGTTGGTCGCCGAGTTTTCCGCTTCAAGCAAGGAAGTCGGAGTGGCAACCACGGCTCGGAGGCCTAGTGGCCAGTTGGGCACGCCGAGCCTGGCAGCGCTCCGCGCGATCAGTCGACGCCTTCGCGCTCCAACGCCGGGGATGTCACGAGCCGGCAGACGAACAGCAACAGCTCTCGATCGTGTGCTGCGGCTCGACTATACGACGCACCTGACCCGTGGCCGGAACAGATCCTTCCCAGCCATCGCCCATCTATTTACTTACTGATGAAATATAATACGTGTCTATGTATATAATAGTAGGGCGAAGGCAGGGAAGTCACATCATCCGGGCGCGAAGCACGGCGTGCTCTTCTGAACGGCACAGACTTCGGGGATTGCACGATGTTGCTGGCGCAATGAGATCTTCCCGGTCTCTAGAGTGTAGCGCCAGCTGGGCGCCGCTTTTGATCCACGTGCGAAACTCATGTCGCATGTGCGCCTCAGTCAGCTCTGCAATGCGCCGGAACAACGCGAGCGTCGAGCTTGACACGTTGATCGCGCGCATGCGAGCCAGAGTGACATTTGTCATCATATGATTAGAAATGTCAGACCAAAACGCATCTCCGCGCGTAGCTGTCTCATTCATCTTCGCGATCGCCCGCAAACTGCCACGCGACCGGAAGGCGTTGGAACGAGTTGCGGCCGTTGCGATCCAGGCCGGCATGATCACGCGCCTATGCAGAACCAACAACCTTGTCAGCGAGGCGCTTCAGATTGCCGTCACGACCTACCGGCGCTTGGCCTTCGTCGATCATTCGGCGTTCGCAGCGGCCGTGGAAGCCGCTGAGAAGCACGGCGCTGAACTCTTGCTGTCCGACGTCTTCAGCTTCATGCGGAACCTCGATGGCGAGGCCGCCCTTCGGTGCATGAAGACCCTGGACGCACTTCCGATCGATGTCATCAATGCGCATGACGGACGCGTATGGGCCAAATATTCGAGGTCGGAGAAGCAGAACCTCTATCTGGCCGCGAAGTCGGCGACGGCAATTCACGGGAACAATATCAAGCGGGGTCTGGCGCCGAAGAGCGGGGCATCAAGCCGGGTGACTGCGGAAGCTCGGGAACGTGCCAGCGCCACCCTTTCAAAAAACGCCAACCGCCGTGCGCTCGAACTGAAGACCACAATCGCGCGGATCCAAAATGATGCCGGTGACGCCGAACTCGGTCCGACAGCCGTCGCCAAGGAACTGAACGAGCTCGGGCACAAAACTCCACGCGGTCATGCCTGGTCCGCGACGACTGCGAAGCGACTCCTTCATCGCCTTCATCAGCTGGAAGCAGATGCACCGACGTTGGACCAAAAGCAGCGATGAGCTTCCAGAGAAGACTTTCTCCCTCACGTTTCCATGAGCTGGGCATGGACGCTTGGGAGAGGATTGCTTCCGTCGAAGTGGCTGAAGAACCTGATAGTTGTGGGCTACAGCTGGTGGCGTCCATTGACCAGCATGCGGTTCCGAATCTCGATCCTGTTAAGGATCACGCGGTTATCGAGACGAGCTCGAAGTCCCTCGACGCTGCATAGCACACGACAGCGGCGAGAGTGGAAGGTGCGGCGACGCAGAGCTTCCATCTTGTGGTGCGTTCACAGCGCGTAGCTGTCGGTGCAACCTGCAACCGAGGCGTCCTGCCCTTCGGCAGGGGAGCGCTGGTCCGATAGCCGCTCGGTGTGGCACCTCATAGCAGCCGTCCTGTATTCGGCATGCCGTCGATTTTCGCCACGATAGAATCCTGACAAGCAGGATCAGTTCACGTCAAAGATCATAACAGAACCCCGGAGAGCTGTCGGTTTTTTTATCGAGAGGTGCCAGGCTTTTCTGCCAGCAACGATGGATGCAGTGCGGCAGTGACGCGCCGACATGGGAGGTTTGGTTCGGGGGAGCGCTGCGGGCTCCCGAGCCACTCCCATCGACTGTCTCGCCCGGTTCTAGGACTTCGCAATTGCGGACCCACCCTGTTCGAGGGTCGCTCCTGAAGGTCCCAAGCGGCACAAGACGAGGCGGATCAAAGGCGTTGATCGTGCTTGCGAAGAGGAGATACTGGCCCCATCACAGTGCAGGAGGATCCGGGGCATCTTGGGCGTCCCCCTAAGGTCGGTGGCGCGGTCCCTCACCTCCTCGTTCGAGTGTCGGGGGTTGACGTCGATCTGTTCACCCAGCGGATCTCTATACGTGCCGCTATGACCAGATGACGGTCAATGCTCAGATTGGCGCGCTTCGTTGCGCCCTGTGGTAGCATCAGTCATTCTGACGCCCAGTCTGGACACGCGCCACTTGGATACGTTTCCGAGCTCGACCTGGTCTGAGCTCTCTTCGGCTTTCTCCGGTGGTTGGCGAGCAATCTCCCGCCAACGCCGATCGCGGTCTGGTTTGCATCCCAACGATCCCGTCGAAGGCTGCTCTCTATGCCCACGCCAACGAGCTGTGGAGCGGCTGAAGGTTGTCGTCTCTTGGGAAATCGGGTTCGAGTGTCGCCGGCGTCAACCTCTGGGAAACGTGCGGACAACCTTTTGGGGGTTTTGCGGTATCTGGGCACCGCTGACGGGTTGCGAATGACAACCTTCTGGGCAACCTCGGATAGTCACTTCAACGGGTCGGCAGCCCGGAAGGTTGTCGGATTTGGGGCCGAGGGAAACGATGGTTGACGTCGGCGCAACCTGTCAGCCGGCGCAGGCAAACTCATCGAAGGCGATCTGGGCCGCCTCGAGGTAGGCTTCCGATGCCTCTTCCGAGGTGTCGTAGGTGCCGAGGTTGATGAGCTCGCCTGTCACCCGGATGCAGGCTGCAAAGCGCTTGCCCCTTTGCCTAACCCCTGGTCCTCGTGGTCGACCGTGAGATCGGGCCAGGATTCGGTCATCATGCACCAGATCAGGTCTTGGGCCGTATAGAGCCTGCCGTCGAGATTGATGACGATGTAGCCGCCCGAGTTCTTCGCCTGCTGGACGAAGCCGGCTTTCTCCTTCCGACGGTCGATCTTGTTCGAGAGGGCGCCGGTGAGCGGGTCGTAGGCGAGAGGGTGTTCAGGCATGAAGCGTCGAGCATACCTCTGCAACAGCGAGGGTCGCCTGGGGATGCGATCACCCTGCCCGCTTGAGGCGCTCGACCAGGATCTTGAGGCTCCGCTCGAACCCTTGGACAGCCTCCGTGAGGGCGACCAGCTCCGCCTCTTCAGGTGTCTTTTCCTGGCAGCCGGTGAGCTCCTGGATCCGCTCCAGGGCTCGGGGGTAGGCATCGGCGAGGGGGCTCGGTCATAGCTCGCCTTCCCAGTTGCGCCGGATGAGCTCCATCTGGCAAGGGCTGCTGGTGAGGGGCCGGCCCATCTATCTGGTCACGGCTGGCTCCGTCCGGAACGAAACCGAATCATCTGCCCGCGTCCGGGTGAAGTTAGTCGGGCGAGAAGTCGGTCTCGAGGTCGCTGATGGCCCGGGGGAAGGAGACCTCGCCCTTGAGGTAGCGGACCAAGAGCTCGCCCAGGTGCTTCTCCGCGGCCTCGCCCTTCCAGTCCGCCTCCTTCAGGATTCTGCGGACCCTCTCGAGGATCAGCTGGTCGTTCAGCTTGGTGCTGCCTAGGGAAGGCGTGCTCATGGTGTGTCCTGTCCGGCGCCGGAACCCTGGTGCAGAAATACTTCTGGGCGATTGCCATATGGCTTGGGTATGGGCATGATGTGGGTGGGAATGAGGAACGCGACGGATCGCCCCTCACTCCCGCACCCTGCCAGCTAGGGTCGCCCTGTGGGCAACGCGCCGGGCATGATCTTTCTCAGGGGCCATGCCCGGCCGCTCCGTCGTCCTAACTCGCGCAATATCGGCGGAATCGGCGCTGCCGTAAAGGATTAGTGCGGCACAATCCGACCCAGGCACGACATCTAGTGGGTGGATGTGAACTCAGGGGATAAGTTCTTGCCCTTGATCAATGCCTTGATCTTAAAGCGGAAATCACGCGAACCACGGCGAGCGCCCGGTTAACCCGCACCTGAATTTCCTGTGCAGCGCGTTTCCACAGAGGTTACCTGTTGCGTTCATACCATGACCTTGGAAACGTCTTTTATCGCGGCTTTTGGCCGCCTGGATCTTCCCCTGGTGGAACGGCCAGACGGGCGCGGCGCCCCTGTCTCAGCCTGGTCCTTGAGAACCATCAGCGCTTGCCGTTGAGCATCAGCACCTGGAGCTCGGTCTTAGGCATGGAGAGCGGCTCGTAGACCCACAGCGCGGCGCCTGGGCTGTTGTCGGCCATGGCCTCGGCAGCACCTGCTCGGCGAACCAGTGGGTGTCGTCACCCTCGACCAGGGCGTAGAGCCGCTCACCCATCAGGCGTCGTCGCGACGTTCTGTGCCAGGGTCGAGAGGAGCATAGCGGTGTCCACAGTAGGGGATGGGGCTTTGATGTAAGGTGGCCCTCGACTCACTGGCAACGTGCCCATGGGTCACCGCATACTGAACCAGGCCTTCACCAAGATGAACAGCACGACCGCGCCGGGCAGGGCGAACAGCATCGCGGTGATGCCGACGCCGAGGATGGCGACGTTCTTGGCGACCTCGCGGTTTGCCTTGCTGGGATCGGCGCCGCGGGCGAGCTCCTCGATCACGTCCCGCTCCAGGGCCTGCCAGAGCCGCACCGAAGCCAGCCCGGACTTGCCCTCGACGGGCGGCACCGCATCGGACACCCCGGTCTTGGCGCGGTAACGCTTGAGCACGGCCGCGGTGACGGCGTCGTCGAAGCTGCGGGTCGGCTCGGTCACCCATGAACGCGTGCAGCACTGATCGCACGGGCACGCGATGACCGTATCGGGCCGCCAGCGCAGCCAGGCGAACCTCTGCGTTCCGTGGACAGACATGGCACCGGAGCCGCACCAGCACCCAGGGATAGGCGACCAGCGGCGTCGCCAGGTCGGGCGGTCCGCTCAAGGCTCGTCATCGGTCGCCATGGGCCGGGCGCCGTGAGAAAACAGGCCGCGTAGATAGCCGCGCGAGACAGATCGATCGGCATCGACCATGAGCACAGTCAGGTCGTGGAGCAGCGCCCGAATCGCAGCGCGCTCGCTTCCGTGTTCGACGATCAGATCATCGATCTCGCACTCGATTTCCGTGGCCGGGTCGGTGTCTTCCTGCCGTTCTGCTGACATCGCTTGCGCCTCTCAAGATAAGAACATAATGAGAACATCAACGCAGAGGGAGTCAAGCCGTGGCCACCGTCGATACGTTCTTCATCCAGCCCTTCAAGACCCATCGGAAGCGGCTCGTGCCGGGGCAGCGGGTGCTTGCCAAGACGAAGCACCATGCCCTGCGAGACGGCGAGCGCCTGGGGCGAACGGCAGAGGGCTTGGCGGTCATCCATGTCGCGGCGGATGACGAGACCGGCGAGGTCAGCGCGCTGGATGTGCTGGCGCGGCACGGGCTGATACCGGAGGAGTTCGAGGAGCAGATCCGCGCGCTTTGATCAGCCCCAGCAAGCCTGCCGCCCCGCCGCAAAAAGATCCATCAGACAATCCGAGGCGGGCTCGAGCGATGGCACTTGCAGATCGCAACACGTTGGAGGCCCCAGTTAGAACCAGGAGATTTTTTTCTGCGCGGGGCTCGATGTAGTGGCATCAGAAGGCGAGTTGCGCGCCCGCCTCTATACAAACCGCCTTCAGAGTTTCCAGGATCGCCGCTTCGTCCGTGACCCAACCGTGCCGCTGGAGCGAGGGCACGAGGATCGCCGCTTCAGCATGCCCAGCCGGCCCGATGACCGGGCAGGCGATATCGGTGACCGCCATGATGTCACGGCTTGGGGCGATGCGGTGACCGAGCGCTCTGATCTCGTCCAGGACTTGCTCCAGCGCGGGATCGTCGAGCCGCTCGTGGTCGGCGGGGCTGCCGTCCCGCATCAGCGCCCGTCGACGGGTTTGCGACTGGAAGGCGAGAATGAGCAGGCCGGAATTGGCTTCCAGGGCGGGGCGGCCATACCCTGGCCGGACGGTCACCGTCGCATCGAGATGGCCCGACGTCGTGGCGATGACGACAGTCTGTCCCCGGCTCAGCACGACCAGATGCGCCGCTTGGCCGCTTTCCTCACTGAAGCGCTCCATGAGCGGCAGCACAATCGAGGTCAGTTGCCGTCCGCGCGGCGTCCTGATGCCGAGATCGAAGAGACGGCGCGACAGCGCCAGCCGATCGGTGCCCGCCTCGCGCACGAGATAGCCGCGCTGCTGCAGGACGAAGACCATGCGGAAGATCTCGCCCTTGGAACGTGCCAGACGCTCGGCGATGGCGCGCGTCGACAGGGGCTCGCCGGCCTCCGCCAACAGCTCGAGGATATCCAGGCCCTTCTCCAGAGCCGGTGCGGCGTAGGTTGTTTTGTCCTCGCCAGGCGGTTCGAGAAACTCCATCATGTCACTCTGTTTCATATGTGAAGCTTGACATCAAATAAGAAGCCAACCTAGCCTCGCCGTAAAGAGGGGCCAATGGCACTGCTTCCGACCATCCCGTCCAGGCATCTCAGGCCGCCCACCGCGCCGCCGCGAACCCCACAGGGCGGCGCACGATGAAGTATGGGCTCCAGTTTCGCGACGTCTTTGCGGCCTGGGAGTCCCTTCTCGACGGCGTCTGGATCACGCTGCTGCTCTCGGCCTGCGCCATGCTCGGGGGCCTGGTCATCGGCGTCTCCTGTGCCGCGGCGCGCGTCTACGGGCCAGGCTGGTTGAAGCGCATCGTGACCGTCTATGTCGAGGTCATCCGCAACACGCCGCTGCTGGTCCAGCTCTTCCTGATCTTCTTCGGCCTGCCGAGCTTCGGCATCCGGCTCGACGGCCTGACCGCGGCCATCATCGCGCTGGTGATCAACCTCGGCGCCTACACGACCGAGATCGTCCGCGCCGGCTTCGAGGCCGTGCCCAAGGCACAGGTCGAGGCCGGTCATTCGCTCGGTCTCTCGGGGCTGCAGGTCTTTCGCTATGTCGTGGTGTTCCCGGCGCTCAAGGCGATGTTCCCGGCGCTCGCCAGCCAGTTCGTCCTGCTGATGCTGGCCACGAGTGTCGTCTCGCAGATTTCGGTGGAGGATCTGTTCCACGCAGCGTCGATCGTGCAGTCGCGCACGTTCCGCGACTTCGAGGTCTACACCGTGATCGGCGTGCTCTATCTCGGGCTCGCCTTTGCCTTCCGCGGTCTGTTTGCCGGGGTCTATTACTGGGCGTTCGTCAGGCGATGATCCGGACCTTCTCCTACATCGACGTGATGTATCTGGTCGCTGCGGCCCGCTGGACGCTGGCCCTGACAGCAACGGCCTTCGCCGGTTCGGCCCTGCTCGGCTTGATCCTCGCCATCGCCCGCATCTCGCCGATCGCGCCGCTGCGCTGGCTGGTCGCCACCTATATCTGGATCGTGCAGGGCACGCCGCTGCTGGTCTGGCTCTTCCTGATTTTCTTCGGCCTGCCGCTGATCGGGATCTCGGTGAATCCCTGGCTTGCCGCGGCCGTCGCCTTCTCGATCTATGGCAGCGCCTTCCTGGGCGAGATCTGGCGCGGTGCGCTGGTCTCGATCGCCAGGACGCAATGGGAGGCCGGCGCCTCACTCGGCCTGTCGACGGCCCAGCAGCTGCGCTACGTGATCGTGCCCCAATCGATCCGGATCGCCATCCCGCCGACGGTCGGTTTCCTGGTCCAGCTCATCAAGAACACCTCGCTGGCTGCGACGATCGGGCTGGTCGAGCTGACGCGTGAAGGCCAGCTCACCGCGGCCGGCACCTATCAACCCTTTGCGGTCTTCATCACCGTCGCCTGCATCTATTTCGCCCTCTGCTTCCCTCTGACCCAATGGAGCCGCTCGCTCGAGCGGAAGCTCGATGTCGCTCGTTGAAATCCAGGGGATCAACAAGAGCTACGGCACGGTGCCCGTGCTCAAGGACGTCTCGCTCGACATCGCCAAAGGCGAAGTCGTGGCGGTGATCGGGCGCTCGGGCTCGGGCAAGAGCACGCTGCTGCGCTGCATCAACGGGCTGGAACCGATCCAGGCCGGCAGCATCAGTGTCGACGGGGTGCGGGTCAATGATCCAGGCACCAACCTGCGCAAGCTCCGGCAGGAGGTCGGCATCGTCTTCCAGAGCTTTAACCTGTTCCCGCATCTGTCCGTCAGCGAAAACATCACACTGGCGCCGCGCGTGGTGAAGAAGCAGCCGCCTGAGGAAGCCCGTGAATTGGCACGCGAAGTGTTGCGACGCGTCGGTCTCGAGGACAAGCTCGACGCCTTTCCCGCCCAACTTTCGGGTGGTCAGCAACAGCGCGTCGCGATCGCGCGCTCGCTGGCGATGCGGCCCAAGCTCATGCTGTTCGACGAGGTCACCTCCGCGCTCGACCCCGAGCTGACCGGGGAGGTTCTGAAGGTGCTCGAATCCGTGGCGCAGGAGGGCATGACCATGATCCTCGTGACCCACGAGATGGGCTTCGCGCGTCGTTTCGGCTCGCGCGTCGTCTTCATGCACGAAGGCCGAATTCACGAAGAGGGTCAGGCCGCGGCGGTCCTCGCCGAGCCCAAGACGCCGGAACTGCAGACCTTCCTCAGTGCGGTCCTGCACTGAGGAAGCCACAAACCTGCTGCTCAACGAGGGGAGACAAACATGCGTTCATTCTTCACGGGCCTGGCCGCGCTGGCCATCGCCGTCGTCGGCTCCGCGGAAGCCAGAGCCGACAAGCTCCAGGACATCCTGTCCAAGGGTGTCGTCCGCATCGGCGTGCCGCTCGACGCGCCGCCCTTCGGCTCGCAGGACGCGAACCGCAAGGCTATCGGCTTCGACATCGAGATGGCCGAGATGGTGGCCAAGGGCCTCGGCGTGAAGCTCGAGATGCAGCAGATCACGGGCGCTAACCGCATCCCGTTCCTGCTCACCGACAAGGTGGATATCGTGATCTCGGTGATGGGGCTGACGCCGGAACGCGCCAAGCAAATCCAGTTCACCGCGCCCTACGCCAACACCTTCCTCGCCGTCTATGGCTCGAAGGCCTCGACCGTGAGCAGCCCGGAGACCATCGGTTCGGCCCGGGTCGCTGCCGCCAAGGGCACGACCCAGGAGCTTGCGATCAGCGCTTCCGCGCCGAAGGCGAGCCTGATGCGCACCGAGGACGACGCGACGGCGGCCGCCGCCTACATCAGCGGCCAGGCCGATCTGCTCGCCACCAACAGCATCGTCGCGCAGGCGCTCGCCAAGCAGAACCCCGGCAAGGAGTTCGAGCGCAAGTTCACCATCCGGCGCAGCCCGGCCCATATGGGCGTGCAGATGGACCAGCATAACCTCGTGCGCTGGCTCGACGGCTTCATCTTCTTCAACACGATGAATGGCGAGCTCGACCGCCTGCACCGGAAATATCTGGACATGCCGATGGATCCGCTGCCGACGCTTTGAACTGAACCAACGCCGGCCGGGCGCGAAAGCGCTCGGCTTTCTCCTTTTCGAAGCCAGGTTAACGGAGTCTTGGCTCCGACGCCTTGTCATGCCCGCGAGCCAGCCATGAGCCCCACACGCCCGAAGCCCACCCCGCGACCCTCCAGCGCCTTCCTGACGGTGGATCCCGAGCGAGAGGGCAAGCAGACCGGCTTCCTGATGATCCCCCATTCGCCCGACGACGACGCCTGGGGCGCGACGCGTGTCCCCATCGCTGTCATTAAGAACGGCTCGGGTCCGACGGCCATCCTCGAAGGCGGCAATCATGGCGACGAGTATGAGGGCCCGATCACCATCTGCGACATGATCCGCGATCTCGATCCGGGCCGTGTCCAGGGCCGGCTGATCCTGATGCCGGCCAACAACGTTCATGCCGTCATCGCCGGCAAGCGCACCTCGCCGATCGATGGGCTGAATTTCAACCGCACCTTCCCGGGCGATCCACGCGGCACCATCACCCAGCAGATCTCGGCCTTCGTCAGCGACCATATCCTGCCGCTCGGCGACGCCTTCCTCGATCTTCACTCGGGTGGATCCTCGCTCGACATCATCCCCAGCGCGATCGTCGAGCCGACCGACGACCCGGCGCTGCACAAGCGCAATGTCGCAGCGGTGCAGGCGTTCGACGCGCCCATGACCGTGGTGATCAGCAATCTCGGCGAACCCCGAACCGCCACGGCCACCGCGTGCCGTGCGGGGCTCGTCACGGTCGGCACCGAGATGGCTGGTGGCGGCACGGTCTCACTCGATGCCTTGCGGGTCTGCCGGCGCGGGGTCGCCAATGTGCTCGATCATCTCGGGATCGTCTCGCGCGACGCGCCGGAGCCGCGGCGCGGTGACGGCATTGTCCTCGAGCTGCCCGGCACGGCGGCCTATGTCTACGCGTCTGCGGACGGCATCTTCGAGCCCTTCCATGCCAATGGCGAAAAGGTCAGCGCCGGCCAGCCGGCTGGCCGCATCCATTGCACCTGGGATCCGACCCGCCCTCCCGATCTGCTGCACTATGCCGCTGACGGCATCCTCTACGGTCGTCGGCAGCCCGGCCGGGTCAGGCCGGGCAACTGCTGCCTGATCGTGGCAGCTCCCTATCGAGGAGCCCTGTCGTGATCGACCTGGCCGACATCGAAGCCGCACGCCTGCGGATCGCACCCCATATCCGCAAGACGCCGACGCTGGCTTATACGCAGCTCAAGGACGGTGGCGCGGGCGGCGTCTCGGTGACCCTGAAGCTCGAGCTGCTGCAGGCGGCCGGGTCGTTCAAGGCGCGCGGCGCGATGAACCGCCTGATGACCCTGAGCGAAGGCCAGCGGGACCGCGGCATCGTCACCGCCTCGGGCGGCAATCACGGGCTCGCCATCGCCCGCTCGGCGCATGTTCTCGGCGCCCGGGCACAGATCTTCCTGCCGTCGAACGTCGTTCCCGACAAGGTGGCGAAGCTGAAGCAATGGGGCGCATCCGTCGAGATCGTCGGCGCTGTCTGGGACGACGCCAATGCCGCCGCCCTGGCGTTTGCCGAGAGGACCGGCGCGACCTATGCGCATCCGTTCAGCGACCCGGTCGTCGTGGCCGGGCAAGGCACGCTCGGCCTCGACGTTCTCGACGACATGCCGGATGTCGACGTCATTCTGGTCGCCATCGGCGGCGGGGGACTCATCAGCGGCCTCTCGACGGCGGTGAAGGCCAGACGGCCCGCCACGCGCATCATCGGCATCGAACCGGTTGGATCGCCGACGTTGCATGCCTGCATCCAGGCCGGCAGGCTGGTTGCGCTGGACCGGCTGGAAACGCGCGTCGCGACGATGTCGTGCCGGCAGACGGACCAGGCGATCTTCCAGGTCGTGCGCGACAAGGTGGATGAGATCGTTCTCGTTAGCGACGAGGAGATGGAAAGCGCGGCCCGCCAGCTCTGGTTCGAGTTTGGCATCGGCGCCGATCTTTCGGGCGCGGCGGCCCTCGCCGCGCTGAACTCGGGACGAGTGCCCCTCGCGCCCGGGTCCCGGGTCTGCGCCCTGGTGTGCGGAGCGGGCACGGACGGCATGTCCTGAGGTTGTGCTTCGCGCCATGGCAATGAGTCGACGGCCTAGACGAGGCCGTCGATCATTTGATCGATACCGCCCTCCATTTTTGTATGAGGCGTGTAACCCAGTGCCGCTTCCAATCCATCGTTCGCGAAATCCCAGGCTGACGGTGGTGTCTGTGCTCTTTGAGGGATCGTCGTCAGTGAAGGATATCGCTGCTTCAGATGGTCTGCCGCTTCTCTCATGAACCGCTTGTCGCCAACGACATTGAAGACGTGGTGACCAGAGAGAGGAGCCGTGACGGCACGGGCCGCGACCTCAGCAGCGTCTCCTATCCACGTCCAATCAATCGGTTGAGGAAAATCCGGGTAGAAAAGGCGCGGCACCCCACTGACCGCCTGTTCGACCAAGGTCTGGATCGCCCGCCATCCGCGCGCACGTCCCGGGCCATAGACGGAGCCGTAGCGAAGCCCAATCAGCGTCATCTCGGGCGCATCGGCGATGCAAGCGCGAGCGAGATGCTCGCAGAATGCCTTCGTCGCGCCATAGACGCTGGCCGGACGCGGCGTGGTCGCGTCGCCCGCACGGGTGTCGGCATCGCCTAAGGCCGCAACGGAGCTTGCATAAACAACACGTCGTGCGCCGCAAGTCTGCGCGGCGGAGAAAACAACAGCCGTGCCCAGCGCATTGACCCGTGTGGCCGCTACGATATCAGCCTTGGAGTCTAGGGTGAGCAACGCAGCAAAATGAATAACGACATCGGGTTCGAATTCTGCAAGAGCCGAGGCAACATCATTATCATCTGCGATATCGCAACTTCGAAAGTCTATTCCTGCCGGAAGCACATGCTCGCCTCGATCAAGTGCCATGATCCGGTGGCCGTCGGCAGAGAGCCTCAGCCCGCACGCAAGGCCGAGAAACCCCGCTCCTCCGGTGATGGCGATGCGCATTGCCACCAACGCTCTAGTATTTGATGACGCCAAAGCGCCGGAACGCGTCGTGTATGCGGTCGGAATAGGTATTGAAGCTGGGATAATCGCCGAGATGGGCCGGCCGGGGCCGCGGCAGGTCGATGGCGATCTCGTCGACCACGCGTCCGGGCGTGGGCGACATGACCAGCACACGGTCCGACAGTCCGATCGCTTCCTCAATCGAATGGGTGATGAAGACCACGGTCTTGCCCGTTTCCAGCCAGAGCATCTCGAGGTCGTGCCGGATCTGCGTGCGCGTGATCGCATCCAGTGCGCCGAAGGGCTCGTCCATCATCAGAACCGACGGGTTGTGGATCAAGGCACGCGCAATCGAAACGCGTTGGCGCATCCCGCCTGAAAGCTGCTTCGGATAGCGGTCCACCGCGTGACTGATGCCGAGTTTGGCGAAGAGTTCGAGCGCGCGTGTCTTTGCCGGGCCGATCGGCAGGCCTCGAAACTCGGCCTGCAGCATCACATTGTCCAGCGCCGTCCGGAAATCGAGCAGGAGATGGTCCTGAAAGACGATGCCGATGTCGGTGAGCGGCGAGGTCAAGGCTTTGCCATCGACCAGCAGTTCGCCGCCGCTCACTGGGATCAGCCCTGCCGCCATCAACATGAAGGTGCTCTTGCCGCAGCCGGACGGGCCGATCAGGCTGACGAACTCCCCGCTCCTGATGTCGAGGTTCAGACCATCGACGGCTGTAAAGCCGCCGAAGGTCTTGACGATGCCACGTCCCGTTATGGACGCGGCCGTGCCAGTGCCGGCAGCGACAGTCATGCCATCCTCACGAGCAGGACGGGCCCGAGGCCGGCAGCAGTTCAGTGCTGTAGTAGTCGGTGATCGGCTTGTCCTTGGGCAGCCCGAGGAACTGGGTCAGCAGGTTATAGCTGACCGTCCAGTTCTTCTCGGGCACTTTGCCGAGCGACGTCGCCCCCGGCGCGCAGAGCAACTTGTTGACGACGTCGAATTGGGCGAGAATCTGCGCCTTCTTGACCGCCGGAAACTGGGCCACGACGGCGTCGGCGGCCGCATTGGGGTTCTTCCGCGCCGCATCCCACCCCTGCAGGCTCGCCTCGACGAACTTCTTGAACAGCTCAGCATCGGCCTTGATCCGGTCGTCGCGGGCGATGATCGAGAGGCCGACCGTCGGCACGCCGACGTCACGGTAGAAGATGTCGGTGACCTTGAAGCCGCGCTCGCGGATCTGGATCGAGTGGAAGTCGGCGCCGCCCAGGATCGCGTCGACCTTCTTTTCAAGCAGCGCACCGACGAAGGCCGCCGGGTCGATGGCGATCACGTCGACCTTCGACTTGTCGATCTGGTTGCTCGCCAGAATGGCCTCGAGCAGGATCGTCTGCGCCGTGCCGGGCTGCACGGCGACCTTCTTGCCGGCGAGATCCTTCGGCGAGGCGATGCCGCTCTCGGCCAGCGAGATGATGGCGAAGCCGTTGGTCTGCAGGATGGGCGCAATGATCTTCACAGGGGCCCCCTTGCTGCGCAGTTGCATCGCAGCCGGCGCGTCGGCGAAGCCGACATCGGCCTGGCCGGTTGCGACCATCTGCGCCGTGGTGCCGGAGCCCTTGCCTTCCTCGATGGTGAGGTTGATGCCCGCCTTCTCGTAGAGCCCCATCTGCTTGGCCATCATGAACCCGGCATTGGGCGCGGCCGCCAGGAAGTTCAGGGTGATCTTCATTGGCTTTCCGCCAGCCTGGGCGAGAGCCTGGCTCGTGCCCAGCGCGAGCACGGCAACGGTGGCGATCAGTGTGCGTCTGTTCATGGTCAGATCCTCCCGGATGTCCCGGTTGAGCCCGGGTTGATGATGGTTTCGGTCGTTCAGGTCTTGCGCTGCCATGGCATCAACAGAACCTCGAGCCCATCGACGAGGTAGCTGAACAGGATGCCGACGAGGCTGAGCGCGACGAGGCAGGCGAAGATCAGCGGCATGTCGAGGAAACTCGTGCCGCGCAGCAGCAGGTAGCCCAACCCGGAATTGGCACCGACGAACTCGCCAACGATCGCGCCCGTGGCGGCGAACACGGCCGAGACCTTGAGCCCGGAGAAGATGTAGTTGAGCGCAGCCGGCACCCGCACCTTGCGGAAGGTGTCCCAACGCGTCGCACCCATCGAGCGCGTCAGATAAAGCACGCGCTCGTCGAGCGCGCGGAAGCCGGTCATGCTGGCGACCAGCGTTGGGAAGAAGCAGAGCAGGAAAGTCAGCAGCACCTTCGGGAAAAGGCCGAAGCCGAACCAGACTACGAAGAGCGGCGCGATGGCGATCTTGGGCACCAGCTGGAAGAAGACGATCACCGGATAAACCGCCTTCTCCAGCAGCCTGACCGAGACGATGATGTAACCGAGCGGGATCGAAATCACCGCCGCCATCAGGAAGCCCAGCACGATCTCGTTCGCCGTGACCAGTGTGTGCTCGAAGATCAGGGCCCTATCGGTCCAGAGCCGCTCGAAGAAGGCGCTTGGCACGGGCAGGATGTATTCCGGCACGCCGGCCAGCGGGACGAGCCACTCCCAGGCGAGCAACAGCACGGCGAAGCTCGCCATGGGCCAGGCGATGGCCGAAGCCCATACGGCCAGCCGGCCGGGGGCGGTATCGGCCTGGGCGGCTGGACGCGCCGTCGTGGCGGGTGCGACGTCATTGGTCATGGGCTGGTTTCCACCGAATGGGCGGCGTCCAGCTGGCGCCTGGCGACAGGCTTCGCCGGCACCTGCATCTGCCGGCGCCGCAAGGGCCAGATTTCGGCCATGTCGCAGGCTGCGTCACGCAGCGCCAGCGCAATGGCGTCGCGCCGCGGCTCGCCCATGCGCGATGACGGGCCGGCGACGCTGAGCGTGCCGGCAACAGGCGCATCCGCAGCAGGGCCGGCGCGAAAGACGACGGCCATGGCCACAGTGCCGATCTCGCCCTCCTCGACCGCCAGCGCGACACCGCGACGCCGGGTCTCCGTAAGGTGAGTGCGCAGCATGTCGACATCCGAGATGGCGTTGGGACCGGCGCGCTCGCTTGCCTCAAAGCCGCGCGCGCAGACGATGCGCAGGGCATCCGCCTCGGGCAGAGAAGCGAGCCAGGCCTTCCCGGTCGCGGTCGCATGCAGAACGATCTCGGCGCCCATGGGCGGGTCGTAGCGCAGCCCCGCGGTGGCGCCCTGAGCACGGGCGATCCAGACGAGATCCTCGTCTTCGACCACGGCGAGCCGGCAGTATTCGCGGGTTCTGTGTGCCAGGGCGTCGAGCACGATCTGCCCGGCGTCGGGCAGGCCGCGCAGATCAAGATCGCGGAAGGCAAGCTGCGCGAGCTTCAGCGTCAGCCCATAGGCGCCACTGGCAGCATCCTGGCTGACAAAGCCGCGCTCGGTCAGGGTCGCGAGCAGGCGGTGGGTCGCGCTGACGGGCAGGTCGAGGCGGGTGGACAGCAAGCCAAGGTCGATCCCATCGGGCTCGCCAGCCAGCGCCTCCAGCATCTTCAACGCCCGCTCGACCGCTGCGATCGTCACCGTTTCGTCCCTGTTTTTATTTTTGGAAATCAATTCCAATTCAGAATTGATTTCCGTATATGAGGCAACAGAGGCGGAGTCAACGCGCCTCGACGAAGCAGCGGGAGGATGGCAGTGAGCTTGTCGGGAGAAGGCGCGGTCGCGATCTGGCACGATATCGCGCCGGAAGGCCGCGAGGAATTCTACGCCTGGCATGGTCAGGAGCACATGCCCGAACGCGTCGGCATCCCCGGCTTCCAGCGCGGCCGGCGCTATGTCGCGATCGAGGCCGATCTCGAATTCTTCAATCTCTACGAGGCCTTGAGCGTTGAGGTGCTGAAGGGCCAGGATTATACGGCGCGGGTCAATGCACCGACGCCCTGGACCCTTTCGACCGTGAAGCACTTCCGCTCGGTGGCGCGTTCGATCTGCCGCGTCGCGCTGAGCACCGGGCCGGCTCAGGGCGGCCTTATCGCAACCTTGCGCTACGATGTGGCGGAGTCGGATGCGGCAGAACACAAGGCGACCCTGCAGCGCCGGATCCTTCCCGATCTGCTCGCACAGCCCGGCGTCGCGGCAGTGCATGTTCTGACGGCCGATGCCGAGGCGAGCGGTGTCGCCACCGCCGAACAGAAGGCGCGTGGCGTGGCCAATGCCGTTCCGAGCTGGGTGCTGCTGCTTGAGGGCTGGGGCGACGAAGCGGCCTTCGTCGCGACGGCGAAAGCCGAACTTGCGCCGGGCAAGTTCGATGCGATCGGTGGCCAGGGCCCGTATTCGCTCGGACTCTATCGCCACCAGATCACCCGGACCAAGACCGCCTGGAGCGCCGGCTGATGGGCGCGACCTATGACCTTTCCGGTCGCATCGCGCTCGTGACGGGCGGCGCAGGGGGCCTTGGGCGCGGGATCGCGCGGGCTCTTCTCGATGCCGGGGCGTCGGTCGAACTCTGGGATTCGAATGCGGCCGCCCTTGCCGAGGCTGCGACCGAACTGGGATCACGCGTCAGCACCCGCCCACTCGACATCACGGACGCCGGAGCCGTCGAACAGGCCGCTGTCGATGTGTTCCTCGCTCGCGGCAGGGTCGACATCCTGATCAACAACGCCGGCGTGCTCGGCGAGGTCAAACCGATCTGGGAAACCGCGCCGGAGAACTTCCAGCGCGTGCTGCAGGTCAACCTGTTTGGCTCCTATCTGGTGACCCGCGCTGTCGTTGGCCGCATGCGCCAGCAGGCTCCGCGCTCTTCCAGCTTGAACCAGCACGTGTTGCGAGGCCATGTCGTCAACATCGCTTCGATCCAAGGCAAGGAGGGCATGGCGAGCGCCGTGGCCTACAGTTCCTCCAAAGCGGGGCTGATCGCGCTGACAAAGAGCGTTGCCAAGGAGACGGCGCGGGACGGCATCATCGTCACGGCAATCACGCCGGCCGCGGCTGAAACGGCGATGGCTCGTGAGATCTCGGCCGAACGCCGCGCCGATATTCTCGGCCGCATCCCCATGGGCCGCTTCGTCGAGGTGGAGGAGGTGGCCCGGATGGTGCTGTGGCTTTCGTCCGATGAGTGCTCGTTCTCGACCGGCGGCATCTTCGACCTGTCGGGCGGCCGGGCGACCTATTGATTGCTCTCGGAGTGCCTGGTCCATCGATGAGACCCACCCCGAGCGAGCAGGCGACGCGGACCGTCCGACAGCTCACTCGGAGACCCGATCGCTCAACAAGACTCCTCGGGCCAGCATCTGGCGCTCTCGGGACTTGCGGACTCAGCCGTTCCTATTCCCGCTTGCCCAAAGGCTGGCTTTTCCACAGCCCCCGTCAGTCCAGAGCGTAACATTTTCAGGCTCGTCACAGCGTTACAAATAATGCCTTAACCCATTGATTTTATTAAATTACAAGCCAGTTCAATCCTCTCTCGCAGCACCAGCCCATCTCCTTGATGTGGCTGAGAAATTTGACGGAGACGAGCCGTCGCCCCTTTCTGACGTTACAAATCGCGCCGCAACAGGCGGCCATCAAGCCGCTCTCTGGGACCGTGCCCCCGTTCCGCGGCCGCCTTGCCGCCATCCTCACCGTCGCGACCGCGTTTCAGGTCTCGAGGATGATCTTGGCGGCGCCGACGCGGCCGGCATCGATGTCGGCGAAGGCCCCGGCGCCCTCACTGAGCGGACGGCGCTCCGTCCAGCCGAGGGCACCGAGGCGGCCTCGGGCCAGCGCCTCGACGGTCTGGCCGAAATCGGTTGGCGTGTAGCAGTAGACGCCGGCCAGCGTGATCTCCTGCAGCGTGAGCTTGCGGATGTCGAGGCCGCCCTGCTCGGGGAGCAGGCCGACATGGACGATAACGCCACCGGGACGCGTCATGCGGCAGGCAGCCGCCCGGGTCGCATCGGCGCCGACCGCGTCGATGACCAGATCGGCGCTGTTGTCGTCCGGCTCGTCCTCGCCAGGCCGATAGACCGCGATGCCTTCGGCCTCCACCGTCGCGCGACGCTGCGGGTTGGTTTCGCCGATGACGAGATCACGGGCGCCGAACAGCCGCGCGACCAGGGCGGCGGCGAGCCCGATGGCGCCGCCGCCGAGAACCACGACCCGGCAGGCCGCGAGCGGCTGGTGCAGGCGCTGCATCCCGATCCGCACCGCATGCCAGGAGACGGCGACGGGCTCGGCCAGCGCCGCATGGGCGATCGGCATGGCGTCGGGAATCGGCATCAGGTTGCGCTGGGGAATCCGCACCAGCTCCGCGAAGGCGCCGGGCCGTGGCGGCATCGAGATGATCTGCCGCGTCGGCGAGAGATGCCAGCGCCCCTCGATCGCATAGGGGCAGGCCGGGTCGACCACGAGCGGATTGATGGTGACGCGCTCGCCGGCGCGCGGCCCCGTCGCGATCCGCCCCGCCGCCTCATGGCCGAGGATCAGCGGCGGCGGGCGGCGCGCATCGAAGCCGTGATAGGCATGCATGTCCGAGCCGCAGATGCCGACCGCCTCGACGCAGACAAGGACTTCGTCGGCCAGCGGGACCGGGTCCGGCTCATCGCGGAAGACCAGGCTGTTGGGGCCGGTGTAGACGAGGGCCTTCATCGGGGAGCATTCCTCATTTGGCGGTGAAGCCGCCATCGACGGTCAGCGTCTGGCCGGTGACATAGGCCGAGGCCGGCGAGGCCAGAAAGACCGTGGCGCCGGCGAGATCGTCGAGCTCGCCATTGCGGCCGATGGCGGTCTGCGCCGCGTTTTTGGCGGCGCGTGCCGGGTCGGCGAAGACGGGCGCCGTCAGCGGCGTCGGGAAGAAGCCCGGCGCGATTGCGTTGCAGGTGACGCCATGGCGCGACCATTCCTCGGCGATGGCCCGCGTCAGCTGGACGACGCCGCCCTTCGCCGCGCCATAGGGCGCGCAGTCGGGGAAGGCGCGGTAGCTCTGCAGCGAGGCGATGTTGACGATGCGGCCATAGCCGCGCTGCGCCATCCCCGGCGCAAAAGCCTGCGTCAACAGGAAGGGCGCGCGCAGATGCACGGCCATATGCAGGTCAAAGCCCCCGGCCGAAACCTGCATGAAGGGCTGACGCAGATTGAGCCCGGCGACATTGACGAGGATGTCGATGGTCCGCCCCAGCCGCTCGCAGGCCGCCGCCAGAGTGGTGCCCGCCTCCGGCGAGGCGAGATCGGCGGCGATGATGTCGGCCGCGATGCCGTCCGCCCGCAGGCCTTCGGCCGCCTCGCGCAGCGCCTCCTCCCGCCTTGCGACGATGACGAGATGCGCGCCCGCCAGCCCCAGCGCGCGGGCCATGGCGAGCCCGATGCCGCTGTTGCCGCCGGTGACCAGCGCAGTCCTGCCGGTGAGGTCGAAGAGAGAGGTCAGCCTGAACATCGCTCAGACCTCGACCGGCGTACCGAGGTCGACATTCGAACCCGGCGCATATTTGGCCATGCGCGCATCGCTGGTGCGGGCATGCGCCTCCATGCCCTCCAGCCGTGAGATCCGGGCAGAGATGGGGGCGATGCGCTGGCAGGCGGCACGGTCCATGCGCTGCCAGGTCAGGGGCTTCAGGAATTTGTGGACCGACAGCCCCGCCGAATAGCGGGCGGCGAATTTGGTCGGGAGGATGTGGTTGGGGCCCGAGACCTTGTCACCGAAGGCGACATTGGTCTCCTCGCCGAGGAAGAGTGAGCCGTAATTGCTGAGATGGGCGTGCCACCAGTCGAGATCGCCGCAATGCACCTCCAGATGCTCGCAGGCGTAAGCGTCGGAGACCGCGACCATCTCCTCGCGCGTGTCGCAGAGGACGATCTCGCCATAGTCGCGCCAGGCGGCGCCGGCGGCATCGCGCGCGGTGGGTGGCAGGGTGCCGATCAGCTCCGGCATCAGCCTGGCGACCTCGTCGGCGATGCGGCGCGAGGAGGTGATCAGCCAGGCCGGGCTCTCATGGCCGTGCTCGGCCTGGCCGACGAGATCGGTCGCGACGATCAGCGGATCGGCGCTGTCATCGGCGATCACGGCGACCTCGGAGGGGCCGGCGAAGACGTCGATCCCGACCTTGCCGAACAGCATCCGCTTGGCCTCGGCGACGAATTTGTTGCCAGGGCCGACGATGATGTCGGCCGGCTTGCCGGTGAACAGGCCGAAGGTCATCGCCGCGACCGCCTGGACGCCGCCCAGACACATGATGATGTCGGCGCCGGCCACCGTCAGCGCATAGAGCACATGGGGGTGGATGCCCTGGCCGCGGAACGGCGCCGAGCAGGCAACGACGGTCTTGACGCCGGCGGCCTTGGCGGTGGCGACGGACATATAAGCCGAGGCGATATGGGCGTAGCGGCCGGTCGGCACATAGCAGCCGGCCGTGTTCACCGGCACAAGCTTCTGCCCGAGATGCAGGCCGGGCGAGATCTCCAGCGAAAAATCCTGACAGGAGGCGCGCTGCGCCTCGGCGAAGCGGCGCACCTGGCCGGCGGCGAAGCTGATGTCGTCCTTGACGGCCTGCGGCACGTCGCGGATGCGCTGCGCGATGGCGGCCTGGTCAAGGACGATAGGCCCGTCCCATTTGTCGAGCTTGAGGGCGTAGTCCTTCACCGCCTGCTCGCCCCCGGCCTCGATCGCGGCGAGCATCTCGGTGACCACCGCCCGTGCGGTGTCGGTTTCCGTTTCCGGCGTCTTGGTCGCGGTCTTGAGATGGGTGATGGCCATGGCTTTAGGTCCGCTTCGGAGCGCAGGGGGTGGTGGCGGTGACGCCGGGAGGCGTCACCGCAGCGGTCGGTGATGAGCTGGCTTACTTCTTGTCGAACTCGGTCGCGAAGGCCTTGAGCTTGGGGTCGGCCGCGACGCGCTTCAGGAAGTCGTCGGTGACGTAGCTCTTGGCGTCCGGGTTGGAGGGAATGGTGCCGACCTCGGTGATGAACTTTCCGATCTCGGAGAACCAGCCATCCACCGTCGAGGCGCCGGAGCCCCGCGCCATCAGCTTGAGCTGTTCGTCAAGGCCGAAGGTCGGCCGCAGCGCGAACTCCTGGTCCATCGCCTTGGGCGTCACTTCGAGGCCGCCCTGCTTGTAGAAGTCGAGCGCCAGCGTGCGCGCCTCGGCCGGGTTGGCCTTGGCCCAGGACCAGCCGCGCAGGAAGACGGCGAGGAATTTCGCCACGTCGTCCGGACGCTCCTTGGCAAAGTCGCCGCGCACGATCAGCGCACCGGGCACGATCGCGTTCGCATCGGCGCCCGAGCAGAGATATTTGGCGTTGGCGCGCTCCTCGAGCGTGTAGGTGTTGGGCGCCCAGACACCCGCGACATCGCCATTGTTGGAGGTGATCGCGGTGATGATCTGGGCCTGGCCGAGATTGACGAACTGCATGTCGCTCTGCTGCAGGCCGAACTTGGTCAGGCATTTGCGGGCCGCGTAATCCACCGTGGAATTGGTGGTGAGCAGCAGCTTCTGGCCCTTCAGCAGCTTCGGATCGGCCTTGATCGCGTCGAACTTGTCGCCGCGGACCATCATCGCATTGGTCTTCGACTCGTCGTTGGTGATGCCGATGGTCAGGATGTTGAAGCGCACCGCGCCGAGCACGGCGGGAACCGAACCGGTGCCGCCGACATCCCAGGACTTGGCGGCCGAGGCCGCGATCTGCGGCGCGCCGGCCGGGAAGGTCGAGAAGTTCGGGGTGAGGCCAACATCCTTCCACCAGCCCTTCACGGTGGCGTAGTGGAACGGCAGCGCCCAGTAGAGCGAGGGCTGGTAGCTGACGCCGATGGCGGTCTGCGCCTGGCTCGGCGAAGGCGCGGCAAAGGCCAGCGCGGCGGCGATACCCAGTCCGGCAACGATGCGTTTCATCTTCGTTTTCTCCCTGTTGTCGTTAGCCCGGTCTCAGCCTGTTGCGGCTCGCCCGGTTTTCCCTGTCTCCGCGCGTGCGGAGACGACGGTCTCGATGGCCTCGCGCAGGATCTCGGCAGCGAGGTCGCAATCTTCATCGCTGAGCGACAGCGGCGTGCGGATGTCGCAGAGCCCGGCCAGGATGGCGTGGGTCTGCGCCATCGGCCCCTGCTCGCCGACATAGCGCCAATGGCGCGGCGCGCTGGTGAAGCCGCGCTGCCGGCCGGCGCCGAACCATTTGATCGGCAGGCCGCGGGCGGCGCAGCGCTCGAGCACCGCGGCGATCTCATCGTCGCCAAAGCCGAGCAGCGAGAACTGGACGGAGGTCGCGCCATAGCGCTCCTTGGGCGAGCGAGGCGGCAGCCGGACATGCTGCGAGCGGGCGATGGCCGCCCCTAGGCGGTCATGGATGGCGTTCCAGCGCGCGGCGCGGCGCGGCAGGTCGTGCAGTTGCGGCCGCAGCAGCGCGGCGGCGAGCGCCGTCATCCGCATGCTGAAATTGGGGGTCCGTTCCTCCCAGGCGGCGATCACCTCGGCCGGTGGCGCGCTGCGATGCTGGGCGTGCAGCATGTAGCTGCCCGAATGCAGGATGGCCCGGGCGATGCGGTCGTCATCGTCCAGCACGAGGAAACCGCCCTCGCCGGCGTTGAGATGCTTGTAGGTCTGGGCGCTGAAGGCGGCCGCCGCCCCGAAGGTGCCGATGGCACGGCCGTCCCAGGCGGCGCAGAGCGCATGGGCGCAATCCTCGACCAGCAGCAGGCCGAGTTCGTCGCAGGCGGCCATCACCGCATCCATGTCGGCGATGTGCCCGCGCATATGCGACAGCAGCAGGATGCGGGCACCCGAGGCGCGGGCCTTGGCCCGCAGGTCCTCGCAGTCGATGACGTAGTCCGGGCCGATCTCGACCAGCACCGGCCGACCGCCGGCATGCAGGATAGCGCCGGGTACCGGTGCCAGCGTGAAGCCGTTGACCAGCACCGGCTCGCCCGGCTGCAGGTCCAGCACCTTGAGCGCCAGGCACAAAGCGGCGCCACCGGAGTTGACGGCGACGCAATAGCGCCGGCCGACGAAGGCCGCGAATTCCTGCTCCAGCAAGGCAACGTCGTTCTGGTCGGCGCCCATCTCGCCATAGCGGAACAGCCGGCCCGAGCGCATCAGTTCGCAGGCGCGCGCGATGCCCGCCTCGGGAATGGGCTCCGGCTCGGTCAGGTCGCGCGCGAGGCGCGGCAGGGTGGCGAGGTCAGACCCCATGGGCGCCCTTCTCCTCGCGCAGCGACTTCCAGATCTGGGTGCGCAGATGGACGAAGGATTCGAGATCCATCACGTCTTCGATGCGCTCGTGGCGGTCCCAGCTCTCGGCCTGCCGCACTGAGCGGATGTCGAGCACCTCCTTGATGCGCCCCGGGCGGCGGGTCATGATCGCGACCCGGTCGGCGAGATAGACGGCCTCCTCCACCGCATGGGTGATGAACAGGACGGTGCGCGGATTGACCCGCGCCAGCCGCACCAGTTCCTCCTGCATGACGACGCGGGTCTGCGCGTCGAGCGCGCCGAAGGGCTCGTCCATCAGCAGCACTTCCGGATCGAGCACATAGGCTCGCGCGATGGCGACGCGCTGCTGCATGCCGCCCGAGAGCTGATGCGGGAAGGCATCGGCATGGCTCTCGAGGTTCATGAGCTTGAGCGCGCCGGCAACCAGCCCGTCTCGCTCAGCCTTCGGCAGGTTCTTGTTGCGCAGGCCGAGCTCGATGTTCTCGCGCACCGTCTTCCACGGAAACAATGCGAATTGCTGGAAGACCACGGCGCGATCGGGGCCCGGCTCCGTCACCGCCTTGCCGTTGACGCTGACGATGCCGGCGCTGGGCGGCTCGAAGCCGGCGACCATGCGCAGACAGGTCGTCTTGCCGCAGCCGGAGGGGCCGACGATCGCGACGAACTCCTTGTCGGCGATCTCCAGATTGATGTCGTCGAGCGCCTTCACGCCGCCCGACACCGGACCGAAGACCTTGTCGACCTTGTCGAAACGGATCGAACCCATCGTTTTCGTTCCCTTACGCCTGGAGGCCGCGGCGGCGGCGAAGCCAGGCTTCGCCCTGCCGCAGCATCACGTCGATGGCCATGCCGACGAGGCCGATCGCGACCATGCCGGCCATCACGGTGGGCGTCGCGACATTGGCCTGTGCCTGTACCATCATGAATCCGACCCCGGCCGCCGCCACGATCAATTCCGCCCCGACCAGCGACTGCCAGCCGAGCCCCGCCGAGACGCGCAGGCCAGAGACGATCGAGGGCGTCGCCGCCGGAAGCAGGATTTCCAGGATCATCCGCAGATGCCCGGTGCCGAGCATGCGCGCCGCCTCGATCAGGCGCGGCTCGACGAAGCGGGCACCGCGATAGGCATTGATCAGGCAGGGCGGGAAGGCGCCTGCGAAGATGATCAGGATCGGCCCGCCGATGCCGACGCCGAACCAGAGCGCGGCGAAGGGCACCCAGGCGATCGGCGCGATGAAGCGCAAGCCGTCGAAGAGCGGGGTGACGACGTCGTCGAGCCAGCGGAACCAGCCCATCAGCAGGCCGAGCGGCACGCCGATGAAGGCCGCCAGCAGCACGCCATAGGCATAGCGCTGGAAGCTCGAGGCCAGATGCTGCGGCAGCGTCGCACCGGCGAAGGGGTTGGTCAGCAGGTGGATGAAGCGGGTCAGGACATCGAGCGGCGAAGGCAGGAACTGGCGCGGCACGATGCCAAAGGCCGACAGCGACGCCCAGAGCCCGATGAAGCCGACGAGGCCGAGCGCGCCCCAGGCCCATTTCTCGCTCAGGCGAAGGGGGATCGTCTGCATCAATCCCTCCCCGCCACGTTCCAGGCGAGCGCGCGGCGCTCGACGCGGCCCAGCGCATAGGTCGTCGCCCAGCCGAGCACGCCGACCGTCACCATCCCGACCAGGATCATGCCCGGGTAGATGTCCTGCTGGGCCATGTTGAGCACGAAGCCGATGCCGGCGAGGGCGCCGACGAGTTCGGCCGCGACCAGCGTCGTCCAGGAGGCCTGGAGCGACAGGCGTAGACCCGTGAAGATCATCGGGGCGGCGGCCGGCGCGATCACCTCCGTGACCATGCGCCAGCGCGGCGTGCCCAGCATCTGCGCGGCCTCGATGATCGGGCGATCGATGTTGCGCACGCCGGCGAAGGAATTGATCACCGAGGGCACGAAGGCGGCAAACCAGATCACCATGATCTTGGCGCCGTCGCCGAGGCCGAGCCAGAGGATCGCGAGCGGGATCCAGGCCAAGGGCGGGATCGGCCGGATGATCAGGAAGATCGGGTTGATCGCGGCCTCGGCGCGCCGGTCCCAGCCCATCCAGAGGCCGAGCGGCACACCCGTCGCGATCGCCACAACGAAGCCCATCGCGACCAGCTTGACGCTCTGCAGCGCATGAGCCGCCAGCCCGCCGCCGGCATAGCCGCGCGTGCTGATCTGGTTCAGCGACAGCCAGAAGTCGGCAGGGGACGGGAAACGGCCGGGCGAGACGAAGCCCGTCGCCGTGGTCAGGCCGAACCACAGCAGCAGCACAGCCGCCACCGAGCCCAAGCCGACCCATCCCCGTCTTCCGATCATGGCGTTCCCCGATGCGCTCTTCTGATGAAAGCGCTTTCAGCAAAGGTTCCAGATCATCGACGGTGTGTCAACCTCTGTTGAATTTTGCTGTCGGCTGAGGGTTCCGCTTGCTGTAGAGGGCGAGATGAGCCTAGATCGAATGAAAGAACTTTCATAACACGGTGGTGAGCGCAGTGCGCGTCAAGCTCAGCGATGTGGCCCGGGATGCGGGCGTATCCGCCGCGACCGTGTCGCGTGCCATCGCCCAACCCGAGCTTCTCTCGCCGGAGACGCTGGCTCGTGTCAGGGCCAGTGCCCAGCGCCTCGGCTATCTGCCCGACGGGGCCGCACGCGCGCTCGCTTCCGGCCGGTCGATGACGATCGGCGCGATCGTGCCCACGCTGGACAGCGCCATCTTCGCGCGCGCGCTGCAAGCCATGCAGGCGACCCTGGCACAATCGGGCTATCTGCTGCTGGTCGCCTCTCACGAGGCGAGCCCCGCCGCCGAGACGCAGGCGGTGCGCGCGCTTTTGGGGCGCGGCGTCGACGGGCTGATGCTGGTCGGCGCCGAGCGGGCTCCGGAGACGACGGCCCTGCTGCGCAGTTCGGGCCTGCCGGTGGTGCTGACCTGGTGCGGGGATGGGCATTTCACCGCCGTCACCATCGACAACGCCATGGCCGGCCGACTGGCCGCGCAGCACCTGATCGGCCTCGGCCACAGCCGGATCGGCATGATCGTCGGCCATCTGCAGTTCAATGATCGCCAGAGGGCGCGGCTCGCCGGCGCCAGGACCGCTTTGGCCGAGGCCGGCCTGTCCCTGCCCGACACCCTCGTCATCGAGCAGGCGCTGACCCTGGCGGGCGGGCGCGCCGGATGCGCGATGCTGCTGGACCGTGACGACCGGCCGACCGCGCTGATCGGCGGCATCGACGTCTTCGCCATCGGCTGCCTGGAAGAGGCACATGCGCGCGGCATGACGGTGCCCGATGACCTCAGCGTGGTCGGGATCGACAATCTGGACATGTCGGCCCATGTCTCGCCGGGCCTGACGACCGTCCACGTCCCCACGGGCCGGATCGGCAATCTCGCAGCCCAGACCCTGATCGAATTGGTGGCGCGTCGCCCCGTGGAGCGGGAGATGCGCCTGCCCGTCGAATTGGTGGTGCGCCGCTCATCGCAGGCGCACATCGCCCCCTAGCGACAAAGCCGGCCGGCTCGGGGGCCCGCTCAGGCCAGCATGCGCGTGTCGCCGCAGACCGAGATCTCCTGGCCCGAGATCGTCCTGGCGAAGGGCGAGGCCAGGAAGACGATCTGTTTGGCGATGTCGGCGGGGTCGACGAACTGCTTGATCGAGACACCGGCAAAGAGCCGCTGCGTCATCTCCTCGTGCGAGACGTTGAAGCTGCGCGCCTTGTTGGCGATGACGCTCTGGATGCGCGGTCCCTCGACGAGACCGGGGCAGATCGCGTTGGCGCGGATGCCGAATTCGCCGAGTTCGGCAGAGAGCGCCTTGGTGAAGCCGATGACGCCCCATTTCGCCGCGGCATAGGGCGAGCGCAGCGGGAAGCCGTGCTTGCCGGCCTGGCTGGAGAGATTGACGATCGAGGCGTTCTTCGACTGCTTGAGATGCGGGACCGCAAGCCGCGTGCAGTTGAACTGCCCGGTCAGGTCGATCGCGACGCAGGAATCCCAGTCCTCGGGCGCGATCTCGTCGACGCGGCCGGTCGGGCCGGCGATGCCGGCATTGTTGACCAGGCAGTCGAGCCCGCCCAACGCGGCCAGCGCCTCCTCCATCAGTTGCGAGACGGCGGCCCGGTCGGAGACGTCGCAGACCGACTGCGTCATCGCCGGGTCGCTCTTGACCATGTCGGCGAGCGCGGCGCGGTCCACGTCGCAGATATGGACCTTCGCGCCTTCGGCCGCGAAGGCACGCGCCGTGGCGCGGCCGATGCCGTTGGCGCCGGCCGTCACCAGCACGCGCAGCCCCTCGATCTGCAGATCCATTCCGTCTCTCCCCGTCAGGCCCGAAGCTGGCCCGTTTCCGCGATATGGGCGGCGGCGGCCGCGATGTCGTCTTCCAGCGCCGCGCGGGCGGCCGGAGCATTCCGGCGGCGCACGGCTTCCAGCAGGCGGGCATGGGCCTGCATGGCGCTGCCGCCCTCGAGACGACGCGGCTCGTGGCGCATGTCGAGATTGAGGATCGGCCCGGCCTTGAGCCAGAGCCGCTCGATCATCTCGATCAGGCTCGGCATGGCGGCTGCCTCGTAGAGCGCGAAATGCAGGTCACGATTGGCCGCGACGGCGGCGGCGCTGTCGGGAGGATCGGCGCTCGCCGCCTGGCGGAAGGCTGCATCGAAGGCCTCGATCCGCTCGATGTCGGCCGGCGTCGCCTGGCGTGCCGCCTCCTCCGCCGCGAAGCCCTCGACGACGAGGCGCAGCCGCGTCAGCTCGCGAAACTGCGCCAGCGAAAGCACGGGCACGCGCACCGCCCGGCCGGGCAGCACCTCGAGCGCGCCGTCGGCCGCAAGCCGGCTGACCGCCTCGCGCACCGGCATCATCGAGACGCCGAGCGCCTCAGCGACGCGGCGCAGCGACAGCTTCTCGCCGGGGGCGAGACGGCCGGCGACCAATAGCGCGCGCAACTCGCCCGTCACGCGCTCGCCCAGCGTCTCGCGCGCCAAGGAGCCGATGGCGTCGAGCGCAGAGGTGTCGGCGTCACCCGTTGAATCCGGGCGCTCGGTGGCGGCTCGCAAGGGCTGGACAGCGGCGGTCATGTCTGCCAACCTAACTGTGATCACAGATCACGACAAGCGGCGTCAGACCGCTGATCAACATCCGCCGACGCCGCAAGGGCGCGGCGCTCGTTCTGGGAGGAACGCTCATGTCAGACCTGTTGAAGACGACACGACTCTCGCGCCGGCAGGCGCTGGCGGGTCTCGGCGCCGGCACCGCCGCCGGCCTGATCGCCAGCCCCTCGATCATCCTGGCGCAGACGCCCGACGCGATCCGCTTCGGCCATCTGACGCCGCGCACCGGCTTCCTCGGCCCGCTCGGCGAATATGGTGTGATGGCCGTCGATCTCGCGGTCGAGGAGATCAATGCGGCCGGCGGCGTCAACGGCCGCAAGCTCGAGGCGCTGAAGGAGGATTCGGTCAACCCGCAGACGGCCTCGACCAAGGCCGAGCGCATGATCGAGCGCGACAAGGTCACCTGCATCCTCGGCGAAATCTCCTCGGCCTCCTGCCTGACCATCTCGCAGGTCGCGGCGCGCAACAAGACGCTCTTCGTCAACACCGGCGGCAATTCGGACGCGCTGCGCGGCGAGAGCTGCAACCGCTACATGTTCCATGTCGAGCACCAGAACTCGATGTATGTGAAGAGCTGCGGCCGCTCGCTGATGGCGCAGGGGCTGGTGAAGGGCAAGAAGTGGTTCTCGCTCACCGCCGACTACGCCTTCGGCCATGACCTGCTCAAGGTCGCCAAGCGCTTCATGGAGGCCAATGGCGGCCAGTTCGCCGCCGACAAGCTGGTGCCGACCGATGCGACCGACTTCTCGGCGCTGCTGCTCGAAATCCGCGCCGCCAAGCCCGACCTGGTGATCTCGAATCTCGCAGGCAACCAGATCACCAACTTCCTGAAGCAGTATTCGGAGTTCGGCCTGACCTTCCCGGTCGCCGGCTTCGGCTTCGACACGGCGCTGGCCTGGGCCGCCGGCAAGGACAATTTCGCCGGCATCTGGCCCTGCGTCTGGCACCATCTGATCGACACCCCCGGCACCAAGGCTTTCGTCGCCGCCTTCACCAAGAAATACGGCAAGCCGCCGGAGAACCAGGCCTGGGGCGACTACATGGCCGTGAAGATCATGGCGCAGTCGATGAGCGAGCTGAAATCGACCGAGACGGCCAAGATCCTCGAGCATTGGGAAAAGGGCGCCAAGTTCGACGTGCTCAAGGGTCGGCCGGGCTATTTCCGCGCCTCCGACCACCAGCTCATCAGCGAGATGTACACGATCACGGCGCTGCCGGCCGCGCAGGTCAAGAACCCGTGGGATCTCTTCACCTCCTCGGCCGCCGTCCCCGGTCCGAACGAGGACATGGAGATCATCGCCACCAGCGGCGACGAGGCCGTCTGCAAGATGAGCTGAGGGTCCATCCGTCATTCTCGGGCGGCGCGCAGCGCCGACCCGGGAATCTCATGACGGGAGACCTCTGGTTTCCGAGATGGTCGGGTCAAGCCCGACCATGACGCGCCACGCTGAAGGCCCCTTGCTGCAGCGCACTTTCCTATAAAGGCCAATCCTTGCTCACCCTCTTCATCCAGCAGGTGCTGAACGGGCTGCTCGACGGGGTCTATTACCTCCTGATCGCGCTCGGCCTGTCGCTGATCTTCTCGCTGGGCGGCATCGTCAACCTGGCGCATGGCGCCTTCTATGCGATCGGCGCCTATCTCACGATCGTGCTGGCCCCGCATATCGGCTTTGGCGGCGCGATGGTCGCCTCGCCCGTGCTGGTGGCGCTGATCGGCATCGTCGTCGAGCGCGGGCTGTTCCAGCGCTTCTACCGATCGGACCCGATCCTCTCGCTGCTGCTCACCTTCGGGCTCGCCATGGTCGCCGAGCAGTCGCTGCGGATGATCTTCGGGGCGCCGCCGCTGTCCTTCTCGATCCCGCCGGCGCTGCGCGGCCAGATCTTCATCGGCGACTTCATCTATTCGCGCTACCGGGCGATGCTGCTCCTGATCGCCGCGGGCTGCGTACTGGGCCTCTGGTTCCTGCTGCAGCGCACCGCCTTCGGCCGGGTCGTGCGCGCCGGCGTTCAGAATCCCGACATGGTCGGCGCGCTCGGCATCTCGCTGCAACCCTACATGGTCGCGGTCGCCGGCATCGGCATCGGGCTGGCGGGGCTGGCCGGCGTTCTGCTGGCGCCGATCTATTCGATCCATCCCGCCATGGGGCAGGAGATCATCACGCCGGCCTTCGTCGTCGTCGTCATCGGAGGCCTGGGCTCGTTCTGGGGCGTGGTGGTGGCCGCGCTGATGGTCGGGCTGGTGAAGGGCATCACGATCGGGCTTGGCTACACGCAATGGTCGACCGCCGTGATCTACCTGATGATGCTGCTCGTCCTGCTGTTCCGGCCCCGCGGCCTGTTCGGCGAACGCATCCAGCGTTTCGAGTGAGGCCGCGATGACTCCCCTCCAGCGCGACCACGCGCCTCTCTTCATCGCCGCCGCCGGCCTGCTCGCTTTGCCCTTCCTGATGGACGTCATCGGGCTCGGCACGACGTCGGCGACCGAGATCGTCGTCTTCGCCATCGCCTGCATGGCACTGAACATCCTCGTCGGCACCACGGGGCTGGTCTCCTTCGGCCATGGCGCCTGGTTCGGGCTTGCCGCCTATGCCGCCGGGCTGATCCAGCGCAACTGGCTGCCGGGCCAATTCGCCCTGCCGATCCTGCTCGCCGTGCTCTTCGTCGGGCTGATCGCCTTTGCCTTCGGGGCGCTGATCCTGCGGCGCAAGGGGGTCTATTTCTCGCTGCTGACGCTGGCATTGGCGGCCATGACCTATTCGGTCGCTTTCCGCTGGACGGCGGTGACGGGCGGCGAGGACGGGCTCGGCGGCATCAAGCGGCCGCTCTTCCTCGGCATCGATTTCGAGCAGGCCTCGAACTTCTACGTCCTGGTCGCCACTCTCGGCATGGCCGTCGTCTACGGGCTCTGGCGCTTTCACCGCTCGCCGGTCGGCACGGTGCTGGTGGCGATCCGGGAGAACGAGCAGCGGGCCCGCTTCCTCGGCTATGCCACCGACCGCTACAAGCTGATCGCCTTCACGCTGTCGGCCACTCTGACGGGGCTGGCCGGCTCGCTGCTGCTGTTCAACAACCGGATGACCTCGGCCGAGCCGATCTCGGTCGCCTTCTCCGGCGAATTGCTGGCGATGGTCGTCATCGGCGGCATGCGCTCCTTCCTCGGGCCGGCGCTGGGCGCGCTGTTCTTCGTGATCTTCCGAGACTACCTCTCCAGCATCACGCCGAACTGGCTGTTCTGGTTCGGCCTGCTGTTCGTCGGCTTCATCGTGTTCTCGCCGACCGGCATCGTCGGCTTCGGCGAGCGCCTGCTGCGGCCCTTCCGCAAATCGGTCGTGGGCGATGCCGCGATGTCGGAGCGCAAGGCCGGCACGGTGACCCTGCCGGCCTTCATGAAGCCCAGCGACCCCACCGACGGACCGATCCTGACCGCGCGGGGGCTGGCCAAGAGCTTCGGCGGCATCAAGGCGGTCGAGGGCGTCGACATCACCATGGCCGACCGCCGGCTGCATGCGCTGATCGGCCCCAACGGCGCCGGCAAGACCACGGCCTTCAACCTGATCTCCGGTCTGTTTCCGCCCGATCGCGGCGAGGTGCGGCTGCGCGAGCGCGCGATCGGCGGGATGTCGCCCGAGGCGATCACGCAAGCCGGGATCGGGCGCGCCTTCCAGATCACCAACCTGTTCCCGACCTTGTCGGTCGAGGAGAATGTCAGGCTCGCCGTGCAGGCCCGCTCCAGCGCGCGCTTCGGCTTCTGGCGGCCGGCCGGGGCGCTCGACGAAGTCAACGCCCAGACGACCACCGTGATCGACACGATGGGCCTGCGCGGCATCGAGACGGCGGAGGCGGGATCGCTGAGCTATGGCGGGCAGCGGCTGCTCGACATGAGCCTGGCACTTGCGACCAAGCCGCGCGTGCTGCTGCTCGACGAGCCGCTGGCGGGCCTGGCCGCGGCCGAGCGCGAGCGGGTCGGCAATCTGATCAAGTCGATCTCGAGCGACCTGCCGGTGCTGCTGGTCGAGCATGACATCGATCGCGTCTTCGCCATCGCCGACCATGTCACCGTGATGAACGAGGGCTCGGTGCTGGTCGACGGCACGGTCGAGGATGCGCGCTCGTCGCCGCGTGTGCAGGAGATCTATATCGGCTCGGGCGCGCATGCGCTGGCCGAGAAGCCGCGCCAGAGCGCGGCGCGCAGCCCCGTCCTGCTCGGCCTCGACAAGGTCGACACCTTCTACGGCAAGAGCCACATCCTGCGGCAGGTCACGCTCGACGTGCATGAGAACGAGATCGTCGCGCTGCTCGGCCGCAATGGCGCCGGCAAGTCGACCCTGCTCAAGACCATCACCGGAATCGCCCCGCCGGCGAGCGGCACGATCACGCTGGCAGGCCAGGAGATCGCCGGGCAGCCGCCCGCCTCGATCGCGCGCGCCGGCATCGCCTATGTGCCGCAGGGTCGCGGGCTCTTCGCCGGCATGAGCGTCAAGGACAATATGGAGCTCGGCCGGCTCAAGCGCGTCACCGGCAACGGCACGCATTGGGACGACGAGAAAATCTTCGCCTTCTTCCCGCGCATCAAGCAGCGCTGGCATTCGCCGGCCGACTACCTGTCGGGTGGCGAGCAGCAGATGGTGGCGGTGGCGCGCGCTCTCTCGGGCGACACCCGCGTGCTGCTGCTCGACGAGCCCTTCGAGGGGCTGGCACCGGCCGTCGTCGAGGAGCTGTTCGAGGCCTTCGACAAGCTCCGCCAGGAGATCGGCATCGTCATCGTCGATCACCATCTCGACCTGGCGCTGGCCCTGTCGGACCGCACCGTCGTGCTCGAGCGCGGCAGCGTCGTCCATACCGGCCCGTCGCGGGCGCTGAGCCAGGATCTCGCGCTTCGGCGGCAGGTGTTGTGGCTGTGAGGACAACTCCACCTGTCCGTCATTGCGAGCGCAGCGAAGCAATCCAGCCCGCGCGCTCCATACCGCCTGGATTGCTTCGCTGCGCTCGCAATGACGATCAGCGCCTCGCCAAGGACTGCATTACATGACCCACATCGCCATCGTCGGTTCGGGCCTGATCGGCCGCGCCTGGGCCACCGTCTTCGCCAGCCATGGCTGTTCCGTCGCGCTGCATGACGTCGCGCCCGGCGCGGCGGAGGCGGCGCGCGCCCATATCGGCACCAATCTCGAGGAGCTCGCGGGCCATGGGCTGGTCGAGGACCCCAAGGGGTCGCTGTCGCGCATCCGCGTCGCCCGCGACCTCGCCGATGTCCTGACCAGCGCCGATCTCGTGCAGGAGAACGGGCCGGAGACCGTCGCGGCCAAGCAGCAGCTCTTCGCGGAGATGGATGCGCTCTGTCCGCCCTCGACCATCCTGGCGTCCTCGACCTCCTTCATCATGGCTTCCGTCTTCAGCGAGACCCTGGCGGGCCGGGCGCGCTGCCTCGTCGCGCACCCGGTCAACCCGCCCCATCTCGTGCCGATCGTCGAGTTGGCGCCGGCACCCTGGACCGACCCGGCGGTGGTCGAGCGGGCACGGGCGATCTACGAGCAGGCCGGCCAGGTGCCGATCGTGCTGCGCAAGGAAAAGCCCGGCTTCGTTCTGAACCGGCTGCAGGCCGTGTTGCTGGCCGAGGCCTTCCGGATCGTCGGCGAGGGCGTCGCCAGCGCCGAGGATGTCGACAAGACGATCCGCGATGGCCTGGGCCTGCGCTGGTCCTTCATGGGGCCGTTCGAGACGATCGAGCTCAACGCGCCCGGCGGCATCCCGGATTACTGCGCACGCTATTCCGCCTCGCTCGACCGCATGGTGAAGTCGTCCGAGGGGCTGGGCAATCCGTTCGACACCGCGACGGTTGAGACCGTGATGAGCGAATGGCGCGGCGCGCAGTCGCCAGAGCGGGTCAAGCGCCTGAGCGACTGGCGCGACACGCGGCTGGCGGCGCTGCAGGCTCACAAGCGCGCCTCGAAGAGCAAGCCGGAATGAACGTTGTCCTTCTCTCAGCCCTCATCCTGAGGAGCCGCGCAGCGGCGTCTCGAAGGATGGTCCAGAGCGCGCTGGAGCATCCTTCGAGACGCGGACTTGCAGTCCGCTCCTCAGGATGAGGGCCGAGGTGACCAAAGCCGATTCGAACTGAGAGGAACCACCGCCATGGCGAAGAACCGCAAAGTCATCATCACCTGCGCGGTCACCGGCGCGATTCATACGCCGTCAATGTCGCCGCATCTGCCGGTGACGGCGGAAGAGATCATCGATGCGGCGGTGGGCGCGGCCGAGGCGGGCGCTGCGCTGGTGCATGTCCATGCGCGCAACCCCGTCACCGGCCAGCCCGACCAGTCGCCGGAAGCCTTCGAGCCCTTCCTGAAGGTGATCAAGCAGCGCTCGAACTGCGTCATCAACATCACCACCGGCGGCGCCCCGACCATGGGCGTCGAGGAGCGGCTGGGCCCCTGCGCACATTTCAAGCCCGAGGTCGCCTCGCTCAACATGGGCTCGATGAATTTCGGACTCTACCCGATGCTGGCCCGGTTCAAGGACTTCAAGCACGACTGGGAGAGGCCCTATCTCGAAGGTTCGAAAGACCGGATCTTCAAGAACACCTTCCAGGACATCGAGAACATTCTCACCACCTGCGCGGAGAACAACACGCGCTTCGAGATCGAGTGCTACGACATCGGCCATCTCTACACGCTGGCGCATTTCGTCGATCGCGGGCTGGTGAAGCCGCCCTTCTTCGTCCAGTCGGTGTTCGGCATCCTCGGCGGCATCGGGCCCCATCCCGAGGACGTCATCCACATGAAGCGCACGGCCGATCGGCTGTTCGGCGACCAGTACCAGTGGTCGGTGCTGGGCGCGGGCCGGCATCAGCTCCCGATCGCCGCCATGGCGGTGTCGATGGGCGGCAATCTGCGCGTGGGACTCGAGGATTCGCTCTGGCTCGGCCCGGGGCAGTTCGCCAAATCCAACGCCGACCAGGTCCGGGCGGCGCGGATGATCATCGAGGGGCTCGGCCTCGAGGTCGCCACTCCCGAGGACGCCCGCGAGGTGCTGCAGCTTAAGGGCGCCGACAAGGTCAATTTCTAGCCCGGCATCCGCAACGCCCTCAGCGATCGCGCCTTCTCCACCGGATGCGATGGGCTTAAGGTCGGGTCTACCGGCCATGGGCCCGAGTGGATGCTGCGATGACGACCGTCGATCTCAATGCGGATCTGGCCGAAGGCTTCGGCGCCTATCGCTGCGGCGATGATGGGGCCATGCTCCAGATCGTGACCTCGGCCAATGTCGCCTGCGGGCTGCATGCCGGCGATCCCGAGATCATGGCGCAGACCTTCTCGGTCGCCCGCGAGCGCGGGGTCGCGGTCGGGGCGCATCCGGGCTTTCCGGATCTCTGGGGCTTCGGCCGGCGGCGGATCCCCTTCTCGACGGGCGAGATCGAGCGGCTGGTCGCCTATCAGATCGGCGCGGCGGCCGCACTCGCCAGCTATGCCGGCCATCGCATCACCTATGTGAAGCCCCATGGCGCGCTCGGCAACATCTCCTGCGAGGAGCGGCCCGTGGCTGATGCGATCGCGCGGGCGATCAAGGCGGTCGATCCCGGTCTCGCCCTGCTGGGCACGGCGCTGACCGCGCAGGTCGCGGCCGGCGAGGCGGCCGGGCTGCGAGTCCATCAGGAGATTTTCGCCGACCGTGGCTATACCGAAGAGGGGCAACTGGTCGGGCGCCACCTGCCGGGCGCGATGATCACGGATGCAGCGGAAGCCGCCGAGCGCGTCGTCGCGATGGTGCAGGAAGGGGCGCTGATCACACTCTCCGGGCGACGGCTCGCGACGGGCATCGACTCCATCTGCGTCCATGGCGATTCCGACCATGCGGTGGCGACGGCGCGCGCCGTCCGGACGGCGCTGGAGCAGGCCGGCATCCGCATCGCCGCCTTCACATGAGCGACGTGGCTGCCGCCGGCCCCGTCTTCCTCGATGCGGGCGAATCGGCGCTCGTCGTCGAATTCGGCCGCAGCGTCGATCCCGCGATCAGCGACCGCGTCCTGGCTCTCGACGCGGCGCTGGCGGCCGCGCCTCCCGAGGGCCTGCGCGAACTCGTGCCCACCTATCGCTCGCTGATGATCCATTACGATCCGCTCCGGCTCGATCGCGCCCGGCTCGTCGGCCTGGTCGAGGAGCAACTGGCAACGGCTTCGGCCGACATCCGGCCGGGCGCGCTCTGGACGATCCCCTGCTGCTATGCCCTCCCGCATGGCGAAGACCTCGCCGAGATAGCGGCGCTGCTGGGGATGCCGCCCGAACGCGCTGCCGATCTGCATGCCGCGGCACGCTACCGCATCTACATGTACGGGTTCTCGCCGGGCTTCACCTATCTCGGCGGGCTGCCGGAGCCGCTGGCGATCTCGCGGCGGGCAAGGCCGCGCCCGCCGCATGACAGCAAGGTGGTGCTGGTGGGAGGCGGCCTGAGCGCCATCGCGAGCTTCGCGATGCCGACGGGCTGGTATGTCGTCGGCCGCACGCCGGAGCGGCTCTATGCCCCGGAGCGGGCGAGCGCCTTCCTGTTCGAGCCGGGGGACAGCCTGCGCTTCGAGGCGATCGATCCCACCACCTTTGCGGCGCTAGAAGCGCGCGCAGACGCAGGCGAGGTCGTGGCCCTCCGGACGCCCGCATGACGGCGCTGCGCATCCTCTCCTGCGGGCCCGGCGTCACGGTGCAGGATGGCGGCCGCCACGGTTATCTCCGCTATGGCGTAACCGTGGCCGGGCCGATGGATGCCCTCGCCCATGCCATTGCTAACCGCGCCGTCGGGAACCGGGAGGATAGCGCGGCCCTCGAGATCTCGCTCGGGGGCATCGAGCTCACCGCCGAGGACGGCCCGCTGACGATCGCGGTGGCAGGGGGAACCTTCCAGACGACGCTCGACGACCAGCCTCTGCCGGCGGCGGTCGTCGCGACGCTCGAACCGGGTGCGAAGCTGCGGCTGCGCGCCGGCGCGGCGGGCATGTGGTGCTATCTCGCCGTTGCAGGGAAGCTCGATCTCCCCGCCGTTCTCGGTTCGCGCGCGACGCATGCGCGCACGGGCATGGGTGGCGTCGACGGGCGGATGCTGCAGGCCGGCGACCGGATCGCGGTCTCGCCGCCGGGCAGGGGCGCAGCGGATGCCGGGACGATCGTCGCACCGCTGCTCGACCGGCCGGCCGATGTCATCAGGGTGCTGCCCGGCCCGCAGCAGGACTATTTCGCCGAAGACCAGGTGGCGGCCTTCCTGGCCGGGCCCTGGCGGATCTCGCCGCGCGGTGACCGCATGGCCTGTTTTCTCGAAGGCCCGACCCTGCGCCATGCGGGGGGCTTCAACATCCCCTCCGACGGCGTCGCCATGGGCGCGATCCAGGTTCCCGGCGAAGGCCAGCCCATCGTGCTGATGGCGGACCGCCAGTCGACCGGTGGCTACCCCAAGATCGCGACCGTGATCGGCACCGATCTCGGCCGCCTCGCCCAGGCGCGGCCGGGAACCGAGATCGCCTTCAGGGCTGTGTCACATGGCGAGGCGGTCCGCGCCCTGGCGGAGCAGAGGGCGTTCCTCGACGCTCCGATCGGGATCGAGCCGCTGCGGCGGGACAGGTTCAGCTCCGAATTCCTGCTCGGCCGGAACCTCGTCGGCGGGTGGATCGACGCACGGCAGCCCGGCTGAACGGGGACCCCTCGCCTTTCAGGCCGCCTCCTCGATGAAGGTCGCGACGAAGCGCACGAGTTCGCTCTGGCGCGCCGTCCCCGTCTTGGCGAAGAGGCGCTGGAGATGGGTGCGGGCCGTCGTCCGGGCGATGCCGAGCTTCCTGGCGGCGACGACGGTGTCGAGGCCCTTGACGATGAGGCCGAGCATGCGCGCTTCGGTAGGGGTCAGGCCGCAGGCCTCGGCGACCTCGTCGACCTTGCGGTCGATCATGCGTTGCGGATCGTCGACGGTCAGCACGAACAGATCCATGCCGGCTTCGGCGAGATGCACGGCATCCACGATCGCCTGACGGCCGCAGCGAAGGACGAGCGGCAGCCGGATCTCTTCGGACGCCGCGCCGGAGCAGCGGCGCTTGAGCCAGGTCTGCAGCCGCGCTGCGAAGAGCTTGTCGCAACAGGTCAGGCGCCCGTCGCCACCGAGGCCTTCCCGCGCCAGTGCCGCCGCTCCTGGACTGCTGAAATGCACGCGCAGATCGGCGTCGATGATGAAGAGCGGCTTGCCGCCGCGGCCATGTTGCGGCGCGTTGTCCTGCCGGTGATCGGCACGGGGCGGGACGGCCTGAAGCGCCGCGGTGGATGGAATGCTGAAGATCATAGACATGCGAGGAGCATCTCCGATTCCGAGCATGGTCGCGGTCTCCCGTGGAACAGCCGGTCAGCCCCGGACATGACATTCAGGCTTGTTCGGCCTCCTTCATTGGTCGCGGCAGGTCGCATGGTGGTTCAACAGGCCGTCGCCCTTGCGCAGCCGCACCATCGGCGCGCGGACCGCGCTCAGATGCGCAGCGAGAGCTTGTAGGTATAGGTGTCGCCCCGAAACAGGCCTTCGACATATTCGAGCATGTCGCCGTCACGGCCGAAACTGCGGCGCTTGATCAGCAGGCAGGGCAGCGGCGTGGCGAAGCCGAAGATGGCGCATTCGTCGACGGTCGGCTCCGCCGCCTCGATGGTCTGCTCGCAATGCGCCAGCGGCGCGCCGAGCGCCGCGAGTTGGGCATAGACTGACCCAGTGAGATCGGCCTGCTCGAGCGCGGGCGCGCGTTCGAGATTGTACCAGGCGACCTCGCGCGACAGCGGAATCGCGTCTCCGCTTCGCACACGCACCAGCTTGAGGAAGCGGGCCGTCGCGGGAAGGCCGAAGACCGACGCAATCGCGCCGTCGATGACCACGGCCCGCTCCAGGATGCGCGACGACGGCACGCGGCCGAGATCCCGCATTTCCTCGGTGAAGCCCTTGAGGCGGTCCATGCCGGAATGCAGCCGCGAGCCCGGGCCCTGCACGATCGAGCCCAGACGTCCCTGGGCGCTCAGCAGCTTGCGCTGGCGCAGCGCGTTATAGGCCCGCTGCACGGTGCTGCGGCTGAGCGCCAGCCGCTCGGCCAGCTGCCGCTCGGCCGGCAACGTCGTCCCCGCGGGCAGGGTACCGTCGCCGATCAACTGCGTGAGCTGATCCTCGAGCTGCTGATACAAGGGCTTGGCGGTATCATTGCGCAGTTCCAGGAGATCCTGGAACGGCGGCCTCGCCAGAACGTTGGGCAGCTTGCGCGGTGTCATCGGCGGCGGGGATGCGGCATCCGCCCGTCCAGCGAACGACAGGGATCAAAAGCCATGGCCAAAGCGTCTGTGTTCGTTCTCGGCAGTTTCGTGGTGTCCTGTTCGGCCAAGGTCTCACGCTTCCCCCGCCCAGGGGAATCGCTCGCAGCCGATATCGTCACAATCGAACCGGGAGGCAAGGGACTGAACCTCGCCATTGCCGCGCGACGCCTCGGCGCAGAAGTCGACGGGCTGTTCGCCGTCGGGGACGACCTGGCCTCGAGCTTCGCCGCGCCGGCGCTCGAGCAGGCCGGGCTGCCGGCGGCGATGCTGATCCGCGTCGTCGGAAAGACCGGCAGCGGTGTCGGCTTCACCGACGCACAGGGTGAAACCTGCCTCGCCGTCGACGCCGGCGCCAACCGCGCGCTCGGGACGGAGCATGTGCGCGCGTCGGCCGACCGGCTGGCGGCCTGCGACCTGGTGATGGCTCAATTCGAGATCGGCGACGCGCCGATCCGGGAGGCCTTCGCGCTGGCGCAGCGAAGCGGCATCGCGACCCTGCTCAATCCCTCCCCCTTCAGGCCGGTCGCCCCGGAGATCCTGGCCGATACGCATATTCTCGTGCTCAACCAGACGGAGGCGGAAGCGCTGGCAGAGCAGATCCTGCCCGGATGCCTCGACCCCGCCGAGCCGGCCCGCTTCGTCGCGGAATGGGGGCCGGCGGTGCTCTCCCGCGGTCCCCGTCTCGTGGTGATGACGCTCGGCGCGGCCGGTGCGGTCGCGCTCTCCGCCGAGGGGGCGACGGGCCAAGCCGCGCTGCCGGTCGACTCGGTCGATTCACTCGGCGCGGGCGATGCCTTTGCCGCAACGCTCGGTGTCGCCCTTGCCAGGCGGCGGAGCACGGCCGAAGCCCTTCTCCACGCCGCGGCGGCCGGCGCCATCGCAACGCGTCGGCCGGGTGTGTTCGAGGCGCTCGGGACACAGGCGGACATCGATCAGCTCATCGGGACGTCGCGCTGAGAGCCTTGCCTGTAATGGACTGCTTTTGGACTTTCCGACCGCGCCTGTCGATGGTAGTTTCGGTGGTCGGGTCCGCATGGAAAGGACGGCGAACGAGGATTGGCCATGTCCGTCCCCAGCATCGATACGGTGATCGCGACGGTGGACAGCCTGCTCGAAGGCGCACTCGATCACGCCCGCATGCCGGCCGCCGTCGAGCAACTGAGGCAGCTCTTCGATGGCTCGAAAGCGTGCCTCGCCTCGCTCGGGCCTGGCCTATCGCCAGCCGACGCGGTCAGCACCAACAGTGACGAGGCGATGCAGCGGCGCTGCTACACGGATTTGTCGGATGAGTTTCTTCGCTTCGGCGATGCGCTGCGTGCCGTGCCCGTCGGCACCGTCTATCGCGACGGCGATCTCTTCGGCCTCGAGGCGTTGCGGGCCAGCCGGGGCTGGCGCGAATGGATGGCGCCGCAGGACATGTATGGCGGCATCGGCTGCCGCCTGAGCGAAAGCCGCACCCGCCAGTGGTTCTTCGACGTTCAGCGCGGGCAGCGTCAGGAGCCGTTCGGTCCAAGCGACGTCGCCCTGCTGCAGCGCCTGACGCCTCTGCTGCGTCGGGTTTCGATGCTCAGCCGGGAGGTGGGGCAGTTGCGCCTGCAGCGCGACGAGGCGCGCAGCGCGCTCGATATGGTGACGCTGGCGATCATCCTCGTCGAGCGGGACGGACGCGTCGTCTATGTCAATCGCAGCGCCGACGACCTCCTGTCGGGCCCGGACGGCCTGCTCTCCCTACGGCTTAGCCGCCTGGTCGCCCGGCACCCGGGCGACCAGCGCGATCTCAAGCGGCTGCTGGAGGGCGCCTTCGGCGCCCGAGACGAATTCGGCGAGCAGCGCAGCAGCCTGATTCTGCGCAGCGATCGCGAAGAGACCCAGTCCCTGTCGATCTGTGTGGTCCCCGCGTCACCACGCCGGGCGGGAGGGCGCCCGCCCGAGCGGCTACTGGTCGCGCTGAAGCCGCTCGGGCAGGTCGACGAAATCGCTGCGAGCAGCCGCCAGCTCTTCCACCTCACCGATGGCGAAGCCCGTATCGCTTCAGCCCTCGCCGGGGGGCTGTCGCTCGCGCAGGCCGCGGCCCTGCACGGCGTCAGGATTTCGACCGCCCGGACGCATCTCGCGCGCATCTTCCAGAAGACCGACACGCGGCAGCAGAGCCAGCTCGTCGCGTTGCTGCAAGGCGCCGTCCCGCCGTTGCGCGGCCCCCTGTAGACCCAGCGCCTCCGACCACGGCCGCGCCGCCGTCTCCACGATCGCGTGACCGACGCGACGGAGCGCGCCGGGCTGCGATCGGGGGCGAAGGGGGCCCCGCCTGCGCGAGCCCCTCGATGATCCCGCCAACGCACCGAATCGGCTAGCGTTCGAGTGACCCCGCTGGGCAAGAGGGAGAGACCGATGGATCTGAAACTGTCCGGGCGCCGCGTGCTGATCACCGGAGGATCGAAGGGAATCGGCGCCGCCTGCGCACGCGTCTTCCTCGCCGAGGGTTGCTCCGTCGTCCTGGTCGCACGCGACGCCGCTCGCCTGGCGGCGACAGCGTCCGCGCTCGGTTCGGCCAACCGCGTCATGACGCATGCAGCCGATCTGTCGTCGGCCGCGGAACGGACGGCTCTGGCCGCAGCCTTTCCCGATATCGACATCCTCGTGAACAATGCCGGGGCCATCCCCGCCGGCGGTCTGCTCGACCTTTCGATGGACACCTGGGAGCAGGCCTGGGCGCTCAAGGTGATGGGCTATATCCACCTGACGCAGATCCACCTCGCGGCCATGAAGGACCGGGGGACCGGCGTGATCGTCAACATCATCGGCGGCGCGGGTCGCTGCCCGCGCTACGACTACATCTGCGGTGGCACGGGCAACGCCGCGCTGATGGCCTTCACCGGGGCGGTCGGCGGACGCTCGGTGGATTGGGGAGTCCGGGTCTTCGGGATCAACCCCGCCCAGACGCGCACCGACCGCATCATCTCGCTCAGCCGGACACGCGCAAAGATCCGCTTCGGCGACGAGGAGCGCTGGGAAGAGATGCTGACCGGCCTGCCGCTGAACCGGCTGATCGAGCCGGAGGAGATCGCCAATGCGGCGGCGTTCCTGAGCTCGCCCGCCTGCGGCTATGTCAGCGGCACCGTGCTGGACGTCGACGGTGGCGGCGCATACCGGAGTTGAAGCCCCCTGACGCAAGAACGCCCGCGGCTTTTGGCTGCGGGCGTTATGTGGGTGTTTTGATTTGGTTGCGGGGGCCAGATTTGAACTGACGACCTTCAGGTTATGAGCCTGACGAGCTACCGGGCTGCTCCACCCC